>JGI20155J14468_10000018_pt1 | contig 120642 bp, 108 predicted proteins | sample COG_05_FD_14468 | JGI IMG/M metagenome (IMG submission 14468) | reverse complement strand
CAAGCTGGCCTTTGTGCCACAGTTCAGTATTGCTCAAGAGCGACTGAGCGTGGAGGAAGCGCTGCGCACTGCGCTGGATCTGTGCGTGGTCGATGTGGCGACGAAGCAAGCCCGGTTGGAGGAGATTTTACAGCGCATCGGCTTGGAGATGCATCGCGATAAGCGGGTGGGGGATTGAGCGGCGGGCAGTTGCGTCGTCTTGGCCTCGGCTTGGAACTGGTCGGTGATCCGCAATGCATGGTTTGTGATGAAGTAACGAGTGGACTGGACCCGCGCTCAGAGGACCAGATTTTGACGATGTTGCAGCGTCTGCGCGATGAGCGGGAGAAGTCCTTTATCTGCATTATTCACAACCTCGCCAAATTGAATTTTTTCGATTGGATCACAGTGGTATTTGAAGGGACAGTGGTGTTTCAGGGCGGTTTGGATGCGCTACTGGCGTATTTCGAAATCCCAGATGCGTTGCACCTCTATGATCAGTTGAATGCCCATTCGATCGAGCATTGGCGGGAGCGCTGGAGGGCCGCGAGTGCTGAGGATGCGGTGTTTGCGGCGACGCCGATGGTTGCACCAGCGCTGCCGTCAGCGCTGAGCCAAACTTGGACTTTGTTAAAGCGCCGTGCGCTCTTATTTAAGCGGGACAAGGGCTATTGGATGCTGACGCTGGGCATTACGATTGGGTTTCCACTGTTGGTGACGATCTTTGCAATGGATGGCTTGCCGCAGTTGCGTGGACTGGCGATGAGTGCGTCGAGTGGCTTTGTCGAGCAGGCGCAGGAGAATTTGCGTTACCGAATCGATGCCTTGGAGTCGGCTTCGTTGGTCACGGGTTTGATTTTGTTCCAAGTGATCCTGCTGACCTTAATGGGTAGTAATAATGGTGCGCGCGAAATCGCGGGTGAACGTAATCTCTACGAGAAAGAGCGTTTCGCTGGCTTGCGACCGCGGTCGTATGCGACCAGTAAGTTGCTGTTTACTTCGGCGGTGGCGATCGGGCAGGGGCTGTGGATGACGCTGTTTGTCAAATACGTCTGTGACTTCCCCGGGCCGTTATTGCCACAAGCGCTGGTGCTAATATTGAGCTGTGTGTCAATGACTGCGATCTGCTTGGCATTTTCGGCGATTTTTAGTTCGGCAGACAAGGCGTCGCTGTTGTCGGTGTATTTAGTCGGGTTTCAGTTGCCGCTCTCTGGTGTGGTGTTGGCGTTGCCAGAGGTACTGGTGTGGGTCTGCCGGCCGTTTATCAATGCGTATTGGGGCTGGGCCGGGTATTTCGGCTCGATGATTGATTCGCGCTTTTACGATGCCTATCGTTTGGAATCTTCGGAGATGATTCCTAGTCCGATGCTGGCTTGCGGGGTGCTTGGCGTGCATTTCTGTGTCGGCGCGGCGTTAGTGTTTTGGGGTTGCCACCAAAAGAAGCTGACTTAACCCTCAGTGGAACAAATTCAACCAAATGCCGATATACGGTCTTATGCCCCCATTGAAACCAGCAAAATCCCGAAGACCCGCGTCGATCTGGAGCGCGGTGTCGCTGATTGTCTCTCTGTTTGCTGTCGCCCTGACTAGTGGTTGCGGTGACAACTTTTCAGACCTCGAAGTACTGCCGACCGAAAGCTACATGAAGAAGCCAGGCGATTTCTTGGGGAATACGTATACGATTCGCGCGCAGATTGACTCGCAGGTGAAGTGGGAAAAAGGCGTCGGGCGTATTTTGGCAGTTAGCCCTGAAAGTGGCGGCGCACGTCTGCCGGTATTCGTGCCGGATGCAGTGGGTGGTAATTTACATATAGGGCAGCGTTATGAAATGCGTGCCAGAATCGAAGCAGGAGGGCTGATCTATGTTGAAAGTTTACGCAAGTATTAGTCTTGGTCTGGTGCTCGGCCAGATCACCTCACATGCTCAGGGCTACGCGCCTGCGGCGGCTCCGGCTCGACCCGTGCCCGCAGCGGCGGGGATGTCCGCGCCGGTGGGAGGGATGTTTGAGAGTAACACCTTTCTTGAAATGGCGAGTCGGGCATTTGATCCATCCAGTGATTCGATGGATTTTGAAAATGGCAGTTTTGCCTGGAAGGGACGCACTTTTAATTTAACCAGTCAGCGGGCATTTCGTGCCCGCTTTGAGCGCTTCCTGTTGGCTTCGCCGACCGAGGAAGAAGAGAGCTATGCGCTGCTGATGAATGACGTGCTGCAGCGTTTGTCTGTGGCAAGTGATCGCAGTGACGACGCGATCATAGAAACTTGGGAGATGTTGTTTCGAGCCGCACGATTTGATCCCGATGGTGGCAATAGCACCATCGTAGCGAATCAGGTGTTTAATGCCTGGCGCATCCGTAAAGAGATGCGCGGCACTGCGCTGACTCAGCGTGAGTTGGCAGACATGCGGCGCCATCAGCAGACAGTGGTCGCGAATCGCGCCTTGATTTTAGAGAAGATTAAAGAACAGAAGGAGCGCGAGACGGTATCCAAGACTTCCGGTAAAGGTGGTAATGGCAAGAAAGCCGATTCAGGTGCTTTGGCGACAGAGGGTGCGTTTCGCGCGCTAGAACTGGCCGAGACCGAAGCCAAGCTAATCGCGATGGAAGGGCAAGCGGCGTTGACCGGCATCCAAGCGAAGTTGCAGATGCAGAGCCAAATCGTGGCATTTCTGGTGCAGCGTCGCTATCAGCATGCCTTGCTACTTTCGGGCTTTTACCAATTATTGTTTAAAGGATCACAGCAACAACTGGAAGTGGGCAAGGGCGAGTTGAAGTCGTTTTTCCCCAATACAGACATGGTGTTTACGGTCGATATGATGGCCTTCGTCGCTAACGAAGCGATCACTGACGTAAATAAGGGAGTGGACGCGGTCAACACGGCGTATGCCGAAGATCGTGCGATCATCGCATTGGAGCGGCTGCAAGAGACCTTTTTTCTCGGTGAATATATGCCCGAGTTAAATGCGATCCCTGTCGAGCAGCGTCGTATGTTGCTGGATTTGTATCGCGATATGATGGAAGCCGTCGAGCTGGCGGAGGCGAAGGACTATAACGGCGTGGCTCAGTATGCGGAGCGTATTGCGTTGATCGCAAAGGACTTTCCGGAGATGCGGGTCCTCTCCAGTGTCGAGACTGCCAAGAGCATGAGCGACATGGCGGTATTTGCCGCGTCGCAGTATCGTAATCTTGGCGACATCGATAAAGCGCGTGCGGAGCTGCAGCAGGCGATTGACATTTGGCCGTCGAATCCGTCGATTCGCGAGTTTCAACAAGAAACCACTAAGCTGGCAACAGCGGGCTCGCAAGGCGTGCAGATTTTTGACGACCTCTATAAGCGCGGCGACCATCGCGGTATTTATGACCGCCGTATGGACTTGGGCTTTGCCTTGGCAGAGGATACTGAGCGGCAACCTTTGTTGATGGAGGTGATCGAGCAGGTCTCGACGATTGATTTATTGGTGGCGCAAAGCGCGGAGGCCTTAAAACAAGGCGATCCGTATGTCGCCTGGGAGCTATTGGCTGAGGCAGCGAAATTTGATCCAGATGATGCGCCGATGAATCGAGCGCGTGCAGAGCTGGCGCCACGAGTCGCGGATTTTGTGGTCTATTTAGACCGCGCGCAGCGTCAGGCGGCGGAGGCGCAGCACGCGGGTTCGTTAGCAGGATTTTTGGCCGCGCAAGATATTTATCCTGCCAGTCGGATGTGCCGCGAGGGGATCGAGCGCCAATCGTCAGCCTTGATGGCACATTTGAGTACGCAAGCAGAAGCAGTCGAGGAGTAGCAGGGAGCTCCTGTAGAGTCTTATTTTTTGCCAAGGCTCGCCGCTACAATTGCAATTTAACGAAATCACGCCGAGTTCGGGGTGCAACGACTCAATTTACTTGAGCCGCGCGCGAGTTGTCCCAAATTGCTCTCTGTGATCGGACTCGATGTAGATATCTTTTTTCTCCTGTATCTGGGGAGTGGCTTTGCGCTGCTCTTCGGTTTGTGGTTTTACTACGATTGGAAGGATAAGCATCTCTTTGAGGCCCAGCGCTCGAAGGTCATTTATCACTGTATCAAATGTAGTCAGATTTACACTGGTGCACACGGCAGTGAAGAATGCGATTGCCCTCAGTGTGGGTTTACCAATGGTCGCCTACGCTTCTAAATAAGTGGTTTTTTTAGTTCACTCGTTTTCATTTCCCAGTTTTCGCAATCTAAGTTTTTCAATATCATGCCAGATCATATCGCAGTCCTCGATTTCGGCTCTCAATACACGCAGGTCATTGCCCGCCGTATTCGTGAGGCCAATGTCCTTTCCCGTATTTATCCGTATAATACGCAAGCTAGCGTGCTTAAAGAAGCCGGCGTCAAAGGTGTCATCCTGTCTGGTGGGCCCTCTTCGGTATTGATCGAAGACTCGCCGCGTCCAGATGCGAAGGTTTTTGAAATGGGCCTCCCGGTGTTGGGTATTTGCTATGGTGAGCAGTTGATGGCACACATGCTCGGTGGCCGCGTAGGTAAGAGTGATGAGCGCGAGTTTGGTCACGGCACGCTCAACATTACAATCAAAGGCAAGCTGTTCGAGGGCCTGCCAGACACACTGCGCGTCTGGAATTCGCATGGTGATCGGCTAGAGCAGCTTCCTGAAGGGTTCGAAGCGGTTGCTTCGACTGAGAATTCGCCTTACGCGACGATTCAAGATGCGAAGCGTGATTTCTATGGCATGCAGTTCCACCCGGAGGTGGCGCACTCCGAGATGGGCACTGAGGTGATTGCGAATTTCCTCTTCAAGATTTGCGGCTGCGAATCGGATTGGTCGATGGCCAACTACATTGAAGAAAGTGTGCAGAAGATCAAAGATACTGTCGGCGACGAGCGCGTGATCCTAGGCCTGTCCGGCGGGGTCGATTCTTCGGTCGCAGCTGCATTGATTCATAAAGCAATTGGCAAGCAGCTGACATGCGTATTTGTGGATAATGGTTTGTTGCGCTTACATGAGCGTGAGCAGGTTGAAAAACTTTACGGCGATCACTTTAATCTCGATGTGCGCGTGGCCGATAAGGGGAAATTCTTTTTGGATCGTCTGGCAGGTGTGTCGGATCCAGAAACGAAGCGTAAGATCATCGGTAATGCGTTCGTCGAGGTGTTTGACGAGTCGGTCACTGAGCTCAAGGAGCACGGCAACTATACCTTCCTCGCTCAGGGCACGCTCTACCCGGATGTGATCGAGTCGATTGCGATCGATGGCAATCCTGCCGCACTGATTAAAAGCCACCACAATGTCGGTGGGCTTCCTGAGAAGATGAATCTCAAGCTACTGGAGCCGCTGCGTGAACTGTTTAAAGATGAAGTGCGCGAACTCGGCTCGCAACTCGGCTTGCCGAAGGAAGTCGTTTGGCGCCAACCATTCCCTGGTCCAGGTCTTGGTGTGCGCGTTATGGGATCGATCAAGGAAGAGGATCTGGTCGTGCTGCGCAAAGCGGATGCGATTCTTCAAGAAGAGATGATGGCTGCGGATCTTTATTATAAGGTCTGGCAGTCGTTCTGCGTATTCCTACCGGTTAAAACAGTCGGCGTGATGGGCGATGAACGCACCTACGAAAACGTGGTCGCGCTACGTATTGTCGAGAGTCTCGATGCGATGACCGCCGACTGGGCGCGTGTCCCGTACGAAGTGCTGCGTAAGATTTCGAGCCGTATCATCAACGAGGTGTCTGGTTGTAATCGTGTGGTTCTCGACATCAGTTCGAAACCACCGAGCACGATCGAGTGGGAGTAGCCGCACGGGTTTACTGCTCGTTTGAGTTTCGAACAAATTTTGTTTAGCTAGGTCTGAAGCATATAAGTATGAAGTTATTATCCTCAATTTGTTTAATCGCTCTCGCTGCTCCGCTGTTTGCTGGGCAGGCGAAAGTGAGTGCCATTGTTGAACGTGCTCGTGCCACCGCTGGCAGTGAGGCGGCGTTGAATGATTTGGTTACTTTGCAGATAAGTGGCTGGATCGAGCCGGCGGAGTCTAAAATGCCGAGCGCCAGCATTTTGATCATTTCGCGCAAGCCCTGTTCACAGCGCTTGGTTGTGACGGTGGATGATTTGGTCGAAACGACGATTCTGGAAGGCGACTCGGGTTGCATTATCCGCTCAAATTTAAGTGATGAGGAAAAGCGCTCTCAAATTCGCACGATGACAGATGAGGAACTTAAACGTGTCGCATTCAGTACCCGTCAGCTCTTTAGTTTCTATGGTGCCGACTTTAAAAGTGGTGAACGCATCAAATATGAGGGGATTGAGCAACGGCGTGGGGTGCGTTGCCATAAACTGTTGTACTCCTATCCCGACGGTATTTCCACCACACGCTATTTTGCCATCAATAACGACCTGCTCGTCTCAACGATTACGGATAAGGGAGTGGAGAGTGTCGAAGTCGGCGAACAGATTGTTGCGGGCATTAAATTCCCCAAACGTGTGGAGTATTATCAGGGCCAAAAAATGCTACACACGATGGTGGTTCGTGACATTAAAGTGAATAAGCCATTGAAGCGCGGAATCTTCACTATCCCGACCGGTCAAAAAACTAAATAAGTACGGCTCTTCTAATTTATTATGCAAACACTCGAATTTTCAGATTCACCCAAATTTTTTAATGCTCTGCGCAAGTTTTGCACCACTGCGACTGTGTCGGGGGATGTCTCTGAGGTGGTTACTGCCGTGTTGGCCGAGGTGAAAGCGCGCGGCGACAAAGCGGTACTCGACTACACGCAGAAGTTTGACGGCGCGTATTTGAGCGCCCATGCAATGCGCGTTGATCCCGCCGAGATGAAAGCGGCATTAAAGAGCTTGTCAGTTGCCGACCGTAAAGCGATTCGTGAGTCTATCGCGCTAGTTAAGGCATTTCATAAAAAGACCCTACCCAAAAATTGGAAGGCAAAGAACGCGCAAGGTGGAATCGTCGGCGAGCGCTTTTATCCGATCCGACGTGTCGGGCTGTATGTGCCTGGTGGTAATGTGCCGCTGGTATCGACTGTCATTATGACGGCGGTCCTCGCGAAGCTGGTAAAGAATCCTGAGATTTGCGTCTGCACACCACCAGCTGCAGATGGTTCGATTGCACCAGGGATGCTGGCTGCGCTTTCGATGGTAGGCATCGACGAAGTGTATAAAGTTGGTGGGGTGCAAGCTGTTGGCGCAATGGCCTATGGTACCGCAACGATTCCAGCGGTAGACAAGATTTTTGGTCCAGGTAATGCTTTTGTGATGGAAGCGAAGCGTCAAGTGCTGGGCACAGTTGGAATCGATCTGCTGCCGGGCCCGAGTGAAGTGATGATCATTGCCGATGCGGGCGCGAACCCACAACATGTTGCCGCGGATTTAATCGCACAGGCCGAACACGGTAGCGGTAAAGAAATTATTTATTTAGCAACTACCAGCAAGGCGTTGTTGCGCAAAATCGAAAAATCCCTTGCTAGGCAATTGCCTGAGCGTAGCCACGCGGCAAAATGTAAGAAGGTCTTGAAGAGCCGCTTCCTTACGGTGATCTGTAAAAATCTCGATCAAGCCGCACAGGTCTCGAATTATATCGCGCCAGAGCATTTGGAGCTACAGGTCGCCGACAGGTCGATCGATGCCTTGACGAATAAGATTACCACTGCGGGCGCGATCCTGCAGGGCTATATGACGCCGACCGTGTTGGGCGATTTTACTGCGGGGCCGAGCCACACATTGCCAACCGGCCGTGCGGGTCGTTTCTTTAGTGGTTTGCAAGCGACCGACTTCATTCGGCGCTCTAGTGTCCTTCGCTACGACACGAAGAGCCTTGCGAATGCAGCACCAGTGGTGGAAACCTTTGCGCGTTTGGAAAAGCTCGACGGTCACGGGCGCTCGCTAACGATACGTCTATAAGTGCACTCTGTAGTCTTTCCATTGGTGAAATCGCTGTCTCTGCTAGATGGTCACATCAAGTAAGTGCAGCCTGAGGAAAGATGGGGTGAGGATCAGTGGTCTGTATGATTTTAGGAATGTGATGTTCGCAGAGGTTGATTTCGGCATTGTGTGGCTTACCACGAATAGCCGAGTCTCAGATTGTAAGTGGTGTCGAGCTTGTCGACGCCCTCGACAGCGCCGCCGTCGTATTCGTATTCAATTTCAAAGGCGGTCTCAAAGCCCCCCGCAATGGGGAAGCGAATGCCAAGAATGGCATTGAGGATTGTTTCACCGGGCTCTTCGACCTTTAAGATGCCATCGTGGTCAAAGTAGAGCGTGGAGCCGAAGCCGATGATGTCGGTACTAGCATCGATGAACCATAAGGCGCCTACCCAGTCTTCTTTGGCGCCGTCAGCATAATTTTCATTTACCCANACAGGTCCAAGCTCCATCTCGAGTTTGAATCGTTGGCTCTTAGAAAATTGTCGGCCTAAATGTGGTCCGAGTACAGTGCGCAGGTCGATGTCTTCAAATTGATCGTATTCGAAACTCAGTTTCGCCCCTCTATAATTTTTGCTGCCGGGCTCTAAGAAGCGATCGTATTTGGAAAATAGATACCAGTTGTCTTCCGTTTTAATTCCGCGTGACTCTTCAAATTCTATATTGCCTTTGAGTGTATAGCGGTCTTTCAGGCTAAGCCAGGCTGAGCTGGCTTTGAGGTCCCACTCATCACTGTCTGAATTACCTCGTTTAGCTTCAGTTGCAACTGAGAAGCGTGCGCTCCACTGATAGCCTTCACCGAGCTTCCATGGCTCAGGGTTGACCATCTCGATGTCGGAGGCGTCAAAAACGACTGAGGCCATATCCTCGGATTTCATGAGCATCGTTTGTTCGGTCGCAATGATCTGGCGCTCGCGATACACGGTACCATTTTTCATCATCAACGTCACGGGGTCTTTGGTGGTGATGCGCTCGACGTTGTCCTGACTGATCGTGATCGTGCCGGCAAAGGGCGTCGAGAAGATGACCTTGTCAGCTTCGATGCGAATGAGTTCGCCAATNAGGCGAGAACCATTTGACATCTGAATTTCATCGGCGTTGCTACTTTTGGCCACTAGAATTGCGATAAAAGTAGTAATTATGAGTTTTCTGAACATTTTGGATTTACCTCTGGCGAGTGAAGTAGTGTTTATAGAGCGGTGACAATGATTAGATGGAAAGCAAATCGCTGGTTAACTGTCAAAGTTGTTTGAGCAGCGATTTTTCGCGTTCGTCTTCAGCTAATTCGATACATGCCCATGAAGAAAAAATTTAATGCCAATGCGCGTGCCTTAGCACATGTCCAGCAATTACATGCCTATGTGCCTGGTGAGCAACCGCAGGGTGAGGGATGGGTCAAGCTCAACACCAACGAGAATCCGTATCCACCGTCGCCACGGGTGGCCGAGGCGGTGGCCGCTGAGGTGGCGCAACTGCGTCGCTACCCAGAACCAGTCAGCCAAGAACTCCGTACTGTAATTGGTGAGCGGTTTGGCCTGACTGCACAAAACGTCATTATCGGTAATGGCTCTGACAATATTTTAGATTTAATTACGCGCTGCTATGTTTCCGCAAAGGGGGCGGGGCAAACCGTGCCGAGTTACTCGCTCTATCCGGTGGTGGCTGGGATGTCGGGTAAAGGGATGCTTGATGTGCCGTTTACCCGCTCGATGGAGATGGATGTTGAGGCGATCGTTGAGATTAACGCGCCGGTTTTTTTCCTCACATCGCCGAATGCGCCGACAGGCGTGGCGTTTTCTCTGACTGCCATTGAAGCGGTGCTGCAACGAATCGACGGGATATTGGTGGTGGACGAGGCGTATGTAGATTTCGGTGGTGAGACTGCGGTGGCTCTGCTGCAGGATTATGAAAACCTAGTGGTGGTACGAACGTTCTCAAAGTCGTACGCCCTCGCTGGTATGCGAGTTGGGTTTGGTCTGGCGAGCGCTGGTATTATCAGCATGTTGGACCGAGTGCGGGATGCCTACAATGTGGACCGAGTGGCGCAGGCCGCCGCGCAGGCCGCGTTTGAAGATACTGAATACTTTGAGTCGCAACGGCAGAAGGTGATTGCGACCCGTGCGACGACGTTGGTTCAGCTCGACGGACTCGGTTGGTTTACCTATCCGTCGGCAGCCAACTTCCTATTCACCGAGCCACAAAATAGCGCCGGAGAATCTGGCGCGGCGGTGGCCGCGTCGCTGTTCGAATATTTAAAGCAGATGAAGGTATTAGTACGCTATTTCCCCGCTCATCCTTTAACTTGCTCTTTTATACGCGTTAGCATAGGAACTGACGCTGAAATGGAGGCTTTTTTAACCGCTGTTACATCATGGCTGAATCACGCATAGCAAAAATCACCCGCACGACTAAAGAGACGCAGATCGAAATAGAGCTGAATGTCGATGGCACTGGTGTGTCCGTAATCGACACTGGTATCCCGTTCTTCGATCACATGCTGACGCTCTTTGCCAAGCACGGCCTGTTTGATCTGAAGGTCAAAGCAACCGGCGACATCGACGTCGATTATCACCACATGGTGGAGGACACCGGGATTGTGCTCGGGCAGGCGCTCAAGCAAGCCCTTGGCGACAAAGGCGGCATCCGCCGTTATGGATTCTTTCTATTGCCGATGGATGAGTCGTTGGCTCGTGTGGCACTGGATTTGTCGAATCGTCAGGCGTTTGTCTATAATGTGAACTATCAGTTTCCGATGGTGCGCGATTTCAGTATCGTGTTGGTGAAGGAGTTTTTTCAGGCCTTTGCCAACGACGCGGCTTGTAACTTGCACATTAATCTCGAATACGGTGAAGAGCCGCACCACATTGCCGAAGCTATTTTTAAAGGCTTTGCCCGTGCGCTTGATATGGCCACAACCGTCGATCCGCGCCTCGGCGGGGCGCTGCCCTCTACTAAGGGCACGCTTTCGAAGTAGTTTGGACGCGATTTATCCGTAAAAGGACGATCCGACAACGGGTCGTCCTTTTATGTTTCGCAGTAGACCCTCACCATTAGACCTCATTGTGTTGGGCATAAGCTCGTCGAATGAAAGACTAGCGGGGAGGATGATTTGACAGATCTGAGGGCTTGTCTGCTTGCATCCTGTTTGAGATTCGCCACCTTGTAGCGTTCCATATGAGCGTAGAGTCCCAACAGAGTAAGCCACGACTCGCCGTTATCGATTACGGTATGGGTAACTTGCGTAGTGTGGTGCGCGCTTGGGAGCATGTTGGTGCGGCTGCGCAACTCATCACCAGCCCCGATCAGATTGGAGCGGCAGATGCGCTGATTTTCCCTGGTCAAGGTGCGATCGTCGACGCGATGCGGCTACTCAAAGAAACTGGGTTTGATGATGCGATTCGGAATTGGATCGCTGCAGATAAGCCGTTTTTTGGCATTTGCCTTGGGCTGCAGGCGCTGTTTGAGCATTCCGAGGAAGGCGACACGCAAGCATTGGGTGTTTTTAAGGGCCGAGTGCGTCGTTTTCAGGTCGATCCATCACTCAAGGTCCCGCATATGGGCTGGAACTCGGTCTCTTTTGCCAGCGCTGACCCGCTCACCAATGGCCTTAAAAGCGGCATTGACCAATTTTATTTCGTGCATAGCTATTATATTGAACCCGAAGATGAGCGACTTACGCTGTTTGAGACCGATTACGGTGGCCGGTTTGTTTCTGGGATTCGCTCTGGAAATTGCTATGCCACACAGTTTCACCCAGAAAAAAGTCAGGCAAAAGGATTGCAACTCTACCGCAATTTCCTGAAGTCGCTCTAGCGCATCGCTGAATGATATTTTTAAAAGAGTGGCAATTCGCTGCCTCGACGACTTACCTAACAACTACCTAGAAAATGGAAAACACTGGCACTATTCGACTCGGCGATGAAAACTTCGAGTTCCCAATGATTGAGGGAACCGAAGGAGAAAAAGCTCTGGATACCAGGACTTTACGCGCGAAGAGTGGTTGTATCACTTTCGACGAAGGCTACGGTAACACGGGCTCTTGCTTGAGTGATATTACATTCATTGATGGTGAGAAGGGCATTCTCCGGCACCGTGGCTATCCGATTGAGCAGTTGGCTGAGCGCTCTACTTTTCTGGAGACGTCATACCTCGCTATTTATGGTGAGTTGCCCACCCAGGAGCAACTGGATGCATTTATTAAAGAAGTGCAGACGCACACGTCAGTTCACACTGGCATGCATCATCACTTTGATGGCTTTCCCAGTAATGCGCATCCTATGGCGATATTGTCCTCCATGCTCAACTCTCTGGGTGCCTATTATCCTGAGATGTCTTCGAATAACCGTGCGCAAGACTTGGCGCACTTCGATGAGACTGCCGCGCTGTTGATTTCTAAGGTGCGCACGATTGCTGCGATGACCTTTCGCCAGAAGCAGGGCTTACCGTTTGTCTTTCCGGATCACCAGTTACGTTATGCAGAGAACTTCCTGCACATGATGTTCTCGGAGCCTCATGACCAATATCAAGATACTTCTGGCGCCTCCGAGGCGCTCGATCTTTTCCTACTTTTACATGCCGACCACGAGCAGAACTGCTCGACTTCGACGGTTCGCATGGTCGCTTCCGGTGGCGCGAATTTGTTCGCTTCGGTTTCGGCTGGTGTCTGTGCCCTTTGGGGGCCGTCGCATGGTGGGGCAAACATGGCAGTGATCAAGATGCTCGAAGAGATCCACGCATCGGGTGATGACGGCTCAAAATTCATCCAAGACGCTAAAGAGGGTAAAGCGAAACTCATGGGCTTTGGTCACCGCGTGTATAAAAACTACGATCCACGTGCGAAGATTTTGGGTAAGAGCTCCGAGCGTGTACTCGACGGCTTAGGGATTGATGATCCACTGCTTGATATTGCCAAGCACCTCGAACAGGCAGCGTTGGAGGATGAGTATTTTGTACAGCGCAAGCTCTACCCGAATGTCGACTTTTACAGTGGCATCCTGCTCAAGGCGATCGGCATCCCAGTTGAGATGTTTACAGTGATGTTTGCGATCGGTCGTATGCCCGGCTGGATTGCGAATTGGAAGGAGATTGCAGAAAACCCCAAGAGTCGCATCCACCGCCCGCGCCAAGTCTACACTGGCCACACAATTCGCGACTACTTGAAAATGGACGAACGCTAAGAGTTACAGCGATATTTTTTTAGCGGCAAAGCCTTTCGAGGCTTTGTCGTTTTTTGTAGCTGCAGATGTTTTGTTAGCCTCCAGCTTTGCCACCGCTAGCCTCATCTGTGCCCTTAGCCGGTGCGCCGCGTAGGACATCTTCCAGCTCTAACCCCGTCATTTTCTTGATCCCACCGAGGAGCATCCACAACGTAACCATCATGATCGCCATGCTGGGAATGACAATGACCGGCCAGCTCCAAGCCATCATTTTGCTGACCTCGGTATTGAAGGCATCTGTGCCGCTCGGGCTGACCACGATCCAGCGCGCGAGTCCATAGTTGAGTATACCACTCAGTAAAAACGAAAATGCTAGCAGCCATGTGCATTTCGTAAGCAGGTTTTCAAATGCCGACTCACTATCATGCGCCTGCAGAGCAATATGGACTTTATCGACATCCATAATTTCTGGATTGTAGAGGAGGGTGCGAATCAGCGGCCAAGGCGTCTTGAGTGAGACGACCACAGCGATGCCCAACAGTAGCGGAATAGCAGCTTCTTTGACGGCAAACCACTCGGTAGGTATCTCCAAGATGCCGATGCCACCAGTGAGGAGCACACTGACGAGGCCGAGGATTGAGAAGACGTTATACTTCGAGCGTTTGACGTAGTCGTAAATGAAGTAGCTGACAGGAAAAAGTATCGCTATAATTAGAATGCCGACCGCGACATTCTCGAAGTGGGGCTCCAGATACTCGCCGAAGTATTTCTTGCCCTTATTGAGGACCATGATCGGCAGTAAAATATTAAAGCCGAGGTTGAGCAGGGTATTCTCCTTTTTTACCGGCGGTTTTAAGGCGTTTGAGGAATTTTTCAAATTTGGTGCGGTGCTGGGTTGCTGTTCGGCCATATGTTAGCCTAGGCTTTTCCGAGTTATGTCGAACGCAAGCTCAATTCGTTGTCTTATCACTGCGGGCCCCACCCGTGAATTTATCGATCCTGTGCGCTTTTTGAGCAATCCATCCACCGGTAAGATGGGCTATGCCCTTGCCGAAGCCGCTGTGGCTGCGGGGTGGACAGTTGATCTGGTCGCTGGCCCCGTCGCCCTCAAAGAGCCTAATAATGTCATTTTATACCCAGTGGTTAGCGCAGAGGAAATGTTTCACCACGTCGATGCGTTGTTTGATGCCTGCGATGTTTTAATCATGGCCGCCGCAGTCAGCGATTTTCGGCCCGTTCAGCAACACGCTCAGAAGCAGAAGAAAGAGAAGGCGTCGATGAGCATCGAGTTTGAACGCACTGTCGACATCTTAAAGGCCATGGCCCAGCGTAAAGCGCATCAGACCGTGGTGGGCTTTGCCGCAGAGACAGACAACGTCGATGCGTCTGCTCACGCTAAATTAGAGGCAAAGCGTTGCGACTGGATTGTGGCCAACAAAGTCGGTGAAGCGGGCACAGGCTTTGCCGCGGACACCAATAAAGTGACTCTCATTGCGGCAGACGGTAGCTCGCTAAAGATTGGGCCGACAACCAAAGCCGCCATCGCAAAGGAATTAATTCAACTGATTACGCCGAGCGCGACTTAGACCTACTTGTCTTAATCTTACTCCTACTCATTATCACCATCCATTTTCATGTCACCAGTATTTGATCACGAAATGTTAAACGTCTATCAGCGTTCGTTGGATTTCGTTGAATTTATGGAAGAAGTCTTAGCGAAACTGCGCAAGAGCCTACGAGCATCAGGCCGCATATAATGAGGATGACTAATGTGACGGTTTGATTATGATTAAGAGTAGGATTGGGAGTAGGATTAGGAGTAAAACACAATGAAAAACACTGGACTTGATAAAATACTTGGACGAATCGATGACCTCGATTCAGTCAATCTCGGCATTTTAGTGCAACGCCTCGCGCGCGACCGCAAGCTGCAGGAGACGGTGTTTAATACGATTCAAGATGGGATTCTAGTGATCGATTCCGAGGGTGTCGTCCAATATGCCAACGAAGCAGCCTTCAGTCTGATCGGGTTAAAGGTGGATGACATCGGTAATACGCGGCTTTGGAAGATGGTGCCAGATCTCGCACGCTCGATGGATTTAGATAAGACGGATGCCCCAGAAAAAGCCGCGCAGGTGCTTTCGCGTGAGGTGGAGCTGACATATCCGGAGCATCGGTTTGTGCGTCTTTATATGGTGCCAATTGATACACAGGTCGGACAAGATGACAGCGGCGGTATGGTCGTAGTGCTCTCAGATGTGACCGAAGAAAAAGTCTCGATGGAGGAGCGGATCGAGAGCGAACGCATAGCATCAATTATGCGCCTCTCTGCGGGCGTGGCGCATGAGCTAGGCAATCCGCTCAACTCGTTGACGATCCATTTGCAATTGATCGAACGGAAACTAAAGAAGCTACAGCTCGGCGAAACGGCTGACAGTATGTCTGAATCGATCGAAGTGTGCCAAGGCGAGGTGAAGCGACTCGACGGGATCATTACACATTTTCTCGAAGCCGTTCGTCCGCAGCAACCAGAGCTGAATGAGCTCGATCTGGTCGAGTTGCTCGACGAGGTGTTACGCGTTCAAGAAGCAGAATTGAGTAATCGCTGCTTGGATGTGAATATCGAAGTCGGCCAGTCGATACCGTCCATTCTCGGCGATAGTGGGCAGATCAAGCAGGTCTTTTTTAACTTAATTAAAAACGCGATGGAAGCGATGCAGCCTGGAGGCAAGCTGCGGGTTTTGGCGCGCAGCGATGACGAATTTGTTTATCTGCAATTCATTGATACTGGCTCAGGAATTTCAGAAGACGAGTTGTCGCGTATTTTACAGCCTTACTACACGACCAAGAAAGAAGGGCACGGGCTCGGTATGATGATCGTACAACGGATCATTCGCGACCACGGCGCCCAGCTCGGCATCGAATCACGTAAAGGGGAGGGCACCGCGATTACACTGCAGTTCCCTCAGCAGCATCGGCGTACGCGGTTACTTGAGGTATAACAGTAACTTTGCTGAGAATTAAAACTGTGCTATCCGTAAAGTCTTAGGTACTTTAGAATTTAAATTCTGTCTTTGTTACTTTGATTCTTCTATTTCAACCCGATCCAAATAATATGATATATTCAATTTTTAAAAAAATAGCTCTTTGTGTTACTGCTGGTGCTTTACTGCTCACTGGCTGCGGAAAAAAAGCTGAAGAAGCGGCCGCCGTGACGATTCCTGATGCCCCGGATGCAGCAATTCAAACCGTTATTACCGAATTCACCAAAGGCAATGGCGCCATTCTTTGGCAGGCGATGCCAGCCAGCTACCAGAGCGATGTAAATACTTTGGCTCAGCTTGCGGGCTCTAAAATCGACCCTGAAGTTTATGACAATAGCTTTGCGACCATCGCGCGTCTGGCCGAGATTGTTGAGCAGCAGCAGGCATTTATTTTGAATTCGTCTTTCATGGAAGATCGTTCGGCTGAAGAAATGGCTGAACTTGAAGCGGCGCTGCCTTTGATCGTCGATTTGGTTGAGATTATCACATCGAGTGAACTGGCTTCTACGAACGGCTTGCTGAATTTCAATGGGCAAGATTTTTTTAATACGACGGTGTCAAAATTTGTGCAATACGCCGAGACTCTTGGCCAGTTGACTGGTGACGAATCACTGCTTTCGGATTATATGGATGCGGTCGTATCGGTGGTTGAAGCAGATAATTTGCAGGCAACGTTGTTAACGACCGTGCCCGGACAAGAGCCAACCGAGCAAGTATTCACCAAGGTGGAGCAGCGTTGGGTGCCGTCTGAAATGGCGCGTAACTGGTCGGCTAAAATCGCTGAAGTGAAGGCAGAATTCGACGCGACTTCGATCGAAGATATAGCCGCGCAGAAACCGCAAATTATGGGTGCCTTGGCAATGATCGACGGAGTCTTGGCGCAGATCGCAGCTGCGGAGAATCAAGAGCAATTCGATCAGAGCTTACAAGGTGCGATGATACCTCTCATGGGACTGGTGATGCTGAGCCAAGGAATGGGCGGTGGTGTCGATCCAATCGCACCGATGCCGGAAGCTCCAATTGTTGCTCCGAGCAGCATTCCTGCGATCCAATAAGCTGCTGTTTTATGAAAAGTGGTCGATCAAACGGCACTCGTTCAGAGTAAATCTTTGATTCAGCATTTAAGCACGATCGTGCTTCGTTAGCTTTCCAGCCTAGTCGCCATCAAAGTTCGGCGTCTAAGCTGGAGCCACAGGTTCCAGGCGTGGCTTTTCAAGATGGTGCGTGCGCGGTCAATCTCAGCTTTACGTTGCTCGAGGTTTTCGTTGGCGATGTTGGAAAGGTCGTCGAGATTGTAGAGGTAGGCGTTTTCTAGCTTGTTCACTGTCGAATCGATGTCGCGAGGCAGTGCCACATCAATTAGGAAGAAGGGGCGATCGGGGCGTTGCTTCAGCGCGGCCGCAAGCGTGTCACGATCTAGAATTAATCCAGGGGCCGCGGTTGAGCTGATGACGATGTCGAAGCGTTTGAGCTGAGCGGCGAAATCGCTTAGCTCAATGGCGGCACCGCCCAGGCTGTGGGCGAGGGTATGGGAATTTTCGTAGGTGCGACTGGCGACGGTAATGTCCGCTACGCCACGGCTTTTAAGTGATTGAGCGGTCTTTTCCGCGACGTCGCCACTGCCGATCAGCAGTACGCGACTGTCGCGCAGGTGCCCAAAAATACGGTTAGCTAGATCAACCGCAACATTACCGATACTGACTTGTCCACGAGTGATGCCCGTCTGAGTACGCGCGGCTTTCGCGGCTTGGAAGCTCTTTTCGAAGAGCCGGTTGAGGACGATACCGGTGCAGTTTGCTGCACGTGCGTCAGCATAAGCGTTCTTCATCTGGCCGAGGATATCTGTCTCACCAACGATTTGAGAGTCGAGGCCACTGGAGACTTCGAAGGCGTGTTGCAGCGCGTCGAGGTTGGTATGCCAAGAGGAGTGTGCGTCTAGCAGTTCACGGCTCACGCCGTTGCGTGCGCAGAGGTAATCTCGAACCGTGGCCTCGACGGTCGGGGTAGCGGAGAGGCCGTACACTTCAACACGGTTACAAGTATTGACGACGATACACTCGTGAATGTCATCTAGGGCGTGTAGCTCTTGTCGTAGAGCTGCGGCGTTCTCTGGTGTGAGAGCCATGCGCTCGCGTACTTCGAGCGGAGCTTGATGATGTGTGCAACCAAGCACAAAAAGTGACTGCAATACTTCGCTCATTCAGATGTCTTCTGAACTGCCGGGGCTTCGGTTGCGATCGTGTCGCGTGCAGATTGCACTGGCCAGAGAGAAGCGAGTGCGAAGATGAAGAGGCCAATGGAAGCGATCGCATGGCGCCGGGTGGCGAGTCGTTTTTGTATCCGTAAAACGACGACAATGAGGTAGCCTGCCCAGACGAGGCATGTGACAGTCAATTTAAAGACGGGCACGCGCTCGGGGTGGTTGATCCAGAAGACTGCGCCGAAGATGAGAGCCGCGCTGAGTACCACAACTCCAGTAATGAGAAGACGTTTTGCCATCAAGTCGAGTTGTTGAACCGAGAGCAGATATTGGTAAAGGCCTTTAAACTGTTTGTTCTTCAACCCGTGTTGTTGGATTAGAAACATCGCGGATACTAGCGCGACAATAGCGAACATCGCATAGCTGAAAATCGCCAGTGCCGCGTGTAGCTCAATCCATGGATTGCCGCCGAAAATACCAGGGGGGTAGGGGTGGTCCCAATTTGGAATCAGTAGTGCGGTGCCAGCGAGGAGCCCAGCTAGGCCTGCCGTGAAGAACCCTAGTAGGCGTAGCTTGAAGGCTGGGCCGATGAGGAAATAGAGTAGCACCAGTGACCATGCGATAAATTGCGAAATTTCAAAGATGTTGCCGAGCGGGCAGCCTTTGATTTCTGCACCGCGTAAATTGAGCCCCAGCGTTTGAAAGAGGAAGCCCCCTATCAGTAAGGTAAACATCGCAGCCCGCGGGTAGGGCTTGCGAATGAGCAAGGATAGGACGCCAAATAGAAAGGCGCTCAAATAAATTGAGGCGCCGATCGCAAGCGCTTCACGCGCAGAAATGACGATTTCTTCAAGCATTAGAGTGGTGCTGAGTCAAATGAAGTCTGCTTATCGTACGACTTGTGCAGGCGGTGTGGCGTGGGCGGTCTCGTAGGCACCGTCCTGCCAAGCTTGGACTTTATTGCGCAAGAACTCGATGAATTTCGGGTGATCATTGACGCAAGGGATTTGTTCCAGGTCTTCGCCGCCAGCTTCGATAAAGATATCTCGGCCTTCTTGGGCGATTTCTTCCAATGTTTCGAGACAGTCTGCGGTGAAGGCCGCACAGATGACTTTGACGCGCTTATTGCCGTCTTCGGCGAGTTGCTCGAGTGTTTGGTCGGTGTATGGGTTCAGCCATGGTTCACGGCCGAGACGTGATTGGAAGGTGATCATGTATTTTTCCTTAGGGATGCCCATTGCCGCGACGAATTTCTCGACTGTCATCGCGCACTGGTGACGGTAGCAAGTGGCATGTGCGGGGTGGCATGTATTGCAGCAATCTGGGGTGGTCATACAGTGATTGTGCGATGGGTCACCTTTCACTAGATGACGCTGCGGTATGCCGTGGAAGGAGAATACCAGTTTGTCGAAGTTGCCGTCTTCGAGTGCTGGACGCGCGCTCTCGACGAGTGCGGCGATGTAATCTGGGTCTTGGTAAAATGGCGGAAGCAGCGTGGTCTTGAGGTCTGGCTTGAGCTTGCGCACCGACTCCATCATATGCACCACTGCGGTTTCATAGCTGGACATCGCGTAGTGCGGATACATCGGCACGATCAGCACATCGTCGACGCCTTGATCGAGCAGTTCTTGCAGCGCGCCCTCGGTGGAAGGTGAGCCATAGCGCATACCCAGTGCGATGGGCACATCAACTTGTTCTGATAAAGCTTTCTGCTGTGCCTTAGAAGTTAGGATGAGCGGGGAGCCGTCTTCGAGCCAGATCTGAGAGTAGGCTTCGGCTGATTGCTTCGGGCGATTGGGCAGGATCAGGCAGTTGACCAGAAACCAGCGAATAGCAAAGGGAGCATCGAGCACACGTTCGTCCATGAGGAACTCGCGCAGGTATTTTCGCACGTCGCTGACTTGAGTGGAATCGGGTGAGCCGAGGTTGAGTAGTATGACACCTTGTTTGGACATGCGCATAGAGAAGCGACTAGGTGGGGGATTTGTCAAACCGAAGCGTCAAAGAGATGCACTTCAAAGCCTAATTTGATCGCTATGAGTTACCAGTCTAATAGCGCCATTCTCACTGGTCATTTCCGCCGATCCCCTGCCGCCGCCGGGCTTCGATGCATTGGTCGCTGCCAGCTTCGAAGCGACGACATACTGTCGGGCGCGATTCATAAATACGGCATAATTCGTCTTCTTTGAGATACGGGCAACGGGTGTGAAACGGCAGTGGGAAGAGTTGGTAGGCTTTGTCCTCTGTATGAAAATACTCCGGCAACGCGCGAGCCTCATGCCGAATCGTGGGTTCGCGTATGGCATCCGCCTCGCTCGCAAAGATAGGAAAGCTCCGGCAGCAGGCGCCGCATTGGGTGCAATCGTATTTAGGTAGCAGTGCGCTCATCGTGTGCTAGAAGCTGAAGCGCACTGCTTTCTTTGCCAAGAGTGATCGTAGGAGTGAATAAAAAGAAGTTGGAAGTCGAAGCTGAGCCTGCCATGGCTCAATGCAGAATTTTATGACACAGACCTTACACATCATCACTGGGCCGACTGCAGTCGGCAAAACCGAGTACGCACTTTCTTACGCTGAGAAGCAAAATGCCGAGATCGTGTCGTGCGACGCGTCACTGGTTTATCGGGGCATGGATATTGGCACCGCCAAGCCTTCGCCAGCAGAAATCGCCCGTGTGCCGCATCACTTGATCGATTTGAACGCGGTGGATCAGCCTTACGATATTGTTGCTTATGTGCGCGACGCTCAGGTGGCTGTGGCCGATATCTTTGCACGCGGCAAGTCGGTCGTGGTGGCAGGGGGCAGCGGATTTTATTTGAAGAGCTTTTTCGCGCCGGTGATTGATATTGTCGTGGTTTCCGATGCGATTCGTGCGCAGGTGGCTGCGCTCTATGCGGCTGACGGTTTAGAGGGATTGGTTGCAGATCTGCGCCAACGTAGCCCCGAAGGGCTCGGCAACTTAGATGCGCTGAACCCTCGCCGCGTGCTCCGCGCGCTGGAGCGTTGTATTGCATCGGGCAAGTCTTTGCCTGACTTGCAGGCTGAGTTTGCTGCACGGCCTGAGCCGTATGCTGATTGCGAGAAACGATATATTTTGCTTGAGCGTGACGCCGAAAATTTGCGCCAACGCGTGGCTCGGCGTGTCGACCAAATGATACAGGCAGGCCTCATTGAAGAAGTGGAATGCCTGCGTGAGCTTGGTCTTGAAAATAACCCCAGCGCCGCTGCGGCGATTGGGTATCGCGAGACCTTATCGTATTTACGCGGTGAGATTCAGCGCAAAGCACTGGCTCCAGCGATTGTGCAAAACACCAATCATTTGGTGAAAAAACAGGGCACTTGGTTTCGCACGCAGATTCGTAAGCCAGATGAGCTGATTACTTTCTAGTCTTACTGGAGCAAAGATTTGCTCAGTCGAGAGCTTATTAATGGTCGTGACCACTGTGGTCGTCCGCAGCAGGTGTTGCCGTGGATTCGCTGACAGGTACGGTTTAGATAAAATCGGCAAGGTCCTCTTCTGTGCCTTGCGTCGTGAGAATGAAGACTTGTTCGCCTTCGGTCCATATTTTGAAGGCTTGTTCCTTGGCCTCAAAAACTTTGCTTTTCTGACCCTTGCAAGGGGTGCAGTCGTTGGGGACACGTGCCTTATCCACGGTGATCAAGTGATAGGCTTGGCCGTTTTTGAAGCAAATCATGCTCAGCTTGGTGCCATCGTAGTCGAAGGTGACGCAACCAATGGTGGTAAGCTGTTTGAGTTGCTGTGGGATATGAGCAGGGTTCGGCATCCCTGTGCTGGCGAGGTGACTTTGTAACTCGCCGACTTTTTCGCCGCGTTTGTCAAATTTCGAGCCGTTAAATTCGCTGATTTGTTGCGCGAGGAATTCGATCATATTCGGCACACCTGCGGTGGCGATTATCGGCGTTGCCTCTGCAGCAGGTTGATCGCTGTTGGCCAGTTGCGTCGGCGCTTCGCTGCGAGGCACGACGAGGGCGACTCCGGCGAAGGCAAAGATTGCGGCAATTCCCATCCATGGACGGAACCCAGCGCGCTGGTCTGAGCGATTCGCGGGCTGCGGAAAACGGATGGTGTGGTGGTCTTGCTCCGCGCCTTCGGCTTTGTTGCCGATTAATAGCTGCGATTGGACGGCGTGGGCACGCATCCCGGCTAAAATGGTGGCTTTGAGATCGGCAGGTGGTTCGACGCGGTTGAACTCCGCACTGATTTTGGTATCGAGCGCTTGTTGCTCTTCGAACCAGGCGCGCAGTTCGTCGTCTTGCTTGAGCAGCTCAAGTGCTTCGGCGATCAGTGGGTCGTTGCGGTCCTCACTGTTGTCGGGACGACAGAGCTGGAGAATATTTTGTGCTTCTTCACGGTCCATAGCTTAAAGGGTGTTTGCCGAAGTTTCGGTCTCTTTGCGTTTGAAGATCTCGCGAAGCTGCGCTTTACCGCGAGAGAGGCGAGACATGATGGTGCCAATCGGCACATCAAGAATTTCGGCGATTTCTTTATAAGAAAGATCTTTGAGATAGAACAGGGCGACTGGCTCGCGGTAAACGGCATCGACTTCTTCGAGGGCTTCGATGGCGAGATGACCGTCCATGCTGCGGCGCACGTGGGGCTCCACCGACCCACCAATATTTTCGAGTATTTCGGGCTCGTAGCTATCGATACGGCCGTCTTTTCGACGGCGACGTAGAAATTCGCGATAAAGAGTGGTGAAGAGCCAGGACTTAACCTTGGATTTATCCCGCAGCGAATCGCCTTTTTCAGCATATATGAAAAAGGTCTGTTGAGCTAAGTCGCTCGCCTCATGCTCGTTTTTGGCTAGACTGTAGCCGAAACGATAGAGCGGTTGGTAGTATGCACTCACTATTTCTTCGAAGTTCAAATTGGATTCTGTGGTCATGTGAGTGGAATCGATGGTCGCTTATTCCAAAAAAATGAAGCGGGTAAATTTGAGAGTCGTTGTCGGGCTATACAATGAGCATGGCGTCGCCATAACTGTAAAAGTTATAGTTATGCTCAATCGCCTCGGCGTAAAGTGCCAATAGCCATTCAATTCCCCGTTCGTCGCCAGGACTTAAAAATGCTGAAACGAGGCAGAGCAGCGTCGATTTTGGCAGGTGAAAGTTGGTGATCAGTGCATCAACGGCCTCGAGTCGGGCAGGTGGATAGATGAAGATGTCGGCCTCGGCCTGCACCGATCCAGTTGGAGTCAGGCAAGTCTCGGGTGAGCTTTGGCTGCGCCGCATCGCATCTTCAATCGATCGCACCGAGGTGGTGCCAACCGCGACTCGTGGGCCCGGGCTGGTTTGCTGGAGAGATTCAAAGGCAGTGGCGGGAATCTCATACCATTCGTGGTGAATATTGTGGTCGAGGATGTTATCGACTTGAATGGGGTGAAACGTGCCGATGCCGACTTGCAGGGTAAGATCGTGAAATTGAGCGCCGCGAGCTTCGAGGCGGGCAATTAGATCGGGCGTAAAGTGCAGGCCGGCAGTGGGTGCGGCTACAGCCACGCGCTTGTCGTAATCGGCGTAGACGGTTTGGTAGCGCTCGTTGTCGTTGGCGCGGCGAGGATCGTCGATCGTGCGTTCGATATAGGGCGGCAGGGGCATAATGCCAAGCCGCTCGGAAAGGTCGGTCACGGATTCGTCACGCATAGGATGGAAGCGCACGCGGTAGTTACCATTTTCGCCAGCGTTGAGCACTTCAGCACTGTATTCGCCGTCGATGCCGAAAGTGCCGACTTGTAAGGTCTTCTTGCCAGGGCGTAGCAGGCACCACCAAGTGACGGCGTCTTCTGCGGGCTGTAGCAGTAGGCATTCGACTTTACCGCCGCTGGGGCGCTGCCCAAAGATACGGGCCTTGAGCACTGCCGCGTTATTGCGAAAGAAGCGCGCGTTGGCGGGTAAATGATCACCGATTTGAGCGAACGTCGTGTGTGTAATTTGGCGGGTCTTGCGATCGATCACCATTAGTTTTGAAGCATCGCGCTGAGCGGCGGGCTCTTGTGCGATGCGTGCCGTGGGGAGGTGGTAGTCAAATAGGGCGCTGTCCATTCAGAGGCTTTTAGACGGGCAATCCGAAAGTGTGAAGTGGGAAGTTATACTTTTATGATAACTGATACAGTCATTTTGATCAATCACGGCAAATGTCCTTGCGACGAGATTTTTAAAAGAGCTATAATCCTTGGTTCAATATCTCCCTATGCCTACCCGTGCATCCAGTCGTATTTATAATCAAGCCGCCCTTGAAGTGTGGTTCGAAAATGTGGCGCTCGATTGGGAGACTTTTTTTTCTAAAGAAGCGCTGCGACGCGGACGCGAGATCTATAGAAAGGGGCAGATTTCGGGAGTCGAATTAGCGGATAAGAATGTGATCATCAATTGTGCCTTTGCGCGAAAAGACACCTGTTACGTCGTGGTTGAGTGGGGTTCTGAGGGGCCGATTGTACGTTGTTCTACGGAGGATAATGCGATGGGCGATGCGGTCGCTGTCGGTGGGTTGTATGAGGTCGAAGAGTTGATCGCAGATGAGATCGACCCGTTGCCTTATGTGCCGCAATCGAAGTCAGACCTCCAAGAGGCGACCAACGTGGAAACAGCGTTGGCTAAGCAACAGAGCTCAACAGTAAATGCGAAGCAGCCTGAAGAGCCGCCTGCCCGCCGATTGACCCCGCGTTTGGAAGGGCTTAGCTCGGGCCTGCGAATGACAGCGTATTGGGTGAATTCTGATTTCTCGCAAGAAGCAGCGTTTCAAGCTGAGGGTACTAAGATGTCGAGTTCAGAACGTGAAATTCTGGTCCGACTGACCGTTTTGGCCAAGGAGGTAGGATTCACATTTCGTCGCGATTCAAATCACTTTTTAATGCATGACCCAGAGCGAATCGCGCCGTTTTTTTCGCATACTCGCAAGCGTTGGGAAAAAATCTTTGGCTATCTAGATCTCGATCTGGATGCGCAAAGCTTGGCGGAGGGCGTGCAGCAGGTGAAGATTATCGGCCGCGTTGAATCGGCGGGCAAGGCTGAGATGCGTGTGGATTGGCGTTTAAAGTTGGGTAAACGCTGGCTCGACCCCGAAGATGCGGAGCGCCTAGCCAAGGCGGGGCGTGGCACGCATATTGTGAAGGGACTCGGCTTGGTACAGATTGCCGAGGAACAAACTGAAGCGCTTGCGGAATGGCGCGTGGCGGCCGCAGCTGAATCAGAGGCAGCGCAAACTTGGCCGCGTTATATGGTATTTTCGTTGTTTGGTCAGCGTGGTGCGGAATTAGACTTGGAGCAAGAGTTGCAAGAGTGGCAGGCGACGTTAGAGCCGAAACATCCTGAGTCGGGGGAGCTGTTGGGGGCGGATCTTACTGAAGTGGCGTTACCTGATTTTCTACGTCCGTATCAAGCACTCGGTGTGCGCTGGATGGCGAATCTGCGGGCACACGACTGCCATGGTTTGTTGGCTGACGAAATGGGTCTGGGCAAGACACTGCAGGTTTTGACATTGTTGAATGCTTATCCATATGAGGGGAACGATAGCTTAATTGTATGCCCTGCTAGTGTGGTGCCAGTTTGGGAGAGTGAGGTTAAGCAGTGGTACCCTAATTTGGATATAGCGGTGCTGCGCAGCGGGGAAACGTTTGAAGGCCCGTCGAGACATAAACCAAAATTGTGGATCGCCAGCTATACACAACTGCGCCGGCATAAGCATTTATTAGAGGGCACCGAATTTGGCTATGCGGTACTGGACGAGGCCCAGCAGATTAAAAATCCCGAAGCTAAAGTAACGTATGCTTGTTGTGCGATCCGTGCAAAGTGTCGCCTCGCGCTGACGGGTACGCCAATTGAGAATCGCTTGCTGGATGTGTGGACTTTATTTCGCTTCATCATGCCAGGCTTATTGGGTTCGCGTCGTCGCTTCGAAGATGCGGCGAATTCACCAGACCTGTCGATGCGCAAGACGCTAGAGCAAACGTTGCGAAAACAAATAGCACCGTTTTTATTGCGCCGTAAAAAAGACAAGGTCGGCAAGGATCTACCGCCAAAAGTAGAGATGGATTTGATTTGTCCGATTACTGAGATGCAGCGTCAGGTTTATGAGGGCTTATTGAACCAGGGGCGTGAGCAAATGGGCGACGATTTAATGGTAGCAATGCAGGCGAGCTCGATTAATTTCTTCACGCTGTTGACTCGCTTGCGGCAAGCTTGTTGCGATCCTGGCTTGATTCCCGACCTAGACATCGACCCGATGCAAAGCGGTAAAATTCAAATGTTACTCACCAAATTATGTGAGGCGTTGACAGGTGCAGGCGCACGTAAGGTTGTGATCTTTAGTCAGTTTGTACAGTTATTGAAGCGGGTAAAGCCGTTGATTCAAGAAGAGTTCCCTGATGTGGATATTCTGGAATTGACGGGGCAAACAAAGGATCGAGCGAAGCCGGTGGAGGAGTTTCAACAGAAAGCGGGGCCTGCGGTGATTCTAGTCAGTCTGAGAGCTGGTGGTTCGGGGATCACTCTACACGCGGCAGATTATGTATTCTTGCTTGATCCTTGGTGGAATCCTGCGGTCGAGAGCCAAGCCGTGGATCGCGTGCACCGCATTGGTCAACGCAAGCGGGTATTCGTGTATCGTATGATTACGCAAGGCACGATTGAAGCGCGTATTCAGCATTTGAAAGCCGAGAAGCGGGAACTTTTCGAGAGTACTTTGGGCAACCTCGGTAGTGCGCAGGATTTGCGTGAGCACTTTACTGATTTACAGGAGTTAGCGAAGTTGCTGCCACCGGAGTAGTTGAGAAAGACAGTTGAGCAGTGTTAGCCTTTGTAAGGGCTAGGCTTGCCGCGTCATCATATTTAACCAGACGTACTGATACGGTCTAGCTAACAAGCCTCGCGCCTACCTCCCAACAAAAAACGGCTGTCTCCGTAAGGAAACAGCCGCTGGGAAGCGCTTTAGTAATTCTGAGCCGTAGCTTACTCAACGTTGGCGCCGACGACGGCAGCCATTTGCATCATGTTGATGGTCTGACCTTCTTTAATGTTTCTGAGGTCAGTCAACTTGCCAGATTTACTGGTTGAGTTTGTATGACGGAAAATGGTGAGTAATTTTGCATCGGTTACGATGAATTTGCCTGCGTTTTCAGCGGCACCATTTTCAGTCTTTGTTTGGAGACCATTATTTTTGATGTAGTCCCAGAGTTTTTTAGTGATCTCTGTGCGTGGTAGCGCAGATGCTCCCAAAAATGCTGCGAGATCAGCTTTGAGTGTTACTGGTTTGTTAAGTCCTTTTAGTTCTTCAGCCATAATATTTTGCTTTGTTGGTTGGTTAGTTGGTTTTGTTGAGGTGAATTGTAACGATTTGATTAATCGAGCTTCGCTAAATGTTTAAGCGCGGCGACGTAGCCGTCGAAACCGAGGCCGGAGATGACGCCAATGCAGGCTTCCGCCGTCATTGAGTTCTGACGGATTTCTTCGCGGTTGTAAATATTACTAATGTGCACTTCGACCGCAGGAAGGTCACTGCCTGTCAGAGCGTCGCGGAGGGCGAGGCTGGTGTGGGTGAATGCGCCAGGATTAATGATTATACCGAATACTTCCGAGTCCGCGAATTCGCCGATTTTATCGATGATGAAGCCTTCGTGGTTGGATTGGTAAAATTGCACTTGCACGCCTATTTCGGCAGCCTCTTCTGTGAGAAGATTTTCGAGGTCTGTGAGTGTTTGATCGCCATAGATCGACGGTTCACGTTTCCCGAGGCGATCTAGATTGGGGCCGTTGATGATGACGATGTGTTTCATTTTAAGCAGGAGTTAGTGAAAGCAGATAGAAGTTCGGTGGACTTGGCAATCTACATTAAAGGAAGCAGGGCGATTTGATAAAGATCCATTCAAGGCCGAATTTATCGGCTATTTCTTGGGCGAGTGCTTGGACGCCAAAGACCTCAGTGGCGTAGTGGCCACAGGGGTAGAGATTGAGCCCGAGTTCCTGCGCCATGTTAAAGTGATGCTGCCGTAGCTCTCCAGTAATGAGGGTGTCAATATGGTTGGCTTTGAGCTGGTCAACGGCGCTTTGCCCGCTCCCAGTCAGGATTGCAATGCGCTGCGGCTGTTCGCTGCCGTATTCGATGGCTTGGTAAGTGTCGGGAAAAAGGGCTTTGAGTTTGCTGGCCAGTTCGTGTCGTCCGCCTTCTGGTCCTGCGGCGATGGTGGCTATATCGATACCCTCGAAGTTGGCGAAGCCGCCAATTTTGCTCAGCCCGAGTGCTTTGGCGAGCAGGGCGTTGTTGCCGATTTCTGGATGGCAGTCGAGTGGCAAGTGGGCGCCATAGACCGCAAGATTGCCGTCGAGTGCCGTTTTTACCTTCTTATATCGGCTGCCAGTGAGTGGAATTGGCGCAGTCCAGTAGAGGCCGTGGTGACAGATGAGAAAGTCGACTCCAGTTGCGAGGGCTTGCTCAAAGGGAATTTGACCAGCATCCACGGCGGCACCGATCTTGGTAACTTTGCCGTTATTCTCGATTTGGAGGCCGTTGTGGGCGCCGGGGAAGTCTTTGACTTCGGCCTGGCGGGTGCGTGTATCACAGAAGGCAACGATCTCGGATAGCGTGGGCATTAACTAAATCTAGCGTTAAAGTGGCAGGTGGAAAGTGGAAAGTGAGAGCTAGCAGAGGATTTTTGCTTCTCATTCGGGGAGCGATCTTCTAGTTCCTCTGCTATGCTAGATTATGAAGCACGTTTCGGCGCGATTGGGCGCTTGTATGGAGTCGATGGATTGAAGCGCCTTTCGGAGGCGCATGTCTGCGTGATCGGCCTAGGCGGCGTTGGCTCGTGGGCCGTGGAGGCCTTGGCGCGTACGGGGATTGGTAAGCTAACATTGATTGATATGGATGAGGTCTGTCTCAGTAATGTGAATCGGCAGTTACATGCATTGGATGGCACGATTGGACGTTCAAAAGCGGTATTACTTGGCGAGCGAGTAGCGAAGATCTCGCCGCGTTGCTTGGTCACGGTAGAGGAGTGTTTTTTGACGGAGTCCACAATGGCGCGTTTATTGGCGCCGACCTTCGACTACATTATTGATGCGATCGATGCCACGAAGTATAAATGTCTATTGATTGCGGAGGCGCGTAAGCGTGGCTTGAAGTTAATTACCTGCGGGGGTGCAGGTGGGCGCATTGATCCGTCGCGGGTTCAAGTCGCTGATTTGGCACGCTCGATTAATGACCCGTTGCTGCTGCAAGTGCGTAAGACGCTGCGTCGCGATTTCGGCTTCCCGATGTTCAAGCGGCAGAAGTTTAAGATCGATTGTGTGTTTACGGATGAGTTGCCTATCTTTCCGACGGAGGATGGCTCAGTGTCTTGTGAGCGCGAGACTGGCGCTGATTATCGCTTGAATTGCGATCAAGGCTTTGGCTCAGCAACCTATTTGACCGGAACATTCGGCTTTTTTCTCGCCGCTGAAGTGGTCAAGCGGATCGCGTTCGGTGATGTCTCACCCACATCTGAGTAAAACGCCGCTATCAATTTAAATCGATATTCTTTTGTTCTCTCGGATACTGGCACGGACTTTCTTTAGGAGCTCCTTCGGCATCTTGTCCTTACTGATGCGAAAATTGGTTTGTCGTGTTTGGATGTAATAGCCGAGGTGATCGACTTTGAGCTTCTGCATATCAGACCACTGCAACAGGATGGGCGGTTTAGGCGTTTTACGCAGAGTGACGCCGATTTCGTCCCAGCTGATTTGTAGTCGACCGATTGAGTTGAGCGTGACCGCAATAGCGCAGATGGTAAAAAATGCGATGCCTGCAGTCATCAGATGATTTTCCTGCCGAAAGGCACTCAAACTCATCATGATGCCAAGCGCCGCATAGATGAGTGCTTTTATTTTTTTCATTCCTTCGATTGTCGCAACAGCTGTCGGTGCTCCGCTTAGACTTTGAAACGTGTTTTATCGATCGCTTTCATGTAGGCTTCTTCTTTGGTAATCAGGTCTGCTTCCAGTAATTTAACGAGTGAGGCATCCATCGAGATCATGCCTTGGTCTCGGTTCTGATCGATGATGTTGCGAATATTGGAGAGCGAGTGCGTGCGAATACAGTTTGGCAGTGCGCCATGTGTAAGAAGAATTTCATGCACGGCGATGCGACCACCGTCTTTCTTCTGACATAATAGTTGTGAGACGATGCCGCGCAGCGACTCGGCCAGCATGATGCGGATTTGATTTTGTTCGTCGGCAGGGAAGGCATCAATGATACGATCCACCGTCTTGGTCGCGTTGTTGGTATGCAGTGTGGCAAAAACTAGCATGCCCATTGCTGCGCAGTTGAGTGCCAGGCGAATGGTTTCCATGTCGCGCATTTCGCCAATCAAAATGACATCGGGGTCGGCGCGCATCGCACCCTTGAGCCCAGCGTTGAATGAGCGTGTGTGCTCACCCACTTCACGATGAATGATGGTACTTTTTTTATCGTCATGAGTGAATTCGACCGGATCTTCGAGCGTGATAATTTGTTTCTGCGAGGTTTCGTTGACGTGGTTGATGATGGCCGCGAGCGTGGTTGACTTGCCACTACCGGTAGGGCCCGTGACGAGCACCAAGCCGTTTTGGTAAGAGGCGATCGCCTTCAATGCGACGGGTAAGTCGAGCTCGTCGATGCTGGCAATTCGCGACGGAATCTGGCGCAGGACGGAGGCCATGCCCCAGCTGTTTTTAAACAGGTTCATGCGGAAGCGCGCTTTTCCTTGGATCTCATGCGCGAGGTCAACATCGCCTGTCTGCATGAAGGTTTCCCAGCGGTGAGCCGGAGTGACTTCTTTGAGTAGCGCTTCCATTTCGCGTGCGCCGATCGGTTGCTCGTTGAGCAGATGGATGACGCCATCGATTCGTGTCTTTGGCGGGGAGTCGACAGCGAGATGGAGATCGGAGCCTCCTTTGGCGAGCATGTCAGTCAGCAGTGTATCCAATTCGTTCATCTATGAAATTCTCTTTTTCGGGGAGGGAGGGGCTAGGCTTTACTTTCCGCATTAAACATATTCTCAGCGGCGACTTCGGCTGTGATCTTGCCTTGGTCGAGTAGTGCTTGCACGGAGTCGTTCATGGTGAGCATGCCGAGTTGCTTGCCAGATTGCATGGCATTTTCTAGGCCGGTCTCTTTGGAGTCTCGAATGATATTGGCCACCGCGGTGGTGTTAACGAGTAGTTCGCAGGCGAGCACGACTTCATCATCCACGCTGGGAATGAGGCGCTGACAGACAATGCCACGCAGGGACCCGGCAGTCATTGCACGTATTTGGTTTTGCTGGCTGGGTGGAAATACGTCGAGCATCCGATTCAATGTGGCTGCGGCATCCCGTGTGTGCATGGTCGCAATGACGAGGTGGCCTGTTTCTGCCGCAGTGACTGCCATCTCGATCGTTTCTAGGTCTCGCATTTCACCAATAACAATAATGTCAGGATCTTCGCGTAGGGCGGATTTCAAGGCAGACTTAAAGGACTCGGTATGTTTGCCGACTTGCCTTTGAGTGACGATGCTGTTGACTGAATGCTGCATCACTTCGATTGGATCTTCCACAGTAATAATGTGATCCTTGCGCGTTTGGTTCAGTTCGTTGACGAGGCTGGCAAGTGTGGTGGTTTTACCGCTCCCGACTGGTCCAGTTACTAGGATAATACCATTGTGGTAATTGAGTAGTTTACGAATGTTGTCCGCATTCGGAAACCCGAGTTCCTCCAAGCTCATCAAGTGATCCGCCACGATTCGGTAGACACCAGAAATGCCTTTTTTTTGCTCCATCAAGTTGGCGCGAAAACGCATTTTAAAGCCCTCAGTTTCATCATCGAGAGTCAAGGCATAGTCTAGATCCCAATTAGCTTCGAATTGCTGCCGCTGCTCAGGTGTGAGGGGTAGGTAGTTGATTCGTCTGGCGAGGGCATCTGTGAGTGGCGCATTGCTAAGATAGACGATGCGCCGATGGTGGCGCATCCGTGGGCGGGCGCCTCCTGTGAGGTGCAGGTCGCTCGCGCCTATTTTTTGACACTGGGTGAAGAGACTGCGGATGGCTGCTCCGAGCTCATCCTCGTTTAGCTGATTGAAGGTCGAGAAGTCGGGGAAACCTTCGATATTACTTTGTGAGCCTGCGGACGATAATCCAGGCACTACCGGGAGTTCAAAGCCATCCTGTGTATTTTTAATCGCGGCCTCGATGGCACTGTCAAGAAAGGCGGTGTCTGCAATCCAACCAGAGCTCGCTAGTAGTTTGGCGCAAGCATGCACGTCTGTGCTTGGCGCGAGGTTAGCGACCATGCCAAGAACTTGGCCCTCGGTGAGCAGTTGATTTTCTAGGCAGAAATGGAGGAGCCAGTGGATTTCTGGGCGCATAAATGTGGGGAGATGTTTTGGGGATAGTTGAAGTCTTGTTTGTTTATAAAGAATGTGGGGAGAATCAACCTCCTTATCAAACAATCAGGGGTAAATGTGGGGCTTGTATTTAAATGTGCTAATGGAGCGAGGGCGACTCGACTTTTTTGTGGTATGACTGTGGGCGGGTCGCCCTCAGTCCTCTAGATCTAATTTTTAACGTGGCACAGGCAGGAATATCTGTGCCGCCGATGACCGCCAACGAAAACAGCCGCCGAATATATTCGGCGGCTGTTGTTTTAGAAATGTCAGTCACCTCGGTCGTTCGACCGAGTGTGTCGCATTTACGCTTTTGCTTTTTGGTAGTTCGCTTCGGCGGCGTCCCAGTCGACGACATCCCAGAATGCAGCGATGTAGCTTGGACGCATGTTTTGATACTTCAGGTAGTAAGCGTGCTCCCAAACATCGAGAGCGATCACAGGCTTACCTTCGACATCCGCGACACCCGTCATGCAGGGACTGTCTTGGTTGGGAGTCGATGTCACTGCGAGACTGCCGTCTGCTTGGACGACGAGCCATGCCCACCCGCTGCCGAAACGAGTCGCGCCAGCTTTGGCGAAGGCGGCCTTAAATGTGTCAAGCCCACCGAGTTCAGAGTCGATTGCTGCGGCGAGTTCGCCCTTCGGGGCACCGCCGCCAGTTGGACTGAGCACCTTCCAAAAGAAGCTATGGTTGGCGTGGCCACCGCCGTTATTGCGGACTGCGCCACGGATAGTTTCGGGGAGTAGAGAAAGATCTGAAATAAGTTCGCAGACGGATTTGCCTTCAAACTCAGTGCCAGCAAGCGCTGCATTCACATTCGTGATGTATGCATTGTGGTGCTTGCTGTGGTGGATTTCCATTGTGCGTGCATCAATGTGTGGTTCGAGCGCATCGTATGCGTAGTCAAGTGCTGGTAGTTCGTATGCCATGGTATTTATTGTTTTCTATTCTGGTTAATGGAGAGAGTGGTGAAAGTTGTGAGGATATTAGAGCGCTGTCAAACGACAGTGTGTTTGTGGTGCCTTTTTTTAGTGCCGAATTGGCTTCCAGTCACTTGGTCTAGCGGATTGAAAGTGGCAAGGTGCGGTTGCGACTGTGCGGGTCACTCACTCGCTTTTTTAGCACTATTAGCGAGGCGTTTTTTTTCGAAGAATGCTTTCAAAATATCGTGGTTTAACTCCTGCAGGATACCGCTGACGGACTCGAAGTTGTGATTGCTATCGGGGAGCGCGCCGAGGTCGAGTGCGCCACCAACGCAACCCATGCGCAAATCGGGGAGGCCGTAATAGACCTTGCCAATGCGCGCAATGACTAGCGCACCGGAGCACATCGGGCAGGGTTCTTTAGTGACATAGAGCGCGCACTTGTTGAGGCGCCAATCACCAATGAAGCTGGCCGCTTGCGAAATCGCTAGGATCTCGGCGTGGGCGGTGGGGTCGTTGCTAGAGCGGGATTGATTATGTGCAGATGCGATGATCTGGCCGTTATATTCGATCACTGCCCCGATCGGCACTTCGTCCTTTTTCCACGCTTCGATTGCTTCATTGTAGGCGTGGGTCATGAAGTAGTCGGCATCGCGTTTGAGCGCTGATGGGTAGATTTTCTCGAATGGGCAGTCTGCTTGCATGATAAAGAGAGTTAAAGCAGGGTCGGGGGATGAGATAAAGGCTGGAATAGTCGAAGCGGGCGGCAGAATGTGCAAACTTTCCGACTTTCAGAATTTACTCGCTTGTTCCTCGCAGAGAGAGACCTTGACTTTCGGTGTCAATCCGCTTCCCTCCCCGATTTATTAATGATCATTTATGTCTAAAGCACAAAGCGAAGATTACGTAGAAGTCGAAGGCAAAATCGTTGCCGTTCTGCCTGGCACCATGTTCCGTGTCGAACTTGCAAACGGGCATCTAGTGCTCGCGCACATCTCTGGTAAATTACGTAAGCACTTCATTAAGATCACGACTGGAGATACCGTGAAGATGGAGATGAGCCCCTACGACCTCGATAAGGCCCGCATCGTATACCGACTACGTAATGCGCATGTGCAGCGTAATGCACCTAGGCGTAGTTTCGGTCCACGCCGTCGATAGTCATTTCGTTTGTTCGATTTCTTAAAGCACCGCGTGTCGGTGTTTTTTTGTGCAAAAGTGACAGTCTAGCGTCTAAAATTACATAGGTTGATGTGTCTTAAATGTTTAATAATTAGTATCTTAAGTTTTTTCTCTGGCTTCTGGCATCTGACGGAGCAAAGCGGAGGTGGCGAAGCAATTTACGATCAATGCTTGCCTCGTTATGTTTTAGGGATGTGCTGGTAGGCTCATTCCTTTAATCTCTTATTTACCAATTATGAGCAGCAAATTATTTAACTCAATTATCGAAACGGTCGGCAATACGCCACTGGTTAAAATTAACAACACTGCTGCGGGTGTGAACGCAGACATCTACTTGAAGTGTGAATTCTTCAATCCACTTGCCAGCGTCAAAGATCGTATCGGGAAGGCGATGATCGAAGCCGGCGAGCGCGATGGTAAGATCGGCCCAGACAGCATCATCATCGAACCGACTTCGGGTAACACTGGTATCGCACTGGCTTTCGTTTGTGCTGCCAAGGGTTATAAGCTGATCCTGACCATGCCTGAAACCATGTCGATCGAGCGTCGCGTGCTGCTGCGTATGCTCGGTGCCGAGATTGTGCTGACACCTGGACCAAAAGGCATGGGCGGAGCCATCGCACGTGCTGGTGAGCTGGTCGAAGAATACGGGGAAAAGGCCTACATGCCGCAACAATTTGAGAATCCTGCGAATCCTGAAGCGCACCGCCAGACGACTGCTGAAGAAATCTGGGAGGCAACCGATGGTAAGATCGATGCATTCGTTGCCGGCGTCGGCACTGGTGGCACCATCACTGGCGTCTCTGAAGTGATCAAGTCGCGCAAGGATCTCTACACGGTCGCCGTTGAGCCTGAAGCGAGTCCAGTGATTTCTGGTGGCAAGCCGGGACCGCACAAGATTCAGGGCATTGGTGCAGGCTTCATCCCAAAGAACTGCAACACCGATATCATTGACGAGGCCATCAAGGTCTCCAATGAAGATGCCTTCGCCACTGCGCAAGTACTTGCAGAGAAGGACGGCATCCTTGGCGGTATCTCCACGGGCGCGAATGTCTGGGCTGCGATGGAACTCGCAAAGCGCCCTGAGATGGCAGGCAAAACAATCGTGACAATCGGCTGCAGCTTCGGTGAGCGTTACTTGAGCACACCATTAGCTGAAAAGGCACGCGAAGAAATGACGACTGCGACTACTAGCTAAGCGCTTTGCTCACTCAATTTAAACAAAAGCCCCGGCCAGAAATGGTCGGGGCTTTTTTTGTTCATCGTCGATTAGAGAGGAGGGTAAAGGAGGGAGGGCGACTCGCCCTCCTGTGCCGCAACACAGGATAAATGTGGGCGTTCGCCCATATTCCTATCGCGGTTTATTATACTCGCAGAGTGCAATGGCTCTAAAAAAACAGCAGGGATCCGATGCTTACGCATGTAAATGACGGAGCATTGGCTCGGAGAGTGTCGCTAAGCTCGGAACCCTCGATTGATTGGGTAACCTACAGCTCGAAGCCGGCCTTGGCGATGCAGACGACGAATTCACCTTTTTGGCTGCCTTGGGCCACGCGGTCCCGCACCTCGCCGGCTGGCCCGGTGTGTACGGTCTCGTGGAGCTTAGTCAGCTCGCGGCAGACACTGATGCAGCGGTCGGGCCCTAGGGTCGCCACTAGGTCGTTGAGGAACTTGCCAATACGATGGCAGGATTCGTAAACGATGACGGTGTATTCGCAGTGTTGCTGCGCTTCAAAAAAGCGTTTGCGTGCGGCGCTTTTGGGAGCAAGGAAGCCGACGTAGAGAAAGGCATCGCTTGGAAGCCCGGAGAGTGACAGGGCGGTAATTACGGCGCTGACGCCAGGCGCCGTAGTGACCTTAAGCCCACGCTTGCGACACTCGCGCACGAGACGAAATCCGGGGTCGCTGATAGCGGGCGTGCCGGCGTCGGCGATCAGTGCAATGTCTTCGCCGGCTGCCATACGGTCGGCGATTTCGCTCGCCATGTAGTTTTCGTTTTGCTCGCGGTAGGAGATCAGTTTACCGCTGTTCTCAATGTTGAGTTTGCTTAACAGCTTGCCAGTGACACGGGTGTCTTCGCAAGCAATGTGGGTGGCGGCTGTAAGCACTTCGATGGCACGTGGAGTGATGTCGGATAGATTTCCGATGGGTGCAGCGACGAGTGTGAGGGTTCCAGAGTGAGACATATCGTTTGCAACTGTAAGTAGGTTGGTGGGAATGTCACAAAAAAAGCGCCTTCATGTTTTTCACGAAGGCGCTGGTTCTTTAAAAGTATTGTTTGCTTGGCTTTAGCCGCCGAATCCCGGGACGCCACCTTCCCAGTCAGCTGGGCGTGACCAAGGCAATTCCTGATCGTCGGGATTAGTGTCGAAGCAGCCACTGGTGGCTAGTGCGCACCATGACAGTGCGAAAATTAGAAGCAGGCGAGTGATCATAATGTATGCGCGAGGTTTGGTAGGATTAGTGCATTACCTTGATGGTATCGCCTTTAGAAAGTCCGCGAAGACGTGTGCCCGGTAGGATGTTGGCCACTGCGAACTGCTCGGTAACTTGGGTGATTCGGATTTTACCTAGTGCTTTTAAGTCTTCAATCAATGTGACCTCCGAACCGACCGAAAGCCCTAGCTCTGGAGAAGTGTCGAGAATAATGAGTCCGTTAGATGTGCTGATCGAGGCGACGGTGGTGGCGGCGCCGATGGTTGCGGGTTGCACCGCGACCGCGCTGCTTGGCGTGAAGCCGCTCTGGTAGCCGCTCTCGATTGCAGTGCTCGCAGGTTTGTGGGTTGCGCTAGCGCTCTGTTCGGGGCTTTCACTTGCCAGCAAGTCTTGCTTGAGCAAATCGTTGGATTTAATCAATTCTTCGACGCGCTCTTCGAGCCGAGCGAGCTCTGCTTCTTTGCTGGCGGCGGCTAAGCTCTCTTCGGTCTTGACCAGATCGGTACGTAGACGAGTTGCGACATTTTCCAACTCAGCGATAGTGTTTTTCGTCTCTCTGAGTTGCTGTTGTGTGCGGGTAACTTCCTGTTTGGCAGTATACATCTCGGAGCGGATTGACTCGAGCTTACCTTTGGTATCGGCGAGTGACTGGCGCTCGGTCGAGAGCTGGGTACTAAGAGAGGTGATCTTGCTATTCGCAGTTTCCAACTCGCTTTGAGTCGCTTGAGTCACTGCCCGTGCTTGTTCGAGAGACGTTTGCTTTTCAGCAAGTTTCCCCTTGGAAATGAAGAACAAAGCGACTGCAGCGGCTGACGCGAGAATCGCTACAATTCGAAGGATAAGTGATAGTTTTTTCATTTGTGGTGTTAAGGGATGTTCTCGATGTGGCGGGCTAGGCTGCGAAAAATTCTGTTTCGTGAATGGGGGTTTTGGTATATGCGCTGATGCCACGGTGGTTTGCAGCTAATCGAAGCAGCAACTTAAAAATCAATTCGCGTTGTGATTCAAGACCCAACTTTGCAGCAATCGCATCTGTAGTTTGAGCGTTGCTGCCGTTGGCGATGACCTCGGCGACGATTTTTTGTTCGATTTCCAAAACCGTGGCTGCGGCTGCCTTGCCTGCTTCAACACCTGGTTGGTGGTAAGCGTTGATGTTGACGAGGCTCGCGTAGAGGCCGACGGCGCGTTCGAAGAGCGCGATAAGCTGGCCGACTGCTTCGGGTGTGACCTCTTTGATGGTGATGGTGATCGATTGGCGGCCATTGTCATATAGTGCATCGCGGGTGCCGAGGAAGAAGCCCTGCAAGAAGTCGCCGCTAGTGAAGCCGGGTTCGACTTCGATCGAGTCGCCGTCGCGATCCTTGAGTACTTCGATGAAAGTGGCGAAGAAGTTGTGCACACCTTCGCGGAGTTGCTGTACGTAAGCGTGTTGGTCAGTGGAACCCTTGTTGCCATAAACGGCGATGCCTTGGTGTACGACTTTGCCGTCGAGATCTTTTTCTTTGCCGAGCGATTCCATGACGAGCTGCTGTAAGTATTTGGAGAAAAGCATGAGGCGATCCTTATAAGGCAGGACGACCATGTCCTTGGCGCCTTTACCGTCGGTCGCGTAATACCACATCAGCGCGAGTAGAGCTGCTGGATTCTTAGTTGTGTCTGTCGAACGTGTGGCGATGTCCATCGCTTTTGCGCCAGCCAGCATACGGTCGATGTCGAGACCTTGGATGGCAGCAGGGAAGAGGCCCACCGCCGCAAGTTCTGAGGTGCGGCCACCGACCCAGTCCCACATCGGCAAGAAGTCGAGCCAGTTATTTTCCTTGGAGATTTGGTGAAGTTTACTGCCTTCGCCAGTGATGGCGATGGCGTGTTCGGCAAAGCTGAGGCCGGCTACCTGATAGGCGGCCTCGGCTTCGAGCATGCCGTTGCGTGTTTCGGGCGTGCCGCCAGACTTGGAGATGACCACGGCGAGTGTTTCACCGAGTTGACCGTCGAGTGAGTCGAGTGTGCGATCGAGTCCATTCGGATCGGTGTTGTCGAAAAAGAACAGTTTGATCTTATCTGTCTTCGGACCACCTAGCGCATCCGCGACGAATTGTGGGCCGAGTGCCGAGCCGCCAATGCCAATCACGAGAAGGTTCTTAAAGGCGCCGTTGGCACCTTTTAGCGCACCGTTGTGTACGTCAGCGGCAATCAGCTTGATTTTGCCGAGACAGGCTTCGATCTCAGCGCCGATATCGGCATTGGGTGCCAGTGCGGCATGGCGCAACCAGTAGTGACCCACCATACGTCCTTCGTCTGGGTTCGAGATTGCGCCCGCTTCAAGTGCTTGCATCGCGGTGAATGCAGCCTGCATGCGCGACTCCATTTCCGATAGGAAAGCGTCACCGAAGTCGATACGGCTCGTGTCGATCGCAAAATCGAGCTCGTTAATATGAAGATAGTTTTGTTTAAATCGTTCCCAGGACATGATTGGTGTAAATTAAGAATTAAGACTTGTCTGGTTCTCGGTTGAACCGAGAACTGAAGCACTAGATGGCGAAACCATTACTAAATTTTGTCAGTCACCGCACCTTCTGATGCGGTCGCGACAGTGGCAGCGTATTTACCCAGAACTCCGCGTTTCGAGCCTGCACCAGTTGGCTTAAACGCAGCCATGCGCGCATCGTATTCAGCGTCGTCGATGAGCAGACGGATGGTGTTTTTGACGGCGTCGATTTCGATTTGGTCGCCATTATTGACGATGCCGATCGGGCCGCCCTTGGCTGCTTCGGGTGTGATGTGGCCGACGTCGAAGCCGTGACTGCCGCCGGAGAAGCGTCCATCGGTAATGAGCGCGACTTCTTTAATTAAGCCACGCCCAGCAACTGCGCTGGTGGGTGAGAGCATTTCGCGCATGCCAGGGCCGCCGACTGGCCCTTCGTTACGAATCACCACTACATCGCCAGCGACGACGTCGCCGCGAAGAATGCCGACGAGTGCACTTTCTTCGCCTTCGTAAACCTTCGCTGTGCCTTTAAAATAGAGACCTTCCTTGCCAGTGATCTTACCAACGGCACCGCCAGGCGCAAGGTTGCCACGTAAGATACGTAGGTGAGTGGATTCTTTAATTGGCTGATCCCATGGGCGGATGATATCCTGCTCGTCTGGATACGGTGCGTACGGCTGTTCGTTTTTAAGCGAATCGGCCATCGTCTCGCCCGTGACTGTGAGGCAGTCGCCGTGCAGCAGGCCGCGATCGAGCAGCATCTTCATCATTGGACGGATGCCGCCGATACGAATGAGGTGGCTCATGTTGTATTTGCCAAATGGCTTTAGATCGGCGAGGAGCGGGATACGCTCGCCAATTTCCTTGAAGTCGTCGATGCTAAGTGGGACATCGGCGGAGTGTGCGATCGCGAGGAGGTGCAGGATCAAGTTAGTCGAGCCGCCGAGCGCTAGGCAAGTGGTGATCGCATTTTCAAAGGCCTTACGCGTCATGATATCGCGTGGCTTGAGGTCGAGCTCGAGTAGTTTGAGTACGGCTGCACCGGCATTTTCGCAGTCTTTACGCTTGGGTTCACCGATTGCTACTTGAGCACTGCTGCCGGGTAGGCTCATACCGAGAGCTTCGATCGCGCTTGCCATGGTGTTGGCAGTATACATGCCGCCACAAGATCCGGCACCTGGGATTGCATATTTTTCGACTTCTTTGAGTTCTTCATCCGTCAGCTCTCCTTTGGCATGTTTGCCGACTGCTTCGAATACAGAGACGATGTCCATTGGATTACGCTCTTCTTCATCGTGAGGCATCAAGCCGGGGAGAATAGTGCCGCCGTAAACAAACACAGCTGGTCGGTTGAGGCGGGCAAGTGCGATCATGCAACCGGGCATGTTTTTATCACAGCCACCGATAGCGACCAGCCCGTCAAAACCTTCAGCCGCTACCACTGTTTCGATCGAGTCGGCGATCACATCGCGCGAGACGAGGCTGTAGCGCATCCCTTTGGTGCCCATACTAATGCCGTCGGAAACGGTGATGGTGCTGAAGTTTACCGCCTTGCCGCCGGCATTATTGATGCCGATGGTGGCGTGTGTGGCCAGGTCGCCCAAATGCATATTGCAGGGAGTCAGATCACTCGGCGAACCGGCCACGCCGATTTGTGGCTTTTTGAAATCGGCATCTTCGAAGCCGACTGCACGAAGCATCGAGCGGGCCGGGGCGCGATCATTGCCATCGACGACGATTGAGGAGTGTGGACGAATGTTTTTGCTAGCCATGATAAAACTGAGATGAATTAAATAGTTGGAAAATAGGATTCTCGTTGCAGAAATGCTGAGATATCAATGAATAGCGGGAACCTCGACAATACCCTTTTTACTCTTCTAGACCTTAATTCTGCATTTAACTGCCACCTATGACTATGGAATTTGATCTCAATAAGACGCTCGAAGCGCTACTACTCTCGACTGCGGAGCCCATTCGCTTGAAGGATTTGATGAAGATTTTTGCGCGCTACCACTCCGAACTAGAGGAAGCGGCCGAGGCCGAGAAACTCGCAGGAGAAGGTGAAGAGCTTGCTGAGCCGATTCCACCCCGCGTCACGCCGGTGCAGATCCAAGAGGCGCTCTCCAAATTGATGGACGCCGCCGAGGTCGAGGATAAGGCGTATCGGCTGATCGAAGGGCCGAATGGGTTTCAAATCGTCACCGCGCCGCAGTTTGCAGAATTCGTGCGTTTGCTGCGTGGTGAGCCGCGCCCGATGAAGCTTAGTCCTGCCGCGCTGGAGACGATGTCAATCGTCGCCTACCGTCAGCCTGTTACGCGGGCTGAGATGGAGTCGATTCGCGGAGTGTCGGTCGATGGCCCGCTGAACCGTTTGATCGAACTGGAGCTGGTGCATGTCACGGGTCGCGCTGAATTGCCAGGCCGTCCGATACAATATAGCACCACCGAGAAATTTTTAGAGTTCACTGGTATTAAGGAGCTTGATGAGCTGCCTGCTTCGGACGTACTGAGTAATCATCAGATTGACGATTGGATGCGTCGCAGCGAAGAGCCCGAAGAAGAGATCACTGATGAGGATATGGGACTCGCCAAAGAGCGAAAGTCAGACGAACTGCCGCTGGATGAGACATTTGTCGAAGTTGATTGGCAAAATGAGAATGCCGAGAGCGATGCTGCTCCAGAATCCGCCGCAGAAGAGGCTGCACCAGATGCCTGAAGATATTAATATTAAGCTACAGCGCAACCGCGACGCGATCGACGCGATCGATAAGCAAGTGGTGCAACTGCTCAACCTCCGGGTGCGCCAAGATGGCGGTTTAAACGAAGCGCAGGTGTTGGAAAAAGTGGCTGCGTTCAATCAAGGCCCACTTTCGGATGCGACGTTACAGGCGATCTATCGTGCGATGATGCTGGCGGGGCTGGCACCCGATGCTCAGGCGACGGATCCTGCCAAGGTGGATGCACTTGATCTTAATATCGTGCAGCAGCTCAATCAACGCGTGCAACACGCCGGTGAGATTGGTAAAATCAAACACGCCAACGGAGCGGACTACTACGACCCGACGCGCGAAGCACAGGTCATGGCTAAAGTCGCGGGGCTAAATCCTGGGCCGATCAATAATCGCACTTTGCAATCTGTTTACCGCGAAGTGATCTCTGGTTCGATTGCATTGGAGAAGAAGCTAGTGATTGGCTATTTGGGACCGGAAGCTACTTACACGCACCAGGCTGCGATTCACAACTTTGGCGTGAGTCTCGACTACCGAGCGATCAAGACCATTCCCGATGTTTTTTCTGAAGTCGAAAGTGGTAGCGCGGATTATGGCGTGGTGCCTATTGAAAACTCCACCGAGGGGGCAGTGTTTCATTCCATGGATATGCTGGTCGAGTCCGACCTGCATATTTGTTCGCAAGTTTACTTGCCGATCGAGCATTGCTTAATCTCGCAGTCGCCACTCGATCAAATCACCGAAGTGCGCTCCAAGGATCAAGCACTTGGTCAATGCCGTGACTGGCTCCGCACGAAATTGCCAAACGCAAATCTAGTGGATGTTGTGAGCACTGCCGATGCCGTCTGCACGGCCAAGGACAACGACAACGTTGCTGCCGTCGCCAGCGAACTCTCTGCGCAACATTATCAGGTTCCGATCCAAGCGCGCAGTATTCAAGACAATGACGACAACGTTACACGTTTTCTTGTGATTGGTAAAACCCGCGCCAAACCACTGGGTGATGGACGCGATAAAACCAGCTTAGTAATTTCGCTCAAAGACGAGCCTGGCGCATTAGAGAAAACACTGCGTCCGTTCGCTTCGCGTGGGATAAACTTAAGCAAGATCGAGTCCCGCCCCAGCCGTAAAAAAGCCTGGGACTATTTATTCTTCATCGACTTTATCGGCCACCACGAAGAAGAGCTGGCACAAGCCGCACTTACCGAGCTCGAACAGCACTGCTCGTTCGTCAAATGGCTCGGCAGTTATCCGAATGATAAACGTAATTGGCATCCAGCGTAGGGGCGGTGCTTGCGTGGGCCGCTGTAGGATTTTGTAGCCTTGGCACTTAGGGCTCAGTGCCATCTATTGAGATAGTCGCAGATCGTTTACTAGTACGTCACAATTTCGCAGCAATTCTTCGGACGGCTTTCTTGCAAAGTTGCTACGGGCTTGCGGTCTGTCTCAAAGTAGAGCCAATTAAGTGGGTCTTATGCCAAACGAATCACAACCCCACAATTGGCCCGAATCGGCGGGCTGCTTATACGGCGAACTCGGCGTGGGCTCGTTGCACCCGAATGTGCGTGAGTTGCTTACGGGCGATTCGTGTCAGCGTGTGTTGGTGGCTTGTTCGGGCGGTGCGGATTCGATCTTTATGCTTTGCCAGTTGTGGGCACAGGCTGACGAATTGAACATCGGATTGGTGGTCGCACATTATAATCACCGTTGGCGTGGCGAGGATTCGCAGCTAGACGCGACGTTTGTGCAAGAATTGGCGCAGCAGTTAAACTGTCCCTTTGTGACCGCGGTACGGCCGGAAAATGAGGCGGCGTTTACAGAGACAACTGCGCGGGTCTTGCGCTTGGATTTTTTACGCGGGGCGGCGCAGGAGCACAATTGCCAGTGTCTTGCTTTTGGCCATCAGCAGGATGATGTTTTAGAGACACAGCTGCAGCGCTTGGCGCGCGGCTGTGGCTCGGATGGTTTGGCGGCACCGCGACCAATACATTTTTTCCAAGCCTATCCGACACATGTCCGACCGGTATTGCATTTAGGTGCGGGGGAGATTCGGATGGCTTTAAATACCTGCGAGATCCCTTGGCGCGAAGATATTTCCAATGAAGATATGGGGATTTCACGCAATGCGCTGCGCCACAATGTGATTCCTAGTTTGAGCGATGCGTTGGCGCGAGATGCTTCGGCAGGGGCGGCTCGTTCCCGATTTTTACTAGAAGAAGAAGCGGATGCGCTGGACGGTTTGGCGCGGGTGACTTTGCCTAAAGCTTTTAGTGATAGTGTCACGCTGGATCGCGCTGCGCTGCGCTCGGCACCGCGGGCACTGACGCGGCGGGCCTTGTCGGCATGGTTGAGTGCGCATCATCTGATTCAATCGATGAGCGCACCGGCGATGGATTTATTGATGGCTGCGGTCTATGGGCTTAAGCAGAAAAATCGTCTAAGTGCCGGTGCTTTTTATATTGAGCTCGATGAAGCGACTGTTCGGGTGGTGTCAGCGCAAGTTTCAGGGCAATTTTTGGTATCTGGATCGATCGAAGCGGGCGAGTCGCTGATGCTGTCGACGGGTGCTTTGCTGGGGACCGAGTTCGTGGAATTGGATGAAGCTTTATGCCATACGATTATGCAGGGCGGGGTGAATGCCGACCTAGAGGCTTACGTTGCAGTGGCAGCAGAAGAGGCACTCGAAGTGCGGGGATGGCAGCAGGGAGACCGGTTTCGGCCGCTCGGTGCGCCGGGCACGAAGAAATTAAAAGACTGCTTTATAGACCGGCACATTCCGGTAAAGGAACGAAAGTTGCTCCCGCTTGTCGTATCGCAGTCAGGAGAAATTATTTGGGTGCCAGGCTTCCCACCTGCGGACACCATGAAAATCGGAACCGCAACGAAGCGGGCTCTTAGATTGACTTACGAACCAAGAAACTCAAGTTGACCCGCACAAATGTCATCACAGCAAAATCCACAACAGAAAGAGCCCGCGAATAACGGCCAACCAGAGCGCTTTAATCCTAAAGTACTTTTGATTTTTTTGGTTATTATCTCGGCTATCATTGGACTCTGGTTCGCGCAACCGGGTGCCGGTTCGAATCATGAACGCCTGACTATCAGCGAATTGGTGCAAGCCGTGAAAGATGGACAGATCGAGCCGGGCGATGGTGTTATGAAGCCTGACCCTTCGCTTGGCGAAGCTGGCTATATTGTAGCCGGTAAGATGCTCAACCCGAAGTATGATGCGAATCTCTCGGATGCGAGTGTGCCGGAAAAGGTACAGTTTTCTGCTGAGGGCCGCTTGCTAGAGAAAGATTTCGATCTCGTGCGCGCAGTGCTTAAAGAGAGCCGGCGCAGCACCGCATTTCAAGACATATTGATCAGCTTTCTGCCGTTTCTGCTGATTATTGGCCTGCTTTATTTCCTCTTTGTGCGCCAATTGAAGAGCGCAGGGAAGGGCGCGATGAGCTTTGGAAAGAGTAAGGCCAAGATGCTGACGCGTGATAAGGATTCGCTTACTTTTAAAGATGTCGCGGGTTGCGACGAAGCGAAGGAAGAAGTCAGCGAGGTCGTCGACTTTCTCAAAGATCCTAAAAAATTCCAACGTATCGGGGGTCGCATCCCCAAGGGTGTGCTGATGGTCGGGCCTCCGGGCACTGGTAAGACACTGCTGGCAAAAGCTGTGGCGGGTGAAGCGGAAGTGCCGTTTTTCTCGATCAGTGGCTCGGACTTCGTCGAAATGTTCGTCGGTGTCGGGGCGGCACGTGTGCGGGATATGTTTGAGCAAGGCCGTAAGAATGCGCCTTGTATTGTATTTATTGACGAGATTGATGCCGTGGGTCGCCAACGTGGCGCAGGTGTCGGCGGTGGTAATGACGAGCGCGAGCAGACGTTGAACTCTCTTCTCGTTGAGATGGATGGTTTCGATGGCCACGAAGGTGTGATCATCATCGCCGCGACTAATCGCCCGGATGTGCTCGACTCTGCGTTGTTACGCCCGGGTCGTTTTGACCGTCAAGTCACGATTGATTTGCCTGACCTCAATGGCCGTCACGAAATCCTCTTGGTGCATGCCAAGAAGATCGCGCTTTCTGAAGAGGTAAATCTCGAGCACGTTGCGCGTAACACTCCAGGCTTCTCCGGTGCAGATCTTGCCAACCTTCTCAATGAAGGTGCTTTGATCGCGGCGCGCTATGATAAGGATGCCGTGGAAATGAACGATCTCGACGAAGCGCGTGATAAGATCTCCTTTGGTCGTGAGCGTCGCAAATTGATGGATGACGAGGATCGCAAGATCACTGCTTACCACGAAGCTGGGCATGCTCTGATCCAGGCGGTGGTCGACGATGGGCATTTGCCCGTGCACAAAGTGACGATTATACCGCGCGGTCAGAGCCTCGGATCCACAATGTTTATGCCGAAGAAGGATTTACTGAATCACTCCAAGCGGCGTCTGTTGAATCAAATCTGCACTGGCATGGGCGGCCGTTCGGCGGAGGAAATTGTGATGGGCGACATCACCAGTGGTGCGTCCGGCGATATTCGTATGGTCACCTCGACTGCGCGCCATATGGTGTGCGATTGGGGGATGACTGACCTCGGGCCGATCGCTTTCGGTGAAAGCCAGAATCATGCCTACATGGGCACGATGGGTGCTGGTTCAAATAACTTTAGCGAAGAGACTGCACAAAAAATTGATAAGAAAATCTACGATATCGTGCAAGAGCAGTATTTGCGATCGCTCGAAATTTTGAAAGAGCACCGCGCTGCGCTCGATGTAATGGCCGAGGCCTTGTTGGAGCACGAGACGATCGATGGTGTCCACGTGCTCGAAATCCTTGAGCATGGAGAGATGCGTTCGCCGATCATTAAGCGTGAAATTATCGAGCCCGAGCCAGAGCCTGACGAAGACTCTGATGATGAGGTCTCGAAGCAGACTGAAGAAGATGACGACACAGGCGGTCTCGCCGGCGAAGAAGCACCTGCACCATCGCCTGCATAACGTGCTGCAGCTACATTTCTCAAACGGCTGCTTCCTGAATTGGTAGCAGCTTTTTTTATGGAGTGTTCGTGGCGCGTCACGTTTGACCGCTTCTATTTTACTTTGCCAACCACTCGCGCTTTGCGAGAGGCCTTATCCACCAGAGCGAAGAGCCGGTCGATTTGATTGCGCTTTCGTACGGTCCGATGCCCCTTCACTTTGACTAATTCGAAGTTTAAGGGATCGGTGCTGCGGTAGTATGCTTGATAAAGTTCGGTATTACGTAAAGGTAGGCCTTGTTTTGAATGATAGTCGTGTGCTTCGAAGCGTGTCCGTCGCGCCGCTAGATTGATGATATTTTGCGAGTCGGTATAGATGGTGAGATGATCACAGTCTTTGGGGAGTTCGGACAGTGCCCAGAGCAAGGTTTGTAGCTCGAGCTTCGTCGAAGACGTGTCTGTAAATTGCTGAACTTTAATTCGAGTGCCCAGTGTCTCCATGGAGAGTGTTTGCTCTGCTGTTCGAATCAAAAGCGATGCGCCAGTGCCCGCCTTGGTTTGGGCATGCACGCTGCCGTCGGTGAGGAGGATATAGTCACTCATTAAGGGGCTCCTTGTGCCTGAATCGGCGTGCCTTGTCTATGGCTTATTACGGGCATTGCTTGAGTGGCCGACTTGCTTAATGCTTGACAAGTAATGATATTACTTTGACTATTCAAAGTATTAAATTTGATAGAACACATTTTATTTTTTTAAGTCTCGTGATAGGTGCGTCGCTAGTCACTGGCTGCAGACCGACCGATTCCACCTCGGCGAATCGTACCGATGAGCCGTATCAAGTGCTATGTACGGTCGGCATGATTACCGACGTCGTGCGCAATATCGCGGGCGAGTATGCGCAGGTCGAGGGGATTATAGGCGAAGGTGTCGACCCACACCTTTACAATCCGACTCGGAGTGATGTGTTAAAGCTTAGTGCTGCAGACGTGGTCTTTTATAATGGTCTGTTACTTGAAGGTAAAATGACGACTGTGCTGATGCGCGTGGCGAGTTCTGGAAAGCCAGTCAAGGCGGTGACTGAAGCGATTTTACAGAATACGGATTATTTGTTGCAAAAGAGTGATGACTCCGAGCAAACCGATCCACACGTGTGGATGGATGTGCGGGGCTGGATGGAAGCCGTGCCAGTGGTGGCCGAGACGCTCTCGATTTTCGATCCAGCGCATGCGCATATTTATGCTGCCAATGCCAACGCTTACACAAAACAGTTGGAAGCGTTGGATGCGTATGCACAAGAGGCGATTGGATCGATTCCGGAATCGAAGCGTGTGTTAGTGACGGCGCACGATGCTTTTAATTATTTAGGCCGCGCGACGGGGCTGACTGTTCGCGGTATTCAAGGGGTGAGNACCGAGTCCGAGGCAGGCGTCCGCGACTTGGAGGGCTTGGTTAACTTTATCGTCGAGCAGCAAATTCCAGCTGTGTTCGTCGAGACTTCTGTGGCGGACAAGAATATACGTGCCTTGGTCGAAGGTGCGAATGCACGCGGGCATACGGTGCGAATCGGTGGGGCGTTGTTCTCCGATGCGATGGGGCAAGCTGGCACTTACGAAGGTACATACATTGGTATGATCGATAGCAATATTACCACGATCACACGCGCACTTGGTGGCGAAGCGCCTGAAAAAGGCATGCAGGGTAAGTTAACTGGTGTGGTGCACTGATTTTTAAAACGAAGGGCCTGGCCAAGCAAAGCCCCTACAAAATAAATATGTTTATATTATGAATGTAGTATCCAAAGAAATGATACAACCGTGCTCAACAATCACACAGCAGAAATCACTGCCGCTGGTGATCCGAGATTTGACTGTGTCATATCACCGCAAGCCTGTGTTGTGGGACATTGATTTAGAAATCCCGGAGGGAAAGTTGGTGAGTATCGTCGGCCCAAATGGTGCGGGTAAGAGCACATTAATTAAAGCCTGCTTGGATTTGCTTCCGCGCACGTCGGGCGAGGTGACTATCTTTGGTGATTCGTATCGTAAGGCGCGCAAACGGGTCGGTTATGTGCCGCAGCGTGAGAGTGTGGACTGGGATTTTCCAGTCAGTGCGCTTGATGTCGTGGCGATGGGCACTTACGGCAAGCTCGGTTGGTTTCGCCCAGTGAATAAGCACTCAAAGGCATTGGCTCTGCAAGCATTGGATCGTGTCGGGCTGGCGGACTATGCACATCGTCAGATCAGTCAGCTTTCGGGCGGTCAGCAACAGCGTACTTTCCTTGCACGAGCTTTGGTCCAGGATGCGGATATTTATTTTATGGATGAGCCGTTTGCCGCTGTCGATGCAGCGACCGAGCGCGCGATTGTTGAGCTGTTGAAGGAACTTCAACAACGTGGAAAAACCTGCCTAGTGGTACATCACGATTTAGCCACGGTGCATCAATATTTTGATTGGACGGTCTTGTTAAACATGCGTGTCGTCGATTCGGGGCCAACCAAGGATATTTTTACCCAAGAGAATCTTCGCAAAACCTATGGTGGTAAACTTTCGCTGCTGAGTGAAGCAGCCGAGGAGCTGGCAAAATCGTTGTAGGGGTATTATGGGCTATTTGATTTTTACGATGGAGGGAAATGCTCCGTTGTTTCTACCGATGCCCAAAGCAACTGGGCTGAAAAACGCGGCAATGACGGAGCATTGCGCACCACCGCTAACTGCCACTTTTCACTAATCTCATGTTCGAACTTCCAGAGATCCTAGATGTCTTGTTGCTGCGTAATTACAACACGCGGCTGGTGGTTATTTGCACGATGCTGCTGGGCTGTGCCTGTGGTCTGATGGGTGGCTTCTTGTTATTGCGTAAGCGCTCCTTGATGGGGGATACCCTTTCACATGCGACATTGCCTGGCGTGTGTCTTGCTTTCTTTGTTGGCGTGGTACTGGGCGAGCAGGGTAAGTCGTTGCCGCTATTATTGTTTGGAGCTACAGTGACTGGAGTATTGGGCTGTGCGACGGTTTTGTTTATACGTAATCACTCGCGTATTAAAGATGACGCGGCGATGGGGATTGTGCTGAGTGTCTTCTTCGGTGCGGGCGTCGTGTTATTGACGATGGTCACAAAGATGCCAGACGGTGCAGCAGCTGGTTTGGAATCATTTATTTATGGTAAGACTGCGTCGATGGTATTGAGCGATTTTAGGCTGCTAGTCGTCGTGACTGTCTGTGTGCTGTTGCTCTCGGTGTTGTTGTTTAAAGAATTCCGTCTGCTGTGTTTCGATGAAGTCTATGCGGCGGCGCAGGGCTGGCCAGTTAAGTGGCTCGATATACTGCTCCTTGCGTTGGTCACTGCAGTGACTGTTGCGGGTTTGCAAGCTGTGGGCTTGATTCTAATTATCGCTTTTTTGATCACGCCAGCCGCAGCAGCGCGTTTTTGGACGAACCGTCTGGATCAGATGTTACTACTCTCTGCCGTAATCGGAGGTATCAGCGGCTGGCTGGGCGCGAGTGTGAGTGCCTTAATTCCAAATATGCCTGCGGGTGCGTTGATCGTATTAGTGGCTGCGTTTTTATTTCTATTCAGTATGCTGTTTGGCATCGAACGAGGTGTGCTGGTTCGTTTTATGCGTCAGTTGAAATTGAAGCGAAGTGTTGGTCGCCAACATTTACTCCGTGCGTTGTATGAAATTTTGGAGGCCGATGGTCGTGGCATCGATGGAGTGAGTATTCGCGCGGTGCCATTTCGTCAACTGCGGGGTCGGCGTACCTGGACTGATCGACAATTACGAGATTGCTTGAGGCGTGCGTATCATCAGGGATTGATCGACACCGTGCGTAAAAATGATGCTATACTGTTGACCCAGGCAGGACTGGATGTTGCGGCACAGGTCACGCGTAATCACCGCCTGTGGGAATTGTATTTGATCGAATATGCCGATGTGGCAACGAGCCGAGTCGATCGCGATGCGGATGAGGTCGAGCATGTACTGGGCGAGAAATTGGTCGCGCTGCTTGAGGAAAAATTAATCAAACTGCGTACTGCGAACGTTCTCGCAGTGCCTGCGAGCCCACACCCAATCAAGCCTGGAGATTAATTAGGAATGACGTTTTTAATCATTATCACTTTGTTTCTTCACTTGCCCAAAGGGCACCCATTTAAGTCACCCTTGCGGGGCAATCCGCAGACGGGTTACCATCTCCGCGCTACTCGCGCTTCGTCACTCTTACTAGGCGCGCAGCGCCTTACTCTCACTGCGTAGCAATGACTTGGTATTCAATCGATACATGGATCGTGGTTGTCGGCATTTTGGCGGCGGTGTCGTGCGCGCTGTTGGGCAACTTCTTAGTGTTGCGCAAAATGAGCATGATGGGCGATGCGATTAGCCATGCGGTGCTGCCGGGCTTGGCGATTGCATTCTTAATCACGGGGGCGCGTGCAAGTTTGACGATGTTTATCGGAGCGGCGCTTGTGGGTGTATTAACGGCTGTTTTCACTCAGTGGGTGAGCCGTTTTGGCAAGGTCGACGAAGGTGCATCAATGGGGATTGTCTTTACCACGTTGTTTGCGCTGGGGCTGCTGTTGATCGTGCAAGCCGCGGATCATGTTGATCTCGATGCGAGCTGTGTGCTGTATGGTGCGATTGAGTTAACTCCGCTTGATGTCGTCTGGCGACCGCAAGTGTTTGGCTCCGTCTGGGAAGTGCCACGTGCGGTGATCGTTTTGGCGCCAGTGTGTGTAGTCAACTTGTTGTTTGTGGTATTGTTTTTTAAAGAACTGCGCATCTCATCATTCGATTCGGAACTCGCGACAACGATGGGCATAAATGCCAATCTTATCCATTATATGCTGATGACTTTAGTCGCGATTACGACGGTGGCAGCATTTGAAGCGGTCGGAAGTATCATCGTCATCGCGATGCTGATCGTGCCGGCTGCTGCAGCGCATCTATTAACAGATCGACTAAATATGATGGTGATTATAAGTATGATATTAGCAGTCATCACGGCAGTGGTTGGGCATGTATCGGCGATTCTGCTACCGGGCTGGATGGGCTTCGATCCTACGTTGGTCGATGCGACTTCGACTTCAGGCATGATGGCGGTAGTGGCAGGCGTGATTTTTGGCATCGTATTATTTTGCGCGCCTCGCCATGGAATCTTGGCGAAGAAATTTCGTCAGTTGGAAGTGGTTGCGGATTCTGAGAATACGATTGATTAGCTGCTGAAGGAACACGTGTGTTGGGTCGTTTAATAGGGTGGGTCGCCACGACGTTGTCTCCGTACCCACTCAATGTTGATCGGCTTGAAGCGGTTTATAATAAAAACATTGTTGCCGAGTTACGTGAAACCTTTGCTGCCAAATTCGGAATTAGTTTGAATAATTGTGTGGGAGAATTGCACCAATGATTCAGAATCCAGTCCGCTTCTGGGTGGATGCAGTGTTGGCTTATAGATGTGGATTATCGCTTGCAGAGTGACTTATTTAGAATAATTCTAAATTAAGAATGAATTCAGATTTAGTCGGAGTAAATGCAGAGGATTGGGCGTCAGGTCTTGCACGCTTTTTACAAGCGAATGCTTCGGTGGAAGCACTTAGAGTCGATTCGGAGCATCGAAAGCTCGAGATTGCGACGCTGGGGCCAGTGGATTTGCAGGCATTGCAGGCGAGTCTTGCTGAGACGATCCGCTTGATTGAGTCAAATTCTCAGGTATCTGCCGTGGTAGGGGTGTCGATTGAAACCGAAGAGGGCGGTGGTATTCGTTTGCAAAAGCCGACTTGTTTGACAGCGCCGGCGCTCTGGCATTGGCGGGAGTTAAACTGGCCAGATGCAATTGAAGACGAAGCAGAGACGGGTGAAGAATGGCGGGTACTTGGTCTGTTGGCTGGTGGTTGTGCGGTGCTTGGGATTTCTGGCTGGATGGTTTCGTCGGTGGAAGCTGCCCCAGTGTGGCTGTCGGTGATGTTTTATATAGGGGCGATGATTGCGGGTGGCTGGGATGCGTTCGAAGACGCCAAAGAAGGCCTACCGAAAGGTGAGCTGGACATTCACTTTCTAATGTTGGCCGTGGCGATCGGGGCGGCCTTGATCGGGGCTTGGGCTGAAGGCGCGCTACTGTTGTTTCTGTTTTCGTTCTCTGGGGCGTTGGAGCATTTTGCGCTGTATCGAACCCGCCGTGAAATTAATAGCTTGTTTGATGCGGCACCGAAGTCGGCCATGATTCGTGATGCGTCGGGTGGAGAACAGGAAGTACCGGTGTCTGCGGTGAATGTGGGCGATGTCGTGGTGGTGAAGCCTGGCGCACAATTCGCGGTCGATGCAGAGGTGATCAAGGGTAAGAGTGCGGCGGATGAGTCGAACTTGACGGGTGAGGCAAACCCAGTGCCCAAATTTATCGGTGACTCTGTTTATAGTGGCACAATCAATTTATGGGGTGCAGTGGATGCGCGGGTCTTGCGTCCGGTTGGTGAAAGTGCGCTGCAGAAAGTGATTCGTTTGATTCGTGAGGCACAACATTTGAAAGCGCCGAGTCAGCGATTTACCGACAAATTTGGCACTCGTTATACCGTCGGTATTCTGGGGCTGACGACGGTGATGTTCTTTGTCTGGTGGCTCGGCTTTGGCATTGCGCCATTTTCAAATACCGAGGCTGGGTTCTCGGCATTTTATCGGGCAATGACTTTGTTGGTGGTGGCGAGTCCTTGTGCGCTGGTGCTGTCGATTCCATCGGCGATTTTGGCCGCGATTGCATGGGGCGCGCGGCATGGTATTTTGTTTCGCGGCGGCGCGGCGATCGAAAAAATGGCAGAGGTGGATTTGGTGGCGCTGGATAAGACTGGCACGCTGACCACTGGAGAAATGGAAGTTGATTCAGTGGAAAGTTTTCCACCAGGGCGTGAGCGGGAAGCAGCAGAGCTTGCCTATTCTCTGGAGGCACATGGGTCACATCCGATTGGACGAGCAATTAAAAAATACGCGAAAGCGAAGGGATTAGAGCAGCGTACGATCGATGATTTCCAGGCGATGAGTGGTAAGGGTGTACAGGGCCGAGAGGGCCAGACGCTGTGTGTCCTGGGTCGCAGGGAACTGCTAGAGGATGGACCGTTGGCGGAATGGATTAAAGATGTGCCGGAGTCTGCACCAGAATTTTCAGAAAATTGGATCTTAAAGGACGATTTGATTGCCCGTATTTTATTGAAAGATCAAATCCGCACGGAGTCGCAGCCTATTTTAGAAAAACTAAAGGCGATGGGGGTGCGCACTGTAATGCTGACGGGCGACCGCCGCGGCGCGGCGGAATCAGTTGGTCGGGCGATTGGGATTGAGGAAGTCCGCTCCGGACTGACGCCAGAAGGTAAAGTCGATGCAATCCTAGAGTATTCGAAGAGCGGATACAAAGTAGCAATGGTGGGTGATGGCGTGAATGATGCGCCTAGCTTAGCGGCTGCCTATGTCTCGGTTGCGATGGGCGCACGCGGAAGTGATGCTGCCTTAGAACAGAGTGAGGTGGTGTTAATGAAAGATCGCATTGAGAATTATCTTGCAGCGACTGATTTGAGTCATCGAGCGCGATCGATTATACGGCAGAATTTAGCAATTTCGCTGGGCACAGTGGTGTTAATGGTGGCAGCTGCGATTTGTGGTTGGATCCCATTGAGTGTTGGGGTTTTTGCACACGAGGGCAGTACCGTCGTTGTATGTCTAAATAGCCTACGCCTTCTGTTTGCAAAGCCCTGGTCTGATACATCAATGCCCTAGAGCAAGAGTGCTAGAAAGAAGATGGCAACCACGCAGACGCTGAGGCTGAATCTCAAAGCGAAGGCGACGATGCCGCCGATAACCGCGCCGAACCCTGCCTTGCTGCCTGCCTTGAAGCTGCGCCCTGCGATTAACTCGCCAATGATCGCCCCGATAACGGGGCCGACAATTAGCCAGAACAGCGGAGGGGGAAGAAAAAAGCCGATAAACGCGCCGAGCAGTGCACCGACCGTACCTTTCCATGACGCGCCGAATTTGCGTGCGCCCCAGAGGCCCAGCACGAAGTCGGTGAATTGACCGATCAGAGTGATGATGCCAGTAGTGATGACGATTTTCCAAGCCACCGAGGCCTCGCCCATCCAAAGTTTGTGTATAATGATACCTGACCAAACGATCAGGCTACCCGGCACCACTGGTAGTAGCGAGGTCGTCAGCCCGATTAGAAAAATCAAACTGGTAACGCTGAGTGCGGTGTATTCGATCCAAGTCATTTGGAGAAATGGTGATGAAATGTTGTAAGACTGAAAGACTGAAAAACTGGAAGTTTGAGAAATGTCTCTCCGTGGCGCCGGCGCGGGCTAGTAGCGCCCGACTGCTGGGCACTGCGGGCGCGAGTAGACTCGCACGCCACAGAGGTGCTACTCTTAGCAGTCACCCATGCGACAGCATAGACAACAGTTGGCTCTGCCATTTTACCGCCATTTTATTTCGTCTCATTTGAGCTTACACAATCCTCATTGAGCATAGTGTAAGCGTGTTCTCTATCTTTGTCGGTTGCTGTCTCTTGCGGAAGAGGGCAATTTACAATTGCCATTTCGAGGCGCTGACGCATTTTCGCCTCCTTCCGTTATGACCGATAAGACAGCCAACCAGGACAATTCGCATGATCTTTATGCAGTCCGCCTCCAAAAGCTCGAGAATCTTTGCAAGGAAGGGCGTAATCCCTTTCAGGCAAATTGCGTGCAGACGCATACATCCGGCGAGGCTATTAAACTTTATAAAGAGGACGTAGCCGATGAAGAGCAGGCAGAAGTGTCTATCGCTGGTCGAATTATTGTCTTCCGAGTCATGGGCAAGGCGAGCTTCATTAAGATTCAAGATAGCGATGGTCCGATCCAGTGCTACGTCACTCGCGACGAACTACCCGAGGGCGAATACAACACATACTTTAAGAAGCTCGATCTGGGAGACATCATCGGCGTCACTGGCAAGCTCTTTAAAACCAAGACCGGTGAGATCACCGTGCGTGCGGCGAGCTACACTTTGGTCACTAAGGCTCTGCGGCCGCTTCCTGAAAAGTGGGCGGGCCTCACAGATGACGACAAGATATATCGTCAGCGTTATCTCGATTTGATCGTGAATCAAGACTCCCGCCAGCGTTTCCGCCATCGGGCTAAGATCATCCAAGAAATGCGCAAGTATCTGTGGGACCGCAACTTCACCGAAGTTGAAACACCGATGCTACAGAGCGTCGCTGGTGGTGCGGCGGCGCGTCCGTTCATCACCCATTCTAATGCGCTCGATTGTCAGTTTTATATGCGGATTGCGCTGGAGCTTTATCTAAAGCGTATGCTTGTTGCCGGGGAGGATCGAGTCTTTGAGATTGGTCGCGTTTTTCGTAATGAAGGACTGTCTCGTCGTCACAATCCAGAGTTCACTATGCTGGAGCTTTATCAGGCCTACACCGACTTCCGTGGCATGATGGAGTTGACGCAGGGCTTGATTCAGCACGTCGCCAAGACTGTGATTGGTTCGCTCGAGATCGCTCGACCTGACGGCACGACTATTAATCTCGATGGTGACTGGCGTGTAGCGAAGTACAAAGATTTGATTATTGAAGCAACTGGCGATGCCGAATGGTTCAGCCATAGCCGCGACGAGAAGCTCGCAAAGGCTCGTGCCATGAGCATCGAAGTCGATGGTGAGCTCGAAGATTACGAGATCACTAACAACGTCTTTGAGAAACTGATCGAGCCGACCTTGATTCAGCCGACCTTCGTGACGCATATTCCTAAGGAGCTGTGCCCATTGGCAAAAATCACTGTGGACGACGATAGCACGATTGATGTTTTTGAGCTGTGTATCAACGGCCAAGAAATTGCACCCGCATATTCTGAGCAGAACGACCCGATAATTCAGCGTAAGATGTTTGCTGAACAAGTTGGCGAAGAAGTACAGGACATGGACACCGACTTCCTCAATGCACTTGAGCACGGCATGCCGCCAGCTGGTGGTATGGGCCTCGGCATTGACCGTCTGATTATTTTACTCACTGGAGCCGAAAGTATTCGCGATACGATTCTCTTCCCGAGCTTGAAGCCACTGAAAAGTGTTGAGTAGTTTTTATCCGCGTTCAGCGCGTAGATTGAATTGATGCCAGAATTACCCGAAGTTGAAACGACGCGGCGTGGGATTGCCCCACATGTCGAGGGCCGTCGAATTACCGAGATTACCGTACGTCACCCGCAGTTACGCTGGCCGATCCCTAATACGGTCCAGCGAGCTGTTGGTGAGCCTGTGATCGCTGTGCGCCGTCGAGCAAAGTATCTGCTGCTTGATACGTTGCGCGGCACAATTTTGTTGCACTTGGGTATGTCGGGAAGCCTGACGGTGCAACCAGTCGATAAACCTATCCTGAAACATGATCATCTGGATATCGTTTTGGAGAGTGGGTACTGCCTACGTCTGAATGATCCGCGTCGTTTCGGTGCCTGCCTTTGGCAGGGAGCTGATGAAGAGCCGCTGAAGTTATTGCAAGGAATGGGGCCTGAGCCATTGTCGGATGCGTTTGATGGCGAGCGCTTGTTTAAGCTGTCGCGTGGTCGCACAGTCGCAGTGAAGAATTTCATTATGACCAATGCTGTGGTGGTCGGTGTGGGTAATATTTACGCCAACGAAGCGCTGTTCTTGGCGGGCATTGACCCGCGCCGAGCCGCGGGTAAAGTCAGTCGTGCGCGCTATTTGGCGTTGGGCGACCATATTAAAAGCGTATTGGCGCACGCGATCGAACAAGGCGGCACGACGCTGCGTGATTTCCTCGGTGCCGATGGTAAGCCTGGCTATTTCAAGGTGCGGCTGAAGGTCTATGGCAAGGCGGGCGAATCTTGTCAGGTCTGTGGCACGCCAATCCGCTCTGTAATGATTGGGCAGCGAAATAGTTTTTACTGCCCGAGTTGCCAGCGCTAATCGCTAACTCTTGTCGGGTGGCGTCACCAACACGCGGGTTTGCAGGCCCATCAGGCGATCTGAGAAGGCTTCACCCTTTGGAGTGTTACGTAGCACGCGTTGAACCATGCCCATCTTGGCGTCGAGATTATCGATCATTGAGACGAAGACTGCTTCGGGTGTCGCAGCCATCGCAGCAGCTCCCCATTCTTTCTCCCCCTGATGGCTGAGGATGATGTGTTCGAGGCGCTCGGTGAGGTCGGCATTGAGCTTGGATTGAATGGCGGCTTTGCGGGCGATCCGAAACCCGATCACAACATGACCTTGCAGAATGCCGATACGGCTCACTTTCGCAGCAAATTCTCCTTCGTATTCTTCAAGTTTGCCCATGTCGTGCAGGATGATTCCTGCAATTGCGAGGTCGGCGTCGACTTCAGGGTAGAGGGGCAGTAGTGCACGGCAGGCGCGCAGCATGTGGGTGGTATGCTCCAGTAGGCCGTTGAAATACGCATGGTGCATACTGACGGCGGCGGGACACTTACGGAAGCGTTCGCCCAGATCGTCAAGCACGCGTTGCACGGTTTCTTTGAGTTTAGCGTGCTCAATCGCTTCGACACCTTCGAGAATGTGTGACCACAATTCCTCTTCGGATTCTGGCGGCGTTTCGACTAAGTTCGCCATCATGCCTTCGGCTTCGGCCTCCGCGGCGTCGATGACTTCGGCTGCCTGTAGTTTAGGTGAGAAGCGCTCCATATAATATTCAGTCTTACCGGCGAGGCGCACGATTGAGCCTTCCGCGACTGGATCGAGTGCCTTGAATACATCGGAATCGCCAAAGCAATTGGCATTAAAGCTGCCGCTGCCATCGCCCAGTTCAACGCTGAGGAAGGGGTTGCCGTTCTTTGCGGTCTTGGTCGTCTTGCGGCGGAGAATCAGAATACAGCGGAAGAGCGCGGCAATGTTGACGTCGATCTCCTTGAGCTGCTGGACGGTTTTATAATCAGACATAGCAACACTCTGCGCTGAGTGCAGGCGAATGTGAAGGTGAAAGTGCAAACCACACGTATCGTGGTCACACTTTTCTACGTTTAAATTTTTTCTTCTTCCGCCATTTCACGGAAAAAGATACTGGTCTTACCAACGCCACCGATGTGCTCACAACTGCGTGTTTTGACAATGTCATCGCAATGTTCTTTGATCTTAGCGCGATCCGCCTCAAAACGGATCTTAATCAGGCCATTCTTCGCCAACGCGGTCTCGATTTCATTCGAAACAGTCAGGCTGAGGCCTTGCTTGCCGATGTGGAGATGCGGCTTGAGCCGTTGGCCGATGCCGCGGAGCTCTTTCTTTTCGGCGCTAGTGAGTGGTATGCTGTCTTCCATGCTGATAATGACTAAAACCGAGACTATTGGTTTGTTGGCGTAATATCAGCAAGTGTAAAAGGATGGAAAGGGTTACGTCCATTGAGTTCAAAATACAGTTGGCGTGGGCCGATGTTGCAGACGAGGATCAATGTGCCATTGAGTTTATCTTTATTAATCAAATAATTTGCGCCTTTAGTTGGATCGATGATCGCTGTGTGGTTGTCGTGAAAGAACTTATTCAGGATGTGGAGGTTTTGTTGCTCGAATTGGTTCCATTCTGCGATAATATTAGATTTATTCGCGACTCGTTTTGACTGTTCACTTTTGATGACACGCAGCTCTTTTCGTAGTTGGATGAAGTCAGAGGTATATTGCCTTAAGCCTTCTATGTAAGCTTCATTTGCATCACGCATGATTCCCGCTGTCCCATTCGCGCTCATAGCCGCAGTTCGGCGACTCCATGTGGAAATTAGATGTTGTAGTGCAGTGATTCGTTGATCGAGATCTTTAACTGTTAGAGTGGCATTGGCGGCGAGCCCTGAAACGGAGCGCACTAAAGCCGGCGAACTGCTTTTCTGTTTCGATCGAAAGACAGAATAACTGTAATAGTAGGGGTAAGAGCGTGTATAGATGGTGTCTCCGCTAATATAAGTACTTCGGTATCCGTTGGGGCTGGACCTTACATAGCCACTGCTAGTTTCTGCCGATGGAGCGGCGGCCTTGAGCTCATCGAGTCTGTCATTGAGTGTGCTGTAAGCACTGGTTTCCGCTACATCTACATCCGCCTCTAAGACGGCCTGAATAAGCTTCTGCTCTGCTGTTAGCAGTGTCTCGATTCCTGAGGATATTTTGTCGAACGTATAAATCTGTGGAGGAACACTTATGTATTTCGACCAAGGCCCTGTCAGCAGTGTGAAATGGCGTGTCTCGCTCGGTGTTTCATTTAGATCCTCGCTCGGGAGAGGGGTGCGTGCCTCTTGCGGTGTCGATTGCTCCGCAACGTTAGTCTCAGGCGGGCGGCATCCAGCACTAAAAAGGCAGATAATGCTGGCGAGGATCAATCTTGAATGAGTCATTAATTAAAATTTTTCACTAAATCTAGATTAGGATCAAGCTTTCTTATTTTAATGACGGGTGGTCTTTAGATAAATTATTCTAGTCGCCTCGCCGTGAAAGCAGTCTTCGTGTGTCGATTTTATTCAGCAGTCTGCAGGCACAAAAAACAAGAGGCACTGTATTTTTCCATGCCGTGATCGGTGCTTGAAATTGGCTGTCCGTCAATTCGACGGTTATGCTGTGGGCGTTTTCTTCTTTCGGGTCTGGCAAGGTCTTGTTGGCGATGTTCTGCAACAGTTCGGCCATGAATTCGCCTGGTGTCGTCTGGGTCATACTATTTTTTGTAGATGTCCCCGCGATGGCCAACTTTTACGACGTTGATGATCAACTCGTCGTTGATGACCTGATATAAGATTCGATAGTTTCCTTGACGAATTCGGTATTTTTCCTGGCCGGAGAGCTTTTTACTTCCTGCTTGATATGGATCACTGGCGAGGCTTCTGATCTTCGCTACGATTCGAATTCTATCTTTTTTTTCGATTCTTTCGATTTCTTTCGCGGCCGATTTCTTAATGACGATCCTATAGCTTTCCATCTTGCATCAGTGAGGTGACAAAAGCCTCAAAGTCGATTACAGGCTCATTCTCTCTTTCTTTGAATGCTTCGAGATCTTCCGCATCTTCAAGAAGTGCTGATCTGACGGCATCATTCACCAGCTCAGATACAGGTGCAGATATCTCCGCAGACTTCATTTTAAGTGCCTTGTGGAGGTCTTCTTCAAAATAAACAGTGGCTCTTTTCATTGAAGCATTAAAACGTTAAGACGTTAAAGTGTCAATTTCTTTTTCATGAAGGTCGAACTTTGATTTTCGCTAACATCAAAAAAAGAACGCCTTCGGTTGAAAGGCGTTCTTGGATGAAAGGTTCAACTGTAAGCAGCCTTACGCGTCCTCTTTCGGATCGGGCAAGGTCTTGTCGGCGATGTTTTGCAACAGCTCGCCCATGAACTCAGCAGGCGTCTTTAGCCCTTCGAGTGCCTTGTTGGCGCGGGAGTTGACTTTGACCAGGCCTTGATTGGCTTCTTGCTTACCCAGTACCAGGAAGTTGGGCACCTTGTCCATGTGCACTTTGCGGATCTTGGCACCTAGTTTGTCGGCGATGGCATCAACGGTGACGCGGATCTTGGCGGCTTTGAGCAGCTTTTCGATCTCTCTTGCCTGTGGCACCAGATCGTCGTTCATCGGCAATATGCGGACTTGCTCGGGCGCGAGCCATGTCGGGAAGCTGCCGGCGAAGTGCTCGATCAATACACCACAGAAACGTTCCATCGAGCCGAACGGCGCGCGGTGGAGCATGACGGGTCGGTGCTTCTCGTTGTCGGCGCCGATGTAGGTGAGGTCGAAGCGCTCGGGAAGGTTGTAGTCGACTTGCACAGTGCCAAGTTGCCATTCGCGGCCGATAACATCCTTAACCACGAAGTCGATCTTCGGTCCGTAGAATGCGGCTTCACCGGGTTCTTCGATATAGTCGACATCGAGTGTTTGTGCGGCGTCGCGCAGCGCCGCTTCGGCCTTATCCCACTTGGCGGCATCGCCGACGTATTTAGTTGCATCGGGATCGCGCAGGCCGATGCGCACACGATAGTCGCTCATGCCGAGGGTGTTGAACACCAGCTTGACCAGATCGAGGCAGCCTTTGATTTCTTGGCCGATTTGATCTTCGGTGCAGAACAAGTGGGCGTCGTCTTGAGTGAAGCCGCGCACGCGGGTCAGTCCGTTGAGCTCGCCGGACTGCTCCCAGCGATACACGGTGCCAAACTCGGCAAGGCGCACCGGCAGGTCGCGGTAGGAGTGAGGCTGGCTGTCGAAAATTTTGATGTGCATCGGGCAGTTCATCGGCTTGAGCAAATAGCCGTCGACCTCGCCCGAATCGAGCTGATTAGAGAGCTCGCTGCAGGAGCAACCTTCAGTCGCGAGCCGTTCGACCGTGCCAGGATCGACGATCGGTGGAAACTGCGAGTCCTTGTAATACGGGAAGTGGCCGGATGTTCGGTACAGGCCGAGTTTGCCGATGTGTGGGGTAAAGACCTGGTCNTAGTCCGCCATGCGCAGTTCTTCGGAGATGAAGTTCTGCAATTCTTGGCGGATGACGGAGCCATTCGGTGTCCACAGTGTCAGGCCCGCGCCAACGGCTTCGTCGATGTGGAACAGCTTGAGTTCCTTGCCCAATTTGCGGTGGTCGCGGGCTTTAGCTTGCTCGAGGCGCTCGAGGTATTCAGTCAGCTCGTCTTTGCTTGGAAAGGCGGTGCCATAGATGCGCTGCAACTGCCGATTATTTTCGTCGCCACGGTGATACGCGCCAGCAATGGAGAGTAGCTTAAAAGCTTTGATCTTCTTGGTGTAGCCGACGTGTGGGCCGGCACAAAGGTCGATGAATTCGCCGTTCTGGTAAAAGCTGACTTGTTCGCCTTCAGGCACGTCGTCGAGGCGACCAAGTTTGTAGGTCGCTTGGCCGATCTCGTTGATTTTAGCGACGGCGTCCTCACGTGAGCATTCAATCCGAGTGAAGCGCTGGTTCTCTTTGATCACCTTCTTCATCTCCGCCTCGACGGCCTCGAGGTCAGCCGCATCGAGCTGTCTGTCGAGGTCGATGTCGTAGTAAAAACCACTGTCGGTCGGAGGGCCGATATCGAGCTGCGTCTCAGGGTAGAGGCGTAGAATTGCAGTGGCGAGCACATGCGAGCAGGAGTGGCGGAGTTCCTCGAGTGGAGACATTTCTTTCATAACAAGGAGTCGAAGTGAGAAGTTAGAATGCTGTGAGTCAATGCCAGAAAGCAGTCGTTTGCATCCGCTGAGGCCGCTTTGTGAGAGTGGCGGCGATTCCCAGTCAACGTACAGCGGCTTTTTCAGGCTCTAGCTATAAAGGATCCTGAGAGAGTGTGGCCTCGATCGTGAGATCGGGAAGTGTGGGGTGAGAGACGATGGTTGAATCGTCGCGAGCGAGTTGATCCCGCGATTGAACTTAGCCCTTGTAGGCAAACGCGGGCACACCTTGTACGCCGAGGCCGTCGATCACGAAGACTTTGCCGGCGTCGGCTTCTTCGAGCTTACTGTGAATCCCGGTGGTGACGAACAAGCGATCGAGATTCGGCCCGCCGAAGGCGCAGGCGGTGGTTTCGAGACAAGGTAGTTCCACTTTGCGAAGTTCTTTGCCGGAAGTCGGCTCAAAGCAAGTCACGCAGCCGCCGTGGCAAAACGCCACCCATAGATTGCCGTCGGCGTCGATCGTCATGCCGTCGGGAGAGCTAGCGTAACCGTGATCACCCGTATCGACCGCGATGGTGGCGTTGCTGATGGCGCCGCTGGCGTTGTCGTAATCGTAGGCGCGGATCTGCTTGGTCATAGTGTCGATGTAATACATCGTGGTGGCATCTGCGCTCCAGCAAATGCCGTTCGAATTGGTGACCTCGTCGACCTTGAGCTGCAGCGTGCCGTCGGTATCGAGCATGTAGAGGTTGGCGTCGCCGATGTTTTTAACCAGGCTGAGGGTGCCTGCCCAGAAGCGGCCGGCGGGGTCGCACTTGCCATCGTTGAAGCGATTGGTCGCGCGTTTTTCGGGCTCGGGGTCGGCTAAGGCTTGCTTGGCGCCTGTGCTTAAATCGAGCGCCACGATACCGGTGTCGCCGGCGTAGAGCAAGCCGCCGCTGGCGCGCGGCACAACTGTGCCGATGCGCTCGCCGACATTCCAGGTTTCCTCAATGCCGGTTTCAGGATCCAAGCGGATCAGTGTGTGTGCTTCGATGTCGACGTAGATAAGTTGATCCTGCCACCAGATCGGGCCTTCGCCCCATGTGGAAGTTCGTGTACCGATAGTTTGGAGTGTGAGTGAGGGCATAGTTGGTGTGACGTTAGAGTGCGCTTGGTGCGTTCGATCGATTAATTATTGAGCCTCTAGATCAAAGCCGTCTTTTTTATCTTTCACTACCCAGCCCGCAGCGAGTAGGGCGTCGCGTAGTTGGTCGGCTTTGGCCCAGTCTTTGGCTTGCTTGGCATCCCAGCGGGCTTGGGCGAGTGCGACGATGTCGTCGGGCGCGTCGATCGTCGCTTGTTCGATGGTAAAAAGTTGCAAGCCGAGCGCGTAAAGTAATGTGCCCAGTGCTTTGAGCATTGCACGTGCGCCATCCGCATCGAGTGATGCCGCAGGGTTGGAGCCGATCACCCCAAAAATCGCACCAAGGCAGGCTGCGGTGTTGAGGTTGTTGCGCAGGGCGTCCCACGCCTTGGCAAGGCGGCCCCAGTCTTCGGGCGCGTCGGCGGTGATGTAGTGATGCATCGCTGCCTTGTCTTCGCAGGTGACAGCGAGCAGTGACTCGGCAAAACGCTCGATTTTATTGAGTCCGCTGTGTGAGGCGTGCAGACCATCGAAAGTGAAGTTGAGCTGCTGGCGGTAGCTGCCAGCGATCAGTGTGTAGCGCACGACCATCGGGCTGAAGCCTTTTTGCTGCAGATCGTCCAGCGTGTAGAGGTTGCCGAGGCTTTTGGACATCTTGGCACCCTCAACCATTAGGTGAGCGCTATGGAACCAATGCTTGCAGAAGTCGTGGCCGTGGGCGCATTCAGATTGTGCAATCTCATTTTCGTGGTGCGGAAAGCACAGGTCGATGCCGCCGCCGTGTAAATCGATGGTTGCACCGCCAAAGGCTGCGTCGACCATGGCGCTACATTCTAGATGCCAACCTGGGCGACCTTCTCCCCATGGGCTGGTCCAGTAGTTGCCTTTATCTTCGGTTTTGCGGCCTTTCCAGAGGGCAAAGTCGGTGACGGACTCGCGGTCATACTCATCGGCGTCGTTGACTTCGCCTGCAGAATTTTCGGTCTGAGTCTTCAGTTCGCGCTGCTTGAGGCGAGAGAGGCGACCGTAGTCTTCGAAGGAGTTGACGCGAAAATAGACTGAGCCGTCATCAGTCGCGTAGGCATGGCCTTTTTCGATGAGTGTATCAACTAGGGCGATTTGTTGAGGAATATGCGCGACTGCACTTGGCTCGATATTCGGCGGACGCATATTGAGCGCCTCACAGTCAGTGTGGAATTTGGCGGTCCATTTGGCGGTGAATTCGCCTAAGGGAAGGCCTGCTTCGATCGAGCCGCGAATCGTTTTGTCGTCGACGTCGGTAATATTACGCACGTGTTTCACATCAATGCCGTCGGCTTCGGCGACCCGGCGTAGCACGTCTTGGATCAGGAAGGTGCGGAAGTTGCCGATATGCGCGGGTCCATACACCGTGGGGCCACAGCAGTAGAATCGCAGCGGTTTGTCACTCGATGGAGCGAGTGTTTTGACGGATCGGCTGAGAGTGTCGTAAAGTTGAATGGACATTTGATGAAGTATAAAGGTGGAAAAGTGTGAAAGTCGGAAAGTGAGACAAAGCGCGAGTTGCGCGTAGATGGTCTACGAGGTCTGCCGAGCTGGACCCGCAGGGCTGAGTGCACTGAATACTCTTTGGGCAAGTGAAGGAACAAAGTGGAAAAGTTAAAAGGGTAGAGTGAAGGGGGAAAACTAATGTGTGAAGTTTGAAATGAGGATAAAACAGTTCGGCTTGAAATGAGTGAAGGAGTCGTCATGTTGCTGGGTATGACTGCTTCTACTGACTTCCTTTTGGACCTAATACATCGCCCACGACGTATGCGCCGCACTGCTGCCTTGCGTGCTTTGGCAAATGAAACAGAGTTGCAGGTGCATCATTTAATCCAGCCGATTTTCGTGATCGATGGCGACGGTGCTGCGGAGCCGATCGAGTCGATGCCAGGCATTTCGCGTCTGACTATTCCGCTATTGATCACGGAATGCCGTGAGCTGGCGGCGTTGGGGATACCCGCTGTGGCTCTGTTTCCAAAGTTGGACAATTCATTGAAGACTGACGATGGACGTGAGGCCTTGAACCCTAGTACGTTGGTGCTGCGTGCGATTCGGGCGATCAAAGCAGAGCTGCCGCAGATGGCGGTGATCACTGACCTAGCGCTCGATCCGTATACCGAGCATGGCCACGATGGGTTGTTCGATGCGCAGGCGGGCGATTTAATTAATGATGCCACGGTCGAAATGCTTGCCGAGATGGCTTTGCTCGCCGCAGAAGCGGGCGCCGATTTTGTAGCTCCCTCGGATATGATGGACGGGCGCGTCGGAGCGATTCGTGCCGCTCTGGACGATACTGGCTTTGAGAAGACTAATATTATGGCTTACTCAGCAAAGTTTGCTTCTGCCTATTATGGTCCGTTCCGTGATGCCGTGGGGAGCGCCAGCAGCGCCGGCTCTCATCATTTAGATAAGCGCACCTATCAGCTGAACCCCGGTAATCGTCGCGAGGCGTTGATCGAGGTGGCTCTGGATGAAGAGGAAGGTGCGGATGTGCTGATGATAAAGCCAGCGGGCTCGTATTTGGACATCATCCGCGAAGTACGTGAGTCGACGGAGTTGCCGCTCGCTGCCTATCAGGTTTCCGGTGAATACGCCCAACTCCAAGCTGCTGCGGAGCGGGGTTGGCTCGATCTGGAGCGTTGCCGAGATGAGTCGCTGCTGGCGATTCGTCGGGCTGGGGCTGATATGATCCTGACTTATTTTGCACGGGCGTATGCCGAGAGCGTCGCAGTGGGGTAAGCGCCAAGCTGTGCGGGAAAAGAAGAGAGTGCGATTAGCCCTCGTTTTGTTTGAGTTTCGAGCGCGCGTGTAGCTGAAGATGCACCGTGGAAGGGTCCTCATACTCCTTTAGTGCGATCGTAGTGCTAGCCTTTGCGGCTCTTGTGCTTACTTGCAAACTGTTGGCGACGAGCGAGTTCACGCATATCGATGGCGGGGTCGTCGTCTTCGAAGATTTCTTGGCCAATGATGTGTTCGATTACATCTTCCATCGTGATGACGCCTGAGACGGTGCCAAATTCATCAACTGCGATGCCGAGTTGTTGATGCTTCTTGAGGAAAATCTGTAGGGCATCATCGACTGTAGCGTTGTCAGGAATGTAAATAGCTTCGCTGGCCATCGAACAAATCGGCAGATCGTCTTGATCTTTTGCTTTGGCACTGAGGATGTCTCGGCGACGGACAATGCCCGTGATGTTTTCGGTTTCATCGCGGTAGGTTGGGATGCGAGCAAAGGGAAGGTTGCTTTCCTTCTCGAATAAGGAGCCGACGGTTTCTTCTTCATTGATCGCGTAAAGCACGGTGCGCGGTGTCATGATCTGGTCGATTAGCACTTCATCGAGGCTGAGTGCGTTGTGAATCACCTCACGCTCATTCGAGGTCAGCGTGCCCTCTTTCGCGCTTTTCTCGGCGAGTAGCAGGATTTCTTCGTCACTATCGGTGGTGGTTTCAGCTGATTTGAGCAACGTGCGCACTAGCACCGCGACGATGCCAGATAGGGGAGCCATGATCGCGCAGACCCAAGTCAGCGGGTAGATCAATATCGGCTGCAGGGCTGGACGGTACAGCACACCCATGTTTTTGGGGATAATTTCTGAGAAAAACAGAATGGCGAGGGCCATTGCAGCGGAGACTTTAAAGAGAATATTGGCATCTTCAGGCCAAATCTTAACTGCAAGTCCACCGACCATGGTGGCACCGAGGGTATTGGCGATGGTGTTGAGGCTGAGGATCGCGGAGCTGGTCTCTGCCAGTTCGATCTTATACTTTTCCAGCTTTTCACCTCTTTTTGGGTGCGTTTTCTTAAGCCCTTCGATTTCAGCTGTGGTGGTGCTGAGGATCATCGCTTCCAGAATGGAGCATAGAGCAGAGACTCCGATGGTGAAGGCGATTGCTAGGGTGAAAGTGAATATCATTAGAGGGTGACCAGTCACTGGAAATGAGGGCATTTCGAGTATCGTAAGTGTCGGCTTGCTAAAAGTATGTTGATTGAGGCGCGTGCAGATGTTCAAGCACATTCAGCCATTTTATGTGGGTTTTATCATTACAAATAATTGGTGCTAATGTCTTGACCGATAATAATGCAGACAGCTTAATTCATACCTTCATTACGACAATATTAGCTTCAATTGTATGAAATTCCCTACTCTCATTATTTCCGCGCTGGCCCTCTCGCTTCTTTTTTCGGCCTGTGCCTCTTTTGAAGAAGGTGTGCCACAGCAAGTCGTGATCGTTTCGTTCCCGACAGAAGCGAGTGTTTACATTGATGGCAATGCGACTGGCATCACGCCATTGATAATTGATCTCACTCGCAAAGTGAGCCACGAGATTCGTCTCGAAAAACAGGGATACAACACTGCGGTTAGATATTTCACTCCAGTGCCGAATGACAAGAATCAGAACTTTATTCGTTTCGGCTTAGCGCAAGACCTTGGCTATTATCATGATCTAGAGCCCCGTGTGATGGAAGCGAAGATGAGGAGTGGGTTAGTGCCGAAGTCGATTGGTGCGGATCCATTTGAGCGTATGGCGCAGCAAGCACTTCAAGCCGATCAGCAGCTCGAGGCTGGAGAGATCACTCCGCTTGAGCACAAATATATTATCGAGCAGATTATTACATTCTTTGAGTCGAAGATTTGACACTAGGCGATCTTTAGTAAGTTTCATCAGTTATGAGCGAGCTACCAGCTGACTACCTTTATACTAAAGACCACGAATGGATCCAGTTGCACGATGGCGGAACTGCAACAATTGGTATTACCGATTACGCACAGCAGAGTCTAGGTGACATTACATTTGTGGAGTTCCCAGAAGTCGGTGCGACATTTGAGATGGGTGAGACCTTTGGAGTGGTTGAGTCAGTGAAGGCGGCATCGGATCTGTATATGCCTGTAAGTTGTGAGATTGTTGAAGTTAATGAAGCAGTCGATGCGGCGCCAGAGTTGGTCAACCAAGATGCCTTTACTCAAGGGTGGTTGCTAAAAATTCGTTTGACCGACGATTCTCAAATCGCGGATTTGATGAAGCCAGCGGCTTACGCTGAACTCATCTAAACTTAGAGCGGACTCGTTTAATCGAGGTGCCTGAATTATTTAATGGGAAGCGTGCGCTCTCGCTTCTTTTTGCTTTCTAAGCACGCGGGCACACGTCATTTTTGGCGTTCCTTAATTAAAGATAAGCAACGCGACGACTTATGAAGCAAACCACTGAACACGGTAAAGACGATTGGACGATCTCCACCGCTGAAGACTACTATGGTCTCAAGCGCTGGGGCAGCGGCCATTTTTCAGTCGATGAGGATGGCTTTATGCTGGTGCATCCGTCGCGTGATCAACGCAGCATCCGTATTCATGATATCGTGACTGAGGCGATTAGCAAGGGGCTCAAGCCGCCCCTGACGATTCGTATTCAGGACCTTTTGCGAACACGGGTCATCGATTTAAACGAGCTGTTCGCACAAGCCATTAAAAATGAGGACTACCAAGGCAAGTATCGCGGTGTTTTTCCGATTAAAGTCAACCAACTGCGTGAAGTGATCGAAGAGATCCAGGATGCGGGTGCTCCGTTTGACTATGGTTTAGAGTGTGGAAGTAAGCCCGAGCTGATGATTGCTTTGGCGATGCATAAGAATCCGAAGTCTTTGATCATCTGTAACGGTTACAAGGATGATGAATTTATCAAACTTGCACTCCATGGTCGACGATTAGGCAAAGAGATTTTTTTGGTAGTGGAGCAACTCAGTGAGGTGCCGCGTATTATTCAGATCAGTAAGACGCTCGGCGTGCGGCCGTTGATCGGTTTTCGAATCAAGCTGTCCACATCTGGCGAAGGGAAGTGGGCCAGCTCATCAGGAGAAGACGCCAAGTTCGGTCTGACTAGTCCTGAACTCATCGATGCCACGCGCCGCCTTAAGCGCGCCGGCCTAGAGGACTGCCTACAACTCATTCATTTTCACATCGGCTCGCAGGTGCCCAACATTCAGACCATCAAAAAAGCCACGGTCGAAGCCACGCGTTTTTTCTGTGAACTCAAGAAGATGGGCTTCCCCATGCGTCTGATGGATGTCGGCGGTGGTCTTGGTGTTGATTACGACGGTTCGCGGAGTAACTACGAGAGTTCGATGAATTACACCATGCGTGAATATGCGCGCGATGTGGTCTATAATATTAAGACCGTTTGCGCAGATGCAGGGGTCGAAGTGCCGGATATTGTGACCGAGAGCGGGCGAGCGATTGTCGCACCGCATTCGATCCTCGTCACCCGCGTCTGTGATCGTATCTCGAAGACTTCGGTCGATCCGAAAATACCGAAGAAAAAAAAGCGCAATCCAATCCTTCGTGACCTTCAAGCGGTTCTAGGCAACGAGCAAAGCTCCAGTCCTTTGGAGCGCTACCACGACGCGCAGCAGAAGAAGGAAGAGGCGAATAACCTCTTTTCACTCGGTTATCTCGATCTTGCTGAAAAAGCCGAGGCGGATGCCACCTACTGGAAGATTTGCAAGGAACTCGCAGATCAGGGTAAGGGTGAAGGCTATACCCCCGAAGAACTCGAGTCGTTGCCGCAGATGATGGCCGAGCAATACGTCTGCAATTTTTCGGTGTTTCAATCGCTGATCGACCATTGGGCTTGCGATCAATTATTTCCGATCGCGCCGCTGCATCGCCTCAATGAGTCGCCAGATGTGGATGCTACTTTGGTTGATATTACTTGCGATAGTGAGGGCAAAGTTTCCAAGTTCACCGATGTAGAAGATGTGCGTAGCACACTTCGCTTGCATGAGCTCAATGCCAAAGATCCTTACTTTTTAGGCATCTTTTTAGTCGGCGCGTATCAGGACATCATGGGTGATTTACATAACCTCTTTGGCCGTGTGAATGAGGTGCATGTTTTTCTCGAAGACGATGAGGATAATGGCTTCTACATTGAGGATAGTATCAAGGGTTTTACGGTTAATGATGTGCTCGGCTTCACGCAATACGATGGTCACATCCTGACGCGGCAGTTAAAGAAGCAAATCGACCGTGCGACTAAAGCAGATATGATCAAACCGCGCGAGGGCACCCGCATGCTCGATGAATATGCTGAAATTCTCCGTGGCCATACCTATCTTGCGACGTAGAGCATTAGGACTCCTGACGTAGAGTCAGTCGCTGCGAATCAATCATTGTAGCCAGTACGGGTTTACTCGCGATTGGGTGAGGTCTTGCGAATGCAGGACTATTGGATGATCATCTCGAAGTCTCATGAATCATATTCATATCAACGCATTGCTGCAGAGTATAAAAGACGCGCCTTTGCTCGTTGGCGATTTGCCAGAAGCAGCATCATTTGATCGTGCTTTGCTCGGTATGCCGACGGCGGAGATGCGCCCTAATGCTAATCAGAAACTTGGCCATTTATATGAGGATGCACTACATTTGTTATTGAGCGCATCCGATCAATTAGAAGTTCTGGCTGACCATCTTCAAGTGTTTGATCGTAATCATATCACCTTGGGGGAGATGGATTACATCCTGCGGGATCTGCGCACGCAGCAAGTGTTACAACTCGAACTCGCGGTTAAGTTTTATCTCGGTGTACCGACTGCTGGGGGTTGGAGATTCCCGGGGCCGGATCCAAATGATAATTGGCAGCGCAAGTTAAACCACATGCGCACGCATCAGTTGTCATTGGTACAACGACCAGAGACAATATCCTTATTTCGTGAGCGATGGCGCTGTGAGCGGGTTGAGGTGCGTCAATTAATATACGGCTGCATCTTTTATCCGATGGGAGTGGAGCAATGCCCATTGCCGGAAAGTGTGCGCCCAGGTTGCCGAAAGGGGCGTTGGTTGTATGCGCAGGATTTGGAGCGCTTCTTTGCGGGCGTTTCAGAAGTCTGTATGATTCCTAAACCACTATGGCCAGTTGCGTTGACTGCCGCGCTGCGGGAGTCATTGCCGCGCGCATCCGTGTCGGCGATGTATGCCGCAAGCTCTCAACGCTGCGTGATGTTTGTCCTGCCGGATGAAGAGGAGCCGCATTTTCTGGTGCCGAACCATTGGCCTGGGTAGTCACTGCTGCAATCAATTCACCCGCGCTCTTGCGCTCTTATGCGGGCGCGTCTATCGGTATGGTTTGTATTTATGAAATCGTTGCCGCCAATACATGCCGATTCGATCTCCGTTAAGGGAGCGCGTGAGCATAATTTAAAAAATATCAGTCCTAAGATTCCGCGTAATCAATTGGTAGTGATCACTGGGGTGAGCGGTTCGGGTAAGTCGTCGCTCGCGTTTGATACAATTTATGCGGAGGGTTACCGGAAGTATATTGATAGTCTATCGACCAAGGCGCGCATGGTGCTGGAGCAAATTCCGCGACCAGATGTGGATTTCATTCAAGGTTTATCGCCGGTGATCGCGTTGGAACAGCGTACTGGCGGCGGTGGAAGCCCGCGCAGCACGGTGGCAACTGTTACAGAGATTGCAGATTTCAGCCGAGTTCTGTGGGCGGTCTGTGGCACGCCGTATTGCCCGAAGGATGGCGGCCTAATTGAGCGGCGCTCGATGGATGATTGTGTAACGCGGGTATTTGCTGAACCTGAGAAGAGTCGCTTGATGATCTTAGCGCCTTGGATGATTACCAAGCCATCGATTTTGCGGGAGGAACTGCCGCGCTTGCAGCAACGCGGCTTTCAGCGTGTGCGAATCAACGGTGCGGTGCGGCGACTCGACGAGCCGGATTTGATCGATTCGAAAGCATCAGAGATTGTTGTCGAGATTGTGGTGGACCGTATTGTGTTAAAGGCAGATCAACGCAGCCGTTTAGCGGATTCGTTGGATCTTGCTTTCAGTGAGGGCGGTGATCGAGCAGTTGTATTGATCGAGGATGAAGCGGCGAAGGCTGGTTGGCGTGAGTTGCCCTTGAGTAACCGTCTGGCCTGTGTGACGTGTGGTGATGTATATGATTCGATTTCGCCGCGGCATTTTTCGTGGAATCATGCTGAAGGAGCCTGCACCGAGTGCGGTGGTTTGGGCGAGACACTGCAATTTCAACCCGAGCTGTTGGTGCCAGATCCGTTGAAATCGGTGAAGCAGGGAGCGATTAAGCCGTGGCGTCTCGGCTCGAAGCAGATGATCATTAAGCGTAATGCGATCTTAAAGCAATTGGCTGAGCAATTGCCATTTGACCCGGATGTGGCTTGGGAGGAACTCGACGCTGAAGTGCGAGAGCAGATTTTGCATGGCACGGGTAGTCGGCAGTTTAGTTTTAAGTTGAAGGGTGGAAACTCTAAGCCTGAGTCGATGGAGTTTGCGGGTGTGCTGGCTGATCTGGAGAACATGCGGCTCACAACGACGAGCGATGGATTACGTGCCCGGTTGATGGCCTATCAAACCAGCAGTGTTTGCGAGACTTGCAATGGCCGACGCCTGCGTCCGTCGAGTTTGAGTGTGCTGATCGAGGGCGTTTCGATTGCGGACTTTTTATGCTTATCACTCCAGGATGCTCAGGCATTTGTTGCAAAATTAGAATCGAGCACAAACTATGAGACGGTGAGTGATGCAATCCATGGCCTGGGCGAACGGTTGTCATTTCTCAATGAGGTGGGGTTGAGTTACTTAACCTTGAATCGTAGCTATGCCACTTTAAGCGGTGGCGAGGCGCAGCGTGTGCGGTTAGCGACTCAACTGGGGATGTCTTTGATTGGGGTGGTGTATATTTTGGATGAGCCGAGTATCGGCCTGCACCCGTTGGATAATCGCCGTTTGATTCAGACTTTGCTCGGCCTTCGTGATCGGGGCAATTCCGTGGTCGTGGTCGAGCACGATGCCGACACCATGCGGGCGGCGGATCATTTAATCGAACTCGGTCCTGGTGCTGGTGTGGAGGGCGGCGAACTAATTTTTGAAGGGGAGCCGCAGGCCTCGTATACTGCAGGGACGAGTCGCTCTGGACCGTTTTTGAGTGGACGGCAGCGCGTGGAGAAATGTGTAGAGTCTTTGCAGCCGACCAAAGACTGGTTGACCGTGAAGAAGGCAACCGAGAATAACCTGAAGTCAGTCGATGCGGCGTTTCCAGTTGGATTGCTGACGGTGGTTTGCGGACTGTCGGGTTCAGGCAAGAGCACGCTGATAAATGGTATTTTGGCGAAGGCCGCAGCATTTAAATTGAATCGAGCGAAGTCGATTCCAGGTAAACATGCAGGCGTGCAGGGCTTGGATCATTTTACCTCAGTGGTACAGGTGGATCAGTCCCCGATCGGTCGCAGCCCGCGTTCGAATCCAGCGACTTATACCAAGTTGTTTGATCAATTGCGTGATCTGTATGTTAAGTGTTCACTGGCGAAGATTAGAGGTTATAAGCCCAGCCGCTTTAGTTTTAATGTGTCGGGTGGACGCTGCGAGCGCTGCAAAGGCGATGGAGTCATCAAGCTCGATATGCAATTTATGGCAGATGTGTATTCGGCATGTACCAGTTGCCATGGCCAGCGCTATAATCGTGAGACTTTGGATGTGCGCTTTAAGGGCTTTAGCATCGCCGATGTGCTGGCGATGAGTGTCGACGAGGCGTTGCCGATTTTTGATAAGCAGCCCCGTATTGCCGAGAAGCTGCGCACCTTGTCGGATGTGGGTTTGGGTTATATCAAATTGGGCCAACCTGCGACAACGTTGTCAGGCGGTGAGGCGCAGCGAATTAAATTGTCATTAGAACTGAGTAAACGCCAGCAGGGCGAAACGCTCTATATACTAGATGAACCTACCACGGGACTACACTGGCTGGATGTACAGCGCCTTCTGGATATGCTCTTTAAGCTGCGCGATGCAGGCAACACGATCTTAATCATCGAACATGATCTCGATGTCATTCGCTTGGCGGACTGGATTATCGAACTTGGCCCGGAGGGTGGCGATGGCGGTGGCGAAATCGTGTTCGCGGGCAATGTCGAAACCTTTGAAGCAGGCAACAAGACGCCGACACAGCAGGTGTTCAAGTGATGAGTTCGATGGGTTTAAATACGTAGATTCGTACTGCGTGGCATCTTGTTAATCGCTAGACAAACCCGCTCGCTAAGAGGAATTATAGTTACCGGCTTAATCCCAGAATCATATCGTGAAGAAATTAATTTGTTCTCGCTAATGCCTTCTCGACGTCTGCGCCGCTGGGGGCCTGAAAAGCGCTGAGCTGAAACTCCGGGAGGATCGAGAAGAGGTGATCGAAGATGTCGCCTTGGATGTCTTCAAAGTTGGCCCATGCGGTGTCGTTAGCGAAGGCGTAGAGCTCGATCGGTAGACCCGTCTGAGTTGGCGCGAGTTGGCGCACAATGAGTGTCATACCGCTTTGGTGAATTTTCGGGTGGTTGCGCAGGTAGGCGACGCAGTAGGCTCGAAAGGTACCAATGTTGGTGAGGCGGCGACCGTTGATGAGTTCGGAAAGGTCGTTTGCGATGTCGGCGTTGTATTTTTGAATATCTTCGAGTTTTGTTTCAAGATAGGGGCGTAGAATACGTATGCCTTTGAAGCGTTCGAGCAGTGTTTCGTCGGCAAACTGGATGGTGCGCAGGTCAATGTTTAGCGAACGCTTGATGCGGCGGCCACCAGATTCGCTCATGCCGCGCCAGTTTTTAAAGGAGTCGGAAATAAGGGCGTATGTCGGCACAGTGGTGATCGTTTTATCCCAATTCTGCACTTTGACGGTGGTCAGCGAGACGTCGATTACGTCGCCATCAGCACCGCGCGCGGGCATCTCGATCCAATCGCCAACCATGACCATGTTGTTGACCGAGAGTTGGAACCCCGCGACCAGACCAAGGATCGCGTCCTTGAAAATAAGCAATAGGATCGCGGTTATGGCACCGAGCCCAGAGAAAAAGACGAGAGGAGATTTGTCGAGTATGGCGGAGAGGATAAAAATGCAACCGATGAGATTAATCACGAGCTTTGCGGCTTGGATGAAGCTCTTGGCAGGAAAGCGCTTGCCGACAGGGAGTTGATCCCAAATGGAGCGGCAGAAGTTGAGCAGGCCATCGATGATCAAGAGAACGATGACGATTAGATAGGTGTTTACAACGACTTGGCTAATGGCGATGAGCTGTGGGTGAGTTTCAAACAGCGTCGGCGTGAAGATGTGTATGATCGCTGCGGGGACAATATGTGAGAAGCGTATGAGAACGCGCTGTTCGGTGAGTTCATCATCCCACTTGGCACCAGATTTATGAATTAATGGATGGATGACCGAGGTGATAACGCGCTTGGCGGCGTAGTTGGCGAACCACGCTAGTACCGCGAGGTAAAGTGCCGATAGAAGCAGTCCCAAAATTTCGGCTATTCCGAAGGTAAATTTAAATTGTAGGAGCCAAGTGGAGATATTTTCTGCAGACATAAGAAGAGTGATAAGGAATTCGTTACAACATTACAACCATAGAGGCATAGATGTTAGGACGTTTTGTTAGATTGGCTTGCCTAAACCGAGAGGCTTCGCTCAAAATGTTTATATGCGTCTCTTTGTCATTCTTAGCTGTGTATTTATATCGTTCTCATTTGAGGCGATGGCAAAATCGAGTAATTCATACTCGGTTCAACGCATTCTTGAGCGCTATAAGGAGAGCCTGGGTGGTTCGCGATCGGTGGCAGCATTGTCTTCGCTAAGTATTGAGGGATATCAAATTCAGGATGGCACGAGCTATCAATTTTTGATGCGTAAGAAGCGCCCGAACTCGATTCGTTATCGTTTGACTGCCCATGAGACCTCAGTTGTTTGCGGCTTTAATGGTCGTCAAGGCTGGCAGCGCACCAAGGTGGGAGGTGAGGTGACGATTGAAGATTTGTCGACCGATCAACTTTCAGCGCTTCGTGATGAGGCTGATTTTGACAGTCCTTTAATTAATCATTTGGAGAAGTCGTGGAATCAGATATTCCTAGTCGGCAATGAACAACTTGGCGATACGTTCGTTAATGTGTTGGAAGTAAGGAAGTTTCGTAAGCCATTTGTGCGTTACTATCTAAATTCAACTAGTGGGCTGGTTCTTAAACGTGTGCAAATTCATGCGGATGGAACGTTCGGCTTGGAGACACTGTATCGGGATTATCGAGAGATCGATGGCTATCAGTTTGCATTCGAGATCGAAAATCGAATCAGTGACCAACTGGTATCACTGGTTCGAATCGAGACGATTGAGGTCAATCCAGGCTTGCTGAGTTTTTATTTCGAGAAACCGAAGAATTGAGCGGGGGCTGCCTTGCTTGGAGGCTGTCTCAAAATACAATAAGTTGCTGTTTTCATTCGAGCTAAAGGCTGGTGGTGTGTCATTTCGATGCCCGTGCGTGACCTTGGCTTGTATGCATGACATTTAGGCGACTCCTACTTTGGCAAACTGAGGACTCCAGAGACGGCGTCCCTCCACAAAAAAACTAAGATTCGGGCAGTATCTGAATTTCTGAGACAGACTCAGGCCCACTAGTTGTATCCGATGTTTTTATCGTCCAAGTCGCCTCTTAATTGAATGTCGAGCTTGAGGCGTTCGATCTCGGACTGTAAGAAGTTGGCGAATTTTTCGTAGCGTGGCACAACGCCGCGCGTTTCTAGAAGTTCTTGCTTGAGCGTCGGAGATGAGCAAAGCGTATAGATCGCTAGATCGAGCGCGTTTTCTGGTTCGCTGATATTACCTAGAAATTGCAGCACCTCTTTGGGGATGTCTGCGCCAAGTCGGCGCTGGGTCTGGATCAGACTGAGTAGTCGGCTTTTTAAGGTCGTGATTTGGTCTTCAGGGCCACCTAATTCGCTGAGGATTTGGCGAATGCGGGCTGTACGGTAAGGCTCTTCACTGACGATCGCTTCGAGTTCGACGCGGGCAAGTCCTTGCAAGACAAGATTTGAGCTGCCATCGGGGTTCTTTTTGCAGGCCCGAACTACGCCAATCGCTGCGATCGAGTAAGGCGTTTCGGATTCGGGGGCGTCTTCGCTACGCTCGTCAAGTGTCGCGACTGCAAAGACGCGATCGTTATTGAGCACGTCGCTGAGCATCTCTTTGTAGCGCGGTTCAAAAATGAACAGCGGCATCATTGCCTGAGGAAAGAGTACGGCGCCGCCGAGTGTCATGACGGGGACTTCGTTTGGAATTGCGGTGTTTTCGATCATGACTGGTAGCTTAACGGCTTTTTTCGGTGTTGGTTGAGATCCACTCATCAGGATGCATTTTTGCGTGCTCGGGTTCTGCAGTCTCGGCGTAGTAAACCGCCATGCGGAAGTAGCGCATGCGATCATCTGGCATGTCTTGGTTTTTCAGCCGGGCCTCTTCGAACAATACCTCGGGGGCACGCCCTTGCAGCTCGTAGATTTCAGATATGCCGATATCGATCAAGTTGCGCGTAGCCGCGATATCCATGCGTGGAATACGCATGAGAGGCGAGTTAAGCGCTTCATAATCGACTTTCTTCTTCTTCTTTACTGGGAGCATTCCACGCAGTTGAAGCTAGAATTATACGAAATGCAATCAGTTCGGGGCAGTGCATTGATTTTTGTGTCACAGCTAGGGACAGCGACTACTCAGTGTGACAAAAACTGTGACATATTGGCACCAATTATTGTGCAGTGTGGGCAGTTGAATTTCAGTGTTTTATTTGAAAGTATCTGTTAATCAGCTACTTGCGTATATTATTTGCTCGTGGCATCGCATTTGCTATAGGATTGGCATGGCTAAAATAATTGGAATCGACTTAGGCACGACAAACTCCTGCATGTCCGTAATGGAAGGCGGAGAATCTGTTGTGATACCAAACTCGGAGGGTGCCCGCACCACTCCTTCTGTTGTGGCGTTCGCTAAAAATGGCGAACGTCTCGTAGGTCAGGCTGCAAAGCGCCAGGCCGTCACAAATCCTAGCAACACGATCTTCTCTGCCAAGCGCTTCATCGGCCGTAAATTCTCTGAAGTTCAGGAGGAAGCAAAGAGCCTCCCGTACGAAATTGTTAAGGGCAAGAACGGCGACGCTTACATCGAGTGTGAGGTTAAGGGCGAGAAGGAGCAGTTCGCTCCAGAGCAGATTTCTGCGATGATCTTGCAAAAACTTAAGTCTGATGCCGAGGCATACCTCGGCGAAACAGTTACAGAGGCTGTGATCACTGTGCCCGCTTACTTTAATGACGCGCAGCGCCAAGCGACTAAAGATGCTGGGCAGATCGCGGGTCTCGAAGTGAAGCGTATCATCAACGAGCCGACTGCGGCGGCCCTCGCTTATGGACTTGATAAAGGTCAAGACGAAGTGATCGCGGTGTATGACCTCGGTGGTGGCACATTTGACGTATCGATCCTCGAAATCGGTGACGGTGTGTTTGAAGTAAAATCAACTCACGGTGACACACACCTCGGTGGTGATAACTGGGATAGCGCATTAATCGACTTCTTGGTTGAAGAATTCAAGCAGGAGCAAGGCATCGACTTGCGCACTGACAAGATGGCACTTCAGCGCCTCAAGGAAGAAGCAGAGAAGGCGAAGATCGCACTGTCCTCGACTCAGAGCACAGACATCAATCTTCCGTTCATCACTGCAGATGCTAGCGGACCGAAGCACCTTAACATCCAGCTCACTCGATCGAAGCTCGAACAGATCTGTGATGCGCTCTACCAGCGCACCATCGCTCCTTTCGAAGAATGCCTCCGGTCTTCCAGTCACTCGAAATCTGAACTTGGCGAGCTTGTGCTCGTTGGTGGTATGACTCGTGCGCCCAAGGTTGTTGAAATTGCGACTAAGCTCACTGGTAAGGCACCACACCAAGGTGTGAACCCTGACGAAGTGGTAGCGATCGGTGCTGCGATCCAAGGTGGCGTGCTTCAAGGTGATGTGCGTGACGTGCTTCTTCTCGATGTGACTCCGCTTACCCTAGCAATCGAAACTGCAGGTGGCGTGGCAACTGCCATGATTGAGCGCAACACTACGATTCCTACCAAAAAGAGCCAAACATTCTCTACGTATGCAGACAATCAGACTGCAGTGGACGTCAAGGTACTTCAAGGTGAGCGCCCTATGGCTAAAGATAACAAGACACTCGGAAACTTCCGTCTGGATGGGATCCCCTCCGCATCTCGAGGCACACCTCAGATTGAAGTGACTTTCGATATCGATGCTAATGGTATCCTTAACGTCAGCGCTAAGGATCAAGGCACTGGCAAAGAAACGCATATTACTATCTCTGGTTCGTCCGGTCTCGATAAGGATGAAGTCGAAAAGCTCAAGCGCGAAGCCGAAGCACACGCGACCGAAGACGAAGCCCTCAAGGCTGGCGTCGAGGCACGCAACGAACTCGACAACATCGTTTATCAGTCCGAAAAGCAGATCACTGATCTTGGCGACAAGATCCCTGCGGACAAGAAGACTGAGCTCGAAGCTGCGATTGCTGAAGGCAAGGCTGTTCTTGAAAACCAAGACGCTGACGTCGATGCATTAAAAGCACCGAAGGATAAGATCACAGAGATCATGCAATCCTTCGCTGAAGAAATGTATAGCCAGCAAGCTGCTGAAGGTGCTGCTGCAGGCCCAGAAGGTGCTGAGCCAACCGGCGACGCTGCGACCGATGCAAAGCAAGCCGATGGCGAAACAGTTGATGCTGACTTCGAAGTCGTTGACGAAGATAAGAAATAATCTCTAGCAATTTGTAGCACACGGGCATGATGCTGGTGTGCTGCTTTTGTTCTCACTACAATTCTCTAAACAATAAATAAATAATACTATGAAGATCAAACCACTCGGTGAACGCGTTTTATTAAAACGCATTGAAGAAGACGAACAAGTCCGCGGCGGCATCATTATCCCTGATTCTGCTAAAGAAAAATCACAGGAAGCTGAAGTTGTAGCACTTGGCACTGGCAAGAAAGACGAGAACGGCAAAGTGATCCCTTTCAATGTCAAAAAAGGCGACAAAGTTCTCCTTCCTGGTTACGGTGGCACACCTGTTAAAGTTAATGGTGTTGAATACATTCTTATCGAAGAAGATAGCATCCTCGGCGTTATCGCTTAAGCGATTTTGCTCACTTATTTAAACAATATAATTTAAAGAAATAACATATTATGGCTAAGCAAATTTTATTTGATGAAGCAGCACGTAAAAAGATCCTTAAAGGGGTCGAGACACTTTCACGTGCAGTTAAAGTAACACTCGGGCCGAAGGGACGTAATGTTCTGATCGACAAAAAGTTCGGCGCTCCGACTGTCACTAAGGACGGTGTTACCGTTGCGAAAGAAATCGATCTAGCTGATCCTTTCGAAAATATGGGTGCACAGATGGTGCGCGAAGTCGCTTCCAAAACTGCAGACTCTGCAGGTGATGGCACGACTACTGCGACCGTCCTTGCTGAAGCGGTTTACCGTGAAGGCATCAAGAATGTAGCTGCAGGTGCAAACCCTATCTACTTGAAACGTGGTATCGATAAGGCTGTTGCTGCTGCAACTGCCGCGTTTGCTAAACAGAGCAAGAAGGTCAAAGACCGCGAAGAAATTCGCCAGGTTGCGACAGTTTCTGCTAACTGGGATGCTGAAATCGGCGACATCATTGCAGATGCAATGGACCGCGTTGGTAAAGACGGCACTATTACAGTTGAAGAAGCCAAAGGCATCGAAACATCTCTCGACGTGGTCGAAGGAATGCAATTCGACAAGGGCTATCTCTCACCGTACTTCTGCACCGATGCAGAGGCACAAGAAGTGAACTTCGATGACGCACACATCCTGATCAACGAAAAAAAGATCAGCAGCCTTAACGAAATCCTTCCTTTGCTTCAGCTCGTTGCTAAAACCAACAAGCCACTGCTCATTATTGCAGAAGACATCGAAGGCGAAGCGCTTGCCGCACTGGTTGTGAATAAGCTTCGTGGCACATTGAATGTCGCCGCAGTGAAGGCTCCTGGCTTCGGCGATCGTCGCAAGGCTATGCTCGAAGACATTGCAGTGCTCACTGGCGGTCGTTGCATCACTGAAGATCTCGGCATCAAGCTTGAGAATGTTCAGCTCAGTGATCTTGGTAGCGCAAAGCGTGTTTCTGTTGATAAGGAAAACACAATCATCGTCGAAGGTGGCGGAAAGAGTTCTGAGATCCAAGGCCGCGTGAAGCAAATCCGCCGTCAAATCGAAGCGACGACTTCCGACTACGATCGTGAGAAGCTCCAAGAGCGTCTCGCTAAGATCGCTGGTGGTATCGCTGTCATCAACGTTGGTGCGCAAACTGAGCCAGAAATGAAGGAGAAGAAGGATCGCGTCGACGACGCGCTTCACGCGACACGTGCAGCAGTCGAAGAAGGCATCCTCCCCGGTGGTGGTGTTGCATTGCTTCGTGCGGCTAAGGCAATCGAGAAAGCTGCTGAAGGACTTGAAGGCGACGAGCAACTCGGCGCACTCATCGTTCGCCGCGCAATCGAATCGCCGCTACGTCAGCTTTGCACCAATGCTGGCGTTGAAGGTTCTTTGATTGTTTCCGAAGTGCTTAAGTCTAAAGGCTCCAAGGGTTATAACGTCGCGACTGGCGAATATGTTGACCTTCTTGCTGCTGGTATCGTTGATCCAGCCATGGTAACTCGCACGGCGCTTCAAAACGCTGGTTCAGTTGCTGGTTTGCTACTCTCCACAGAATGCATGATCACAGACGCTCCTGAAGAAGGTGACGCAGCTGCTGGTGGCATGCCTGATATGGGCGGCATGGGCGGCATGGGTGGTATGGGCGGCATGATGTAATTCCTTTTGGAAATACATCCGCTCAACACTTAGCGCATCATTATTACAAAGCCCCGACTGGTAACAGTCGGGGCTTTTCGTGCGTAGAAGCGAGACTCTTGTCGCTTTGGTTTCATCTAGTCGCAGGCAAATTATTTCCGCGGCGAGAACTCTCTCGTCTGACGACGGAGGCCATGTTTGATCAGCGTGTCCTCGCTTGTGAGATCGCCGAGCGTTGGGCAGATCCCTGCTACGTTTTAACCTAGCCAATCCGTTTGATTCGTTTAGCACTTTAGCAATGAAGTGCGTCGTTCTAGTCTGTTACCTAATTCTGCAGTTGTGCCTATATGCTGGCGCGCAACCGAAAGAGCAGTCTTGGGATCTGCTGCGTGTGTTTAATGCGTCGACGCATATCTTTTATGGTGAGGTGACCATGATCGTTCCTGAGCGCACTTTTCAGACTGGAGTGATGGCAGTCGCGGTTCAAGACTTGGGGCGTGAGGAGTTGCCCGTGCAGGAGATTTTTTGGGCAGAAGGCAAGTGCATCACATTTTCCGTGCAGGAGGCCTTCAAGGGGCCTGTTATGGAATCGTTCGAATGTTATCGATCAGATCAGGAAGCAAGCCTGTGGACTTATGTTAAAAACGATGCGGGCGACATCTTTCTGTCACCACCGGTCGTGCTAAATCCATTGCTGTTAAAGTTGGATCAGACGGATCGTGGGCTGTTTTTTGTTCGTTATTATCTCGGCTCTAATATTCCCGTTCTGTATCACGCGCGTTTTGGGAAGTGGGCCGAGGACGACTTGGCAATACTTCGCACGCATCAGGCCGCTGGCGGTGAGTCGTTTGAATCGGTGTGGCAGGAGCAGCAGCGGCAACAGCAGTTGCAAGCGGCTCAGGAGGCTGTTGAGTTTAAGATGTTCGAAGATGATTATTATAAAATACTGCGTATTCGGGAGTTTGAAATTCGCCGTAGTTTATTAGCAGATCTGGTAGTGCGTATGGGGTTCGAGGGGCGCTGGTCATATTATGAATTTAAAGAGCGCTACCTTCAGGATTTCGGTGCTTATCTCGAAGTGGCAGCGCAACAGGTTGTGCCATCAGAGCCGACTGATAAGAAAGAAAAACTCTGGAAAACCGTTTCCGAGGAATTAAATAAAATGGATGTTATTTTAAATGCTCGTGCTGCGCAGCGTTAAGCCGTCCTAAAAAGGAGTGAAGGCGACACGCCCTCATTGCAGAATGCCGTGGGTAGATTTCCACACTCCTTTAGCACTACCACTCTTATTCCCGACTGCTTCGCGTAGCGAAGCCCTACGCACTGATCGCTTCGGGCGCGTCTTTTTCGACCTTTAGGTTATCGATGATGAAGGCCTGGCGATCAGGTGTATTTTTGCCCATGTAGAAAGTGAGTATGTCTTTAATCGTCATTCCCTTGCCGATGATGACGGGGTCGAGGCGGATGTTCTTGCCAATGAAGTGGCCAAATTCGTCGGGCGAGATCTCACCTAGGCCCTTGAAGCGGGTGATTTCTGGCTTGGGCTTACACTCTTCCATCGCTGCGTGGCGTTCTTCGTCGCTATAGCAATAGCGGGTGATCTTTTTGTTGCGCACTCGGAACAGCGGGGTTTGCAAAATGTGCAGGTGCCCTTGTTTGATCAATTCTGGGAAGAATTGCAGAAAGAAAGTGATGAGCAGCAAGCGAATGTGCATGCCGTCGACGTCAGCATCGGTTGCGATTACAACATTGTTGTAGCGCAGATCGTCGAGGCCATTTTCGATGTTGAGCGCGTCCTGTAATAGGTTGAATTCCTCATTCTCGTAGACGACTTTTTTGGTCAATCCGAACGAGTTAAGCGGCTTGCCCTTGAGCGAGAAGACCGCCTGTGTGTTCACGTCGCGCGCCTTAGTGATTGAGCCGGAAGCAGAGTCGCCCTCGGTAATGAAGAGGGTGGATTCGAGGCGGCGATCCTTCTTCGTGCCGAGATGGACGCGGCAATCACGCAGCTTCTTATTGTGTACTTTGTTCTTGCGGGCGCGGTCTTTGGCAAGTTTTTGAATTCCTTTGAGCTCCTTGCGGTTGCGCTCGGACTCTTGGATTTTCTTAACCAGAATATCGGCTGTCTCGGGATTGCGGTGCAAGTAGTTATCCAGTGCCTGCTTGATGTAGTTGATCAGGAAGGTGCGCACGGTGGGGCCTTTGGGGCCCATCTCCTGCGAGCCAAGCTTAGTCTTGGTCTGCGACTCGAACACCGGCTCTTCGACTTTGATCGCCACCGCGGCGCAGATCGAGGTGCGGATGTCGACGGCGTCGAAGTCCTTTTTGAAGAAATCCTTGATAGTCTTGGCCAGTGCTTCGCGGAAGGCTGAAAGATGGGTGCCGCCCATGGTGGTGTGCTGGCCGTTGACGAAAGAGTAGTAGTCTTCGCCGTAAGAGTCGTTGTGCGTAAAGGCGACTTCGATGTCGGTATCGCTCAAGTGAATGATCGGATACATCGGTTCGCCATCCAGCTTATTCTTGAGCAGGTCTTTGAGGCCGTGCTCAGATTTAAATTTTTTGCCGTTGTAGACGATGGTCAGGCCGCGGTTTAGGTAGGCATAGTTCCAGAGCATGTCTTCGACGTAGTCGTCGCGAAAGCGGATGACGCCAAAGATTTTAGGGTCTGGATCGAAGCGTAGCGCCGTGCCGTTTTCCGCGCCCTTGGCTGATTTGTCCTTCTTGTCCTCGCTGAGGACTTCACCTTGGGAGAAGGTGACCGAGCGGGTCACGCCATCGCGGTAGGCTTGCACTTGGAATTCGGATGAAAGGGCGTTGACCGCCTTGATACCGACACCGTTGAGGCCAACCGACTTCTTGAATGCCTCGGAGTCGTATTTTGCGCCCGTATTGATTTTCGATGCGCAGTCCTTGAGTTTGCCGAGTGGAATGCCGCGGCCGTAGTCGCGCACGGCGACGTGTGTGCCGTCAATGTTGACTTCGATCACCTTACCGTTGCCCATGACAAACTCGTCAATCGAATTGTCGATCACTTCCTTGAGGAGGATATAAATGCCGTCGTCAGAGGATGAGCCGTCACCGAGCTTGCCAATATACATGCCTGGGCGCAGGCGGATGTGTTCTTTCCAGTCGAGGGACTTGATGCTGTCTTCAGTATATTTAGCGGACATTGAGTAAGTGACGGCCTTCGGCCGAGTGACAGTGAGGGTGAAAGTGCGGCGGAGCGTAGCGGAGATGAAGTATCTGTGGGTAAGCGCTTAATTTGTACGCCGAACGTCGAACGTCCAACCCGAATTTTAAATTTTAAGGGAAAGAGTGTGGCCTCGATCGTGAGATCGGAGGATGTAGGGGACGATTATTTTATGTCCGATAAGGTTTCGCAACGCGTAGATTCGAAAAACGCACTCCCTTGTGGGGAGTGCGTTTTGAAATGAAGTGAGGGCGACATGCTCTCTTTGTAGGCTAATGTGGGCAGGTCGCCCAAATTTCATTAGCTATTCAGCTCAACCAGCTTTGCCATGATTGCCTTTTGCGCGTGTAGGCGGTTCTCGGCTTCGTCGAAAATAATGCTTTGTGGACTATCAAGGACTTCTTGGCTGACTTCTTCGCCTGCGTGAGCAGGGAGGCAATGCATGAAGTAGGCGCCAGGCTTGGCAAGCGCCAGGAGTTCGGCGTTCACTTGATATGGCGCCATTTCTTGGAGACGTTGCGCGGCTTTGGCTTCGTCGCCCATCGAGACCCATACGTCGGTGTAGATCGCGTCGGCATCTTTGACTGCTTCTTTAGGATCAGCTGTGTAGGTGAAGTTGACTGGTAGGCCGTCGGCTTTGAGAGCATCGATGACGGCTTGCTTCGGCTCGTAACCTTCTGGACCAGAGACAACGATCTCCATACCAAACATTGCGGCGGTGAGAATCCATGAGTTAGCCATATTGCAGGCACTGTCCCCTAGAAAGGCGACTTTCTTGCCCTTAAGCGTATTGATATCAACGGCGTCGGGCGAGTAGCGCTCAAGCAGTGTGAAGATGTCAGTGTAGAGCTGGCATGGGTGGTTAAAGTCGGTCAGGCCATTAATAATAGGTATCCTAGAATGCTTAGCAAATTCTTCGATAATCGAGTGTTCGTAAGTCCGGATCACTAGGCCATGCAAGTAGCGTGACAACACCTTGGAGCTGTCTTCGACCGTTTCGCCACGGCCGATCTGTGTTTGCTGCGAGTTGAGTACTATCGGGTGGCCGCCGAGTTCGTTGACGCCGACTTCGAAGGAGACGCGTGTCCGCGTGCTGCTTTTGTAGAAGAGTAGGCCCCAAGATTGCTTATTCAATGTCGCCGGCGTGTTGAACCGGTCGTCTTTGAATGCTTTGGCAAGTACGAAGACTGCTTGTGCTTGTTTGAGTGTGAAGTCGGTGACTTTTAAGAAATGGTGCATCTGATGAAGTGTGAAAGTTAGAGGGTATTAAAGTAGACGAAGCGCGAGTAGCGCGTAGATGGTCCGCGAAGTCTGCTGAGTTGGCCCCGCAGGGTTGATTGAACTTGGGTGCACTTTGGGCAAGTGAAGGAACAAAGAGTGAGAAGTTAGGCGCTCAGTTCAGCAAAGACCTCGCCGAGGATGCGGGTGCAAGCGGCGAGTTCTTCAAGGGTTGCTGTGAGTGCGGGAAGGAGGCGGACCGTGTTGTGACCTGCTGGAACGATGAGCAGCCCTTTGTCCCGCGCTGCTGTGGTGACGGCGCTGCTATCGGTATGGAGTGCCAAGCCGACCATGTAACCGACTCCCCGCATGCTAGCGACGTGTTGTGGGTACTGTTCGACTAAACCCTGTAATGCCGCGTGCCAGATCGAGCTGTTGGCCATGATTTGCTCGAGCAGGCTGTCTTCTTCGATAATGTCGAGCGTGGCGTTGGCTGCAGCACAGGCGAGTGGATTGCCACCGAAAGTAGTGCCGTGTGAGCCGGGCTCAAATAGTTCGGCGTAAGGCTCTGCTGCCCAGATAGCGCCAATGGGGAAGCCAGCGCCGAGACCCTTGGCCAAGCCGATGGCGTCGGGTTTGACGCCACTCTTCTCAAATGCAAAGAAGTGCCCGCTCCGACCTATACCGCATTGGACTTCGTCGAGCATTAAGAGTACGCTCCGCTCCGTGCAGAGTGCCCGCAGTTCTTGTAGGAAGCTGTCTTCGGCTGGAAAGATTCCACCTTCGCCTTGTATCGATTCGATAAATACGGCGGCTACGGTGTCATCGACGAGTTTGTCGAAACTTTCGATATTATTGAGCTGGCCAAATTTAAAGCCTGCAAGCATAGGCCGAAAGCCGCCTTGGATTTTCTCCTGAGGTGTGGCAGCCATGCCGCCAAAAGTCCGACCGTGGAAGGCATCTTCAGCAGCGACTACGCTATACCGCTTGGCTTCTTCGCCGCCACTCAAGTTGCGGCCATGCAACCGTGCGAGCTTTATAAGTGCGTCGTTAGATTCGGCGCCACTATTGCAGAACAGCACCCGACCGGGACCTGCTTTTTCAACGAGCCGATCTGCGAGCTTTTGTTGACCAAGGATGCCGTAGAGGTTGCTGCAGTGGCTTAGCGTGGCTGCTTGGTCTTGCACGGCCTTGACCCATTTCGGGTGTGAGTGTCCGACTGATGTCACGGCGATGCCGCTGCCGAAGTCGAGATAACGCTTACCGATCGAGTCGTAGAGATACACACCTTCGCCCCGCACTGCGTCAAACGCCGGCGGGCCATAGTTTTTCATAAGTGTTGGGTGGTGCATTATAAAAGTTGTTCGGTTGTTTGATTTTAAGTTAAAGAACGGATGACTGGATAGCTAAAAACAGTGTAACAGTCCGGGTAGCGAGCTATCTGTTGACGATCTCAGTACCGACACCTTTGTCGGTGAAGATTTCGAGGAGTAAGCTGTGTGGGTTTTCACCGTCGACAAAGTGCACGCGGTGCACGCCGCTACGCAGCGCTTTCACAGAGCTGTCCGTCTTTGGAATCATGCCTTTGCTGATGGTGCCGTCTTTGACTAAGTCCGCGATTTCGTCGGCTTTGAGCGAAGAGATGAGTGATTTAGGGTCACTCATATTGCGCATCAGGCCGGGCACATCGCAGAGGTAAACTAGGCGTCGTGCGCGGAGCGCTGCGGCGACTTTGCCTGCAGCAGCATCGGCATTGGTGTTGTAGACTTGTCCGTCCTCGCCGCAAGCAATTGGTGAGATCACGGGTATGTAACCGTCGCTGAGCGCTTTCTTGATGATCTTAGTTTTGACCGTGTGAGTCTCACCGACAAAGCCAACGTCAACAGATTCGCCATCAACCACGACGTTCCTCTTATCGCAAACCAACACGTCGTTGCCAGCAAGGCCGAGCGGCCGTGCGCTTTTCTGTTGCAGGATTTCACAGATATCTAGGTTGACGACTTTGTTGAGCGTATGCTCGACGATCTTGACCGAGTCTTTGTCGGTGACGCGGAGGCCGTGCTCGAAGTGCGTCTCAACATTGGACTCTGCGAGTGCGCGCGTAATTGCTTTACCGCCGCCATGCACGACAACGACTTTGATGCCCACCGCGGATAGGAATGCGATATCGGTCGCAACACGCGTCCGCACTGCTGGGTCGGCATCGTCCATGAACGCACCGCCGTATTTTACGACAAAGATCGAGTCGCGAAATCGTTGGATATAAGGGAGCGCTTCAAGCAGTACGGCTGCTTTGGTGGTGACGTCGAGTTGTGAGAGATCGGTCATTGGAAATGAGTGTTTGAATCTTTAACTGCAAGTGGATACTAGCGAACCTAGAACCTGCGAGTGTCTGCTCGGTGGATTTTTAATTATTCTGATTTGTTAAAGTCCACGTAGGCTTCGCTAAGGTCGGAAGTGAGTAGACGGTATTGGCCTGCACCTTGATTTAAATTGAGTGTGATGCGGAAGCGCTTCTTTGAAACAATTTCTTTCCACTTTGAAAGGTTACTATCCTGCGGTCTGCCGCTGATGAGTGCGGCTACGGTGTCGTAATAGATGTCGAAGCACTCTTCTTTGAGGCCAACGCGTGCGTAACCAGCAGCGTCAGCCAGCCGCCCCCAGTTCGGGTCGGAGCCATACCAAGAAGTCTTAACTAGCAGCGAGTTGCCAACTGCACGGGCAATTTTTTCGGCATCGGCTGTTGACTGGCAACCTTCGACCATAAGCTCGACGAGCTTCGTAACTTTTTCGCCATCACCAACAATTTTTTCGGCTAGATTATCGCAGACAAGGAAGACGGCTTTTTGAAAGGCTTCGAGCAATTCGGGGCTGGTGTCGGCTTTGATGCCACACGCACCATTGGCGAAGAGGAGCACAGTGTCGTTGGTGCTCATGTCTCCGTCGATCGAGATGCGATTAAAAGTAAGGTCACTGGCTTGTTTGACGACGGATTTAAGCAAATCGCTGTCGGCTTCGAGATCAGTTGTGACGAACGCCAGCATAGTGGCCATGTTTGGCTCAATCATTCCCGCGCCTTTGGCCATCCCTGATACGGTGATCGTGGTGCCCTCGTAGTCGAACTGTGCGGTGGCTACCTTCCGCCGTGTGTCAGAAGTGAGAATTGCGTCGGCAGCCTCATACGATGAGTTTATTTCGCAATCGAGCTTCTGGGCTGCAGTTGCGATGCCAGCCTTAATATTGCTCATTGGTAATTGCCGGCCGATCCGTCCAGTAGAACACACAAGAAAGGGGGCGTTGATACCAGTTTCAAGTCGGGTAATCGCGTCCATTTCTTTGCCGTCGACCATGCCTTGAGTGCCGGTGCAGGCGTTGGCGTTACCGCTGTTGATGACGCAACCCGCGACTTTGTTACCGCTCTCGGCCAAGATTGCTTTGCAAATGTGCACCGGCGCGGCACAGACATCGTTGAGCGTAAACACCCCAGCTGCGCTGCAGGGTGACTCAGAGACGAAAAGTGCGAGGTCGAGCCGCGGGTCACCAGATTCCCTAATGTCGCAACCGACTCCAGCGATCTTGTAGCCGGGGCAGTCTGCGATACCGCTTGGAGTTTCAATAAGTTGAACTGTTAGTGGGGGATTCATGTCGGCAGGCGGAGCTGTGGCAGTAGTTAGACCAGTCCGGCAGTTTCCTCAAAACCGAACTTTAGGTTAAGGATTTGTACTGCTTGGCCGCTGGCTCCTTTTAGTAGATTATCAATGACTGAAGTGATCACGAAGTTGTCAGTCCGTGGATCGTATACTGCAGAGATGTCCGCCCGGTTGGTGCCAGTTACGTGTTTGGTGCCTGGATACGTGCCGCTTGGAAGCACGCTAACAAAGGGCTTGTCGGCATAGGCGGCATCCCAAGTCGAGTAGACATTTTGCAGTGAGCCGTTAGCTTTGGCCACAATCGTCGTTGAAATCCCCCGCGACATCGGTGCGAGGTGCGGGTTGAATTGCACGATGCAGTCAGCTGAAGCCGCTTGTTCAAGTTGCTCTTCGATTTCGGAAAGGTGCCGATGCTTGGGCATGCCGTAGCCCTTCATACTCTCGTTGCACTCGCAGTAGATGAAGTCTTCTGCGACTTTCCGACCTGCGCCGCTGACGCCGCTATAGCTATTGATCACGATACCAGATGGCTTAATGATGCCAGCCCTGAGCAGCGGGATGAGTGGCAACTGCACGCTGGTCGGATAGCAACCTGGGCAGGCGATGAGCGATGCGCTCTTCCAGTTCTCATCAGCGAGTTCGGGAATGACGTAGGGCGCGGCGTCGAGTAAATGTGGTGCGGGATGCGTTTGGCCGTAGTAGTCTTCGTACAGCGCAGTCGAACTGAGCCGGAAGTCAGCGCTCAGGTCGATAACCGTTTTACCTGCTTGGAATAGCGGATCTGCATATTCCGAGGCAACACCGTGAGGCAGTGCGAGAAAAAACACATCTAAATCGTCCTGAGTTGCGAGTTCAGCCGGATCTGAATTGCTAAACTCAAGGTCGCCTACCAAGTGCCGAAGTCCTGGCATGACATCTGCAACCAGCTTGCCAGTAAGCGAGCGCGAGGTGACTGCAGCCAATGTCACGTCTGGATGACGTGCAAGTAGCCGAACAAGTTCTTCTCCGGAATAGCCGGATGCTCCGATGACTGCTGCATTCATAATAGTAAAAGTGAGGAAGTGAGACTAGAGAGAGTAGAATGAAGTACGAAGGGGATTAAGGCGATTAGGAATCTGTAAAAATAAAAAACCCCCCAATGCACGTAAAACGGCCTTGGAGGGTTTGCAAAAAATGCGTCCTGCCGCTTGGCGGTTTAACGTTTCGAGAACTGGAAGCGCTTACGTGCGCCAGGTTGACCTGACTTCTTGCGCTCGCGGGAGCGTGGGTCGCGCTTCATGTGGCCTTCTTGTTTAAGCGGCACGCGAAGTTCACTATCCATTTTTTCAAGAGCACGAGCGATGCCAAGGCGAGTTGCGCCCGCTTGACCATTCAGTCCGCCGCCTTCTGCTTTCACTGTAATATCAACTTGATCAGCCAACTCAACTGTAGTGAGCGGTGATAGCGCTGAACGGGTGAAATCTTCAGTCTTGAAATAGTCTGCTGGCTCTTTGCCATTGACTACGATCTTACCAGTGCCGCGAGTAAGACGGACGCGTGCGCGCGCTGTTTTGCGGCGTCCGACGGTTACAAATGTTTGTTCGCTCATTATAAGTATTCTAAAATTTTAGACGATTGGCTTCGGCTGTTGCGCATCGTAAGGATGTGTTGGGCCAGTGTGAATTTTAAGCTTCTTGAGCATTTTACGACCAAGGATGTTGCGAGGCAGCATGCCTTTAACTGCATGTTCGATGATGAACTCAGGTTTCTTGGCGCGCATTTCTTCCATAGTTACGTGACTTTCGCCGCCCATCCAGCCAGAGTAGAACATATAGCTCTTATCGCTGTTCTTCTTGCCGGATACTTTAATTTTCTCAGCGTTGATCACTACGACAAAATCTCCAGTGTCAGCGTGCGGCGTATAAATAGCCTTGTGACGGCCGCGCAATACGTTGGCGATTTTTACTGAGATGCGACCGAGTGTTTCTTCGGCAGCATCAACCACATACCAGCTTTTGATGTGATCAGATGTTGTAGCTAAAGTTGTTTTCATGATTTTGGAAAAGCGGCAAACAGTAAAACGGCAGAGGTGCCTGTCAATGGGAATTTTAGCTGTTTCAGCTTATTTTGCTTTTTTATTGCAAATGCTTGGCAGTGCGTCATTTTTCGCTGCTTTTCCAGATTCACATCTAAGAAGGAGCTATAACTTTGAGAGACGATTATTTACAGGCCGCACAATTGGTAATTACCGATCCGATGATTCTGATCAATGTTGTTTCGCGTCGTGCGAAACAACTGAAAAATGGCTACAAGCCTCTGATTGAGTCACTTGAGCGTCTTTCCGCTGAGGATCTTGCGCTACGTGAGGTCATGGAGGGGAAGATCACTTATCAGCTAGACGAAGACATCGAGGAAGAAGGCGCTTAGGCGTTGGTCCGTGTGTTTGCGCTTTATTTCTGCTTGAAGATGTCCTCCAAGCCAGAGGAGAGATTTTATCGTGTGTGCAAAACAAAAGTCAGCGGACGACCGATTTAAGGAAATTCGCAACGGTAAGGCCCACCACAATTATTTTGTGGGCGATTGTTTTGAAGCAGGCATCGAGCTAAAAGGCACCGAGGTGAAGGCGATTCGGGGCGGCGATGCCCAGATCACAGAGGGATTTTGCCGAGTCGAAAAGGGCCAGTGTTGGCTCTACAACTCTCATATTGGGGAGTATAAATTTGGTAACTTCCAAAATCATCCGCCACGCCGCAAACGTAAGCTGTTGTTGCATCGTCGTGAGATTCATAAATTATTTGGTGCGATGGACGCTGGTGGTAAATCACTTATTCCGCTGCGTATGTATGTGAAGCACGGCTTAATTAAGATTGAGATCGCACTCTGTACCGGCAAAAAGCTCTTTGATAAGCGCGAGACGCTGAAGAAGAAGATATCGATGCGTGAGGCCGAGCGTGAAATGCGTCATCATAAATAGGGAAGTGTTACTTATGACTCAAAAATCTGTCCTCGTTCAGGCTCCAGCCAGTACTTCAAATTGTGGTCCTGGTTTCGACACGCTTAGTATTGCCCTGACACTTTATAACTTTGTGCGCATTACATTGCGTGAAGATACAGTCATTAATTGTGTCGATGCTGCTGAAGACACGCAAGCGATGGTCGAAGCCACTACGCAGGAATTTGCAGACTCTACAGGAATCAAAATCGGTGGCTTTGACTATGAAATATGGGGCGATGTGCCGCAGGCGCGCGGGCTGGGTTCAAGTTCGACGGTGCGTGCGGGAATCGTCGCAGGTTTGAATGCCTTGACCGGAAGTACATTGAGTATGGAAGCGATGATACGCCTCACGGCTCAGTTAGACAATGCGCCTGATAATGCCTGTGCTGCGTTTGCTGGAGGCTTTTGTATCGCCCGCACAGATCCTGAGACTTTTGCCTATCGTGAGCATGTGCGCTTCGCTTTGCCGGAGTCATTGGTGTTTATGGCAGTCTCGCCGGGTTATGAAGTGCTCACTGAGAACTCTCGTCGAGTGCTGCCCGATAGTATTCCGTTTGATGATGTCGTTCGTAGTGCAAATAGTTTGGCATTTATCGTAGGTGCGCTCGTTTCGGGCGAGTTCTCTCATCTTAAAGGCGCAGTGAATGATTATATTCACCAGCCATACCGTGAATTGCTCAATCCTTTCGGGCGCGAAAGTATTGAGGCGGGCTGTCATGTCGGTGCCTATACCGGATGGCTAAGTGGCAGCGGATCTACCGTGGTTTGTGTGACGGACGAAGCGAATGCGCTTCGTGTCGGTGCGGCCATGCAGCAGGTTTATGAAGGCAATGGCGTGAGCAGTCGTGTGTATCGTCTTGCCGCGGATAATAAGGGACTGACCGTTTCGTAAGGCAACGGATAGTCTGCCACTACTGTTAAGTCTCAGTCATCCTATTGGGGTAAAGTGAATGCTTCTTCTCGGCCAAGCTTTCGATCAAGTGCTGTGTGGTCGGTCTGTTGTCGTTGAAGTGTTTAATTAATTTTAAAACGGAGTGTACTTAGATCTGCCGAATTTCCCGGGGCCGTTTACTCGACTTTGAAAGAATTGAGGTTCCAGGGTGCCTCGCCGCATTTTTCGGCAATTTCATTGAAGGCTTTAATTTCGGCAGCCGAGAATAATAAGCCGCCGGCTTGATCCACGCGTGCGGCCCAGCGAGCTTCGAGTTGCCCTGGGAGGAGGCAACTTTCGTTGCCGTGCCCAAGGATGTCTTCGATCACTGCTTTGACGTTGCTGGTTTGATTGCGGCCTTTGGCAAAGGCGCCGCCGTTAATGGCATCTGGATGAATCACTTGGAAGTAAAAGGCAGGAGTGCGCTTTTCGCCTTCTGGTATTTTGCGACTGCGTAGAGTTGGCAGACTGCCGCCGATGAAGCCGCCGACGAGCTCATTAATAAGACTGAGGCCATACCCTTTGTGTGCACCGAAGGGCATAAGTGCGCTAACTTCGGTGGGGTCGGTTGTCATCTTGCCATTCTTATCAACGGCAGCATGCGGAGGGAGTGGCGTGCCCTCCCTTTGGAACTGCTGAACACGGCCCATTGCGATGACAGAGGTGGCCCAGTCGATCACGATCGGGAAGCCGACTGCGTTGGTAGTGGGGAAAGCCCAACTGTGCGGGTTGGTGCCTAGGGTGGGGAATCTGCCGAGAAATGGCACCACTTCTGCGAGTGCTGCGGTGCAGTTTGTGTAAGCAATGTAGCCACGCTTTGCCGCTTCCATAACATAGCCGCCGCCCCAGAGGTAGTGAAAGGCGTTGTCGACAGAGACTTGCGCAATGCCGTATCTGTCGGCGAGGGTAATGCATTCGTCGATGGCCTCGTAGGCAGTCGCCTGCCCGAGCTTCTTGTTGGCATTCCAGACCTGACTCGCTGGGAAACGCGAATCCAGCTTTTCGATTTGGGCGGCAGGTGTGCAGCCATCTGCAGCACTGCCGAATAGGTGATCGAGGTGAAGTGCCTTTATTGCGTTGTGCGTGCGAATGCCGTGCTGTGAGGCGAGCGTAGAGAAGCGTGCGGCTTGCGCGGATTCGTTGACTGTGTATCCACGATGCTGATACGCCTTCTTGACGAGAGTGTTATGCTGCTCTGCTGGGACGATATAAAATTGTTCAGACATAAAAAAGTGCAGTTTAATGTGAAGGGGTGAGTCAAATGAGGGCTGCGGGTGGCTCGACATCGTTGACTTGTGCGAGTGCCTTTTCGCCCTTGAGTAGGTTGACCAGATTCTGAGTGGCCATGCCTGCTTGGCGTTGAACACTCTCAAAGGTGCGAGAACCTACGTGTGGTGTAATAATGCAGTTTTTGGCACCCAGCAGAGGGTGGTCAGCTGGGGGTGGCTCTTGGTCGAGTACATCCGCGCCGTAACCGCCAAGCTTGCCTCGTTCGAGTGCTGCTGCGATGTCGGCGGCATGGGTGAGTTCACCACGGCCACAGTTGATTAAAATCGCGCCATCCTGCATGTAGTTGATGGTCGCGGCTGAGATCATGCCACGAGTTTCTTTTGTGAGATTCGTGTGTAGCGTGACGATATCGCTCTCGTGCAAGAGCTGGATGACGCCGTCCATACGGGTGATATTTTGCTCCATAGCAAAGTCTTCAGGCCAATAGCGCCCGTAGCCGACACACTTCATGCCAAAGGCATTCGCGCGAATCGCGACTTCGCGGCCAATACGACCAAGACCAATAATGCCAATGGTCTTACCCATGATTTCGTGGCCCGTCATACGCTTCCAACCGCCCGCGGCAGTTGTGTTGGCTTGCTCCATCAGGTTTTTGCTGAGTGCCAAGATCAGCATGAAGACATGCTCCGAAACCGTGGTGTGATTCACGCCGGGACAAAAGCTGACGGGGATCTTATTCTCAGTCGCATAGGCAACATCGATTTTGTCGACGCCGATACCATACTTTGCAATAATTTTTAGCTTTGGTAGCGATTTGTCGATCACGGCTTGTGTGATCTCGTCGTCGCCACAAAGGAACGCATCGAAGTCGCCAGCCAGCTCCAGCATGCGTGCTTCGCTCAGTGGTCCGCGCTCGCGAACGATTTCGGCGCCCGTGCTGTCGAGCAGTTCGTGATGGTCACCGGGGCAGTCTTGATAAGAAGTGGTGGTGAGTAGGATTTTCATAATATGTTAGACTCCAGGGAAGTTAAAGTAGCGTTGCGCATTGCCAAAGCAGATATCAGCAACGAGTTGGTCGAGTAGTTCGGTGTCGTCTGGAATTAAGCCTGCTTCGACATCGTTGCCAATAATCCCACAGAGTAATCGACGGAAATATTCGTGTCGCGGAAAGCTGAGAAAGCTGCGTGAGTCAGTCAACATACCGACGAACTTCGAGAGCAGCCCGACACTGGAGAGCACTTCGATCTGTGTGCGCATGCCATCGAGCGTGTCGGCGTGCCACCAACCTGACCCAAGTTGCATTTTGCCTGCGACGCGGCCGTCTTGATAGCTGCCCATGAGTGTGGCCAGCGAATAGAAGTAGGCAGGATTGATGTGGTAGAAGATCGTTTTTGGAAGCGCGTCGTCGATGGCGAGACTATCGAGGAAACCTGCGAATTTACGGATAACTGGCTCGTCGAGCATGGAGTCGTAGCCAGTGTCGGGGCCGAGGCGCTTGAACATTTGCGTGTTCGCGTTGCGGATCGGCCCGATGTGTAGCTGCATAGTCCAATCGCGAGCTGCGTTCCAGCGAGCAACGTGCTGCATGATGTAGGTCATCCATTGTTCGCCTTCGGTCGCTGTCAGCGTTCGTTCCGCACGAAGCTGCTTAAAAATGGCCTCAGCCTGATCGTCGCGGCAAGGTAAGAACGGGCAACTTTCGAGTCCGTGATCAGATAAACGGCAACCGTTTTCATGGAAGAAATCATGGCGCGCTTTCAAGGTGGAGATGAAGTCGGCAGCCGAATTGAGCGTGGTGCTTACACTCGCGGCGAGTTGATCTGTCCAACTGTTCCAAGCTTTAACATTCGTGGTAATCATGCCTTTATCGGGACGGAACGTCGGGAACATTTTGGTGATGTGTCCGCTGGTATTGAAGGCGATGTGGTGCTGCAGACCGTCGATCGGATCGTCCGTTGTGCCGACCACCCGGATGTCGAAATCTTTGCAGATGTTCTGAGTGGTGAAGGAGGCCTCCGCGATCCGAGCATTGGCGAGTTCCCAGATGGCGTCTGCTGTTTTAGGACTTAGGATGAGGTCTGTCTTGAAGTAGCTTTTTAATTCTAAATGCGTCCAATGGTGCAGCGGGTTGCGCACAGTTTGCGGCACAGTGCGGGCCCATGCATCGAACTTCTCTTTCGGACTCGAATCTTTACCAGTGATCAGCTCTTCCGGTTCGCCAGCGGCACGCATCGCACGCCACTTGTAGTGGTCGCCGCCTAGCCACATGTCCGAGAGATTGGAGAAGCCCACGTTATCGGCCAGTGCTGCTGAATCTAAATGGCAGTGATAATCCATGATCGGCTGCTTGGCCGCGATCTCATGAAACAAGCGCTGGGAGGTCTTGTTGTTAAGTAGGAAGTTTTCGTTGAGATAGGCCATGGGGAATAAGTTGTTTGGTTTTCGGTTGAGGGAAATCAAACTGATCACTGGAGAACAGGTAACTGGAGAACTGATAGCTAGATAACTGATTTAGATAGTCATGGAAGCATAGCCGCCATCGACGACGATTTCGGATCCGTTCATGAAGCTGCCCGCATCGGACGCGAGTAGTAGCGTCGCTCCGATCAGCTCGCTGGCTTCGCCAAAACGATTCGCAGGTGTGTGACCCATAATGGCTGCGATACGCTCGGGGTTGAGCACTTTTTTGTTTTGCTCAGCAGGAAAGAAGCCAGGCACGATGGTGTTGACGCGGACTTTTTGCTCCGCCCATTCGCGTGCCAGATTCTTTGAGAGATTATGCACTGCAGCTTTGGTCGCCGAATACGTGAAAACACGAGAGAGCGGAATGATGCCGCTCATTGAGCCGATGTTGATGATGCTGCCACCTTCGCCACGCTCGACCAGATATTTGCCGAAGATCTGCGAGGCAAAGAGTACCGCTTTCAGGTTAGTGTTCAGTATATTATCTAATTCGTCCTCTTCGATGTCGAAGATCGGTGTTGGCGAGTTCACCCCTGCGCCGTTCACCAGAATATCGACCTTCCCTGAGTTCGCTAGGACGTCGCCCAGTAATTTCTGGATCGACACCTTGGAATTGACATCGACTTTTTCAAAGTAGGCCCGACCACCTGCGGACTCAATCTTGGCCAGACGTGCCGCAGCCTTTTCTTCGCTACGCCCGACCAGCACGGTTTCAGCACCTGCGGCGGCGAGGCCCTCGGCCATGGCTCCACAGAGTTCGCCTGTGCCACCAATGACGACGGCGACCTTGCCTTCGAGTGAAAAGAGGGATGAGAGGTATTCAGTAGGAATCATAGCCTAGAGTTTATCAACTTGCGTTGAGGGTGTGAATGGATTCAATCACTGTAAATTTGCATTATTTCCTTATTTATGCGATCAATTAAAGCAGACTTACCCTTTGACGGTATTCACTTGGTGGATCGGCCGTGGTTTCCGTATCTGTGCACCGAGGTGGAGCACTGGGAGTGGCAGACACAAGGAGACGCGCATTATAACTTCTGGATTTGCTTGGAGGGAGAGGGGCATTTGAGCACCGAGGGGCAGACGTTTCGCTTAAAGCCGGGCATGTTTTTCATTTTTTCACCAAATCAGAAGATTTCAGCAGCGCATACTTCTGGGGCACGAGTGACGCGTTTCTCGGCGCACTTTATCCCGCTCAGTGGTGCGGCTATGTTGGACGACGTGGCAGGCTTTCCAGTCATGGGCGGCATGGTCGATTCGCTACCTCTGTTTCAACGCCAAATCGATATGATTATGAGGTTGGCAGTGCGGCGTGGGGATGACGTTCGATTGCAGCGAGTGATGTATCAGTTAATTGCTCGTGTCTGTGCGGGAGTGGTGGATACCCGTGAGCCTTTTATGGATCCCAAGGTTTCTGAGGCGATTCGAATGATGCGGACGTGTCCAGAATCGTTTAAATCTATTGATGCGTTAGCTCAGCAATTAGGTTGGTCTCGATCGCATTTCGACCGTGAGTTTTCAAAACATGTAGGCAAGCCGCCAAATCAATTTCTGGTGAGTTGTAAAATGATCGAGGCCCGGCGTTATTTAGAAAGCAGTGAAATGCGAATCGGTGAAATTGCAGACCGACTGGGTTATCGAGACATTTATTTCTTTAGCCGCCAATTCAAAGGTTTCTATGGCATGTCGCCGGTTGCCTATCGGCAACATTTGGTTCGAGAATTTTAGTGAGCTTGGGGCTTTTCCAGGCGTGCTTTCAGGTCTTCGCTGAGTTGTTTGACCGTCGCAGTTTGGATTGTGCTCAAGTTGGTGGTCTCAGCATTGGGCTCGCGGTGGTCGTAGAGTTCGGTAGTGCCGTTCTTATGCAAGATTAGACGGTAGTTCTCTGTGCGAATGGTTTGTGCTCTGCCTGTGTAGGCGATGGCGCTGTGTCCGGCGGACTGCGGGTCTTGGATTTGTGGGAGTAGGGAACTGCCTACGGTGAACCCTGGTGTGTCCAAGGCAGCAAGGTCGCAGAGTGTCGGGAAAATGTCGACGGTCTCAACGATTGCAGCTGACTGCTGGCCGGGTTGCGGAATGTCGGGAGTATAAATAATCAGCGGGGAATGTAGGGATTCTTCAAACAGTGAGTGTTTTCCCCAGATGGAATGTTCTCCCAAATGCCAACCATGATCGCCCCAGACTAGAATGATGGTGTTGTCGGCCTGGCCCGTGCTTTCCAGTTGCTCAAGCAGCTTGCCCACCTGTGCGTCAGCATAGCTGACACAGGCCGCGTAGTGACGCCGCACATTATCGGCGAATTCGGGATCTGTGCGTGGATCTCGCTGCCAATTGTTGTATTGCATAAACTCACCAGAGCCGTGCCAAGTGGATTTATGGCTAGGCTTTTGTGGATGTGGAATCGGCGGGAGTGCGACGTCCTTATAGAGCTCGAGATACTTTTTAGGAGCTCCAAACGGTAGGTGTGGACGAATCAGGCCGACTGCTAAGAAGAATGGTTTGTCAGCTTCGGCTAGTTGGCTGAGTTGTTCAAGCGCCTCTGTGGTAATCAGTCCGTCTGGGTAGCTGGAGTCGTCGCCATCAAAGGCTTCGAGCAAATTATGCTCGTTTGATTTTTCACGTATGTTGCCGTTGGCGAGTCCATGCATCGCGCCCCTTGGATGCTGCCATGCGCCGGATGGCATTAGATGGCGATCCCATGCGCCTGGCATCTCGATTTGTGTGGCAACGTCCCAATTCGCTCCACCGCGTCCACCAGGATGGTGCGAGACTTTGCCGACCGATACTGTGGTATAACCATGTTGGCGAAACCACTCGGGCATGCTTGGGCTGACGCTGTTTGACGATTTCTTTAGATCTTTCCCGCGCTGGAATAGTGCATTGTTGCCGGCTGATCCGTAACGCCCAGTGAGCAGTGTGTAGCGTGAGGCGCCGCAGGTGGGCGCGTTGGTGTAGTGATGATTAAATACGCGGCCTTGAGCTGCGAGATTATCGATGTTTGGCGAATGAATATAGTCGGCTCCAAAGCACTTGAGTTCTGGGCGTAGGTCATCGATACAGATGAGCAGGACATTGCTTTTTTGCGCTACAGCGGCTGTAGCGCTGAGAATAATCAGGGTTAGGATTCGGAATACGTAGAGCATCGTCGAGGTGTGATTCTACATGATTGATCAGGGGCGTTAAGCCTCGGTGAATTTTTGCTCTAAGGCACGCCCATACTCGACATAGCTGTTGTAGCATTGTTCCTTGTCGATCGCTTTGCCTCCTGCTGCGTGAAAGACAGTGGCTACGTGCGGCTCGATGGCGTAAGCACCAGCGTATCCATCAGCCTTGAGAGCTTCTAGGATTTCGGGTAGGCGACATTGGCCTTCACCAGGAAACGTGTAGCGCTCTGGCTCGTCGCTGCCCTCGGGGGGATTCAGGCAGTCTTTGATGTGGACGTGTGCGACGTGTGCTTTGACGGCTTGGTAAAATTCGAGGGCGTCCTGCCATGGGTAGGGCGCAGATTTTGAGCGGTCGCGTTGAAAGACGGGATTGCCGGTGTCGAACACGAGTTTCAAACCGGGAACTTCCTCGATGAGACGCAGTGTATGCTCTGCGGAGAACCCGCCCCAGTTCATACAATTTTCGTGAACGGTTTGCAGGCCCGCGTCGGCGAAGCGCGCAACGATCTCGCGCAAGCGGCGAAAGCGTTCGGCCTCGAACTGATCCTCGCCCCATGGCTTTTGCGCGTAGGACATGACGCGAATCAGCTTGGTGCCGAGGCGCTGCATACGTGGGATGGCGCGCTCGATTTCGCCGAGTGTGATAGCGAAGTCAGACTCGATCGGTTTTGACCAACTTCCGATCAGCGAACCGAACTCGATCACTTGGATGCCAGCGGCGTCGAGTTGGTCGGCGGCGGCGTTAAAGTCATCTTCGGACTGGTCGTGGATGTTCTGGCCGTCGATACTGCGCGCAGAGAGGTGCGTCCACCCGAGTGCTTTCGTGGCCTTGATTTGAGTTGCGAGGCCTTGTCCGGCCTCGTCGGTAAATCCTGAGAGTTGCATAATAAAGTGGGACGAAGCGCGAGTAGCGCGTAGATGGTCTGCGAGGTCTGCCGAGTTGGCCCCGCAGGGGTGAGTGGACTGGGTGCCCGTTGGGCAAGTGAATGAACAAGGTATGATGGTGCTGTCTTTTTAATCTTAATCGTAATCTTCCGTAGTCACTTTAGCTGAGTTCGACCTTGGCGCCGTTGTTTTGCGCGGATTTGTAGATGGCTTGAATCAGTTCGACGCTTTTGCGCGCTTCACTGGCGCCGGTGCTGGGTTCGCGGCCTTCTTCGATAGCGTTGACGATTTCTTCGAAGTTGCGCTGGTGTTGGTAGAAGTTGATCGCAGTTGGATCGTTCGCGCCAAGGCCGGCGTCGACTCCTTGCATAAACTGTGCGCGGATAGCTTCGTCCTCGTCGGTTTCGTTCATGAAGTCCCAAGTCTCAAAGGCTTCGTCGGCGAGGAAAACAGAGCCTTCGGTGCCAGCGAGTTGCACGCGGGCAGGGTGGCCGTCTTTGGACCAGCTGCAGGTGCTGCCTTCGATGATGCCGCGTGCGCCATTCTTGAATTCTACAATCGCGACGGCGATGTCTTCGACTTCGATGTCGGTGTGGGCGAGGCAGGCGGTGTTGGCCTGCACAGACTTCACTGGCCCTGCTAAGTAGAGTAGTGCGTCGATCGTGTGGATCGATTGATTCATCAATGCTCCACCGCCGTCGAGTGCCCAAGTGCCACGCCATCCTGCGGAGTCGTAGTAGGCTTGATCGCGATACCACTTTACATAGGCGGAGGCCGAAGTGAGCTTACCGAAGCGACCTGCATCAGCAGCCTTTTTAAAGGCATCCATACCGGGATGGAAGCGGCGATTGAGCACGGCAGCGATAGTGACGCCTTTGGCCTTGGCGGCTGCGATCATTTGGTCAATGCGCTCGGTGGTGACTTCGAGTGGCTTCTCGATGACGACGTGTTTGCCAGCTTCGATCGCAGCCATGGCGGGATCGAAGTGCGCGCCGGAAGGTGTGCCGATGGTGACGATGTCGATCTCTGGATCGGCAAGCATGGCTGCGACATCGTCGTAGACCTTGGTGCTGTATTGCTCGGCAAATGCCTGCGTGCGTTCGAGCACGCGATCAGCCGCACCGATGAGTTCACCGCCTGTCATGGCTGCAATTGCTTTGGCGTGAAAGCCACCGATCATTCCCGTGCCGATAATTCCGAATTTCATATTAAATATTATTGTGCAGCTTGTTTGTTTCGTGAGGCAAATCCACGTAATCCGATCGCGGCGAGAATCACTAAGCCAGCGATACCGATCATGCCTGGGGTGCCTTTGTTGCAGAGTGCCCAAACCGACGCGAATGTCGCGACGCCTGCGGCGATGGCCATGAGTGCGTTGATGAGGATGCGGTTCTTGGGTAAGTTATCGCCCAGTGCCGACTCGGAGTTCATTAGTAGCAGGAAGGCGAGATACGCAATCGGTAGCAGGGTGGTGGCGATTACGGAGGCGGGAATTGCCATGGCGGCTTTGGCGCCGCCACTCCAAAGGTAAGGTGAAAACAGTCCGGCGATGGCTGGCATCGATGCGCCGATGATGAAGTATTTCGCGTTGCCGACTTTGTTGAATGCTTCGCTGATCGCGTAGCCATTCATCATCATGTGCACGAGCAATGTTGAGATGGCCATGGCGAGCACACCGATACCGAAAATCGTCTGTGCATGTTTGCCGAGAAAAGGTTCCAAGGATTGAGCGAGATTGACTGAGTCGCGATTGGAGAGCATGGCGGCGAGCTGTTTCTCCGCTAAGGGAGCGGCCGCACGTGTCGCGCTTTTGGCTGTGTCGTCGAGTGTGATGAATGCCTCGTTGTGCGTGGCTAAGCTGCCATCCAGCACTTTGTAGTAGGCTTTTTCCATTTGCGGGAAAGGAATGCCGTCTTCGGCAAGCACATCGGCGTATTTAGCGTGGAAAGAGGCGGCGGATGCAATGACGAGTGCGGACGCTCCCAAGATGAATGGCACGAACAGTCCTAATACGAGGTCGAAGCGGGAGAGTTCGCGGTGCTGTTTGCCCCAGCCTTTTTTCTTGAGACTGTAGGGCAGCAGGAAGGTCATGTTAATGCCGACGGCAGTGCCGAATGCGGCAATGATCTTAGTCCGTTGCTCAGTAGTGACATACTCTGTCCAGTAAGCGGCATGTTCGCCTGTCGTGGCGATGGCGGCAGCGATTTGATCGGTCGGCCTAAACAGTGCTGAGAAATCAGGGATGAGGCCGGCAAATAAGCTGCCCCACGAGACTGCGCCATTGTTAATGAGTGTCACTACGACCCCCATAAAAGCGAACACGATGACCGCGACCAGACCCTTGAGTAGATTATCGATAAAGCGAGAAGCTCGTTCGTTTTTCTGAGAAATCGCGATCAGTGAGAGTGCGATGACGAATAAAGAACCAGTGATCACATAGGGGCCAGGCGTGAAGCCTAGGTTGTCTTCCAAAGCACCACGGCCAAGTGAGAACTGTGCAGCGCAGAATACGGTATCGGCAATCACAGTCGCGATCAGCCAACTCCAAGCGAGGGTTGGAGAGACCTTTTTTTGCATGACTCGGAACGGGCGTTCTTCGCATGAGAGCGTGACATAAGAAATGGCTCCTAGCATGATGATGCCGCACAGCATCGCCAGTGGCTGCAGCCAGAGGAACTCGTATCCGCCAATAATGCCGAGGTAGAGCGCACCGACGAGGGAGCCACCGCCGAGGGTGACTGCCGCTTGCACCCAACCGGGGCCGGTCATTTTACTGTAACCGACTAGGCGGCCAAGAAAGCCACGACTTTGGATGGATTGGATCTGTTCGGTAGAAGACGACATAATGGAGGGGGTTATTTTGTGAAAGACTCTTGATTCTGAACAGAGCCATCGACGCTATGATGTTGGAATGTAATTTTGCTCGCGGCGCTGTTGATATCGACGCTCAGGAAACCGCCTTTGACCCGCAGAAAGCGATGCATGTCGTTGTGAAACTGTTCACTATATCCGCCGCTATGGTTATCGGAGCCCGGGCCACAGGAAAATTCACGGGCACCCGTCTTCGGGTCGATCGAGGCGTATTGCCAGTGCCGGTCGCCGCAGACGATATAGAGGTTTTCTTGTGCTGCGATGAATTGGCGAAGCTCGTCGCCTTCGTGGGTAAAGCCTTTGTTGGAGTGGTTGTCGTTCTTTTTCAAGCGGTCAGGGCCTACTATGGGAGTTGGAGAGATCAGTACTTTGAAAGTCGCATCGGATGCACGGACGGTATCGAAAAACCATTGCTTTTGTACTGCGCCCCAGATGCTCTTGTCAGGCCCGTCCGGCATATTGTTGGGACTGCGGTAGTCACGTCCTTCGACCAGCCAGATTTGCAGGTCCTTGCCCCAGCGGAGGGTGCGGTAGGTTTTTTCGCCCATAGGTACCTGTTCGCGGAACGTGGCGAGCCCTTGTTCCCATGTTAGGTCGAAGTAGTTCTGTCCAGGCCATGCATCGTCCTTAAGGGTATCATGGTCGTCCTTGATGAAGTAGCTGCTGACTTGATTGTGAAAAGTACGCAAGTAAGGCGTTGCGTAAATGCGGTTCCACTTAAAGCGCGCAAGGTCGATGTTTTTAGCGAAGGGACCAGGCTTGTCGTAGTATTCGATGTCGCCGGTATGGACAAAGAAATCCGGGTCTAGCGCTAGCATCTGTGGGTAGATCTTGTGGCCATTGACTGGATCATCACGCCGTGGATATTCGCCGCAGGTCGTGACGACGAAACGTATGTCGCTGGCTTGATCCATTTTAGGGGCAGTGCGAAAGCCACCTTTGAGGCGGCAATTGGCATCGTTGTGTTTGCCCTCGACCAGGAGAGCATATGCTGTTCCCGGTTCAAGGTTTTTGAGTTTAAACTGATGGGTGTAATCGTTTTTCGAATACACGGGCTGCCAAGTAGTGGAGCGCCTGGGGCTTTTTTGACGCACTGGTTGCCACTTCGTTGAACGCCTTAAACTCTTTTTATTTTTTGGCCAGTAGGTAACTTTTATGCTGCCTGATTGACCGACGACACTGCCGTTCATGACGCTGAGGTCTTCGTAGATAGGCTGTTTTTTTGCGTCTTTTGTAACGAGGTCGAAGGAGTGGCCGTCGGTGGTGCGTTCGGGGTGTGCGGTCAGGCGGGTCCAGATGATTGCCGAGTCGCAGTCGACTTCACCTATTTTTATGCCATTGCCCATGTGGACTTCGGCATGCAATTCGAAAGCGCCAGTAAGTAGGCAATAAATTGCAAAGATCACGCCTGATTTTTTTATTCTCATTGAGAAATTACAGTTCGCGAATTTGGACGTTCTTGAACCAGACTTCGTCGTTGTGATCTTGCAGGAGGATGGGACCAGCCCATGAACCGAAGCCTTCATTCTTGGAATATTTGCTCTTTTGGAAGCGTTGGTTCCAGACGTCGCTGCCGACTTCGATGTCGACGATCTTTGCACCATTGAGCCAATGCTGGATGGTGATGCCGTTGGTGAGGATACGCGATTGGTTCCATTTGCCGACGGCGTGGATTGGTTTGCTGTCGGGGGCGGCTGCGAGTTCGTAAAGAGAACCTGCGCGGTGTGTTGGATTCTTACCGTCCTGGTGCTTCGCGTCGTCTAAAATTTGGTATTCGAGCCCAAGCGCGCCTTTGGTCCGATACTTTACGCCGCTATTGCCTGCTTCGGAAATCTTCCAATCGAAATGAAGTTCAAAGTTTTCATAATGCTGTTTGGTGATGATGTCGCCACCTCTACTGAGTCGGTGGACGACCCCATTTTCAATGCTCCAACCTTTGGTGACGGCATCGCCGTTTAAGTTCGTCCAATTCGAGAAGTTGTCGGAGGCAAACAGAGAGGTCCATTCGGTTGAGCTGGAGCGGACGGCCGTGTCATCGGCGGTGAGCTCCATGATTCTTATATTACGAAAGCGGTAGATCTGGCCTTTTTCACCATGGTGCTGAAGTGCGATGTATCCCTTGGCATCTTTATGGTCATGGATATCTGTCGTTGTGACGCCATTGACGGAGATTCGAATATGGTCACCAAGGCATTCGATGCGATATTTGTTCCAGCCATGACGCTTGAAGCAATTGCCGGCGCGTTTGTTAAATGCAGCGATGGACTGCTCTTGTTCCTCTGCGGATGCTGCATGATCTCGGTTCGGCGAGATGAACCATTTGCGGCGTCCCTCATCGTAGAGGCCGCCNGACCAGTTTCTGTCGGACGGGTCAACTTCNGCCTGATAGCCAAACATCCTATTTTTTGATTTGTGGCTGCGAAATAGAAACCCTGAATTAGATTTGCCCTCTGGCATTTTCACTTCCACTTCAAAGATGAAATCAGAATATTCCTGCACGGTTGATAGAAACCACTTTGATTTTTCCGTGGAGAGGTGGATTTCTCCATCCACGATTTCAGCCTTACCCCAGTCGTACGGATTCTGCCAATGTGCGAGGTCTTTACCATTGAAGAGGTCAATCCATTCGCCTGCGATTGATGTGCTTCCTGCCAGCAGGCATGCCGTCAGTATACTAATCCAGGATTTCGTGTCTTTCATATTATATTCTGTGTTACCTGTTATATAATCTACAGGCGATAGAACTCTTCCCAACCTTTACGTGGTGCTGGGTCGAGCAACGTATTGGCAGCTTTGTTGTTGGTGATCTGCTTGCTGTTGATGTCGAACTCTAGTTCGCCGCCGAAGCGTTGCGATAGCACGCCGAGGTTGAACACCTGTGTGAGTGGACCGCTGACGCTAAAGGGCGAGCGCGCTGTTTCTTCGCCCTTACAGGCGAGTAGGAAGTTGGCGTAGTGATTGGAATTCTTTTGCGAGAACTTTGGCAATTCGTCGCGCATCGCCTTGTATTTTTCACGCGGAACGATTTGGAGAGGCTCCCCGTGGTGGCCGCCTTGGAAGGTGAGTTCCTTGCCGTAGAGCACTTTGCCAGGCTTATTGAGTGTGGTGGGGCCGTGTGTGACTTCGCCGGTTTCTTTGTTGGTCACTGGCTCGCTGAATTCGGCTTCAAGTTGAGGCTTGTTGTTGACGCCATCATACCAACTGACTTCGCAGGCAGGTAGATCGGGGCCGCGCTCTGGGAAATTGAAGCGTATTGTCGAGTCGTCGGGATAGATTAAGTCGCTGTGGTTGACTCCGTCTCGATGAATGGCGGTGACTGTTGTGGGCAGGCCGAGCTCTAGGAAGCGGTGGCAGGTGTCGAGAATGTGTGGACCCCAGTCGCCGAAGCAGCCGCTGCCATAGTCATACCAACTGCGCCATTCTTGTGGGTGTAGCTTCTTGCTGTAAGGGTGTGCTTGTGCGACGGTATCCATCCACTGCTCCCAATCGACGCCAGCGGGGAGCGGTTCGCTCGGATAGGCGGTGGTGCTGCTGCCCCAGCCATGCCAGCGGCGAGGGTTGTTCATGTGGGCGGTGATGCGGGTGATGTCTTTGATGATGCCAGCTTCGCGCCATGCTTTGAATTGAAAATAGTTGGCACCCGAGTGGCCTTGGTTGCCCATTTGGGTGACGAGGTTTGGATTCTTGGCTGCCATGCGCATGAGTCGCTCAGTTTGACCGAAAGTGTGGGCGAGTGGCTTCTCGACATAGACGTGTTTGCCGAGTGACAGTGCCAGCATGGTGGCAGCAAAGTGTGAGTGGTCGGGGGTCGCGATCAGCACCGCGTCGATCTCGTCAGCCATTTGATCGAACATCACGCGGAAGTCGGTAAACGCCTGTGCCTGTGCGTACGTTTTCGGCTGTGGTTGTGGTGTCTCGCCTACGGCACTGGGCTCGAGTGGTGGGAGGGGTGTGATTTGGTGAGCGTAACGGGCGGCGAGTGTGTGGCGCCCTTCGAGGTCGATGTCGCACAAGGCCACCACGTTGCAAAGGCCTGAGTTCAGTAATGATAGACGGTCGCGATTACCTTGATTGCCAATGCCGATGACCGCGAGATTGATCTTGTCGTTCGGGCCGAGACCACTTGCGGACTTGTTGCCCAGCGCGATGTAGGACGGTAGTATTGTCAGTGCGCCGACGGCGACAGAAGATTTGAGGAAGCCGCGACGACTGATGCTGGATGGGGAGTTTTGCATGTGATTGGAGTTAACACTGTGATGAAGAAGACTGTTTCAGTAAAGACCGCTTGTTAGTTTATTTAATAAACAAACAAATTTTCATTTTCATGCTTTAGCAAGTTCAAATAAGTGTTTGGGTAGGGAAATGTCAGCCAAACAGCGATACGACCGTAGTGATATCCGCCGCCTCAATGCGGTCAATGTGTTGGAGCAGTTGAGAGTGCCGGGCGTGCTCTCGCGTGCGAAAATTGCCTCGAATCTAGGGCTGACGCGTGCGACGGTCTCTAATATTGTAGCAGCTTTGATTGCATCGGGGTTGGTCTCCGAGACTGAATATATGGTTGGTGGGGCGGGGCGTCCTGGCTTGTCGCTGGAGTTAAATCCACGGGCGGGCTGTATGGTGGCAGTGGAGATTGATTTGGATCGGATCTCGATTGTGATGGCGGATTTTGGTTTGGGGGAGTTGTTGAGCCAGAGTGTTTTGGTAGAGCCGGACTCCCCAGCTGTGGAAGTGCTAGCGGCGGCTGCAAATTTGGTCGAGACTGCGATGGTGCAAGCCACTCGTTCGGGGCTGAGGTGTTTCGGGGTTTGCGTGGCGTGGGCTGGTTTAGTGCGCCGTGATGCGGGCGAGTTGGCTTATGGTCCGACTTCTGGTTGGCGTGATGTCGGGGTAAAGGCGGAGTGGGAGGCTCGGTTTAAGGTGCCGGTATTTGTTGAAAATGAAGCGCATGCAGGTGCGTTAGGCGTGCATCATTTCGGTGCGATGGCGGGGCGTCGCAATGTGATCTATTTGAGCTTAGGTGAGGGGCTTGCTGCGGGCGTATTTGTGGACGGTGTTTTGTTGCGCGGTAAGCAGGGCTTTGCTGGACAAGTCGGGCATACGGCTTTTGTTGAGGGTGGTGCTTTTTGCAGTTGCGGTAAGCGTGGGTGCTGGGTGTCTGAAGTGGGAGGGGCAGCCGTGCGTCGAAAGCTAGCGGCGGCTGGTGTTGATTTGTCCGAGTCGAGCGAAAATACAGTGGATTGGTTGGACTCGGTTCAAGCGTTGGCGGCGGCGCAAGACCCTCGGGTGTTGCAAGTTTTGCAGGAGGTTGGCGCGCAGTTGGGGGCTGGCTTGGCGCAGTTGGTGCAGACTTTCAACCCCTCTTTGGTTGTGCTGGGAGGGCGTTTGGGTGGTTTGATGCAGCCTGTCCAGGAGGTGATCGAGGCGTCGCTGAAATCTGCAGTGCTCCCTAGTATGGCAGAAGAATTGGAGTTGCAGATCAATGATGGCGAAGCGGATTGTTTGCGCGGGGGCTTAGCGACGGTCTTTAATGCGGTGATGACGAATCCACCTTTGGTAACCGATTCATCGCGAGTTTAAGAATTCTCGCCCTATGAAAGCTGGACTAGGCGCAGCAATCTTGCCACCTCGGCAGCATGAGCGGTGAGGATCTGCTAATTACGCTGCCGCATGCTCTTTCATCGTTCGATAGTCGAGCTTGCCCGTACCGAGTAGAGGCAGTGCTTCGACCAGTTGCCAATCCTTGGGATTTGGTTTCCAGAGGTTCGGGATGTCGAGTGCTTTGAGCATTTCGCGGATACTGTCTTCGGTTAGATCCGTTGAAGTGTGCAGCACGCAGAGTTTCTCGCCTTTGCGCTGATCGGCGATCGCAACGACTGCGAGCGCATCCGGCCCGAGCTCGAGTGCTTCTTGCAGTACTTTTTCGACTGCACCGTGCGAGATCATTTCACCGCCGAGTTTGCTAAAGCGGGAGAGGCGTCCGGTAATCGCAAAGAAGCCGTCGGTATCCATTAGGCCAATATCGCCGGTATCATACCAGCCATCGTGCAATACGGATTCGGTGAGTTCTGGTTTCTTCAAGTAGCCGACCATCACGTTTGGGCCTTTGATATAAATGAGACCAGCTTCGCCAGGAGCAAGGGTGTCGCCAGTTTCTGGATGCACAATTTTCATCGCCATCCCAGGAAGCGCTCGTCCGAGGCGGTCTTCGCGGTTGCCGGTCTCTTCGAGGTTATCGATTTCGACATTTGGTAAGCTCAGTGCGCACACGGGCGAGAGCTCCGTCGCGCCGTAGCCTTCGAGTGGTTGCACCCCGAAGCGTTTCTCAAACATGGCGGCAATACGCGGCTGTAGTTTTTCGGCACCGGTAAATACATAGTGTAAATTCGCAAATTGTTCGGGCTTGATCTTGCGAGTATAGGCCAGCAGAAAGCTCGGTGTGGTGAGAAGGATCGAGGCTTTATATGTCTCGGAGAGTTTGCCGATGGCTTCGCCTTCGAGTGGATTGGTGTGACAGGCGGTGGTGATGCCCGATATGAGCGGAAACCAGAAGGTCACGGTGTAGCCGAAAGAATGGAAGAACGGCAGGGTGGCTAGCATCACGTCGTCACGCTTTGGGCTGACGACAGAGCGGAACGATTCGATGTTGGACAGCAAGTTATGATGGCTAAGCATCACGCCCTTGGGCTCAGCGGTGGAACCACTGGAAAACAGAATCGTCGCCACATCGTCTGGCTGAATGCGTGTGCCGCCGAGCAAAATTCGTGCCGGGCGCAGGCGGGCTTTAAGAAAGGTGCGGAATTTTTCTGCCCTGCTGATGTCTTTCAGCAGGTCTTCCAAGTAGAGTACATTTTCGGCGAGTGGTAGCTCGGGCAGGACCTCGAGGAACTTACGCGAGGTGAGTACGGTGCGGATTTCGCACTGTTCCTGCGCGGAGCCTACACTTTGGGCAGGGGCGGTGTAGTTGAGGTTGACGCTGATGCGTCGATCTAGGGTGATCGCTAGATTAGCCATGGCTGATCCTGACCCTGTCGGCAGTAAGATGCCGATACGATGCTCCGCTTTTGTAGTGTGTGTACGGATACGCTCGCGCAGGATTAAACTGGCAATGAGGAGCTCGCCGAATTTGAGCTCGCGACCGGAGCTGTCCACGGTTGCCAGTTTGCCCCAGTTGCGGCGGGCGGAATCGATAAACTCATGGCCGAGGCTCTTGCGTCCTTCTTTAACCAGCTCGAAGGAATCAACCGATAGCTCGCTGACCGCTTGCTGAACTTCGAAGGTGGTCGAAGTAGAGGGAAGCGGTGTGCCGAAATGCACGCTCACCGGATAGCGAAAGTCTTTGCTGAGGCGGATCTTCGGCATGCCTTGCTGGAAGCTGGCAACACTGCCCCATGCGCCACCGATATAGACCGGAATGATCGGATAGTCGGTGCCTTTGACGATTCGTTCGAAGCCTTGCTTGAAGGGGCGCAGCATGCCAGTTCGGCTCAGTGCGCCTTCGGCGAAGATGCAGACGAGGTAGCCGTCATCGAGTGCGGTGCGGGCGGTCTTGAGCGATTTGAGCAACTTCTTTGGGTTGTCGTGGCCGTGAATCAAGATGACCTTTGCGAGCTCAACGATACGCTTCGTTATCCAACCAGAGTTGTCGTAATATTCGCGCGACATCAGCATACGGACGCGGCGTTGCTGGCTGGTAACAATCAGTACGGCATCCATCAGGCTGACATGGTTGCAAACTAAGAGTGCAGGTTCGTAGGCGGGTAGGTTGTCGAGGCCACGCACGCGGAATCGGTAGCAGAACCGAGTGACCAGCATGAGGACGAATTTAACAAAGAAGTCGGGCAGCACCCAGAGGCTGAAGAGTGCGAGCGCCAAAATGCCACATGCGAGCATAAAGAAACCATTCTGCGCAGTACCGCCGAACACTGATGAGTTGACGTAGATCAGTCCGCTTGCAGTTAGGATTCCGAGCCAACTCATGAAGGCGTTGGTTGCTTGGATCGCACCCACTCGGTCTTTGGGGCTGCGGTATTGAATAAATGCTTGGAGTGGCACAATAAAAAGTCCTGCTGCGAATCCGAGCACGGCCATGCTGACCGCCGAGAGCCAGATGTTGCCCTCTGCGAGCGTGCCCAATACTCCGAGGCTCAGGCTCATCAGCAGTGCACCCAACGGCACGATGCCGAACTCGATCCCACGACCACTGAGCCAACCTGCGGTGGTCGACCCCACGCCAATGCCGATCGCGGTGAGGAGGAAGAGGCGCGTCGCTTGTTCGGGGGAGAGGTTCAAATGTTGCGCGCCGAAATCGAGCACATTGAGTTGGATGAATGCCGCAGCCAATGAGAAGACCGCGAGTGCCAGCACCGCGAGTGTCAGAAAGCCGTCTTTGCGAATTTCAAGGAATGTCTTAAACACTGATCCAAAACCGTTGAGACTGAGGTGACGATCCGGGTGCGCGGGCGTTGGTTCAATCTGCAGCGAGGCAGCAAGCCCCAGGCCCGCGATGATCAAGCACACGCTGGCCGCGAGGCTGAAGTTTTCATGAGTCAAGAGGCTCAGTTCAGGAGCGAGGACCGTGCCACTGATAATTGCCAGAAAGGTAAAGAGTTGGATCGAGCCATTCGCTTTCGAGAGTCGCTCGGAATCGACCATCTCTGGTATGATGCCTAGCTTACAGGGGCCAAAGAAGGCGCTCTGCGAGGACATTAGAAACATGGTGACATAGAGCATCATGCTGCTTTCCAAGTAGAGCGCGGTGATGCCGAATGCCATGACGATGAACTCCACCACTTTGAGCCTTACGATCATCGACTGCTTACTGAACTTATCCGCAAAGTTACCTGCGATCGGCACGATCAGTAGGAATGGCAGCGCAAACACGAGGCCAACAAGTGCTAAAATTGTCGCGGAACTCGCCTCGCCACTTTCAATCGCTGAGGCATTCCACGCGATCAGCGCATACACCATGATCAGTTTAAACACGTTGTCATTCATCGCACCTCCAAACTGTGTGAGGTTATGCCACCAGAATGTCTTTGGGAGTAAGTGCTGTTTCATAGAGGGGTGAGTGAATACGGCTGATTAGTGCTCGGGCTTGATCGTAAAATAGCCGATACTGGCTCGCAGCGTCGATATTTTATCAACTGTGGCGAAGTTGCTTGTTATAATAACAAGCAGCGTCGCCACTATTTAAATGGATTCTGTCTTAAAGCAACGCGTCGAATAAGATCTCGGCAGGGTGCTTAGCGATGCGGCCAGTTCCATCATGGATTTGATGGCGGCAAGATGTGCCAGAGGCGGCGATTAGAACATCGCACGGTGCGTCTCGCACGGAGGGAAATAATATGAGTTCGCCGATCTGCATGGACAGTTCGTAATGTTCTTTTTCGTAACCGAAAGAACCTGCCATGCCGCAGCATCCGCTGGGGATCATGTGGACTTTGTAGCCTTCGGGGATTTGTAAGGCGCGTACGCTTGGCACGACGGATGCGAGCGCTTTTTGGAAGCAGTGTCCGTGCAGTTTGATCAGTTGCTCCTTGGCCTGAAATTGGTCGGCTCGAATACGACCAGCGTCGAATTCGCGCACCAGAAATTCATCCAGCAATAAACAATGCTTGGCTAAGCTGCGGGCGTCGTTTTTGAGAGAGCCCTCGGCGAGATCGATGTATTCGTCGCGAAATCCTAAGATGGCGGATGGCTCAATGCCAATCAGTGGGCAGTCTTCGGTGATAATTGGTGCGAGCTGGCGGATGTTTTCGTTAGCGATAGTTTTGGCTTTGCGAAGTAGGCCTGCGGATAGCCAGGTGCGAGCGCTTTCTAAATGATTAGGGATGATGACTTGGTAGCCAAGCCGTTCGAGAAGCTGTATTGCTTTTTGTCCGAGTCGTACATCGTTAAAGTTAGTGAACTCATCGCAAAATAGGTAAACGCGTTTCACGGAGACCTGAGGAGAGAGGGCTGAGAGCTGGGAGTTGGTAGGGTGCTGAGATTTGAGGGCTGAGGATTTAGTCTGACCTCTAGCTTCTGATGCCTGGCTTCTGATCCGGTGCCATTGCTCGAGTGTTGTACTGTGTAGCTTTGGGATGCTTCGATCGGAGTGAAAGCCGACGATTTTGTTGAGTATCTTACGTAGGGGAATAGTGGATACGATAATGTTCCATAGCCACGGGGCACTGGAGGCGAGGCGGCTGGTGCGCGTAAAGTTTGCGATGAGTTTGGTGCGTAGTGGCACGCCGTTGGCATCGTAATAATGTTGCGTGAACTCAGCTTTGAGTTTGGCCATGTCGACGTTGGAGGGGCACTCCGATTTGCAGCCTTTGCAAGAGAGGCAGAGATCGAGCACGTCTTTGGTCGCTTCGTTGTTGAAAGGATTCGTGGTATCGATCGGATGCATCAGTGCGTGGCGTAGACTATTGGCGCGGGCCCGGGTACTGTCTTTTTCATTGCGGGTGGCCATGTAGCTGGGGCACATGGTGCCGCCAGCAAGCGGGCCTTTGCGGCAGTCGCCAGAGCCGTTGCAGTTCTCCACCGCATTGAGTACACCTCTATTACTGGAAAAATCAAAGATCGTCTCGTAGTGTGGGTCGGGTGTTTGCGGCCCATAGCGTAGGTCGGTATCCATGGGCGGAGTGTCGATGATCTTGCCTGGGTTGAAGCGATTGTCGGGGTCGAAGGTTTCTTTGATCTGCCGCATTAGTGCGAAGCATGCATCGCCGACCATGAAGGGAATGAATTCGCCGCGGAGGCGGCCGTCGCCATGTTCGCCACTGAGCGAGCCGCGGTATTTTTTGACCAGTGCTGCCACGTCTTCGGCCACTGCGCGGAAGGTCTTGAGGCCAGCCTCGGTCTTGAGGTTGAAGATCGGACGGGTGTGTAATTCGCCGGATCCAGCATGTGCATAGTATACGCATTGCTTGCCATGCTTGTCGCGCATGAGTTGATCAAATTCCGCGATGTAGTCAGCGAGTTCGGTGACATCGACGGCGGTGTCTTCGCAGACTTCGCGTGGCTTGTCGTCGCCGGGTAGATTACTGACTAGGCCTTGTCCGGCGCGGCGTAGTTCCCAAACTTTGGCTTCGTCGGCGCCTTTGAGCACGGGGAAGTGCGTGCCATAGCCAGCGGCTTGGATGTTTGCCGCGACTTGCTCAATAGTGCAATCGACGGCGTCTTCGCTATCCTTACGAATATCGATCACGAGAATGGCGCCTGGATCACCGACAACGAAGAAACGATTTTTGGCTTGTTCACGATTACGCTTGGTGGCTTCGAGAATATGCCGGTCGAGCAGTTCGACGCCGAATGGTTTTGAGCTGAGCGCCGGCAGCACGGAGCGGAGTGCCTGATCAATGGTGTCGAAGTGGGCGCAGAGCAGGGCGCTGTGCTGTGGTGGCAGCGGATCGCAATCGAGTACAAACTCGGTGCCGAAGAAGAGCGTGCCTTCCGAACCAGCGATGAGCTTGCAGAGATTGAAGGGTTTGTCTGCAGCGGGATCGAAGACCTCGGCATCCATCAGTAAGTCCAGTGCGTAGCCGGTGTTGCGGCGCAGGATGCTGCGCTTTGGATAGTGCTTGGTGATGAGGGCGCGGTTGGCTTCGTCGCCCAGCAGCATGCGGCATTTTTGATAGATGGTTGCTTCGAGGCTGTCGCCTTGGCATTTTGCTTCAAATGCGTCGGGGCTGACTGCTTCGAAAGTAACTTCGGATCCGTCGCTCAGGTAACCTTTGCAGGCAATCAGGTGCTCGCGAGTCGAGCCATAGACCAGCGAGTTAGAGCCGCAGGCATTGTTGCCGACCATGCCGCCGATCATCGCACGGTTGGCGGTGGACGTCTCAGGGCCAAACAACATGCCGTGCGGTAGCAGTGCGTGGTTGAGCTCGTTGCGCACGACCCCTGGTTGCACGCGCGCGCGGCGATTCTCGGTATCGATTGAGAGGATCTGATTTAGGTGGCGACCTGCATCGACCACAATGCCACTGCCGACGACTTGCCCCGCGAGTGAGGTGCCCGCGCCGCGTGGTATCAGGCTCAGGCCAGTCGCTTTAGCGTAGAGGATGAGCTCGCGAATGTGCTCCGGTTTTTCGGGGAATGCGACGGCGGCAGGCAGCTCTTGATATTCGGAGGCATCGGTCGCGTAGAGCTGACGCAGCGAGCGATCCGTGTGGAATTGAAAACTGAACAGATCAGGCGTGACGGCAGAAGACATGTTGCTGCGCCTACCAGAACTTCAGCGGGTTGCCGCCTTGTTCGATGGTCACGCCGTTTTCGCTGTGTGTGCTGCCGCAGCTCGTGAGAGCGGTAGCGAGTAGAGTGGCAATCAGGAGGCGTAGGAGTTTGGTACGTAGTTGTTTCATCAGGGCTGAGTTTTTGCTAAGATTCGGTTGGTTCGCTGTTTGTGCTTAAGGCCGTTTTTGCCTGTTTATCGTAGAGGCTGGTGTAGAGCGGGTTGCTTTGGTAGAGTTCAGTATGAGTGCCGTTTGCAATGATCTCGCCGTCGTCGAACACGAAGATACGATCCGCGTGTTGAATGGTGCTGAAGCGGTGCGCGATAATCAGCACAGTGCGGCCTTTGGAGAGGCCTTCGAGTGCGGCTTGTATCTGGTGCTCGCTCTCGGCGTCGAGTGCTGAGGTGGGTTCGTCGAGGATGATGATAGGCGCGTTTTTGAGGAAGGCGCGGGCGATGGCGATGCGTTGGCGCTGTCCACCAGACAGGCGTGAGCCGCGTTCGCCAACCAGGGTTTCGTAGCCGTCTTCGAAGGCTTCGATAAAGTCGTGGGCATGTGCCATGCGGGCGGCTTCTTTGACCTCGTCAAGTGTGGCGTCTACTTTACTGAGACGGATATTGTTGGCGATGGTATCGCTAAACAGTAGCGACTCCTGTGAGACGAGGGCGATTTGTGAGCGTAGGTCCGCCTTACTGAGTTCGCGTATATCGACGCCATCCAGTGTGACGGAGCCTTGGATCACGTCGTAAAAGCGCGGCACTAGGTTGGCGAAGGTGGTTTTGCCAGCTCCGCTTGGCCCGACCAGCGCGATGGCTTGATTGGGCTCGATCTTGGCGCTGACCTTGTTGAGCGCGACTTCGTTATCGTAAGCGAACGTCACGTTGTTAAAACAGATCTCTCCAGTGACAGCGGTGAGCGGCTTTGGGTTGTCTGCTTCCGGGACAGTATCGTCGGTATGTAATACGTATTCGAGGCGATCGAGTGAGGCTTGCGCTTTGCGGATGGTGTTGGAAACACCGCCAAGTTTTTTGATCGGCTCGTAGCACATGTAGAGAGCTGTGAGAATCGATGCGATGACTTCGGGCGAAATATTTCTTTGAACGGCGACGTAGAGAGAGAAGGACAGCGCAAATGCGGTGGTCAGCTCAATTAAGGGTGAGAGCATCTTGTCGTATTTGACTGTTTTCAGGGCCAGTTGAAATAGTTTGCGAACCGCAGCAGTGAAGCGATTGATCTCGCGTGTTTCGAGGTTATAGGCGCGCACCTCACGTACTGCCGATAGATTTTCGTTGAGCACGTTGTTGAGCTCGCCTGCTTGTTGTTGAGCTTGTCTGGATTTTTTGAGAATACGTGTGCCAATCGCTCGAATTGGCAATACGCAGGCTGGAATGGTGGCGAGTGCGATCAACATGAACGCGACCTCGGATTCGCTGATTGTTAGGTAGATCAGAAACCCGATTGCACTGACTAAGGTGGCAGGCTCTTTGACTAAGCTATTGACGACTTTGACCAGTGCAGTTTGCAGTTGTCCGGTGTCGCCCATCACGCGGCTCATCAAATCTCCGACATTGTTTTTGTGGAAGAAGGCGAGCGGCAGGTGTTGGATCTTTTCAAACACCATGATGCGCAGGCGCTCCAGCACGTGCATGCCGGCATACGCCATGTAGTAGGCATTGAGGAAACCGCCGAGTGCGCGTAGTGTAAAGGCAAGTGGAATCGATGAGAGCAGGAGGATCAGTGCCATTCCTTGCGGTTTATCGTCGCTGGTGACCAGCGGCACTAGAAACTTAATGATAAACGGCAACCCGGCGCCGGACGCCGCGGCTGAAATGAGCCCAAAGCCGAGGCCCAGTGCAAACTGTTTGCGAACAGGCTTTAGATAGCTGAAATAAGGGCCGAAGCGTTTTATAAACATGAGTTGGAGTGTGCTGAGTTTAAAGTAATTTATCTGAAGCTAGTTCACGATTTGCACCGGATATTGGTCGAAGATCGTGTCCACAGTGGCGATTTCCCAGCCTTTGACCAGCGCGGAAGCAATGAGCAGGCGGTCAAACGGGTCTCGGTGTAACTGAGGTAATTTACCCAGCATTAAAATCGCTTTGTTTTCGAGAGTGTGAAAGTTCAAGCCTGAGTCTCGAATCAGATTGGGTAGAAACTTTTGAGGTGTATCCGGTAGCTCCAATTTGCCGAGGTCGTATTTGATTTGAATTTCAAGCACGGAGATCTGGCTGAGATGCCAGCACACATCTTCCGCAGCGAACAGTTCTGCCAGTCTGGGCGTGAGTTTGCTCGGCGCGAACTGGCTCCAGAGGAACACATGGGTGTCGAGTAGCAGATGTCTCATTCGCCGTAGAAGTCGCCTTCGAAACTTTTGAGCGGCGCATCAAAATCATCAGGGATCGTGGCTTGCCCGGTCATTAGGCCGATTTTTGGGCGAATGCCGCTGTCAGGTTGCGGTGCTGGACCGATCACTGCGACGGGCTTATTTCGATCCGCGATAATGAATTTCTGCCCTTGAGCTGCTTTGTG
>JGI20155J14468_10000012_pt1 | contig 130566 bp, 129 predicted proteins | sample COG_05_FD_14468 | JGI IMG/M metagenome (IMG submission 14468) | reverse complement strand
TCCCAGGTTTTGCCTTCTGACGTATCTGATACGCCCATAATGTAACCGAGACAAGTCGCCAAGTCATAATAACCACTACTTTCACAATTGGCTAAAAGCTGGTTGCCATTCTTGTAAGCAGCAGCAGTAGCAGGCAGCGACATAGTCATCAGCATTAATAGTACGAGTAACTTTTTCATCTTTAATATCCTTTTCTTAAAAATACTTTGTCTGATATGAACTGATTAGCGAGGAATATCAGGAGTATATGTATCATGTTACTACTCTACTGAACACAAAACTTTATTTATTTTTCTTACATCTTTAAGAATAACCACTCATAAATTAAGTGACGGGGAGAGGTGTGCTCGTATGAGTAATGTAACGTACTAATAACTCAACCCTACATGAAGGCAAAATTATTGAAAGTTATTAGGAGTATGCATAGTAAAATCAAGCGTTTCATATTAGCCATCATTATCTATTTACATTTTCTTTTGGCATATGCAACAGCGACGTATTTGTAAATAAGGCTAATCGCAGATATTGCGGCTATAAATAGCCCTAAAAAGCCAAAAGCCTGAGAAATCATTACCTTTAGATCATATGTTTTTTTTGTAGTTGAGTATCTCTCCCACGCCAGCACGCTCTCCTTTTCAGCATCGGTCATGTTGAGAATAAAATCTTCCGGAATAGCAGGAAGTGACAAGTGAGGGGGCATTCTCACAAACCCAGGACGTTCTAACGTCTGCCAAAAAAGCCAACTACAAAAAATGATAAACACACCAAATATGGTTCTTGCTATTGAAACTTTCATAGTGATCTCGTTTTAATTATTTATATTTAAGCTGACTCGATGAGCGTGCTACATATTTTTTTTATACTTCTCGATCCACTCTTTAGTTAACTGCTGTGCTTGTTCAATTTGGTTTGGCGTCATCATATCTTCTACTCTATCTCTATTAGTTTTTGCGTCTTCATGTCCATTCGCTGCTGCAATATTCCAATGCATATATGCCATGACATAATCTTGAGGAGTGCCGAACCCGTTGTCATACATCACTCCTAAATTGTACTGCGCATGTGCATTACCTTGCTCTGCTGATTTGGTATACCACTTAATGGCTGCTTTATAATCTTGAGGAGTGCCTTCTCCTTCGTAATACATCGCACCTAGATTGTTCTGCGCCTTTGCATGACCTTGCTCTGCTGATTTCGTATACCACTTAATAGCTGCTTTATAATCTTGAGGAGTGCCTTCTCCTTTACGATACATATTACCCAGATTGGACTGCGCCTTTGCATGACCTTGCTCTGCTGCTTTGACGTACCATTTAATGGCTGCTTTATAATCTTGAGGAGTACCGTCCCCTTTGTCATACATCAAACCTAGATTGTACTGCGCCTTTGCATCACCTTGCTCTGCAAGTTTTTCAATTAGGGTGAAGGCAGGAGAATAATCACCGCGCTCATACGCATCTGCATCAGGCTGGATAGCTGCAAAGCTATTGAAAGATATTAGGAGTGTACATAGTAAAAGTAAGTGTTTCATATTGGTCATTATGATTTATATTTTGGACTACTCTTGATATTCAACTTTCCTTAACCAAAAATAATCACAGAAAAAAATCAATATGATAGTTTTAATACGCATTCTCCAAACTTTTCTGTTCCCGTCTTAAAGCCTAATTCAAGACACTTAGATTTAGCCTCTTCAATTTTATTATCACTATAAGCGTTTTCTGGTTTAGCAACGGCAGGTTGTAATTGTTCAACTTTAGGCTCTGATGTTGAATCGAAACATTTCTTTTCTATAAACATTTGTTGTAGTGCGTCTACTTCACCTTTTAATTGTTGGTATTCAGTTGCTTGTGCGGAATCACCACCTTCGAGCCAAAAGAGTGTAGGCCATAAAATAATAAGTCCTATACCCATTTGCCATGCATCAGCGTCGGCATCATCCTTTAGTTCACCTTTAAGTGTTGCGAGCTTTCTATTGTGGCCTATCAGTTGGCTCCTGATCTGGTCACAGTCATATCCACGATACAATGAGGGGTCAACATAAGTGGCGTTTAATTTCTCTGGTTGACTGGAACAGCCCACAAGAAAAGTAACTATCAATGTAGCTGCACACATATGTTTCATATTAATTATCATACTTTTTTAATTTCTTATCCATTTAAAACTTTCCTCTATTGCTTACAATGCTTGATACTACACCCTATTACATATTCCTTAACTGTTTAAATAAAGCCAAGGGACTCCATTTGCAACAGAGATATCAGCATCTATATATTTCCAATCCACATCTTCTTTTTCTTTAGATAAATTTATAAAGGCATCTCTAAATAACACATTTATAAGTGAGCGCTCATACCCATCCGCAAAATGTCCCTCATATTCTCTTTCAGCTAACGCAAGCCAATCTCCTTCACCTGTCTTCTGTCCATCATCATTTGTCCAATCATGATCAGCAGCTATCAACTCATAGAGTTTGTTAGCTTCCGAAGTATATTGTCTAGCAGATGACTTTATATAATGCTTACTCGTTACTGTTTTAGGACTATGGTTAAGTAGTCTACTAATAATACTTTCATTCACTTTTAATTCGCCCTCTAAAAGAGTTGCAAAAGTTCTTCTTAAATCATGATGAGAAAACTCTATCCCTGTTTTCTTAGTAACTTTTAAAACTTGCTTTCTAACTATCCCTATATGATTACTATTGTCTCTATTAGAAAACACATAATCTTTATTTACTTTTTTATGCGCTCTCACTTTTAACAAAGCATATAAAAACTTACCCATTGGTATTATATGAGTTCGACTACTTTTATTATTTGTGATGGTGATTGTTTTTTCTTTAAAGTCTAAATCAGTCCATCTAATGGTTTTAGATTCTTGATCTCTAAGACCCGTAAATAACTGTAGAAGCAATAAATCTCTTGCGTCCTCAGTACACTCGGTTATGAACGCTCGGATAAGATTGAAGAGTTGCTCTCGTTCAACATACCGCTCTTTAGGTTTTACAGATCTATCAATGCGTTTTTCTTTAAGGACATCAACTGGGTTTTCTATTATTAATTTTTCACCACTGATAATTTCAGCTTTGCCATAAGTCATGATAGAACTCAAATATCTCGTTGCTTTTGCAGCTTGGGCTTTATGACCTTCTTTGAAAGCTTTTCTTTTATAAAATTTCTCTACAGATTGCCGTGTAATAGATCTGACCGGTTTATCTAACCAATCAGCAAAACAACTATTTAACACTTTTTGATAGTCAGCCTCAGACTTGAGTTGTCTGGCTTCAAAAAAGTTTGTCATTAAATCTTTTAATGTTACTGATAGTGCCTCTGCTTTTGCACTGCTTGCGAGTAATTCTTCCCTTACTTCTTTCTCCAACTGAAGTGGATCTATTCCATCCCTTAATAGATTTAATGCTTTTCGTGCTTTCCTTCTAGCGTCATTGATGTCCAAGCTGGGATACCGACCTAGCGTCACTCGTTTTGGTTTTCCCTTCTTAATTCTGCCTTCTGCAAAATAGACAATATTGTTTTTAGGGGTAATTTTGACGCCAAAGCCCGTCAAGGATGCATCTCTAATAAAGAGATCCTTAGTAGAATCGTTATTTAGTGCATCTAAATACTTTTGAGAGAGCTTCTTATGCATTTTTATCGAGGCTTATGCCTAAAGGCGATAACGAGAGCATAAATCCCCTTGTCCCCTAAAACAAGGAAAAATAGACGGCTAGTAGACGGTTTTTCTGACTTTTGGCTTAAGTTGCTTTGAAAGGGCTTGCGTAGAAATGATTTAAACAGGGGCTTTTAGGAGTAATAATGGTGGCCAGGGACAGAATCGAACTGCCGACACGAGGATTTTCAGTCCTCTGCTCTACCGACTGAGCTACCTGGCCAATTATTATAATAAGCAAAAAAGAGCCGTATTAAACCGATCTGACAGAGTTTCGTCAAGTTGTAGTTTATGACTCTGGCGCATTGAACTCTTTTGGTGTTTCTGAACCACCACCGAAGAAATATTTTTCCATCTCTTCTTCAAGAAATTTTCGCGCTTTAGGCTCTATTGGCGTTAATCTGTATTCGTTAATCAACATCGTCTGATGTCCTAACCACATTTTCCAAGCCTCTTGGGAAACTTGCTGATAAATACGTTTTCCCAAGTCTCCGGGATAAGGCAAGGTGGTCAGACCCTCAGCTTCTTTATTTAGTTTTATACAATTTATACTACGACTCATTTAGAACTATCCTCTTACTGTTGTTAAGATTTTTAAGTATCGACACTACCGGTGCAGGAAATCCTAATTGGTGGTTAGCCTCAAGTTTAACCCAAGTTGATAGTCTTGCATCATTTATCCTATTTGTCTGTGTTTTTAGTCTTATATGAACTGGTTTTATCGATAAATGGAAATGGCTAAACGTATGCTTGAAAGTTTTAAATTCAATTTTATCTTTTAACTTATACCCATATTTTTCTAAAAGTGAAATTTCGATAGATTTATCCGTTGGAAATTCCGGAAAACACCAGAGGGAACCCCAGATTCCAGTTGATGGTCGCTGCTCTAATAAAATCTCACCACTATTATTTTCAATGATCGCAAATATTGTCTCTCGATTAGGCAAATTAGACTTTGGTTTAGATTCCGGAAGTTCATGTTCTCTGCCTGTCTTAAAGGCAACACAATCATGGTTTAGTGGACAATGCTGGCAATCTGGCTTCCGTCTAATGCAAAGAGTTGCACCTAAATCCATAATAGCCTGAGTATAGCTACTGATAAGTTCAGCGGGAGTATGTAACTCAGCATATGACCAAAGGTTAGCTTCAACATCTTTTTTGCCCGGCCAGCCTTCAACACCATGATAACGACTCAAGACTCGTTTCACATTACCATCGAGAATAGGGTGCCGTTGCTCACATGCTAAAGATAGTATCGCTCCAGCAGTAGAACGACCTATACCAGGTAAATTGATCAAACTATTCAGGTCTAATGGTAATTTCCCATCATATTGTTCATCAATGATTTTAGCCGTCTTGTGTAAGTTTCTAGCACGTGCGTAATAGCCAAGCCCGGTCCAATGATGCAAAACATAATCTTGCTTAGCTTTAGATAAAGTCGTTACATCTGGAAAATTTTCAATAAATCGATTGAAATATTTAACCGCAGTTACAACTTGGGTCTGTTGCAACATAATTTCAGAAATCCAGACACGATAGGGTGAACGATCAAACTGCCAAGGGAGATCATGACGACCATGTCGATCAAACCAAGCTAATAGCAGATTTGAAAATTGATCGTCAGGCATAATTCAATTAATCAAAATAATTTATCAAATAACTTTTTAGCGCCTTCATTAATCAGATCATCTACAGAATTTGATGGTTGAGTTTTTTGTTGAGTTTCTTGTTGTTCTTCGGCTGGAACCGATTTTTTCTTACGGCCTGGAAGTTTAATACCTAAACTATCCAACTTATCACCGAGTACTTCTTGGACTTTATTCTGAACAGCACCTTTCAATACAGTCTTGGCTATTTCACCTACATCAGGCACACATTTCTTGTCCGCAATCTTTCCTCTACATTTAATTGACAAACCGTAACCACCAAGATTATATCGCTGATTTCCAGATGTGGCACTAGCAGCGTCGACGTCAGCCTTTAAATTATATTTCCATGTTTCATCATTAAGGTTAATTAGCATTCCTCGTCCTGAAACCTTAAATCCAGGCGCAGACATTACTAGATTATTATTATTAACAATCCCATTCTTTATATCCAATGTGGCTGTTAGCGCATTGAAAGAAGTGTCACCTTGTGTATCAAATGAATTAAAACGCTTTGACTCAATCATTATTTCAAGTTGCCGCAATATTTTTGCGATGTCCAGACCTTTCAATACACCATTATTAAATGCTATATCGCCACTGCCTGACAATCTACTTTTCAAAATATTCGTATCAGCGCCTGATGTGTTTAGTGCTAAATTAATATTAGCTTCACCTAATAATTCAGCCTTACCTGTTACATCTGTTAAGAGTGGTTGAACCTGAACGCCTGTAAGTTTAGTGTTAATAATTAGTTTCGGTTCTTTCTCTTTCGCATCAAGAAAAATATCACCCGTATAAGTGCCATCGTAGAGTTTGGCAGCCATTGGGTTTAGTTTTATATCGCCTTTATTGGCGCGAACACTTAATTCCATGTCTGTGAATTTGGCATTTGATATAACAAATTCACCCATTACAACATCACCTTTAATCTTAATCTCACGTAAGGTTTCAACTGGTATTTCTGTCGCAACACCCGCTGCAACAGCTTCGGGCGTAATGACTTTAGTTTTCTTTTTATCCTTTATTGGCGATAGATAACGGTCGGCATTTAATTTATCGATGCCTAAACCAAACTCAATATCCAAGGGTGCCATACTTTTGAGATTAATATTTCCTTGCATACGTGTCTCATCCACATCAACCTTCAAGTTTTTTAAGCTAATACTATCTCCAATACCACTAAATGAGGCTGACAATGCAACACGTTTTAATACTTTAGAATCAGCAGTAGCTGGCATTTCTTGATTTAAAGTTTTCATAAATTGACGTAAATCAAAAGGTGCTAAAACAATATCCCCTGATAATGCAGGTTCTATCTTAAAATGCGTCACCTTGATACCACCTTTCAAATCAAGCCCAAGACCAGAAACACTTAGATCATTCAGTTCAAATATTTCTTTTTTTAGATTAATACTTGAATCAGCTTTTACCGCTAGTTTCACTGGTGAATTGGGTATTTTCTTTCCCGAAAAGACAACATCAAGCGAAAGAGGTTTTAAGCTTAAGTTTTCAATATTGCCATTAATGCCCGTATTCAGATTGATAGTTTGTAGTACTTCAGCAAGATCAGTCTGTCCAAGTGTTCTTAATAATGGCTTGGGTGCCTTGCTAGAAATAGAAAACTTACCGCTCATGTTACCACTGCTTTTTTGTATATTATCTCCTTTTAAATTTCCACTCATACTAAAGCCAAGCGCATTCGCAGTTAGCAACGGTAGGTCTACCTCGCCTAATTTCATATCGATATTGAAACGCGTATCAAGATTAAAATTTTTGTTTTTTATCTTTGCGAGATTGTTTGCGAGTTCAGGTAGACTACTTTTTTCGTGCTGAAAAGCGCTTGCAACTTTTATCAATAGAGGTAGATCAGAACCATTTGCCTTTAACTCTCCACTGAAAGAGGGTATGTCACTACTGACTTGCCTGGCATTAAATTTAGCCTTCGTGATCAGGCCTAATGCTTCAATCGACAGACTCGGAATATCTACAACTCCAGTTTTTAAATCTACATCGAATTCTGCTGTTATATCGAATGCTTTTGGTGTGGCACGAAGTTGTTTAGCCAGCATTTTCAAATCTCGTGTACCGCCGCTCGTGAACTGCATTGCCATTTTAATTAACGTAGGAAAATCTGGCCCGCTTGCTTTTAGTTTACCTTTCGTGGATGGCGCATCGGAGTCTATATTTTGAGCCGTTACTTCAGCAGTAATCTTATTCCCAAGTACAGCAAGATCTAGCTTTGTGATATCAATATCATTCCTGCTCATGTCTGCATTAAAGCCCATGCTCAGATTAAATGTTTTGTCTGACATTTTTGTCAATTGGCTGGCGAGCGGTTCAACCTCAAATATCTTGAATAGTTGAGGCAAGTCTTTTCCTGTCACATCAATATTACCTTTGACTTGTGGCTTACCCGAAAGAATCTTCGTTGCATCAACTTGACCGTTAACCTCGGTGCCAAATGCACTAAAAACAATAGACTCAATTTGTGCTTTTCCTTTCTCCACATCAACATTAATCTCAGAGCTCAACTTTATTACTGCCTTTCCCGCTGGTATTTCTTTTCCCCTGACTTCGGCTTCTAATAGCATTGGTTTTATGGTCAAGACATCGCCATCATTTGCATAGATAATTGTTCCGCTAAACTGAATTGTAGAAGACAGCTCTGGCTTTGAAGCTACGGCATTTAATGACGCTATAATACCAATAGGTTCGCCGAGCTTTAGTTCTCCAATAGTGATGTTTGTATCGGAAACTTTATACTCGACTTTCTCCTGCATATTAATCCAATTTATATTGACGTTTTTTATATCTATACCACCCAACACCAACGCAGCTAATGACAGACCACCATCACTACTGGCAGATTCTCCCACTTTAGGTTTCAGGAAATCGTCCCAATTAGTTACGCCTTCTGAGTTTTTAACCAAATTAATAGTTGCACCATGCAACACCAGCGTATCCATCTCTAATTGTTTACGTAGAAGCGGGATCAGTTTTACGCGAACTTTAATAGCTTTCGTCTGTAGAAAGGGCGCTTCACCAAAACCTATGGCATTACTCAAACTAACGCCTTCGAGATCCAATCCTAGCCAGGGGTAAAATGTTAAACCAATATTACCGTCTATACGTAAATCGCGACCCGTTTCTTCCTTTATCTTGTTAGCGATTGTGTCTTTGTAATCATTTGGATCTAAGTAAGCTAATGTAATAACAACTGCGCCCATAACTACAAGACCTAATAGACCAAGGCCAAGTACTAGTTTAATTGGAAATCTCATTTCGATTTACTCATATCATTTATTTATTTTTTTTCTAAGACGTTTGATAGCTGCCTTGACTTGTTTTGGGGCCGTTCCTCCAATATGGTCTCTGGCCGACACCGAGCCTTCTACCTCTAAGATCATGTAGACATCATCTTTGATGAGCTTACTGAATTGTTGAAGTTCAGACAGAATTATCTCAGATAGATTCTTATCATGCTGAATTGCAAATTGAACGATTTTACCTACCACTTCATGCGCATCTCTAAAAGTCAGGCCTTTCACCACTAAATAATCTGCGAGATCTGTTGCCGTAGAAAAACCAGATGCTGCAGCTCTATACATCGTTTCATGATTTACAGTAATCGTTGGTATCAAACCAGCATAAGCAATTAGAGACATCTTTACGGTATCAATCGCGTCGAACAAACTTTCTTTATCTTCCTGATTATCCCTATTATAAGCAAGCGGTTGAGCCTTCATTAGTGTTAGCAATGCCATCAAATCACCATAAACTCGACCAGTCTTACCTCTTATTAATTCGGGAATATCAGGGTTTTTCTTTTGTGGCATAATAGATGAACCCGTGCACCAAGCATCACCTATATCTATAAAGCCACTGGCTTGCGACATCCAGATCACCAATTCTTCTGAAAATCGCGACAAATGCATCATGATTACACTCGCAGAAGCAGTAAGCTCTATGGCAAAATCGCGATCACTAACTGAATCCAATGAGTTTTGTGTTATGCCATCAAAGTCCAACTCCTTAGCAACCATATTTCGATCAATGGGATAGCTTGTTCCTGCCAACGCCGCAGAGCCAAGGGGCAGTAAATTGAGTCTTTTGCGACAATCATGCAGACGTGACCGATCTCGCATTAACATTTCAGCCCAAGCAAGCTGATGGTGTCCAAAGGTAACCGGCTGTGCAGATTGCAGATGGGTAAAACCAGGCATTATAGTGCCGACATGATCATCGGCTAACGTTAATAATGCATTCAAAACAGCATCAATTTGTTTGCAGATAAGGTCAATCTCATCTCGACAATACAAACGAATATCAGTCGCAATTTGATCATTTCTTGAGCGGCCAGTATGTAGTTTTTTACCCACATCACCTATATCAGCTACTAAAGCCGTCTCGATGTTCATATGGACGTCCTCAAGAGCGGCTAACCATTTGAAATTGCCATTTTTAATATCTTTAGCAATTTTCTTCAAACCGCGAATAATTTGAGCACTTTCCTTTTTTGAGATGATGCTAACCTTGCCCAGCATGTTTACGTGAGCTATTGAACCCATAATGTCATAATGGGCCAGTCGCTGGTCATACGAAACAGATTCAGTGAATTCTTCAACAAATCTATCTGTTGGGGCGGTGAATCTTCCAGCCCACGGTTTTTCTATATTTTTTGAGCTCATTTTGGGTGATAGTGTATTTATTTATTTACAGTGGTCAGTATAACTTATGGACAAACTACATATTACATGAGTACGCATTAAAAATGCCAAATCTTCATGAACAAGAAAAGTCTAGCTTTCTGCCAAATTTTTGCAGTGCGTACGTATTATTTATCGTCGTTCTTAGCGCAGAATTACTCGCAATCATTTTAACGCTGACATTACCGTTATACACAGAACAATTAATATTTAATTTTGCAATGAATTCACTTTACGTTCAGTGGGTTGCCTTATCCTGCGTTGGTGCTCTTTGCATGTTAAAATCATTCATTGCGAAACTCACAGAAAAAAAAGCTGCCACTTTTAGTTATCTATTAATACTGTTAATTACCTTCATAGTAGCAAAATTAGCTTGGTGGTCATTGTATGTTTATCCTGAGAGTATTGCTCCTGATCAAGAATTATATTTCTTCTTTCTAATACGTTCATTAGGAGTAGCTGCGATTGTTGGGGCTGTCGTATTACGCTACTTGTATTTACAACATCAATGGCGTAAAGATATCGAAGCTACTGCCCTATTCCATTTTCAAGCTCTGCAGGCACGTATACGCCCTCATTTCCTATTCAATTGCATGAATACTATCGCCAGTTTAACACGCACTAAGCCTGACTTAGCTGAACAGTCGGTGTTAGATTTAGCTGAGCTATTTCGTGCAACTTTACTCGAACCCACCGAGTTATATCAGATATCTGATGAGTGGATACTCTGCCAACATTATATTCGTATAGAAGGTCACCGTTTGGGGAATCGATTACATGTAGAATGGGATATTGACTCATTACCTAATAATGCTTTAGTTCCTCCTTTGAGCCTTCAGCCGTTACTAGAGAATTCCATTTATCACGGAATAGAGCGATTGCCTGAAGGTGGCACGATAAATATTTATGGTAAATTTGAAGATGAAAAACTTATTATCCTTTTCTCAAACCCCCTGCCTGCTAATAATTTTAATGAAGCACATAAAGGAAATAAACAGGCACATGATAATATCCGCAAACGATTGATTAGCATTTTTGGTACTAAAAGTGACTTGATTATTGAAAATACACAACAGCAATATACCGTAAAGCTCATCTTACCTTACAGGCGTTATGAAAATATTAATAGTTGATGATGAAGCTTTAGCCAGAGACAGACTTCGGGAACTCGTAATTGAGTTATACCCAGAAACTACCACAATCGAAGCTAGCAATAGTAATAGAGCATTAGATAAGATCTCGGAACATTCACCAGAAATAATTTTGTTAGATGTCAGCATGCCGGGCATGGATGGCCTTGAACTTGCCAATCATCTCCTAAAATTGAAATTACCCCCAGCGATAGTTTTTACAACAGCTCATCAAGCTCATGCACTAAGTGCCTTTGATACTAATGCTGTTGATTATCTACTAAAACCTATAAGAAAAGAACGTCTTAGAATCGCTATTGAGCGTGCTGCTACTATCAGCCAGTCTAAACTAGCTTCACTTTACAATAATACAAAAGAGATTACTGTACGTAGACATCTTAGCGCTTTAGTTCGTGGCAACATTCGGTTAGTTGCTATCGAGAATATTTATTTTCTTAAAGCGGAACAAAAATATGTCACTGCGGCTTGGCCAGAAGGTGAACTACTTATTGATGAACCACTAGTTTCGCTTGAGGCTGAGTTTTCAGATCATTTTATCCGGATTCATAGAAATACATTAGTTGCGATTAAATATATAGAAGAACTCAGAAGAACAAACGAGGGTCAGAACGCCATAAAATTAGTAAACATACCAACTGAATTATCAATAAGTCGACGACATTTTAGTGCTGTCAAAAAAATAGTCAAACAGCGTTAACGATTTCGCGTGCTGCCGCCAATAACGCCAAACGAGCAATGACGCCATAGGCATAAAATCGATTTTGATGACAATCTGGTTCCTGACTAGGATCTGGAGAAATACAACAATCTGCAAATGCTAGTGGTTCGAATCGCATGCCAGGAGCGTTCAGATTTTGACTTGCAGAACGTTTTCCATGAACACGGTAAAACCCACCTACAACCTGATGTCCCAACATATAGACTACTGGTTCTGCAACATTTGCTTCATTACCCCAAGTTTCATTGGTATACACGCCTTCTTGAATAATAACCTGACTGACTTTTTGTCCCTCTTTAGTTGTCGCCATTTTAGTACGTTCTTTACGATTTAATGTTGATATTTCGTCTGTATTTCGTATCGTCATTACGCCCATACCGTATGTACCTGCATCGGCCTTTACCATAACAAATGGCTCACAATCTAGTTCATATTCATCATATTTAGCTTGAATAGCCTTTAACAAAGCATCAACGTTTTTTGATAGACAATCAACGCCTTCACGTTTCATAAAATCAACCTCACCACAATTTCGGAACATGGGGTCGATTAACCAAGAATCAATATTGATTAATTCAGAAAACTCCTGCGTGACTTGCTGGTAAAACTTAAAGTGATTCGATTTTAAACGAGATGACCAGCCTAAATTTGTTGGCGGCGTAACAATTTGTTCTAGGCCTTCTAATATTTCAGGTTTTCCTATCGCCAGATCATTATTTAATAAAATGAGATCCGGATTAAAGTCGCCAACAGTCAAGCGATCCATGTTACGCCTAATAGGCTCAAGAAAAACTGATCGTGATGATTCGAGATCAATCTGCATAGGTTCATGCAAATCAGGAATTAAACTACCAATGTGAACTTCAAAGCCTGCTTTCTCTAGCATTATCTGCAAACCAGCAATATTTTCCATATAGAATAAATTACGTGTATGATTTTCTGGAATGAGCAATATCTTGTCAATTGGCTCTTCTATCGTTTCAATGGCCATCTGGACAGCATGAATGCATAACGCTTCAAATGAAGGGTTCAGATTATTAAACCCTGCTGGAAATAAATTTGTATCTACCGGTGCAATTTTATAACCTGCATTACGTAAATCCACAGAAGCATAAAATGGAGCTTGTGTTTCACGCCAAGCATTTCTAAACCAAGACTCAATAGGAATTTGATTATCCAGCATCTTTTGTTCTAAGTCCTGAAAAGGACCAGTTAATGCTGTTATTAAGTGTGGTACTGCCGTCTTTTCATTGAAAGTCATGGTGTATTTGAAAATCCTGATTCATTATGCTGCCTAATCATCATAGATGGGTATGATACATATTTAATTCAAGTCTCCCCATAGCTGCTGCGCATTACTTACCGCGCAGATTGCTGCGGTCTCAGTTCTCAATATTCTTGGTCCCAGACTAATAGCAATACAACCATTTTCTTGTGCTTGTTCGAGTTCGATATCACTGAAACCACCCTCTGAACCAATCACGAGTGTTAAGTCATTCTCTAAGAGTTTAATATTTGACATAGATTGTTCACCGTCCGGGTGCAGTATTAATCGAGTCTTTGATGTTTCCAAGCCCAACCATTCGACAAACGACATAGGTTTTTCAATTGTTGTTAAATAATTTCTACCACATTGTTCAGTCGCACTAATTATTATATTTTGCCAGTGTGTTAATTTGTTATGTCCACTGTGACTCCCTATTCTCACATTACTAAACTCGGAGATAACAGGAATAATGTTTTTAACACCAAGCTCAACGGCCTTTTGAATCGAAAAGTCCATGTGTTTTCCCTTGGCTACTGCGAGACATAAATTGATGACTAACGGCGATTCATTTTTTTTTGATGATGATTCTTCGATCTTTATCTGTACGCTTTTTCTATTAATTTCAATAATTTTAGACTGATATTCAACACCAGAATCATTAATCAATTTTATTGGGCCACCAATTTGCATTCTGAGAACATGAGAAATATGATTCACTTTGTCGGGTGGTAAATTAATAGTTTCACCAACCGTTAGTGGCATATCTATAAAAAGGCGGGGGGCTCTCATCATTTACTTTAAATATTATTCTTTTTAACGATTAGTATCTCTTAATCTGAGAAAAAAATTAAAAACCATCCGGAGTTTAATCACCTTTCTGCTATAATAATACTTATTCGATAAGTTCAAACAAGAAATTCTATTATGCAACATGCTAAATATTCAATCGGACAGATTATTCATCATCGGAAATTTGATTACAGAGGCGTAATATTTGATGTTGATGCAGCTTTTGCTGGAACGAACAACTGGTATGATGCTGTAGCGAAATCAAAGCCTCCGAAAGATGAACCTTGGTACCATGTTTTAGTAGATAATTCACAACAAACCACTTACGTTGCAGAAAAAAATATTGAGTTTAATAAATCAGTTTCTCCCATAGAGCACCCACTAGTTAATTACTATTTTAATAAGTTTATCGATGGTTATTATCATCATAATAATACCAATAATTAATTCGAATCATGATAAAAAATATTAAAACTTATTTTGAATCTTTATTTAATGATGGTTCAACAGACGAACCGTCAGATGATAAAACAATTGAGCTGGCTACTGCAGTGTTAATGGTAGAAATCAGTTTAGCTGACGACCATATCCAAGAGGAAGAAAGGAGTGCTATAAAGGTCGTCTTATTAGAATATTTCAAATTGAGTAAAAAAGAAATCAATGAAATAATAAAATTAGCTGTCAATGAGGTTAACCATGCTGTATCACTTTATGAATTTACTCAATTTTTGAACGACACGTTATGTATGTCAGACAAGGTTCATATCATAGAGCATTTATGGCATATTGCTTATGCTGATTCGGTACTTGATAAGTATGAAGAGTACTATATAAGAAAGATAGCGGACTTACTTTACATCTCACATTCAGACTATATACAGGCTAAATTAAGAACGGTAGGACAAGAATGATGGCCTATTCTAGCCGAGTTGTGACACCCCAATAACAGATATCGGGACAGCTGTGATACATTCTATACCTGGATGGTAGACATTAAGAACGTAAATTTAAAAAAATGCATGAAAAAATACCCGAACTCAATAAAAATAACTGATTAAACCTAACCAGAACTATCATTAATCTTTCATATTAATACCAATATTTTTCAAAATAGCGACACTTGCTTCAGATTGATTCATTGTATAAAAATGTAACCCTGGTGCTCCGTTAGCAAGTAATTCCTCACATAGCTTGGTGGTTACATCTATGCCAAATTCTTGAATCGAAGCACGGTCATCTCCAAACTCCTGAAGACGTTTCAAAATCCAGCGAGGAATCTCGGCACCACAAGCATCTGAAAAACGACATAACTGTGTGCATGTTACGATTGGCATAATACCGGGTACAATTGGGATGTTTATTTTCAGTTTTTCACAACTATCGATAAAACGATAATAGGCATCCGGATTATAGAAATACTGAGTTATGGCAGCGTCAGCACCTGCGTCGATTTTTCGCTTAAAATTTTCAAGATCTTTTTGAGCGCTCAGCGCCTGTGGATGAAACTCAGGGTAGGCTGCAACTTCAATATGAAAGTGATCTCCTGTTTCGCGACGAATGAATTCAACTAATTCACTTGCGTAACGTAACGGGCCACCACCAATTGAACCTGAAGGCAGATCTCCACGTAGAGCAACAACATTTCGAATCCCACCTTCAATATATGAATCGAGTATTATTTGAATTTCCTCCAGTGTGCTTCCAACACAGGAAACATGTGGGACGCCATCAATACCAGTTTTTTTAAAGATATCCATAACGGTCTCAAATGTTCGTTCGCGTGTACTACCACCAGCTCCAAATGTCACCGAAAAGAAACTGGGATTAAGCTGCGCCAAACGTTCGGTTGTCATTTGTAATTTTTCAACAGCTTGCCGTGTTTTGGGAGGAAAAAACTCAAAACTAAATTTTGGTTTGTACTGTTTTTGCGATTCCATTATTGAATCCTATAAGACATACTATGAATGTAAAGATGACTACCCTCTTATGCAGAGGGTAGACGACAGTTATTAGTAACGATAATTATCAGGCTTATAAGGTCCATCAACCGGCACGCTAATATAACTTGCTTGCTCTTCAGTGAGTGCTGTCAATTTTGCACCGATTCTGTCAAGGTGAAGCCTAGCAACCTTTTCGTCAAGGTGTTTAGGTAAGACATAAACGTCTTTATCATAGTTTTCGCCACGAACAAATAATTCAATTTGCGCTAATACCTGGTTGGTGAATGAATTAGACATAACAAAACTTGGATGCCCAGTACCACAACCCAGGTTAACTAAACGCCCTTTAGCAAGTAATATGATGCGTGTTCCATCAGGGAATATTACATGATCCACCTGTGGTTTAATTTCTTCCCATTCATATTGCTCGAGACTAGCAATATCAATTTCATTATCAAAATGACCGATATTACAAACAATAGCCTGATCTTTCATTTTAACTAAATCATCATGGCGAATAATGTTGAAATTGCCGGTAGTTGTGACAAAAATATCAATTTGATCAACAACGTCTTCTAACCTGACAACACGATAACCTTCCATTGCAGCTTGTAAGGCGCATATAGGATCAACTTCTGTAATCCAGACCGTCGCACCCAAACCACGAAGAGACTGAGCGCTCCCCTTGCCAACATCTCCATAGCCCAGAACTAATGCTACCTTACCTGCAATCATTACATCGGTAGCACGCTTGATACCATCGACTAAAGATTCACGACAACCATACAAATTATCAAATTTAGATTTAGTAACAGAATCGTTAACATTTATCGCAGGAAAAGGTAAGTCACCTTTCTTTTGCATTTGATACAGCCGTTGTACGCCTGTTGTGGTTTCTTCTGTTACACCTTGAATACAAGCGAGGGTACGAGAATAAAAGGTTTTATCTTCAGAAAGTTTATTTTTTATTGAAGCAAACAAAAATGTCTCTTCTTCCGAGCCAGGATTATCAAGAACAGATATATCACTTTCTGCTTTTGTCCCTAAAATCAGAAGCATGGTGGCATCACCTCCGTCATCCAAGATCATATTTGGCGAACCGCCATCAGACCATTTCATTATACGATGAGTATAATCCCAGTATTCTTCAAGTGTCTCGCCCTTATAGGCAAACACCGGAATATTTTGATCCGCCATCGCTGCTGCTGCATGATCTTGAGTCGAATAAATATTGCAAGAGACCCAACGCACTTCCGCGCCTAAAGCACATAAGGTTTCTATCAACACAGCCGTTTGAATAGTCATATGCAATGAACCAGCAATGCGAGCACCTTTTAAAGGCTTTTCTGTTTTATATTCTTCCCTAATAGAGACGAGACCGGGCATTTCAGTTTCAGCGATACGAATTTCTTTATGCCCCCAATCAGCCAAAGAAATGTCAGCAACATGGTAATCGTGTGTAATAGATGTAGCAGCTACGCTCATATTGTTTCTCCTATAAAAACAATTAAGCGAGCGCCGTTGCAAATGTGCCGTACTTGTCTGAGCCTAGCGGATTAAGAATCCGTTGCAACGCTCCTCAGAACTACGGTTGTGAAAAACTAGATTGTAGTATATTCCTTCCTGCTTTTAGATTCAAAGATGTTATGATCAGAAAATCAAAGAACCCAAATTCATGCCTATAATAGAATATCACGCAGCGCATCTACCTTATCCGTCTTTTCCCAAGGCAAATTAATATCGCAACGACCAAAATGACCATAGGCAGCGGTTTGACGATAGATCGGTCTTAAAAGATCTAGCATGTTGATAATACCTTTGGGACGGAGATCAAAAACTCGTCTTATAGCATCAATCAATTTTGATTCTTCAATCTTGCCTGTACCAAACGTCTCGATACTAATTGAGGTTGGCTTTGCAACGCCGATTGCATAGGACAATTGTAACTCACAACGATCAGCAAAACCGGCAGCAACAATATTCTTAGCCACATAACGCGCTGCGTAGGCAGCAGAACGATCTACTTTGGAAGGGTCTTTGCCTGAAAAAGCACCACCTCCATGACGAGCCATGCCTCCATAAGTATCAACAATAATTTTACGCCCAGTTAGACCGCAGTCACCCACAGGTCCTCCGATAACAAAACGCCCAGTAGGATTAACAAGGTACCGCGTCTTATCAGTTAACATATTGACTGGTAATACCGGTTTTATAATCTCTTCGATAACAGCTTGTTCGAGCTCTTTATGCTCAATATTTGGATCATGTTGTGTGGATAACACGACTGTCTCGATATACGTAGGCTTACCATTTTCATAAGCAACAGTTACCTGTGATTTAGCGTCGGGTCTTAACCAAGCTAATTTACCTGTTTTTCGAACTTCGGCCTGCTTTTTAACAAGTAAGTGTGAATATGTAATAGGAAAAGGCATCAAGACATCTGTCTCATTACAAGCAAAACCAAACATCAATCCTTGGTCGCCAGCGCCTTGATTCAAATCTAGACCTTCGCCTTCATTCACGCCTTGAGCAATATCTGGTGACTGTTTGTCGATGGAGACCAATACTGCACAAGACTCCCAATCAAAACCCATATCTGAATGATCATAGCCAATTTCGCGGATTGTCTGACGAGCTATATCTTGCATATCAACATAGGTTGATGTTGTAATCTCCCCTGAGAGGACGACCATCCCTGTATTGACCATTGTCTCACAAGCAATACGTGCCATTTTATCGTCAGTAAAAATTGCATCAACAACCGCATCAGATATCTGATCTGCAACCTTGTCTGGATGTCCTTCAGCAACTGACTCTGAAGTGAATAAGTAATTGTTAGCCATATTTATTCCGTAAACGTTATAATTAGAAATTTCAAACGCACGAATACTATCCTCATTAGAGCTTTACCGCACGAAATATGACGTTATATTTTTAAACACGCTGATATTTAAAACATAGATACCGAAAAAGGAGAGCTAAATTATGGTGTTGATGGAAACCCCGTCTTGTAACTTTGGTGAAAAAGCATTCAAATTTAATCTGACTGACACAAACGGAAAAGAGTGGTCGTTAACTGACTTTACAGGCGGAAATGGAACACTGATTATGTTTATTTGCAATCATTGTCCTTATGTAAAAGCTATACAGAGAAGGCTTGTTGTTGATGTATTAAAACTAATCGACGTCGGAATTAAAAGTGTTGCCATCATGTCAAACGACCCTGATGATCACCCTGAAGATTCTTTAGAAAACATGCAAAAAGTGGCAACTAAGTTTAATTACCCATTCCCATATTTATGGGATCAGTCACAAGAAGTCGCCAAGGCTTATGATGCGCGCTGCACACCAGATTTTTTTGGTTACAACTCATCACTGGAATTACAATATCGAGGGAGGCTTGATGATAGCGGAATGAAAACACTCTCGAACACTAACAATCATGACCTCCTTAAAGCTATGATTAATGTCGCAAATACAGGAAAAGGACCAAAACATCAGATTCCTAGTATTGGTTGCTCTATAAAATGGAAAAACGATATTTAGGATCTTGCTCCAAAGTGACAGTTAAGCCACAATACATGGCTTTATTTTAGGTAGATATCTGCCTGCATTCTTGTAGTGTTATTAAGCGTAAATGAAGCTAAACACATGATAGTCTTCGTCAGTTGATGACTCAATATCAGACTTTGAATGCAGCAATAATTAACAGTCAATATTTTAGGCTTATTAACCATTTTGGAGGAACTACTATGCTGACAAGGCATGAACTTGCCAATGCGATTCGTGCTTTAAGTATGGATGCTGTTCAAAAAGCGAATTCTGGGCACCCAGGTGCTCCTATGGGTATGGCAGATATTGCCGAAGTGTTATGGAATGATTTTCTAAAGCATAATCCAGCAAATCCAAAATGGGACAATCGTGACCGTTTTGTTATGTCAAATGGGCACGGCTCAATGCTGGTCTATTCATTATTACATTTAACAGGTTATGATCTATCACTTGAGGAACTGAAAGAATTCCGACAACTACATTCGAAAACACCGGGACATCCTGAATACGGTTACGCTCCAGGTGTTGAAACTACGACGGGTCCATTAGGACAGGGCCTAGCTAATGCAGTTGGAATGGCATTGGCAGAGTCAATGCTCGCTGCAAAATTTAACCAATCAAATTATGAAATTGTAAATCATCACACTTACGCCACTGTCGGTGACGGATGTCTGATGGAAGGCATATCTCATGAAGCCTCTTCACTAGCAGGAACACTGGGGCTTGGAAAATTGATCACTATCTATGATAGTAATCAGATCTCTATTGACGGTGATATTTCTGGATGGTTTACAGAAGATGTGGCTGGTAGGTTTGAAGCATACGGTTGGCATGTTATTTCTGATGTTGATGGACATAACCCTGACGAAATCAAAGTAGCATTGGCGACAGCTAAGCTCAATGTGAAACAACCTAGCTTAATTTGTTTTAATACTATTATAGGCTGGGGTTCCCCGAACAAAGAAGGCAAAGAGTCAAGTCATGGTGCACCACTGGGCGACAAAGAAATAGCACTTGCACGCAAAAGACTTAATTGGAATCATGAACCCTTCGTGATTCCTGATGAATATTATTCTGCATGGAATGCTAAACAACGCGGTAAAGAACTAGAGTCTCAATGGCAAGATTTATTTGTGACATATGAAGCAGCTCATCCCAAGCTCGCTAGAGAATATAAACGACGACAACAAGGTGTTTTGCCCGATAATTGGAATGATCTTGTTAAAGAATTTATTACAACAACTAATAATAAAGCAGAAACAATAGCATCACGTAAAGCATCACAAAATACGATAGAAGCTTTTGCTGCAGAGCTTCCGGAGATGGTTGGTGGTTCGGCTGATTTAACTGGTTCCAACTTAACCAATTGGTCAGGCTCCGTAACAGTTAGTAAGAATGATAAAAACGGTAACTATATTTCCTATGGCGTTCGAGAATTTGCAATGGCCGCCATAAATAATGGTATCACCTTACATGGCGGATTTATCCCTTACTGTGGTACTTTCTTAATGTTTTCTGAATATGCGAGAAATGCCTTACGCATGTCAGCTTTAATGAAAATACAAAATATATTTGTATTCACACATGATTCTATTGGCCTTGGCGAAGATGGGCCCACTCACCAGCCTGTTGAACAAGCAGCCACACTTCGTCTTATGCCAAACATGTCCTTATGGCGACCCTGTGATGCAGTAGAGTCTGCAGTTGCATGGCAAGCAGCAATTGAACGACGTGATGGGCCAAGCAGTTTATTATTTTCGCGTCAAGGTTTGGCGCATATACCAAGAAATGAATCACAGCTACAAGATATACAACGCGGCGGATATGTTTTAGTTGGTGGAACTGATCATCCCGATGCAATCATCATTGCAACAGGTTCTGAAGTCGAATTGGCTGTTAACGTTGCAACTCAATTAAATAACAAAGGTAAAAAAATCCGTGTTGTATCAATGCCCTGTACTTTTATTTTCGATCAACAAAGCGAAAGCTACAGAGAAAGCGTGCTACCAAGCTTTTGTCGTAAGCGTATGGCTATTGAAGCCGGAGTTACCGATTATTGGAAAAAGTATATTGGTCTAGATGGAGTTGCGTTAGGTGTCGATACATTCGGTGAATCTGCCCCAGGGAAGACGGTATTTGAACTTTTTGGGCTAACTGAAAAAAATATGAAACTACAACTTAATAATTTACTAACCAAAAGAGAATAAATGGATACTGGAGTATTAGAATGGCAATTAAAGTAGGCATCAATGGCTATGGACGTATTGGTCGCAATATTTTGCGCGCATTATATGAGTCCGAACGAACGGGTGAGGTCAAAATCGTGGCAATTAATGATTTAGGCAATGCAAATACTAGCGCACATCTTACTCAATACGATACTGCTCACGGAAGATTTCCTGGCACTGTTGTTGTAGAAAATGAAGACATGGTGATTAATGGTGATAGAGTTCGTGTTTTATCTGAACGTGACCCTGCAAAATTACCCTGGGGTGAATTAGGGGTTGATGTTGTAATAGAATCAACTGGTTTCTTTGCCAGCAAAGCAAAAGCAAGTGCACATCTAGAAGGTGGCGCGAAAAAAGTCATAATCTCAGCTCCGGGTGGCAATGATATTGATGCAACTATTGTCTATGGAGTTAATCATGATGTTTTGAAATCGAGCGACACCGTAATCTCTAATGCATCTTGTACAACAAATTGTCTCGCACCTATAGCAAAAGTAATAAATGAAAATATTGGCATGGTGGCTGGTATTATGACAACTATTCATGCCTACACAAACGATCAGGTACTAACGGATGTTTATCACTCAGATTTACGTCGTGCTAGATCTGCTACTATGTCCATGATACCAACAAAAACAGGGGCCGCCGCTGCCGTCGGTTTAGTATTACCAGAACTCAATGGAAAGCTTGATGGTTATTCAATGCGTGTTCCAACAATCAATGTTTCTGTGATTGACTTAAGTTTTACAGCCGCCAGAGAGACTAATGTAGATGAAATAAATCAATTGATGAAAGAAGCTGCTGAAGGTTCATTAAAAGGCGTGCTTGCTTATAATGAACTGCCTCTTGTTTCTGTTGACTTTAATCATGACCCAGCATCAGCAACTTATGATGCATCACTGACTAAAGTTATAGAAGGAACTCTTGCGAAAGTAACAGCCTGGTACGACAATGAATGGGGCTTTTCAAACAGAATGTTAGATACCACAATTGCCTTGATGAATGCTAAGTAAACGAGCTATTACGTGACGATACTAATAAAACTTGCTGACCTAGAACTGTCGGGGAAAACGGTACTAATTCGTGAGGATTATAATGTCCCAATAAGTGGTTCTGAGATTTCTAGTGACATACGTATTCGAGCAACATTACCTACCTTGACTCAGGTATTAGAAGCGGGGGCAAAGATAATATTAGTATCTCATCTAGGTCGTCCTATAGCTGGTGAATATGACGAAACATTTTCACTCGCACCAGTTGCAAAATCTTTAAGTGATTTTCTTAAAATTAATGTCCCTCTTATAAGAAACTGGACTAATGGTATTGACATGGCGGACCATCAAATTGTTCTTTGTGAGAATGTAAGATTTGAGAAAGGTGAAATAAAAAACAATGATGTGCTTGCTCGTAAGATGGGGCGACTCTGCCAGGTTTACGTTAATGATGCTTTTGCAACTGCGCATCGTGCACAAGCGTCGACATATGGCGTTGCAAAATATGCTGCAGTATCTGCTGCAGGACCATTACTCATAAATGAATTGAAGGTCCTGACTAAGACACTCAGAAATCCTAAAACACCACTTGTTGCAATAGTAGGCGGCGCAAAAGTATCTAGCAAACTAATCCTACTTGAAACACTCTTAGAAAAAGTTGACCAACTGATAGTTGGTGGTGGAATTGTAAATACATTTTTAAAAGCAGCTGGTTATGAGGTTGGCAAATCTCTTTATGAAGCTGAATTGGTTGAGACCGCCAGTATGTTAATGAAGCAAGCCAAAACAAATGGCTGCCAAATTCCGCTACCGATAGATGTCATTTGTGGCAAAGCATTTAATAAGAACACTATCGCAGTAACAAAGCATATTAGTAATATAGAAACAGACGACATCATTATGGATATAGGTCCGGAAACATCCAAACAATTAAGTGAACTTATAGCGAAAGCAAATACTATCGTTTGGAATGGTCCCCTTGGTGTATTTGAGTTTAACAACTTCAGCCAAGGCACAGAAAATCTAGCAAACTCAATCGCAGAAAGTAATGCATATTCGATTGCTGGAGGAGGAGACACTATTGCTGCAATCTCTAAGTTCAATGTTGAAGATAAGATTTCATATATTTCAACTGGTGGGGGTGCTTTCCTTGAATTCTTAGAAGGCAAGAAACTTCCCGCTATTGAAATATTAGAAGAGGCGGCTCGCGCATGGAGAGCGATGGAACGAGCAAGAGAATTGTAGATCTCATGAAATGTTGACTGACAAAATATATTTCCACCCCTTGATCATGAAAACATATAAAATACGACGGATAACTAGATCTTAATGAGAAGGACTAAAATCATTGCTACCCTCGGTCCTGCCACAGACAAACCAGGGATGCTAGAAAAACTGCTTGTCGCCGGAGTTGATGTCTTTAGACTCAATTATTCACATCAAACGCATGCTGATCACGAAAAAAGAATGAGAGAAATTCGTCGTCTTTCGCGACAACATAAACATGCTGTTGCTGTAATAGCAGACTTGCAAGGTCCTAAGGTTCGCATAGAACGATTTAAGAAAGGTAAAGTTAAGTTGCATGAAGGCGCAAAATTTAGCATTAATACTAAACTTGCTAGTGATGACGGTGATGAAACACGGGTCGGAGTTAGTTACAAAGAACTTCCCACGGATGTGAAGGCTGAAGATAAATTAATGGTAGATGATGGCAGAGTTGTATTAAAAGTCAAAGCTGTTCATAAACATATTATTGATTGTAAAGTAATCACTGGTGGCATACTTAGCGACAATAAAGGTATTAATTTACAAGGCGGCGGTTTATCCGCAAATGCCGTCACTGAAAAAGATATCGAAGATATGAAGCATGCAGCGAAAGTAAAGGTCGACTATATTGCGATCTCATTTCCGAGAGACGCTAACGATATAAAAATAGCTCGTAAGATGATGAAAGAATGCAGTTGTAAAGCACAACTAATTTCAAAGATTGAACGCGCTGAAGCGCTTAATCATATTGAAGAAATGATTGAAGCATCGGATGCTATAATGATCGCACGGGGCGATCTTGGAGTAGAAATTGGCGATGCATCCTTACCACCTGTGCAGAAAAGTTTAATAAAGATGGCTAGAAAGATGGACCGTGCTGTCATCACTGCTACACAGATGATGGAGTCTATGGTCGAAAATAAAATACCAACACGAGCTGAAGTGTTTGATGTAGCTAACGCTGTCATTGATGGAACTGATGCAGTAATGTTATCAGGTGAAACAAGTGTTGGGTGCTATCCAGATAAAGTTGTCGAAGCAATGTCGAGTATTTGTGAAGAGGCAGAAAAACAACGTAGTGTTCGCATATCAGACCATCGTATTAATCAAAGCTTTGAAACTATTTCTGAAGCTATAGCAATGTCCAGCATGTATTCAGCTAATCACATAAATGCTAAGGCAATCTGCAGTCTGACAGAAACTGGTAGCACCTGCTTATGGATGTCGCGTATTAGCTCAGTTATACCTATTTTTGCATTTGCTCGACATACATCCACAAGAAGACGTGTTGCATTATATCGTGGCGTCTATCCCATGAAGTTTGATATTACTCACACCGATCCTTTGGAAGCCAATAAACAAATGATAGACCAACTCATCACTGAAGGCGTCGTGAAAGAAGGTGACTTTGTGATTATTACCAAGGGCGACCTACATGGCAGACGTGGCGGCACTAATAACATGAAGATTATTCAGGTGGGACAAGCTTTGGAACATACTCTTTAATTATTTAATTTCTAAATACATCTTAATAAACCTATAGCGTTAACGAGGAAAATAAAAATGAGCGCAGCAGAACTTGAAACCACAGCAAAAGCAATGGTTGCAAAAGGTAAGGGCATACTTGCTATTGACGAAAGCACACCGACAATCAAGAAAAGATTCGATACGATTGATTTTGAATCAACAGAACAAAATCGTCGAGCGTATCGCGATTTACTAATAACTAATCCGGGCGGCAATAGATTCATTAGCGGCATGATTCTTTATGATGAGACTATTCGTCAAGCTACTAGCGATGGCACACCATTTACCAAATCACTAATAGATCATGGCATCATGCCAGGTATAAAAGTTGACACTGGCGCGAAAGATTTTGCTTTACATACAAATGAAAAAATTACAGAAGGACTTGATGGCTTACGTGACAGATTAGCAGAATATAAATCGCTCGGTGCTAAATTTGCTAAATGGCGTGCAGTCATAACTATTGGGGGAAATACCCCTACTCAAGCATGTGTCGAAGCAAATGTTCATGCACTTGCTCGATATGCCGGACTCTGTCAGGAAGCTGGAATTGTGCCAATGGTGGAGCCTGAAGTCTTGATGGATGCTGATAATACTATTGAACGTTGCTATGAAGTTACTGAGATGACTCTGTTAGCATTGTTTAGTGCGCTTAAGAAGCAAGATATCAATGTTGAACATACCATACTCAAAACTAATATGGTTATTTCAGGAAAGCAGTGTTCAAAACAGGCGAATATCCAAGAAGTCGCAGATCAAACCGTACGTTGCCTAGTAAAAAATGTACCTGCTAAACTACCAGGCATCGTCTTTCTTTCCGGTGGGCAGAGCCCCAAACTGGCAACAGCTCATCTGAACGCCATGAATGCAAGCAACCCAGAATTACCATGGCCACTTAGCTTTTCATACGGGCGCGCACTACAAGAACCTTGTCTAAGTGCATGGGCCGGTAAAGAGTCAAACATTGAAGAAGCACAGAAGGCATTATTACATCGTTCAAAATGCAATAGCCACGCTTGTACAGGCACATACAACGCTGATATGGAAAGTGCCACGTAGAGTTTATTTATGTCTATTGATAACTTAACTAAAAAAGCAAAAACTGCCTATCAAGCATTTCAGGATATGAGCATAAGCAAGGAAGCTTATTTTCATTTTCTGCAAGATATCGACATAAAGTATAAACAAGGTGGTTCAGCAAGCATCGCGGAAAATCTTCAACTAGAAAAATTACTCGGCGTACATGACAAAAATGTTATCGCGTTCAATACAGCAATGACCGTTGTAGAAGACATTGAGGAAAGACATGCGTTAATAAAAATGATGTCTTAGAAAAGATAAAGGGGATCACCTGTTTGATTGGATAGAGTTAACGTCGAAAGCCATATTCAAGGACATAATATTCAGGATTTAAACCTACCAAAGGTCCCCGCAATTTTGCTAGCTCTGCTTCTGGACCATGAACCTCAAGTCGAACAATCTCACAAATATTTAATGCTTCACCAAGTAAGTGACCGGCATTTTCAATGTGTGCTAACACAGCTTCTGCATCGACATACCCTTCTCGGCAATGTATGACGTCGTCTTTAATACTGAAGCCATAATAAAGACAGTTCGGTTCATTTTCATGAACTGTTTACATAAAACTTTAAAGTCTTCAAGTCTTCCTTCTGCTACCTTAAAATAAGGCGCCAACGTACAGCATGTATCTTGTGTCGACATTATTAAGTTAATTCACGTTGACTCTGTCTTTACCAAAAAACTCTGGTGCCTGTACAGAAAGGACTTTAAGCGGAACAGATGAAAGTACCTTCACCCCATGCGTCGTTCCCCGCGGTACTCTTATATAATCACCCGCAACAATCTCCATACTTTGATCTCCAAGTTGCAACTGCGCTTTACCTTCCAAGACATAAATTGTTTCTGAATGTTCAACGTGTTTGTGTAATGGGACCATATTTTTCACAAAAATAATAAAATCTGTTGAAAATGAATCACTAGCAAGCTTAACAACGTGAATATTTTCAAGGTTCGCTGGCGGCATAATATCTGATATCACCAGTCTTTCAGCATAAACTTGCACTGACAAAACTAAACTTACTAAAAATAAAAAACAGTTGAATTTCATACTAATTTCTCCTCTAAAGCGTTAAAAAAGACACTTTTAATCTTCTGAATGTAGTATCAACAGAACGCAGCCTGATTTTAATTTTAGCACATGCGATGTGCTTTTTAGTAAATCCACAAAACCACTTGCGTGAAAATCTTCTCAGTCTTAGTTAAATACATCAGAGATGACGCGTATTCATTCAGGGCCAAGCTCACGAACGACTATCCAGGGAAACACCGCACCATCACTCTCAAATTCATGTACTAAAGCTTTTTTAATATTATCAACCTCCAGAAAGTCTGGTTCAGTTATACCTCCTGCACATTCTGTCGCATCGATATTATTATAATCTGCTACTATCGCCCCGCAAAATTTAATTACTCTTGCTATTACTATAATATATTATTTATTCACTTCCTATTAAAAACAAGATAATGCTGGTGCTCTAAATATATGTTTCGTTTTAGTTATAATGCGAATATTATTGAAATCAACTACAAATACCAGGCCCATGGATAGTACGCTTGCTATTTTGCCCATTTGCAATAAAGGAGCAGTCTTACCTTAGTATAAACATCTTTTACCTGTCGCAGAGACTAGCTTTAAAGCGAGCTGTATTCTAAAGAAAAATTAGCTCATTACATAACATCGTGGTAACTAAAAGCATATTCTCTTCAATCTGTACCAAAAATAATTATTCGAACACCCTTTCAGCTCACTGCTAACTTAGTAACTGACGTGACATTGGCCTACACACAGCATATTTACCATTCGATTAAAGACCGTTCTGTGAGTTTTCAATAAAACCTTATTGTTTTTTAAAGTTTTAGTCTTATATACAAGCAACCATAATATTTATTATTCAGATGAGAACTTGATAAAATTAATATCCGTTATAGGAGATACAGATCTCTATGTTAATTTTTTAATATATTTAGTTAATAATTTATCAAGATTATTAGCAAAGGTTTGTCTATCATTTTTACTTAATGCTGATGGTCCACCTGTCTGCACACCGCTACTTCGTAAAGTATACATAAAGTCTCTCATACTCAAACGTGCTTTTATATTGTCTGTCGTATAAAGCTCTCCACGCGGATTAAGTGCAATACCACCTTTCTCAATAGCCTCTGCTGCCAGAGGAATATCTGCGGTAATAACAAGATCACCTGCATCAAGCTTTTTAACTATTTCATTATCCGCAACATCCAAACCAGATGAGACAAGCACAAACTTTATATTTGGTGATGATGGTATTTGCATAGATTTATTAGCGATCAGTGTCACTAATATACCTACTCTATCAGCAGCTTTAAAAAGAATATCTTTTATCACCACTGGACAGGCATCTGCATCGACCCAAATTTTCATTTAGTTTCCTTAGAGTATATCGATAATTATGATTACAAATATTAAAGATAAATATCTATAAGCATGACCATTATGGATTTTGCAGGCATCTCTGACTCTGGCTTAGAACTGACATGTAATGGCAGTCAGTGAGACACTGTCATGATCGCTTCTGCTGTTGCTACTCTCATCCAAACAACCAGACAAAAAGAACACGAAATTATCATATGAAGCACTACATTCAATAAGTCGTATTACTAGCTTTTTTATTCAACTGATGAACGCCAAATCTTTTACTGGGACAAACTGATCACCCTTATTACCGAATAAATTGCCACTTTCAATATCGAAGTACCATCCGTGTATAAATAAATTGCCCGCGTCATAACGTTCTTTTACCCAAGGAAAAGTTTTTAGATTCTTAAGTGATACTTGTATCGATGCCTTTTCACACATAATACATTGTGCATCAAAGTCTTCATCAGCATAATCATTGACGACCGCTTCCTTGGCCGACTTAGCAATCTCCATCCATGGATCGATAAATCCATATTCATGATCAAGATGATCGCCTTCCATTAAACTTCTTATACCACCACACTGACTATGTCCAAAAACAATAATATGCTTCACATCCAGATGCTTTATTGCAAACTCGATTGCGGCACTAGTGCCGTGAGGTTTGCCATCTACTTCGTTAACCGGTACTAAGTTTGCAACGTTACGAATTACAAAAATATCACCAGGCATGGTGTCCATAACCTGTGTGGGATGTACTCGTGAATCACAACAAGAAATAACTAAGAACTTTGGTGACTGACCTTGTTCAAACAAACTATTATATATTTCAGGTTGTTCCTGAAAATACTTTTTATGAAAGCGTTGATATCCATCAATTAGTTTTTTTACTTCTCGCACCTCAGGAACCTCTATGTGTATTATGGAATGAGTTTGTCACGCGCTTCTTCATATTTTGCAGCGGTATTTCTTATGACTTCCTCAGATAAACTTGGTCCAGGCGCGGTTTTATCCCAGTCCAATGTTTCTAAATAATCACGTATATATTGTTTATCAAAACTCGGTGGGCTGGTCCCAACCTTATATGATTCCATTGGCCAAAAACGAGATGAATCTGGCGTTAGTACTTCATCTATTAAAATAAGCTGATTATTCTCGTCGACTCCAAACTCAAACTTGGTATCAGCAATGATAATATTTCTTTTTCGCGCATACTCGGCAGCTTCAGAATAAATTTTTAAACTAACATACCTTACTTGCTCCGCCAGATCACGGCCTATCAATTCTACCGTCTTCTCAAAATCAATATTTTCATCATGCTCACCAATACCGGCTTTCGTCGCTGGCGTAAAGATTGGCTCTGGTAATTTCTGTGCTTGTTGCAACCCTGATTGCAGACTTATTCCACAAACTTCACCGGCAGCCTGATAGTCCTCCCAGCCAGAACCAATTAAGTAACCACGAATGACTGCTTCTATGGGTAAGGCCTTTAGTTTTCGCACGACAATTGATCGCGACTTTAATATTTCGAATTCTTCATGTTCTTTTATGACATCATTTATAGTGATACCTGTAAGATGGTTAGGGATGATATGTTTACAACGATCAAACCAAAAGTTTGATACCTCGGTTAAAATACTTCCTTTACCTGGTATAGGATCCGGCAAAATCACATCAAAAGCTGAAAGTCGATCACTGGTAACAATTAAAATATGCTCATCATCGATATTATAAATATCCCTAACCTTACCATTGCTAATAAGTGACAAACTTTTAATATGAGAGCGATAAAGTGCGTCTGAATTGAACTTCATATATTGATTGATTCTTTAAATGGAGACTTATTCTCCCATACTACTTGTATTTCGGCTATTGCTTGATATATCAGGCTAACATATTATTCACGAAGAACTTCTACTTATTTATGATACTAGCATAAGTCCCACGATGGAGAATTTATTAGAAAATAATTCTTACGTTATTTTTTTTTTGCCCAGGAATCGCGCAAGGTAACAGTTCTATTAAATACTGGTTTACCATTCACTTGGTCCTTATTATCAACACAAAAATAACCCGTTCGTTCAAATTGAAAAGCATCTTCTTTTTCTGCGCCTGCTAATGATGGTTCAAGATAGGCTTCTTTTATAAGTTTTATAGAATCAATATTAAGAAATCCTTTCCAGTCTTGTTGATGTTTATTGCTATCCGGCTTAGGATCGTTGAATAGACGATCATATAAACGCACTTCAGTCTGTAAGGCATGCTCAACCGATACCCAGTGAATAGTCCCCTTAACCTTACGACCATCAGGCGAATTACCACCTTTAGTCTCTGGATCATAGGTGCAATGTAACTCAACAATTCTTCCTACATCATCTTTAATGACTTCATTACAGGTAATGTAGTAGGCATAGCGCAACCTTACTTCACGGCCTGGTCCTAAGCGAAAGAATTTTTTAGGCGGATCTTCCATAAAATCGCGTTGCTCTATATAAAGAACTTTTGAAAAGGGTAGTTGACGCTGGCCCATATCTGGATTATTTGGATGATAAGGTGCGTCCAGAGACTCCGTTTTATCTTCAGGATAATTGTCAATCACAACCTTGAGTGGATCTAAAACACCAAGCACACGTCGAGTTCGTTTATCAAGATCTTCACGCACACAATTCTCTAATACACCGACATCGATTATGGTGTCTGTTTTGGTAACACCGATACGACCACAAAAGTCACGGATTGATTCCGGTGTATAACCACGGCGACGCATCCCAACAATGGTAGGCATGCGTGGATCATCCCAGCCAGACACATATCCATCCGTCACCAGTTCATTTAATTTTCGCTTACTGGTAACCGTATAATTTAAATTCAAACGAGCAAACTCAATCTGTTGTGGGTGACACGGCACTGGTAATTGTTCAAGAAACCAATCATACAGAGGACGATGGTCTTCAAACTCCAATGTGCATAAAGAATGCGTGATGCCTTCCAATGCATCTGAGACGCAATGTGTGTAATCATACATCGGGTAGATGCACCAATGATTCCCTGTTCGATGGTGCGCAACTTTTTTTATTCTATAGATTGCTGGATCACGCATATTCATATTAGGTGAAACCATATCAATTTTTGCTCGCAACAGACATTCACCTTCATCAAACTCACCAGCATGCATTCGATTAAATAAATCGAGATTCTCTTCAACGCTTCTTTCACGATAAGGACTCGGCTTACCTGGTTCAGTTAAAGTCCCTCGGTACTCTCTTATATCATTCGCACTTAAGTGACAAACATAGGCCTTTTCATCACTAATTAATTGTTTTGCAAACTCAAATAATTTTTCATAATAATCAGAGGCATAAAAGAGCCGGTCTGCCCAGTCAAAACCGAGCCACTTAACATCATTTTTAATCGAGTCTGTATATTCAACATCTTCTTTTGCAGGATTAGTATCATCAAACCTTAAGTTACAAATACCGCCCTGATAGTCTTTAGCGATACCAAAGTTCAAGCAGATCGATTTCGCATGACCGATATGTAGATAACCATTAGGTTCCGGTGGGAAACGTGTATGTATATAACTATCATTTTTATGATCTTTTAAATCATTATTAATGATGTTACGAATAAAATTACTTGGCTCTGAATTAGAATTTCCAGACATAAACTATCCTGTCGCTATAGATATTATTGTTAATATATTGAGGGCCCATACAAAAAACATTTTTAGAATTTTCCTCGAGCAGCTTCCGGCAAATCTCCAACCAATCCCATTGCTCGTTTCAATATGACGTTCTTAACAAAGGGAAGGCTATCGACCGCGTCCAAACCAAAATTGCGAACACATCGTACAGGTTGATGCTGACTTTCAAAGAGGTGTTTAAGACTATCGATTAAATAAATCATATTTCTATTTGTACCCTTGCGTCTGCGTTCATAACGACGTAATACCTGCAAACGCCCTGGGTCTCTACCACGCTGGTAGGGGCCGATGATAGTCTCTGCCAAGCTAGCCGCATCTAACAGACCCAGATTAGCACCTATGCCCGCCAGAGGATGAATCATATGAGCACTATCGCCAATTAATGCGACTCTTGATTTAATGTAACTATCTGCTTGCGCACGACTCAAGGGAAAAACAACTTTTTCAGTGCTTTCCTTAATATCCCCTAACTTATGGGCGAAAGCTTCAGCCAATTCAAGATGGAATTCTGATTTATTAAGCCCTTTAAGATGCTGAATGTGTTCCGGGCTGCTAGACCAAACGACCGCGGACTGATGAGAATCAGCCATCGGTAAGAATGCCAGGGGGCCATTATTTAAAAATCTTTGACGTGCGATTTCTCTATGCTCTAATTTTGTAAATACAGTACAGCCTAATGCAGATCGCATGTAATCATATTTTTGATAATGAATATTAGCCAAGTTTCTCAATTTTGAATTATGACCATCTGCGGCAACAACAAGTCTCGTCCTAAACCGTAAGCCATCTTCCGTGCCGAGTATAATAGTATCCGCCTCTTCTTTTAAATAAGCAGGAGAGACAGACCATAGACAACGAACGCTACCTAATTCAAGCAGCTCTTCTTGCAAAGCATCAACAATAACTTGATGTGGAATAATGTAGCCCATCGTTGATTGACAAATTGAGGCGCTATCAAAATTAATTTCACCTAAACCATTTTCGTCCCAAACATGCATCTTCCGAAAACGGCCGATATCTTTTTTTTGTAACCGTTTCCATGAGCCAGTTTTTTTAAGTATCTGCTCGGAAGCCATCGTAATAGCGAAGACACGCGTATCGATTTTTTTAAGTGACTTCACTTGTCTCATAGAAGCATCGAGCAAAATAACTTTTAGCCCCGCCTGACCTAATAGGCAGGCAAAAGAACTACCAATAACACCACCACCTACAACGACTACGTCAGCATCAATCTTGTCGTCAGCAGTCGTCATATATGTTGCCCTCTTACAATTCGAGGTTGTAAACCCGAAATACCCATTGTTTGTTGTATGAATGTTTTCTTAACAATTGGCAGAGTATCAAGCAGCAACATAGCTAAGCATCTTGCTGGAATAAGTAATGGATTTTTATTATAAAAAATACTCGCTAATCGGTTGGTAAATTTTATAACGCGTTTTTGATCAGAGAGTCTTAGGCTAACGTATTTCTCTAATATACTGATATCGTCAATATTTAATCTTTTTTCAATCGCCTCAAAAATACATTCTGTTAGACCTGCCACATCACGCAGTCCAAGGTTAAATCCCTGTGCAGAATTAGGGTGTATGGTATGTGCCGCATTACCTAACAGGATCAGTTGCTGCTGATACTGTTTAACTGCTTCAATAAACATTATTGGATAACAGCGTCGTTGTCCAACTTTTTCAAGCTTACCAAGACGACGTCCAAACTCCGTTTCAACACCATCAATAAATTGCGCATCAGCCATCGACATATATCGATTTCTGTTTTTAGTAGCTACTGTAAGGATCAGTACTGAACGATACTCATCTATAGGTAATAGTGCTACCGGACCATGATGAGTAAAACGTTCATAAGCCGTTGCTTGATTTGGCTTTTGAGTAGTCACATTGGCGACAATTGCCGTTTGTCCAAAATCATATTTGTCTATTCTAATATCCGCTAAGCGTCTTACCAATGATTGACTACCATCTGCAGCGACTAATAACCCTGTGGTAATTGATTCACTACAGCCTAGATTAGATATTTCAAGCGTCATCATTTTGTCTTTTCGCTTAAAAGATTTTAGTTCTGCGGGGCAAATGAGCGATATGTTTTTAAGCGACAACATTTTTTCATGTAAAGCCTCTCCTAAAATACGAGCAATAACAACATAGCCTAAATCTTTTATATTCGTTTCAGAAGCGTCCAAATGGGTAAAACCAAATCGGCCTTGTTCGGAGACATGTATTTTTTTAATCGGACTTATGGCCGACGAAATATCTCCCCATACATCAATATGTTCCAGTATACGTTTCGACGAAGGGGACAAGGTAAGCCCTCTATCATCATAGCTTGGTTGATAGTCATCCTTTAAAGGAACTGCTTCTATAATAGCAATGCGTAAACCCGATGGTGCCAAAGCACAAGCCAAGCTGGCCCCTACCATTCCTGCACCAACGATAGTCACATCATAGTCACGCAACATTTGTCATTATTTTCTCTATTTCGTCAGCTTGCTTTACTGCATCTCTACTCAATACTTCATAGCCATCTTTTGTAACCAAGACATCATCTTCAATTCTAATACCAATATTCCACCACTTTTTGGAAAGACTTGGCGAACCCGCAGGCATGTAAAGACCAGGCTCAACAGTCATTACCATCCCCGGCTCCAACATACGCCACTCACCATCGATTTTATAATCACCCACATCATGAACATCCATACCAATCCAATGCCCAGTTCGATGCATGTAATATTTTATGTAGCTTTTATCCTTGATAAGTTTTTTAGGATCACCCTTCAAGATACCTAACGCAACCATACCTTCGGTCAACACTTTAACCGCCGCATCATGCGGATCATTCCAATGATTACCCGGTTTCACTTCTTCTATTGCGGCGAGTTGTGCTGCTAAAACCAAATCATAAGCCTGACGCTGTGACTTTGAAAACCGTCCACTAGCCGGAAACGTTCGAGTAACATCACTCGCGTAACCTTGATACTCAGCGCCAGCATCAATCAACAACAAGTCTCCGTCATTAATTTCATCCTGATTTTCAGTGTAGTGCAAAATACAACTATTAGCCCCCGATCCGACAATAGAAGGATAAGCCGCTGCACGCGCACCATTTCGAATAAATTCATACATCAATTCAGCTTCAATCTGGTATTCATACATGCCTGGTTTGCAGTTCTGCATCGCACGATCATGTGCCTTCGATGATATTTTGGCGGCCTGGCGCATTAGTTTTATCTCTAGTTTACTTTTATAAAGACGCATATCATGCAAAAAATGATTTAGAGAAATAAATTCATCTGGAGCAACAAGACCAGCTCTCGACTGTTCCCTTATTTGTTTAACCCATGCCATAACTCGCTGGTCAAAACTTTGATCACTACCCATATTATAAAAAATTCGTTCATGCCCTTCGATCAAACCAGGTAAAATATCATCTATATCTTCAATTGGAAATGCATCATCAGCGCCATAGATTTCCAAAGCTCCTTGCAGACCAGAACGTCTTCCATGCCAGGTCTCCATCTTTTCGTCACTTTCACGACAAAATAAAATAAATTCACCATCAGTACGATCTGGAATTAAAACAGCTACTGCTTCAGGTTCTGGATATGCTGTTAAATAATAGAAATCACTATCTGGACGAAAGGGAAATTCAATATCACGGTTGCGAATACATATAGAACCTGTGGGGATAATTGCAATACTGTCCGACCCTATCATGTCCATCAATTGTTTCCTTCGACGCGAGTGCTCTTTTTTATTCATTAATGCAGCACTTCTGGTTTTTCAACATCTTGGCCGGGATGATTCCATTCTTGATGCAACATAATGACTCCAATTCTAATATATTCGACTATCTCAAATAATGCTCCCTCAGCATCCTCATCTTCTTCAAGTGACGTTTCAATACGTGAGATAGAGACCATATCTTTAATAAACTCATCACATTCGTCTTTTAATTTTGGTTTATCACCTGCTCCGCCTATTCCTAGTCCACTGACAAACCCAGCGCTCCATTCTGCTAACGCTTTAGAACGTTCAATAATTGACGACTCATCATCTGGAAGAAAGAGCTCGAAAGTTATCTCATCTGATAGTATTTCTTCACAAACCTGATCAGCTAGTTGAGACAAAATGGCAGAACACGTTTCTAATTCAGTATCGTCATCAATACCAGCCAAAAAATAATCACGCCAAGCCGTTGATGTGACTGAATCACTAGCACAAAAATAGCCGCATATGAAGCCATGACATTCGGAGGCAAAAATTCCTGAATGCAATGCCCTTAATTCAGTGTTTATTTCATCATAATTCACTTTTATCATCATTTCCTTGAAAATCTCTTAAATATTTGATTAATTCTAACCCAACAATAATAACAGGAAGCAATACTCAGCATCTTCTATTTATCATCACCTGTTGACCCGACAATTCAGGCATTCTATATTGATGTTAGTATGATAAATTAACAACAAGATAAGTTCATCCAGAAATGGACATGAGGTGATTATCATGAGCGACAGTGACATTGAGAATATAGATCTCGGAATACTAGAAACACGAGTTGATGAATTAATTGGTACAGTAAGCCTCTTGAAGTCAGAAAACTCTGCACTACGTGACCAACAAGATAGTTTGGTAAATGAGCGTGCCGCTTTAATAGAAAAAACCGAACAGGCCAGAACTCGAATTGAATCTATGATAACTCGTTTACGCGCTATGGAAACTCGCTCATGAACAAAGACGCAACACCAATGAAGGTCACTATTCTGGATAAAGAATACCTGATTAGCTGTGACGAAGCAGAAAAAGAGTCTCTTCGACAATCTGTCAACTATCTAAATCAGCAGATGGCCGAAATGAAAAGCGGCGGTGTAATTGGCTCAGAACGAATATCCGTTATGACAGCATTAAACATAACCAATGAGTTGTTGGCATACAAAAAACTAAATCAAGACTACACTTTTAGAGTTGACAATACCTTGAAACGTTTACAAATTAAAATTGATGATGCCTTAACTAAAGATTCAGAACTTGATGTTGTGAATATCAACAATCTAGTTCCCAAATCAATCACTCAGGGCGGATAAAAGTCAAACATGGGTATCTTCTGTGGTGCTCGTTATCATTCTCGTGGTAACTTGAGCCGATAAGATATAAAATAGGGAGTCTGAAAGCAGCGTTGTTGTGAGATCCATTTACTTGGAAATCCTGATATGCTACCGAGAACACCCACTTGAACCTCTGGTTCAAGTTCAACGGCTGAAACGACATTATGGTTGATACCCCCTTCATTTTACTAACGTACGTAAACACTCATTAAAAACGAAGTATTAATATACCAAAACTAAATGTTTGGGTTCCGCTTAACAACCTTAAATACTGGACCTTAAGATAGTGAGTTCAATTTTTAAGCTTTCAATGGTCATATTTACGTTTGAAAACTATTCTGGTTTCTTTCTATGGCCCAAACTTCGAAATACTGAGCGTAGTTCATACCTTGAAAACATAAAATAGAATAGTGGCAGATGTATACAATATTGTATAATCACTCTAAGTTTTGTTTACTTGTATTATAAACAAAAATTTAAAATTCAATATCGTAATCTACTATCAATGGAGCATGATCTGAAAATCGCTCATCCTTATAAATCGATGCTGATTTGATCTTATTTTTCAGTTTGGGAGTAACCACCTGATAGTCTATCCGCCACCCAACATTGTTCGCCCAAGCCTGCCCACGATTTGACCACCAAGTATATTGTTCAGGATTTTGATTTACTACTCGAAAAGAATCGACCAAGCCTAATGAACCAAACAAATCATCCATCCATGCACGCTCTTCTGGCAAAAAACCAGAATTTTTCATATTTGCTTTCCAATTTTTAAGATCAATCTCTTTATGTGCAATATTCCAGTCGCCGCAAATTATATAATCGCGCTTTTGTTGTCGTATATTTTGTAAGATTGAAGTGAGGCGTTGAAGAAAATCAAATTTAATTAATTGGCGTTCTATTTTTGATGAGCCAGAAGGCAAGTATAGAGAAACAACACTGAGCTTTCCAAAATCAAATTGCAAAAATCGACCTTCTGTATCGGGAATAGACCAACCCAATTTGTTAATAGTATTATCTGGTTTTTTTTTGCTGTATATGGCGGTTCCGCTATAGCCTTTTTTTTTAGCATCATTAAACTCCGCGTAATAACCATTAGGAGATAATATCTCATCAACTAATTGGTTCGTCTGCGCTTTGGTTTCTTGAATACAAACAACATCTGCTTCCTGTTTTTGCATCCAGTCAAAAAAACCTTTCCTATGTGCGGCACGAATGCCATTAGTATTAATACTTATTATTTTCACTACTATCCTCTATTTATTTTGCGATGTATCATACGAGCACATGAAGATGTTTTCTAGTATCAGTTAAAAAATAGAATCTTCATAAATAAATTCATAGGCAAAGATCATTTAATGGAACAATATCAAGAAGATTTTTTAGAGTTTGCTATAGAAATGCAGGTCTTGCGTTTTGGGAAATTTGAATTAAAGTCAGGTCGTATTAGCCCCTATTTTTTTAATAGCGGATTATTTAATGACGGTAAGAGTCTAAAAGAGCTGGGGAAATATTATGCCTGTGCTGTAAGACATTCAGGTCTTAAATTCGACATGATATATGGGCCGGCTTACAAAGGCATACCTTTAGTATCAGCTATGGCTATTGCCTTTCAGGAGCAATATCAAGATAACTACCCTTTTTGTTTTAATAGAAAAGAACCTAAGGATCATGGTGAAGGAGGTATCACATTTGGAGCAGATATTAACGGCCGAGTATTAATCGTCGATGATGTCATCTCTGCAGGAACTTCTCTTCGGGAATCCAAAGAACTAATTAATACTAAAGGTGGTATAACCACGGCCGCGGTAGTTGCCGTTGATCGGCAAGAGTATGGTAAAGGTTCGCTATCTGCCATTGAGGAAATGGAACAACTACACAACATTCAAGTCATAAGTATTGTTAACCTAGACGACATAATTGTATATTTGATAAACCATAGTGAAATGTCTAAACATCTTGATGCCATAAAAAGCTATAAACAGAAATATGGTTCAAAACAAAAATGACATGGGCTATCTGGAAGACTACACTTATCAAATATTCAACAATATCAAACATCCGGAAAAGTTTATGAGAAAAATATTATTTCGTGGTTTTTTTATTATATTTGCACTGAGTGGACTGATTTTCACGGGAACAACACAAGCCAGAGTGAAATGCTGGGTGAATAATGACGGAGTGAGAGAATGTGGAAATCGAATTCCTCCAGAATATGCACAAAAAGAACATTCGGAACTTGGCAAAGGCGGCCTCATAAGAAAAAAAAATAAGGGTGCTAAATCTAATAAAGAACTCAAGGAGGCAGAGCTCCTAGAAAAAAATCAGGCCAAGCAAAAAGAGATTATTGCTAAAGAGCGAATGCAAGATGAAATGCTTTTAGCAAGATTTACTAGTATAAACGAAATCGAAAAAGCACTAGATGAGCGAATTTCTGCTTTAGACTCAGTTATAGAGTTGACTAAAACACGCAACGAAAAAATTGAAATTGATCTTAATAAACGTATTCAGACTGTTTCTGATGCAAACAAATCAGGCAACACATACCCTGAGTCCTTGATCAAAAATATTGAATCCTTGAAGCGTCAACTCAGCAATAACAATAGCTTCATGAAAGAGAGGTATGCTGAGCGAGAAGATATTAAAATAGCTCACGAACTAGATATAAGACGTTTTAAAAAACTGAAAAAAATTAAATGATTATCTGAATAATCCGGTTCTCAATGTTGCCCACTGAGTATCCCAATGTATAGTAGGTTTTTTTGTAAATGAACTCCTCACGAATTGAGACATTTTACCCTCAGTATAGGTTAACATCTGATTGGCAGCCGCCTCCTGATTGCTTATCGATTTTCGACCTTCAACTAAATTAGATTCACGTAGTACTTGTCGAAATTGTGTTTCTAGCCTTTCAAAAAACTGTACTACTCGAATATGCAAACGCTCACTTTCTCCCAACAACACATCACCAATCAAAATACGCGTAATACCTGGATTCTTTTCTGAAAAACCCAACATTAATTGAATGATCTTTTCGCTACGAACCATTACATCAGTTTCGTTACTTAAAATTTTATTGATTATTCCAAATACTGACTCTTCTGCAAAATCGATTAGCGCCTCAAACATTTTTGCCTTGCTAGCAAAATGTCTATACAGCGCTGCTTCTGAAACCCCAACGGCACTAGCAAGGCTGGCTGTTGTAATACGCAAGCCCGGATTTATTTCCAGTTCTTGAGCCAAAACCTCAAGTATCTGTTGTCGTCTGTTAGTTTTGAAATTACTAACCATTATGTCCTCATTGTTTATGTGGCTGTCTATTCACGCCCATGTAATAAAGTACCAACACCTACATCTGTAAGAATTTCTAACAAAACAGCATGCTCAACACGACCATCAATAATATGTGATGATCTCACACCTTCGTTCACTGCGTTTAATGCTGAACGTATTTTAGGTAGCATACCTCCGCTTATGACACCTTTTTTAATCAAACTATCAACTTTTTCAGTAGATAAACCAGTCAAGACATTACCATCCCCATCTAGTAATCCAGACGTGTTAGTTAACATTATTAGTTTTTCAGCACCTAAAACTTCCGCCATTTTTCCTGCAACTAGGTCTGCGTTTATATTATATGATTGCCCTGCTTCATCGACACCAATTGGTGCGATCACAGGAATAAAATCACTTTTTATTAGCAAGTCGACAACTGCTTTTTTGATACTATCCACCTCGCCAACATGACCTATGTCAATAATTTCAGATGTTTCAAGTGTCGGATTATCTTGTTTAAACACCATTTTTTTCGCTCGTATGAGCCCACCATCTTTGCCACTTAATCCAACAGCTTTGCCACCATGTCGATTGATTAAGTTTACAATCTCTTTATTTACCAAACCACCCAAAACCATCTCTACTATATCCATAGTCTCATTATCAGTAACACGCATACCATCAATAAACTCTGTCTTTTTGCCCAGCTTCTCCAGTAACTCGCCTATTTGTGGACCACCACCATGTACTAGTACTGGGTTCATGCCCACAAGTTTCATCAAAACTACGTCCCGAGCGAAACTTGATTTAAGTTGATTATCAAACATCGCATTGCCGCCATATTTAATAACTATCGTTTTGCCGCTAAACCTTTTTATATAAGGTAATGCTTCTATTAAAACCTCAGCTATATAAGTCGGATTTTTACGTAATTCTGACATTTTTATTATTTGATAAGTGTTAATTTTAGATGTGTAAGTTTTTTCTCAAGCTTCTTGCATAGGAATGTATTTAACTTGTCAAAATGTTAATTCGACCGGAATAATAATTTTAATTACCGAACAAAACTCCGACATTATTCGTTTTAGTACTGCTTCATTCTCTCCTTCAAACCTCAGTATAATGTTAGGTGAGGTATTTGAAGGTCTCGCTAACCCCCAACCATCACTATAATCAATCCGAAGTCCATCAAGGTCACAAATGTCTCCCCTAGACACATTCATTTTTTCAAAAAGCCTTTTCATAAAATCAGCATGTTTATCTTCAGGCAATGCTATTCTTAACTCAGGTGTTGACACACTATCGGGTAATTCTGCAAATAACTTTGTTGGTGTATCATCAGCATTAGTAAATATTTCAATAAATCGCGTAGCCGTATAAATCGCATCATCAAAACCATACCAACGTTCTTTGAAAAAGATATGTCCACTCATCTCGCCTGCTAATGGCGCATCGACTTCTTTCATCTTGTTCTTTATGAAAGAGTGTCCTGTTTTCCACATTAATGGAATGCCACCATTAGACTCAATAATAGATTTAAGATGACGACTGCATTTAACATCAAAGATAATGTTAGCGCCTTGATTACGAGAAAGAACATCTTTTGCCAGTAGCATAAGTTGACGGTCCGGCCAAATAATATTTCCGTCACTATCTATCAAACCGAGTCGATCACCATCACCATCAAAAGCAAAACCAACATCCGCACCTTCAGCCTTAACTTTATCAACAAGATCATGCAGGTTTTCAGGCTGACTAGGATCAGGGTGATGATTTGGAAACTTACCATCAATCTCACAATAAAGTTCTATAACTTCATGTCCAAGAGCATTTAATAATTGTGGTGCCAAGATGCCTGCTACACCATTACCACAATCAACAACAATTTTTAATGGGGTAACTGTGTGAGTTGGAACATCCTCTGTTATTCGTCGAATATAATCGGCAGTAATATCTAAATACGAAACATCACCTTCACCAACAACATAGTCAGCAGAGTGAGTACGATTCTGGATGTCCTTTATCTCTTCGCCACTAAGAGTATTACCATCTAACATAATCTTGAGACCATTATATTCTGCGGCATTATGACTGCCGGTAATCATCACGCCACTTCCTGTCTCAAGGTGATGTGTAGCGAAGTAGAGTAACGGAGTTGGTACCATGCCTATATCAATGACATCTCTACCTGTATTTATGAGGCCTTTAATCAATATCTCGGATAATCCTGAACTTGACTCTCTACCATCTCTGGCAACAACGATCCTTTGTTGGCCAAGCTCATGAGCCATAGTGCCAATCGCTCTGGCAATCTCATAGACAGCAACTTCAGTTAACGTTTCCTCTACAACACCACGGATATCATAAGCACGAAAAATTGTTGGGTCTATCATTAATTCGTCTTCCTCAAATTTTTCGAGGTGCCAGTATGACCAAAACCAGACTCACCCCTTACTGTTTCTGTAAACGAATCAACAAATTCAAAATTTGCTTGTACCACTGGCACTATGACCATTTGCGCGAACCGATCTCCAGGTTTTATGTTGTATCCTGCATCGCTTCTATTCCAACATGAAACAAGAATCTCACCCTGATAATCTGAATCGACTAAGCCCGTTAAATTACCAAGCACAATACCATGTTTATGACCAAGTCCTGACCGTGGTAATAATACGGCAGCGTAAGAATTATCCGCAATATGAATAGCAAAACCTACAGGAATTAAAACTGTCTCACCCGGACCTATCTGCAAATCAGCATCTAGGCACGCACATAAATCGAGTCCTGCTGAACCTGATGTAGCATATTTCGGCAAAGGAAAATCATTACCTAAACGTTTATCAATGAGTTTTATTAGAATTTTTTTCATTATATCGGTCTGCGATAAGAGTTATTAATATTCTAGCAAGCCTAGTTTTTGATGCTTTTTGCATCTGCTTCTTTTCATTACCCCAAAACACTGTCAAGGTATTCATCTCTGAATCAAAACCAAGACCTTGACCCACTTGGTTTGCCGCAATCATATCAAGTCTTTTAGAACGCAATTTTGCTTGAGCGTTTAATTCTATATTCTCTGTCTCCGCGGCAAATCCTACTGTAAAAGGTGGACTATTTAGCGCCGCTACTTCTGCAAGAATATCAGGGTTCTTTTGCAAACTTAGTTCAAATGCACCACTAGATTTTTTTATTTTTTTATAAGCAATAGTTTGTAAACTGAAGTCTGCGACCGCCGCTGCCGAAATAAATATATCTGTACTACCAACCTTTTGCATAACGGCAGAATACATCTCTGCTGTCGATACTACATTTATCAATTCAACACGAGATGGCGCTGACAAATTGACCGGACCGGAGATAAGAGAAACCTCAGCGCCGGCCTCAATACCTGCCATAGCAACTGCATAGCCCATCCGACCAGAACTGTGATTACTGATATATCTAACAGGATCAATGGCTTCACGGGTCGGTCCCGCTGTAATTAACAACCGAGACCCACTGAGAATATTAACTTCAAATGATTTTGCCACAAGTCTTGTTATTTCTTCCGGTTCTAGCATCCGCCCGAGACCATTCTCGCCGCAAGCTTGATCGCCATCTGCCGGACCAATTATAGTGATCCCCCTAGTTCTCAATTTCTTTAGATTTTCTTGTGTTGCCGGGTTTTGCCACATTTGTTGATTCATTGTTGGAGCAAGCATTACTGGGCTACTTGTTGCTAAGCAGAGAGTGCTTAAGAGATCTTCTGCAAAACCATTAGAATATCTAGCAATAAAATTGGCACTACTAGGGGCTATCAGGACCAAATCGGGCCATCTTGCTAAATCGATGTGACTCATTGCCGATTCAGTTTCCATGTCTAACAGATTTGTATGTACAGGCTTACCTGATAATGCCTGCATAGTTAATGGGGTTATAAATTGACAAGCATTGTGCGTCATGACTACTCGAACCTCTGCACCATATTGTCGCAATTTACGCAAGAGGGTAGCTGCCTTATAAGCAGCGATACCTCCTGTGACACCTAATAAGATTCGCTTCCCAGTTAGCTGATACATATATTTATATTACATTATTATTTCAAATGACGTACAAATTAAACATAGTAGTCGCGCACCGCAGAAAGGTTATAATTAGAAATAAACTGTTCAGAATAATAACTTAGTATCCTAGTGTATATTTGAGCTTTTTTCATTTTTTCCTTATGATCAGTCAAAAGAAACCGCAGCTCCCAGCTTCTCTGTAATTCTACTTTTTTCTACTGAGCCTGATTCGTCAAAAAATTATTTTGTCGCCAAAGAGAAGCAAGTGCTTGGATTCAGGTTTTCATACATGTATAATCCGCGCTCTTTTTTATTATCAATGATGAGAGAAATAATGTCGCGAGTATGTGAAGTAACAGGTAAAACCCCGATGATCGGGAATAACGTTTCCCATGCCAACAATAGGACAAAACGTCGTTTCCTGCCAAATCTGCAATCACGCCGATTTTGGATAGAAAGTGAGAATCGCTGGGTTAGATTACGCGTCAGCACAAAAGGCTTACGTATCATTGATAAAAAAGGTATTGAAGAAGTACTAATTGATATAAAAGCTCGCAAGAAAGCGGCAGTCTGAGGAAAACAATAATGCGTGAAAAAATAAAACTTGTCTCATCAGCAGAAACTGGGCACTACTACACGACAACCAAAAATAAACGCACAATGCCAGACAAGATAGAGATCAAAAAATACGATCCTGTTGTTCGTAAGCACGTAATTTATAAAGAGGCTAAAATTAAATAAAAAACGGTAATATTGATCTTTACATCTATGCTATCTATCGACTCAATTTGTAACAGGTTATAATGTATAAGCTCTAATATCACGCGAAAAATCTTCTAAAGCCTCTATCCCTGTTGATTCTGCCTGTCTACACCAATCCTGTAGGTCTCTTACTAGGGTTTCACGTGTTGCTGTCTTCTCTGTCCATATCTCTTGTAGGCGCTGCTTAAACATGTATACCTCATTTAGCGTGTCACTATGCTCGAGAATGCTCTCTAAACGAAGACGTGCATTCATATCTAGTAAACTATCCGCCCTACTCATCAACTTTTTTCCTCGACGTAATAATGTTTTTCCTGTCGCATTAGCCTTGCGCATTTCATCCTTATAAACATCACCGATTACTTCATGCGCATAGTCAGACATTACATGCCACCTATTAGAAATAACCGCACATACAGTATCATAATCAATTAACGAATTTTCATCGTTAAATCTTGGCGTCGGAGCAAGTCTTCTAACCTTTGCTAGACCGATCAAAGTTAATAGTTGTATATATTGCCAACCAAGATCGAATTCCCATTTTTTGTTAGAAAACTTTGCCGAGCTGGCAAATGCATGATGATTATTATGCAGTTCTTCACCACCAATAAAGATACCTACAGGAACAATATTAGTCGAGGCATCAGATGATTCAAAATTTCTGTAGCCAAAACAATGTCCTACGCCATTGATTACTCCTGCCGCAAAGAAAGGAATCCAAGCCATTTGCATCGCCCAAATCGAAATACCTAGTACACCAAACAATAAAAAATTAATGATAAACAAACAGAAGATGCCAAGAAAGGTAAATTTGCTATACAAATTGCATTCTATCCAATCTTCCGGTGTCTTATGCCCATATCTCTCGAGAGTACCCTGATTCTTTGTCTCGGTACGATATAATTCAACTCCGTCCCAAAGAACTTTGTCAAGGCCATGGGTTACTGGGCTATGTGGATCTTCATCGGTCTCAACCTTAGCATGATGTTTACGATGTACTGCAACCCATTCTTTTGTGCCCATAGCTGTAGTTAACCACAACCAAAAACGAAAAAAATGACTTATAAGCGGATGCAATTCAAGAGCATGATGTGCTTGATTGCGATGTAGATAAATTGTAACCGAAACAATTGTGATATGTGTCAAACCAAAAATCACCAAAAAATACCCCCACCATGGCATGCCAATCAATCCATTAAACATATTTCATAACCTCATCTTAATTATCTAAAATTACTCGCCCTTAATCTTACTAGCCACAATAACATAGCCAGGAGTTCTTCTTTATGGTTTGTTTAGCCAGCTTATAAAACTTCTTCTACCCATATCTTATAGGCAAATTCTAGAAATGTACTTGCAAGTTATCATGTAATAAGAATAATAGTTATGCTATGACTAGTGAAATACTTATTTCAGTTCAAGAGCTCTCACGTTCTTATGCCCAACAAAAAGCCATAGAAAATGTTAGTTTCAATGTTCATCGTGGCGAGATTCTTGGTTTTTTAGGTCCAAACGGCGCTGGGAAGTCAACCACAATGCAAATAATTTGCGGTGTCATTACTGCTCACCATGGTTCCGTTAATATTGCCGGGCACGATATTAATACAGCACCACAATTAGCAAAAAATCACATCGGATTTTTACCAGAACAACCGCCCTTGTATTATGACTTAACAGTCAATGAATATTTAAATTATGCAGCAAAACTTCGCGGTATTAAAAAAAACGAATTAACAAATAAGGTTAACTTGAGTAAAGAACGCTGCGGTCTCAAAAATGTTGGTTCACGTCTGATCCAAAATTTATCTAAGGGCTATAAACAACGCGTTGGGATTGCTCAAGCTATTATTCATTCGCCACCGGTTATCATCCTTGACGAGCCTACTTCAGGGCTTGACCCCATTCAGATTCGCGAGATACGAGAATTGATGCGCGAATTAGGTAAAGACCATAGCGTCATATTATCTACGCATATATTGTCAGAAATACATAGCCTCTGTAATCGAGTCTTGATCATCGATCAGGGTCATATAGTTTTAGACCAACGATTGGACCAATTAGAAAATGGTTCTATCAAGCCAGACAGCGTTGAAATTGGATTACGGAATCCACCTAAGTTGGAATCATTGCTTTGCATAGAAGGCATTACCTCTGTTGAAAGAATCAACGAAGAAGTTTTTTGCATCAATTTTAATCAAGAGTCAAATATGATTGATACTATTGTGAAAAAATCAGTTTTCGATAACTGGGGTTTATTTAAGCTTAAACCAAGAGGCGCTTCGCTTGAAGAAACGTTTATGCGACTGACACATGGTGATATTGAACAACTAGAAAAAAATAATATAAAATGATTAGTAATATAAAGTTAATCGCGATTAACGAGTTGCGGCGTCTGTTTAAATCACCATTTGCATGGATCATTCTCGCAATAATGCAATTCCTTATGGCAATCTTCTTTTATTTATTGCTATCCCAATATCTAGAAGCTTCTTCCGTAACATCCGGTTTGACAGATATTGTTGTTTCTGGAATGTATCAAATATGCGGCATTATTCTGTTGTTGATTTCACCACTTTTAACCATGCGTTTAATTACAGAAGAGCGCCGATTAGGTACGATTAAATTACTAGTTTCCTCACCGATAACAATTACCGAGTTAGTACTCGGTAAGTATTTTGGAATTATAATATTTTATTGTTTAATATTATTAATGATTAGCCTAATGCCGATATCACTAATGTTTGGGACACAACTTGATTTAGGTCAAATTGCATCTGGGCTAATAGGGTTGTTGTTGTTGATGTCCACGTTTGCAGCGATTGGCTTGTTTATTTCATCATTAACAAGTTCACCGGCTATTGCTGCTATTAGCACCTTTGGCGTTTTAATCTTTCTGTGGATAATTAATTATGCAGGTATTAATGCCTCAGAAAGTGTGGCAGAAGTTTTTTCTTATATGTCGCTGCTTAAACACTATACCAGTTTATTAACCGGTGTTTTTAGTTCTGTTGATGTATTGTTTTATATCATTGTCTCCGTCTACTTCATTATCTTAAGCATTTGGCGCCTAGATGCTGAAAGGACTTATAGCTAATTAAAGATGTTCGTAACCGAAAAAACCAGACTTCAAAATCGTGTCAACAGTATTATTATGTTCTGTTTGTTAAGCATAAGTCTAGGACTGTTGTCATGGATGAGTAATAAATATTTTATAGAATATGACTGGACAACTAACGGCCGACATACTCTCTCTAATGCAAGTCAAGATCTCTTAGCGCAGATGCCAGATAAAATTGAGGTCACATCTTACGCAAAAGAAAACTCTCAACTACGTGACGCAATTAGAAAATTCATCGGAAAGTATCAACATCATAAATCGGAAATAGTATTACGTTTTATAAACCCGGATGCAGTCCCCGATGAAATGCGTAATCTTGGCATTAGTGTGAATGGCGAGATTATTGTCCATTATCAAGGACGAAGTGAACATGTAAAGTCTGCTGACGAACAAGTCTTTACTAATGCACTGCAACGACTAGCGCGCAATCAACAGCATTGGATCGTCTTCGTTGAAGGTCATGGTGAACGTAACGCTTTGGGTGATAAAAATCATGACGTGGGGGAGTGGGTCAAGCAGTTATTTAATCAAGGTTACCGTGTGCGTCCAATCAACCTTATTGAGACACAAACAATACCTAACAATACAGGAATTTTGGTCATAGCTAGTCCGCGCATAGATTATCTTCCGGGCGAAGTTGAGATCATCATTAATTATATTAATGACGGTGGTAATCTATTATGGTTGCATGAGCCTGGGCCTATTTATAATCTTGATGCATTAGCCAAAGAGCTTGCCTTAGAGTTTTATGAAGGCACTATAATTGATTATGCTGGACAATTGATAGGCATCAATAACCCTACTATTTCACTCGTAACCAAAACATTATATTCACCGCACCCCTTAACTGATGGGTTTGAGTTCACAACTTTATTTCCTATGGCTCGTGCTCTAAAATTGTTAGAGAGCAGTATTTGGGTAGCTAAACCATTGCTAAGTACGGGCGACCATACATGGAATGAAATAGCAAAGCTAAAAGATACCATAGAATTCAATAAAGATAGCGACACCTTGGGTCCGTTGACTCTTGGCATAAGTCTAGAACGTGAAGTGGAAACGAAGGAAGAAGAGCTTGTTATCAAGCAACAACGCATCGTCGTCTTGGGTGATGGAGATTTTCTCTCAAACACCTATCTTACTAATAGCGGCAATAGTGAATTAGGTACACGAATAGTAAATTGGTTAAGTAGCGATGATGAGTTTATACCTATCCCACCAAAAATATTAAATGATATACAATTAAGTATCTCACCCGTTATGCTTGGCATCATTGGTATTTTATTTTTATTTATATTACCTGCAATATTAATCGCTATCGGCATTACTGTTGGTTTAAAAAGAAAGAATCAATAAAATGAATACGCGCCTTCGGCTTAACATCGGTTTGCTGATTTTTATTATCTTGCTATCTTCGGCTATTCTTATGTCAAAAGACGAAGCTGATCATGTTCTACCACGACTCACTAAAATAGATCAAGACGACATACTCAAGATAGAGATACTAAGAAAAAATATCGACAACCTTGAATTTAATAGAGTAAAGGGAGTCTGGTATATGCTTTCACCTTATAATTTTCTTGCTAATACTGCACGCATCAATGCGATGCTACATCTCTTAGACTCAGAATCTCATGGCCAGTTAAATCGAGACTCAGTTGATTTGGCGCGCTTCAACCTTATTGATCCTGCTATTACCTTAAAACTCAATGACCACTTTTTTAATTTTGGTAATACTGATGCCATAGACACACGTCGTTATATTCTGTTTAATGAAAAAATTCATCTGATAGATGATTCGCTCTATATGCAGCTAACGACAAATGCTACATTTTTTGCAGACCCCAAAATATTACCTACTGATATGAAGATAGACGCAATACAATTCCCTAGCAATCGAATGGAGTTAATTAATGACAATTGGCAAACACAAAAGTTGATAGATATGGAGCCTGAACAATTGAAAAAAATTGTGTTTAGTTGGAATGAGGCTACTGCGGTGTCAGTAAGTAAATATATGAAGCCCGTAAAAAAATCATCAATAACTGTGTCTTCATCAGACGGAATAACAATCAAATTTTTTATTGTTTCAACCAAACCATATTTGATACTTGGTAGGGAGGATATTGGGATTCAATATCATCTAGGCAATGATGAATCAGAAAAATTATTATTAACGGAAAATCTTTAAGCTTTATTAAAAACTTATGCCCGAACTCCCTGAGGTCGAAACAACCCGTCAAGGGATCTCTCCATTCATTGTAGGTGAGGTTGTAAAAAAGATTGTTCTTCGTGAGCGTCAGCTACGTTGGCCTATCCCAACAGGCTTGAAACGATCACTCAAAAATCAATTAATTACAAAACTCAATCGTCGTGCAAAATATCTACTTTTCTACACAGATAATGGCTGTATGATTTTGCATCTCGGGATGTCTGGTAGCTTAAGGATCGTGAAAGATATGCAAGCACCTGGAAAACATGATCATGTTGATATTATCTTTAAGTCTGGTCATATACTGCGTTACCGAGATCCAAGAAAGTTTGGCTCTATACTCTGGACTAAACATGATCCAATGAAACATATACTGTTGAGTCACCTAGGTCCCGAGCCATTAACTTATGAGTTTCAGGCTGATTATTTATATGCCCAGTCAAGGAAGCGAACTAAGCCTATTAAGAATTTCATCATGGATAGTTGTATAGTTGTTGGTATAGGAAATATCTATGCGAATGAAGCCCTTTTCCAAGCAGGGATCAGGCCAACAAAAAGGGCTGGGGAAATTTCAAAAACAAGATATAAAAGGCTCGTTGTTGAAATTAAAAACGTATTGTCACAAGCCATTAAAAAAGGTGGCACCACAATACGTGATTTTATCAACGGTGAAGGCAAACCTGGTTATTTTAAAAATGAATTGCAAGTTTACGATAGGGCAGGTCGTCCCTGTAGTTCTTGTGAAATGCCCATCAAAGTAATTCGCTTAGGGCAACGGTCAACGTTTTATTGCAGAAATTGTCAAACATAAATGTTTAAATAGTCTAAACAAAACTTATCAAATATTGTTAATTATTTAAAAACTGTCAAGAAGATAAACATGAAAAGGTCGAGACAACGTACTAAGCTCTCGATTACTAGACTAATGATACAATTGGTAGTTGATAACAAGATTGTCTTAAAAAACTAAATGTTTTTTTTGTTATCATGCATCAATGGATATAATACTGAATCATAACGATGGGTACCAATCAGGTAATGAAACCAAAATTTGGTTTAAATAATATTCATGAATACACAGATTTTAAAAATATTACCTAAAAGATTAAACTTAATATAAAAAGCTATGTCACGAATCTCACGGAAATTCATATCATTCAAAAAATATTAAAGATACATAACTCATGATAAATCAACACACTTTTGCAGCATCACTACTTAAAATAAACAGTTTTAGTGTCTTTTTCCTAGTCTCAATACTAGTTATATTTTCAGTCACGAATGTTTTCGCAGTGGAGCTAACAATAGATGAACATGAAGACCTGGATTCACTAACAATATTAGGCTTGTTGGCGGCTGCCGAAAAAGATGTTGAGATGGATCGTCATACCGAGCCAGTTGGAAGAAATGCCTATGAAAAAGTAAAAAAAATACTGGAAGAGGATAGCAATAACATGGCGGCAGCCCGAATTTTATCTAAAATCTTAAATATAAATATTGAAGCATTACAGACAGCACTCAATGTCGGAGATTTTATAGGTGTAAAAGAACATCTTAAAATAATACGTAAAGTACACCCTGATGCTATCGCAACAACTGACGCTGAGAAATTGCTTGAGAAGAAGTTAAAAGCGATCCCGGAGGAATTAGGTAAAACGAAAGAACACAATTTAGCAGGTGCTATGGTGACAATCCCTGGCGGATCATTTCTCATGGGAACATTGGAGGGGAGAACAGATGAGAAGCCACTGCATATTGTTACCGTCTCGTCTTTTGAAATTGGGAAATATGAGGTTACCATTGGTCAGTTCAGAAAGTTTATTGAGGCTACAGGTTATCTGACCGATGCAGAAACAGATGCCGGCAATAATAAGGGTTGTTTTGGCGACGGCGATGGTGTTGATTTTGGCCAAAAAGAAGGGTTAACTTGGCGTAATCCTAGCTATACTCAGTCAGAAAATCATCCTGTAGTATGTGTCAGCTTGAATGATGCATATGCTTACATTGACTGGATTAATAAAGAAACTAGCAGTAACTATAGTCTCCCATCAGAAGCACAGTGGGAGTATGCCGCACGCTCCGGTAGCACAACCGATTACCATTTTGGTAATTCAAAATCAGATTTATGTCTCTATGCCAATGTTTATGATGAAGTTGGTAAAAACATCAATCGCTATGGCTGGAGAAGTGCACCTTGTAACGATGGTGAAGCAAAATCATCAAAGGTAGGAAAATATAAAGCAAGTCTTTTTGGTCTATATGATATGCACGGAAATGTATGGGAGTGGGTAGAGGATTGTTGGAAATCTGGCTACTATAATGCTCCAAGCAATGGTGAGGTATTCAAAAATACTAAATGCGAATATCGAGTAACACGAGGTGGATCTTGGTATAATATCCCTTTGGGAGTTCGTTCAGCAAATCGTTACTGGTATATGCAAACTTATCGCAGCTTCAACCTGGGGTTTCGTCTCCTCAGGAATACAAGTACATCTTTAAATATAAACTCACAGCAAGATTAAGGGTAATAAAAAACTTTTGCGCTACCTTCTCCACGAGGATCACTAGCAGCAAAAATTAGTTCTTTACTTTTCCAGATCATTATTGCCTGCATGTTGCCATAGCGACGATTTTTTTCTTTAAGTATGTGGCCTTTATCTTTAAGCGCAACCTGTTCAGCGTCGCTTAAACCTCCTTGTTCAAATTCCACTTGATCAGGCAAATATTGATGGTGATAGCGTGATAAATTCACCCAAGAATTAGGTGTCTTTCCCTCAGCAAAATTCAAAACGCCCAACAAGACCATACTAATAATACGACTACCACCGGGCGTGCCTAACACTGCAATTCGATCATCTGTTTCGAGAAATGTTGGTGTCATGCTGGATAATGGACGTTTATTCGGTACAATAGAGTTAGCATGATCACCGACTAGGCCATAAGAATTAGCTGTTAATGGCTTCACAGAAAAATCATCCATTTCGTTATTCAAGAGTACCCCTGTACCATCAGCCACAAATCCAGAACCAAATGGCAGGTTAATACTCAAGGTTGCTGAAACCCGATTACCCTCCTTATCTACGACTGAAAAATGAGTTGTATCAGTACCCTTCTGTTCTATTGTTGCAATATTACTTAATTTGCCACTGGGTGTTGCACGTTTTAAATCTATTGTTAAAGCAAGACCCTCGGCATAATTTTTGTCTAGTAATCGTTCCACAGGAATATCAATAAAATCAGCATCGCCTAGATAAGCTGCTCGATCACGATAAGCCCGTCGCATAGCTTCAATAACAAGGTGTTTGCGTGTTATAGAATCAAATTCTTCTAAATTGTATTGTTCTAAAATATTTAGCGCTTGCCCCATAACGATTCCACCCGAAGAAGGTGGTGGTGCTGATATAATTTTAATACCATTGTAATTTAATATAATGGGTTCTCGTTCAATGACCTGATACTCTCTAAGGTCTTCTAATTGCCAAATACCACCATTATTTATAACACTAGAGACCATCTGTTTTGCTATAGGTCCTTGATAAAAGCCCTTGCGTCCAAAAGTCGCCAATGCTGCTAGTGTTTTCGCTAAATCTTTTTGGACAATCAATTCGCCTATAGCAGGAACTTTGTGTTTATTAAGAAATATTTTTGCCGCACTTGGGTATTGCCTAACAACATCTTTTCTATAACTCATTAATTTTTGATAACGCTCTGACACAGTAAAACCTTTTTGTGCTTGCTCAATTGCCGGCGTGAGAACTTGTTTTAGCGACAGACGGCCATAGTTTTGCACAAGGTGTTCTATCCCTGCGGGAACACCCGGGATACCTGCGGCTTTAGGCCCATTCAATGACAAACCCTCAATAACATCTCCCGCTTTATCCAAATACATATCATGAGTACTAAGCATAGGAGCTTTTTCGCGACCGTCGATCATGATCTGTTTATTATCAGATGAGCGATGTAACAACCAAAAAGCACCTCCACCAAGACCAGAACTGTATGGCTCAACGACTGCTAATGATGCCGTTATTGCAGCCGCGGCATCAAAAGCATTACCTCCTTGCCTTAAAATATTAATGCCTACTTGAGTTGCTAAAGGGTGTGCGCTTGCAATCGCAGCTTGCTTCGATTCTGCGGCGCAATAAGCAGTACTAAGGATTAAAACGCTTAGAAATGAAAAAAATACTCTAATTATCTTTATCACATCTATTGCTTAAAGAGTTAGGAAAATTTGTTTTTTAATGCAGTGACAACTATTGAATCCACAAATAAACTAACATCGCCATGCAGTGAAGCTATCTCTCGTACAAGACTCGATGTTGTGCAAGCTAAATTTTCTGCCGGTGTTAAAAACACAGTTTCAATACTTGAATTTAACTGTCTATTCATGCCGGCCATCTGAAATTCATAATCAAAATCAGATACAGCACGAATGCCTCGAACGATTACACTAGCTTTTTTTTCGTATGCAAGGTCTGTTGCTAGTACACGAAAAGGAATTACTTGAACATTCTTCATATCAGACAACACATCTCTTGCAAATTCAACACGTTCTTGAATGGTAAAAAGAGTTTTCTTACTTGTCGCGTCAGCAACAGCGATAATAACCTCATCAAACAGTTTAGCCGCACGCCGTGTAATATCTGCATGCCCTTTTGTAATTGGATCAAATGTACCTGGATAAATTGCCGTTACCATTTCAGTCCCTTATTAGACAGATTAATAAATTCATATTTAAAATAGCACATATTAAATAGTCTCTATAAGCATAGATTGTACATTACCTGCCTTCGTTTTTTTCTTAATCTTCCAACCACTCGGCAAAACTATTTTTCTTTCAGATTCAACGTAAACCAAGCCTTTGGGTTTTAATAGCATTTCTTCACTAATTGCTTCTAAACACGGTTCTAAGTAATCCTTCCCAAATGGAGGATCAAGAAAAATTATATCAAATTGTTTTATGCTCTGCCTAACCCAGCTCATTGCATCAACAAGTTTAATTGTATGACTTTCACTCCCTAACATTCTTGCATGATTTCTTAACGATTCAACAATTTTTGGGTTAGACTCGATCATAATAACTTCTCCCGCACCACGCGACAAAGCCTCAAAACCAAGGGCACCTGTTCCAGAAAAAAGATCTAGACAATGTGCTCCAACAATATCTTGTTGTAACCAATTAAAGAGCGTTTCGCGAACACGATCAGATGTCGGTCGTAAAGCTGGCAAATTAATTACATTGAGTTTTCTTCCGCGCCATTTACCAGCAATAATACGGATTTTGCTGATCGACACTATTACTCAAGGTCCTTTGTTCAACCCTTCAACGATTGCACCCACCATAACAGTAACTAACTTATCTGGTATTAAGCGTCGTTTAAAAGCGTCTTTTATTTGATTAATCGTAACAGCATCAACCTTAGCGTTGAAGGTTTCAAGATAATCTAGTGGCAGTTTATAATATCCAATGGCAACGACATAATTCAGAATTTTTCCATTACTGTCTACACGCAATGGAGAACCACCAGTAATATTTCTCTTAGAAGCGATTAACTCTTCTTCAGTTGGTCCATTTTCTATGTAAAGATTAATATTTTCCATTAATACAGACAATGCTTCATCAACTTGTCCTGTCTTAGTTTGTAATCCTGCAATGAAAGGACCTTCAAACCTCATTGGCGAAAAATAACTATAAGCGCTATAAGACAACCCCCTTTTTTCACGCACCTCCGCAAAAAGACGTGACACCATACCACCACCACCTAATACATGATTACCAACATAAAGCGGAAAATAATCCTGATCACCACGTTTAAGTCCTGCCTGGCCAACAAGAATATGTGTTTGTGCAGATGGATGTTCAATGAATACTTTTTTAGCAGCTTCCAAAATATTAACACTCTGTAATGTCTTAGCTTTCTGACCTTTATCAAGTTTGCTTAGCACATCTTCAGCAATTATCTCTGCTCGTTCTCTATGTACAGCTCCAACTATAGCAACCATCGCATTATTAGAAACATAATGTTGCTTATAAAATGACTCGATATCTTTACGTTTGATTCCGGCTATAGATTCTTCTGTTCCTATACTTGGCTGGGCATAAGGATGAGATTGATAAACGGCATTCATAAATGCATCTCTTGCTAAAGCACTTGGATTCTGTTTTTTAGCTTGTAAGCTAATCAATGTCTGAGCGCGTAGTCTCTCTATAGCCTCTTCAGGAAATTCTGGAGTTGAAATAACTTTTTTCAAGTTTTCAAGAGCAGCAAGCAATAATGATTCGTCTGTTAAAGATCGTAATTGTACTGAAGCAGAATCATAACCAACATTCGCTCCGAAAATGGCGCCAAGTGATTCAAAACCCTTACTAACTTCATCAACATCCATTCCTGCAGCACCCTGATCCAATAAACTATTAGTCAGTGCAGCAATACCTAATAACTGTCCATCACGACTACTGCCTGCATCAAAGACAACTTGCATGTCAACCATGGGTAGCTCGGGAGCATAGACATAGAAAACCTCTGCTCCACTACTAGTCTTCCAGGTTTCAATTGTGGGTGATGCTTGAATAGACCCATTTATAAGCAGCAAGAAACTAAAAAAAATGCTAATCGTTACTTTAATGAGCACGTGAACTACCTCCTTTTGGGTATCTAGGTTGCTCGACAATAGGTAATGGATCAAGTTCTGCAACTGTAAGCCGATCATCAACTAAATATTTTTTTGCTACGTCCATTACTTGTTCTGCAGTTACTGTCTTAATGCTTTCAACATATATATCTGCAAAACGCCAGGACAAACCTACTGTCTCTAGTGTGCCGAGTATCATTCCTTGATAAAATACAGAATCTTTTTCATAAACATCACTTGAAATAACTCGCGCTTTAACACGTTGTAACTCTTCTTTCGTGACAAGATTACTTTGCAAATCTTTTATCTCATTGCGTAATGCTGCTTCTAGCTCTCCTACTGATTTACTTTTAGAAGGAGTACCCGACATAATGAATAAATTGTTCAATCTAGAGACCATTCGATATCCTGCGCTTGCACCAGCAGCAACCTCACTACCTCGTACCAATCTACTAGCAATTCGCGCACTACTGCCACCATCAAGAATTCCTGCCAATACTTCTAATGCATAGGGCTCCCAATTATGGTTTTCTTGTTTTTCACTTCCCGGTGAAAGGACAGGCGTCTTATAGAGCATCATTAAATAAGATAGTTCTGCTGGACGTTTGATCTTTACGCGTTTTTCCCCTTTCTGTTCTACCTCATCAAGGGTCTTAACTATAATAGACTCACCTTTTGGTAGCGGTCCAAAATACTTTTTTGCCAGAGCAAAAACTTCATCTGGGTTTACATCACCAGCAACCACCAATGTTGCATTATTTGGCGCATACCATTTTTGATACCAGTCGCTCAGATCTTCGATTGTCATATTGTCAAGGTCCTGCATCCACCCAACTACAGGGTAACGATAGGGGCTTGTTTGAAATGCTGTTGCCATGGCAACTTCATAAGCATACGATTGAGGTTTATCTTCTGTGCGCCAACGGCGTTCTTCCTTTACAACTTCGATCTCTTTGATGAACTCTTTTTTAGGCAGTGTCAAGTAACGCATTCGATCTGCTTCTAACTTAAAACTTATTTCCAAACGTGATTTCTCTAATGTTTGAAAATATGCAGTATAATCTGGGCCAGTAAAAGCATTATCACTTCCACCATTCTTAGAAATAATTCGAGAAAATTCACCATCAGGGAATTTTTCTGTACCCTTAAACATCATGTGTTCAAGTGCATGCGAAATACCAGTAATTCCATCATATTCATAACTACCTCCAACCTTATACCAAACCTGTGTTACAACAATGGGGGCTCGATGATCTTCTTTTATTAATAGCTTAAGTCCATTTTCTAGTTCAAATTCGGTAACTTTTGCATTAACAATTACAGGAATGATTATAATTGAACTTAGGAACAAGGTTTTCAAAACAAGACAAGAATATTTCATTTTTTTATATAATTAATTAAATTTTGAGGTATAGGACATATAGAGTGTATTTCTCTTTATGAGTTCGATATAAGTTAGTGATAGAATAATACAACTTACTTACAGCATACTAAAATAACTTACTTTTATGTTTGGCTTAAAAAGAAAAAGCAGCATTAAGAAGCCTGAGAAACCACCAAATCAAAACCTCTCTCTCTCAGATCGTTTGAAACATACGCGTACTGGTCTTTTTGGAGAATTCTTTAGCCGTAACAAAACTCTGATCAATGATATCACTCTTAATGCACTTGAAAATCGTTTATTGGTTGCAGACATTGGTGTTAATACAACTGATCAGATCATCCAATTATTAAAAACTGAATATAAAGAAGGTTCGACAGAAAATCCACTTGATCGGTTAAGAAAAATTTTATTGCCTATACTTAAACCAGTCGAGAAAGCCCTGACTATACCTAAAGCTCTGAATAAACCCCATTTAATACTGGTCGTTGGTGTTAATGGTGTTGGTAAAACAACCACCATCGGTAAACTTGCTAGTCTGTTAAAGAATGAGGGGAAAAAAGTCATGCTGGCCGCCGGGGATACTTTTCGCGCCGCAGCTATAGAACAACTACAAACCTGGGGTGAGCTCAATAACCTACCTGTCATTGCTCAAATGCATGGATCTGACCCTGCTGCAGTTATTTTTGATGCTTTAGAGTCAGCACGAGCAAACAATATTGATGTTCTCATAGCAGATACTGCAGGGCGTTTGCATAATAAAAATAATCTAATGGAAGAAATGAAAAAGATCTACCGTGTTAGTAGTAAGTTTGACAATGACTTACCGAGAGAAGTCCTACTGATATTAGATGCCGGAACCGGACAAAATGCATTAATACAAGCAAAACAGTTCAATGAAGCGATTGGTATTGATGGTATTGTGTTAACAAAACTTGACGGGACTGCAAAAGGAGGGATTGTTTTTTCACTCGCGGATGAACTGAGTATTCCTATTCGATTCATTGGTGTTGGTGAACAAATTGAAGATTTAAGACCATTCAACGCTGCTGAATTTATTGATGCACTGCTACTAGCAGAATCGTGATTAAATTTACCAATGTTCACATGAACTACCCTGGAGGTAATGAGGCTCTACGTAATATTAATCTACATATTGAACAAGGTGCCATGGTCTACATAACAGGTAGATCAGGCGCTGGCAAAAGCACACTTCTGCGTTTAATAGCCTTAATAGATCGTCATTCTCGTGGACAGATTATTGTTAATGGTCAAAACCTTGAACGAGTTCGTAACCGTCGTATCCCTATCTTCAGGCGACATATAGGTTTTATGTTTCAAGATCATCGCCTGCTAAATGATAGAACCCTATATGATAATGTCGCGTTACCACTGGTGATTGCTGGATATCGTCATCAAGAGATTCGAAAGCGTGTGCAAGCCGCGTTAGATAAAGTCCATCTATTAACAAAAGTAAATAGCTATCCTATGGCGCTATCGGGTGGTGAACAACAACGTGTAGGAGTTGCACGCGCAGTCGTGCATCGACCAGCTATACTCCTAGCAGATGAACCTACAGGTAACCTTGATCCCGCTTTGTCATGGGACACGATGAGTTTATTTGAACAATTTAATCAGGTCGGCGTTACCGTTCTCATTGCCAGCCATGACATTGATATGATCAGCCGCATGTCGAAACGAATCATTACCTTAAAATCTGGGCGTATATTAACACAAGGTGCAGCGACAACATAAACATGAAACCGAGGAACCTTAAAAAAAACATTCGTCCTAATAAGAGCTTTAAGAGTCAGCTTAAGCGCCGCTTCGACACATGGTTATTACAACATGCACAGGCGTTCATCTCCAGTCTTGGACAGTACATTAAATCCCCTATTAGCAGTGTACTGACTACGACAGTTATTGGCATATCGCTAGCCTTACCTGCCAACTTTTATTTATTACTCGATAATATACGATACGTCTCATCAAGTTGGGATGACTCTGTTCAGATCACAGTATTTTTACAAACAGATATTGATGAGTCACGTGCGGCAGAATTTGCCAACATCTTAGCCAATAATAATAACATCAGTGAAACCCACTTGATAAAGCGGGCTGATGCGCTAGTTGAATATCAAAAGCTATCGGGCTTTGCTGATGCACTCAATTCACTCGATGAAAACCCGTTACCAAACGTTGTTCTTGTTACGCCAAATTACGAAAATATTGATGAAGCAAGAACCGAGAAATTGATAAAAGAACTGGAGGCCATGCCAGAAACCGATAGCGTGCAATACGATAGGCGTTGGTTGAAACGCTTACTTTATTTACTAGATATCGTTAATCGTCTAATTGTAGTTCTTTCAACATTTCTAGCAATCGCGGTATTACTTATTGTCGGCAATACTATTAGACTTTTAATTGATAATCGTCGGTCAGAGATTGAGATCACTAAACTTTTTGGTGGGACAGATAGATTTATACAACGCCCATTCCTCTATAGCGGATTTTGGTACGGCGTCTCTAGTAGTATCATCGCTTGGCTGTTGGTCATAATATCTGTGCAAATGCTTGGTGGCCCGGTTAACAAACTCGCCAGACTTTATAATAGTGACTTTCAGTTAATAGGCCTTAGTTTGGGTAACTCGCTAATCCTACTTGCTAGTGGAATCGTTCTCGGTTTGTTTGGCTCTTGGATAGCTGTGAAACGTCATTTACGGGCAATTGAACCCATCTAGAACTCTTTTAAAAGGCATCATGCTCTAATAATCAGTACTCTACGAACCTGATTAAATTGAATTTTTTTAAAAATTGGCACTCTATGTTCCGGAGTGCTAAAATTATCCTTAAAAATAGCGGGAAAAGTCCGATGTATCAATTAACAAACTTAAAACTTGCATTACCGGCCGGATCGATTGAAAGTTATATTTCATCAGTCAATCAAGTGCCAATCTTATCTTTAGAAGAAGAACGGCTCTTTGCCAAGCGTCTTCGAGAAGATGATGATATTGAAGCTGCACGTCATTTAGTGATGTCGCATCTGCGCTTCGTAGTAAAAATTGCACGAGGTTATAGCGGCTACGGTTTACAACAAGCCGATTTGATTCAAGAAGGTAACGTTGGTTTGATGAAAGCCGTCAAAAGATTCAACCCAGATATAGGTGTACGACTTGTTTCTTTCGCTGTACATTGGATTCGCGCAGAGATGCATGAATTTATTCTTAAAAACTGGCGTATCGTTAAAGTCGCAACAACTAAAGCACAACGTAAATTATTTTTTAATCTGCGCTCATCCAAAAAACGTCTCGGCTGGTTAAATCAAAATGAAGTCAATGAAGTAGCTGAGACTCTCGGCGTCAGGCCTAGTGACGTCACAGAAATGGAAAAACGCATGGGTAACTATGATGCGTCCTTCGATGGCCTTGATAGCGATGATGACGAAGATTCAAGTTTTTCACCATCTTACTTCCTCGAGAATAAAACAGCAGGTCCTGAAGAATTGATAGAAACTGCACAACTTGACTATGAGAGTCAAGCTTCATTACATAAGGCACTCGCTTTGCTAGATGATCGTAGCAAAGATATCATAGTTAAACGTTGGTTGACTGAAAATAAAACTACTTTGCAAGAACTTGCAGCCGTCCATGGTGTTTCTGCAGAAAGGATCCGACAGATAGAAAGAAATGCAATGAAAATATTGCGCGAGACAATCACTGATTAAAATAATATCTTCAAAGAAAACTATTAAATAGGCAACTAGCTTAATTTAGGAACGCTTTTTTGACACACTACTCAACTCTAAAAGTGAGAGAAAAAACCGCATAGAATATTTATTTAACCGGAATGTAGCAACTGAGTATTAAATTTATATACAAAATACTGTATTAATTTAATATTCTTAATCTTAATATCAGTAACATCTGTTAGTTAACGTAAAGATAATGTTTAATCTACCAAGCTGTTTTTTTATCTTAATAAGAACATAATTTCAATTGCTCCTAATATGAAGAATTTTCTTTCATCAATAAATTAAGTGCATATATTAATTGCTAGAACACAGAGAAAAATTTCTTGTTTGGATAATATAGCGAATTTCATTTTCATAACTAGAGATAGTTTAGACACTATATTAACGGCGTTGATAGTGAGTGAGCTTAACTTTGACTCTTGGTATGTTTCTGAATAAACTCAGTTTTGTAATATGGGGTTTACGAATTCTGTAAACGATAAATTGGTTTAAAGCGTCATCGTCAAAAGCAATAAAACTGTCATTATGTTGTCAGGTATTTTAAATATATAGCATCCATATAATACTATAGCTAAATTATTTCATAATATAATTATATTCATCCGGAGGCTCGTCGAAAGAAGATTTTTTAATTTATCAAGAAGTAAGGCTCAGAATGTTAAAAACTATAACTTTCTCGGACCATTTATGATGAATATTAAAAACTGCCTACTTATAATTTGCTGATGAATTATGTGCTAGCATTGTATTATCAAAGCGAAGTTAGAATCTAAATAATTAATTATATAGGTGATTATTTTAATATGGCAAAGAAAATACTTTTAAATAAATTTCTCATTATTTTATTATTCGTCATCGGAATAAACCCTGTAGTCTTCTCACACTCGGGTGATACAAATGATCATGCTTGTTACAAAGACTTTAAGTCCGGACGAATTCACTGTCATTAAATATTAAACTTTCATCACACTCATATAGGTGTCAGTTATTGGAGATAAATTATGTCAACTAATTGGCGAACTGATGGGGTGCGTGTCGTACGGGCGGGTGAATTAAGTTCGGATACAGCTCAGACAACAGGTATGAAACGGTCTGAAGCAATAAGCGCTGCAACAGTTGGCGCTTCAAAAATATGGGCAGGAACCGTATCTATTTCACCTAACACGAAGACTGGCGCGCATCACCATGGGGAAGTAGAAAGTGTTATTTATGTCATTACTGGTTTAGCCCGCATGCGTTGGGGTGAAAAGCTAGAATATACAGCGGAAGCTGGACCTGGTGATTTTATTTATGTCCCACCATATGTGCCGCATCAGGAGATTAATGCTGGAAACGACACTTCTCTGGAATGTGTTTTAATGCGTAGCGGACAACAAGCTATTGTTGTAAATCTTGATATAGAACCTATAGAAAAACCAGAAAATGTGTGGCGAGACGGTATGCATGGGTGATGTTACCGTCTTTATAAAGAATTATGTATTTGTAACATATAGCTGAAACAAAATAAATTATGAGAAAAGTAATATTAAATAGATTCTCCAACGCACCTATGAAGTTTTAATCTTGAATAAAAAGTGGGCAGAGATAACTAAATCCATGTCCTAGTGACTGTGTGAATACTATATTTCTAGAGTGTCTTTATTTTATAAATGATTAATACTACTATAAACCTTATAAAAACATATTAATAAAAACTAAGGAAAAATGTAGTGATTAAAGTATACGGAATGGGTTTGTCTTTTCCAACAAATAGAGTACGAATGTGTTTGAATGCAATTGGTTTGAATCACGAATTCATAATAATAAACCCACTTGTCGGCGAAACTCAAACTGATGTATACCTAAAGATTAACCCATCGGGAAAGATCCCAGCAATTGATGATGATGGTTTTTATTTATTTGAAAGCAATGCCATTATGAAATATCTTTGCCGTAAGCATGAGTCTGACTTTTATCCTAAAGACATTATTAAACAAGCACATGTTGATAAATGGTTAGATTTCATCAATGCACATCTTAACAATAGTTTAATAAAAGTATTTTTTAATAAAATTGTTGCTGGTCTAATCAATGCAGAGGCCGATAAAAAATCCATGGAAGAGGGGTATGTTTTTTTAAAACGTTTTATGACTATTATCGAGAAACAATTAGGAACAACCCCTTACCTCGTTGATGATAACATGACGATAGCTGATATTGCTCTGCTTGCCACCGTTGACCCGTTTGAGGTTATCGATATTGATATTTCTGATTATCCAAATGTTGCCAAATGGGCTAGCAAACTAACAGACTTGCCTTTTTACACGAAGATGCATGGCTCATATAAAGAAACATTTGATTCAGTTATTACAGGTTAAGATTTAATATAAAAATTATTTAGCAAACTTCTTTTTTTACTCATAAAAACCTGTAGCAATCGCTGAGTAGCTAGTCAAATAAACATCAGGATGATTAATAGAATACTAATCTCATATAATGATCATTGGCGTCGTGTTGAAATAAACTAATGAACTTTTTTAACTATATCTAAAAAGTGGATGCCTATACTTAAAAGGAAAACTTTTTTTAATTTAAGTATCAAACTCAGCTCAGCAAGATGAAATGCTAAAATGATTCATCATGAGCTCTCTACAGATGTTTATATTAAACATGGCCAACTTCTCTGTTCCAGTTATTTATACTGGACCGGGAAGCAGCTTATACCTACTCAAAAAAATGATAATGATTTTATTTTAACTTTATACAATGCACCTTTTGTTGTTGTTTCACATGGTCTCGAAGACACCGCTATCTTTAACTTCGGGAATGAAATGGCACTCGATCTTTTTGAACTTGATTGGAAGAGCTTTATCAAAATGCCTTCGAAGGAGTCTGTAGAAATAATAAATCAAGTAGAACGAGAAAAATTAATACAACAAGTAGCAAAAGATGGTTTTTTAGATAATTATTCCGGCATAAGACTCTCCTCTAGTGGCAGACGTTTTTTAATACAGGGTGCAATTATCTGGAATATTATCGATGATTCAGGAGCTTATTATGGACAAGCAGCTATGTTTGAAAGCTGGCTTCACCAATAAAACTCAATAAAAAAATATATTACGATAATCTACTTACTGATTAATATAGAGTACGAGTTGGATGTAATGGATTTAATGATTGCTTGGTTTCTATACTAGTAAATACATATGTCTGAGATTGGTATCAGTTATTAAACAACTGAGTATAATAAATGTCCATAGAAGAACCTTACTCGGTAAACAAGAATTTCTTGATGTTGGTGATATTGTTAAAATCTCGACATTTCTTCAGCAAAGTAGTGATTGTTTGGCCTTTTAGCGAAGCATCAGCTCACTGCATGTTTGACTACGTTACCAAAAACAAACTTATTCTAGGAGTTGGCTGTGGCATAGAACTCATTAGTTTAATGTTAATATTACTGCGACAGACTATCATCCAGAAGTAGAAAGTTTTCTTAAAAAGGATGTTGCCTTAATTGAAGACAAAGCAATACCTCTCGTTCAAACTAATTGGTCTGATGGTCTTAGTGCACTAAGTGAGCTTATTCTTATCATAGATAACTATTCATTATATGAATGATGGGCATGCAAGTCGCATTATCTAAAATTGTAAATTAATATTCTAAAATAAATCGTAACGTAATCATCGCCAATCGAAGTCAAGGACAGCTTACTTTTTTAGTAAAATGATGGTGAAACTAGGCTATAGTCATAATCAATCACAACCAGTCCAAACAAACTATTTTACAAATAAACCTAAAGGTCAGATACTTAACTATAACTGTTAAACGATCTGCGTTGAATAATTATTTTGACTTGACTAATTCTTCTATTTGTTTCAATCTTTTGTCTCTATTACATCCGTAGCGGTAGTATTTATAGCGTATTGGATTCTTTTTGTAATAATCCTGATGATAATCTTCTGCAGCATAGAACTGCTTAGCTGACAGAATTTCTGTTACAATCTTATTCTTTAATTTATCTTGTAACGTCTCTCTACTTTTAAACGCTAATCTTTTTTCCTCCTCGTTCATTATAAATATTGCTGCACGGTAATGTGACCCTTTATCACAAAATTGTCCATGTGCATCAAATGGATCAATATTTTTCCAATAAACATCCAATAATTCTTCATAGCTTACTATTGTTGAGTCATACTCAATTTGAACTGCTTCATAATGCCCTGTCGTGCCTGTTGAACTACTTTCATATGTTGGATTTTCAGTATGCCCTCCAGTATAGCCAGACGTTGAACTGATAACTCCATCGAGCTTGTCGAAGGGGCCCTCCATGCACCAAAAACAACCTCCCGCAAAAATGGCAAGATTATTTTTAGCAAACGAAGATAAACACATGCTACATAACAAAACGCCTAGAATAATTCGAAACATAGTTAGCCTCGTAGCTCTGGTAATACTCTACCGACTGGAATAAATTTTAATGCTAGACCATTATTACAATAACGTAATCCGGTGGTGTTGATCGGTCCATCGCTAAAGACATGGCCTTGATGCCCACCGCAACGAATACAATGATATTCTTTTCGCGGCCAAATCAATTTAATGTCAAGCTTAGTACCTATACGTCCCGCAATAACATCATAAAAACTAGGCCAGCCAGTACCACTCTCATACTTTTTTTCAAATTCAAACAATGGGAGATAACAAGCAGTACATATAAAAGTACCATCTTCTTTTATGTGATTTAATTCGCTTGAACCAGGAGGCTCGGTAGCTTCGTCAAATAGAATATCGAACTCTTTATCCGATACTAGCTTTTTCCACTTATCATCGCTTTTTTTCAGGTGACTCAAATCAATATTATTATCAATAGGGTGTGCCAAAAGGTTAGTCCCTGACAGCATGAGACCGCCTGCGAGACCACTAAATTGCGTAATAAATCGTCTACGTCGCATGTTAACCCCTCCGAAAATAACTGTATATTCTAGATAGACTATTATCGTCTGACCTTTCAAATAATCTTTTCAAAATAGCATGCATTAACAAACAATGGCCTCTATAGTTCAAATAACATTCACTTATAACATGAGCGCTAGTAGGGGAATGTAATGATCGATCAATAAGACAGTAAACATAGACATCAAATAAATAATAGAAAAAGAAAAAGTTCGCATAGCTAAACGATCTTCATGATCAAACTGCATGCGAATAGCATAATAAAGAAATCCAGCACCAAGAAGAATAGCGCCTACGAGATAAAACACGCCAGACATACCAACTAAATATGGTAGTAAGGTTACTATAAATAATATGATGGTATATAACAATATGTGTAGTCGCGTAAACTCAACCCCATGAGTAACGGGTAGCATGGGTATGTTAACTTTAGAATATTCATCTCGACGATAAATAGCTAAGGCCCAAAAATGAGGTGGCGTCCAAGCAAAAATAATAAGAAATAATAATAATGAATTAGGGTCTAATGTGCCGGTCACAGCTGTCCAGCCTAACACAGGTGGCGCAGCACCAGCAGCACCACCAATAACAATATTCTGAGGCGTAGCTCTCTTTAGATACATCGAATAAATAAAACCGTAACCAATCAACGAAAGTGCCGTTAATCCAGCGGTAAGGGGATTAACTAAAAAAGCTAAAATAGCCATGGAAATGGTTCCTAGAAACCAAGCAAAAATAATAGCATTCAAAAGACTGACTTTGCCCTTCGGTAGTGGTCGACGATTGGTTCGGGCCATCACCGAATCAATTTTATGATCAACTATATGATTAATAGCCGCGGCAGAACAAGCAGCTAGACCAATGCCAATAGTGCCATAAATTAGAGCATCCCAGGGCACCATACCCGGTGTTGCCAAAAACATACCAACGACAGCTGTAAAAATGATAAGAGACACCACCTTTAGCTTACAAAGAGCAATGTAGTCTTGCCAACTAACAGCGATTGCGTTTGTAACTGATTGATCTTCCAAAGGGGAACTCCTCATTGATTTTTAACTAGCAAACATTGGTGAAGTAATGTCACCAGAGAAAGCAATAATAACGCAGCTACCCCATTGTGCGCCACTGCTACTGATAGCGGCAAATATAACTTGATGTTTGCGATGCCTAAAGACACTTGGACTATTAATAATGCCAAAATCGCACAGCCTGTCACTTTAATATTTTTCATTCCAGACCTAATTGCACGAATAGCAATCGTTATAATTATCAAAGAGGTAATCAACGCGCCTATACGATGAGTCATATGGATGGCTGTTCTAGCACTGCCGTCAAGTACGCCACCCTCATAATCAATACCCAAGCCGCGCCACAGAATAAAACCTTCTTTGAAGTCCATATCTGGCCACCAAGTATCCTGACAAGTTGGAAAATCAGTACAGGCTAATGCAGCGTAGTTTGTACTTGTCCAACCTCCCAGCGAGATTTGTATAACTAAAATAAAAAGGCCTACAATCACTGAGGGTAACAACTTACTATTACCTGATTTTGTCACAGTATCCTGACCAGGCTGTTGCTCTAATACTAGCCAATACAGCAAAGAGAGAATTGTTAACCCTCCTAGAAGATGAGATAAAACAATAACTGGTTTCAAAAGAAGAGTAACTGTCCACATACCTAACATGCCTTGGAATATTACTAATAACAACAATATAGATGTAAATAAACGTATCTTCAATAACGTTGATTTCCTCCATGACATAAAAGCAATAACAAGGATTAATAAGCCCAATGAGCTGGCCGCATAGCGATGTACCATTTCTATCCATGCTTTAGTGTATTCTAGAGGTCGGCCAAGATATGCTTCATTTACATTAACATTTTCAACTTTATCAGGAACGATTAACTTCCCATAGCAACCTGGCCAATCAGGACAGCCTAACCCAGAATTAGATAACCGTGTATAAGCGCCGATTACTATAACAAGAAAAGTTAATACACATGCAAAACGTATAAGGGCTAGAGTAATTTTATTATCATTCATATTTATTATGCTCAAATCAACCTATTCGAGAACTACGTAATAATTTTTTTAAGTCCTTATATATATCCCCTGGATTTACATTAGGGGCATAGCTCATCATTAAATTACCCTGAGGATCAATAATATAAATACGTCCTGCGTTTTCCGGATCGTCCGCATCTTTTAAACGAAACTTATTTAACAGTGCGTCTACATTGATCAAATCAACATCTATAAATTGCTGGCCCTTGAACTCGATCAAGTTTTCTTTTAGTTCACCTACTAATTGATCAGTTAACAACAATACTTTCTGAACTCGCAAAGAATGTTTGTTCATAGAAGCATGAACTTGGCGCATAAGATATATGTTATCCATACATGTTTTTTCACAAAAATCATCTACATAAACTAAATTCCATTCGCCATATAAGCTGTCTTTTCTTTTTGCATTGAATGGGTCTATCAATGCTAGATCAGGTATAGATTTAGTTGGTACAACTAGGTCGCCTTTGTTTGACATACCCCTCATTCCTATAAAATCACTGTAATTAAAAACGTACCAGGACAAGATCAGAGGACTGACAAACATTACTACCACCAAGATGATTGTCACTCTATTACCCTTCTTTATATTCTCAACTTCTTCACTCATAAGTCTTTTAGCTTTATATTTAATAAAAAATAAATAATGAATAACATGGTTGCAAAAGCAAACCACTGGAATGCGTAACCGTTATGCTTATTCTCACCCGAACCCGGTAATGGCCACATCCGATAATAACCGTGCTCTGAGTGTGGTGACAACCTGATGACATAAGGCAAAAGTTTTGTATTAGTCAATTCTTCCAATTCGGCAAGATCTATTCGTTGAACTCTATAAAAACCTTTCTTCATTTTTTCTGGCGGAAGCTCTTTTAGTAATAAGCCTGTTTTAGGTATTTCTTTAATAATTGCTTTAATTTTCACCACACCTTTCGTCACAACTACACTAGGCGAAACTTTTCGATTTGGTCCTACAGGAAGCCAACCCCGGTTAACTAAAACAACGCGCTCACTATCAAGCAACCGAAAAGGAGTATAAATGTAATACCCCGCTTTAGTGTTTTGTACCTGATTATCTAATAAAATTTGAAAATCTTCTAAAAACCTCCCATTTACTCTAACAGGTCGCCATAAAAGATTGTCAAGACTTGAAGTGGCGTTATCAATTTGATTTAAATCCATTACCTCTGTTAACTGTCTGTTTTCAAATTCGACAAATAAATTTCTTTTTTGTTCTGCGCGATCTAGTTGCCAGCAGCCCAGGAAAACAAACAAACCAAAAAACCCTATCGCTAATAAACTCGTAATTAAGCCTGGACTAAAGCACCAATTTCTAAAATATAAATTCATCTTTTAAAATGTATCCTGTTTATACTGGTAGAATGTATGAACGATAAACTGAGATAACAATAATCGACATTATGATTTTTAAAATATACATCGCAATATTATTTCTCTCAATTGGTGCTTCACTATTAGCCGGGGGATTTTTTCTTGTCAAAGATGATTCTAAATCAAAACGCATGGTTACAACGCTTACTTTCAGAGTCGCACTTTCGATACTGCTATTTACCTCGCTTCTTATAGGTTTCAAGCTTGGCTGGATTCAACCACACAGCGCAGGTTTTTAACTCTGCCTGAAATGAGAAAAATTATTATTGACCTAAACTAGAAAAGCGCTGCTAATGCAGAGTTTATATATATACTATTTGGTTTTTTAACTAGACCCAATAGACAAAGACATATAAGCCTAACCAAACCACATCAACAAAGTGCCAATACCAAGCCACGCCTTCAAAAGCAAAATGATCTTTTGCAGAAAAATGGCCCTTCATCGACCTAAATAAAATAACCAGAATCATAGTTGCGCCCATAGTGACATGGAAGCCATGAAAACCAGTCAGCATAAAGAACGTCGATCCATAAACACCCGACTCCATCGTTAGATCTAACTCATGATATGCATGTTGATATTCTACAACTTGAAAGTACACAAAAACAAAGCCCAAAAGTACGGTTGCCGCTAACCACCAACATAAGGGTGCGCGATGATCTTTTTTCAAGGCATGGTGAGCAAATGTGATAGTCACACCACTTAATAAAAGAAGTATCGTGTTTATAAGAGGAACATCAAACGCAGGGATGACCTCTTTAATAGCCATATATTTCGAATCCGGATTAGCTAAGGACATATCTGGGGTCGTTAATAGCGGCCAAACTGCTTGAAAATCAGGCCATAAAAACTCATTTGTTGGAAAACCGGCACCTTCTCCGCCGAGCCAAGGCACAGACAAGACTCTTATATAAAAAAGTGCTCCAAAGAATGCGGCGAAGAACATTACTTCAGAAAAAATGAACCAACTCATGCCCCATCGAAAGCTTATATCCACCTGCTTATTATAACTTCCTGAAAGGCTCTCACCGATAACATCTGAAAACCAACCAGAAAACATATAGACAACCGCAGCTACACCAAGCCCAAGGATAAAAGTGCCAAAACCAGAACCATTCAACATCATGCCACCACCAATGAATGAAGTGAACAATGCCAAAGTACCCACAATAGGCCAGCGACTTGGTTCAGGGATAAAATATGCGTCTTGAGAGTTAGACATTACTATTCCTCGTTTCTATTATTTATTTTGCTAACTTTTAGTATTTATCGCCTCGATAAATTTAGTCTCAGAAACTGCGACATCATTATCATCAAGGGATCTAAAAAAAGTATATGACAATGTCATTATTGAAATATCTTTTGGCAGCTCAGGTCCAATAATATAACGCACCACCATCTCTTTACGCTCACCTGGTTTCAGCAGCTGTGCTGTAAAACAAAAACATTCTGTTTTATCAAAATATAACGACGCTAATGGTGGCACCAGGCTCGGTATGGCCTGACCTAAAACTGGTTTATCTGAAATATTCTCGACAACAAATGTTGCTTCAGCAATCTCCCCAGGATGCACATTCATTTTAAATTTTGCTGCTTCAAACCTCCATGGAAGTCCAGGATTCACATTAGTATCGAACTCTACCGTTACCAACCGCTCCACATCAACGTTCTTAGCTTCTGCTTCTACTTGAGAAACTTCACCAGTTTTACCATTAAGCCCGGTGACATCGCACAACACGTCATAAATAGGCACCAATGCGTAACCAAACCCAAACATGCATGCAGCAAAAACAAAAAGCTTCTTAGGTGTAACTCTCGTGCCATCTCGCATATCTATGTGTACACCAAGATTATTCCAGCATAAAAACCAACCGCGACGAGTCCAAGTACTATAACTAATAGTAAGTTCTTGGTTGCTAGTTTTTTTTCAGCTATTGTCTTATCATCATCAATCATTATTTCAGCCCACCTCTTTATATTTACGAATGTGCCGTTGCATTAGTCACTATCGGCGGTGTAGTAAAACTGTGAAAGGGGGGAGGCGATGGCAAAGTAAATTCTAAGCCTTGAGCGCCTTCCCAAACCTCATTTGAAGCCTTTTTTCCACCACGAATACACTTGATAACAACCCAAACAAGAAAGAGCTGGCTCAATCCAAAACCAAAGCCACCAATACTAATAATCATATTCCAATCCGTAAATTGCGTACTATAATCTGGAATACGGCGAGGCATTCCCGCTAAGCCAATGAAATGCATTGGAAAGAATAAAACGTTTACTGAGATAGTAGATGCCCAGAAATGCCACTTGCCAAGTGTTTCGTCATACATATGACCAGTCCATTTGGGTAACCAATAATAAACACCCCCAAGGATACCAAAGACAATGCCTGGAACAAGAACATAGTGAAAATGTGCTACGATAAAATAAGTATCATGGTACTGAAAATCAACAGGTGTTATGCCCATCATCAAGCCGGAGAAACCTCCTAAGGTAAACATGAATAATACACCTATGGCAAATAACATAGGTGTTTCAAATGTCATAGACCCTCTCCACATGGTTGCTGTCCAATTAAAGACTTTAACCCCTGTTGGAACTGCAATTGCCATCGTTGCATACATAAAGAATAATTCGCCGGCCAACGGCATCCCAACAGTAAACATATGATGCGCCCAAACAAAGAAAGATAAAAATGCAATTGACGCTGTCGCATAAACCATAGAGGCATAGCCGAATAAGGGCTTGCGTGCAAAAGTTGGAATTATTTGTGAGATAATTCCGAATGAAGGCAACACCAAAATATAAACTTCTGGGTGACCAAAAAACCAAAATATATGCTGGAATAATACCGGATCACCGCCACCGGCAGCATCAAAAAAAGCAGTGCCAAAAAATCGATCTGTTAATAACATTGTCACCGCCCCAGCCAATACTGGCATAGCGGCAATCAACAAAAAAGCGGTAATAATCCAAGTCCAAACGAATAAAGGCAACCTCATAAAGGTCATACCTGGTGCACGCATATTAAAAACCGTGGCAATAATGTTGATAGCGCCCATGATTGACGAGATACCTAAAAAATGCACGGCAAATATTAAGAAAGGGAAACCATCACCCAATTGCAATACTAGTGGTGGATACATAGTCCAACCGCCGGCTGGTGCGCCTCCCTGCATAAAAAAGGTAGATAATAGTAGTGTAAAAGCAAATGGAAGAATCCAAAAACTCATATTATTCATACGTGGCATGGCCATATCCGGCGCACCAATCATCATCGGGATCATCCAATTAGCTAAACCAACACCAGCAGGCATCACAGCACCAAAAATCATGACTAGTGCATGCACAGTGGTCATTGAATTATAAAATTGGGGGTCAACAAATTGCAGTCCTGGCTGAAAAAGTTCGGCCCGTATTACCATTGCCATGGCTCCGCCGATAAAAAACATAATCAAAGAAAACACCAAATACATCGTACCGATGTCCTTATGATTGGTCGAAAACAACCAACGGCCTATGCCCGTCGGCTTATGATCGTGATGATCTTCGTGGATAACTGCTTCACCCATGTGTCTATCCTCTATTAACTATCTATTAGTTTATTATTGTTTAAAATATTACGGTTATCTTCCTGCTTTTACATCCGACGGTTGGACAACGTCTTTTACTGTATTTTCCCAAGAGTTTCGCTCATGGGTAATCACAGCCGCAATATCGGTATCATTCAACTGATCTTTAAACGCTGGCATCAAGTTTTTACCATTAAGAAGCAAGTTAATCATATCTTTCTGTGGCCCGTTAACAATTCCACTACCATTCAATGCCGGGAATAAACCCTCTATGCCATTGCCATCAGCTTGGTGGCATGAAGCACAATTTGCAGAATAAATAGATTTGCCCTTCTCTAATAGTTCATCTTTGGACCATTCACGGCTTGCACCGTCTGCAGCAGCTAGCTGAAGAGATTTTTGCTCCTCTGCCCAAACAGAGTATTCTTCTTTTGAAACGGCATGTAAAACAATAGGCATAAAACCATGGTTTTGTCCGCACAACTCTGTGCATTTTCCGCGATAGACACCTGGCTCCTCTATATAAGTCCAATTATCGTTAATGTAACCAGGAACTGCATCGCGCTTCCAGCCCAAAGCAGGCACCCACCAAGCATGTATGACATCTGCTGCTGTAGTCAAAATTCTTATTTTTGTATCCACGGGGAGCACAACAGGGTTGTTCACATTTCTAAGATAATTTTCGATTGTCGACGGGTCTATTCCTGAATTTTTTTGACTTGCTTCATAATCTCGTTCGGACAAAGCACTAAAGAAACTTATCCCTTCACCCTCACCATCAAGGTAATCATATTTCCATTTCCACTGATAACCAGTGACCTTTAATGTCATATCCGCCCCGCCGGTTTTTTCCATAAAAACGAGTGTTTTAGTAGCGGGAATGGCCATACCAACCAAAATCAAGATCGGAATAACCGTCCAAGTGATTTCAGCAGCCGTACTGTGATGGAATTGAGCAGCAACTGCGCCTTTTGATTTTCTATGATAGAAAATTGACCAAGCCATAACACCGAAAACAGCAATACCAATTGCCGTAACGATGTACAAAATAGCCATGTGTAATTCATAAACTTTTTGACTGGTTGGCGTCACGCCTTCGGTCAAATTAAGCGGATATTCGGCGAGAACAGCCCCACTTACTAAGAACAATGAAACTGCAACTAACCCGAACACAGCTTGTTTTAATTTATCGACTGACATACAACAATCCTCAGCATTGATGATTTTTTATTTTTAATGACTACTTATTTATAATTTAACTTTATATAACTGTTTTGTCGCACCATAATTATATTTAGTTCAAATAAACAACTCATACGTTACTCAATGATCATGACATAACACTAAACATGCTGAAAGCTTTGTATTATATATACTTTTTTAGCTCGAAGTTATTAATGCCTGATTAAACGATTTCTTCGGGTTAAGCTTATAAAGCTTTATTGCACATATATTAAGGCAACGAACCTCAGCCTTATGATTGCCATAGTTTTCTTCGGACGACAATATGCCCTAAATTAGGCACCTGTTGCAACCTTAAGATTATATTATCTAACACCAAAACCTAATATATGTGACAGATCTATTTTTTTACTCATTTCAGCATAATTTATGTCATCCATATAGACAAGATCTGCAATATTTGGACAAGCCAACTCCCTGCTTAATAATATTTTGGTTTCTTCTTTGTATAGATAATTTTTTTCCACCTGATTGCTTACCCATCCACATAATACTAAGCCATCAGATCTTATAGCCTCTGCTGTTAGTATTGCGTGATTAATACAGCCTAAACGTAGCCCAACCACCAATAGAACAGGTAATGCTAATTCATGTACTAGATCATTCATTTTAATATCATCAGATAATGGCACTCGCCAACCACCTATACCCTCGACAACCGTATAGTCAGATAATAAGGTTAATTGGTTGTAACTTGATAGTATAGGAGCCAGCTCAACAATTACACCAGCCTGCCTAGCAGCAAAATTAGGTGAAACAGGCTCATCAAATACAAATGGATTTATAAGATCATAATCTATAGTCTCACTACAATGCTGCATTATTAAATACGCATCATCATTTATGAGTTTGCCTTTAATATATTTCCCGCCACTCGCTACAGGCTTCATACCACTAGCTTTGTACCCTTGCCTCTTTAATGCTTCCATCAGGGCAAGTGCAAAGTAAGTTTTTCCAACACCAGTATCTGTCCCCGCAATAAAAGTACCTTTTCTCATAATTATATTAATTTTCTTGCCTTGAGATCTTGTTTTAGCTTATCTAATGATATTGACTGAGACTTGATGTCGCGAATAATCATTTTTTCTTTGTCAGACCGCCAAGCATGGCCGTAAACGACTTCATATGTGGCGGGCAACTTGTCATTTGAGCGCAACTCTTCATAATGCATGATAACTTTATTTAATCGCTGCTTACCCGTTAATGACTTTCTTCTGCCTTTATTAACATTTTGTGCTCCAATATTTTTTAGATCATGCATTAATTGCAAGCAATCATTGTAACCCATCACTATGTTTTCAACGCTTAGCACCGGTGATTGCAGCCCGTTACGAATCAGTGAATCACCAATATCATGCATATCAACAAAAGCATTAACATGGATATCATCGTCGACTCTTTTCCAGCAGTCGCGTAATTCCTTTAACGTGTCTGGCCCAAAGCTTGAGAATAAAAAGACGCCCCCAGGCTTAAGCATTCGTCTAACTTCAGCAAAGACAAAGTCCAGATCGTTGCACCATTGCAACATCAAGTTACTAAACACTAGATCAAACTGGTTGTCTCGTATAGGCATTTGAGCTGCGTCAGCACAGACAAAATGGTTGTTTGAAAAATAAAAATATCTTGGCGAATTTTTTTGCGCCATTTTTAGCATTTCTCCTGAAATGTCACTCAGGTAGTATTGTGCTTTTTTAAATCTTTTTTTTAATAGCCTTGAACCATAACCAGTGCCTGAGCCCATGTCCAAAATTGTTAGTGGATCGATTTTAATAAAATCAAATGACTCAATTAGTCGCTCGACGATAGTTTTTTGTAACATCGAAGCTCTATCATATTTTTTCGCGGCTGCATCAAATGCAAGCGAAACATCATGTTTTCTAATGTCATAAAGATTATTATTCAATTTGAGCACTTATAAACCTATTTATCATGTTGAGTATTTCTTGCGGATGATCAAAAAATAAGGCGTGGCTACCGTTTTTTATAATTTCGCATATCATTTGTGGTTGTAATTCTTTTAATTGTTTAGCTATACCCGAACTTATAAGCACGTCTTGCTCAGCAATCAAATATTGAATAGGTAGGCGTAAAGCTGAAAATTCTTTTCTTTGATCTATTTCTACTAATTCATTCAACCAAGTAAAAAGTATTGAACTATGTTTTTCATCAGCGACGCTTAACTTTATTTTTGCCCGCAACCTTTTCGTGTCTTGTTTGTTTTGGACAATAAGCTTTGAAAAATAATCGATCGTCTTTTTGGGGTGATTCAATAAATTATATTGTAGATTTAAGATCAATCTCTTATCTAATACATTGTTCCAGTCTGATTTATTAAGAAAACATGGCGAACTAGCAATATAAACAATACCTTTTATTTTATCCGTTAACGTTGCTATACGTGTAGCAACAAGGCCGCCAAAAGACCAAGCGATAATCACGGTATCATTTTCAATTTTACTTTTTATATAAATAGCTAAGTCTTCCACCTTATTTGCTTTTATCTCTTCAGCTATCGTGTAAAGACATATAGCATCAATATGATTAAAAACTTTTAGCCTATCAATCAAATTTTCCCAAACTGATTTATTAGTCCCCCAACCATGTAAAAGAACACAGTTAAGTTTATGTTTATTCATCATCTAAATTGTTCTTTATACAGTTAACTAGACGCGCAACCTGATCCTTGTCGTGAATAGCAGTGAAACTTATCCTTAAACGTGAAGTGTTCTTAGAGACTGTTGGTGGACGTATTGCTATTACTAATAACTTGTCACGATATAGTGACTCACTTAACCTCGTTGCCTTGTTTGCATTGCCTACCATATAAGGCTGTATGTGTGACATGGATTCATTTGAATTTAAATTTACTTTCCTCATTGATTTTTTATAAAATTCCGTCAGTCTATATAGGCATTCTCGCTCTTCAGTAGCATTTATCACCAACTCAATTGCTTTTGTCATCGTAACTGCTAATGAAGACGAAATAGCTGTTGTATAAATATAAGTTCTTGCTTTTTGGATGAATGCATCTATGAACAATGAGTTTCCAGAAATAAAAGCGCCGCTTCCTCCAAATGACTTACCAAATGTACCTATCAACAGCGGCACTTGTGACTGGTCTAGTTTTTTTAATTCTAATAAACCAGCTCCAGTCTCACCCAAAACACCTATGCCATGAGCATCATCAACTATTAAAACAGCATTATATTCTTTACATAGTTTTGCAATTTCAACAATCGGAGCAAAATCTCCATCCATACTGAAAACAGCATCAGTCATTACCACCAGGTTATATTTTTTATATTTCTCCATTAATATTTTGAGATGGTTTGTGTCTCCATGTCGATAACGCACTAAACTCCCAACAGACAACTGTGCCGCATCGATTAAAGAAGCGTGGTTGAGCTTATCTTGTAGGATAATTGTAGTTTTGTTTATTAAAACAGAAGCAATGGCGAGATTAGCTAAATAGCCCGAACTGAATACTAATGCAGCATCTCTTTTAAGAAATTTTGCTAATCCTTCTTCCAATATCCTATGTGGTTTTAAATAGCCTGTGACCAACTGTGATGATTTTCCGCCTACACCATATTCTTCGACAGCACCGATCATAGTCTCTTTCAAAACAATATTGTCTGCCAGGCCTAAATAGTCATTACTACTGAAATTTATGTACTGTTCATTTTCAATTGTAGCTATCGATCCTTTTGAGAAATCTACAATTTTTCTGACTCTGTATAAACCACTACTTTTACGCTTATTGATTTCGTCAACAAGATCCACTTTCTTACAAAGCCCTGTTAATGACTGCTTGATTGGACACCCAGACGCTCAAACAACCTTTGATCTTCAATTAATTCTGGGTTGTCTGTCGTCAGCAGTTTTTCACCATAAAAGATAGAGTTTGCCCCTGCGAGTAAACATAATGCCTGCATCTCTTTCGTCATTTCACTACGACCAGCAGATAGTCGAACATAGGATTCTGGCATCATTATTCTGGCACTAGCGATAACCCTTATAAAATCGATAGGATCAAGATCATCCATTTCATCTAGTGGCGTACCTTCAACTTGAACCAACATGTTTATTGGAACACTTTCTGGCTGTACTTCCATATTTGCCAGACTCATTAACAAACCAGCACGATCGTCTATTTGTTCGCCCATACCAATTATACCTCCACAACATACATTAATCCCTGAATCTCTAACATGTTCAAGAGTGTCTAGACGTTGTTGGTAGTCACGAGTACTAATAATTTTAGAGTAATATTCAGGAGAACTGTCAAGATTATGATTATAGTAATCTAGTCCCGCGAGCTTTAGCTTTTGTGCCTGTTCTTTGTCTAACATGCCTAATGTAGCGCAAGTCTCCATGCCTGTTTTTTTAATAGCCTCTATCATAACAATTACTTTTTCAAGGTCACGTTGGCTCGGCTGTCTCCAAGCAGCGCCCATGCAAAATCGAGTCGCACCTCTATTTTTTGCGGATTTTGCCTGTTCAAGAACAACATCTAACTCGAGTAACTTCTCTGCCTTAATGCCTGCTTTATAATGTGCGCTTTGCGGACAATAAGCACAATCTTCGGGACAGCCGCCTGTTTTAATATTCATCAAAGTGCTCAATTGAACAACATTGGGATCAAAATTTTCTCGATGTACTTGTTGGGCTTGGTAAATTAAATCATTAAACGGTTGAGTGATTAGTGAAATAACCTCTGGTTTGGTCCAATTATCTTTAATTTTTATTTTTTTTTTCATAAGGATTTTATCCGTGTTATGAATTTTTTAGGCTCTATGATTGCTCAAAGCGAAAGCGGCAACTTAATACAATAACGTCTAGGAATTTAATGTAAACTTTTTATTGTGAATTAAGTTAACAAATCAGCATTGATCCTAATAGCATGTCCTCGCCATGCCCTCAAAATCCGTCTTTTTTATAAAAACAGATAATAGACGTCATAAAGTTATAAACAACTAACAAGCCTAAAACTTAGCTTCTACTTTAGTCGAAGCCACCAAGAAATCACGCCATATTCCAGCCTTGAGAGTATAAAGAGCCGCGAAATTTTAACGCACCGTTTTACTTGATGGCGTGATGGCTCTGAGCTAGACAGCAAGTTAGATTAATTCTTTTGTAAGAGGTCAAAATATTCAAGTATCAAGATTATCCGCTATAAGTGCATTTTGTTCGATAAACTCTCGCCTAGGCTCTACTTGATCGCCCATTAAAGTCGTAAAGACCTCATCAGCAGCAAACACGTCCTCAATTTTTACTTGTAACAAGCTTCGAGTCGTAGAATTCATCGTTGTTTCCCAGAGTTGGTCAGGATTCATTTCACCGAGGCCTTTATAACGCTGAATAGACAAACCTTGCTCCGCTTCCTTTAACAACCAATCAAAAGCCAACTTTAACGAAGTAACCGCTCGCTTACGTTCATTGCGCTGTATATAGGCGTTTTCATTCAAATCATGCAGCTGTTCTAGCGCTGACAACTTCTTATAGTCCCCTGAAGAGAAAAAATCTGGCGCAAAAACATTACTTGATTCTAAACCATGAATTGACACTATTACCTCCGCTCCAAAACAGTCATCATTTGTTGAAAATAACTCAAAACCGTATTCGGTAACATTAGCATCATCATTATTTAGATAAGCAACTAAGTTTTCAAACCATTCTTTTACTAAAACCTCAGTTTTACAGTCCGCTTCCGTAATTAATTTCATATAGCGTATAGAGTCAACAATGGTTGGATGATAACGTTTACAAAGCCTATTATATGAGCGATTCATCAGAATATAACAGTCAGCCATGTTTTTAAGAGCTTGATTTTCAATTGGGCCTTGTCCTTCTTGCACAAAAAGTTGACTATTTTCTAACGCCATCTCTAACAAATACGCTTCACGATGAGCCTCATCTTTCAGATAACGTTCTTGTTTCCCTTTTTTTACTTTGTAAAGTGGTGGCTGTGCAATATATACATGACCCCGCTCTACAAGCTCAAGCATTTGTCGATAAAAAAAAGTAAGCAACAAGGTACGAATATGTGCTCCATCTACGTCAGCATCCGTCATAATTATTATGCGATGATATCTTAATTTATCAGGATCGAACTCATCACGACCAATACCGCAACCTAAAGCTGTTATAAGCGTTCCAACCTCCACAGACGATAACATTTTATCGAAACGTGCCTTTTCTACATTCAATATTTTGCCTTTTAACGGTAAGATTGCTTGATTTTTACGGTCACGGCCTTGCTTTGCTGAGCCCCCGGCAGAGTCACCCTCCACCAGAAAAAGCTCAGACAACGCGGGATCTTTTTCCTGACAGTCCGCGAGCTTCCCTGGCAGCCCTGCGACATCGAGGGCGGTTTTTCTCCGCGTTAACTCACGCGCCTTACGTGCTGCTTCACGCGCACAGGCTGCCTCAACAACTTTGGAGGTTATAGATTTTGCCTCAATAGGTTTTTCTAATAAAAACTCATGTATTTTTTCAGCTACGCACGACTCGACCGCTGACTTAACTTCGCTCGAAACTAGCTTATCTTTTGTTTGAGAAGAAAACTTTGGATCAGGGAGCTTTATTGACAATACCGCCGTCAAACCCTCCCTAACATCTTCACCTGTAACCGCGACTTTAGCTTTGGCTGTTATTCCTTGTTTATCCATATACTGATTAAAGCTTCGTGTTAATGCTCCCCGAAAACCAGAGAGGTGTGTTCCTCCGTCTTTTTGTGGAATGTTATTCGTAAAACAAAATATATTTTCTTGATATGAATCATTCCACTGCATTGCCAGCTCAACAGAAACTTCTTCTTTATTAGTCTCTATATCTATGACTGTCTCGTGCAAAGGTGTTTTGTTTCGATTCAAGTGTTTAACGAAAGCGCTTATTCCTCCCTTATATTCAAACAAATTTGTTTTTCCACTTCGCTCATCAAGTAACTCTATCCGTACTCCGGAATTTAGAAAAGAAAGTTCGCGTAAACGCTTAGCAAGAACATCGTAGTGAAACTCTAAAAGCTTAAAAATGGCAACACTTGGTAAAAAAGTTATTTCCGTACCCGTTTTATCTGAGGCGACACTTTTTGCCAATGGCGCTACAGGATCCCCATTACGATAGGCCTGACGGTGAACAAAACCTTCCCGGTATATTTTTATATCCAACTCATCTGAAAGAGCATTTACGACGGAAACACCAACACCATGAAGGCCCCCGGAGACTTTATAAGAATTGTCATCAAACTTACCCCCCGAATGCAAAGTTGTCATAATAACTTCCGCTGCCGAAACACCTTCTTCTTCATGGACACCCACAGGTATTCCACGTCCGTTGTCTGTAACAGAAATTGACTCGTTTGAATGTATAGTTATTTTTATATGGTCACAATAACCAGCTAAAGCTTCATCAACACTATTGTCGACCACTTCAAAAACCATATGATGAAGGCCGGTGCCGTCTTCGGTATCGCCTATATACATCCCGGGTCGCTTCCTGACAGCTTCAAGGCCTTTTAAAACTTTAATTTTCGACGAATCATAAACATTTTCTTCAGACATGGTTTTCTCTCTTTATCAGTTGAACTATTCTATCATTTTTTGTATCTTCCCGTGTTTCACGTGAAACACACCACAGCCCTCGTGTTCTTGTGCTATCCACTCTGGACAGCTCAGAGACGAAACAAAAAGCTGAGTATCGTTAGCAAGCAGTAGATCTAACATTTTCTTCGACGAATCAACATCCAGTTCCGCCCCAAGGTCATCGACCAAAACCACCGCATTGTTTCCCAACTCTTTTAGTTTATCAACCTGTGAAGACACAAGTGCTGCGCTAAAAAGCTTTGTTTGACCCCGTGATAGGTGATTGATTATATTATAGTCTTCGTAGCTAAAGGAAACATTTGATAGGTGTGGTCCAAGGTTTGTGTAGCCTCTTTTCTCATCTTCATTTCTCCCGGCAGCTAACAAATCAGACAGATTAAAATTCTTGTAATTGTCGTTCAAATAATTAATCTTTACCCGCCCGGGCAACACATAAGCCGCATGCTTTTCGTTCAACAATCTATTCAGGTCTGAAACATAAGAGTTTCTCATAAGATCAATTTTTGTGGCTTCTTGCCCCATCAACCTTTCCCAACCACTTATTTCTAAAGGGTCTATTCGCCGATCACTTTTTAGAAGTGCGTTTCTATGGCGTAATGCGAGATGATAGCCTTTCCAGGCACTCATATATTTTCGTTCCACGTGAAACAAAGACCAATCTAACCAGTGCCGTCGGTTTTTTGGGGGGCCAGTGAATAATGTGTCGTGGTTGGGGGTTAATATATAGACAGGTAATAGTTTAGCTTGTTTAGATGCTGTTTTTATTGACTCTCCGTCAAACCTTATCTTTGTTATTCCATGTCCTTTTTCAATTCCTACCGAGAAAGGGTTTCCTTTCTTTTTTCCCTTTGCATAAACTTGGAGCTTACTTTCCCCGTAAGTAATAACATCATTTATTCGCCGACTTCTAAATGACCTTATTCTAGATAATAGGTATATGCTTTCAAGTATGGATGTTTTGCCGCTCGCGTTCGGGCCATAGAAAAGATTAAGTTTTTGGCTTGGTTCTATTCTAAAGTCACCCAGGTTGCGGACTGATCTGGCATTGAGTTGTTCGATATAGGGCATTTTATCTAGAGGCGCATCGGCATCACAACATATTGACAGTTCGAGTCGTCCTCAGGTAATAATAAACAACTACTGTTGGGATTTAGAATGCTTAATTTAACATTTTCGCTTTTAATAATGGTTAAGGTGTCTAATAAATAAGAAACATTGAATCCAATTTCTATTTCTATGCCGCTGTAATTTACTTCTAACTCTTCTTCCGCCTCTTCTTGCTCAGGGTTATGAGCTAAAGCCTTCAAGCTGTTTGAATCAAAAACAATCCTAACTCCTCGGTATTTTTCATTCGATAATATAGATGCGCGAGTTAAGCTATTTCTTAATTCTTCTCTATTAGCTAATACTGGTGTTTCGCTTAACTCGGGGATAACCCGCTCATAATCAGGAAAACGTCCGTCTATTAGTTTGCTTGTAAAGCATGTCTTCTCCTTTATTATCCTAATATGATTCGTACTTACTTGAATTTCTATTTCACTATCGCCGTTTTGTAGAATACGCATTAATTCAGTGATTCCCTTCCTTGGAACAATTATTTGTACTAATTTTTCTGTTTGTGATTGAATTTGTGTTTCGTCTACAGCAAGGCGATGTCCGTCTGTGGCGACAGCTTTAATCTTGTTTTCGGTGATTTCTAATAGTAATCCATTCAAATAATAACGAACGTCTTGTTGAGCCATTGCAAACTGAGTGTTTTCCAACAGTGTTTCGAGTTTTTCCTGCTTTATTTTAAAGTTTGTTGTTTTTTCTATGATTTCAATGAATGGATACTCTTGAGAAGGTAGTGATGCAAGCGTAAATCGGCTCTTACCTGATTTTATGAGAACTCGCTCTTTTTTTATTTCAAAATCAAGTTTGGCTTTTTGAGGTAATGCGCGGCAAATGTCTAATAATTTCTTTGCGGGCAGTGTTAAGGCTCCTGTAAGATTAAATTCTGCTGTCACTTCGACTATAAGTTCTACCTCCATGTCTGTTGCAGTTATTTTTAATGACTTTTCTTCTATATTCAACAATACATTAGAAAGTATCGGTAAAGTTTGACGTCGATCTACAACACCGCTAACTGTTTGTAATACAGGCAATAGCTCATCCCTATTTATACTAAATTTCATATATATACCTATTGTTATTACTACTAGTAAATCAAAAACGTGTTTATAAGTCTAAATAATGTATAAAATCAATAGCTTAAAGCTTTCTAACAGGCCTTGCTATGCTGTGGGTAATTAATCATTTACTGTTGATGAAATGTTGATTGTTTTAATCATTGGTTTTTAGATCAACTTACTCACAGACTCTTCTCAGCTTGTTAATGTGTTTGTTAAATTAATATAATCTTCTTCTATTCTATGTTCGGTTTTTCTTAGTTCTTGTATTTTTCTACAAGCATGTAAGACAGTAGTGTGGTCTCGGCCGCCAAATGCATCGCCTATTTCAGGTAGACTGTGGTTCGTTAGTTCTTTGGACATCGCCATAGCAAGCTGTCTTGGTCTAGCTATAGATCTGTTACGTCTCTTAGAAAGCAAGTCAGCCACTCTTATTTTATAGTATTCCGCGGTTGTTTTTTGTATGTTTTCCATAGTGATTTGTTTATCTTGTATGATAAGCAAGTCTCTCAAAGAGAGCTGTGTGAAATCTAATGTAATCGGTTTTCCTGTAAGATTTGCATTTGCTATTACTCTGTTTAATGCTCCTTCAAGTTCTCTAACGTTTGAGCGAAACCGCTTTGCGATAAAAAAAGAAACTTCATCCGGTATGTTTTTATGTACTAATTCAGCCTTTTTACGGATGATTGCAACACGAGTTTCTAATTCTGGGGGCTCTATAGCTACAGTTAGTCCCCATCCAAAGCGAGATTTTAATCTTTCTTCTAATCCATCAACTTCTTTTGGGTAACGGTCACATGTTAAAATAATTTGATGTTGTCCCTCAAGCAGCGCATTGAAAGTATGAAAAAATTCTTCTTGAGATCGTTCTTTTTTCGCAAAGAACTGGATATCATCTATTAGTAGTGCGTCTAAGGATCTGTAGTGTCGTTTAAACTCGTTGATAGCATTGTGTTGCAACGCTCTTACCATGTCGGCAACAAATCTCTCGGAGTGTAAATATGCAATATTGGCGCTAGGTTTTTGTTCAATAATCGCAGCACCAACGGCATGCATTAAGTGGGTTTTTCCGAGGCCCACCCCCCCGTAGAGAAATAAAGGATTATAAGCGTTACCCGGGTTTTCAGAAACTTGAACTGAAGCTGCTCTTGCGAGTTGGTTAGACTTGCCCTCAATAAAGTTATTAAAGGTAAAATGTGGATTCAAATTATTAGAGTGTCTTACTGGTTTTGACGACGATTTCTCGTAGAAAGCATTTAGGTTTTGTGGAATTGATTTTTTAGGCTCTATGCGGCTTTCTTTACTATTACGACTGCCTATTTTGATTTCTAGTGATATGTCTTTTCCATTTACTTGTTCGGCACATAATATTTCCTCTATACGCATTAAATGACGCTCAGAAACCCAGTCAAGGACGAATCTATTTGGAGCAAGAAGCTGCACAGCGCTTTCGCTTTCGACAGCATGCAAAGGGCGTATCCAGGTGTTGAATTGTTGGGGAGATAATTCGCCCTCAAGCTTTTCAAGGCATCGTTTCCATGCGGAAATTTCCACTAATCAGACCTCGATGAGTTTATAGTTAATAAGATAAGATATTAGTGTATACCTGATTAAAATAGTTATCCACAACAACAAAATTCTGTTGTTGTGCAGGATGTAATTGACTTGTTTGTGGTTGTAACAGTAATATGTCGGCCCTTTTAAATAGCGCTATTTAAAGTAACAGAAGGCATTAGTATATGAAAAGAACATTTCAACCAAGCAAACTAAAACGAAAAAGAAATCATGGCTTCCGCGCCCGGATGCAAACACGTTCGGGAAGATTGATAATTAAGTCACGACGAAACAAAGGAAGAAAAAGGCTTTCAGCTTAAATTGTTGTAAATAGTGTCTTCTTTCGAGGGTCGTTTTCGAGCCCGTAATAGATTAAAGTGTCCAAAAGATTTCAAACTTGTATTTGCTTCAAAACATCGTTCTAGTGATAAATTGTTCTTGTTTCTAGCCAGAGAAAATAATCTTAATCAAGCACGTTTAGGCTTGGTTGTACCCAAGAAATACGTGTCAAGGTCTGTAGATCGAAATAAATTAAAGCGAATTGTTAGAGAAAGTTTCCGATTTAAACAAAAACAACTTGAAGGGATGGATGTTGTGGTTTTGGTAAAAAATAAAATCAATTGCAAAAATCGACCGACTGCACTAGAACTGGTTAAACATTGGAATAAAATCAGTAAATGAAGCAAGTTCTAATACTATTAGTTAGTCTCTATCAGCGTTACATTAGCCCGTATCGTAACTCTTGCTGCCGGTTTTATCCGACTTGCTCTCAATATACGATTGAAGCTCTTTCAGAATATGGCGCTTCAAAAGGCCTGTTGCTGGGTTTCTGGAGAATTTGGCGCTGTCATCCGTTTCATAAGGGCGGTTATGATCCTGTCCCTCAAAAAATCATAAAAAATAGCTAATGGAAACAACACGTTTTATTTTATTAGTAGCGCTAGGCTTAGTGCTGACGATGATCTATCAATCTTGGCATCAGGATTATAATGATTTACCCACTCAATCTGAAATAAATAAACAAGAACTAGTTTTAGAGTCAACGGAGGGCATAAGTGTGGGAGATCTGCCCACAGTATCAACATCTGCTTCAAAAAGCACGAACCAGACATTGTCTGTAGACAGGAAATCTCAGAGATTACAAAGTGGAGAAGTTATTCATGTAAAAACAGATCTTTTAGATCTTGAGATCAATACACTTGGCGGCACAATTCAACATCTAGAACTATTAAATTATCCTGTTTCTAAGAGACAAAAAATTGGAAATGTTGTTTTGCTCGATAATGAAAAAGATCATTTTTATATCGTCCAAGGCGGTTTAATTAGTGAAATTGATTCTGCTGATCATAAAACGGTTTTTGCAATTGAGAAATATAATTATTCTTTAGAAGGTAAAGACAGTGTTTCTATTCCGCTTTATTGGGAATCAGAAAATGGACTGAAAGTCATAAAAACATTCACTTTTTACAGAAACCAATACGTTGCTGATATAAACTATGAAATTCAAAACGAAACCGATATTGATTGGACAGGTAGAGCTTATGGACAAATAAATCGCACGGAAGCAAAAGAAAAAGGTTCTCGTTTTATCTATACTTACACTGGAGCGGTGGTCTCTTCTCCTGAAAAACGATATGAAAAAATAGATTTCGGTGATATTGAAGATGATAAGCTGTCTATAGATATTACTAATGGCTGGGTTGCTATGCTTCAGCATTATTTTATAACAGCACTTGTTCCTGGCTCAAAAGATGATAAATATCATTACTACACATTAAACCCTGAAAAAAACAGTTATGTAATAGGGGCAGCAAGCCCTGTTAAAAGCATTGGCGTTAACAATAGTGAGAATATTAGTCATCGTGTGTTTTTTGGCCCAAAGTTGCAAAAACAACTGGAGCAGATTGCAGAAGGCCTCGATTTAACGGTTGATTTTGGAGTTTTTTGGATTCTTGCAAAACCACTATATTGGGTCTTAGATTACATACATGGTTTTACAAATAATTGGGGCTGGGCAATTATTTTAGTGACTCTTTTGCTTAAAATATTTTTTTACAAATTATCTGCTGCTGGGTATCGCTCCATGGCCAACATGCGCAGAGTTCAGCCGCGTTTGCTATCTATTAGAGATAGGTACAAAGATGATCGTGCAAAGTTAAATAAAGCCATGATGGATATTTATAAAGAAGAAAAAATTAATCCGTTGGGGGGATGTTTTCCTATTCTAATTCAAATACCAGTATTTATTTCTTTGTATTGGGTCCTTCTTGAAAGCGTTGAGCTAAGACAGGCGGATTTCATCTTGTGGATACACGATCTTTCTATTCCAGATCCGTTTTTTGTGTTGCCATTATTGATGGGCATAACTATGTTCATTCAACAAAAACTAAATCCGGCCCCTATGGATCCCGTACAGGCTAAGGTTATGTCCGTGTTGCCTATAGTATTTACTATTTTCTTTGCTTTTTTCCCCTCTGGTCTAGTCTTGTATTGGGTTGTTAATAACACGCTTTCTATTGCGCAGCAGTGGATGATTACTCGTAGTATTGATAATGCACCTCGAAACAAATAAAACTATTGGGCTGTTTGCTTCATGGTTAAAAGCAGCGATACGATAGCAGCAATTGCCACACCAACCGGCACCGGTGGCATCGGTATAGTGCGTGTATCTGGCGACAAGACAAAAAAAATTTTCCAATTATTAACGGGTTTATCTCCAGAAGCGCGAATAGCTCAATTCACTTCCTTCAAGTCTTCCGATAAAAGAATAATTGATAAAGGGATAGCCATCTATTTTAGTAGCCCGGCCTCATATACTGGTGAAGATGTAATGGAATGTCATGCTCATGGTAGTCGCATTGTCTTAGGAATGTTGTTAGATGAGATCCTCTTGTTGGGGGCGAGACTAGCTAGACCAGGAGAGTTCACCGAGAGAGCTTTTATAAATGGTAAAATTGATCTGCTTCAAGCAGAAGCAATCGCTGACTTGATTAGCAGCAAATCAAAAAAAGCTGCACGCAGTGCTATACAATCATTGAGCGGTGTCTTCTCTGAGAAAATTAAGGATTTGAGGAATCGTATCTTTAACGCTAAAGCATTAATCGAAGCAGCATTAGACTTCCCTGAAGAAGAAGATGTTGTCATCGATGTTTTGCCTGCACCAACTGAAATTCAAACTTGTTTAGATATATTGAACGAATTAACTTCTAGAGCTAGAGCTGGTAGAGTGCTTGATCAAAACCCTTCTATTGTTATTGCAGGCAGACCTAACGCAGGAAAGTCTAGTATTTTAAATTATCTATCTGGTTTTGACTCAGCAATAGTTACAGCTATCCCCGGAACGACTAGAGATGTAGTAAAAGAAAGAATATTACTCGAAGATTATGCGGTAACATTATTTGACACAGCAGGCATACGAGAGACTGAGGACAAAGTAGAACAGGCCGGAATAGATAAGGCAAACGAAGCACTAGCCACAGCAGATATAGTTTTGGTTGTGTATGATAATACTATTCATGACTCAAATTCACATACCGATTTTCTTGGACACGTTAGCTCTGGAGCAAAGATTATTGTTGTGAGAAATAAAATTGATCTTTCTAATGAGAAAGATTTTATAAACTCAGAAAGAGAAGTTTATGTTTCTGTTAAAACTGGCACGGGCATGGATAAATTGGTGGAGGTTATTTGTCACCACCTTAATATAGTGGAGGATGAAGAAGATTTGATTTTTTCTAGACAGCGGCATCTTGAGGACCTTCATAGAATAATGAAAAGTTTAAGAAAGGTTTTGTCGGATATAAAAAAAGGCGCTGGACTAGAGATTCAGGCAGAATCTTTACGAATATGTTTGTCCGGCTTTGATGGTTTGACAGGTGAAACTACCAGTGATGACGTGCTGGGGGCAGTATTTTCTAAGTTTTGTATTGGCAAATAATTGAAAGAAGTGAGGTTGTGGTATAAAAGTTGTTTTTAAGAAGGATGTAGCTAGAACAGTAAAAAACGACGTTAATGAAACTTTAGTTGAACAGCCTAAACGCTTGAGTTATTAGACACATAAAAACACATGTAACATACGTAATGGAAATTATACTTGCAACATGCCCACAGTGAAAGCTGGGGACGTTATAAAAAAGGGAGGTCTCTTATGAACGAAATATTACGTATTTTAGATCGTGTCTTAAAAAAACAGGGCTATAAAATAAAAAAGCATAATGAATTTAATTTATCCCCCCTTAAGAGTTTTGAAGGCCTTATAGATCAAAAAAAAGTCTATGATACATTTGACTCAAACAAAAAAGACACGAAATGTAACTTAGAGCCGCTTACTGTCTGTTTACGAACGTGCATTAATGACAAGAGAACTAATGGCAGGCAGAGTGCTCTGACCGGAGTTAATCAAGACGAACATCTATTGAAGTGCATTAACTCTTTAATTGTTTCCATAAAGTATGCATATAACAATAATAAAAACATAAAATTGATAATATTTGACGATCGATCAGAGGATGATATTTTAATAAAGATTGAAAATTTATGCAAAAAGTTGATATGTGATTGGAAGATTATAACAACAGATAAACCCGGCCAAGGAGAATCTTTGTATCAGAATTTTATATATGCGAAGAATAGTGACGGATTATTTTATTTTTGTGAAGATGATTATATTCATTCTAAAACAGCTGTTTCAGAGATGATTGAGTTTTACTCTATAATATATAGTCAGACGAAAACGCATCTTTTATTACATCCACAAGAACATGAAAACATATTCAGACAGTTTAATTATCCTTCATATATTTTATATACAAAAAAAAGGCGCTGGAGAACTGTGTCACATGCAACGCATGTTTTTTTTACTCATGCAGAAGTAGTTAAAGAATATTGGAGATATTTTGAAAATACTAAGTATGTAAGAACTAAAAAAAACAGACATTTAGGTTCTGAAAAAGAAACAACTGATAATTTGTTTAAATATATACCTGGATTTTCACCTATCCCAGCAATAGCAGCACATTTACAGACTGAGCATTGTTTGCCTCCATTTTTTAATTGGCGTGAGTTATGGGATGAACAAGATGGATATTCAGAGTAAATAAAGTTTAAGGGACGCGCATTAAACCAATTTTTCAAAAGAGCTATAAACTTCACTGGGTGTTATATTAGTCATACAAATGTTATTCGAACAAATAGTTTTTAAGCAAAAGCTGCAAGGCAACACTTTTTCTATGACGATTGATTCTTTATTATTCGGGTGCCACTTGTTTGATAAATCGCGGGTAGAAAAAAGTGCAATCGTCTTAAGTTTCGCAGCATCACATAAGTGCATTGCTCCAGTGTCGTGACTTATAGCAATTGCGGATTTCATTAAAACATAATGTAATTCTGGTATAGATAGTTCACTACAAAAACTATTTGTATTTTTTGTTTCTGAGACTATTTTGTCTGCTTCAAATTTTTCATCTGCACCACCCAAAATTAAAACTTTATATTCGTCTCCGATCAAATTTGCCAACGCAGCCCAATTAGTTGACGGCCATTTTTTTAGCTGGAGTTTGCCGCCGATTAAAAAAACGACGATTTTTTTTTGTGATGTGATATTTTTTATTATGAGGTTTTTTGGCTTTTTAGCTATTATCGGATAGTTTAATTTTGTACCAGCGTTGTATTTTTTAAGAGAATATAAAAAGCGATATGTCTCTGTTGGTATTTTAAGAAACTTCTTTTGTTGTCGCAAGAATGATTTTATTCGTCCAGAGTCCCAGCCAAATGCACTTCTTATGTTTAAATAAAAACGTACTAGCAACATGTTTCTTATTGACTTGTATATTCCTATATTTTGCGGGATCTGTATGAATAAATCGTAATTTTCTTTTCTTAAAATTTTCAATATTTTCTTTCGTTCATTTTTTTTAACTATGTAAAGATTGTTTATTAATTTTTTATCTAAATTAAGCTCCACAAAAGAAACTTGACTACTATTCATTGATAACAAATCTATTTGTGCTGAGGGATGATTTTGTCTTATCACGGACAATGCTGGCAGAGCAACGATCGAGTCGCCAAATGCACCATCTCGGTTTATTAATATTTTTTTACATTCTTTTTTTTGTTTTTTAAAAAGTAATTTTGATAGAAGCTTACCTATAGCAGTTCGAATAAACCGCACAGAAATTACATATAATAATGCGATTTTATCGCCGAAAGTCATATTAGTTTATTTTCCTTAAGCTTATTTAAGACCATATTGAGTGAAATGCTCGAGATTTTTGATGGCTTAAATTCAAGATCGTTACGAGCTAACGACTTATCCGAACTTATTATGTTATTAAACTGTCCTAATGCATGTGTTCTGCGTGGGTAAGTAGGTCCGAAGAGTCCAAATACAGGCGTTTGCGAACAGGACAATATATGCATTGGAGCGGAATCATTGGCAACTGTAAATCTCGCGTGTTTGCCCAATTCTGCAAGCTCGAAAATATTGAATTGATTTGTTCCGTCAATACCGCTTGCCGTACTTAGAGTATGGTTTAATTCTGCATCATCATTTCCACCTACCCACACAATTCCAAATAGATTGTTTAATTCACAAGCAAGTTCCTTAAAATGAGGCCACCTTTTCTTTGTGTTTGTAAGGCTGGACCCTGCATGTAATATTACAAATGGTTTGTATAAGAAGTCGTGTTTCTCCAGCCAGTAATTTACCTTGTTAATTGTTGGCTTGTTAATCGGCAGATACGGTATGGCTTGGGCTGGAATAATATTTGCACTTTCAATTATTTGATTAAGACGACCAAAAGAATGACATTCACCTATATAAGTTTTTTTCGGGTGAATAGTATATGGATAATGAGGATGATTTCCTGCGATATAAGAACAGCCCGATAAGGTACAAAATACTCTCGTTCGATCATTTGACTGTAAATCATATATTCGATCAAACTTATGTTTTCTTATCCAAGGTATAGTCCTTAGCATGTTAAAGATCTCACCACGTTCAAAAGAATCTATTTGTAGTTTGTCAAAATGTGAAAATATTTGTATGAAGGGAGGGCTTGTTAATAAGTGAATATTGTCAGCGGCGTGATGCTTCAAAATCTGTTTAATCACAGCGGTAGCTATTATAGCGTCACCTAAAGCACCTAATTTTATTATTAATATTTTCACGACATATGCATAATTGAGTGTTTAAAATGAGATTAAAGCACTTTTACTTCATTTTTTCATGAAATATAGTGTTTATAAGGCTTTACGATTTTTTATGTGAAAAAGTTCTTGTGTTGTAATTGACTACTTCAGACAAGAAAAAATTAAAGTTCTATTAGTTTTATTTTTTTCAGCAGAATTAATTAAATATATTCGCTGAGCAAGAATAATAAGTTTGTAATAGTAATTAAACGATTTTGCTTATTAAGATAAGCAAATACAGTTTTTACTTAAGCACACTTTTTTCATAAAGATCAATTGTTTTGTCAATCATTGCTTTTTGTGTAAATGGATTTTTCACGCTTATTATATTTGATGTCTTATAAAGAGAAGCAATTTTTTTCGTAGCTTTTGAAATATTATTGTGTGGTGTAAGCCCATCAGGAAATAATATATTAAGTACTTCAGAGGCACCTCCATGATCATACGCTACAACAGGAGTCCCAAGGCTAAGCGATTCTAGAGCAGTTCTTCCAAAAGCCTCTGGTTTCTTTGCTAACGAAAGAACAATATCTGAAATAGCCATAATTTCTTTCAGATCATCTCTGTGACCAATAAAGTCTATTTCATTTTTAAGTCCGAGTTCAACCACTTGTCTTTTTAAAGATTTGAAAAACTTAATACGTCTTACATGTGCTCCCCCCGCTACTAAACCATGTATAGGAATACCTAGCTTCTTTAGGGCGCTTATAATTAATAAAAAGTCTTCCTGTCCTTTCCAGCGAGTAATCCGCGCCGGTAATGTGATGATAAATTTATCTCCTAGAGTCGTGTGATTTTTAGTCCATTCTTTTCTCCAGCTATCATCGGGCGAATAATTAAAAGGGAACTCCTTAGCATCGATACCCCGATGAATTATGGTTAGTTTCTTTTCTACAGTCTCTGTATAGTTATTCAAGACATAATCTTTAATGAATTGCGAAATGACAATAACATCATCTCCCTTGGTCATGATTTTACTGTATCTATTGACTGAATAAGGGCCGTGGACTGTGCAAATAAACTTTGGCCTTTTGTTTTTCCTTATACCTTTTAGTGCAAGATAGCAGACCCAAGCAGGCATTCTGGATCGAACATGTAGAATATCTACAGACTCTCTTATAAGAAGTTTTCTTAATTTTATTGCTAATATTAATGTAAACAATGATTTTCTGCCTATTGACCAATTGAAATGTTGACTACCCTCTAAGACTAGTGTGTCAACGAGCCTGCCTCCCCCGGAGATAACAATAGATCGGTGGCCTGCCTTAACCAATCCTGATGCTACTTCAAGAGTTCCCCGTTCAACCCCACCGACCTCCAAAGCGGGCAGCACTTGCACGACTGTTAATGCCATATAATCTTATCCATCAGAATGTTGTATGTATGCTTTTAATGAGGTTTTGAATGAGAAGTCTGTTTTTATAATATCCAAACCATGTTTGTTAAAGAGCTTTTTTAAAGTAACTTTTTTAAAATAATATAAATGTTCGGATGGTTTAATTTCTTTCCAGTCTGACAAAGTTTTTGAAACACGCCAATGCCCAATGTCCGGGGTAATAACATGTATCACTCCATTTTCCCCTAAGATTCTTTTTAATTCTTTAACAAGCAAGTTCAAATCAGGAACATGCTCAATAACATCATATAAGGAAATAACATTGAAATAGTTGTCAGGATAACTTTGATCTTCAATAGTCCCGCTTACGAGATTGTTAAGCTGAAGACTCGTTTTACCATAATTAATTCCCCAAGGTTCAATATCGACCCCAAAAGCATCAAAGCCATTTTCTTTAGCACTCTTCACTACAAATCCTGCGGAGCAACCAATATCTAACCAACGACCAGATGTGGTAAATTGACTTTTTACTTTACGAACTCTCTGTAATGAGCGTTTTGATTTAGCTGTAGCTTTTTTAGCATAATCGCGAGTGTACTCATCATTATATGTTTCTTTTATTTTTTCATAATTTAATCTTGGGTTTATTAAAACTAAAGAGCAATTATTGCATTTTACAAATGGCTCATTATTTTTTTTAAAAAGGTGAACAAATGAATTAGATTCACAAATTGGACATTTTATGAAGTTCGAACTTACCTTATTATTATTTTTCATTCTTCAATGTATATTTTTTACAAAATGGACGTTCTAATTAATATCAATTCAAATGCTTAAGATAATTTAGTGATTAAAAAATTATTTTAATATTCCACGATTTAGCAATATTTCAGCACAGCGATGTGCTTCATTGAAAATAGGCGGGTTTGATGTTAACTTGAGTGTTGTATTTTCTCTACTTAATAATGTCAAATGTCCTTCTTTAATAAGGGAGTTTATACTTTTATGTGTCCTGCCATCTTTATTCTGCGGGAGGTCAATTAGGCCAACAGCGGCACCGGAAGAAAGGGATTCGTAAATCATAGAAATACTATCTCTAGTTACCCAGACATTTTTAGTATTATAAATAAGTTTATGAATCTCAGCGCTACTAGTTTCGGAACATCGTAATATTTTTATATTTTCACCAGTCTGTCTGTTCACCTCATCTAGAAAAGTTTGTGGTGTTCGCATAGAATCAGCAATAGTCCAGTTGATATCAGGATTGTTAGCAATTATTGTAATAATTTGTTCTATGATTGAACTATTACTCCAATGATAATCTTTAGACAGTCCTCCAATCATAAATAAACCAGAGCCATCAACTTTTTTTTTGTTAAATTGAACTGGGTTTAATGCGCCTTTGGTCACGATGACATTATTTTTGTCAGAAATATGGTCATGTTTTGCTATTAAGCAGAAATCAAAAAAAGAGATAGGCAAGCTCGGTTTCATCAAGACAACCGTATAACCTTTTCGGGCACGCTGCGCTGCTAGCATAGAAAGATGAGTACTATGTCCTGCACCTATGATAAGTGTTGGATCTGGAAGATGTTTGCCCTGGGGATAAGTTTTAAAAAATAAATTTCTTAAGCAATTTCTTTTATTTTGAACAGGTATATCAAAGCGTCTGCAGGTTCGTATTTTTTGAATGGCACTACATAATCCAATGCTTTGAGATTCATGACCAGACTTACCATCGCTGAGGCGCCAGATATTAAAAGTCATATAAAACTAGTTTATGTATTAATTACTTTTCAAGAATATACTCTGTGCTGCAATAAGGACATTTTGATTTTCCAGTATCTTCAATAGGCAAAAACACTCGGGGATGCTGGTTCCATAATGTCATTTCAGGTAAAGGACAATGTAATGGTAATTGGTTTTTATTTATGTAAAACACAGATTCATTACTGATAGAAACTGATGTTGTTTCTTGTATTAATTTACTCATAGCATGCCTCGTTATATATAACTCAACCAATTTTGATATTCTGTCAGTTTTCCTTTTACACAATCAAAATATTTATTTTGTAATTTCGTAGTAATGGGGCCTTTTGAGCCATCGCCAATTTGACGATTGTCCAGTTCTCTGATTGGAGTAACTTCAGCAGCAGTTCCGGTAAAAAACGCTTCATCAGCAATATACACTTCATCACGAGTTATTCTCTTTTCTTTCACGAGGACATTATTTTCTTTTGCAAACTGTATAATAGTCTCACGCGTTATACCTTCTAAAGCAGATGTAAGGTCTGGGGTGTAAATTATCCCGTTTCTAACTATGAACACATTTTCACCACTTCCTTCTGCTACATAACCTTCACTGTCTAATAAAAGCGCCTCATCATAACCATCAGCAATAGCTTCCTGTAAAGCAAGCATTGAATTCATGTAATTACCATTAGCTTTTGCCTTGCACATAGTTATATTGACATGGTGCCGAGTGAAAGAGGAAGTTTTTATTCGAATTCCCTTCTCTATTCCCTCATTACCAAGATAAGAGCCCCAAGCCCAAGCAGCAACCATGACATGAACCTTAAGATTATCAGCCCTTAACCCCATGCCTTCGGATCCATAAAAACACATTGGGCGTATGTATGCAGACTCCAAATTATTATTTTTAACAGAATCAAGGCATGCTTTATTAATGACCTCTTTATCGTAAGGCATCGACATTTTCAATATATGTGCAGAATCAAACAGTCTATTTGTATGGTCTTCTAATCTAAAGATAGCTGTCCCCGTGTCTGTTTCATACGCTCGAATACCCTCAAACACGCCCATTCCGTAATGAAGGGTGTGTGTTAACACATGGGTTTTTGCTTCTCTCCAGGGCACAAATTTCCCATCTAACCAAATTACGCCGTCACGATCATCCATACTCATTAGTTTCTACCGAAAGTTTTAATTGATACTTTTAAATATTCTTCTTATCAAGCTATCTAATGGTAATGCGCCAGTCAATCGCAATCAATAAATCTTTGACTTATCGATTAAGAAAATTTGACTTAGTAATCCTCTCCAGATTGACTTATGCTGTTATTTATAGCTTGTGTTCCAATATAAACAAATAAAGGTTATTCCTGATGCTTAAAAATATCAATCCGCAAGGAGCCTATAAAATACTACAACAGAAAAGTGGTGCATTATTAATGGATGTCAGAAGCTCTATTGAATACACCTTTGTCGGTCATCCGCTCAATGCCATAAACGTTCCTATCAAGGAACCCCCTGACTGGGACATACAGCTAAGGTTTATTGAACAGGCACGAGAATCTTTAGTTGAATACTTATTCGATGGTAATCAATTACACGATATTCCTCTATTCGTAGTTTGTCGAAGTGGTCAGCGCTCAAAGCTAGCGGGTGAAATTTTGATCAAAGATGGATTTACGAACGTTTCTAATATAATTAATGGTTTTGAAGGAGACAAGGATAAAAACGGGCATAGAAACACTGTCAATGGGTGGCGTTTTCAAGGCTTGCCTTGGGAGCAATCATGATGTTTTTCAACTTTTTTGGAATTCGAAATATACGTAGCATATTTAATTATTGCGTTTATTTAGTTTTTTAATAAAAAATAAGTTTTATTAGTATTGACTTATAGACCATTATTAGAACTAAATATGAGAAAATAGGTAGGACAGGCTAAACAGGTACTCCCTCCGTTTAAGCACTGAATCTATTTAATCGCCTGGCTTATATGTGACACTTGTTTTATTTTCATAGTGATGAGTAAGGATAAGGCCAACCTCAAATAATAACCAGATTGGTACTGCCAATAAAATTTGTGAAATTATATCTGGCGGAGTTAGTAGCATTCCAATTAAGAATGCTAAGACAATTATATAAGGGCGATTAGCCGAGAGTTTTTTAACGGTAGTAAAACCACTCCTGACTAATAAGAATGTGGCAACTGGAATTTCAAAAGAAATACCAAAAGCAAAGAAAAGCTTAATAACAAAATTTAGATAATGATTTATGTCCGTCATTACTTGAACTCCTTTGGGAGCACTTACCGTTAGAAAAGAGAACAACATAGGAAAAACTATGTAGTAAGCGAAAGCTACTCCGATATAAAAGAGTAGACTGCTGCTGATCAGCAAAGGTACGGTGAATTTTTTTTCATTCGCATAAAGGCCCGGAGAAATGAAAGCCCAAGCTTGATAAAGTATGTAGGGAACTGTTATGAAAATAGCAAAGAACAAAGTTAACTTAAAAGGAGCAAAAAAAGGTGATGCTACTTCGGTAGCTATCATGTGGCTTCCTTTAGGCAGCTCAGCTATTAATGGTGTTGCTATATAAGCGTATATCTGGTTTGAAAAGGGCAGTAAAATTATCAGTATGACAAAAACACAAATAGTGGAATGCAGCGCACAAGCCCTTAACTCAATTAGATGCGAGATTAATGGTTGTTCAATATCTGAGTTAACATCTGTCATGACACTAATGTCATGTGTTTATTTGTCTGTTCGTTTGTCGTCATCAGGTTTTCCTAAAATGATGCGATCTGGCGCTTGTTTCATAAGGTCGTCAATATGATTGATGTCTTTTTCGAGTTCATTTAATTGTTTTAACTGAAGTTCTTTTTCGAGCTCATCCTTAGCATTATGAACAAAATTGCGAATTTTATTTATAAAGCTTCCTGCATCATGAGCAAACTTAGGTAATCGTTCTGGGCCGATCACAATCAAACCGATAATGGCAATGATAGTAAGTTCCCAAAAACCGATATCAAACATATTGAAATCGCCTGTAAGAGATTACTCAGCGTTTAGTAGGGTCATCAGTTTGTGATTCAACTTTACCTTCTATAACTTGTCCTTGCGAAGACTTTTCTGAGACTTCTACAGTCTCATCTTTATTCGATGGCTCTTTTACGGCGCTTCTAAAACTTTTCAGAGCGCTGCCCAAATCACCACCCATATTACGTAGTTTTTTAGTGCCAAATAGAAGCGCAACAATTAATAGAATTATCAATAATTCTGTGATGCCAAAGCCCATATCTATTATCTCCAAACAAGTGATAGTGTATTAGATGACAGTTGACCCGAATTTAAACTGACAATCAAGTTTGATTAGGCATCTTGCTTATGATTAATTTTTACGATTGGCTTTTTCGTCTAAGCCGGACAAACCAAAACGAGACTCAAGCTCATTGAGTACATCTGAATGATCCAGGCCATGATACTTTAGCAGCACAAGGGTATGGAACCACAAGTCGGCAACTTCATGAATTATAGCGCCATTATCGCCTGATTTAGACGCAATTATAGCCTCAGTCGCTTCTTCGCCAACCTTTTTTAGGATGCTATCGCTCCCGTCATTGAACAACTTGGCGGTGTACGACTCGTCAGGACTGGCCTGTTTACGTTGATCCAGTATTTCTGAGAGCGAATTAAGGATGTCTCGTTTCATTTTTGGTCTGCTATTTATAGATATCTTGCGGGTTTTTTAATATGTCTTCGGTCGTTTGCCACTCTTTATCAGCAAGTGACATAAAAAAGCAATGGTGTCTGCCGGTATGACAGGCAATACCACCTTCTTGTTTGACAGTGATCAATAACGTGTCAAAATCACAATCTAGTTGTATCGATTCAACGTCTTGATAGTGGCCGGAGGACTCTCCTTTCGTCCAGAGTGATTGACGAGATCGTGACCAATAAGTTGCTTTGCCACTATCAATGGTTTTTTCTAACGAGTCGCGATTCATCCAGGCATGCATAAGTACTTGAAGTGTCCCAGCCTCCTGTACTACTACAGGGACCAATCCATCATCATTCCATTTAATCTTGTCTAGCCATAAAATCATGCTTAATACCGTAATTGTTACAGACGGACCTCAATATTTCTCTTCGACATACATTCTTTGGCTTCAGCAACAGTATGCTCGCCAAAATGAAAGATACTGGCAGCGAGAACAGCATTCGCCTTGCCGTAGAGTATGCCATCAGCCAGATGTTCCAGATTTCCTACTCCACCAGAGGCAATTACAGGAATATTGACAGCATCACTGACCTTCTTGGTTAGCTCGATATCAAAACCATCTCTAGTACCATCTCGGTCCATACTAGTTAACAAGATCTCTCCGGCCCCATATTCTGCCATTTTTATGGCCCAATCCACCACATCTATTTGAGTTGGTTTGCGCCCACCATGAGTGAAAACTTCCCAACGACTGTTATAAGTCCTTGTGTAAACTCGTTTAGCGTCTATTGCGACAACGATACACTGTGACCCAAACCGTGTTGCTGCTCGCTGCACAAACTCAGCACTATTTACAGCTGCTGTGTTTATACTGACTTTGTCAGCTCCAGCGATAAGCATGCGTTTGATATCATCAACAGTACGAATGCCGCCACCCACTGTTAAAGGAATAAAGACCTGACTAGCCACCTTTTCAACAACATGCACCATATTGTCACGGCCATCGCTACTTGCGGTAATGTCGAGAAAAGTGATTTCATCAGCGCCCTGAAGGTCATAGCGTTTGGCTACCTCAACAGGATCGCCCGCATCGCGGATATTAAGAAACTGAACGCCTTTAACTACCCGGCCATTGTCAATATCAAGACAAGGTATGATGCGTTTTGCTAGGCCCATTAATTTGGTTTGTCGAGACAGAGTTTGTCTGCTAATTGCTGTGCTTCTGTCAAATTAAGAGTGCCTTCATAGATTGCTCGCCCGGTAATAACACCAAAGATGCCTTCCTCTTCAACTTCACACAGTGCGCGGATGTCTTTCAGATTACTGACTCCGCCAGAGGCAATCACAGGAATGGTGATGTTACTACAAAGCCTTATAGTCTCTTTAATATTTACATTATTGAGCATGCCGTCACGGCCAATATCGGTAAATATGATTTCAGTAACGCCATCGTTTTCGAATCGTCGAGCCATATCGTTTACATCGTGGTGGGATAGTTTTGACCAACCATTAGTAGCTAGTTTTCCATTTTTTGCATCAAGTCCGACGATAATATGACCTGGAAATTCAAGACAAACATCAGATACAAAATGCGGCGTTGTTACTGCACGAGTACCTATTATTACATAAGAGACACCTGCATCTAAATAAGTCTGAATTGTGTCTTCGTCACGAATCCCCCCACCTACCTGAACAGGGATGTCTGGATGTGCCTCAACCATAGCATGAATAACACCAGCATTCCTCGGGACCCCGTGAACGGCACCATCAAGATCAACAATATGCAACCGTCTTGCACCCTTCTCGACCCATTTGTTGGCCATCGCTACTGGATCATCAGAATATATAGTTTCTTGGTCCATCTGCCCTTGATTTAGACGAACACATTTTCCGTTTTTAATGTCTATGGCGGGGATAATTAACATAATAAGTTGATTCGATGAAAATCGACGAGTCGTAATCTGAAGGGTTTATTTTAAGTAATTATTTAAAAATATATATTTTTATAATCATACTAGCATATAAGCACGAATTTCATGATAAGGATTATAAGATGATAACTGTTATAAAATAAAGTGTTTGATCTTGCTTTTAATGTGCCTCATCCCAATTATCCCCATAGCCGATATCGACTTCTAGCGTTACGTTTAGTAACTCGTTCTTTGACATCCGGGTATTAATTTCATTGATAAAGGGCTCAAGCTCATTGTTTGCTACTTCAAAAACTAATTCGTCATGAACCTGCATAATCATTATTGCGTCTATAGGCGACTGTTTTAACCAACCATCTATGTTGATCATAGCAAGCTTTATAATGTCGGCTGCCGTGCCTTGCATTGGGGCATTAATTGCTGTTCTTTCAGCATATTGTCGCCGTGCCGCATTTCGAGAATTGATTTCCGGCAAATATAGCCGCCGTTGGTACACAGTTTCAACAAAACCATCTTCCTTGGCCTTTTCCCGCGTGTTATCCATAAAATCCTTAACCCCGGGGTAACGACTGAAATAGAGCTCAACATATTGTTGAGCCTCCGTTCGACTAACACCAAGTTGTTTGGCAAGTCCAAATGCTGACATGCCGTAGATCAAACCAAAGTTAATCGCTTTGGCAGCGCGACGTTGATCATTATCAACTTTATTGATATCCACAGAAAATACTTCAGCAGCTGTGGTCTTGTGTATGTCTTGGCCTTTCTCAAAAGCATCGAGCAAACCCTTGTCGCCAGACAGGTGTGCCATAATGCGTAATTCAATTTGTGAATAATCAGCGGCAACCATGGTGTAGCCAGCTGGTGCGATAAACGCTTGTCTAATCTTTCTGCCCTCTGGCGTGCGGACCGGGATATTTTGTAAGTTTGGGTTGGATGAAGAGAGCCTGCCGGTCGCTGTTACAGCTTGATGATATGAGGTGTGAACGCGTCCGGATTTAGGATTTACCATTTGTGGTAATTTATCAGTGTAGGTCGAACAGAGTTTACTCATGCTTCGATAATCCAGAATTAACCGAGGCAGCTTATAATCTTCGGCCAACTCCTGTAATACAGCTTCGGCTGTTGATGGCTGTCCCTTCGGTGTTTTTGCTAGTATCGGGAGCTCCATCTTTTCATACAAAACAGTTTGTATTTGTTTTGGTGAACTAATATTAAACGTCTCTCCGGCCTGATTATGTGCTTCGATCTCAATCTCTTGCATGCGTCTAGTTAAGTCATGCGCTTGTTGCAGCAACATATCTGAATCTATGACTACGCCATTACGTTCAACTCTCGCTAGTACCGTTATTAGTGGTATTTCAATATTGTTATAGACGTGCCTAAGTTCTGTATGTTGATTGAGATCAGAACTTAAAACATGATGGAGTTTTAAAACGATATTAGCATCTTCAGCGGCATAGGGAGCAGCGACTTCTATGTTGACCTGGTTAAAAGGGATCTGTTTAGCGCCTTTCCCAGCAACATCTTCATAATGAATAGTCTCAATGTTTAAATAATTTAATGCTAGCGTGTCCATGTCATGACGATTGGCTGTACTGTTTACGACGTACGAAGCCAACATGGTGTCATGTTCTATTCCATGCATCGTGATGCCATAATTAGCAAAGACTTCAATATCATATTTTAAATTCTGGCCTATTTTTTTTATATTTTTATTTTCGAGTATTGGTTTAAGCTTTTCCAACGTTTTGCCAAATGGCAGTTGCTCTGGTGCGCCAGCATAATCATGTTGAAGCGGAACATAAGCCGCGTGATTTTCAGCGACAGCAAAAGAGACGCCTACGATTTCAGCTTGCATGTAGTTCAGACTGGTTGTTTCAGTGTCAATAGAAATTAATGCAGCAGCCTCTAGTCTTAATAACCATTGATCCAATTGTTCCGTTGATAATATCGTCTCGTATTTAGTCTTAACTTTATTTCTTGCATCTGTCGTTAGTGTTGACTCTGTTTTGATTGATTGAGGGAGTTCTTTTACAGACTGCTTTTTATCATTATTTTCAAGTTGAGAAAGCCAACTTTGAAAATTCCAACGTTCATACATTTTTCTCAAGATAGAATTATTCGGTGCGCTTATGACTAATTCTTCAGGTGTAAAATCTAACTCAACATCATACTTAAGCGTCACGAGTTCTCGACTTAACGGTAATTGCGGGATGAATTTCCTAAGATTTTCACCGACCTTACCTTTTATTTCGTCGGCATGGGCAATAACTTCATTTAGAGATCCATATTGGTTTAACCACTTTACAGCAGTCTTTGGTCCAACTTTAGGCACACCTGGCACATTATCGGTGGCATCGCCCATTAGTGATAGATAATCGATTATTTGTTCTGGACGAACTCCAAACTTTTTTTCAACACCAGCAGGGTCCAGGTAGACATCGTTCATTGTGTTGATCAAATGAATATTATCGTTGACCATTTGGGCTAGGTCTTTATCACCGGTAGAAACAATAGTTTTAATATCATTGTTAGCCGCTTGTCTTGACAAAGTAGCAATCACGTCATCAGCTTCAACGCCATCAACCATTAAAAGCGGGACCCCCATGGCACGGATTAGATCATGTAAAGGCTTAATTTGACAAATAAGGTCGTCTGGCATGGGTGGCCGGTTCGTTTTATAGTCTGCGTAAAGATTGCTACGAAAAGTTTTTCCTGGAGCATCAAAAATAATGGCAAAGTAATCAGGCCCACCCTCGGTTAAATGCTTTTGCATCATGTTGACGACGCCATAAATAGCATTAGTTGGTTCGCCCTTAGCATTGGCTAGATTTTTTATAGCGTGGTAAGCACGAAATAAATAATAGGAACCATCAATAAGGACCATTGTATTTTCAGACATGAGACTCTGATTTTCTGGTGTTTGATATTTAAGATTACAAATTATGACAGTTTAAAAGAAAAATCTCAGATTTTTGCGGGTGTTAATACCTAATACGCGATACATATCTCAATCTACTTCATCTAAGTAGTTTGAGATGGTAAAGTAAACATCAAATACCTGAAAAGGAAAGGCAGAATGAAAAAATTTTTAATATCGTTAACACTGTTAATTGCATCAACAGTTGTAATGGTAAGCAATTCAAATTCGGACGATCTGGAACCAGTCCCTGGACCACCAGAGCTTCCTGATCGACTTGAATCGGGTGAAAATATTGAACCAGATGTGACGATAATCCGTAAAGATGATTCAGTGGTTGAGGAATATAGACTTAACGGCCAGCTTTTTATGGTTAAAGTAACTCCTTTCGTTGGGCCAGCATACTATTTAAAGGATATTGATGGTAACGGTAAAATGGATCCAACAAGATATGAGTTAGAAGATCTATCGATTCCTCAGTGGGTCTTGTTCACTTGGTAGTTTAATCTTGTTTTAACTGTGTAAAAGCAACAAGTAGAGCCATACGTTATTAATAAACGTTTGTTTTTTTGTGAATAAACAGACAAACCTTGACAAATTTAAAACTACTATGTCGGTTTATACAAATGTACTTTCAGATGATCTCGATGAATTTCTCAAGAATTACTCAATCGGTCAATTAGAACAGTTTTCGGGTATTAGTGATGGAATAGAAAACACGAACTATTTTGTTACAACGAGTAAAGGTCAATATGTACTGACATTGTTTGAAGAGCTTTCTATAGAAGAGCTTCCTTACTTTGTCGAACTAATGGCATTTCTTTCAGAAGCTAATATTCCAACAGCGCATCCTGTTAAAGATAATGAAGGAAATTATCTTCATGTTTTAAATGGTAAACCTGCCGCTTTAGTAAAAAGGTTGAATGGTGTCAGTATCGACACTCCGAATGAAAAACAATGTCGTGCTATAGGCGAACATATGGCATGTATGCATGTTGCTAGTACTAGTTTTAAATTCGAGCGGCGTGCTTCTCGCGGGATTGATTGGCAAAAAAGAACCGTTAAAAAAGTGATACCGAAATTAAACCAGGAAGAATATTTCTTATTACGCCAAGAACTTGCCTATCATGATATGAATAAATTAGGTTCCTTACCGATCTCAGTCATCCACGCTGATCTGTTTAGAGATAACGCACTATTTATTGGCGATGAGCTTACGGGCATAATTGATTTCTATTATGCTTACAATGGTTATTCTCTCTACGACTTGGCGGTAACCATAAATGACTGGTGCATGAGCGGTGAGGTAGAACAAAACGAACATAATTCAGCAGCTCTTTTACAAGCATATCAAATGGTACGGCCAATAGAAAAGAATGAGCGTGACGCATGGCCCGTTGTTTTACGTGCTGCTGCATTACGTTTTTGGTTGTCACGATTGAAAGATAAGTATTTTCCGCGAGATGGAAAGATGACACATATTAAAGATCCAGATGTGTTTAAAAAAATTATTGAGCATCGCGTTAACTGTCCTGATGAATTGATGAAGATATTTTGATAATGATTAAAAAGGCAGCAACCATTTCTTTATGATTGTTTTTCATCTTCGCATTTCACATTTGCTTGGAGTAATTGAACTCGATAATTATTTATTAATGCTGCCAAATCAGTTTTAAGATACTTCAGATAAGTATTTTTTCTGTATAAATGTCTAAAAGATATAGTAATTAAGGGATTTTTTGAAAATAGATTTACGACACAATGGTGATTTTAATTTAGAATATTACTATCTTAGGAAAGTTTTATAAGCAGTGTTATCAGATTCATCCCAATAAAGAATTCCTAATTTATCAACAAATTGTTGAAAATTTTTCTTCTCGTTTTCCTTTATTTGAAAACCCATCAATACTCGACCATAGGCAGCACCATGATTCCGGTAATGAAACAAGCTAATATTCCAGCGTTTTCCCATTTCGGTTAAAAAATGTAGTAGGGCGCCTGACCGTTCTGGAAATTCAAAGCGATAGATAACTTCATCATTCGCCTGGGGTGCATGACCGCCAACCATGTGGCGAATGTGCATTTTGGCGGCAACATCATTACTTAGATCGACTACATTATAATTTTTCTTTTTAAGATTTTTTATTAGTCTATTCTTTTCTTCAACACCCTGTTTTAATTGAATACCAGCAAATACATAGGCATCGCTATTATCGCTATAGCGATAATTAAATTCGGTGATCAAGCGGGGGCCAAGGTCATGACAAAGGTGACGAAAGCTACCAGGGCGCTCCGGGATCATGATTGAGATTAAGGCCTCTTTATTTTCACCTAAGGCAGTTAACTCTGCGATATGTCGCAAGCGATCAAAATTGACATTAGCACCACTAAAGATAGCGACCAATTCTTTATCATGGATTTGTTCTCTAGCGACATACTGTTTTAAACCAGCAAGAGCTAACGCTCCAGCTGGTTCGGAAATTGATCGTGTATCCTCAAAAATGTCCTTCACGGAAGCACAGATTTCATCGATGCTGACTAATAGGATCTCATCAACTAGTTCTTTTGTTATACGATAATTTTCTTCACCAGCTTGCTTTACTGCAGCACCATCGGCAAAAATACCAATTTCCCCCAAAATAACACGTTCGCCAGCTTCAAGAGCATTGCGCATACAAGGTGCTTCATCAGGTTCAACACCGATTATTTTTACATCGGGATAATTAGCTTGAATATAGACTGCAATACCCGCAATTAAGCCTCCACCACCGACTGGAACAAAAATAATATCTGGTCTTGTAGGGTGCTGTTCTATGAGTTCAACACCTACTGTTGCTTGTCCAGCAATGATAAGTGGGTGATCATAAGGAGGTATGTAGCACATTTCTTTTTCATTTGACATGATGATGGCATAGTCTTTCGCGTCATCATAAGTATTGCCATGCAGAATTACATCAGCGCCCATCCGCTTGACGGAATTGATCTTGATATCAGGGGTGGTTTTAGGCATGACGATAATCGCATTGATGTTTAAGCTTTTCGTCGCCATCGCTACGCCTTGAGCATGGTTTCCGGCGGAAGCAGTAATTATACCACGCTTACGAATCTCGTCGGTTAATGATGCAATCATATTATAAGCGCCGCGCAGCTTGTAGGAAAATACAGGTTGTTGATCTTCGCGTTTTAACCAGATGTTATTTTTATGCCGGAGTGTTAGTTGCGGCGCGTGATCCAATTCTGTCCGTTTAGCAATGGCATAGATACGTCGACTAGCTTCTTTAATAAGATTATTGTATTCATCAAACATCAATATAAGATAACATTTACTTGACCACAAACATATTTTTCTGCGGAGCAAAGCTATGTCGCAAGATGACAAGAAAAAAAATGTCGCTAAAGCGGCTATCGCATATATTGAAGATAATATCATTGTCGGGGTAGGAACGGGCACTACGGTTAATTTTTTTATTGAAGAACTTGCTAAAATAAAAAGTCGAATTGATGGCGCGGTTTCTAGCTCAGATGCTAGCGAAAGATTATTGAGACAGTATGATATCCCGGTATTTACGCTAAATAACGACATAGAAGTCCCGATCTATGTTGATGGCGCTGACGAAGCGACACAGTACCGGCATCTGATCAAGGGAGGTGGGGGTGCGTTGACCAGAGAGAAGATTATTGCAGCTGCAAGCAAGAAATTTGTTTGCATTATAGATGACAGTAAAATGGTTTCAACATTAGGAGTGTTTCCTTTGCCTCTTGAGGTCATACCCATGGCTCAAAACCATGTTAGCCGAGAGATTATAAAACTTGGCGGCTATCCTAAATTACGTGTTGGGTTTACTACTGATAATGGTAATATCATTATGGATGTTCATAATATGAAGATTGAAAGTCCGCTTGAACTTGAGCAGAGTCTGAATCAGATTGTTGGAGTAGTGACCAATGGTTTATTTGCACATAGACCTGCTGATATTTTGTTAATAGCAAGTAATAATGGTGTTAAAAAGAAATAAATTCGTCAATCGTGTTTCTTAATTAATACGTAATGTTTCAGAGAAGAGCTCCTAAATATATAAATTCTAAATGAATTCAGTAAATGACTTTTACATAACCTATTAAGTCTTTAACCAGTCCTTTGGCTTTAAGAATATATCATAAAGCTCCGCCTCAGGTGTCCCGCGAGCAGGGTGCCAATTGTATTCCCATCGGACCAATGGTGGTAACGACATCAGAATAGATTCTGTTCGACCTCCTGACTGTAATCCGAATAATGTTCCGCGGTCATGTATCAAGTTAAACTCAACGTAACGACCACGACGATAAAGTTGAAAATTTCTCTCGCGCTCACTAAAGGGTATTTCCATGCGTTTAATCACAATAGGGAGATAAGCTTTCAGAAAGTGGTCACTGATACTTTGGGTAAATTTAAAACAGGATTCGAAGCCCCATTCATTTAGATCATCGTAGAACAAACCTCCGATACCTCTTTGTTCATCGCGATGTTTAAGATAAAAATATTCATCACACCATTTTTTATATCTTTTATAAGTATCGTTGCCTCCAAAACCCTCACAAGCAGTTTTAGCTTTTTGATGCCAATATTGTGCATCCTCTTCAAAACCATAATATGGTGTCAGGTCGAAACCACCGCCAAACCACCAAATGGGTTCCTCTCCTTTTTTTTCAGCAATAAAAAAACGTATATTCATATGTGTTGTTGGCACATAAGGGTTCAATGGATGAATTACTAAAGAATTTCCTAGAGCTTGAAATGACCTTCCTATTAATTCTTCTCGATGAGAGGTTGCTGATATTGGTAAGCTATCTCCATGTATATGAGAGAAATTGATGCCTACTTGCTCAAAAATATCACCTTTTTTCATCACTCGGCTACGGCCACCACCACCACCCTCACGAATCCAGTTATCCTCCTTTAGTTCTAAGGTCTTGTCCATTTGAACCAGAGCATTACAGATACGCTCTTGCTGAGAACGTAAATAACGTTTAATGCAGTCAATATCGATCATTTTTCTATCCGTTCATTGGTAATAATGTCTTGAGAGAGCTATCCTAGCATGCTAATTTTTTTAGATGGTAGTTCAATGAACAATCGTACCGCAACCGTTATACGTAATACGAAAGAAACACAAATCGAAGTTTTTTTAAATCTTGATGGCGAAGGAAAATCCGATCTTAAGATTGGTGTGCCATTTCTGGAGCATATGGTCGACCAAATCGCGCGTCACGGGATGTTTGATATTACCATTAATGCAAATGGAGATCTCGATATTGACGCTCACCACACGGTTGAGGACGTCGGTATCACTTTAGGTCAAGCTTTCACAAAGGCATTAGCCGAAAAAAAAGGTATACGACGTTATGCGCATGCTTACGTACCACTCGATGAAGCCTTGTCCCGCGTAGTGATCGATTATTCTGGTCGCCCAGGTCTTGAGTATAATGTGAACTATTCACGTGCACGCGTAGGTGATTTTGATGTCGATTTAATATTTGAATTCTTTCAAGGCTTCATCAATCACGCGATGATGACCTTGCACATCGATAATCTACGTGGACGCAACTCTCATCATATTGCTGAGACGATTTTTAAAGCATTCGGCCGAGCACTGCGTGTTGCTGTAGAACAGGACCCACGGATGGAAGGTATTTTACCATCCACTAAAGGAGCTCTGTAAATCTATCGAGCTAAACCATGTCTAATATAGTCGTTCTTGATTATGGCAGTAGTAACCTACGTTCTGTTGCAAAAGCACTGGAAACCGTTGCTAATAGTGACCAGTCTATAGCTATCAGTAATCACCCTGATGAAATACTCAAAGCAGATAAAGTTGTCTTCCCTGGTCAGGGTGCGATAGGACAATGCATGACTCATCTCAAAAAGCAAGAACTCGAGGAGGTCATTCGAGAATGCATCCTTAACAAACCCTTTCTTGGCATTTGTCTTGGCCTGCAATCGCTAATGGATCATAGTGACGAGGATGGCGGTGTTAACGGTTTAGGTGTTATACCCGGTAATGTTGTTCGTTTTAGCGATAACCAAATTGATGAGAATGGTGACGTCTATAAGATCCCATCTATGGGTTGGAATCAGGTTATACAAAAGAAACAACACCCATTATGGGAAGGCATCGAGGATAGAAGTCGATTTTATTTTGTTCATAGCTTTTATGTGAAACCAGAACTTGATTCTGATATTGTCGGATCTACCGATTATATCTGTCAATATACCTCTGCTGTTGCTAGGGACAATTTATTTGCAACGCAATTTCATCCTGAAAAAAGCCAGTATGATGGATTAAGATTATTAAAAAACTTTCTTAACTGGCAGGTTTAGATTTTTAGCTTGGCGACTTTTTTTATTCGTATTAGCACTTCTTTTCTTTGATGAAGCAGATTTCTTTTCTTTCTTTTTCCTTGGTTTATCAGGCACACTTGTATTATCACTCATTCGTGAAATATTAAGCTGCTTTCCTGATACCCAGACTTTTTTCATAGTCTTAAATAAATCATTCGGCATACCTATAGGCAGGTCCACCGTTGAGTAATTTTTATAGATCGTTACATTCTTGATATATTGGCCATCAACACCCGCCTCATTAGCGATAGCACCAACAATATTGTTGACCTTCACTTCATGCTCGTTACCGACCTCCAGTCGAAAACGTTCCATATCGCGATCAGGCCTTGGTTCTTTTGGCGTCCGTTGCCTAACAGAATCACGAGGTTTTTCTTGGCGACCTTGTCGATTTGATTTATCTCTCTCACGGCCCTTACGCGGTCGATCTCGTTTCTGTTCTTGTTGTGGCTTCATTAAAAAAGGCTCACTACCTTGGGCTATCTTGGCTAACGCCGTGGCGATATCCATTGCCGAACGACCCGATTCAAGTTGGTACTCTTCAATGATTGTGTGAAAGAGTTGTGTATCGGTGCTATCTAATGTGTCAGTAATACTTTTTTTAAAACGTACAATACGTTCCTGATTGATTGTATCAACCGTTGGCATATGCATGCGCTCGATTCTCTTGCCGGTCACTCTTTCAATCATGCTCAATAAACGTTGTTCACGGCCTGTAACAAATAAAATTGCCTCACCGGTACGCCCCGCTCTTCCGGTACGCCCGATGCGATGAGTGTACGCCTCTGGGTCGCTAGGGATATCATAATTGATAACGTGACTGATGCGTTCAACATCGAGCCCACGTGCAGCGACATCGGTTGCAATCAGCATATCAATCTTGCCAGACTTTAATTTATTGATGGTTTGCTCGCGCAATTTCTGTGTGATATCACCATTTAAAGCAGTACAGGCATAGCCACGTGCTGACAATTTTTCAGTGAGCTCCATAGTTTCAATCTTAGTACGCACAAAAATAAGGATTGCACTAAAAGCCATGCTTTCAAGAATCGTTGTTAAAGCCTCAAGCTTTTGTCGACCATTCACCATCAAATATCGCTGGCGAATCGTATCTGCCGTAATACTTTTTGTTTTGATGGTGATTTGTTCAGGATTCTTCAAATATTTTTTAGATATCTTTCGAATCTCAGATGGCATAGTTGCCGAAAATAACGCAATCTGACGCTTGATTGGTAATTGCTCAAGGACCCATTCAACATCATCAATAAAACCCATCCGTAACATTTCATCGGCTTCATCTAAAACCAGACAGGTTAATTTATCTAACTTCAAAGTAGCGCGACGCATGTGATCCATAACACGTCCGGGCGTGCCGACAACGACATGCACCCCACGTTTGAGCTGACGAAGCTGCACACCGTATTCTTGACCACCATAAATAGGCAAAACATGAAATCCCTTAAGAAAGGACGCATACGTTTGAAAGGCCTCAGCAACCTGAATCGCCAACTCACGCGTCGGCGCCAAGACCAAGACTTGAGGTGTTGTTAATTTCAGGTTGATGTTTGATAACAGCGGCAAGGCAAATGCAGCCGTTTTCCCGGTTCCTGTTTGTGCCTGCCCAATAACATCCCTACCATCCATAACATGCGGAATGATTTCCGCTTGAATTGGCGAAGGCGTCTCATACCCCACTTTATTTAGCGCTTTATTAATTGGCTCAGAGAGTGACAAATCGTCAAAAGACAGAGAGAGAGAGGTAGAATCGTCAATTTTACTCATGGAATTACCTTAAGATATGGAACGAGAAATCAGCCCGTTTGTCGTTATTATAGTGTATGGGACGGCAAGAAGCTGGGAGTATACGAGCTTATAAGGTGGTTACAAGCCAAATATCAAGCGATTGAGCACTATTGCAGCCGACTTCAATATGATTCTTTAGATTACGGGACGCGACTTTTGAAAACCCTCGGCGTACAAGATGCGATGTCTAACAAGGCGCAGCCAGCTAAATAATTTCGTCACAGGGGAACAGCAAGCTTCTTGTAATATTACCATTCCTGAACCATATTCAGCTCCACCGGGTAAATCTAGTCTAAATAGCATTTTTACTTAGTTAAGTGCTTCAGCACCCATCAACTCTTTGAAGAATACGCCTAGAAACACATAGGTAGTGTAATACATCATAAATGGTTTGTTCGCCCAGTTAATAAACAGTGTTAAATCAACCAATTTAAAAGGCTCAGTATAAAAACATCTATTCATCAAGTTGCTAAACTGTATGCTGTAAGAAGTATTCTTTTATATTCTAAATTATTTTTGGTAATGTATGAAATCTATTTGATACTGTACTATTTTTAAATACTTAATTTATTAGAAATATTGATTTGCATTTTCACTTATACATAATGCGGCATGCTGAATCAGACTGGCCTAACTCAGATACTTCAGATTTTGATCGTCCTATAAATAATCGTGGACAAAAAAACACTGAATTGGTTGGGCGATGGATGGTGAAGAATAAGTATTTTCCAGATAAAATTATTTCATCCCCTGCAAGACGCGCAAGACAGACAACTGAATTAATAAACGAACAACTAAATTTTTCTAAAATAAAAATCGAGTTTGATAAAAGCCTTTATCTCGCTAGCATTGATACATTGACGGAGTGTTTTCACCTCTATAAAGATAATTTAAATAGCTTAATGATAGTCGCTCATAATCCCGGGCTACAACATTTAATTAATCATTTATTATATGAATCTGTAAATCAAATACCTACAAACAGGACCTTTACCACCTCAAGTTTAGCCATTTTTGAATACGAGAATAAAAACTTCGAACATGAGGCTGATAGACATAGTTTAAAAGAATTTATTCAGACAAGGGAATTAGATTGACACGTCGATTTGCTAAACATATGCAGGCGTATACTTTTTATTTTTCAGCTACCAGATAAGCTATCCAACCCGCATCAGCCTCGCCTTCTGTTTCAGGGATAAACACACCATTTCCTTCACCATCCTCATCAGCTTGTTCCCAATAAACAGTTGGTTTAAAGCCTGCCTCAAATAACATCTCGGTTAATTCTGGTAACGTCCAAACACGCCACTCATAAGTAAAAGCCTTCATCATTCGAGAGCCATCTTTAAATTTAAAATGAATATAATTCTTTGCTATACCCGTTACAGGAGTGTACTTATGCTGATCCCATATATATGTGCAATGATTATTTTTGGTCTTTTCTTTCAATTCCTGAAATGCTTCATAACCACCATAAGCATCCAAGAAGAATATTCCATCATCTGTTAAAGTTTTATAAATCCGTTTAAAGTATTCGATAGTAAGCTTTCGTTCTTTCAATAACCAATAACTAAAATTCATGGCTAACACAATGTCTACAGGTTCGGTTGTGATCGTCATGACATTGTCATTAACAACCGTAATACGTTCCTTCTGCTCTGCGGTAAGCTTGATAAGCCTGTTATCTTTGCCCCATTGCAGGACATTTTCATCTAAATCAACGCAGATAGAGGTATTTGTTTCACGTCGATTAATCCACTCACAGGATGTATTCATTGTGCCACAAAAATCTTCTCTTAACGTCTTTGCCATACGCTTTCGCAATTTAATAAACGTTGTGTCAACAAAATCTATCTCCGATTCAACACATTGAACAGATTCTTCGTAACAAATATATTTGTCTGCTAAGTCTGCCATTGTTTTAGAAGAGCTTGGCCTTCTTTTCTTTTTATTATTATTTGTAACCATGTTGATTGCCATTATGGTAGTGAGCTATAGAAAATGGAATTATAACTAATAGTGGTGAATCGGGTTAACATATATTACTTTTATTATAATTTGGTGAAACTGAGCATATGAATTGGTGGGGAAAAATACTGGGTGGTGCCTTTGGCATGGTGATAGGTGGGCCTATAGGTGCTGTTTTAGGTGCTGCAATGGGACACAATTTTGATAGAGGAATGTCTCAGTCTGACAATCAAACTAGCTTTGGTCGGCAAGAACGTACACAAACGATGTTCTATGCAGCAACATTCTCAGTAATGGGGCATGTCTGTAAAGTAGATGGGCAAGTAACCGACGATGAGATCGCTTTAGCCAAGCAAGTCATGCAGCAAATGGATTTGACGGCAAAACAAAGAAAAGCTGCTATTGACCTGTTTAACGAGGGTAAGAAGGACTCATTCCCATTGAATGATGTCATTAAACAGTTTAAGCAAGAGGTCGGTTTTCGGCCTAACTTGTTACGCATGTTTATTGAAATTCAGATCATGGCCGCTTATGCCGATTACGTTATGGATCCTGCCGAGCGTAAGGTTCTATTAAATATATGCGAATTACTAAATATCCCAGAACACGAGTTCAACCACCTTTGCACAATGATCGGCGGTATGGGGGATGGTTCATCAAACGCGGGGCGTAATGATGATTCGCCTTCATTAAAACAAGCGTTTGCAGTACTTGATGTAAAAGAATCTGCGAGTAACAGCGAGATTAAAAAAGCATATCGTCGTTTATTGAGCCAACATCACCCTGACAAACTAGTAGCGAAAGGTTTGCCAGAAGAAATGATCAAAGTTGCAGCAGATCGTACACATGAGATTAGAAAAGCATATGAAGTCATAAAAAAAGAAAAAGCTTTCTGATTATGAGTGTCCATTAAAAAGTAAGATGTATTTGATTGTTCATTAGTGTTCGCGTTATGCTTTACTTTGTATCGGACTCCCAATGTTCGCCTTCGATTATGTTGCTGTCACCTGTATTTTTCTGACGGACATTAATTTGAGACTGAATGAAGTTTGCAAGGAATGTTTGGACGATCCGGCGACGTAGTGATGGCATTAAGGCTAAAAAACCGAATATGTCTGTAAAAAAGCCTGGTGTTAAGAGTAAAGCACCAGCAACAAGCAACATTAAACCTTCAATAAGTTCAATAGCTGGTAGGCTTCCCTGATTCATGTTCCTCTGAACCTTCTTAATCGTTGATAGCCCTTGTTGGCGTAATAGTGCAGCACCAAGGGCCGCGGTACCGATAACGAGCATGATGGTATAAGTAGCGCCGACAACTTTACCAATCTCAATTAATATTGCGATCTCGATTAGTGGAATGGCCAAGAACATGCAAAATAATATTTTAAACAAAAGATGAAACCCCAACGCTTAATTTTTATAACTAGTCTGGCATTATTATTGATGTATGGGCAGAATACTAATTATTCAAGAATAAAATTGATCCTTATTACGTAATATTATGACTAAAAAGGCAGAATATCTATTAGTATTCAGCACCTGCCCTGACTCAATCTCAGCGAAGAAAATCGCCCATGATCTGGTTGAGAAGCAACTAGCTGTCTGCGTAAATATTATACCTGGTTTAGAGTCATTTTTTTTATGGTTGGGTGAAGTGGACAAGGCGAATGAACTCATGCTCGTCATAAAGACAACGAGTAATAAATACGCGCCGCTTGAAAAACGGCTCAAAAAACTACACCCATACGAACTTCCGGAAATTATCGTTGTCCCTATTCTCACAGGCTCTGCTGAGTACTTGAACTGGATTAACACAAATATAGGGGAATCATGATTTTAAGTCGTAATGCCTTATTATTTGTTTTTATTCTATTTTCACTATCAGTTAATGCGATTGAGATAACGAATAAATTAAGAGATCTATTTTCATTTCAAGAAACAGTCTCTTCTGATGAGATCCTAGATCCGGAGATAGCGTTTCTTGTTAGCGCTGAAGTTCTAGCTGATCGGCAATTACACTTAAACTGGGATATTAAACCAGGCTACTATCTTTATAAGAATAAATTCTCGGCAGCGACTGATAATCCGGCAATAAGCTTTAGCAACCTTATTTTTCCAACTGGGAAAGTAAAAGAAGATCCCGCGTTTGGTCAGGTCGAAGTTTACTACGATCAGAACAGCGCATCAGGGCCTATAGCTTTTAGTGATGTAAATCTACAAGATTTTAATCTGAATATTACTTATCAAGGCTGCAAAGAAGATTCTGTTTGTTATCCACCGATTAAAAAAATATTATCTATTACTTTGCCCACTTCATTTGACTTAAAAGCAGGTAGAGATAATTCAAGTAATGAGCCACTTCTCTCAGAACAAGATTCAATCACACAAAAATTAAAAGATAAAAATCTGTTATTTAATATTATTTCTTTTTTCGGCTTTGGATTATTACTTTCGTTGACACCATGTGTTTTCCCAATGATACCTATTCTGTCAGGCATTATTGTCGGAGAGGGAAGTCGAATAACTCGAACAAGGGGCGTTACACTTTCATTAAGTTACGTCATTGCCATGGCATCAACCTATGCCGTGCTCGGTATAATCGCGGGTTTATTTAGCCTTAACCTGCAAGCTGCTTCGCAAAATGTTTGGGTGTTAAGTTTGTTTAGCGCTATATTTGTTTTTCTTGCGCTGTCTATGTTTGGCTTTTATGAATTACAATTACCCTCAAATTTGCAAAGTAAATTATCGCCTAGGTCTCGTGAAGACAATCGTGGAACTTTAAAAGGTGCTGCTGTCATGGGCGTCTTATCGGCTATCATTGTAGGACCATGTGTTGCACCACCATTAGCAGGTGCTTTGATCTACATTAGCCAAACAGGTGATGCGTTATTAGGTGGATTTGCCTTGTTTGCAATGGGACTCGGTTTTGGAGTGCCGTTACTGATCATTGGCGCTACTTCTGGCGAGTTGTTGCCTCGCGCCGGCGTCTGGATGGAATCAATCAAGCGGCTCTTTGGCGTTGTTATGTTGGGCGTTGCGATATGGTTTCTGGAAAGAGTATTAGCGGAATCAATCGTACTAATTCTTTGGGCCGCGTTATTTATAACAACAGCAATTTTTATCGGCGCACTTGATCGTATTGAGTCAGTAACAACGCATTGGCAGCGCTTATGGAAAGGGTTAGGTTTAGTCATGTTGGTTTATGGTATTATCTTAATAGTCGCAGCTGCAAATGGTGGTGGAACCGTCTTAAAACCTTTTACTCAACAGTTCAATCAAGTAACCACAGAAACATTGCCCTTTAGTTATATACTCAGTCTTGAGGAACTCGACACGGAATTACAACAAGCAAGGCGTGATGGCAAACCTGTCATGTTAGATTTCTATGCAGACTGGTGTGTCGTATGTGATGAAATGGAAACCTATACCTTTAGTGATCCTTCTGTGCATGAAGGGTTAAAACAGTTCACTTTGTTGAAAGTGGATGTCACTAAAAACAACGATCTTGATAAAGCATTTCTAAAACAGTTTGATCTTTTTGGTCCGCCTGCAATTCTATTTTTCAATACAAACAGTGTAGAGATAAAATCTCATCGTCTGGTTGGTTTTGTTAAGGCCAAACCATTCTTAAAACATCTTACCGAAGCAATGTCTCTGTGAAGCAATGGCAACAAATCTTTGCGGTACTCGTTGTCGCACATCTGTCGGCGCTTGGTGGTTACTATTTAAATCAATATCTGAAGGGGGGTAAGAAATCAGAGGTGGTGAAAGCGATACACAATCCGACTGCTCCGGGAAGTGTCATTGGTACAATAGTTGAAGACTTCAGTTTATCTGATTCGAATGGTGAGCTACGTAGTTTGTCTGAGTGGCAAAACAAAGTAATCGTTTTAAACTTTTGGGCTACTTGGTGCGCGCCATGCCGTGAAGAAATTCCTGCCTTTGTCGAATTACAACAGCTATACGGAAGTAAAGGGTTACAGTTTATAGGGATTGCATTACAAGAGGCTGAGGAAGTGCGTGGCTTTTTGGAAGAGTTTAAAGTTAATTATCCCTCCCTAGTCGGTGGAGATAAAGTGGTCCAAGCTGCAAAACGGTTAGGTAATGATATTGGTGCTCTGCCATATACTGTTATCATTGATACTAGTGGTGAAATTATCTTTACCCGGCGCGGACCCTTGTCAAAAGTTGATGCAGAATCGGTCATAAAAACCCTCCTTTAAACGCAAAGACGATTAATAACGGCATCGTATTTCCTATAAAATACTGTTAACATTCGTAAAAAGTGTCTAAAATCGTTAAAACGCACTGTTTAGGAGAATGTTTTGAAGTTTCTTGTATTAAATGGTCCAAACCTCAATCTTCTAGGAGAGCGTGAGCCCGAGATATATGGCACGGTAACGTTAGCCGAGATTGATGCGAGCCTTGTTGATTTAGCTGAGCGGATGGGTCATGAACTGACAACATTTCAAAGTAATGCAGAGCATGATTTGGTTGACCAAGTTCATATGGCTAAAAAGTCAGGCGTTAATTTTATTCTAATCAATCCCGGTGCATTCACGCATACTAGTATTGCTATCCGTGATTCTATGCTAGGTACACAAGTACCTTTTATCGAAATTCATCTTTCGAATGTGTTTTCTCGAGAAGAATTTAGAAAACATTCATTCTTATCAGATATTGCTGTAGCCGTTATTAGTGGTCTTGGTGCGTACGGTTATGAACTTGCTTTGTTAGGTGCAGAGCATCACTTACAACAACAAATAAAATAGAAATTTAAAATGGATATCAGGAAAGTAAAAAAATTAATCGAATTACTTGAAGAATCTGACATAGCAGAAATAGAAATCCATGAAGGCGAAGAATCTGTGCGTATAAGTCGTGGATCAACAACAGCCCCAGCACAAATAATAGCTAACGTACCGCAGCTTCCTGCAGTAGCTGATTTAAAAGCGGGTGAATCAATAAAGTCGCATTTAACTGCTGATGAAGTCACACAAAGTGAAGATTATTCTGACCTAGGTCATGTTGTGACTTCTCCAATGGTAGGTATTTTTTACTCTTCTCCAACGCCTGACGAGCCGGAGTACGTTACTAGAGGACAAAATGTCAAAACGGGGGAGATTCTCTGCATTATAGAAGCGATGAAAATTATGAACCAAATCGAGTCTGATATGACTGGTAAATTAGTCAGAATATTGGTTGAAAATGGTGCGGCCGTAGAATATGGACAGCAACTATTTATTATAGAACCTTCTTAAGTTTATAAGCGCACGTTTAATAAACGTTTCCCATAAAAAAATTTATAGAGCATTTTTATTCATGTTAGAAAAAGTTGTAATTGCAAACCGTGGTGAGATAGCCCTTCGTATCCTCCGAGCATGTAAAGAACTAGGTATTAAAACCGTCGCTGCCTATTCAGAGGCTGATCGTGATCAAAAACATGTTTTTCTTTCGGATGAATCTGTTTGTATTGGACCTGCGGCTTCACAGGATAGTTATTTAAATATTCCCGCCGTAATAAGTGCTGCCGAGGTTACGGATGCTGTGGCAATACATCCGGGTTATGGATTTCTCTCTGAAAATGCAGACTTTGCAGAGCGGGTAGAGCAAAGCGGCTTTGTTTTTATTGGACCTAAGGCAGAGACGATTCGTTTGATGGGCGATAAGGTTTCAGCCATCAGGGCAATGAAAAAAGCAGGAATCTTATGCGTGCCTGGTTCTGATGGTCCATTAAGTGATGATCAGGCTAGATTAAAACAAACGGCCAAGGAAATTGGCTACCCCGTTATCATTAAGGCAGCGGGAGGCGGGGGAGGGCGTGGTATGCGTGTAGTGCATAGCGAAGCGAGTTTAATCAAATCAATAACGTTAACTCGTGCTGAGGCTGCTGCAACATTCGGTAACGACATGATTTATATGGAAAAATTTCTGGAGCATCCACGTCATATTGAAATTCAGATTCTTGCTGATGAACATGGAAATGTTATTTATCTGGGTGAACGTGATTGCTCAATGCAGAGACGTCACCAGAAGGTTATAGAAGAGGCTCCTGCACCAGGTATAGATAAAGCCACTAGGGAAAGAATTGGTGAGCGTTGTGTTGAAGCATGCAAAACGATTTCATATCGTGGCGCAGGTACTTTTGAATTTCTATATGAGGATGGTGAGTTTTATTTCATTGAAATGAATACTCGAGTTCAAGTAGAGCATCCAGTAACGGAGATGATCACAGGTGTTGATATTGTTAAAGAGCAGTTACATATCGCTAGTGGTGAGACGTTGGCTTATAAGCAATCTGATATAAAGATTAGAGGTCATGCTATTGAATGTCGCCTTAATGCAGAAGACCCAGTAAACTTCATGCCATCACCTGGAACCATCGAGCATTATCATGCACCAGGCGGTTTTGGTATTCGCGTAGATACACATGTTTATCAGGGATATAAGGTTCCACCTCATTATGATTCTATGATCGGTAAATTAATTGCCCACGCCGAAAACAGGAAATTAGCAATAGCGAGATTATCAATGGCTTTGTCAGAGATTGTTATCGATGGTATCAAAACCAATATTCCTTTACATCAAGATCTGATTCAGGACACAGCTTTTATGGCAGGTGGTACAGATATTCATTATCTGGAGAGTAAACTCGGAATTAAATAATGAACTGGCTCCAACTTGAATTTGAAACCAATCAAACTCAAGCTGAAGAACTCTCGGAATTACTAGGTGAGTTTGGAGCCGTGTCTGTTTCTTTAACGGCGTCTAGTGATGAGCCTTTGTTCGATACTCAAGGCCAAGACGAGAATTTGGAAGAAGAACAGGGCAAAGACAATAACAAAAAACTATGGCAAAAGACGCGAGTGATCGCCCTTCTGCATCCCGACTCAGATCTTGATATTATACTTGTTTGTTTGTGTGACCGTATTGGCGCTGAAAATATCTATCAACATAAAATTACGTCGTTGGAAGATAAAGATTGGGTTACCGAATTTAAAGTAGAGCATCAACCTTTGTATTTTTCTAATCGGGTTTGTATTTCTCCAAGTTGGTGTGATCAACCTGAGAATAATATTCCTACCCTAATCCTTGATCCTGGTTTAGCTTTTGGCACCGGTGCACATCCGACGACTGCATTATGTATCGAATGGTTTTCTGAAAACGACATATCAAATAAGGTCGTGATTGATTATGGCTGTGGTTCGGGAATTCTCGCGATGGTTGCCGCGCTTCTGGGTGCCAGGAAAGTGTATGCTGTTGATATAGATAAAGAGGCGTTACAAGCTGCGAAAGATAATATAGATAGAAATAGATTGACTGAGATAATCGTAGTGGAGCATGTTGATGAATGCACTCTTCCGGTTGCAGATATCTTGATTGCAAATATATTAATGAACCCGTTGAAAGAATTAGCTAGCAAATTTTCTAAACTAACTAGAACTGAAGGGGATATCATTTTATCCGGGTTACTTCATGTTCAAGCGAAAGAGTGCTTGGAGACGTATAGCGCAAGTTTTAATATGGATGAACCTGTCTTTGATTCAGAATGGACGCGCTTACACGGTATTAAAAAGTAATGTTTACAGTTTGCCCAAAATGCACAAAACAGTTTCGACTTTATGCTGAACATATTGCTGCTGCATCTGGACAAGTTCGTTGTGGTTTTTGTAATGCACTGTTTAATGCTCTAAATCATTTGCATGATGAACCACTATCTAATGAGAATCTAAGCAAGATTGTTCAGGCCGAACCTAAGCTTGAGCAAGAATTAGTCATAGAGCCAGTATCAAATATCTCAAAGCATGATGAATCGGAATTCGACGAGTCAGAGAATGATTTTTTAAAATCATCTGGCGAGAATCATAGTGAGCAACCATCTAAAATAGACACCAAATTTGATATTTCAAATTATGATGATCCTGAAAAATCAAGTCCTCCGGATAATCGTTTATTAAATACAGTTGATGACCAAGTAATAATTTCAGAGCTGGAACAGCATGAAGAACCGCAATCTGCTCAAGATTTAATTATTTCAAATAATAAAGACAATAATCAGCTTGAGCTCGATACGGCTATACATGAGATCGGTATCGACACCACTACTGAAGTTAATAAAATACAAATTAAAGATGGAGTTTATAAAGAAAACACGCTAAATCTGACTGAGTCAGAAGCTAGAGAAACTCGTTACGATTTTCCTGATGCAGATGAAATCTTCTCAGAAGAGTCGACACAACGATGTTGGGCACCGACACTTTTTTGGACTAGTGCCTGTTTTGTAGGAGTCATAGCCATTAGCTTACAGTTAGCCTGGTTTAATCGTGATCTGGTTTCGATAAAATATCCGCAAATAACACCCTATATAAAGCAAGTTTGTAATGAGCTTGATTGTAAAGTTTTACGTCATCGAGATACCCAGGCCATAAAATTAGTGAATCGAGATGTGCGCTTGCATCCGGACTATCAAGGTACGTTGTTAGTGAACGCCACAATGAATAATGAATTGTCTGTTCGTCAGCCATATCCGAGAGTGCAACTTACCCTATTTGATACTTCCGGTGCTCTATTAGGGCATAGAGAATTTATTCCTAGCGATTATCTCGATGAAAGCATTGATCTGGATGAAGGTATGCCGGCCAATATTCTGATACATTTTGTACTTGAAGTGAGTGGCTCAATTGCGGGTGCTGTTAGTTTTGATTTTAGTTTTCTTTAAAAAGCAACTGATTCTATTCAGCAAAAATAAGCTGCTTTCATAGACAAAAATTAACCGTTATCATATGCCATAAAATGAACTATCTTACCCATTCTTGTAATTTATAGTGTAGCTGTTTCATGTTGATAGGGTCCCATAGACTTAAAAACAATCTAGTGCTAGCCCCTATGGCGGGTGTTACTGATCAACCTTTCCGACTACTGTGTCGCGAACTAGGTGCAGGTCTCGTTATCTCAGAAATGGTTACATCAAACCCTGCTTTATTTCTTACACGAAAGACACAGCTTCGGTTGAAGAATAAAGGCGAACCAGAGCCAAGAGCGGTTCAAATTGCTGGTGCTGTACCTAAACAGATGGCAGAAGCGGCAGTGTTTAATGTCCAACAGGGTGCAGAGATAATTGATATTAATATGGGTTGTCCTGCAAAGAAAGTGTGTAATCTAATGGCCGGCTCAGCATTATTAAGGGACGAGCCGCTCGTTGCAGATATCCTTGAGTCAGTTGTGAACGCAGTTTCTATTCCTGTGACGCTGAAAATAAGAACCGGTTGGAACAAAGAAAACCGTAATGCCCTAAATATCGCCAAAATTGCGGAGTCTTCAGGCATTCAGGCGCTTACCGTTCATGGTCGTACTCGGGCGTGTGCGTTTACAGGCGTAGCAGAACACGAAACTGCGGGAGAGATAAAGGCTCGCGTTAATATTCCGGTAATAGCTAACGGCGATATTACAACGCCTGAGGTGGCGGCTGAAATACTAAATACTTATGGCGTCGATGGCATCATGATTGGTCGAGCGGCACAGGGAAACCCATGGATATTCCGCGAAATCAGTCATTTTCTGGAAACCGGTGAAACACTCGAATCACCAAGTTCACTAGAAGTAAGCCATACGTTGATCCGGCATATACAACATTTGCATCGATTTTATGGGGAAGTTCAAGGCGTTCGTATTGCGCGTAAGCACATCGCCTGGTATTGCAAGCAACAGCACAATGCGAATGCATTTCGCGCGGTAATTAATCGTGTTGAAAAATCAGATGAACAGATAGACGTTATAAAGAATTATTTTGAAGGACAACAGGCATTAGCGGCATGATAAAATCAAAACTAAGAAAACAAACTACATACGACGGCGAGAAAACACCAGAAAAGTGTTTGGCAGATAACGTACAAAGAGCAATGGAAGCCTATTTTGAAGATCTTGATGGACATGAAGCAAGCAATCTCCATGGATTGTTTTTAGAAGAAGTAGAAAAACCATTCTTCGAAGTTGTTATGAAACATACGCAGGGAAATATAACTCATGCTGCAAAAATACTCGGCTTAAATAGAGTGACCTTACGTAGTCGATTAAAAAAATACGGATTGGATTAATATACTGACCAACATCATTCATTCGAATGGTTGCTACCGAGAGGAAATAAATTTTTATGCCAACAGTAAAACGTGCGCTGGTTAGTGTTTCTGATAAGTCTGGAGTTGTTGAACTATGTAAGGGGTTAAATGAACTTGGCATCAGCATACTCTCAACAGGTGGTACAGCAAAATTATTAGCCGACAATAATATTGATGTGGTCGGGATCTCAGACTACACCGGCTTTCCTGAGATGATGGATGGTCGAGTAAAAACCCTGCATCCCAAAATTCACGGCGGTTTATTAGGCCGACGTGGAGTGGATGATGCGGTTATGCAAGATCATGATATCGATAGTATCGACCTTGTTATTGTGAATTTATATCCCTTCGAACAAACAGTAAGCAAAACCGATTGTCGTTTGGCAGATGCGATAGAAAATATCGATATCGGCGGTCCTGCTATGTTGCGATCAGCGGCAAAGAATCATGCTTCGGTCACCGTTGTTGTTGATGCAGCCGATTACGATGATGTATTAAAAGAAATAAAAGAAAATAACGCAAGCGTAAGTGATGAAACTCGATTCCGTTTGGCGCAAAAAGTATTCGCTCATACAGCAAACTATGATGCTAATGTATCAAATTATCTGGGTTCACTTGATGAAACAAAACAGCCAATAAATTTTCCGCTTACGTACTCTACTCAATTTAAAAAGCGACAAGATTTACGATATGGCGAAAACCCGCATCAATCGGCAGCGTTTTATACTGAACCGAATCCGCCAGCAGGGACATTGGCTAGCGCGAGGCAAATTCAGGGCAAAGAACTTTCCTACAATAATATTGCCGATACAGACGCTGCACTGGAATGTGTGCTGTCATTCAAAGAAACAGCATGTGTGATAGTAAAACACGCAAATCCTTGCGGCGTGGCAACTGGCAGTTCTGTCCTAGAAGCCTACGACCGAGCTTATGCTACTGACCCGACATCAGCCTTTGGTGGAATCATTGCTTTTAATAGAGAGCTTGATGCTGAAACAGCAAAAGCCATTGTTGAACGACAATTTGTAGAAGTGCTGATTGCACCAAGTATTGCGCCTGAGTGCATTGCAATAATTGCGACCAAGAAAGGCGTACGATTATTAGAAGCAGGCAAACGTGAAGGTACGATCCAACAACTCAATATGAAACGCGTCAGTGGGGGTTTATTAGTACAGGATAACGATCAGGGCGTTATAACAAGAGAAGGTCTTAAGGTAGTGACAAAGAGAGCGCCGAGTGGACGGGAGATTAATGATCTGATTTTTGCTTGGCATGTTGTTAAATACGTTAAATCTAATGCAATTATTTATGCTAAGAATAATCAAACTTTAGGTATTGGCGCTGGTCAGATGAGCCGTGTCTATAGCGCACGCATTGCTGCAATTAAAGCCGCAGACGAAAAGTTGGAAGTAGCAGGTTCGGTAATGGCATCAGATGCCTTCTTCCCATTTCGAGATGGTCTTGACTCAGCTGCAGAGGTTGGTGTGAAGGCAGTCATACAGCCTGGCGGTTCAATGCGTGATGATGAAGTTATTGCTGCCGCGGATGAACATGGTATAGCCATGGTCTTTACTGGCATAAGACACTTCTTACATTAATGAAGATATTAATCGTAGGTGGTGGTGGCCGTGAACATGCTTTGGCTTGGAAGGCAGCGCAGTCGGATCAAGTTGAACTGGTCTATGTAGCCCCCGGCAATGCAGGCACTGAAACTGAAAACAAAATAGAGAATGTTGCGATTAGTGCAGAAGATATAAATGCGTTAAAGACATTTGCTGCAAAAGAAAAGATTATGTTAACGATCATAGGGCCTGAAGTACCCTTGGTTGCAGGTATAGTTGATGAGTTTAAACAAGCAGGATTGCCTTGCTTTGGTCCATCAAAGGCGGCAGCGATTCTTGAAGGCTCGAAATCATTCACAAAAGACTTTTTAAAGAAATATAAAATCCCTACCGCAGACTACGATGTGTTTACAGAAGTCGAACCGGCGATTACATATGTAAAATCAAAATCCACCCCCATAGTAATAAAAGCCGATGGCTTAGCTGCGGGAAAAGGTGTTTTTATTGCAACAAACGAAGAGGAAGCGATAAATACTATCAACGATATGTTGTCCGGTAATAAGTTTGGTGAAGCGGGTCATCGTGTTGTGGTTGAAGAGTTTCTTGAAGGCGAAGAAGCCAGTTTTATAGTGATGGTCGATGGCAAAAATATATTACCACTTGCTAGCTCTCAAGATCATAAAGCGCGTGATGAAGGTGACACCGGGCCAAATACAGGTGGTATGGGTGCCTATTCCCCTGCCCCAGTTGTAGATGCTGTAATGCACGATCGTATAATGCAAGAAGTCATTATCCCAACAGTAGAAGGCATGGAAAGTGAAGGCAGAACCTATACTGGTTTTCTTTATGCAGGAATCATGATTACTAAAGACGGTACGCCAAAGACACTAGAGTTTAATTGTCGATTCGGTGATCCAGAAACACAACCAATCATGATGCGACTTAAAAGTGATTTGGTAGAACTTTGCCTCGCAGGGACAAAAGGTAACTTAAACGAATGCAATGCAGAATGGGATCACCGTGCAGCGTTAGGTGTTGTAACCTCATCCGCAGGTTATCCAGAAAGCGCAAGCAAAGGCGATGTGATTAGCGGTTTAGTAAATGCAGATAATAATAACGTAAAAGTGTTTCATGCAGGAACTAAAAATGATGGTAATGACATAGTCACATCCGGTGGTCGCATTTTATGTGTCACGGGTTTAGGTGAATCAGTTACCATAGCACAAGCAGAAGCATATAAAGCATTAAAAGAAATCAGCTATGAAGGGATGTTCTACAGACAGGATATTGGTTATCGGGCTGTCCAACGAGAAGAATAGTTTTTTGTTTTAAGCTTCTTCCGAGACTGCGTTTCTAATACTTTTTGTAGATCTGATTTGTCAGAATTATCTAATGGCAAAAGAGTAAACATTTCCATTCGCTGTTTCAGGTCTTCTATGTCCCAATGTGTTGATAGGGCTTGTTCGTTCTAGATAGGGCAGTTTTCATTTGCTACACTGCTACAAACGGTAAATAAAAAATCCAATACAGGGGCGTCATCGCCCGCAAACTCATCCCTAAACTTGCTTTTAAAGGCGTTTTTAATAATTCAATAGTAAAAATTTTTACTTTGCCTCTTGAAATACTACCCGCTACTGATCGCTGTAAAATTGCTCTGCAATAACGTTGCGAGCAGAGTTGCCCGTAGAAAGAAAAGGTTAAATATTTTTTATGGCATGATTATATTCACATACATGATTTTAGATAATATATGTTTGATCATATATATGCCTAAACGTATACTTACCAAATGAAAATGACACCTGAAATATTATTAAAATCATTGTCAGACCAAACTCGTTTGCGCAGTTTGATGCTGTTAATGCAAGAAGGTGAGCTTTGCGTTTGTGAATTAACCTACGCATTGAATCTAATACAACCCAAAATATCACGACACCTGGCTTCATTAAGAGATATACAGGTTGTTACCGATAAGCGCGCCGGTCAATGGGTTTATTACAGTATTAATAGAGGCTTACCCCCGTGGGCAAAAGAATTGTTGCAGGCATCACTTAAAGGAAGTTTGAATGATAAACAACATAGAGCTGATCTTAATAAATTAAAAAACATGTCTAATCGCCCGTGTGAACTGTTAACGACTTATGAATAATGATTTTTTAAATTTAAAGAGCATTCTATTAAGTCCATTACTCAACATTAAGGAGTACATGATTAATGACTCAATCTAACTATTTTTCCCGAATTTTTGGAAGTTCTCCGGTAACACCGTTGCTAAAGCATATCGATATCGTTGTTTCTTGTGTAGAAAAACTCATTCCTTATTTTGAGTCCGTGATCATTAGTGATTGGGAGCTTGCAGCTGAAACTCAGAAAAAGTTGGTGCTGCTTGAGCATGAGGCTGATGAAATTAAAAATGAACTACGTCTTAATCTTCCCTCTAGTT
>JGI20155J14468_10000009_pt1 | contig 141377 bp, 132 predicted proteins | sample COG_05_FD_14468 | JGI IMG/M metagenome (IMG submission 14468) | reverse complement strand
CAGAAGCTTCAAAAATTAAACCGTTTCGCTTAGTAGGTTCAAGATTGGTATTTGCTCCTCCGCCAAAAGCTCCGGCAGTTGGATCAAAATCAATTTCATTCTCTAAAGCTAAATGATAAAAGACTATCTTACTCGTATGCTTAGAGGTCCGCCAATCAAGACTAGCTTCATATGAGTCACCCGTCTGTGTGTTTAGACCAACAACCACTGTAGGCACATTGGTGCTTTCATCTATTAATGGGAAACGATAATTTTGTTCATACTTAACATTAAATCGTAAATTTTTATTTGGTTGAAAAGATAGTCCAATGGTAGGAATAAACTGTTCATCTCTAAATGTTGCGCCGTCAGGAAACCCAAAAGCAATGAGAATATTTTCTTTATGCCATGCATGCCTTAATCCAGTTGTGAAACTAAATTCTTTTGATAGAGGAACAACTGATTGAAAATAAATACTACGAACAAATTCTTGAGAATCAGTGATACCAAAAGCTGAAGTAAGTTCATAGTCAATATCCTCTAGGTCAAAACCTAAGATAATGTCTAAATGTGAGCTATTGAAAGGAATTAGTCCTCTAACTCTAGGGTTAAAACTCCTATTATGTCTATCTTGAGCAAATACGCCTCCGCTAATTATTCCATCAATATTAGAACGTCGATTAGTAAATTCAGCGGCTACCTGCCAACTTTTGTTGATATCATAAAGAATTCCAACACGCGTTATCCCGGTATCCGTATCATTAAAATCAGTTGGAAAACGAGTTTGTTTTCTGTTTCTTCTAATTTGATCCGCAAATAAAGCACCTGGTAAATTTATATTCTCACTGATGTCTTGATGCTCAAAAAATAAGCGGCCTGCGATCCAATCGTAAGCAATAGAACCAAGTCCATTTCGGTATAGTTTTTCATTATTGTTGCGATAATTATCCCCTTCTAAACGCTGGTAAGAACCTCGAAATGAAAAGCCATTAGAAAACGCATTCTCAACGCTTGCTGTTTGAGTCTGTGTCGCGTAGCTTCCTATACCTTCGTTAAGTTCTATTCGCAATTCTTCAGGCTTTCGTGTGATAACATTGACGACACCGCCAACTGCTTGATCTCCAAAAAGCACTGCAGAGCTACCTTGAACAATTTCAATACGTTCAACATCTTTGAGTGAAATCGTACTTAATGCTGGTGCAGCTAAATCGGTGTTATTTAGACGTCGACCATCAACAAGTATGAGACTATTTGATTGTGCATTAGAACCAAAACCACGCATACTGATAGTCGCGCGACTACCGTCACCATTTTGATCACTAATCTGTAATCCACCTCGACCACGTAAAACCTCAACGACAGTCCTTGCGCCACTATTTTTTATTTCTTCAGAACCAATTATGGAAATACTACTTGCCGTAGGTATACCTTGCGTTTCCCATCGAGTAGCGCTAACAATCATTGTTTCAGATTCTTCAGCATGACTGTATAGAGAAATTGACGAAAATACCAAAATAAGAATAAAAAACGAACTGAAATGTAACATTATAGATAAATCTTCCAAGGTGCTCGCCGCAACATTATATTATATGGACTGGGAGTGACTGATAGGCGATATTGTAAATGCAGAGAGCTCTACATCAGTAATATAAGCCTTCACAGCCGCCCGCAGTGTGGTTTAGTAAGTGTTGGGCTGGTCTCCGGGCTCAAGAGTATGCACTGCATTGTTTATTCGCCTTCCCATATCGTTTTATACTTACAATACAGTGGCTTTGTGAATAAACTTTGACTCATTTACCGTTGCGGGGGCAGCGTCGGAATAGTAAAAATACGCACCGACTTCCCATTTAATTCAACTGTTTTTACACAGTTGATACCTAACACTTTCAATCGCGCACGATACTGACTATCCTGTAATAGTCAAATCAAATTTTGCAATGTTTCAAAAAACACGGCACAAAATGAACTAAAAATAGAGTCTGCTAATTCGTGTTGAAGAATAATGTACTTAATTGAGAAAGAATATGAATCCTGACGGGGAGTTATTACTATATGCTTGATATTTTGTCTAAACAACACATCGTTGCCAAAGAAGGCTTTAACCGTTGGTTAATAGCCCCTGCTGCTTTAGGAATCCATCTTTGTATCGGTTCAGTATATGCATGGAGTCTATTTAATCCGTCTCTTATTAAACGTCTCGGGGTTGTCACAAGTTCAGCTGACGATTGGACACTAAAAAGTGTTGTTTGGGTATTTACTGTCGCGATTGTTTTTCTTGGTCTATCCGCGGCAGTTGCAGGCAAATGGCTAGAAAAAGTTGGTCCGCGTATGGTCGGGACTGTTGCCGCTTGTTGTTGGGGTGGCGGCTTTGTGATCGGTGGTATCGGCATAATGACGGGACATCTTTGGTTGCTTTATCTCGGCTATGGCGTAGTTGGTGGTTGTGGATTAGGTCTCGGTTATGTCTCACCAGTCAGTACATTGATACGCTGGTTTCCTGATAGACGTGGTATGGCAACGGGCATTGCCATTATGGGGTTTGGTGGTGGTGCGATGATTGCAAAGTTCATGATCGAACCGTTTATTAAGATATTTTATAAAGCACCTGATTATCTAGGAACAGTTGAAAGTGTCTCTTTAAAAACGGATGAATCAGGGCGTCGCTTGGCTGAAATAGCCGGCAACCTACAAGAAGTTGTTATCGTTGGAACAAATGATATTGCCAATATGCTTGTACCTGGAGATGCCGGAGTTTATGTCGTTGGAACTGGTACAGTCGGTGTTGCAGAAGCATTCTTCACCTTAGGTGCTATCTATTTTGTCATTATGTTGTGTGCGGCATTTGGTTATCGCGTGCCTAGTAAAGACTGGAAACCGAAAGAATGGGAACCACCAACAGAAGATACTCAACATGAAATGATCAGCCAACATAGCGTTCATATCGATGAGGCACTAAAAACACCTCAATTCTATCAACTCTGGGTTGTGCTCTGTTTCAATGTGACTGCAGGAATTGGAGTATTGGCAGTCGCAAAGACTATGATGAATGAAATCTTTGGCTCTACCCTACCCAACATTGTTGATTTTGGTTTTGCATCTACATATGTATTGATGATCAGTGCTTTCAATATGGTAGGACGATTTATCTGGGCCAGCGCGTCAGATTATCTTGGTCGTCGTAATACCTATTGGGTCTTCTTTACACTTGGCATTATTTTATATTGTTCAATTCCTTATACCGCGCAACAGGTCAGTGTGAACCCTTCTGTTGTCTGGTTGGTTTATTTCTACGCCGCAACGATGATTATCTTCACCATGTATGGTGGTGGTTTTGCAACGATTCCTGCTTATTTAGCAGATATCTTCGGTACCAAGTTTGTTGGTGGTATTCATGGCCGACTTCTCACTGCTTGGGCAAGCGCCGGTGTTTTTGGTCCTCTAGCTATTACCTCACTTCGCGAGATATCAGTGATGAATGCTATAAATGACCTCATTACCAAGATAAGTCCCTCTGATTTTCAGGCTAAATTCGGTGCTGGTGTTGAACAATTAGACCAATTAGTCACTGCTAAAACAGTGACGATAAGTAAATTGATGGAAATAGCTCCGGCTGGAACAGTCGATCCAACATCAAGTCTCTACAATACAACGATGTACCTAATGGCGGTCATCTTATTTGTCGCATTGATAGCTAATGCTACTATGCGACCAGTCAACTCTAAACATCATATGAAAGATTAGGAGATATAAAGTGTCTTTTTCATTCAGCAATGCAACAGAAGTATTTATTTTTATTATCCTTTGCTCTGTCTACGTATGCAGCATACTTTGGATATATGGTGATTCGGCTACACGTGATATGGGCATAAAGGGGGCAATATTGCCACTAGTCTTGGTTATCGCAGCCGCACTGGCACTCACAAAAGGCATGACTTGGGCTTTATTGGCTTGGCCTACTGGTTACATAGCTTGGTTTTTCATCCGACCAAAAGCTACGCACAATATCGTAGAGTAAATAATTAGCACAACCAAGCTGCAATTCTTGGAATAATAATTACCTTAGTCTATAATCTGCAACATTAAAATACGTTCTGAGGAGCGCTGCGACGACAGATTTTGCTGTTGCCAGGCTCAGGACGGTCTTAGAAAAAACCGCGCTCGCTTAATGTTGAACCTAAGCGAGATGATGGCACACCATTAATCCGTCAATCGTTTTAATTACAGAGAAGAAAATAAGCGAAATGACGGATAAGACAGAACAAATTAAGCAACTCATGGCAGAACGCATCCTAATTTTGGATGGAGCTATGGGAACGATGATTCAGTCTTACAACTTAGAAGAAGAAGATTATCGTGCTCAGAGATTTAGTGAACACCCCTGTGATGTAAAGGGAAATAATGACCTCCTATCACTGACTCGCCCCGATATTATAAAAGCAATTCATGCTGCCTACTTTGATGCTGGCGCGGATATTGTCGAAACAAATACCTTTAATTCGACATCAGTAGCTATGGCGGATTACCAGATGGAAGATATAGTTTATGAGCTTAATAAAGAAAGTGCTGCACTGGCTCGTTCTGTTGCTGATGAATTCGAAACGAAAACAGGTGCGTTGAAGTTTGTCGCAGGTGTCCTTGGACCAACAAATCGCACTGCTTCAATTTCACCCGATGTAAACAATCCTGGTTATAGAAACATCACTTATGAAGAGCTGGTCGAATCTTATACCGAGGCATTACGTGGACTGATTGATGGTGGTTCGGATCTGATTTTAGTTGAAACTGTCTTTGATACTCTAAATGCCAAAGCAGCATTATTTGCAATCGACCAATTTTACGAGGAACAAAATATTAATCGACCAGTTATGATCTCTGGGACTATCACAGATGCCTCAGGACGTACTTTAACAGGTCAAACGACTGAGGCCTTTTGGAACTCAGTAAGGCATTCTAATCCACTGACTGTAGGTTTAAATTGTGCATTAGGTCCCAGTGACTTACGTCAATATATTGAAGAACTTTCTAGTTTTTCTCAGTGCTACATAAGCGCTCATCCTAATGCAGGTTTACCCAATGAATTCGGTGAATATGATCTAGATGCCGAGCCCATGGCAGATCATATTAAGGAATGGGCTAAGTCAGGATTATTAAATATAGTTGGTGGTTGCTGCGGCACGTCTCCTGACCACATTAAGGCAATGGCTAATGCGATAGGTGATGTTAATCCAAGACACTTACCTACATTACCTATATATCAGAGACTGAGTGGTTTGGAGCCTTTCAATATCTCTCCAGATGTGAATTTTGTAAATGTCGGTGAACGTACCAATGTTGCTGGCTCACCTAGGTTTCTTAAATTGATTAAGGAAGACGAGGATCTTGATACAGCGCTCGAAGTAGCACGCCAGCAAGTCGAAAACGGGGCGCAGATTATTGATATCTGTATGGATGAAGGCATGCTCGATTCTGAGCTATTAATGGCTGAATTTCTTAAATTAATCGCGTCTGAACCAGATATCTGTCGGGTTCCTATTATGATCGATTCCTCTAAGTGGTCTGTTATAGAATCGGGGCTACGTTGTGTTCAGGGTAAATGTGTTGTTAATTCAATTAGTTTAAAAGAAGGCGAAGAAAAATTCATTCAACACGCGAGACTTATTAGACGTTACGGTGCCGCTGTCGTTGTCATGGCATTTGATGAAACAGGTCAGGCTGACACAACAGAAAGACGTTTTGAGCTTTGCAAACGTTCATATGACATATTGGTCGACAAAGTTGGCTTTTCTCCAGAAGACATTATTTTTGATCCAAATATTTTAACTGTCGCGACAGGCATGGAAGAACATAATAATTATGCTGTATCTTTCTTTGAAGCAACACGACTAATTAAAAAACACTTACCGCATGCTCTAGTAAGTGGCGGACTAAGTAATGTTTCATTTTCATTCAGAGGCAATAACCCAGTACGTGAGGCAATGCATGCTTCTTTCCTCTATCATGCCATTCAATCTGGCATGGATATGGCGATTGTTAATGCCGGACAACTCGGTATTTATAATGAAATCCCAGAAGACTTATTGATATATGTAGAAGACGTTTTATTAAACCGAAAAAATGATGCGACTGATCGGTTAGTTGAATTTTCTGAAACAGTTGAAGGTGGTGCTGTAAAAGAAAAAAAAGTTGATCTTGAATGGCGCAAGGAGACTGTCAGAGAGCGACTCGCTCACGCATTAGTTAAAGGTATTGCTGATTATGTTGTTGAAGATACTGAAGAAGCACGACAAGAAGCAAAAAAACCAATACATGTTATTGAAGGCCCATTGATGGATGGTATGAATATTGTTGGCGATTTATTTGGTGCAGGAAAAATGTTCTTGCCTCAAGTAGTCAAGAGCGCGCGTGTTATGAAAAAAGCAGTTGCCTATTTGATACCATACATAGAAGCAGAAAAAGGCGATGGTAAAGTACAAAGTAACGGTAAGATTATTATGGCGACTGTTAAAGGTGATGTTCATGATATTGGTAAAAATATCGTTGGTGTTGTCTTACAATGTAACAACTTTGAAGTATTCGATCTTGGTGTCATGGTCTCAGCACAAAAGATATTAGATGCTGCAAAAAAACATAATGCAGATATTATTGGGTTGAGTGGATTAATCACACCATCGCTAGATGAAATGGTGCACGTTGCTAAAGAAATGCAACGACAAGAATTTAACTTGCCATTAATGATAGGAGGAGCTACTACATCGCGCGCACATACTGCAGTAAAAATTGATTTAGGGTACGACCATCCTGTGGTACATGTGAAAGATGCATCGCGTGCTGTAGGAGTTTCGACCAAATTAATCAGTGCCGACATGAAAGCAGATTTCATTAAAAAGATTAGTACAGAATATGATACTGTTCGTATACGTCATGCGGGTAAACAACAGAAGATTAAGTGGTTAAGTATTGAAGATGCTCGGAAAAATCGTATGTCTATCGACTGGGCTAGTCATATTCCAATCAAACCCAAAGAACTCGGGGTTACCGTCTTTGAAGATTATTCATTAGATGAGTTGGCCGAATGTATCGATTGGACGCCGTTTTTTATTGCATGGGAATTAGCAGGAAAATATCCAAAAATATTAAGTGATGAGGTCGTAGGTGAAGAAGCAACTCGGTTATTTAATGATGCGAAAGAAATGCTTAAAAAGATCGTCAATGAGAAATGGTTTTCAGCAAAAGGAATTTTTGGTCTTTTTCCAGCAAATTCAATAGGACATGATGATATTGATGTATATATTGATGATGTCGGAGGAGACCTATTAACGACTATCCATTCTTTGCGGCAACAAACACAAAAACCACCTGGTCAACCCAACTATGCACTTGCAGATTTCATCGCTCCAAAGGAAGTCGGAATTCAAGATTACTTAGGTGCGTTCGCCGTTTCTTGTGGATTTGGTATGGAAGAGAGAATCAAAGCTTTCGAAGAAGATCATGATGACTACAGTGCCATCATGTTAAAGGCTCTTGCCGATCGTTTCGCTGAAGCCTTCGCAGAACGTTTGCATCAACGTATTAGGAAGGAATTTTGGAGTTATGCTTCTGATGAAGTGCTTAGCAATGAAGACTTGATCAGCGAATCCTATCGAGGCATCCGCCCTGCCCCGGGTTATCCTGCTTGTCCGGATCATACTGAAAAAAGATTGTTGTGGGATTTGCTAAAGGTTAAAGAAAAAATTGGAATAGAGATAACAGAATCATTCGCTATGTATCCAACAGCTTCAGTTTCTGGCTGGTACTTTTCTCATCCTAGCTCGAGATACTTTGGTTTAGGAAAGATAAATAAAGATCAGGTCCATGACTATGCTAAACGCAAAAAAATGGAAGTACATCAGATGCAAAGATGGTTAGCGCCTAATCTAGGTTATGATCTTGAAGATACTAATTAATCAAAATACTAGAGTCAAATACTTCTTTCTGTGTCTCTAGTTGCAAAGTAATTCACATAAAATAATTCCAAGATAAGCATTATCTTATAACCATATACATAGTGTATTGACTGTTTTATTAAACACCTTGTATGATTTGTCTTATAATATATTTGCGGTATTTTTTTAATTATCGAGAAAGTAACTGCTATAGAATCGTATTTTGTTCGATATGCCGATATACTAGTGGTATATGCAGAATGAAACGATTTCAGTATTCAACACAGAAAGTGGCCAAACGATGAATGTGCTCGTGTTTGATAAGCGAGCTAATGAAATTACTGTGGTTATTGGTGAAGGGATACATAGCATGAAATGTCTCCTTATCCCGACTAAAAACAAGCAAGCTTATGTTGGAAGTATATTAGGACGAGAGATTATCTATCACTGTAGCCGCGAACAAGTTCAGGATGAATTAGATAGCGTTAATCCTGACCTAAAAAAATCAAGGAAATTCAAATAATCATTTTATCTTGATTATTTGGACAAATTGTTTCTAAAAACAATCAGCACATCTATTTGTATAAGTAAATCACTGCAATTTGAGTAGTTGTTCAAATTTTTAAATGCGATTTTTCTAATTTACAAATGTAGTGGAGTGTTAAATCACACTTTAGCCATCGTCTCAAGAAAATGCTTTAAAGCACCAAATATTGCATCATAAATTTCATTGTTTATTGTTAGTTTGCTTTTACTTATGATTAAATATCTCATTATTATAAATATTGTTTTTCCAGTATATGTTTTACCTTTTCAAAATTAAAAACATAATCACTCCATGCAAATATTAGGCAATTTAACTCAACCTGAGTTCCTAGGACAATATTGGCAGAAGAAGCCTTATCTAGTTAGGCAAGCATTTCCTAATTATAAGAGTCCTATCAGTCCAGAAGAACTTGCAGGTTTAGCTTGTGAAGAGGGCATTGATTCCAGATTAATTAAAAGAGATGAATCAAATAATACATGGCGGGTAGAATATGGACCGTTTAAAGAAAATGATTTTACTTCTTTACCAAAATCTCATTGGTCCTTATTAGTACAAGCAGTCAACCATCATATTCCCAAACTCAGCTATCTTCTTGATGAATTTAATTTCATACCTAACTGGCGAATAGATGATGTCATGGTTAGCTATGCTCCCATGCATGGTAGTGTTGGTCCTCATTTTGATAATTATGATGTTTTTTTATTACAAGCGAAAGGACATCGTCATTGGTATATTAACGAAAATTCTTATACAGAAGATGAATTCGCTGATGACTTAAGTTTGAAAATACTGAATAATTTTGATGGAGTGAAAGACTGGGTTTTAAAACCCGGTGATATGCTCTACCTTCCACCTGGCGTGGCTCATCATGGGATAGCACTGGACGATTGCTTGACCTACTCTATCGGCTTTCGAGCGCCATCACAAAAAGAGTTGTTGAGCGCTTTTACTGTTAATTTTAACGATGTGAAAGAAGATAAGTTTTATGCTGATCCAGGATTAAAATTACAAGAATCGCCTGGCGAAATTAAAAAAGACCATATCGAATCACTTCGTGAGTTGATTCTTACAGTTTGCGCAGATAAAAAAGAGTTCACTAGTTGGTTTGGTCGTTTTATCACAAACAGTCATAACGATTATGAACAAGAACAAGGAATACTCGATGAAGTAGAATTCCACAAATATTTAAATCAGAACAAACAAATATACCGTCACGGAAATGTTCGAATTTCTTATGTCAAAGATGACGAAACTATTAAATTATTCTTTGCAGGTAGCGAATACTCTTTACCTAAGACACAATTACGTTTGATCCAATATTTATGTAGCAAACACCAGCTTGAGTGCCTTGTGTTAATGAGTTTTGATAGAAAAGATGAAATGATGCTACTACTCTATAAATTATATAAAAACGGATTTTTTTACTTAGATGAAACAGTTTGAAATACTGCAAGTTTCATGGGCAAACATGGAGTCACACTTAAGATCTATTCGTACTCAGGTGTTCATTGAAGAACAAAGTGTTGCTGCAGACTTGGAATGGGATGGTCTCGATATTGATTGCATACACTTATTAGTCAAAAAAGACGATTCCTATATCGCTACTGCACGTTTATTACGTAACGGAAGAATTGGTCGTATGGCCGTCATTAAATCTTTTCGCTGCTGTGGTGTTGGCAGTGCAATGCTAAAAAACATTTTAACAATTGCCCATTCTATGAAAATGAAAACTGTAAATTTACATGCTCAGGTTGGTGCTATAAGCTTTTATGAAAAATTTGAATTTCTAAGAGAAGGAATTCCATTTGATGAAGCTGGGATTCCTCACGTTAGAATGCAAAAAAGTTTATAAATCAGAGAACTCGCGTGCTAATATATGTTCTAACTAAAAAACTAGTTGTCAGTTTCTTATTTTTAATACATGTCAATCGCTAAGAGTTTCGAGCCTAACTTAATATATAAATAATGTAAAATGAGCTCCATCAAATAAGGCCAGCCTTCTCCATCCTAATCGATATCAACATCGACATCTTTTATATAATCACTGCCTACGTGGTACAAATATAACCCTCATAGTTAATGCCTTTATTGCTAACCATGGTTGATCTTCCAGAAATACTCCTTGTGAATGCTGCCCCAACTAATAGTCTATCAATAAAATTATTGAGTCTATTCATACGGTCGCTATAATAAATATCCATCGGTTTAGTGCCAAACAAAATTATCTATTTTTTTAATTTATTCAGTCGCTTACAGGTCAGCCCTTGTGGTAAAAAAATTTTCGTATGTAATATTCATTAATATGAACGCTTAAAACTGATTCATTCCTTGTTTTTCAAACGTTATAATAAAACATCTCAATTATGACTGACATTTTGTCAATCCAGGAAATAAAAATGAAATACAACAACATTCTACAAACTATTGGTAATACTCCTCATATTTCGATTAATAAGCTATTTCGAAAGGATATCGAAGTTTGGATGAAAGTTGAGAGTTTTAATCCATGTGGCAGTATCAAAGATCGTATTGCAAATGCAATGATTGAGGAAGCTGAAAAAAAGAATTTAATAAATAAAGATACCGTCATTATCGAACCAACTTCTGGTAATACAGGAATAGGATTAGCACTCGTTGCAGCAGTAAAAGGCTATCGCCTAATACTGACAATGCCAGAATCTATGTCAATTGAAAGACGTAAATATATGCAAGCACTCGGTGCACAATTAGTACTAACACCAAAGGAATTAGGAATGGGTGGGACTATTGCTAAAGCAAAAGAGTTGCTTGCTAATGAACCAAATGGGTGGATGCCTCAACAATTCAAAAATATAGCAAATGTGAAAGTTCATAAAGAAACAACTGCTCTTGAAATTCTGGCTGATTTTCCCGATGGAATTGATTATATGATTACAGGTGTTGGCACGGGAGGTCATATCACTGGTTGTGCAGAGATATTAAAAGCAAAGTTTCCTGATTTAAAAGTTTTTGCTGTAGAACCAAAAAAATCACCTGTTATTAGTGGCGGTGAAAAAGGCTTGCATCGTATTCAAGGTATAGGTGCAGGCTTTATACCAGAAGTATTAAACATGGAGATTATTGATGAAACGGTTCAAGTATCTGAAGAAGATTCTTTTGATATGGCGCGTCGTTGCACAAAAGAAGAAGGCATTTTTGTTGGAATTTCTACTGGTGCTACATTAGCCGCAGTGAATGAAAAAGGTAAAGACATCTTTGCAGGTAGTCGTGTATTAATATTTGGTTATGATTCTGGAGAACGTTACCTTTCTATCAATGATTTGTTTTAAAAATCATTTTGACTAAAAAGTCAAAATTTGAAGTATTATTTGATGAAGTATAATTCAAGAATATAACATGCCTTCCCTCCGTGAGGACTATAGTTTTTTCTTACGGCTGAGGATTCTATTTGTTAGATATGACATTGTAACAAGCTATGGTAAGTGAACATAATATACGAACGTCTCATCGCAAATATTTATAAGTATTTCAGAACTGTTACTTCCGTATGTTTGCCTTGATACTTTGAACTACTCCATGTGCTCCCCACAATTCTTTCGCAAGAATATGTCCTTTTTTCCGTTGATCAATATTCATCTGTGATTCAATTTCGTCACGTAACTTTTCAGCTGGTTTATATCCTCCAGCAGCGACTATACCTATCCAGGCATAGGCATGAATAAGATCTTGCTTTACTTTAACGCCAGCGTAATACAACTCACCCAAATGATATTGAGATATGATATGTTTTTTCTGTGCTGCATCCAGGAACCATGCGACAGCATCTTCATTGTTTCGTGGAGTACCCAAATTCTTTTGGTACATGTTAAGCAGATTCTTTTGAGAATTTATAACACCTTGTTCTATAGCTTTTCGATACCATTTTATTGCTAGACTGTAATCTTGTTTTAGCCCAAGACCATTCTCATACATAACACCCAAATCATGCTGAGCACTTGGAGTTCCTTTTATTGCTGACTTGCGATACCATTTAGCTGCTTCTGCGTAATTTTTTTTTACCCCAAGTCCAACATGAAACATATAACCCAAATTAGCTTCAGCTTCAGCATTTCCTTGAACAGCAGCATTTCTGGACCACTTTAGAGCTAGCCAATAATCACGCTTTACGCCAAGACCAAGAATATATAATTGAGCTAACCTCATTTGAGATTCTGCTATACCGCTTTTTGCAGCTTTCTTATACCAACCTACAGCTTGAACATAATCCTGTTCAACACCGAGTCCCTTATCGTAAATGAATGCAACGTGATTTTGAGCAATACTATTGCCCTTTTCAGCAAGAGCGACAAAAAGTTTTAGTGCGGTATTATATTCATGCGCATTTAATGCTTCAATCGCCATGTCAAGACTTGATTGTCCACAACCAGGCATAACTACAATCAATAATAACAAAATATTTTTTTTCATCTTGTTGTATTAAACAATAATTTAAAATTGTAATTCATTTAATTTTTTGGCTTCAGGTGTGTTTGGATATTGATTTCTTAATAATAAAGCATAACTCGACATGTCATCTCTTAAATCAAGCTCTTTAAAAATTCGAATACCTATCCATAAACTCTTCGCGGTATGTTTTGCATTTTCCTGATATCGTTTAAAATATTGATATGCTAATTTATATTCATTTTTATTATAAGAAATATTAGCCATCTTAATTAATGCATGTGAAAAACGAGGGTTGCTTTTTAAAGCTTTCTTAAAGTAACTTTCCCCTATTTCTGGTTTGTTCAAAAAAAGACATGAGCCAGCATTAGTCAATGCTATTTCAGGCGAATCATATAATGGATTGTTTGCAGCATTTAAAAACTGTACTTCAGCTTCATCAAATCGACCATTACTACATAGCAGTAAACCATAGTTATTATGTGCTGATGAATTAGTAGCATCTAGAGATAGAGATTTTTTATAGTTTCTCTCTGATTCAATCGGGTCCTCTAATCGCTGATAAAGTAAGCCCAAAACATTATATGTAGGAGCGTAATCTGAGTTCGCTAAAAGTGAACGTTCTAACTTTATTAATGCGTTTTCATAAGCACCCTGTTGCATGTACTCAACACCAAGATGCATATTAGTAATAGCCACTTCATGAGCTTTAGCATCACGACTTTTTTGTGAGTTATTTAAATCTTTTTCAGCCGAATTGTACACTGCATTATTGATAGTTTGACCAACATGGCTAAATAGAGCCGTGGGTCCGCACCCCAATAAAAACGACAATATAAGAGCTAGACTGAGAATACTAAAAGAATTCATATTTTATAAGATAAGCTAGTATTAGACGGTTTGATACATCCTAAGCGTATTATTAATACAATGGAAATACTCAGAACATATAATCAGATTTTTTTGATTATACGTGCTGAAATCAAGAGTTTATTCTGAGCATTTAAATTCGTATTTAGTCAAGATTTGTCCTGAACAAGATATTTAAATAAAATAAACTTAATTGGGGTGTCGAGTCACTTTATTCAAAAGTAAATTCAAATATGACATGGCTACTGATCTATGCAAGTTTTAATTAAAATAAATCTTATCAATAAGCATAAAGTCATCATTTAGATTATTTTCGTTATCATATTGATCTTACTAACTGGTACTGTATTCTAGTTGTTTTTTCTAGTTCAGTTTTCACACATATATAAAAAATATACGCTTAATGACTACTTTTATTTTCAATGAGAAATGTGAACTGAGAGCTGAAAACATCAGTTATGAGATCAATGATAAATTAATTATTAACAAAGTTTTTTTTTCTGTCACATCAGGTGCAATGTTATTTATTAAAGGTAGTAATGGCAGCGGGAAAACAACTTTATTGCGTATACTCTCAGGCTTGATGCAACCGGATGAAGGGCAGACGCTTTGGAATAACCAGAGAATAGATGAGGAACGTATTGAATTCAATCAACAACTCACTTATATAGGGCATAATACGGGGGTCAAAGCTGAATTGAGTACTTTAGAGAATATCAACTTTTTTTCTAACATTTGCGGTTTGCCAAAAAAAGAAAACTGCCAATCTGCCATAGAATGGGCTGGGTTGAGTGGTTATGAACATAGTCCAGGCAGGCATCTATCTTATGGGCAACAACGTCGCATTGCATTTACCCGATTGCTGATGGAACCATCAAGACTTTGGATCCTTGATGAACCCTTCACTGGTTTAGATGTAGAAATGATTGCAACGTTAGAAACAAGCTTTAAAAATCATCTCAATAATGGTGGGTTATTAGTGTTGACGAGTCATCAACATATTGAGTTAGAACAGATAAGCACCAAATATTTTCATCTAGGCTCTTAATTCGATGAACTATAGTAATGCATTCATGATTATGCTGTTTCGTGATCTCCGAATTGCATTTCGACAACGTGCAGAGATCATGCTACCAGTAATCTTCTTTGTAGTAATTGTTAGTTTATTTCCATTAGCTATCAGTCCTGACCCTGCTGTCCTGAAAAACATTGGTCCAGGAATAATCTGGGTAGCAGCTCTGTTATCAATTTTATTATCTTTACAAAATTTATTTCGTTCCGATTTTAGCGATGGTTCAATGGAACAAATATTATTGAGTCCATTTCCGGGTTCATTATTATTTTTAGCAAAAATTCTCGCGCAGTGGTGTGTAACTGGCTTACCATTAGTCCTGATTTCACCATTATTAGGATTGCTTTTATACCTTGAAACACATGTTATTTGCGTTCTCTTTATTTCTTTATTGATGGGCGTACCGTACTTGAATATGATTGGTGCTATTGGCGTTGCCTTGACCATAGGTCTAAAACAAGCTGGAGCCTTATTATCATTACTCGTATTACCTCTATATGTTCCTGTATTAATCTTTGGTAGCAACGCGGTTATCTCAGCAGCTAATGATTTACCTTATAATGGTCAATTATTATGGCTAGCGGCATTATTAGTACTAGCAACCACACTTAGTCCGTTTGTGATTAATTTTGCTCTGAGAGTATCATGCAGCTACAGATAGTTAGTGTCATTAATAAAAATTGGAGACTTAAATAGAGTATGTCAATAAAAAATAAAATTTGGTTATGGTTCCACCGCATTGCATCGCCAGCTTATTTTTACAAATTGGCAGGACAACTCTTACCGTGGAGTATAACTTCTACAATTATCTTAATGTTGGTCGGTTTAGTCGGTGGGCTAGTGATTGCTCCTGCTGATTATCAGCAAGGAGATGGTTTTAGAATCATTTATGTCCATGTTCCATCTGCATGGATGTCTATGTTCATTTATATAGTTATAGCAACGAACAGCGCTATATTCTTAATCTGGAATATTAAATTATCAGATATTGTAGCTCGATCAAGTGCTGTTATCGGTGCTTCATTTACATTCCTAGCTTTAATCACAGGTTCTATTTGGGGCAAACCAATGTGGGGGACATGGTGGGTATGGGATGCTCGTTTAACATCTGAGTTATTGTTGTTGTTTTTATATTTAGGTTATATCGGATTGCGTTCGGCCATCGATGATCGTCGTGTCGCAGGTAAAGCGGGAGGCATTCTCGCATTGGTAGGTGCCATCAACATCCCTATCATTCATTATTCAGTGGACTGGTGGAATACTTTGCATCAGTCGGCAAGTGTCTCAAAATTTGACAATCCTTCTATTGAATTAAGTATGCTCATACCTTTGTTGTGTATGGCACTCGCCTTTACATTATTTTATGTTTCTATACTGTTTAACAATTCACGTTCTGAATTATTAGAACAGGAAAAACGTAATGCATGGGTAAAAAAAGTAGTGACTTCCTCATGATTGAATTTTTAAATATGGGCGGTTATGCTGCTTACATATGGTCATGCTACGGTATTGTTGCTTTAGTTTTACTCATAAATTCGATTTCTTCATGCCGACGTTATAAAAATGTATTATGTCGTCTTAAACGCTTTTATAGTGAAAAAAAAGATGACACCTAAACAAAAACAACGTTTTATTTTAGTTAGCCTACTAGTAGTTGGTCTTGGATCAGGTATCGGCTTAGTGCTAATGGCATTGAGTGAAAATATTAATTTATTCTTCACTCCTTCACAGGTAGTTGCTGGCGAAGTACCGCCAGAGCAACGGTTTCGTATTGGCGGAATGGTGACCTTGGGCAGCGTAGAAAAACTTAATGGTGAACTAACTGTTCTTTTTAAACTCAATGATTCAGTAAAAGAAGTACAACTTAAATATGATGGAATATTGCCGGATCTATTCCGAGAAGGGCAAGGAATAGTAGCAGAAGGAAAATTGAATGAAAATGGAGTTTTTATAGCTGATCAAGTTCTTGCTAAACACGATGAGAATTATATGCCTCCTGAAGTTCAACATGCACTCAAAGTAAGCGGCGGTGATTACGATAATAAAGAAACAACGAAATGATTCCTGAATTAGGACACTTTACACTAATCTTGGCGCTTGCAGTAGCATTAGTGCAGGCCATTATTCCTGGCATGGGATTATTGCTTCGTCGCACTGATTGGATGGCCGTTGCAAAGCCCGCATGTTTGTTACAATTTGTCTTAGTATTGACAGCCTATGGGGTTTTGACGTGCTCCTTCATAGTACATGATTTCTCAGTACTCTATGTAGCAAACACGTCTAACTCAGAATTGCCTTTAATTTATCGAATTTCGGGAGTTTGGGGTGCACATGAAGGATCATTGTTATTGTGGTTATTAATTCTCAGTGGCTGGACCGCAATCCTAGGAATAGCTAGCAAACATTATCCTGTCGATATGGCCGCAGGAGTTATTTCGGTATTAGGCTTTATCAGTATTGGTTTTCTGTTATTTAGTTTGTTTACATCTAATCCTTTCTTACGCTACTTTCCTGCACCATTTGATGGGGCAGATTTAAATCCTTTATTACAAGATCCCGTGATGGCCATCCATCCACCTATGCTTTATATGGGGTATGTTGGTTTTGCAGTACCGTTTGCTTTTGCTATCACAGCCTTGATACAAGGCAGACTTGATACCGCTTGGGCACGTTGGGTTCGCCCTTGGGCTTTAGCCGCATGGATATGTTTAACTGGCGGCATCACTTTGGGAAGCTGGTGGGCATATTACGAATTAGGATGGGGTGGTTGGTGGTTTTGGGACCCCGTAGAAAATGCATCTTTTATGCCTTGGTTAACAGGTACTGCTTTGATTCATTCTCTTGCTGTAACAGAAAAACGTCACGCCCTACGTAACTGGACCGTATTGTTAGCCATAATATGCTTTTCTTTAAGTTTATTGGGCACTTTCTTGGTACGTTCTGGTGTAATAACATCAGTACATGCATTTGCTTCTGATCCTACACGAGGCGTATTTATTTTAGCTTTTCTTGGATTGGTCGTTGGTATATCTTTAAGCTTATTTGCATTTAGAGCATGGCAATTAAGAACACTTACACCTTTCAGTTTGATATCTCGGGAAATGGCATTATTGAGTAATAGTGTTCTTTTATTAATTATTATGTTGACGGTTTTATTAGGCACTCTTTATCCTTTAATGCTGGAAGCATTAGGCGGCGGTAAGATATCCGTCGGCTCACCCTACTTTAGTCTTGTCTTTATTCCATTGATGATACCAGTGGTTATTTTAGTAGGTATCGGCTCAGTATCGCGTTGGCGTGAAGATACTATTTCCAATCTGTCTAAACAATTACGCACACCAGCCATATTAGCTGTTGTTTTTGCAAGCGTTTCATTACTTTTTCTTCCTGGAAAAGTGAGCTTCACTGCTTGGTTTGCACTATTACTTGCATTTTGGGTTATCAATAGTCTTTTTACGCAATTGAAAAAACGATTGCGACATTCTAAAAATTTGCTACAGGATTTAAAAAGAACACCAAGAGGTTGGTACGGGATGATATTGGCTCACATGGGGCTATCCTTTACTGTTATCGGGATAGGACTTTCCAGTGTTTATAGCCAAGAACAAGATGTCCATATGCTGAAGGGCGATGATAGAACGCTAGGTGAATATCGCTTTGAGTTAGTCGATGTTGAAAAAATAACAGGACCAAACTATAAAGCAGACATGGGTACAATTCGTATATACAAGAATGAAAAAGAATTAATGACCTTGCATCCAGAAAAACGTATCTATAACGTTCGCAAAAATATAATGACAGAAGCATCTATCCATTCTAATTTGTTAAGAGATTTATATGTTTCTCTTGGGGAACAGCGAGACATTAATACCGGAGCATGGTCAGTTAGACTTTACTATAAACCATTTATCTTATGGATATGGTTAGGTGGTTTTGTCATGGTTCTAGGTGGTTCACTTGCGCTAACAGACAAACGTTATCGAACTTCCTTGAAGCAAGAAGAAATCAAGCTGGATGATAATAATGTCCTCGCAAATTGATAAGGAATCAAGATTATCGCAAAAGCCAAAGCGATTGATATATATATTACCGCTAGGTTTATTCGCAGTGCTTATGGTGATTTTCTTTTTTGGTCTTGGATTAAATCCACGTTTAGTACCCTCCCCCTTAATAGGAGAAACAGTACCTGCGTTTTCATTACCAAAACTAAGTAATCCTAATGAATTGATTCAACATACTGTACTTAAAGGTGAAATCAGCTTATTGAATATATGGGCGACTTGGTGTGCGTCATGTAAGCATGAACATCCTGTTCTAATGAAGATAGCACAAAGCAATGAAGTGCAAATCTATGGACTATATTATAAAGATGTCCCAAGCCAAGGAGTGGCCTGGTTAAGAAGCTATGGTGATCCTTACCATGAAAATGCTGTTGATGAAGAAGGAAAAGTTGGTATTGAGTGGGGTGCTTACGGCACGCCCGAAACTTTCCTAATAGATCAAAAAGGAATTATTCGTTACAAACATATTGGCCCCATTAGCTGGAACGACTGGAAAACAACAATCTTACCTATGATTAATACATTAAGGAATAATAATGATGTCTAGGTTCAGCTGCTTTTACCTGTGTTTATTCTTTCTCACTACAGTTAATGCCGAGATTACAGGTTTCCCGTTCAAAAATGAAAAAGAAGAACAACGTTTTCGTGAGTTATCATCGGAACTCCGGTGTCTTGTTTGTCAAAATCAATCACTGGCAGATTCAAATGCAGAACTAGCACAAGATCTTCGTTCAGAATTATATCAACAGGTAGTGAGTGGTAACTCAAATAATCAAATCATTAATTTTATGACTAAGCGCTATGGTGATTTTATTTTATACAAGCCAAGGTTCGCTACGAAAACATTATTACTCTGGATAGCACCTATTATATTATTTATTGTTGGATTTTTTTGTTTGGTACGATTTAGCAAATTCAAAAATCATCCACAAAAGAAAGAGATTCCCGAAGCTGACTTGCAGAAAATACGTGTATTACTGCAAGCAGAGGAAGAAAAAAAGTGACGTTTCTATTATGTATTCTTGCTATCATATTGATTGCCCTACTAATTTTATTATCTCCTCTACTTTCTAAAAACATACAACGTTCTAAAGTGGAACGAGATGCTGTCAATATTCAAGCTGCGGCGACAAGGTTATCAGAATTGAAAATTGAGTTGGAAAATGGACTAATCACTCAAGAAAGATTTAATAATTATAAACTTGAGTTGGAGATCGCTGCACTTGATGATTTAAAAAATGTCTCTCCTTCTTCTACAAAACAAGCATATGAAGGCAATAATGTCTTAGCTTTAATAGTTGCGCTATTAGTGCCGTTATTATCTATCCTAACATATGAGAAGTTGGGCGATGAAGCTGCTTTTGATATTCGACTACAAACCGGTGAATCTCCTATTGAAAATAAAGACATTGAAGAAATGATTGCCTCAATAAAACAGACTATTGAGAAAAGCCCGGATGACATTGAAGCAAGAGCTGCCTTGGCACAGATTTATATGGATATAGAAAGATATAGTAATGCTGCGACTATTTATCTTGAACTATACAAATTAGAACCAGAGGATCCTGAAATTCTTGTCAGTTATGCTGAAGCATTAGCACGACTTCATCAAAATAATTTAATAGGTAAACCTACTGAATTATTAAAAAAAGCTCTAGAAATAAGACCAAGTTATGGTCGTGCGCTCTGGTTAGCGGGGTTTGCAGAACAACAAGCTAACAACAAAGAAGGTGCTTTGACTCATTGGCGTAATTTACTTGTCAATATAGGGGAAAAATCAGAGATATCTAAACAACTGAAAAATCTTATTTCTGAGTTAGAACCCTCAGAATCAACCTCAGATAAAATCATTATTAATCAAGATAGTGATATAAAAAAGTCTATACAGGTGATGGTTTCTTTGCCACCAGAGTTACAATCTAAAGTTGCTCCAAATACGACTATGTTTATCTATGCTCGAGCTTCAAAAGGCCCCCCTATGCCCCTCGCTGTTTATAGAGGCTTAGCAAAAGATCTTCCTATAACCGTGACTCTTGATGATAGTATGGCAATGATGCCTCAAATGACACTCTCAAGCTTTCCAAAGGTAATTATAGGTGCGCGTCTATCTAGTAATGGACAACCTCAAGGGCAGTCTGGAGATTACGAAGGGTTTTCCGATGTGATCGAAATATCAAAAAATCCTATTGTAAATATTCTCATCAATACTATCAAACCTTAATTATTGAATCTCTCTATGTGTCATCTTAGCAAATCATTCTCGATAGAATCTACTCGAGATATAGTTCGTATCATAATTAAATATGAAGATTTATCTCTTGGTGTTATGTGACATCGACTTAGTTGTATCAATGATATAATTTCATATATTATTCAATTTTAAATTGAATAATATATGAAAAAAATTACAATAGTCTCTCTACTAATACTGTTGCCTGTACCAGCTACCATTTCATATCTATACCAAACTAAACCTGAGTTTGTTGAACAAATATTTTTAATGGAAGAGTTAAAGACTGCTCAGACTGATGAAGAAAAATCAGCTAGTGTAAAAAAAATGCTGCTGCATCTTGAACAACGATTAGTTGATGATCCAGAAGATGTTGAAAGCTGGTCACTCTTAACAGATTCTTATACAACTCTTAAACGTTATAATGATGCGCTTAGAACAATCGAAAACCTCTACCGTATTGAAGGTAAAATTCCCGCTATTATGTTTCGATATGCAGATATAATGTCAATGGCAAACAATGGAAGATTTGAAGGTAAACCAAATGAGATAATAAATGAGGCACTGGAACTTGAGCCAATGAATAAAGATGGCCTTTGGTTATCAGGTCTTGCAGCACTGCAACACGGAGATATTAAAAAAGCATTAAAAAATTGGCATCAACTTCATAAACAGTTCGATGAAGGCTCAGAATCGCAAGTAAAAATAAAAGAGTATATTGATTTAATACATGAGCAAGTCATTGAAAATGAGAATACATCTATTGAGAGCGTAGCTCTCCAAGTTGAGATTATTTTGTCTGAGGATCTGTTGAGTGAAGTGAATAGAGATGATTATGTCTATATCTATGCAAAAAATATTGATAACTCATTAGTGCCTTTAGCTATACTGAGCAAGAAGGTAAGTGATTTGCCTACGCAGGTCGTGCTTGACGATTCTATGGCACTTGTAGCATCGAATAAATTATCGGATCATAAACAGGTTCAAATTATTGCTCGAATATCAAAAAAAGCTAATACACAATCAATGCCAGGAGATCTTATCGGAACACTCGACTTTGTTCCTACTCATACACACTCACCTCTTAAGCTGATAATCAATAGTATAATTCAATGAAAAGATTATTTTCAAAAAGCACTTATAAATGAAAGATGTTAAATTAATAAAAGAGCCTGTTGAGCTTTATAAAATACTTAAGTTCGAAGGTATGGTTACGAGCGGAGGCGAAGCAAAAAAAGTTATTGCTGATGGTCAAGTGACTGTTAATGGCATAATAGAATCACAAAAGCGTAAAAAAATCATATCCGGTGACATTATTGAATATAATGCCAAAAAGATACGACTATATTTCAAATAGATTATTTGATTACTCAAGCACAATAAACTACGGATATTTTCGATTCGACAAATATAATTATATCCGCATTAGCCAAAATAGCACTCAAAACGTAATTGCAAAAAAAAGTAACCGTATCGATTTGAGAATATTTAAGACACATTAATCATATTGATATGTGAACTTTCTAAAAATATATCCGTTCAATTAGTAAAATGAGGCAATTGAAAGTGGTAAATGAAAATACACCATTTTAAGCACTGGTTTTTTTATAATTCGAATACATAAATGATATACTCAAGATAGACCAGGAATAATTAATGACTAACAATGATCTACTACGGCGTATTCGCTTCGTGTTTGACTTTAATGACACAAAGATGATCGCTATCTTTGGTCAAGCAGATCGCGATGTTTCACGAGCACAAATCAGCGATTGGCTAAAAAAAGAAGATGATCCAGCCTATCAAGAATGTAATGATAAGGTATTAGCAACTTTTTTAAATGGCTTAATTAATGAAAAACGCGGTAAAAAGGAAGGTTCACTCGAAACTTCAGAGGAAACATTAACAAATAATATTATTTTTAATAAGCTAAAAATCGCATTAAATCTTAAAGCAGAAAATGTTTTGGCAATTCTAGAATTATCTGAATTCCATCTTAGTAAGCATGAGTTAAGTGCTTTTTTTAGAAAATCTGGACATAAACACTACCGTGAGTGCAAGGATCAAGTACTGCGAAACTTTTTAAACGGCTTGCAAATAAAATATCGTGGTAATAGTAAGTCAGAAAAAGAATTTGAATGGAAACAAATTTCTAAAGGAGGATGATTCGTCAATGTCAATCAAAATACACAAAAAAATCATAACTCCCGGCTTTTATGAGACTGATGCTTTAGGTCATATAAATAATACAGTAATACCAATGTGGCTTGAAAAAGCACGCACACCAATATTCAGGATCTTCACACCTGATCTTGATCCAAAGAAATGGCAATTAATTCTCGCAAAGATTGAGATCGAGTACTTATGTCAGCTAGATTATCGCCTAGTCGTAATAATAAAAACTGGAATTCAACATATTGGAAACAGCTCTTTTTTGATTCGCCAGGAATTATTTCAGAATGAAAAATTCGCTGCCCGTGGACTTACTACTTTAGTTAGATTTGATTACAATAAAAAAAAGTCAAAAGCACTCACTCAAAAATCGCGAAGTGAACTAGAAAAATGCTATTGGCCTATCGACTAATTATTTTAGTATTGCTTAACGATAATGCTTAATAATTTAACTTTAATTCTCTCTTAATTGACCGGCAATTAATATCCAATGGCTCAATACGTATATACCATGAATGGTGTTGGTAAGATCGTCCCACCTAAACGTCAAATACTTAAAGACATCTACCTGTCATTTTTCCCCGGCGCAAAAATCGGTGTATTAGGTTTAAATGGTGCTGGCAAATCAACTTTACTCAAAATCATGGCAGGACTTGATACTGATATTATTGGTGAAGCTTACCCTATGCCTGATATTAAGATTGGCTATCTTCCACAGGAACCGCAACTAGATTCTGACAAAGATGTTCGCGGTAATGTTGAAGAAGGTTTAAGTGAGCCACTCGATGCTTTAGCTGAGTTAACCAATGTTTATGCTGCTTATGCAGATCCAGATGCAAATTTTGATGACTTAGCTAAGAAACAAGAAAAATTTGAGAGTATTGTTGCAGCATGGGATGCTGAAAATTTAGAAACTACTCTAGACATAGCTGCAAATGCCCTACGTTTACCACCTTGGGCAGCCTCTATTGATACGCTTTCTGGTGGTGAAAAACGTCGAGTTGCTTTGTGTCGATTATTATTGTCGCGTCCCGATATGTTGTTATTAGACGAGCCTACAAACCACCTTGATGCTGAGTCCGTCTATTGGTTGGAACGCTTTTTGGCTGATTTTAGCGGTACTGTAGTTGCTGTAACTCATGATCGATACTTTCTTGATAATGTTGCTGGCTGGATCCTTGAACTAGATCGTGGTGAAGGTATTCCTTTTGAAGGTAATTATTCACAATGGCTTGAAAATAAAGATCAACGCCTTCTGGCCGAAGAAAAAGTTGAATCAGCAAAACAAAGAGCCATAAAAAAAGAATTGGAATGGGTACGAACTGCCCCAAAAGGTCGTCATGCAAAGAGTAAGGCTCGACTTAGTCGGTTTAGTGAGATGAGTTCACAGGACTTCCAAAAACGAAGTGAAACTAATGAGATCTATATCCCACCTGGCCCACGGTTAGGTGATTCTGTTTTTGAACTTATCAATATTCATAAAGCATTCAATGAGAAAATTTTATATGAAAATTTAAATCTCAATATTCCAGCAGGTGCTGTCGTTGGTATTATTGGTGGTAATGGTGCCGGTAAATCTACTTTTTTTCGTATGCTTGCTGGAACTGAGAAACCTGACAATGGTGAAATAAAGATTGGAGATACAGTTAAAGTTGCCTTCGTTGAACAAAGCCGTGAAAGTCTTGATGACAAAAAAACTGTCTGGGAGGCTATTTCTGATGGACTAGAAAACATAACTATTGGTAATTACTTAATAAACTCTCGTGCTTATGTTGGGCGTTTTAATTTTAAAGGAATAGATCAACAAAAAATTATAGGAAAGCTATCTGGCGGGGAGCGTGGTCGATTACATTTGGCGCATACATTAAAACAAGGTGCTAATGTATTACTACTAGATGAACCATCCAATGATCTTGACATTGAGACCTTACGTGCTTTGGAAGAATCGATACTCGCTTTCCCTGGCTGTGTATTGGTAATATCTCATGATCGTTGGTTTCTGGATCGTGTTGCCAGTCATACACTTGCATTTGAGGATGATGGTCAAGTCACCTTTGAAGAAGGTAATTTTACTGAATATCATCAACGCTTCTTAATTCGTAAAGGTAATGATACACTGCCAAAAAAAATGAAGTATAAACGCTTAAAAAGTTAAGCCCATATAACAAAAAAATCTGTATGAGAATTTCAAATATACATGATTAATATTGAAACATTTAATGTTTATTTTAACGTGCCATTTTCTAAAAGAAGGCTTCTAGCGGACGATTAAGTTCTCAGTTGGATCTTAAGATTATTTAGCTCAACAACCCCAAACCAAAATATAATCTGTTGCGATCTTTTTTTTAAGAAACCTATATAATATGATTTATTAAAATTTTATGCGCAAAATATAAAACTTGTTCAGATTTTAGCCCGACAAACGACTCAACGCGAGTCAACAGCATTCATAAGAACATTCTAATCTACTTTAAGAATTTAAAATGTATCAATATAGAACTCTCAGCAAAACTGTTATAACCTATTATAAGAATGTGCTCCTTTCTATTCTAAGTAATATGTATGATTTATATTCTGACTAAAAAAAATTATATTTCATGCTATTAATAATCTTCGGATGTATTTCACCTTATCTATTATCGTCAGATGCTATTGTTGCAAATATAATCAGAATCAATGTTTAAAGTACAAGATTAATATTCGAATATTTTGTGAAGATTTAGTACAATGTATGAAATGTATAGTAACACCGATATTATTACACGATTCAAAGCCACAGATACTGAACCCGTATATATTTCAACGATTCATGGTGAGCTAGTCTATTATTCAAATAGATCGCCTAAGAAAAACACTCCGAATGAAGATGCCTTAGCTGTTATTCCTGTCGATGATGAAACGATAATATTAGTCGTAGCCGATGGCATAGGTGGAATGTCTGACGGCGAAGAAGCTTCAAAAATCGTTATCCAATCATTAATATCAGCAGTAGCCAATATTAAATCTTCTGTGCGTGAATCTATATTAGATGGTATTGACGAAGCTAATGAAAAAATTTCAAGCAGGAATGTCAGAGCAGGCACTACAGTTTCTATAGCTGAACTGTCTGGAAATAAATTGAGAACCTACCATGCAGGTGATTCTCTTATATTGCTCACCGACAAACATGGAGATATGAGATACGAGTCTCTCTCTCACTCACCAGTAGGCTATGGACTGATGTGTGGTGCATTTGATAAAGAACAAGCTATGAAACATCCCGAACGCAATTTAATATATAATTATGTCGGTTGTGAAGATAATCATATAAATATTGGTCCTGTCCTTGACCTCTCAGATAATGACACACTTATACTTTCTAGTGATGCCTTACCAGATAATATCTATAATAAAGAGATCTGCAAGTTTATATGCAAAGAACCATTGCTAGATGCTATTGGAAAATTGATCGACCAATGTAATTTAAATATGGAAATGCCGCTTCACGACAGATGCTGTCATCCTGATGACTTTACACTAATAAGTTTTAGAAAAAAAATTGAAAAATTGTAATATGCATGCCTCTAGATAATCAGAATATGCTTAAATATTATTAATGAACCAAGTTCACGACATAACATAGTCTATGCATACTTTTCGCAAATTAATTATATCTAAAAAAATGACCCGCTTTCTGTTGTTGTGTTTTTTGATGCGTTCATTAGTTGCCTCTGGTTTCATGGTCAATATCAACTCAAACAACGGTAATCTCTTTTCGATCATGATGTGCGGAGGATCAGCTGGTATTAATGCTATAGAAAAAATATCAGAGTCTTCTCAACACCAACACCATCATCATGAGCACCATCAAGAACGTGATGAATATGATTATGAAACACAAGGCCATGAATTTTCTGCCTGTAGCTTTTGGTCTTCAAGCAGTCAATTGTTATTAGTTTACTCATTTCACTCTCATGTTCGAGATGTCAGATTAATAGATGAAGTTATTTTTTATCAAACATCATTCCTCCGACAAAGCAGTATTATTTTAAACCTCCCTCGCGCACCTCCTCTCCTAAGTTGAATTATAATTAATTACTAATTATTACTACCTATGCAAAGTAGTAATGAAACTTTTTATCTGGGAGAACTAAATTGATTTCTTTACTCAGGAACTTATTGATTCACACTTTTATTATTTTATTATTAAATTCACAAGTCCATGCTGACGACCATAAAGACAGCGCTAGCATGGTGTTAAGTAATGACGGATTAAAGTCCGTCCGTTCTGATAGCCATGCCCCAATCGGGGTCATGGGTGATCATATGCACAGCAAGGGAGAGTGGATGTTGTCATATCGCTATATGTATATGGATATGGAGGGAAACAGGAATAGAAAAAACGAACTCTCTCCCGAAGAAATAATTTCAAGTATAACAAACCGTTTCTTTGGAATACCGGGACAGCCTGCGAATTTACGAATAGTACCAACTGAGATGTCTATGGAGATGCATATGTTTGGTGCAATGTATGCCCCTAGTGATTGGTTAACATTAATGTTAATGACTATGTATGCAGAAAAATCGATGGAACATATTACCTTCAATGGGGCCGGTTCAGAAAGAATTGGTACATTCAACACAAAAAGTAAAGGCATTGGTGATACAAAAATCACGGGGCTAATTCGGTTATTTGATAATGGTTCACACCATTTACACATAAATGCTGGTTTAAGTTTGCCTAGCGGCTCAAACCAGAAAAGGGACAACATACTAGCCCCAAACAGTATACGCGTAAATGTGCGTCTACCATATCCAATGCAGCTTGGATCTGGCACATTAGATGCGTTACCGGGTATTACCTATACCGGTAGCTTTAATGATTTTAGTTGGGGGACACAATACTTAGGGACCTTTCGTTTAGGTAGCAATAATGGTTATAGTCTTGGAGATAAACAAAACTCTTCTGCCTGGGTAAGTTACCAATGGCGTCCATGGATAAGCATGTCAACCAGACTTTCATACTCTCATGAAGGTAAGATTGATGGCATAGATTCAAATATTGTTGGTCCAGTCCAAACTGCAGATCCGAATAATCACGGTGGAGACATTCTAAATTTGCATTTTGGATTTAATATTGCCGGTCAAAGCGGACTAATGCGTAGTCACAGACTTACGTTTGAGTCAGGAATTCCTTTATATAGAAATTTAAATGGTCCTCAAATGGAGACGGACTTGACTATTACAGCTGGTTGGCAATATGCATTTTGAAGTCTACTGAAATATACTACTTTAAATGACAAGTGCTCATAAGTGGCACTTGTCATTTAAATTTTTTAACAAAACTACAATTTTTTTTAAAATTACACACTTAAGTATTAATTTTTATATGCCAAGGTTCATAACGCACACCTAGTTTATTATCTTCTGGATAACGTAGCTGAAGATATCCCATTTCAGAAAGCCGTTTATAAACATCGGTTTCAGTAAATGTCCCGGTGAAATTCAATTTTCCATAACCTTTTTGTCCGACATCAAAATCACCATTACCATGGAATGAGTAGCCTGGGGGAGCAAGAGAACGAGAGGCAAGAGATAGATTACCCTCACTTCTCTGAACTTTATTTAGAAATAACAAAAACTGTTTCATGACACTTCGAATCCCAGAAGTCAGAATCACCTGGTCACCCAATTCTTTTTTAATTTCTTGATATATTTCAATTGACCTTTCTTTGTAAAGATAATTCCCACTATACGGTATTTTGATCACATCTTTCTTTCGTACCTGATCGGTTATTTCTTTTAGAGGTTTTTGACCCAAAAAACCATATAGCTGCCCATCTTCATAAAAGGTCAATTCCATAAACTTAAGTTCTTTTTTTGTAAATTCACCAACATTGGAATAATTACGAGCGAAAGACAACGCATCGGTAAAATTCAATATATTAAAATTTCCATGACCAACCAACTTTTGTAGGCGCCGAAGCTTCAAAACAGTAGATTCAAATATGCCGTACTGTTCGGTATTAAGCAATACATCGTCGTCGTGATGCTTATTAAAGTTTTGAATTTTCTGTAGATAATCCTTGAGGCCATCTTCAGGATAAGTTTTTTTACCCGCAAAATAACCCTGGATTTTTTTTGATGAAACTTCCTGAGCAAAACCAAGCCCTAAAAAACCTAATCCTACGACTTTTAATAAAGACCTTCTATTCATGTATTTAATTATCGCAATAATGCATTTCTAGTAGTTACAATCATAGCAGTTTTTCCTTTTTAATAAACAAAGAAAAATGGCTTGGGAAACATTAATCATCTATTTATTGTCACTTCCTTTTTTGTGAATATCACAGATATTTATAATTTTTAAGATTGCATACAGTTGTTATATGTTGGGATTCACATTGTCTATAAACTTTACTCGAATTTAGACTGGAAGATACACATTCACATAATCAACTTCAAAAAAAAGCGACTTGACAATTATTAATATTCAATAAAATCATGCTTTTATAAGTAAATTTTCATTATTATTTATTCACATATTTTATCTAAAATATTAAAAATTGTAGAATTCTACTTAAAAAAATCATACATTATTCCTTATTATCTAGGTCTTTCACAAAATTTGACTTACTATTTCTGGAGTAAAGAGTTAATCTAAGAGACCATTGTGCATCGCACAATATAACTTGCAAAAAAATACTGAACCAGATTAAAACAACATTGCAAGAAAGCTTGAAAGAGATACGAAAATTATTGAGTCTGTTTCAAACAGCTGGATTTAAGAACATGTCGTTGTTGACTAGGATTAAAACTTTAAAATATTTAATATAAATTTAATAAGAATGATAATTTGACGGAGAACAAAATGGCTAAAGCGCGTGCGCGGCACATATTAGTAGACAACGAAGACCTATGCAGGACACTCAAAAAGCAAATAGAGGATGGAGCTGATTTCGCCGAAGTAGCAAAAGAAAATTCAAGTTGCCCTTCTGGCAAGAATGGGGGTGACTTAGGTGAATTTGGTCCTGGTCAAATGGTAAAAGAATTCGATGAAGTTGTCTTTAGTGGTGCTATAGGGGCAGTTCACGGACCAGTTAAGACTCAGTTTGGCTATCATTTACTCGAAATAAATAGTCGAGAAGATTGAAGGATAACAATACTTTCCCTTTATATTAGTTGATGGTGCCTATCAGGGGCTTATCAATCAAACAACAAATCATTTAACTGGTTTGATTCTGAATAGCGAACCATCAGAATCATCAGTTATAAAATAAAGAAAACCATCTAGCCCTTGGTGTACTTCTCTTATTCGACCAAACTCTCCATTTAATAAACGCTCTTCATCAATTACTTTATTATTTATTATCTTTAATCTTGCCAATTGCCCAAAGACAAGCGAGCTAACAAAAGCATTATACTGCCAATTAGAAAACTTATTGCCTGTATAAAATAATAGACTAGATGTTGCTATTGAAGGTACCCAGTAATGAATAGGCTGTGCCATAGTAGCTTTTGCTGTTCCCTCGCCTATTTTTGTGCCAACAACATAATTAACCCCATATGTAATAACTGGCCAACCATAATTTATGCCCGGCTTCATTAAATTCAATTCATCGCCACCTTGAGGCCCATGCTCTATCGTCCAAATATCATTAGTCTCTGGGTGCATGGCGATACCTTGCATATTTCTATTTCCATAGGTGTAAATTTCATCTCTTATGCTTGGATTATCGACAAAGGGATTATCTTTTGGTATCGAACCATCTTTATTAATGCGTATTAATGAACCTGCATGGTCATTCGTATTTTGTGCACGTTCTTTGTCACCACGATCGCCAAGTGTAATAAACAGTTCTCCTGTTTTTGTAATCAATAGTCGCGAACCAAAATGGTGACCTCCACGCGATTTTGGTAAGGCTTTAAAGAGTATTTTTAAATTAGTTAATTGTTCGCCGACTAATTTAGCACTTACAACTTCTGTCCCTAATAAACTGCCATCGGCACCCGAATAAGATAAATAAAGTATTTGGTTATTTATAAAATCTGGATCCAGTGCAATATCAAGTAAACCACCCTGTCCTTTCGCCTTAAATCTTGGCAAGCCTTTTATTGGTGAGGATAGTTTACTGTCATCAAAAATACGCAGACGACCAGATCGTTCAACTATTAATATCTTTCCATCCGGCATAAAATCAATAGACCATGGATTTTCTAAACCAGTGACCAATGTCTCAACAGTAAAGTCATGTTCTTCTGAATAAAAAAAATCCAAAGCCATTACGTTAGCAGTCGAGAGTACCGAAAAAAGAAGATAAATGAATTGTTTACTCATCATGCATGAGACTCCAACTAAAGGTTTAATTCGTAAAAGATTTAAGGTGTTTCCGCCAAAACAATAGCTCGCCTTGGTCTCGAATAACCTTCTACAGTTTTTGTATTATCTTGTATATTCAAGAAGTCAGATAAAGATTCAAATCGCATCCATTCAGTTCTTCGTTGTTCTTCAGTTGTCGTATTTATCACATCGACTATTCGAACATTTTGATAACCAGCCTGCTCTACCCAAGCGGTTAAGGCCACAGTACTCGGTATTGCCCAGACATTATTCATCTTTGCATAACGGCCTTTAGGCTTAAGCACCTCATTTTTGTCACTTTCGATAATCAAGGTCTCTAATACTAATTCACCATTACTTTTTAAACATCTTTTCAACTTTTTAAGATGAGCAAGAGGATCCCGTTGATGATAGATCACCCCCATAGAAAACACGGTATCAAAATTTAATACGAATTCAGGTAGCTTTTGTAGACCAAAAGGTAAAACGTCAATATCAGCCTTACCTACATATTTTTTTATTGCATTAAATTGCATATAAAATAGTAAGGTTGGATCCAGTCCAACCACATACTTTGCCTCTTCACCCAACATACGCCAACCGTAATAACCATTACCAGAACCAACGTCTAGAACCATACGTCCTTTTAATGGCCGAATATGTTTTGCCAATCGAGACCATTTCAAATTTGATCGCCATTCGGCATCAATTGTTATCCCAAATAAGCTGAAAGGACCTTTTCGCCAAGGCATTAATATTTTTAATTGCTGCTCTAAAGCGAAAATAACATCTTCAGTAGAATCTTTTTCATCACCAATTTTTATACAGTCTGTATTAAGAACTATATTACATGGTTCCAGTAACGGAAGGCTATTAAGAGCTAATTGCCATTTAGAATAATCACCATGATTAATATTCTCAAAATATACATCTAGTTGTTTTGCTAATAACACCGCCCAGTCTTGCATCGAGTTATCAGCAAGAACTTCTAACAAACTTTTATGATTCATTTCGATAAAAAATTATTTTTGTGCTATTAAAGAAACAAAGTTCAAGCATTTCAACCAAGTAATCGAATTTTCAAACCCCGCTTTCTTAATACGGTCTTGATGGTTATTCAAAGTTTCAGGAATTAATATTTTTTCAAGTGCATCACGTTTATTGGCGATTTCAAGCTGTTCATACCCATTAAATTCCTTCACATGATGATGTAATTTTTGCATAGTATTATTTTCTATTTCATCATCAAATAGAATCTTTTCAGATAAAATTAAAACACCACTCGGTAATAGTCCCTCGTAAATTTTATTTATCAGAGACAAACGCTTATCCAAAGGCACAAACTGTAAGGTAAAGTTCATAACCACAATAGAAGCGTCTTTAATTGTTGTTTGTAGAATGTCACTAAGCTCAAAATGTATCTTATTAACTTTTGTGTATTGAGAAATATTTTTATTGCACAGATTAATCATTGCCGGTGAGTTATCAATCCCAATTATTTTGCACATTTTTGTTTTTAAGCCTTGTTGTATTGCCATACTTCCTGCTCCAAGAGAACAACCCAAGTCATAAATATTTGAATTTTCTTGCGCATACTGACCAGCAATAACACTTAACATTGATATCGTTAACGGATAACCCGGAACAGATCGCTCAATCATGTCGGGGAACACATCAGCTACATGTTGATTAAATTGAAATGGTTTTATTGGTCCTTCAGTAGTCCTGTATAGAGTATCCTTATTAGTCATATACTATTACCAGATGGAAAATAAATGACGTCATCTTCAGGTAGCCATTGCTTATACTTATGCATACAGTGCTTGAGCAGAATGCTCTGCTCTATCTCCTTATACCATTTTTTGAGTCGCTCATAGGGAGCCAAATTAAACCAATCCAAATCAACATTGGCAAATTGTCTAATAAACGGAAATATACAGACATCTGAGAAAGAGAGATGGTTCGTTGTGAGATAGGTACCTTCATTTTCACTCAAACATTTCTCTAGCCTCTCTAGAAAGCTATAAGTGTTACTGCGATATTCTTCCTTAGAGTGTTCTTGATAGCACACATGATATTTATAACGATCCAAATAATATTTAAATTCACAATCATTCTGCATAATCAAATCATTAGTCAGTTGATCATCTCTAGTCAACCAATTAGTAGGGTCATGTTGATTCAAAGCCCAACGCATAATTTCAATACTTTCATCGATTTTTATTTCATCTTCAATCAAAAGCACCGGCACTGTGGCCTTATTTGATATTGATAACATTGATTCTGGCTTATCATTCAAGTCAACCTCTCTAATTTCACACTTTACATTGGACTGATAAATTGCCATACGCGCGCGTATTGCGTAAGGACACCGTCTGAAAGAATATAAAATAGGAGTTTTTTGCATTATCGATTTACAAGAAAAGTTCTGGTCACATTTTCACACCTACATGTTTTTGATTCCTCTGTTTAGCTAATCTAACTTGACGTTGTCTTTCTTTAAAAGCAGCGCGCTGCTCTGCTGTGGTTTTGTTGATACAGTATAGACATGAAACACCCTCCTCATAATCTTTCGATTTCATATCATCAGCTGTGATGGGGCTACGACATGCAAAACACTGTTCAAAATTTCCTTTCGCCAGCTGATAATCTACTGATATGCGTCTATCAAAAACAAAACATTCACCTTCCCAAAAACTTTCATCTCGTTCAATTTCTTCCAAATATTTAAGTATTCCGCCATTGAGCTGATAAACCTCTTCAAAACCCTGTTCAAGCATATAAGTACTAGCCTTTTCGCAACGAATGCCTCCCGTACAAAACATAGCAATTTTTTTTGTATTTTGTGGCTCAAGATTATTATCCACGAAGTCTGGAAATTCACGGAAATTTGTTATTCCTGATGCAGTAGCACCTTTGAATGAGCCTATCTGAAACTCATATTGATTACGTACATCAATCAATAGCACATCGGGATCAGAAATGATTTCATTCCACTGTTTTGGCTGAATTCGTAGCCCTGTTCTATCGGATGGCTTAATGTTTGGCTGACCCATCGTGACAATCTCTTTCTTCAACTTCACCTTCATTCGATGAAACGGGAGATCTTCAGAATAGGATACTTTATATTCAACTGCGCTTAGCCGACTATCTCCCTTTAAGAAAGTTAATAAATCATCTAGATTTTGACGCGATCCAGCTACTGTCCCATTTATGCCTTCTTCTGCCAATAATATCGTTCCAAATATTTGTCGTTTCTGACAAAATGACAAAAGTATTGGCTGCATAGTTTTATAATTGTTTAACCTAACAAATTTATACATCGCTACAACGACAAATGATTTTATCATCTAACAATACTCTAAAATATGAATAGTTAGTTTAAATTATAATATTTTTTCCTTGTAGCATTAAATTCAGATTTACACAGTATATTGTTAATATTAAATGTTTTGATTGAATTACTGATGAAAACTAATAGCATCAAATAAAAAATCAACTCAAAATGACATTTTCAGCTATCAGATTATACGAGTGTATAACGCTATATTTTCATAGACACTATCAAAAAAGATTATCGTACCTTATACGACAATTGTGTTTTCATCCTAAATGCCGTGTGAAAACCGTACATAACATGCCATGAACCAAGCATATAATATCTTATAAAATTCAAAAGAGCAGAAAAAAACTGATGAAAAGTAATAAACGAAATATTGCAAATGTGAGTCATTTCGAGCCCGTTTTGAGCACTTTATAGCAAACCACTCTTCCTCATCATCAAAACTATTAGTTTCCTGACAATAAACTTAAAGAAGAACAAAAAGCAATCCTTATAAAACCAGATTAAGTGTAAGTTTTAATATTTGTTATTGAATGATTAACTAAACACCTTTAACTTCAACTAAGTTATCAGAGAAGGAAGGCGAATGACCCATGTCACCGAATTCGGCTGAGCTAATTGAGTTCACTGTACCATTATTCAATTGTCGCCAGTAACCTAAGGTCGCCACAATAATACCCGGATTAACGTCATTTGTAATTTTGGCCTTACCTTCAAACGCGCCACGATCATTAAACACTTTCACTACATCACCCTCATTAATATCGCGATTGCTTGCATCTTCCGAACTGATCATCACAAACTGATCACCTTGGCCTTTAATTTTGTAATCCATATTTGCATAACAGGAATTCAAAAAACCATGACTCTTCGGCGAAACAATATTCAATGGATATTTTTTGGCTAATTCAGGATTGGTCTCAGGTGTCTCTCGAGATGGTACATAATCCGGCAAACTATCTAAATCTTCACCCGGCTGAAAGCCCTCATACATCTGCCTAAAGGGTCCTGCAACAAAATTCTTCGCACCTATTACTTCGAACTCACATTTACCTGAAGGCGTTGGAAAATTACCTTCTTTGTGCGGACAACGATCATCTTTAGTGCCTACATTCAGTCGCGCAAAGCCATTTTCACGCAAATAGTTCAAATCTATTCCATCACATGCTGGAGCATCCCAATCAATGAAGTTCTCTAGACACTCTGAGTCCGACCACTTCAAACGGTCTTCGTCATACCCCATGAGCTCAGATAAACGTCTAAATATTTCGTTATTTGGAATCGCTTCTCCCGGAGACTCAACACTCTTGGCATTGTAAGTAAGATACAAGTGACCCCATGACAAAATAATATCTTCGAGTTCTGCACCCATTGATGCCGGTAAAACAATATCAGCATATGCTGCTGTATCTGAAATAAAATGCTCAGCCGAAACCATAAAAATATCTTCGTTCATCAGTCCTTTAACAATTTTATCAGTCTCCGGTGCTTGGGTAACTGGATTCGAGTTCCAACACATAAATGACTTAATTGGTACTTCTGTTTTAATCTCTCCAGTTAGAGCACGACCAATTTGCAGATTACTTAAAACAGGTGTCCCATCTGGAATTAAATCAGGCCGACAAATCACATCAAACTTGTAAGGATGTTCCCAGACAGGGAACTGTGTGACGCCTCCACCAACGTGCTTCCACGCACCGGTTAAGGCTGGAATACAGGTAACCGCACGTATGGTTTGGCTACCACCATAGGTTCGCTCCAATGCTACGCCCATGCGTATTGCCGCCGGTTGAGAAGTTGCAAGCTCAATCGCAAATTGACGAATATCTTCTGCGGAGATGCCCGTAATATCTGCCGCCCATTCCGGTGTACGATCTTTTGCCCTTTCAGCTAGGGCATCAAATCCCACTGTATGGCTGGCAACATAATCTTTATCTGTCAATCCTTCTTGTATAATAGTGTTAATTACCGCCATCGCTAATGCACCATCAGTTCCCGGCTTCGGCGCAATATGCCAGTCAGCTAATTTTGCAGTTTTTGATTTGTAAGAGTCGATTACTACCACCTTGGCACCTTTTTGTTGTGCTTCTTTAACAATTGCCCAGTGATGAAGATTGGTGCTCACACTGTTGCATGCCCAAATAACAATATATTTAGAGTGGGTGTAACTTTCAGGATCAACACCTGCTGTGGGTCCAACAGTTAATAGCCATGCTGTACAAGACCCTTCACCACAAAATGTGCGCTCCATAACAGTCGCGCCCATTTTATTGAAAAAAGCATCGCCGCCATTTAAACCATGAACAAGACCCTGATGGCCAAGATAGCTATAAGGTACGATAGCACGAGGGCCATATTCTTCTATTATAGCTTTCCATTTATCGGTAATTTCTGTTAACGCTTCATTCCATGTAATACGTTCAAATTGTTTGCTGCCTTTCGGACCGGTGCGACGCATAGGATATAATAGTCGGTCGGGATGATAATGACGTTTTTCATAATCTTTTAATTTTACGCAGAGACCTCCACGGGTCATCGGATGATCTTTATTACCTCTAACACCGATAACTTTTCCATCTTCTATATCAAAAACCATAGCGCATGTGTCAGGACAATCATGTGGACAACCACCAAATGCAGTTTCTAGTTTTGGGTTAGCAGACATAATACAACCTCCTACAGGTTTGGTGTTTTATTGATATAAACATCAAATTTAAATGATACTCTTAAAAACATAATTGAAGAAACTATATCACTTACTTAAATACAATATTTTTTAAAAAACCAATACAATCATTCATTTAATAACAATTATAGTAATAATTATCATTATTACTATAATTACTGTAATATCCCCTTAAATCTTCACTTTCACTCTCAACTAGTCTAAAGCACGAATAGTTGATTGATTGACAATAGATACGTGATGAGTAGTTGATAATTCTACTATTAGGGTGTCGGCACAAATCAGCTGATTGCTGAACTACCTTCTCGGCTATGTGTATGTATGAGTGTGAACGACGTTATGTGATAAAACAAAAATAGTCTAGCTTGCTCATAATCAATAGAATCTATTGATGTATTTCCTCTCTATTATTAATGTAATTGGTGCCTTGATCCTTCACTTTCATCTTTAACTAGTCTGGAACGCCAATAGTTGATTGATTGGCAATAGATATAATGCTGAGCAGGTAATAATTCTATATTAGGGTGTCGACATATGTTAGTTAATTGTTGAACTACCCTTTCTGCTATGTGCACACATGGGTGTAAACTATATTGTGTGATTAAATAAAATAGTCTAGCTTGTTGATGATCAATAGAATCTATTGAAGTGTCTGTTCCTTTTTCTAATTTATTGACCTTATTCAAAGTACCACATCTCCTAAATCAAATAAATTGTCATAATATTCACTCGTTTCCTTAATTGTTTTTGCATATGTACGAAGAACAGCAGCCTCTTTGCTTTTAATCAAAGGATTCTTTAACGAGGCTTGACAGGCTAACAAATATAAATTTCGTATTAATTTCCTTGTACTAGTCTTGTCTTCTTGTATTAGTTGTTCTGCCTTAATAGCTCTATCAGTCAATAGTTTACAGACTTCATTAGGCGTCCAGTTTATAGTGCATAAGTTATTTTTAACTCTAATATGTTTTAACATCGGCTTTAATTATGTTGATTGATTAATTCATCTCAATACGTAAGTCTTAATGTTAATGATTATCATTTAGGATTTTGTTCTTGTCAAATTAATTATGAATATAAAATCAGTGGGGTTAAACATGTGATTTTCTCCTGATCAAAAAGAAGTTCTGGTACAGACATAGAAACAATCAAAAAACCTTCTATCATATTCATTAATCTTAGTGCTAATACTTTTATCATGCTGAGCAGACCTGGTTATTCATCCATGTGTTTAAAAGTAAAATTATGTGAAAAAATTATTACTAATCAATTTAAAGATGAAACTAAATAATAATTATCGCTGGTAAAAATTATTTAACAATTAATTTAGTTCGTTTTAGTACACAATTTCTTCTAACGAAGTACTTTACACGAATGTAGACTAAGTTATTGAAATAAATGACGTTTATTTTTTTTACAACGATATTAATGATAGTTTTACTCAGCTTACACACAGCTAATTCATATCTAATTCACAGGCTATTCCACATCATCTAGTGGTTTAATAAGTGCTTGACCACATTTTATTGTGGTGTTATATATTTACTTACGGAACATACATCAACGAGTTTCGAGAAGTGATCATAAAAAAAATAAAAAAAAAAGCGAAACGGGAGGGGTAAATGAAGGCAGAAGGTCCTGAAAATAAAGAATCAGTTTTTGGAGCTACAGATGGTAATCGTAACACTGATATAATCGAGACTAATGATGATCATCAGACTGATTTTTTAACTGCTCAACTCAGTCAATATCATGTTATTCGGCGTAATGGCAAAGTTACTGCGTTTGACCTTGGAAAAATTTCTGTTGCTATGACCAAAGCATTTATCAATGTTGAAGGCGGCACTGCAGCAGCCTCCACTCGTGTTCACCACATCATAGAATCATTGACGCAACAAGTAGTCAATGCATTAACGCGGCGTATGCCAGATGGTGGCACAGTTCATATTGAAGATATTCAAGATCAGGTAGAGCTATCTTTGATGCGTGCAGGCGAACAAAAAATAGCGCGCGCTTATGTTATTTATCGTGAAGCACGATCACGTGAACGTGCAGCTGAAGCTGCTACAAATCTAACATCTCAGCAAGAGGCTTCATCAGTACAAATCCATGTGAAACTACCCGACGGTCAAAAAATTCCTCTGGATGATACTCGTATACGTTCTGTTGTCACTGAGGCATGTGAGGGGTTCTCAGCTGTTGACGCGGAACTAATCATCCAAGACTCACTTAGTAACTTATTTGATGGTATGGATGAAGCTGACGTGGGTAATACCTTGATAATGTGCGCCAGAACATTGATTGAAAAAGAACCTGATTATACCCATGTAGCGGCATGTCTATTAATGGATAAAATAAGACAAGAAGCTCTTACTTTTATCGAGAGCACAATAACTAAAGCGACGCATCAAGAAATGAGTGATGGTTATGCTGCGTATTTTAAAAAATACATCAATACTGGAGCTCAATTAGAACTCATTGATCATGAATTAACCAAATATGACCTGAATAGGTTGGGCGATGCTATTCAACCTGAACGCGACCGTCAATTCACGTACCTCGGACTACAGACCCTTTACGACCGATATTTTATTCATTCTAATGATTTTCGTTTTGAATTGCCCCAAGCATTTTTTATGCGTGTGGCAATGGGCCTTGCTATCAATGAACTAGATCGAGAAGGACGCGCTATAGAATTTTATGAGCTTTTATCATCTTTTGATTTCATGAGTTCAACCCCTACCTTATTCAACTCAGGTACCTGTCGGCCACAGCTTTCTAGCTGTTATCTAACGACAGTTCCAGATGATCTTGATGGTATATTCTCAGCTATTAAAGATGATGCAATGTTATCTAAGTTTGCTGGTGGTTTAGGTAATGATTGGACTCCTGTCCGTGCTTTAGGAGCACATATCAAAGGCACAAATGGAAAATCACAAGGAGTTGTTCCTTTCTTGAAAGTAGCCAACGACACCGCTGTTGCTGTTAATCAGGGAGGCAAACGTAAAGGAGCTATGTGCGCCTACCTTGAAACCTGGCATATGGATATCGAAGAGTTTCTTGATTTACGTAAGAACACAGGTGATGAACGTCGTCGAACTCACGATATGAATACGGCTAACTGGATACCAGATCTATTTATGAAACGTGTTGCCGAAGAAGCTCAATGGACATTATTTTCACCCCATGAAACTCCTGATTTACATGATTTATATGGAATTGAATTTGAAACACGTTATGTTGAATATGAACAAAAAACGACGGTTGGTCTGATCACTAACTTCAAGACTATCCTAGCCATAGACCTATGGCGTAAAATGTTATCTATGCTATTTGAAACTGGACATCCTTGGATAACATTCAAAGATCCTTGCAATATTCGTTCGCCACAGTCACAAGTAGGAGTTGTACATTCATCAAACCTTTGTACTGAAATAACACTTAATACCTCAGATGATGAAATAGCAGTTTGTAATCTGGGCTCTATTAATCTGCCACAGCATGTCGATGAGAATGGTCTCAATGTAGAAAAACTTGAAAAGACTATCAATACAGCAATGCGTATGTTGGATAACGTAATTGACTATAATTATTATAGTGTACTCAAAGCAAGACGTTCCAATCTGCGACACAGACCAGTAGGCTTGGGTATTATGGGTTTTCAAGATGCTTTGTATAAACAACGGTTATCTTACGCCTCACCTGAAGCGATAAATTTTGCTGACACTAGCATGGAAGCAGTAAGTTATTATGCTATAAAATCATCTACGGACTTAGCTGAAGAACGTGGTTCTTATTCAAGTTATAATGGCTCGCTTTGGAGCCAAGGTATATTACCGATAGATTCCATGCAGCGCCTTGCTGATGTTCGTGGTGATTATCTGCAGGTAAATTTTGATCAATCCTTGAATTGGAATGTATTACGCGAACGCGTTATGAAGGTAGGTATGCGGAACTCAAACTGTATGGCAATTGCGCCTACCGCTACCATTTCAAATATCTGTGGTGTAAGTCAATCGATCGAACCTACTTACCAAAACCTTTTTGTTAAATCTAATTTATCAGGTGAATTTACTATTGTTAATCCTTATCTAGCACAGGATTTGAAAGAGCGTGGTATTTGGGATGATGTTATGGTTAATGACCTTAAATACTTCGACGGCAGTGTGCAAGAAATTGATCGAATTCCCAGTGATTTAAAAGAAATCTATGCAACTGCTTTTGAAATTGATTCACGTTGGTTGGTCGAATCAGCTTCAAGACGACAAAAATGGATAGATCAAGGTCAGTCACTAAATCTTTATATGGCTGAGCCTAGCGGTAAGAAACTAGACAATCTTTATAAGCTTGCTTGGGTGCGTGGACTTAAAACAACATATTACTTGCGTTCACTTGGTGCAACTCATATGGAAAAAACCACAATTAATAGTTCTGAGAATGAAAGCACTTCAGAGCAAGAACCAAAAACGTGTTCCATTCTCGATCCAGACTGCGAAGCATGTCAATAAATGTAAATAATACAATTAATAAGGTAAACCTATAAATGTTAGATTGGAATAACCCATTAGATAAAACTTCAGACAATACCGACACTATAGAACCAACTGTTGTCGAGCAAGTATTAAATGATTCTGCTGCTGCTGCTGAGATTGAACAGATACCCGCGAGAATCAAGATGGCCCCTGTTAACCCAGAGGACAAACGAGTCATAAATGGTCAGACAGACATCAATCAATTAGCGCCTTTCAAGTATCCGTGGGCGTGGAATTTTTTTCTGAATGCCAATAAGAATCATTGGACTCCACTTGATATCAACATGGCACAGGATGTAACAGATTATCGCCACAAGCTAACCCATGAAGAAAAGCACGTCTACGAAAATGTGTTATCCTATTTGACGACCTCTGATATTTTGGCAATGCGTAATATTGGCCTGGCTGTAATGGAAAAGATGTCAGCTCCTGAATTACAAATATATCAGGCACGACAAGTTTATGAAGAAGCGTTACATACTTGGACTTATCAGCATTGCATAGAAACAATTGGATTGGATCAAAGTGAAATATATAATCGCTATCGTGTTGTCCCGGAAATACATCAGAAAATTGCTCTTGCTAATCGTCGTCTAAGTTCAGTCTTGCGTTCTGACATTGATCTGAGTGATCGAGATGAGCTCCATAATTTCGTTATTTCCTATATGTTTTTTGCTGGTGTTTTTGAAGGTTGTTGGTTTTATAACGGTTTTAGTCCTATATTTGCCTTGCAACGCCGTGGTCTTATGAAAGGTACTGCAGAACAATTACAATACATCATGCGTGATGAGGTAATGCATGCTGCATTTGGTATTCGTGTTGTCAAACAAATAATTCAAGAAGAGAACCTAACTCTTGATAAAAACGCAATACGAGAAATGTGGGATGAGTCTTATGAAGCTGAAAAATCTTATACTAGTTATATTCTCAAAGATCCAATACTGGGTTATTCTGCCAAGACTCATATTGGTCAATTTCAATATATTGCCAATAGACGAGCCAATCAACTTGGGCTGAGTGAGCAACCTTTTCCTGGTGCAGAATCAACACTTCCTTGGTTAGATGAACAAGCAAACATGAGAAAAGAAAAGAATTTCTTCGAAACACGCGTTACTGAATATCAAACAGGTGGTGCATTAAATTGGGATTGATGATTTTCACGAATTCGTTTTACCGTGACCAGCCGAGATGGATGCTTGGCTATTGCCTGGTGCCTCCAGCCTCTTCCGGGCACCAGGCCTTCTTATTCAATAAAAAATCCTGTAGGTGAAGCTCTGCATTTTTAACTGACGTCTTTTTAAAATATCTTTTTTAGCAAGCGTAAAAAGTATTGATTTTAGCTTTTATAACAACTGTATAATATAACGAAGTGCTATAACTGATCCGTATGCTTCATCAAATTTATACTATTTATTTTGTCATCCAATGATGTGCTTTATTTAAAAAAATCTATCAGTTTCCAATGATAGTCCTTATTTATCAAACTTATTTCCCCGTGATACTCATCCATATATCGTTGAAATCCAGTATCTAAGGTGCCATTTTCAATGCATTTTTCCACCGATATTTTTTCGTGTTCCAATACTTTAGCTTTGACTAATATCAGTCTGTCTGCAGAAAGTTTTGTGGCCAGCCAAAGTGCAATACTATCAGAAGTATAATCCCAGCTTGCTGATATTTTTGATGTCCCCTTAAGTAACTCTGTTGGTAGCCATAGAAGAGGTATGTCTTTGTTTAAGCTTTTTGATAGCAATTCATGTTCTTCTACGATGTGAAAGTTTTGATTTATATTGGCTAATAAATAACCGTACTGTGTCATCGCCAATATGGCTAATCGATGAGCCGTCAGATCATCAAAACCTAATGAATATTGCATTTCTCGAACTTTATCAGCGAATTCTCCACCACCCGGAACAATAATAATATTAGTAATTGCTGCAAGCGAATGTATTGTACTTAACCAATCATTTAGTTCAGCACTCCTCATTATACTACCGCCCACTTTGATGACTGTTATAGCCAATTTGTTTTTTCCTGATCAAATAATTTCAATATGGCGGCTGCTTTATCAAAACATTCTTTATACTCTGCGTCGACATTAGAATCCCAAACTATGCCACCACCCGCATTAAAATAAAGCTGATTGTTATAATTAACTAAAGTCCTTATACAGATATTACTATCCATATTTTTATCAAAACCAAGATAAAATATGGAACCACAATAAATCGAACGGCGATGAGGTTCTAGTTCTTCGATAATTTCCATGGACCTCAATTTTGGTGCGCCGGTGATTGACCCTCCGGGAAAACATCCACGTAATAAATCAATTGAATTTTTATTTTCAGCTAAGCGCCCAGTAATAGTGCTGACGAGGTGATGTACTGTTGCATAGGTTTCTAATGCGAATAATTTTGGAACAAGGACAGAGCCTGATTTACAAACTTTGCTGATGTCATTTCTTAATAAATCAACAATCATTAAATTTTCAGCACGATCTTTCTCGCTTTCAAGTAAACAATCCGCAAGAGCTTTATCTTCATATGCAAAAATAGATCGATGTATTGTGCCTTTGATTGGCTTTGTTTCAACTTGATTGTCAATAACGCGTAAGAAACGTTCTGGAGAGGAACTTAATACAGTTCCTGTTGGCAAGTTAAGATAAGCAGAATAGGGCGCAGGATTAACAGTTCTCAACTTTAAATACGCTGACCAACTATCACCTTCAAAATCAGCAGCGAATCTTTGAGACAAATTTACCTGATAGCAATCACCATTTCGAATGTAATTTTTAACTTTATCGAACGCTAATCCATACTGATCTCTTGATAGATTAGATTTAACGTTTGATATTATTCGATATCCTTTTGTTTCTCTATTTGTAGGCGACGAAAATAACTCATGCAGTTCTCCCCATATTGATTCTGTTTTGTCAAAGCGACAAAAACTGACAAGCCATATCCGTCGAAGATGGTGGTCTACGATCAAAGACCAATCAAAAATACCTACAGCCATTTCTGGCATTTTTATGTCTTGTTCTGACATTTCAGGCAATATTTCTAGCCTACGCCCCAGATCATAAGATAAATATCCCACTGCACCACCACAAAATGGTAATCCACTAAAATTAATACTTTTTTCACCAAGGTAACGATTTAAGAGCATTAAGGGATCTTCAGAAGAAGTCGTTTCCTTACCGTTATAATTGATGTGAGTAATATTTCCGAATGTTTCGAGAGTTACAACTGGGCGTGAGACAATAATGTCATACCGTCCCATATCAATTTCAGGAAAGCCACTATCAAAAAAAATACTCCAAGGTTCATCTGCTACCAAAGAAAATAGTTTTGCTGAATTTTGTTGATATGGTAATTCGGAAATTTTCATCGTCAAGATAAGAGTCGGTTTAACTGCGCCAATCCGACAGCTGGTGCACACATATTACATCTATGTGTGAGATGTGAATCAATAGTGCACAAGTCGCTAAACTCTATATAAGGAATACTCAGACGGTCTGCGATTTTTTTCACCAGAAAGTCTCCGACACCCGCACCAACAATAATTTTATTACTAGAAGCATCATGTGATAACACTCTGATAACAGCCCTCGTAAGTAATTGCAGCTGAATTTCTTCAAAATACATCGCTAGTTTAGTCCAACAAGTATCATCATATTTGAAATGATTTGAATCTACCCCCAGCATTCTGGCGAGTCGCCTAATACTACTGACAAGATCTTTGTCGTCTCCATCCGCAGTTTCCATCAAGTCATCTTCATCTTCAAGTGATCCCAATATTCTGTATATGTCCGCTGTATTTGAAAAGTATTCTGCAATTATATTTTGCCATTTTCCTGCAAAAGGAGCTTGTTTTGTTAATGCCATTAATGGTGTTCTAACAACACCCGTATATACTAATTCGTCAAAACACAACCTACTTTGATCATCTGAACCATGGCAATTAACAAGTTTATTATGAAATGGAATAATATCTGTAGTCGTGCTGCCGATATCTATGAAAAGACCTGACTCAAGTAATGATGCTACATATGATGTGCTCGCATGCCAGTTTGCCGAAGCAACTTCGTTAACTTTTCTATATGCTCTATTTAAACTTAATATTTCACCATCGATTGAATAGATTTTTATGTCACTTCCTAGTTTCTTTTCAAATAGCATTAAAATTTGTTTAATACCTGATTCTCTATCTTTAAAGATGTCGACTAACTCTGCGGTGATAGTAAGTGCATGTATTAATGCACCCTCGGGTAGTTTTTCTATTGATTTAGGCAACACATTTTCAAGCTGATTTAAACCTAGCCAAAGAGGCGTAGCAAATTGTTCCACCAATTCTAATTTTCCGGAGGCATTGATGCTAGCAACTTTAAGATGCGCACCACCAACATCCCATCCAATGTAGTTTATGGCTTTCATATTATTAAATATTAATCTTAATTGGAACTGCTGACATAAGATCAATATCAGGTAATTTTTTTTTCAGGAAAGTATCTAGTATTATCTTCGTAATGTTACAGCCTAATGAATTGGATAATCCCACATAGGCCGTTGTAAATCGAGGATTAATCTCTAACACAAAAAATTCACCATCAAACTCGATCATATCAACACCAATATAACCGGAGAAACCTGATATCGTTGAAATTATTTTTTGTGCTAAGGAATTCATTTCATCTTTTAAATACAAACATTCATTTACACCAATTCCAGTTAAACTAACACAACCATTTCTTATCTCGACATATTGTTCATTACACCCCAACAATCGGACTGCTCCATCTAGGACCAATAATGACATGCTCATATGCCTACCATCAATAAAAGGTTGCATTATAAAGCCTTTGTTTTTATTTTCTGTAATCACTTTTTCTAACTTTTGTTTATCATTAATAAAGTGACAAAATTCCCCACCAACACCATCATTTGGTTTTATAATCCAACCAGCTTGACTCTCTATGATTTCATTATCTAAACTTTTAGTATCAACAATTTTAATCCCAGCATCTGCAAGATGCTTATTCGTTAGCAGTTTACTTGTAGCAATCCTGATAGCATCTGGACTTGACCCTATATAAATTTGTCCATTTCTAAAAAATTTTTCTGCAAACGTAGCTAAACATCCATTCGTTTCTGGTGCAATTAACCATACAATATCAGACTTAATAATATGTTCACTTAGTTCCTCTTCTAATGATTTGTTAATAAAATATTGCTTCATATTATGTTCAAATAATTCGAGTCTTTTATCCCTAGTTAGGGCTATATCAAGATATCCCGCCTCGCTTAGTTCATGCAATAGCGTTTTCACCATCATGTCACCTTCTTTGACTAAAGCTTTTGGTAACACTTTTCCAGATAGCCCTCCACCTGTGATAAACTCAATTAAAAAATGGCGCATTTTATTTATGTTAGTAATCCCAGTTTTAGATCTAAGTCGCGGTTTGGTTGTTCATGCAATAAAAGGCAATAGAAAAAACTATCTACCAATGATTTCAGTTATATCATCAAGCTCTAAACCAGAACCTGTTCTTTCAGCATTTCTTAAATTATACCCTTTCAAAACAATTTATATTGCTGATCTCGATGCTATACAAGGAACTGGGGATCAGAGTTTCATAATCAATCAACTATCTCAAATATTTAACCAATGTGAATTTTGGGTAGATGCTGGTATCAAAAATTTACAAAATAATACAAGTCAATATAAGAATAATAATATTAGGCTAGTATTTGGTTCAGAAAACAAAATATTACCAGAGTCACTCGCTGATATTTTCAAAAAAAAACCTGACACTATATTGTCTCTCGATTACTCTGAGTCAGGCCTGATCAATAATTCTTATTTACTAGATAGTACCAATCTATGGCCTAAACAAGTCATCATTATGATGCTACATCGAGTCGGTAAAAATAAAGGTGTTGATATGGACTGCTTAAAGAATATTCTCAACCTTAGTCTAAATCATGATATTTTTATAGCAGGTGGAGTGAAAAATATTGATGATCTTAATCAATTGAATGAAGTATCTGTCAAAGGAGCACTTATTGCTTCTGCATTGCACAATGGTTCAATAACAGGAGATGAGCTGTACTTACTTGCTAAATATTAATTAGTAACGAAGTATTTTATCGAACGAACTTGTTCTAAATCGCTTCACATTACGTTTCACCATATAATATGTATTATGTTAGTATAAAACTTGTTCGATATTAACATGTGGGTCATTAACAGATAAGAGATTCTATTTACCTAGGCATGAGAAATGTCATGAAGTTAACTATTTATCTATCATTGCTTTTAGCATTGCTGACAGTAAGAGGTTCAGCTTGATATTTCTTGTAGAACGTTTATCTCCTGCTTTGTTTATTCAATATTTAATAGTACTCCTATTACTCGCCCTGACTCCTGCTATATGTTTCACGCCGGGGCAACTACCGCTTAAAGTTGGTATATACGACAATCCTCCCTTCGTCTTTATGGATGATAAGGGTATTCCCAGAGGCTTTGACATCGAAATGCTTAATAATATCTCTGCTCAAGAAGGATGGGCACTTGAGTATATCTTCGCCGATTGGCCTATTTTACTAGAAAAAACTCGTATGGGAGAAATCGACATCTTGATGGGGATCGCGTACACCGAAGAAAGGGATAAATTTTTAGACTTTGGAGATGTTGAATTCTTCTCTACATGGGGAGCTACTTCTGCGTTAGCTAAATCAAATATCAATGATATTTCTGATCTAGATAACAAGAACGTCGCGGTGCTTAAAAATGATAAAATAGCTGAAGACTTTAGGGCGCACTGCTTGAATGTAGGCATATCTCCTATATTTCTCGAAGTCGATACATATGCTGAAGCATTCAAATTAATAGAATCCGGTCAAGCATTAGCCGGTGTAAGTAGTAATATATATGCATTACGTCATGCGAAATACTTTGACGCTCAATTAGTACCGATAGAATTTGCTCCAACCCTTAGTACATTGGCCTTTCCAATAGGTCGCCATATGGATATATCAAAAACCATTAGCAACCGCGTCTGGCGATTGAAAAGAGATAAGTCTTCTATTTACTATCGGCTCTATGATCGATGGTTTAGTGGACAAAAATTGATAGGATTAACTCATGAAGAACATAATTGGATTAAAAAAAATCCTATAATTCGTCTCGCACTAATGTCGGATAAACCGCCATATCAATTTTTAGATAGTAATGGAAAGTTTTCAGGCTTAGCAGCTGACTTTTTCAAGCTGTTCCAAAAAGATTTAGATATAGAAGTAGAAGTAGTTTCTGCTGCAAATAAAAAAGAAGTTTTAGAGATGCTCGCAAACAAGGAAATTGATGTGATACCTTTTCTAAGTTCTCTGCCTGAACATGAAAAGTATATGAACTTTACTGATGATTTTCTTCATTACAGCTATGCCATTATCGGTAAAGAAGGAGACTCATCAATTCAATCCGAGTCAGATCTCATCAATAAAAGAATTATTCTCATAAAAGATTTTGCAGCAAATGATAAATTTATAAAAAGGCATAACCATTTGAATTACTCTTACGTTACATCGCCTTTTGAGGCAATGATTCAAATCTCTGAAGGCAAAGCTGATGCTACTATTTATCTGCATGCAGCTTCGGTTGACTTGATAAATCGTAATGAAATACTAGATGTTGAAATAAAAACTGTTTTACCTTGGGGAGGTGGTAAAGGAAATATTGGAGTACGAAAAGACTGGCCTGAATTTGTATCGATATTAAACAAAGAATTAAAAGCAACTCCTGAGAATAAAAAAACAAATATATTCAACAAATGGGTTTACCCCGAACGTCGTGTCCTCGATGTTAAACATATAGTATTAAGTGAAGAAGAAAAAGTCTGGCTCAGAAAAAATGGAGAAATAACACTTGGATTCACTCCAAATATTGAGCCTCTCATTGTCTTGGCAGAAGATGGAAGCCTATCTGGCATTCTTATAGACATCTACCATGAGCTAGAAAAACTGACTGGTTTAAAAGTCAATATTAAAAGTGATCATTGGCCTTCATCTATTGAAAAAGCAAAACAAGGAGAAATTGGTGGGCTTCTTGCTTCGCCACCATCCTTGGCAAAGTCTATTGAATTACCTTTCTCAACAACTATTGTTAAAGGAACACCTGCAATATTTGCTAGAACAGATGCTAGATTCGAAATCAATAGCATTAAAGATTTAGTAGGGAAAAGGATTGCTGTTCATAAAGGTATCGATATTATAGAAAAAACTTTGGCCCAATTTAAAAATCAGATCGAAGTTATTGAAACGGGTTCTGCTCAAGAGATGATGACGCTCGTACTTCGAGGTAGGGCTGATATAGCCTTTGGTCTAAGTTATCATAATTACCTTATTGCAAAACATTTTCTCGTTGATATTGAACCAGTCTACTTTATGAAGCAGTATAGCGCCATTGGTGTTGTTTCCATTAGTAGTGAATCATCAGAAGTAGTATCAATAATGAATAAAGGGCTTGCTGCAATAGATCAAGCTAAGGTCAATGCCACTGTAAATATATGGACTCAATTAAAAGAAGATTCAAGAAATAAACCAATTATACTATCGGCAAAGGACAAAAATTGGCTTGAAACTTACCCGAATTTAGCTCAACTAGCTTTTCGACTCAGGCAACAGGTTCCATTGAGTGAGCTGGAAAATAGATGGTTATCTACTAAACGTAGAATTCCCATTCAAGTTGGAGATTATCCACCTTTTCAGTTTGTCGCTGATAATATGCCTCAAGGTATATCTATAGATTATGTAAGAGTCATGTGTATGGCTCACAACCTTGAATGCGATTTTGCTCAAGGACTTACGACTTCTGAATCTATCGATTCTATGCAGCGCCCAAGTGGTATTGCAATCCAACCTGGTTGGCAAAAAAATACTGAGAGAGAAATACTGGCGAATTTCACTGAACCTTATATCTCTTCCCCATATGTCGTGTTCCAACGGCAACATAGTGACCGAGTTCTACATATGGATGACCTCCTCGATAAACGCGTAGTTGTGGAAAAAGATTACGCGATCCATGGTTTATTAAAATCACATTTTCCGGATTTAGAACTTATAGAAACTGACTTTACCACTGACGCACTCAAGACATTGGCTGCAGGTCAAGCAGAGGCTTACGTAAGTAATCTGATGGCAGGACATTATCTGAGTCTTGAACTTGGTTTGCCAAATATCGTAGTTGCAGCTCCTGCATCATTTGGAGCTAATAAGTTATCCATTGCAGTGCGAAAAGATTGGCCCGAATTAGCTTCGATTATTGATAAGACCATCATAGCTATGACACGGGAAGAACATAAAAATATTCGTAACCGTTGGATGACTGTAGACTTTCAACAAAAGACAGACTATGAACTAGTATGGAAAACAACATTAGGTTTTCTAATTATCTTAGCTGTTATACTTGCTTGGGTTCTTGTAATGCGAAGGCAAACAGCCGCATTATCCGAAAGTGAAGTTCGCTTGAGAAAGGCAAGAGATGATGCAGATTTTGCTAATCGAGCTAAGAGTACCTTTTTAGCTAATATGTCACATGAATTACGTACACCATTGAACGCAATTCTTGGTTTCTCCGAGATGTTAAGCCGTGATTCTGAAATAACTGGAAATAAGAAAGAAAAAGTTACTATCATTAATAATAGTGGCGAACACTTATTGGAGATGATCAATGATGTATTAGATCTATCAAAGATCGAGGCTGGCAGAATAGAACTAGAATTACAGGCATTCGAATTATCACTGATGTTAGAGGATATTGGTTTAATATTCGAGGCTCGTGCGGAAGATGCTGGTCTAGACTTTTATCTACAACGAGACCAATCCCTTGTTCAATACATATCATCAGACATAAGTAAATTGCGTCAAATACTATTCAATCTACTTGGTAATGCCGTGAAGTTTACCACAGAAGGCAGCGTCACTTTAAAAGTTTGGACACAATTTATCGATAACGATACAAAAAGTCTTTTTTTGCATTTTGAAGTAAAGGATACTGGACTGGGAATTGCTCCGGCACAAATGGAGCGTATCTTTGAGCCCTTTATTCAGTCAAAACGATTAAAAACTAATACTAAAGGCACTGGTCTTGGACTGGCAATCAGTAAATCATTTGTTGATTTACTGGATGGTAAAATTAACGCCGAAAGTGAACTCGAAAAGGGTTCACTATTTCATGTGTCTATTCCAGTAGAATTAGCAGACGCTGCTGAAGTTGTTGACTTAAAAGTGACTAGGTCAACTGTGCTTGGATTAGAACCCGGACAACGAGCGTGGCGAATTTTAGTGGTAGAAGATAGTGCAGAAAACCGACTACTACTTAGCAGTATAATGCATCAAGCAGGTTTTGAAACAATGGAAGCTGAAAATGGAAAAGAAGCGGTTAATCTCTATCGGAAATGGCAGCCGAATCTAATCTTGATGGATATGCGCATGCCTATAATGGATGGGTATGAAGCTACATCCATAATCCGTGAACTACCCGGGGGCAAGCAGGTTAAAATAGTTGCTATCACTGCAAGTGCTTTCAAAGAGCAACGAAAAGATATAATAAAGGCAGGATGCGATGACGTTTTACACAAACCAATTCAAACTCATGAGATCTTTGAATCAATAGCATATCATTTAGGCGTGCGCTATATTTATGAAAGACAAAACAATAGTATTTCAGCAGAGACCTCGACTCTAACTATCGAGATGATGGCCAAATTACCCACCCACTTAAGAGAAGCATTGCGACGTCCCTCACAATACCTAGATGTTAAAATAACAAATCAAGCGATTCAACTTATTCGTAGAGATTATCCCGAGATTGCAGAAGCACTACAATTACTTGTGGACGAATTCAGCTTCGATCAAATAATTAAATTGCTGAATGATAGCGAACGGGTTCATAATGAAGCTACAATCATTAGTTAATTATGAAAAACTATATCAAATATATGATATTTGCAGAGGCTAATTAATAACTTAGGAGAAACAGACAATGGCTCATCGTGGTGAAATAATGATCGTTGATGATACGCCCGCCAACTTACAGCTATTAGCCGGCCTATTAGAAGATGAAGGCTACATGGTGCGTCCGACACGAGTATCTGAAATGGCTATTGAATCAGCACAGGCCGATCCCCCTAACCTTATTTTGCTAGATATCATGATGCCCAGCATGGATGGTTTCGAAGTGTGTAGACAACTAAAACAAAACGAGAGCACAGCAGATATTCCTATAATATTTATTACAGCTCTTCATGAAACAGAAGATAGACTACGTGGATTTGAACTCGGAGGAGTAGATTTCATAACAAAACCTATTAGGCGGGCCGATGTGTTAGCACGTGTATCAGCTCAGCTTGTACTTTATCAAATGGGAGAAAGTCGAAAAGAAGCTTTCAACATCTGTAATAAAGAATTACACGAGAATGAAAGCAAGTACAAATCAGTTTTTGAGACATCAGATGATGCGATTATGCTACTCAATGAAAAGACTATTTGCTTCGACTGTAACTCGTCTGCATTGAATTTGTTTGGTTATAAATCGAGTAAAAAATTAATAGGTCTACAGCTCGATGAACTTTCACCGCTTACACAACTTGATGGTCAAGCTTCTAGAGAAGATATTAATGAGATGATCGAATTAACTCATCAAAAGCATACACATTCGTTCGAATCTATTTTTTGCCGTTCCTCAGGTGAGCACTTTCCTGCTGAAATATTGCTAACCTGTCTTTCATTACGAGGAAAGAAAATGATACAAGCCACCATATGGGATGTCAGTAAACGTAAACGAATCGAACTCGCATTGAAGAAAAACGAGGAAAGGCTCCAAGTTATAGGGGCTGGAACTGCCGACAGCGTCCTATTGTCGGATGAAGACGTTGCTACTAATTATAACGATTCTTCTAATAAAACCTATCACATACACTAATATTGATAATACGGCCGCACTCTTTTTAACAAAATATTTCCGAGGGTGCTACAAAATCTTCACACTCACTCCATAGACTTATTACTTTTTAATTATCATATGAGACAGGTACCCTGACTATTATTAATCAGGGTATCTGTAATTTCTGAAGACCATTCAGCGGCACTATATTAATTTTACTAATTAAGCGTGTGCGGCAAATGGATGTTCAGCTGAGCCTTTTTTACTAACAACTTCTGCAGCTTTAGGCTCACGAGCTACCGCACGTTTGATTGAAAGTTTGGTTGCTTCGTAGTTATAATCTTGAATCTTAGTGTCATCATCAGCTAACCAATGAATAAACACCCCAACTGATACAAAGATATCATCTGCTTCATCAGCAGGGATAGTGCCATCTTCTACACAATCCATAACGGCCATAGCGACACCACGTTGCGCAGGTCCGAACATCTGTACTGCTTGCTTTGAACCTTTAATAGTTACTTTATTGAAAAGGATTGTGTTTGGTTTGCATAGCAGATTTGGTGCTACGACTGCTAATAGCGTACTGAAGCCATCTTTGTTATTCGTCAATGCATTCGCAAAAGCTGACTCAGCTGCACTACCACGTGGACCCATCATTAGGTCAATGTGCGCAACTTCATTCCCGTCACCCACTAACGCTTCACCAATTAATACTCTATCAATGACTGCCATTTTTTTATCTCCTCCAGTTAGAAAGCTACATAATTTTGTTAATATAGACATGTCTACTTCCTGTTTATTTAAATTTAACAAGGGATATAACCCTCAACCCAGTATAACTAGCAACAAGAAAATATCTTTTTGCACGTATTTTTTACAAATTCATTATTTTACGAAATCAAGTTATAGACCAGTAGACTAGCCGCAGTTAGATCAGCATTTGTACCTGGATTATAATTTTTTTCTTTAAGTTCTAGATCGTAGCTCTGTAAAATTTCAATGCTACTTTCAGGAACACTGGAACTATTAAAGTTCTTAGCAATGACCTTGCTTTTTATTCTTATATCTTCAGCTACCTCTTTACCAAATTTTCGTGCTAAATGTGAATCTAGCAAAAGTGACATGAAATTCAAGTAGCATGAAACAGTCGCCCATTTTACACTATTCCAGCGTTTGTCAAAGTTTTTAATCTCTACTAAACCAATATTGAATATTTCATTAAAGTTATTAACATACTGCAACGCAATAGAATCTCGATTTCTGGCTGAGTCCATTGCTTCATACAATGTACAGTCTGGCGCCTTATTTACATCATGCTCATTTACCCTATTTAAACCTCCAGGACTTGCTATGACTATAGCTTCAAATATCTGTTCTGCATCAGTTTTTACTATAGAACTTAATGTGTTTTCTAGATTCTTTTGTAGCTCACTTCTGTCTCTGAATCCAGCTTCTGCTGCCATAATTAGAGGAGCGAAAAGTAACAACATTCCTAAGTTGGTATTGCAACCAACAACTTCTTTCGTTGCACAAACACTATTTAATATTCGTTGGCCTAAACTACTATTAATCTCGCAAAGTATCGGTACAGAAGCCTCCGCGCTCTTCTGAAAGTCATCAACAGTCATGTTATGCCCATTAGCATAAAAACTAACATTTCCGGGTTTGAAAGCTTCCAGTTCTCCAAAAAAACTTGCCATAACTATTTTTTCTAATGCTTTTCTATCAATCATCAGTTTATTTCTAGAAAAAACTCAATTGGTTAATTCGAGCAATATGCTTAACAAACGAATCGATTAAGCATGATGCTATTTCATAATCCACCACACTTTGTAGGCCATACCATGCGGGAATACTATTCACCTCAATGATATAAAAACAACCTGTTTTGTCTTGTATTAGATCGACTCCCGCATAATCAATATTTAAAATCTTACATGCCGATTCAGCTAAACTAGCAATATTCTTATCCAGTATTAGTGATTCACAGCTAGCTCCTTGCGCACAATTGGTGAGCCATTCTTTTCCGCGTCTCAACATTGCTGCTTTCGCGACACCATCAACAACAAGTACCCGTATATCTGTATATTCATTATTTAGACGTTCAATAAACCGCTGCAAGTAATAAACACCAGCGAACTTCTCATCGAGTATTAAGCCTGATTTATTATCGAGTAGATGAATACCAACACCCTGAGAACCAAACAATGGTTTCAATACTATTTGTTTTCCATTTGCGGTTTCTTTATCAAGAATTATTTTTGCATGTTCGGGTGTTTCACAAATCCATGTGGTAGGCGTAGGAATACCTGCTCTACTTAATAACAAACTAGTCAATGCCTTATCCACCGTACGTTCTATTGCTTTTGGTGTGTTATAAACCGTTATCCCAGAATTATATAATGCATGCAATATATTTAATCGAAAAATGACCTGTTCTAAAGTGCCCCCGGGAACTCCTCTTACAAAGATGCCAAGCGGAGGCGTATTGAATCCTGGAATGAATATTTCTTTTCCAGTTCCATTTATCTCGATAATACAATCACTCAGAGAAACATATTGACTCTCAAGACCATGGTCTTTGAGCGATCTTGTTAATTGTCTACCATGCCAACCAGGATCATCTGTAACAATAGCAACCTTTCTTTGTGACTTTTTCACTTACTCTAATTAAATGATTTATTCAGCAAGTCCAGGTCAATCTTACCAGCATGAAAGGTATGTCCCGTGCTTAATGAACTGACAGCAACTTGCGCGGGCGAGAATAACATTGGATCAATCTTATAAAAGTCGTAACCAACATCCTTGAAAATTTCACCAAACGGTCTTCCATAATCATCGGATGAGCTGCTAGGCAACTTACTCGCTAAATCTCTGGCGTCGTCATCGCTAGCTTCAACAAAAAGTTGTATTTGACCTGCAAATAAAATTGCATCATTTGTCCTGCTCATCGCAGTGAGGAAATCGTTTGAGGGGGGACAGATAGGAGCACTTCCAGCACCATCAACGATATTTTCAAGAGGGAAATTTAATGCGTGCGCTTTATGCAACGCTGTTTCCAAGACTCTACCAACGACCTGTATAGAACCCGCTAAACTCGATGTTGGTGTCATTATTAATGTTAATGAAGAAACCGAAATATCACATGCAACAGCTATTTTATTCACAACTTCTTCAGGTGGTATCTTATCTGATTCAATGACCAAATACGCATAATCTCCAGAATCACGATAACCCAATTCATCGTATAGCTTTTCGTTACTTCCAATAGCTCGAGCTGGTCCTGATCCTAATGCATTAAATGCATTCTTTCCCTCACCGTGACTCAAATCCCATCCGGCATATTGACTACCTAAACATGATAAGACGGGATTAGTACTATGAACATCTATATACCACGACCAATTAAGGAAATTCGTTGATGCCCGTAATTTTGCTGTTCCCAACCCACCCATGCATATTTCTGTAATCAATCTTCCAGACTCTAGTCCGCCTGGCGCATTAATTCCTGCATCAATAATACGACAACCATTATCCAACCTGGTGACGTCTAATCGTAATGCTGAGGCATTATCTATAAGGTTATTCACCAAAATCGCTGTCAGCGCATTAAGACTGGGTGATGATATTTGCTTGCTCATTTTTTTCCTCTTTTTACTATATAAGTTTTAGGTGTCATCTTGCTCTGTGATAATAATTGTTTCAATATCAACCAACCTTTTTTGTAAAAGAGCCTTAACATCGATTATAGATTCATCTTTGACATGGACAGTACATACAGGATCTTTTTTTGCAATAGCAGAACCAATACACGGCCTATCTTTAACCCAACTTGGCCAGGCTATATTACTGTTAATTTTAATATTTTGTTTTGCATAATAAACAGCATAACCTTTTGCTTGATTAGTCTGTTCAAGCTGAAAATCGAACTTTTTATTCTCAAAACAAGCTAAATGGGCATCGAACAAAATAGATTGTTTTTCATACAATTCAAAAGAGGATGGTGGTCTCGGATTAACCTCAAGCACAAAAATCAACCCGGTATTTGTAACAATATAATCAATCCCACAAAGTCCCTTTAAACCAGTTTGCTTCGTTATTTTATTAATAATTTCTATAATACTTTGTCTCTGCTGTTGATAATCTGAACTCTGTCTAACAACACCTCCTAATAGGAAAGGCATTGAGCTAAATTGCTTTGATTGCAATTGTTCGCTAATACCCACAAGTATTGCATGTGTGCAATTTGCTAGAAATACTGCACTTAAGATACTACCTGAGATATGTTCTTGATAATAACCAGAACAACTACTAGGGTTTATTTGTGACAACCACTTAACATGTCCTCCACCAGTACCTGCAATTTCTTTTAACAACCAACCGTCAGAATTTATTGGACATTCAAATGAAATCTCAGGTGTTTTGATGGAAGCAAATCTTAACATGTTATATAGGTAAACAGGATCTTTAAGATTGTGAACAGTTTTTTTATCGTTACTAAAAACAGGAATGATTTCTACTAGATTTTCAAGCAACTCTGGTGTTTTTTCAAAACCAGTTCCGACAACCAAGACTGCTTTTGGGTAACAAGAAACTAACTTTTTCACTTGCTGCATCAATTCTATTTTATCAAATCCTTCAGCATGAGGCTGAAGTCGATGAGTCGTTTTCGCAAAAGATTTTGTATCTTCATCCGCGAAACAATCCAACACATGTACTGTGTAGCCAGCTTCATAAGCTGATGTGGCCAGTGCTCTTCCTGATCGGGCGACAATAAGAATATCTTTCATTAATAAAGCCTACTTAGAAAGATTCTAGAAAGGACCTCAATATATAAAATTCTATTTTAAAGTTTATCGATTATCTTTCTGGCCACATCAAATGCGCGATTGTGATCAAGGAATAATGGAGTCTCTGCATTCTTCATCATTTCAAATAATTTGAGGTGTAATTTGTATTTAACATCACCAATTGCTAATGCGCCAAGTCCAATTGCATTTTGCGGAGTTTCAGGCAAATCCACACCCATATCATTTATGCCGACACCTTCAATACCTACTGGAGGTACAGCATTAACATCCGCAGCAACTAATAGATTTTCTGCCTCACTTAATTGTCTCTTTGATAGAATTTGTATACCTGCCTTAGCAGCACCAATAACAATATTCGTCTCCGGCAAAAACTCCATTACTTTTTCTTCCGTACTACTATCTGCTCCAAGTATATCTACGCCGAAACGAGCGTTATATTCAGAGGCATATTCGGTCGCAACTTTAGTGCCTCTTCGACTAGTTAAATAGACCGTAGCACCACAATTAGCAGCTAAAATACCAGCGCATACACCAACAGGGCCCGTTCCACCAATAATATCAATACGTTTTGTACTTAGTGATTCACCTGATTTCTTTTGTAATTGATGTTCAACACACGCCATTAAAGCTGCGGCTGTAGTTATTGCTCCACTAGGATCAGCAAAAACAGAGACCTCAAATGGCGGGACCATAGCTGATTTAGCTTCATTTAACATATCAATTGCTAACCCAAACTCCCTACCCCCAATAAAAATACCAGTACGTTTAACACCTTTTTTACCACGCGAAAATATCGTATCTTGAGTTAGAGCATGAATATCATCTAATGTTACTTCGGAATAAGGAATGACCCCATCAAATTCAGCCTCATAGGCCATATTGACATCAAATGGACTAACATTTTTAGTTGGATTAAACATGTGTAATAAATATGGATCTTTCATTATATTATGGTTCTCTATTCAAGTTGTGAAATTGTAATTTTCAAGTTTTCATCGTGAGTTTTTTCGTTGTAATTATTCGATATTATTTTTGCTTTGGAATTACTAGCACTGCTCATGATAAAGCGCAATCTTGACTCTGATTGCCACTCCTCACGAACTTTTTTCACAGCTTGAAATGCCAGTGTCTCATCAGGAAAAAATGCAAAACCGGTCGGCCCCCATGAACTTTGACCTATCCCAGTGGCACCGCTATTCGTCATGGTCTCAAGAATAGGTCTAAGAAAAGGTGATGTATATCTGCCTCCCTGGGCATTAGCAAAATAGTCACCAATAATATTTTGAATTCGAGTAATCGCTTTTCCAAATTGTGCACAATCTTTCTCTTTGATGGCAGGTAAGACTTGCATTAATGTCAGTCTACAAAGGAGACCTGACATTACATCATTCATTGGCGGTAATGTATTGAACGCTCGCCGTTCTGGAACGCCATTAATGCCTTGTGCTTTATCATCAAATATTAATACGATTCGCCAATTATCTGGAAAAGTAATGTGACTTATTATAGGAGGGACATCAGTGTCCTCACCTCGACCACCATCGATTATAAACCCGCCATGCATAAAGGTGCCTATACCAATCCCTGAACGAGCTCCTCGATGTAAGATCGCAGCAAGTCTCTTAGGATCTTGCTCATTTAATTCATATAAGTTAGAAATAGCTGAAGCTACGCCTAATGACAATTGTGTCCCTGAGCCTAGCCCTGAATGTTCTGGTATGGCAGTTTTAATCGTCATCTTAATCCCACCATTGATCCCAAAATGAGATAAAACTTGCTCCGCATAATTTTCTGCTCGCTTAGCGGAAGGACCAGTCACATCAATGTCGTCAGCATATTCTGCTGTAAGTGCGGTTTCAACATTCTTGATTGATAGCCCCAAACTACCAAATTTTCTTCCAAGTCCGCCATGCAAATCGAGAAAACCTAGATGTAACCTAGCGGGTGCATTAACGCTCACGTGTCTGTATTTTCTCATTAATCTCTCATTATCCATAATATTTCAAGAACTCTTAGCATCTAGGTTTCAATTATCCATAAACAATTATCCATAAAGATTAATTGTACTGTAAGCGACATCCCTGAAACAGCATTCTACAAAAGAATTAATCTAATAGCGTATCCATCTGTCCTTATACAGCACTACAGACTATAATCTGAAAATAATCGATCAAGGAGATATATGTGTCAGAAAAGATGATCTTAATACCGGGACGTTCTGCTAAACAGGGGACAAGTCTAAATATAGGTAAACTTAAAGATGAGTTCAAAATAGTCACATCAACTCTGGAAATAAATACAGATGAAATGGCAAAAAGAGGGCTTGTAGATGGAGATAAAGTTCGTCTCAGCAATGAAATTGGTGAAACAATAGTAACTTGTCTCGGAAAGAAGCCGGAGGATTTACCCAATGGAATATTGTTTATTCCTTATGGACCACCTTCAAGTGAGTTGATGGATAGTGACACAGCAGGGTCTGGTATGCCATTATCTAAGCATATGGAAGTTGAAATTGAAAAAATCTCAACTTAGAATCAAAATATATTTTACGATTTAGGTGTAATAGTTAATATGACTGAAAATACAAAAATCATTGAAAATGCGACTTGCACTTTCTGCGGTTGTGTATGTGATGACATGATTCTGACCGTAGATCTCGACGAAAAGAAAATCATAAAATCTAAAAACGCATGCGTTTTAGGTCGTGCATGGTTCGCAGAACACACCATAGAAGAAGGTGCTGCCGCAGCAATGATTGATGGCAAAGAAGTCTCAGTCGAAGAAGCCATCGAAGAAGCAGCTCAAACTCTTACAAAAGCCAAATTTCCTATTACCTATGGTCTTAGTGATACAACTTGTGAGGCCCAAAGACAAGCAGTTGCTATTACTGATAAAGTAAAAGGTAACATAGATACAACAACTTCAGTCTGTCATGGCCCATCCGGCCTGGCTTTTCAAGGAGTGGGCGAAAGTACCAGCACACTAGGCGAAGTCAAAAATAGAGCTGATTTAGTTATCTATTGGGGTGGTAATCCTGCTGAATCTCATCCCCGTCACTTTGGTCGTTATGCAGTAACTCCGAAAGGTATGTTTACACCTCGTGGTAAAAAAGATCGTACTGTAGTTCTTATTGATGTTAGGAAGACAAAAAGTTCTCCTGTTGCCGACATCCTGATTCGTCCGAAACCAGGAAAAGATTTCGAAGTTCTCTGGGCCTTACGTGCACTGGTTAAAGGTAAAAAATTATCGACTGACATTCAAGAACGTACAGGTGTACCTCTGGAAGTATTGCAAGATCTAAGCGACCGTATGAAGAACTGTCGATTTGGTGTCCTCTTCTTTGGTATGGGCCTGACCATGACGCGTGGTAGGCATTTTAATTCAGGTGCCCTACTCGCTCTGGCAACCGATCTAAACGAATTTACTCATTTTGTTGCAAAACCTGTCCGTGGACATGGTAATGTAACCGGTGCCGACAACGTTGTTTCCTGGCAGACAGGCTATCCTTTTGGTGTTAATTTTAGTCGTGGATATCCGCGCTTTAATCCTGGAGAATTTACCACTGTTGACACCTTGGCAAATGGGCATGCCGACGCAGCAATGATTATTGCAAGTGATCCCGCATCAAATTTTCCCAAGAAAGCGATAGCACATTTAAAAAGTATTCCCATAGTTGTGCTCGACACTAAATCCACTGAGACTAGTAACGATGCACATGTGGCTTTTCGCACATCAACATACGGTATTAATACATCCGGGACGGTATATCGTATGGACGATGTGCCGATAACTTTACGTCCAGCATTTGAATCCCCATTTCCAGATGACGAAACAATTTTGAAGGGTATTAATAAAAGAGTGAATGAATTGATGTTAGCTAAACACTATGCTAGTGGTGCGCGTGGCGAAGAAAAAGTGGCGGCACCTATATAAAAACAAGTGTCACTTTAATTTTAGTTTTGCGTAAACTATATTGTTTTTGTAATGTAATTTTTAGAAATAAATTGAGACCATTTGCGAGAAAATAAGCACTGTTCATAAATACAGACTGTTATTCTTTTAGTAACTAATAGTATTGTGATTAAAAAAATTGAAGATTAGTGCCATCGTAAAATTACTCATTAAAATATAACGATAATATTTAGGGGTATGTGATGTCAGCAGCTATGCGCATCGTAAATGGCAAAGTCTATGATCCTGCCAATAATATAGATGGCAAGATAAAAGAAATCTGCATCCAAGACGGTAGAATAGTAGCTTCTGTACCTGAAGATGTAACCGTTATTGACGCACAAGGTATGGTCATTATGCCTGGTGGTGTTGACATCCATTGCCACATCGCTGGCCCTAAAGTAAACGCGGCAAGAAAACTACAGCCTGAAGATCATCGTCATGATGTGCATCCAGGGACTCCTTTCACACGCTCAGGCACAGGAGGGACAGTTCCCTCAACATTTGCCACTGGGTATCGCTATGCCACACTGGGTTATACAACAGCTATGGAAGCTGCTGTAACACCGATTGGTGCCAGACATACGCTTGAGGAGTTTCATGACACACCAGTCATTGACAAAGGTTTTTATGTCTTACTTGGCGAAAATATTTTCTTACAGAATTTGTTGCGTGAAAAACGCATAGAAGAATTTAATGAAGCTGTCGCTTGGTGGATAAATGCGACAAAAGCTTATACTGTAAAATTAGTTAATCCCGGTGGTGATGAACCCTGGAAAGGTAAGAAAAACTCAAATGTTTCTGACATCGATGAAAAAACTGATGAGGGTCTGACCCCTCGCCAAATTATTGAAGCGTTTATAAAGTCCGTTGATAAACAAGGCTTTCCTCACCCACCGCATATTCACTGCAACAACCTTGGGCATAGTGGAAACTATAAAACCACTTTGGAAACAATGAAAACAGCCGGCGATATGCGTGCCCATATTGCGCATATACAGTTCCATAGTTATGGTGGAGAGTTAGGCAAGGATCCGATTTCTAAAGCTGCGGAAATTGTTGATTACGTTGATAACCATCCAAACATCACCTGTGATGTCGGTCAGGTTATGTTTGGTAAGTCAACTATCATGACCGCTGATGCCCCATTAGCTTATGTTTTAAAGGGACATACCAAAGGTAAATGGGTCAATGCAGACACAGAATGTGAAAGTGGCTGCGGAATTTTGCCTTTCGACTATCAAGAACACATTTATATGCATACCCTACAATGGGCAATTGGTCTTGAAATATTCTTAATGGCAAAAGATCCTTGGCGAGTGATTTTATCAACGGACCACCCTAACGGCGGTTCGTTCATGAATTATCCCAAGCTCATTAAACTGCTTATGAATAAGGCATTCCGTCATGAAGAAATGAAACGCGTCAACCAAAGAGCATTAGAGAATTGTTTACTGCGTGATTTGGACCGTGAATATACACTGAATGAAATTGCTATTATTACAAGAGCCGGTCCAGCAAGAGCCTTAGGCTTAAATAATAAAGGTCATTTAGGCGTTGGGGCAGATGCAGATATAACAATATACGATGAGATGGATGATAAAGAGATAATGTTTAATGCTCCGCGTTATGTTATCAAATCAGGAAACACGATCATTGGAAATCACGAATTTAAAACTGATTTCACAGGTAAGCTGTTACATATTGCGCCAGAGTATGACAAAAAAATAGAAGAAGTCGTACAGCCATTCTTTGAGAGTTATTATTCAATAGAATTTTCTAATTATGCAGTAAACGACAGCTATCTTCATGATCACGAAATTATAGCAACAGGAAAGGCATAGCTATGAAAATAAAATCAACAACTATCGTAGATACCTTTGCTGAAGCTTTCAATATGTATGTCAGCCGCGTAATTATTACTGCAGACTCAAAAGAGTGGGCCATTGCGGCAGCACAATCAATAACAGGTTTTGCAACGTCCGTTATTGGTTGCAAATGTGAAGCCGGAATAGAAACTATAATTGATCCCAATGACTCTCCCGATCTAAGACCAGGAGTAAGCGTTTTAATATTTGCCATGGATGCTGAAAGTTTGGGCAAACGTTTAATTGAACGAATAGGTCAATGCGTTATGACCTGCCCAACTACTGCCTGCTATAACGGTTTAGCTGGCGGCTCACCAGTCATTGTTGGTGGCAAATTACGTTACTTTGGTGATGGTCATCAAATTAGTAAGGTTATAGATGGTTTAAAACTTTGGCGCATTCCTGTCATGGACGGTGAATTTCTGGTTGATGATAGATTCAATATTCAAGAAGCTGTTGGTGGTGGGAACCTATTAATCTTAGGCAAGGATCAAAAAGTAACATTGAAAGCAGCAAGTGCTGCAACAAAAGCAATGGGCAAATTAACTGATATCATTCTTCCATTTCCTAATGGAGTTGTTCGTAGTGGTAGTAAAGTCGGTTCAAAGTATAAAAAAATGATTGCTTCGACAAATGATGCGTATTGTCCAACATTGCGTGGCGTTGTAGAAAAATCTGAATTAGATGATGGCATTAATAGTGTTCTTGAAATAGTTGTCGATGGTTTAACATTGAAGGCGGTTGAAAATGCAATGCGAGTTGGTTTGATGGCTGCAATAAAACCCGGCATCAAGAAAATATCTGCGGGTAATTATGGTGGCGGATTGGGTCAACATCATATCCACTTACTCAAGCTTGGTTTTTAAAATTAATCTAAAAAAATGACAATGAAAGTTTAACGAATGACTCTCAAATTAAAATTACACACTAAACCTGAAGTTCCTTTAGAAGCAGACTGTATTTGTCCAGATCGAATGCAATCACTCAACATGACTGAAATAGGAGACTTAGTTACCTATCATGGTAATCGTCAAGTTCCATTAAAAAATTTCTTTGAGTGTAGTGGAGAATTTGATGGTGAAATCGACATTGAAGGTGATTTAGTAAATGTAAAACATATAGGTTCGACTATGTCCTTTGGAAAAATAACTGTTTCTGGTAATGTCGGCGTACATATTGGTGCAGCTATGAGTGGTGGTGAAATAATTGTCGAGGGTGATGCTTCTGATTGGGTTGGTCCAGAAATGTACGGCGGAAGAATTACCATTAAAGGAAACGCAGGCCACATGGTTGGTAGTGGTTATCGAGGAAGTACTGTGGGTATGCAGGGCGGTGAAATTATAGTTCATGGTAATGTGAAGAATGAAACGGGTCATGTCATGCGACGTGGTTTAATAGTTGTTGCTGGTAATTCGGGGGACTTTACGGGAGTGAATATGCTGGCAGGTACAATTATTGTGCTCGGTGAAATGGGTATTCGTACAGGAGCTGGGATGAGACGTGGTTCCATAATTTGTCAAACCAAATCAGAACTCTTACCCACATTTACTCGAAGTTGTGATTATCTTCCTTTATTTCTTCGTCATTATTTTAAACATTTAGAATCACTTGGTCTCATTATCAGTGATTCTTTAATCAATAGTCCTTTTGAACGTTGGTGCGGTGATTCTATTGAACTAAACCGAGGAGAAATTTTATTATACGCGGGTAAATGACGCAGACTACAAAACTTAAATTATTACCAAAGAAACTGCCTGTTAAGGCTAGGAGGAAACGATGACAACAATCGTAACTGAAAACTGTATAGACTGCCGTTTCACTGATTGTGTGACAGTCTGCCCTGTCGCATGTTTTCATCATGATGATAAAATGCTATATATCGATCCGGATGTTTGTATTGACTGTAGTGCATGCATACCAGAATGCCCTGTCCAAGCTATTTATGAAGGAGACGATATTCCTGAAGATCAAGAAAAGTGGATTGAGATAAATGCTGAAAGAGTAAATGGACTTCCTGTTTGTGAAGAACAAATGGAGCCACTACCTGGTGCAGAAGAACGTAAGACAGCATTAGGCTACTAGTATTTCATGTCAACACTAGGTACAGAACAGAATCCACTGCTTGTAGCAATTGTAGGCAGTGGTCCGAGCGGATTCTACGCAGCTGAAGCATTAATAAAGTCTGAAATCGCTGTAAAGGTCGATGTGCTCGAAAAACTGCCCTCACCTTTCGGCTTAGTCAGAAGTGGTGTTGCTCCTGACCACCAGAAATTAAAACAAGCAATAAAGCTTTATGAAAAAATTGCAGATTCGTCTGATTTCAATTTAATAGCTAATATAACTATTGGAATAGATATTACCGTTGAAGAATTATGTGCCTCTCATCATGCTGTTATATTTACTTGCGGTGCAGAGTCAGATCGTAAATTAGGCGTTCCTGGTGAAGATTTAAAAGGCAGTTACACCGCGACAGAATTTGTCGGCTGGTATAATGGACATCCTGATTATCGCGATCGTGAATTTGATCTTTCTCACGACGTCGCTGTTATTATCGGCCAAGGAAATGTTGCGGCTGACGTCAGTAGAATATTATCTAAGACTGTCGATGAATTAAAGTATACTGATATTGCACAACATGCGCTAGACACATTAGCTGAAAGTAAGTTAAGAGAAATACATGTCATCGGTAGGCGTGGGCCTGCACAAGCTAAATTCACACCAAAAGAGTTACGTGAGTTTGGAGAACTCACAGACTGCAACCCTATTGTAACCGAGCAAGATTTGCTCCTTGGTCTAGAGAGCATAAGTGAGTTAGAAGAGAAAAGTAATGTGGCCAGTAAAAAAATATACGACCTATTTTGCGAATTTTCTAAACGTGACATTGATAATAATAAATCTAAACAATGTATCTTCAGTTTTTTAATGAGTCCTAAAGAACTGGTTGGTGATTCTAGATTAGAAAAAATTGTTCTTGAAATAAATAGTTTGTCCGGAGAACCTTTTAAGCAATCTGCTAGGGGTTCTGGTAAAATGATAGAACTCGAAAGCGGTATTTTGTTTCGTAGTATTGGTTACAGAGGAATCCCGATTAAGGGAGTGCCGTTTCATGAAAGCTGGGGCATCATACCCAATGCAAAGGGAAGAGTTACCGATAATGATAACAATGTAGTTCCGCAATTTTATACGGCAGGTTGGATTAAACGTGGTCCTAGTGGCATAATTGGAACAAATCGCGCATGCAGTGTTGAAACTGTTTCTTGTCTATTAGAAGATCTAAAAAAATTAGATAACGGCATTAAAAAATCAGGTGCTGATGCGATATATAAGATTTTACAAAGTATGAACATTCACCCTGTGAATTATGATGACTGGAAAAAAATAGACGCTAAAGAAATTCAGCGTGGAGAACCCAAAGGGAAACCTAGGGAGAAATACACCTATATTGATGAGATGTTGTCAGTCACAGAATAATTAAAATTTCTTTGATACTTAACCAGCTTTTACAAATATACACCTTCAAGTTAAGTAATATTAATTATCTATAATGATACACCACTATTGGCTGTAGTTTATGTTAATAATGTTGTACAAAATTTTTGCGTTTCGTAAATCATCACTGATTGAAAATTTAAGGAGTTGTCATTGCATAAAAAATCTAATATCTCTAGTGCCATCAGTAAGGACGTGACCTGTCCTTTCTGTGGAATACTTTGTGATGATTTAGTTATTCAAAATCAGGCTGAGACGCTTAAGATACTTAAGAATGGTTGTCCAAAAGCCGCTGCTGCTTTCGAATCAAAACAATTAGTAACCTCTGCAAAAATAAAAGGCAAGAATGTCCCACTTTCAGAAGCTATAGATGCCATATGCAATATTCTCAAGAAATCACAGAATCCCTTATTTGCAGGCCTTGGTACAGACGTTGATGGAATGCGACAAGTCATGCATCTTGCAGATAAAACTGGTGCCACCGTTGACCATATGCATGGTGAAGCACTTATTCGCAACTCACTTGTATTACAGGATCTCGGCTGGATCACAACTACCATGACGGAAATCAGAAACCGAGCAGATTTGATTATTTTCGCTGGAACAGATGCAAATAATTATCCGCGATTTTTCGAACGTACCATATGGAATAAAGAATCCATGTTTAAACTTAAAAGTGAGCAGCGCCAAATTGTGTACATAGGTAATCAACTTGATGGTAAAGCAGGAATAAATCCGAATGGTAAACGGCCATTGTTCCTCAACTGTAAGACTGAACAAATAAGTGAAGTTATCTCAAGTTTACATGCACTAATTACAGGCGCAGCACTTGACATAGAAAAAGTAGCTGGAATAAAGGTTAAGACATTACAATCTTTAGCTGAGAAGATGAAGACTGCTAAATATGGCGTTATTGTTTGGTCTGCCGCTGAACTTAATATTCCTCATGCAGAACTTACGATTCAAAATTTCTGTGAACTTGTAAAATATTTAACACGCTTTACTCGTTTTGCGGGGTTTTCATTAGGCGGTGATGATGGAGCAACGAGTGCGAATAGCGTTTGTGCATGGCAAAGCGGTTATCCTTTACGTGTTAATTTTAACAAAGGTTATCCCGAATATGATGCTCAACGGAATTCAACACACAAATTGCTTAAGGATAAAGAAGTCGATTCTCTACTTTGGATTTCAAGTTTTAGTTCAAAAGTGAATTCACCCTGTGCATCAATACCAACCATAGTCCTTGGCACCCCTGAGACTAAATTAAAATTTAAACCGGATATTTTTATTCCGGTATCAACTCCGGGAGTTGATCATTCAGGGCAATTAATTCGCGCTGACAGCGTAGTATCACTACCTTTAAAGAAGTTGAGAACGTCTTCATATGCTAATGTCAGCTCAATACTGAAGCAAGTTATAGAAAGGATATAAACAGAACGAATGTATATAAAATTAACTAACGGTATAGTTTATGACCCTGTTCATGGAATTAATGGAGAGCACAGGGATATATATATTAATGATGGTCAAATAACACGGAAGCCCTCGAGTAATACAAAAATTTGTAAAACCTATGATATGAAGGGCAAAATAATTATGGCGGGTGCTATTGATATACATACACATATCGGTGGCGGTAAAGTCAATATTGCTCGCATGATGCTACCTGAAGATCATGTCAATGATTTAGTTGAAAGAACTGAGTTAACTCGTTCTGGATGCGGTAACGCTGCACCCTCTACTTTAACAGCGGGATATCGTTATGCAGAAATGGGGTACACAGCTTGCTTTGAACCCGCGATGCTACCTTCTAATGCTCGGCAAACACATATGGAGATGGGAGATACGCCTATGGTCGATAAAGGTGCCTATGCCATGCTTGGCAGTGATGACTTCTTTCTACGGATGCTTGCTTCAAAAAAAGACCAAGCCGCTATCAGTGATTATGTTGGTTGGACAATTAATGCAACTCAAGCATTGGGAATAAAAGTTGTGAATCCAGGAGGAATAAGTGCCTTCAAATTCAACCAACGTAAACTTGAACTAGATGAACTAAATCAATACTACGGTGTATCACCGCGAGACATTATAAAATCTCTTGCCAGAGCAGTTACGGAATTGGGTATACCACACCCTCTGCACGTGCATGGGTGTAATCTTGGTGTTCCAGGAAATCTCAACACGACTTTAGAAACTATTGACGCTGTTGAAGGTATGCGTATGCATCTTACTCATATTCAATTTCATAGTTATGGAACAGAAGGAGATAAAAAATTCTCATCTGGTGCTGCGGAGATTGCTGAAGCGGTCAATAAAAATCCGAATATATCTATCGATGTAGGACAAGTGTTGTTTGGTCAAACGGTCACGGCTTCTGGCGACTCTATGTTGCAATATGCAGGTCATTGGCATGCCCATCCAAAGAAATGGGTGATTATGGATATTGAGTGTGATGCTGGTTGCGGTGTTGTACCTTTTAAATACAGAGACAAAAATTTTGTAAATGCATTGCAGTGGGCTATAGGTCTAGAGCTATTCCTACTTGTCGATGATCCATGGAGAATTTTTCTAACAACAGACCACCCTAATGGTGCGCCATTCACTAGCTACCCACATTTAATACGCCTATTAATGGATCGTAGCTTCAGAAATGACATGCTATCTACCATTAATAAAGAAGCTGCTGCTTCAAGCACACTAGCAAGCCTCGATAGAGAATATTCTCTTTATGATATAGCTATAATGACACGTGCGGCACCCGCCAGAAGTTTAGGCTTAAAAAATCGTGGACATTTAGGTCCCGGTGCTGTTGCAGACATTACGGTCTACAGCAATCATAAAGATAAAGAGAAAATGTTTAGCAAACCTGACTATGTATTCAAAGATGGTGTGCTCATAGTGCGTAACGGAAAAATTGTAAAAGTAGTTAATGGTGGTACACATACTCTTCGCCCAGAATATGATAATGGTATTGAGAAGTCTCTGAAACGTTATTTTGATAAGTATCAGACAATAAGTCTGTCTAATTTTAAAATTGATAATGATGAAATTGTTGAGCATGGCAATAGCAAAATTATCGTTCAACCTTGTATGTAAATAATAAACATGAAAATAAACGGCGTATTTATAGATGATACATTTGCAGAAGCTTTCCCAATGAAAGCAACACGAATTATTATCACGGCAATGACTCTAAAATGGGCTTACCGTGCGGCAAATGCAATTCGCGGTTTTGCCTCATCAGTGATTGCTTGTGGTATTGAAGCTGATATAGAACGCGAACTTAAACCATCAGAAACGCCTGATGGTCGCCCTGGTATCTCCGTAATGATATTCGCAATGACAAAGAAAGATCTCGACAAACATGTATCAACACGTGTTGGACAATCGGTGATGACTACTGCAACAACGGCTTGTTATTCGGGTTTAGATACCGAACAAAAAATATCAATGGGTAAGAATCTCCGTTTTTTTGGCGACGGATTTCAAATATCTAAAGTTGTTAATGATAAACGTTTTTGGCGTATTCCAGTTATGCATGGGGAATTTATTTGTGAAGAGACTACTGGAGTAACAAAAGCCATTGGTGGTGGAAATTTTCTGGTGTTAGCTAAAACAGCACGTCTTGGACTCGCCGCTTGTGAAAAAGCTGTAGAAGAGATCCAAAAATTACCTGGTGTAATTACTGCATTCCCAGGTGGTGTGGTGGGCTCTGGCTCTAAGGTAGGTTCAAAATATAAGTTCCTTAGTGCATCTACAAATGAAGCTTACTGTCCAACTCTTAAAGGTCAGGTTAAATCCGAGTTAGGACCTGAGATTGGGTCAGTATTAGAAATTGTCATTGATGGTCTAGATGAAGAATCTATTAATAAAGCCATGCGTCTTGGTATAAAGGCGGCATGTTCATTTGGCCCTTCTAAAGGTATATGCCGGATAAGCGCTGGAAATTATGGTGGCAACCTTGGTCCTCATCTATTTCACCTTAGAAAACTACTATAATGAGTGCCCTGACATTAAAACTGAAAATCAATCTATTGTTCACGCTAGATGCCAGTTTGCTATCACCTGAATATCTTGAAGGCAAAACACTTGCTGAAATTAAGGCACTTAAAATCAGTTATGGTAATAAGTACGTGAAGCTTCAAACACTGTTTACAATACAAGGAAAAGATACAAATAACATCTGCATAGAAAAGAGCACAAATAAACTAATTAATGTCGGCAAAAAATTGACTAAAGGTTCTATAAGCATCAAGGGGGATGTTGGTGATTTTCTTGGTAAAGGCATGAAAAATGGAATAATAGCAGTTGAAGGTGATGCAGGTTCCTGGGTTGGTAATGCCATGTGTGGTGGTCGCATAGATATAACTGGTAATGCTCTTGATTATGTTGGTGGTGGTTTACCAGGCGACGCTTTTGGTATGAACAATGGGCTGATTAATATTAAAGGTAATGCAGGTAGCCGTGTTGGAGATAGAATGCGAAGAGGCCTCATCATTATTCAGGGAAAAGCTGGAGATTATTGTGGCAGCCGTATTCATGCTGGCACGATAGTTATACTCGGTAAAGTAGGAAAATTACCTGGTGAAGGCATGAGACGCGGTTCAATCATTCTCGCTAAAAAACCAACACATCTATCAGCAACATTTAAAAGTTGCGGCAATTTAAAAATGCAGTTCCTGCGATTATTCTTTACCCAACTTTACAACATGGACACAAGTTTATCTTTTTTTAATAAGTATGGTCCCGAGGCACATCGCTTCTCAGGAGATTTGGCAAGGAATGGAAAAGGAGAGATTTTAATACTTCAACATTATAATAAATAAAACTTATCTCTGATTATTTAGTCGGATAAAATGTAACAATATACAGAATTGACTTTAGATTAGAACTGAATCACTATTACTAATGTACAAAAAAGATGGATTTGGGATGATGTTCGTTTCCATCAAAAGTATAGAGTTTTTCTATATTTAACAATGGCTTATAAAAGTTATTATTGGCTTTACATGGTTTTGCATTTATTGTCTTTATAGACAATTCGCATAACACTTGCTTATTACTATAAAACCAAAATTAAAACGAATATCAATGAAACGCACACGCGGAAAAAAAGGCCGGCTAGAAGGTAGAACAACGCCTCACAAAGCTCTAGCCGAAGTTAGGCAGCTTCTTGGCAATAATCTTCGCACACGAGATATGCTGATTGAGAATCTTCATACAATACAAGATCATTATCACCACATATCAAATTCACATATTCTTGCACTTTCTATAGATATGAGACTACCAATGGCTGAAGTCTATGAAACTGCAACCTTTTACCATCACTTTGATGTCTTGAAATCAAAAGAAACACCTCCTCCTTCAAAAACAGTAAGAGTATGTGATTCTATGACTTGTGAAATGTTTGGTGCGAGAGAACTAATCCAACAACTTGAAATTAGAGAATTTGATGACGTTCGAATTCAACCAGTACCCTGTGTCGGTAGATGTCATGCTGCTCCAGTTGCAGTTGTTGGAACTAACCCAATAGAAAATGCAGATACAAAAAAAATCAAATCAGCGATTGATAATAATGCCTTTGAAGGAGGAGAACCTGACTGTATCAGCTATATTGATTATAAAAAAAATGGCGGATACCAATTATTAGTCGATTGTGTAGAAGGTAAAATACAACGAGAAAATATTATATCTTTACTAGAGGATTCTAACTTACGTGGCTTAGGTGGTGCAGGCTTCCCTATTGGTCGTAAATGGCGAATACTGAGAGAACAGGTTAAACCTAAAATGGTTGCCATTAATATTGATGAAGGTGAACCAGGCACTTTTAAAGATCGGTTTTATCTAGAGCAAGATCCTCATCGCTTTATCGAAGGCACTCTAATTGCTCATTGGGCTATAGATGCAGACAAAATCTATATTTATTTAAGAGATGAATATGCTGGCTGCCGTAAAGCTTTGAAAAAAGAACTTGATTTACTTAAACAAGACCCACCTTGTCGTCTACCTGAAATACATTTAAGACGTGGTGCTGGTGCTTACATTTGCGGAGAAGAATCTGCAATGATTGAATCTATTGAAGGAAAACGCGGAATGCCCCGATTAAGACCTCCTTATGTTGCTCAAACAGGGCTATTTGGTTTTCCTACTCTCGAACAGAACATGGAAAGCATGCATTGGGTCCGAGATGTCATTAGCAATGGTTCGGAATGGTTTTCTAATAAGGGTCGTAATGAACGAAAAGGGCTACGTTCGTTTTCTATAAGTGGTCGAGTGCAAAACCCTGGAGTGCACCTTGCCCCCGCTGGTATAACCATGCAAGAACTAATAGATGAATATTGTGAGGGAATGCTAGAAGGGCATAACTTATATGGTTATTTTCCAGGTGGCGCGTCCGGTGGTATTTTACCCGCATCATTAGCTAATATTCCTCTGGACTTTGATACATTGCAATCTTACAACTGTTTTATTGGCTCAGCAGCAATCATTGTGCTGTCTGACAAAGATAGTGCAAAAAAAATGGCATTGAATGCCATGCGATTTTTTCGAGATGAATCCTGTGGTCAGTGTACACCTTGTCGTGTAGGTACAGGTAAGGCTGTCACTCTCATGGAAAAAGGCGAGTGGAATCAACCCCTACTTAAAGAATTATCGACTGCTATGTTTGACGCTTCAATTTGTGGATTAGGCCAAGCTGCCCCAAATCCGTTACTTTGTGCTATGAAGTATTTCCCAGAGGAGTTCGAATAATGGCTGCAAATCCCAAATTCATGGATGAAAAAGTAATTAGTTTTAAACTTAATGGCAATAAAATTGATGCATATGGAGGTGAAACAATACTTCAAGCGGCAAAGAGGAATGATATTGAGATTCCACATCTTTGTTATAAAGAAGGTTATCGTCCGGATGGTAACTGTCGTACCTGCATGGTTGAAATTGATGGGGAACGCGTATTAGCAGCTTCATGCTGCCGTCAACCCTCTGCTGGGATGGAAATAAAAAGTGATAATGAACGTGCTCAACTGTCACAAAAGATGGTGTTAGAACTATTATTGTCTGACATGCCAAAACAAGGTGAATCACCTTACACTCTAAATTCTGAATTAGATTATTGGGCAAAAAAATTAAATATTTCTAACCCGCGTTTTGAAGAACGTATGCAACCAAAGCCAGATCTATCTCATCCAGCTATTGCAGTAAATCTCGACGCTTGTATTCAATGTGGTCGATGCGTCAGAGCTTGCCGTGAGGAACAGGTCAATGATGTGATTGGATTTGCGTATCGTGGTAATCATGCAAAAATCAGCTTCGACATGTCCGAACCGTTAGGTGAGAGTACATGCGTAGCTTGTGGTGAGTGTGTTCAAGCCTGCCCTACAGGTGCGCTAATGCCGGCAAACAATGTGGGATTAATCAAACCGGATAAAAAAGTTGAATCGACATGTCCCTATTGCGGTGTAGGTTGCTTACTTACATATAACGTAAAGAATAATCATATCCAATATATTGAAGGTCGTGATGGTCCTGCTAATAAAAGTAGATTATGTGTAAAAGGTAGGTATGGATTTGATTATGTTCATCATCCAGATCGATTGAAAAAGCCATTAATCCGTCGTAACGATGCTAAGAAAACATCTGAACTAATAGACCCATCAAATATAGATAAGTATTTTCGTGAAGTTAGTTGGGAAGAAGCTTTAGACTATGTCGCAAATGGTTTAATAGATATTAAAAATACCAAAGGTCCTGAAGCATTAGCAGGTTTTGGTTGTGCTAAAGGCAGTAATGAAGAAGCCTATCTAGTGCAAAAACTTGTTCGTACAGGCTTTGGCACCAATAATGTTGACCATTGCACACGGCTTTGTCACGCATCTTCGGTTGCTGCTTTATTAGAAACGATTGGTTCTGGAGCTGTGTCTAACCAGGTTGCAGATGGTTCAAAAGCGGAAGTGATCATAGTTATTGGTGCACGTCCAAATGACAATCATCCTGTTGCTGCTACGTTTATTAAAAATGCCACAGACCGTGGTAGTAAATTAATACTGATCGAGCCGTATGGTTCAGAGATGTATCTCCATGCGGAACATTTACTACAATTAAGACCAGGCACAGATGTATTACTCTTAAATGCTATAATGTACACCATCATTAATGAGAATCTGCAAAACAAGAAATTTATTGATGATCACACCGAAGGTTTTGAAGCGTTAAAGAAAACAGTCAGCAAGTATAGTCCTGAAATAGTGTCTCCTATTTGTGCTATTCCTGCTGATACAATTAAGACAGTTGCAAGGTTATATGCTACTGCAAAAACAGCAATTATCTTTTGGGGAATGGGTATATCACAGCATATACATGGAACTGATAATGCTCGTTGCCTAATTTCACTTGCGCTAATGACTGGTCAGATTGGAAGAACTAGCACTGGTTTACACCCCTTACGTGGCCAGAACAATGTGCAAGGTGCATCAGATGTCGGATTAATTCCAATGGTTTATCCAGACTATCAACCAGTTTCAGACCCAATTGTCAGACAAAAATTTGAAAAGCTTTGGGACCAAAAACTCAACCCTCTAGCGGGAAAAACAGTTGTTGAAATAATGCATGCAATATCCGATGGTGATTTAAATGGTCTTTATATCATGGGTGAAAATCCTGCTATGTCTGATCCGAATTTAAATCATGCTCGTGCTGCATTGGCAAAACTTGATCATTGTATTGTTCAAGACATTTTTTTCACAGAAACATGCAGTTACGCGGATGTCATCTTACCTGCGAGTGCATTTCCTGAAAAAACAGGAAGCTTTACCAATACTGATCGACGTGTACAGATGGGTCGACAAGCAATTAATCCTCCCGGTGAAGCAAAACAAGATTTATGGATTATTCAGGAAATAGCAAATCGAATAGGTCTTAACTGGAATTACCTAAGTCCAAAAGATGTCTTTAATGAAATCCGTAAAGCTGTCCCAAGTATGAGGGGCATCACATGGGAAAGATTAGAACAGCAAGGGACTTTAACTTATCCACTATTGAATGAAGGTGACCCTGGTGAACCAATTATATTCAAAGATGGTGTCTTTCCAATAACTGGTGGTAAAGGGCGTTTTGTACCAGCTGAATATATTAAAGCTGCAGAAATGCCTGATCCGGATTTTCCATATGTATTTATTACTGGCCGTCAATTAGAGCACTGGCATACAGGAACTATGACACGTCATTCACGTGTACTAGATACCTTGGAGCCTGGCCCATGCATAATGATTAACCCCAAAGACATGGCAAAATTTAAAATAAAAACAGGTGATATGCTAGTAATTGAGTCACGCCGAGGCAAAATAGCTGCTGCAACTCGCGCAGATGAACACATGTTAGAAGGAGTCGTGATGATGCCCTTTACATTTAGTGAAGCAGCGGCTAATTTGATAACTACTGAAGCGTTGGATCCTTTTGGTAAGATACCAGAGTTTAAATTTTGTGCGGTCTCTCTAAAAAAAATGAATGAAAACAATCAATTCATATTAAACTAAAAATAGGCAGCTATTACCTTAGATTAGATATTACTAATATGTATTTTTAGAACCCAAAATGGCTATTTCAATAGTGTTTAAATTGATTTCACGTCTATTAAAGTCAGTGTCTCGAGAATTAATGGTTCCCCATTGTCTTTACTCCTATCATGAATGATTGTTGTTATTTGATAAAGACTTCCGGGAATCTCATCTGAAAAGATAAACTCATAATATTTATCGGCAAATTTTTCAAAATCACGTCTACGTGGATCATTCAAATAGGGCGAAAAATATATTTTTTCACCTTTATAATCTTTTCCATTAAATTTAAAAGTTGTCGGCTCTAGTATCGCATCATTTCTCAAAGAGATTTTAATAGATTTTTGAAAATGCCGCCAATGTCCTTCTGTTATTCGATTCATTTCGTAAACATCACCTTGCATGAATATACCAATGGCAGGGTTTCCAGTGATATTAGACACATTCTCTGGTGTAACTACTTGTTTTCTGTCTGCAGTAAAAAATTCCATCAAAGCATTCTTAGTCCCATCTTTATTCAACTCTAGAATCTTCAAATACACTGAATCTGTAAATCCTTCTTCAAAAGTACCTGATTTCACGAACTCATAGAATAGACTAACAGGCTTTTTGATGTTTCCTAAGTGGTCAGCATGCCATAACCCTATTTCGGCTGGTTTAAACTGAAAGTCTTTAGGTATTTCATCGACCTCACCAAATCGACCAATCTTAGAATCAAGTTCGTTTTGAGTTAAAGGTGTGCCTCCTTTCGTCGTCGTAACTATTTCTTCTTCAGCTAAGAGACTATTGTTCATCAAGCATAAGCAACAAATTGATAGGAATATGTGTGTAATATGTTTCATAAGTATATAACTCTACTATTTAATTAGTGGGACACCGTAATCTGTTAAGATCTTATCGATCTCAGTTTTATTATCTTTGATTAAGTTATTAATCTTTTCTTTCCAGTTTTCTTCACCGTGCCGGACAGCCATTGAAAAACTATACGAGAAACGCATTTGTGGTTTTTTGGGATCATCAGTTAAGGGTAATAACATTAGTTCAACGTTATCTTTCTTAAGTTTTTTCGCAAAGTACCCAGCAGTTGGTCCCCAAATGATAGTAGCATCAATTTTATTTGAAGCTACATCTTCTATCATCTGCTGACCTGGATTAAGTTTAGGGTCGCCTGATTGCCCCGAATATCTAACCATACTACCCATGAGTTCATTGTAGAATACCCATAGTTGTTGTGGTCCACGATCAGGTAGACCTATCTTTATTTCGTTACCACCTTCATTAACAAATTTACCCAACATTTCTGGATCTATTATTGAATCAAGTTTTCTTCCTTTAGCATAGACTAAGGTATAGGTTGACGTGAAATAAGGCACTGTTGTTGCTGCCAATTCAAAATTTCTTGGCACACTCATAACGAGGTCACATTTAAAACCAATAGCCTCTTCTGATTCTGCTTTTAATGTGTTTCGTATAAAACCGATTCGTTGTGGAAAAAACTCATATTTCAATTCCAGATCTAATTTTTCAGCAAATAGCTCTGCAATTTTATTTTCGTAACCTTCTCCTTTTTGATTTGAAAATGGCAGCATATAGGGATCAGCGCACACTTTGAGAAATTTTGAATCCGGCATTTCATCTGCATGAATCACTTGGTGCGTTATAATTAAAACAAAGATAATAAATAGTTTTTTCATATTAGTTGAATAACCTAATTTATTGAACTAGGCCATAATTTCCATTATGTTGTAAACAAAAAAAATCATTTAGTCGGTTTGATTTTATTAATTTTACCAATAACACGTTTAAACGGACCTTTAAGTGTTTCGATTGCTTGCTTTTTTGCTGCTGCCACATCATCAGCGCTGACATCACCCACCACAATAATACCTACCATACCAAAACCAATATGCGGTTCACAAACATAACCCCATATTCCTTCTTTATCCGGCTGTGCTGTGAAGCTTCCACCCGGGAACTTTCCATTATCACCAAATTGTGTTCCTCCTTCTGGGATAAGATAACTAACAGCATTGTGTGAAGTCATATTATTAAACTTTACGCTATCTCCAGGCTGAATATATACGATAGCTGGCTTAAATTCTCGCGCTTGGGCATTTACTGCATGATCAGCTGCATAAACAAGATTTGGCGATAAAATTGCTAATAAAATCACAATTTTGCCTATAATATTGATTAATTTCATTTTACTCATCTCCGTGTAATTATTAGATGTTATTCACGCTATTATTTGTGTCCCTTGTTTAAATAAGACTTAACTTATATGAACTTAGAGCTTGTGTTATAATTATTCAGCATCACATGCATGATGACATGCAACGCATTGTTAAATGTTTCAAGCCCTTTTTTGCAAACTCAACTTCTGAGACTTCAAAAACACAAACAAGTTCTTGTAAAAAACTTTAAATACTCTGAATTTTAAAAAAACTTATCATAAATAGAATATAGCTAAAAAAAAATCCCCGGCACATAAGTGCCGAGGATATTTTAACAAACTATTGTTTGTTTACAGCTTATGGCAATGCGAAAACCATCAATACACCACTGTTACGTGATGAATTCAATAATTTACGATAACCACCAACAGCACCCAGTGCAGCTTCACCTGGAGCAGCAGCTAAGCCAGGGATAGCTACAACTGCGCCAGCCCAACCGCCGATACCTGATAGGATACCAACGTATTGCTTACCTTTATGTGCCCATGAATTAAAGTTGCCAATAATTCCAGACGGAGCTTTGAATTTCCAAAGCAACTTACCAGACTTAGCATCAACCGCTTTAGCATAAGCATCTAGTGTACCGTAGAACACAACGTCTCCAGCCGTAGCCAACACACCAGACCAAACGGACCATTGTTCAACAATGTTCCATACGATCTTACCAGTGCCAGCATCCCAAGCAAGCATGTTACCCATGTTGTCCTTTTCTGCGTTATTATTAGGACAATCTGGGCAAACAGCACCAGCAGGATACATAGTCAAGTTAGCGTTAACATATGCTTGACCTGCAGTGTATTGATTACCACCCGCAGCATAACTTACAGGTTCATAAGTCATACACACGTGATTGGTTGGAACGTAGAACAAATTGGTACGTGGAGAATAAGCAGCAGGCTGCTGATCTTTAGTACCAAGTGCAGCAGGACATACATCCTTAGACACTACGTCTTCACCTTGGAAGTGTGTTGATTTAGCATCAACTGTTTGTGGATAACCCGTCTTCATATCAATATGAGTTGACCAATTCACTGATGGATCATATTTTTCAGCGACGAGTAAAGCACCCGTTTTACGATTCATGGTATAGCCGTAACCGTTTCGATCAAAGTGAACTAAAGCTGGAGTCATTTTACCCTTAACTTTAATATCAGCAAGAATCATTTCGTTAATGCCATCATAATCCCACTCATCATGTGGAGTCATTTGATAGACCCAACGAGCAACACCAGTATCAATATCGCGAGCAAACATGGTCATAGACCATTTGTTATCGCCAGGACGGACAACTGGATTCCAGGTAGATGGGTTACCATTACCATAATATAGAAGATTTTCTTCAAAATCTGCTGGCCACCAGCCCCAAACTGAACCACCACCTGACTTCCATTGATCACTTAGCGTTTTACATTTGCTAGGACCGCGTGCAGGTGCTTTCCAATCAGAGTTAGCACACCAAGAATCTAATGAAGAGTTCTTTCCAACTTTCTTACCTAATGAAGTGGTATTAGCGTCAAAAAGAATATCTTCATCTGGTCCCATACTGAATGCACGCCATGCTAGTGAACCATCTTTCGCATTGAAAGCAGCTATCCAACAACGAACACCAAACTCTGCGCCAGAACAACCTGTTATTACTTTATCTTTCATAGGATGTGGTGCATTGGTATTAGTATCACCTGCGGCAGGACCATAACCGATTTCTCGACCGTTTTCTGCTTTCCACTTAACACTACCGTCTTTTGCGCTTAACGCAACCAACGTGGTGTCAGCTTGTTGCAGATAAATTTGGCCCATGCTGTAACCTAATCCGCGATTAACAATATCGCAGCACATTACAGGTACGGTTTCAGCTTCATCTTGTTGTGGCTCAAAATACCAAACGATTTCGAGTGTATCCAAGCTTATAGCAAAAACGTCATTTGGAAATGAAGAGTGGATGTAAAGGGTATCACCAGCTAAGCCAGTAGCGCTTCCTGGTAAGACCAACGGTCCTCCTTCATGACCTTGTAGACGGCCGGTGGAAAATGTCCAAGCTGTGACTATCTTGCTTGCATTTGCCGTGTTGATTTGATTCAACTCGGTATAACGCCAGTTATTATAATCACCACCAGGGAAAGCCCAATAGTTAGGATTATCGTTCAGTTTGCGGACTTCTTCGTTCGCAATTGCTGAGGTAGATAGTCCCAATGCTAATACAGCAATGAGCCATTTCTTTATTAATAATTTACTCATGACCTCCTCCTCTATTTAGTTGATCATGTATCTTGATCTCATTAAAAATAACAAATAACTATACGACACCTCGAGACCATAAAGTATCATAGAGTTTTGAAAGCGTTTTTTGTAGTTATCGTGGCAACGATAGCTTGTTGAGAGAGTTTTTTGAGGCAAAAGCTGCTAATCTCCGAAGAAAACATCAGATTATGGTATATCGTTTGTACTAATGCAGTGATTTGCATACTTATATAGTTCGTATCCTACTTTGCATTTCCTTTGGGTATTGTACGTGACGATTTACAAAAAAGTGTCTAATCGTACTTATTATTATTTTATAGCTGGCTTCATTTAATCTTCTTAAAACCACTTAATACTCGATACTAGGAAATTTTCCCGGACGACGCAACATATATTTGCTATTGATTAAACATAGACTAAGACAACAATTTTACTGATATTAATCACTTCACTTGATGCGATTTATTATTGCACCGCAGCATTATTAAGTGCGCCTTCATTACCAACTATAAAATAATAAGATGGATAATTTTGTTAATATGAAGCTTACAACCATCAATTGCACTTTTAAAATATTTTGTAACGAAGATAACGTTGAAGAGTCTATGAACTAGTTGGCTTTATCATCTTTACATTCTTAACTTTCAGACAATTAGAGTCTGCTTTTATTCTTACTTCCAATAGTTCCTCATAAAGTCTTTCACCACGTTTGTTATCTCTGAATGATGAGCCTTTTTCTCCAGGCATTTTTTTATTTCTTTCATATGTAACACCTTCTTCATAATCGCTATATGACATATTAGCTCTGATACTGTCGTATCTACACGCGCACGTATAAAGGTTTCCATCTGTTTGTCCATCCAATTTCGACATGCAATTCATGACGAAACGTACTGTTTCCTGAGTTGGATATTCATTAGCAACTGTTTCCTCAATAGTTGGATATTCATTAGCAATAACCGGCATTGAACAAAATAACAGTAAGAAAATGCTGATAGACAACTTTTTCATGATTTATTCTCCTGAATTAAAAATTATAATTTTAGTTTTAAAAAATTTGAACTATTGTATTTATACATAATAGAGCTATTCTTTACTCTAAAAGTTGCATCTTAATCCAATAAATATGGCTTAATTATTTTCATTAGTCTGATTACATTTCCTTTATTAGCCTCTACTACTTTTCGACCAGTCTCGCCTATATCATGCCGCTCGTTATCATTCGACAAAAACATACAAACTTTTTGTGCTAACTCTTGCTCATTTGAGACATAGGCAATCGCGTCTTGTTCTGAGAGCAATTCATTTATTTCTGTAAAATTAAACATATACGGACCAGTTATGACAGGTAAGCCTAAACTAGCTGGTTCAATAATATTTTGTCCGCCTTTTGCTATCAAGCTACCTCCCACAAAAGCTACTTGCGATGCAGCGTAATGTAAAAGAAGTTCACCTAATGTATCTAATATGTATACAGAATGTTCAATTGTAAACATCTTTTGATTGCTATGTTTAACAAAATTTAATTGCAGTTCCTTACACAGAAATTCAATTTTATCAGTTTGATCTGGATGTCGTGGTGCTAAAATCAATATTGCGTCAGGAGATACCTTCATTACCTGGATATGAGCCTTCAAAATAATTTCATTCTCACCATAATGAGTGCTACCAGCTATCCAAACTGGACGAACCTCAGAAAAATATTGCTTTACTGATTGCACTTGCTCTTTAAGGTTTGGTGGCAGATTAACATCAAACTTCAAGTTCCCAGTTATTAACACTTTTTCACTAGAAACCCCCAATGAAATAAATCGTCCTGCATCAATTTTTGTTTGTGCAGCAATAATATCTACGAGGCTTAGAGTTTTTTTCATTAACTTTGAAACGAATCGATATCGCTTAGCCGAACGTTTACTTAATCGCGCATTTATTATGAGTATCGGTATTTTTAGATCACTGCATGTTTGATAAAGGTTTGGCCAAATTTCAGTCTCCATCGTTAGAAGAATTGACGGCTTAACTGTATTAAGAAACTTTTTGACTGAAAACGGTAAATCATATGGAAGATAACGATGCTTAACATTACTATTGATCATTTTTTCAACAATAGTTGCCCCGGTGGGGGTAACTGTCGTTACTAATAGTAGATGATTCGGATATTCTTCTAGCAAGCCACTAATGAGGGGACTTGCTGCATTAACTTCTCCTACGGATACCGCATGAATCCAGATGACTGGATTATCTTTTTTTCCCCAAGACAGAGAACCAAATCGTTCTTTCCATCGTTGCCTATAAGCAAAGTTTTTTGATCCAAATAAAAAAAGCCTAAATAAAGCTACAGGAACAAGTATGAAGATTACAAAAGTATAAAGATATCGCAATTTTATAAATATTTTTTATCTTGAAATTTAGTTTTAATTAAGCATATCCAAATATGAATTTACGCCATCATTTAAGGAAGTAAATTTTTTATCATAACCAATAGAACGTAATTTAAATACATTTGCTTCGGTAAAACTTTGATAGCTTTCCTTTAAAGAATCAGGAAATGGGATATATTTTTTTTCACCTTTTTTATGCCAATCAATAACTGCATCAGCTACACTATTAAAACTACAAGGATTACCTGTGCCAATATTAAATATACCAGAAATATCAGGTTGGTTCATGAACCATAAATTAATGCTGACAACGTCATCTACAAATATAAAATCTCTCGATTGTTCACCATCAAGACATCCATGGCTTCCCTGGAATAACTTCAAAGAACCTGTTTCATTAAGTTGATTGTTAAAATGATAAATGACGCTCGCCATGTTTTTTTTATGCGCCTCACCAAAACCATAAACATTAAAATAACGTAGACCCACGATTTGTGAGTTTATCTTTGACTTTATATTTCTAATATAATTATCAAATAATAATTTTGAATACCCATAAATATTTATAGGTTTTTCATGTTTTGGATCTTCAATAAACTCTGAATTAATCCCGTAAACCGCAGCACTTGAGGCATAAATAAAAGGAAGCTCATGTTCAAGACAAAAATGCAATAATTCTTTTGAATAGCTGTAGTTATTATCCATCATGTATCCCCCATCCCATTCTGTTGTTGTGGAGCAAGCTCCCTGATGGAAAATAACTTCAATTTGATCGCATCTACTGTCGCGTTCTTGAATTAACTTTCTAAATTCGGCCTTATCGAAATAATCAGCAATTTTATTCGCGACAAGATTTTTAAATTTTTTACCATCAGTAAGATCATCAACAACAACAATATCTTCTCTACCAAGTTTGTTTAAACCTGCCACAATCTGTCCACCAATAAACCCTGCTCCTCCTGTAACAACAATCATATTGACCTCTAATTATTCTCAATTATATTTTCTATCATTAAAGAAGTTGAAAACCCAGTTTCAAAAGGTAATATAACAACGTCTCCACCTGATTCTATAACGCCCTCTGCACCAGCAATTTGAGCCTCTGTATAATCACCGCCCTTTACAAGAAAGTCTGGTTCAATCAGTGAGATTAGTTTTTCTGGAGTATCTTCACTAAAGGAAACAACCCAATCGACGCAAGCTATTGCATTTAAAACTGTCATTCTGTTTTTTAGAGCGTTTATTGGTCTAGAACTACCCTTCAACCTCTTAACAGAATCATCATCATTTATTGCAACTATTAAACGATCGCCTAGTGTTCTTGCTTTCATCAAATAGTTAATATGACCCGCATGCAAGATATCAAAACAACCATTGGTCATAACTATTTGTTCACCTTTTCGTTTAGCCAAGTTAACGATTTCTGATGCTGATTTATTATCTAACAAAACCTGAGATTTACATTTAGTCAGAACAGCACTATTTAACTCTTCTGGTGAAACTGTTGCTGCTCCAAGTTTTTCTACGACTAATCCTGCAGCAGTATTAGCTAAGAATGTTGCCTGCTCTAGTTCGTAACCAGAGGCTAGTGCTGCAGCTAGTGAAGCTATCACAGTATCTCCAGCGCCCGTCACATCATAGACTTCATGTGTTTGTGCCTTAAGATGTAATGGCTTTTCTTTTTCGCGGACTAACGTCATGCCCATTTCTCCACGAGTCACCAAGATTGCAGCTACTTTTAAATTTTTTCTAAGTGTTTCTACTTTTTTAATCAAAACTTCATTAGTTTTACAATCACCAACCACAACTTCTAACTCTTTTAAATTAGGTGTAAGAAGAGTTGCACTAGAGTAACAGCTAAAATCTGATGTTTTTGGATCAACTAAAACAGTTTTCTTTTTATCATTGGCATGCTTAATAAGTGTTTCTACTCTTGTTAAACTTCCTTTTGCATAATCTGATAATACGACCACATCGATTGTTTCAAGTAACTGTAGATATTGCTCAATCAAAGTATCTGTTTCAGATATACTTAATTGATATTCATAATCGAGCCGGAGTAATTGTTGATGTTGACTCAAAACGCGTTGTTTAGTAATTGTTGCAACCCCGTCCTGTTGTACAAAATGACAAATAACACCTTTTTCTTGAAGCATTTTTTCCAGTCTTCTTGATGCTAGATCATATCCGGTCATACCTAACAATTGTGTGCTAACACCCAGAGATGAAATGTTTATAGCGACATTAGCAGCCCCCCCAGGACGCTCTTCTGTGTTTTTTACACGCACAATAGGAACAGGAGCTTCTGGTGAAATCCGGCTAGTTTCACCATATATATATTGATCTAGTATAATATCACCCACAACCAAAACTTTTGTCGTGCTACTTGGTTTAAAAACTATTTCTTGCATTACATCTTTCACTCTTTTATTTTGCTCGATACAGAAATTTTAACATACGATAATTATCATAGTATTTAATATGTTGATTAAAAAGCATCTATTTTTACTTTACTTGATGTTATATGCACCATTTTGCATTGCAGAAAATGAAATGCCGGGTTTTTTTGAGGCAAATTACATCTTGTACAGTAACGATACAAAAGTAGGTCTTATAGAACGTCGATTTTTTCAAGGAGAGGATGGGAAATTCGTTTTTCGTTCCGAGAGTAAAACCACTGGTTTAATTTCACTTTTTAAAAAAATCCATATTCTTGAAATCAGCAACTGGGATTTAATCGAATCGATTTTTACACCCTTACATTATACATACAATCACACTAAAAAGGAGTCAAAACGAATCGTTGAAATTAATTTTAATTGGCAAACAAAACAAATCGAAAATCGTATTAACGATAAGACATGGCGTATGGAAACTCAACCTGGAGTGCTTGATAAATTACTCTATCAACTAGCTATTATGTCTGATTTAAAATCAGGGATCATACCAAAAATTTATCTTATTGCTGATGGAGGAAAAATAAAAGAGTACCAATTTGAATATATAGCAGATGAAGTGATAAAAACTCCACTAGGTATGTTTAATACCATTAAGCTTGCTCGTCACAAGTTGAATAGTAAGCAAGAGACCTATTTATGGTGCGCTTACGATTTAAGCTTCTTGCCTATAAAAGTGATTAACCATGAGAAGGATGACCGTATCTCTACAGCTATTATCAAATCAATAAACGGATTAGGTCTCAATTCAAATTAATAATGTTAGATAACTAACGATTCAATTGTTTAATAATTTCATCTGGTGGCATATAGCCGGGGAGAATTTTACCATTCTGTAAATAAATTGTAGGGGTACCTCGTACGCCGAGCTTCTTTCCTAGAGCGTATTGTTCAGCAACCGGATCATCACAAGATTTATTTTCGATAGACTCTCTGTTTTTTGCTGCTGTTAATGCTTTTTGTCTATCTTTAGCGCACCAAACATTACTCATTTCTTGGCCTACGACAGAATCAATACCCGCCCGAGGATAGGCTAAATAACGAACTGTCACACCCAATGAATTCAATTTAGGAACATCTAAATGCAATTTCCTGCAATACCCACAATCAACATCTGTAAATACATAAATTGCATCTTGCATATTTATAGATGAGAACTCTATATAATCACTTTCATTGATGTTATTTAGAATCTTCATTCTGGATCCAGCACGAATATCTTCTGTTAGATTTCGACGTTCTTCTAGATCTAGTATGTCACCTTTTATAACATAATTTCCATCACGCGTAATATAGATCACGTCAGTGCCTATCACCACCTGATAAAGATCTTTGATAGGTGTTGGTGAAACATTGTCTATCTCAACATCAGGAAGTAATCTTGACAAGGCTAGAGTTAATTCAGCGTCAAGGTTATCTTTAGCTAAAGTGGGAAATGAGATTATTACACCCATCAATAAAAACTTACTAAATTTCATATTAACTCCTAAACAAAGCTGGAAAAACTTGACTGTTAGAGACGATATACTTGAACACATAAAATTTAGAAATATTATACAGGGCTTTTTTTCACTTATATTAACTAATTAACAATTATTTATCCTCTTGGATGATGTTCAACATGCAAATCTTTCAATCGTTCTCTAGCAATATGTGTATATATCTGTGTAGTAGAAATATCACTATGGCCCAATAACATCTGCACAACTCTTAAATCAGCACCATGATTTATTAAATGTGTTGCGAATGCATGTCGCAGGATATGTGGTGATAATATTTTTTGAATTTCGGCGATTTTTGCATAACGTTTTACCATGTACCAAAAATTTTGACGCGTCATTGCTTTACCGCGATTACTTGGAAACATCGAGTCTGTGGTACTATCATTAAGAATTTCACTGCGTGTTGAAGACAAATAATGTTCCAACCAATAATTAGCCTCTTCTCCCATTGGTACTAAACGTTCTTTATTTCCCTTCCCTATTACTCGCACGACACCTTGTCTTAAATTGACTTGATGAATTGTTAATCCGACAAGTTCGGTCACTCTCAAGCCTGTAGCATAAAGAAGCTCAAGCATAGTTTTATCTCTCACACCAGTAGCTTGTTTGATATTAGGAGCATTAAGTAATGCTTCTACTTCTACTTCAGTTAGTGATTTTGGTAATATTCGTCCGAGTCTTGGAGCATCAACATTGGTTAGCGGGTTTTGATTTATCTGATCTTCTTTCAATAAATATTCATATAATCTTCGCAGACTTGATAATCTTCGCGCAACAGTTCGAGCTGATACATTCTCCATCGATGATAAATATGCAAGAATATTTTTCATTTGTACTTTCACTAATCTGATATTTTTAGGCTCTAACCATGTTAAGAAATGTATTAGATCACTACGGTATGCAGAAAGTGTATTCTCACTTAGACCACGTTCCATCCACAACGCGTCCAGAAAAGTGTCAATAACGTATTTAGATTTTTTTAAGATATTCAATTGGTGATCAGAAGCGTGATTCATATCTAAGCAACTAACCCTGTTAATGTATGACGATATACTTTACTTGTATCTTGTGTGTATATTATTTTCAAGCAGCTCGGAGCCAATGAATTGTTAAATTGGATATTACATACACCGAGCTGTACTAACCAGCCCACCTTATGAAATTTGTTTGGATGACTATTTTTTAACCTTAATTTTCTCTTTAATGCGAGCTGCTTTACCGCGAAGGTTGCGCATATAATACAATTTTGCACGGCGCACATCACCTCTTCGTTTAACTTGAATCTCTGCAACACTGGGGCTGTGAGTCTGAAAAACACGCTCAACACCTTCGCCGTAAGAAATTTTACGCACGGTGAAGGCTGAATTTAGGCCACGATTTTTGACCGCTATGACAACACCTTCAAAAGCCTGTAAACGTTCACGTTGTCCTTCTTTTACTTTGACTTGGACTACAACAGTGTCACCTGGACCAAATTCAGGAACTTTGCGTGTCATTTGTTCGGCATCAAGTTGTTCAATTATGTTCGACATTTTCATACTCCAATCACTATTACGTATTATTAACTATTCGTTTGTTCAAATTCAAAAATGAATTCTTGCAACAATCTTTTTTGTTCTTTATCGAGCTCAATCATTTCTATTAAATCTGACCGCGCCTGCCAAGTCTTGCCAAGTGCCTGTTTTAACCGCCAACGTCGTATTTCATTATGGTCTCCACTCAACAATATATCAGGCACAGACAGACCATTTATCTGCTCTGGACGCGTATAATGCGGATAGTCCAGTAAACCGTCAACAAATGAATCTTTTTTTACTGAATCTTTGTGGCCTAAAACACCAGGTAAAGTTCGACAAACAGTATCAATTAATACCATTGCTGCCAGTTCGCCACCGCTAAGAACATAGTCACCAATAGACCATTCCTCATCTATCTCAAAGTTTATTAGCCGTTGGTCAATACCCTCATACCGGCCAGAGACTAATATCATTCCGTCCCTTTCAGATAATTCACGCACCCCATTATTATCGAGTCGTCTTCCTTGTGGTGATAAATAAATCACCTTACCCGCTGGTTGAGCTATCTTAGCCTTGGCAATAGCTGAACTGATAGGTTCATACATCATTACCATTCCCGGACCACCACCATAAGACCGATCATCCACAGTACTGTGTTTATAGTTGCTAAAATTTCGTGGATTCCAGGCTCTATACTCTAGCAATTTATCTTTTACAGCTCTTCCAATGACGCCATGCTCAAACACGGTAGAGACCATCTCAGGAAAAAGCGTTATCACATCTAGTTGGTACATTATTCTTCAATAAGCCAGTCGACGAATATCGTTTTATCAATTAAATCAACTCTTTTTACATATACACCCATTACTAGCGGTATTAGAGTCTCGATTTTATTTTCACCAATCTTATTTATAACCAGAACATCATTGGCACCGGTTTCAACTATGTTCTTAATCTTGCCAAGGTTTATTTGATCTTGATTGTATACTTCAAGACCTATTAAATCATGCCAATAATATTCCCCCTCGGTCAGTGTGGGCAATTTCTCTTGCTCCAAAGCTAATTCACAATAAACATACTCTCTCGCTTTTTCAGGTGTGTTTATTCCTTTTAACTTTATTAATAGACGATCATTACCGCGTTGTTGGAACTCTTCTATCTTTACTTGTTGCCATTCTGAATCAATGTGAATCAATAAAGGAGAATAAGTAAAAATGTTTTCTTTTGGCCTAGTATGCGATTCGATCTTTAACCAACCACGAACGCCATACACACCTCCAATACGACCAACAACAATTGGATTTATATTTTCTTGCATCAAATCAGATGCTAATATATTTGTTGCCTAAATATCTAATTTTTTTAGACAATAGACTTTAAGTTATATACTACGCGGCAGTAACTGCTTTTGCGTTATCTTTGAGCAATTTTGCTACGCGTTCAGATGTCTGCGCACCTTTTGACAACCAGTAATTGATACGTTCCACGTCTAGCTTCAGAGGAACTTCTTGACCTATTGCACCCGGATTGAAAAAACCAAGACGTTCTATTGAACGTCCATCACGTTTATTGCGGCTATCTGTAACTACAATATGATAAAAAGGCTTTTTCTTTGTGCCTGTTCGCGACATTCTAATTGTTACCATTATTCTGGTGACCTCATTTATTCTGACATTTACAACGAGCAGAAAGTACTCATCTAAAAAGAATCGCTATTGTACGTAAAAACCCCAAAAAAGGAAGTTAAAGACGATAGTTTGACAATACACCAAAAACTATTAGATTTATTTATAAAAAGTGTTGTAACGCTCTCACTTTTTTATATCAATGTAATTATCACAATAATTCCGTATAGTACTGATTAATATGTTTATTTTAATTCATTTGATGAGTTTACTTGAAAAAAAAGACCTTCGCAGTGCTCTAAAGCAAAGTCAAACGCTTATTTCTGTGAGTAAAAGCAAATATATAAGCCAACAAATCTGTAATTATTTATGTAATATTAATAGATATTATCGTTGATAGTTTTCTCAAAATAAGGTGAAACTAAAAATTAGTGCTAAAGAAAGGATTATTGATTTTAAAAACTCATCCTAAAAATTATTACTCTAATCTGTCTCAAAACTTGCCAATTCTATAAGCAATGTCCCCTTATCTAAGGCATTACTTTTAGTTGTTTCAATACGTTCCATTTTGACTAAGCCAACACCTCTTGCATACCAACTAGTCTGTTCTACACCCACTAACGTTAGGCCAACATAATTTCCTGCATCTTTAAACGATGAGCCTCTCATTGTGATTTTCATGCAATTTTTAAATCGCCCTGCTGGAACATTAACCACCGCATCTAGTGTCTCAATCTCTACTTCTAATTCTACCCTCGCAAATATTTCAAATACTGTTTTTTGTGGTGGTCCTGTCTTCTTCAGCAGTTTTGTTATTGTTGCTTGTTTCCATTTTTTATTCACCGTGTGTATTTCTGGAATAACTAGCTTTTTGTCTTTGTTGAATTCTGGTTTAATTTTATTATTATTTCTGTTGCCAAGATAATAAATTCCTTCATCCGAGTCTAAATAATAAAAAACGGTCCCATCAAGTGACTCTCTTAAGTACACAGGTACCCCATTTAGTTCACGTTTTCCAAGATTATTGAGAATATATTTTTGTTTCTGTATACCATCTCTCGTTTCTAACAAGACATCGTATCGCCATTTATAACCATTACTAAGCGGAAAATACGATAGCTCTTTTTTTGAACAACCTGAGAAGATCATTAAAATAAATAAAGAAACAAAACAAAAGTTCTTCCACGAGCTAATAAACAATGAAGATTGACTAATCATAATTTTTTATAGAGCGTCAAGACTTTCTTGTTATTTAATCGAGCATCTTCCATGAATAAACTACCAATATTCTGACAAATACCAGAAAACAGCTTGGGCAATACATCTACTGTTATAAAATTTCTATTTTTCAATACCATAGACAAGTTTCCAAGTTTCGCGATCCAACCTCGATCGAAACCGTTTTAAATTCTGCTTTATCATAGTCCGTTAACTTTGGGTTACTCTACATTATTATAAAGTCAAAAATCATGCGACATAGAGCAACAAGAGGATAAGGCCTGTACACAACATCATACGTTTTATTTTTGCGACGACCGGTGCTTTTATTAACCATTTAATAATACAAGAAGTAATCGTAGAAATAATTTAACTATCTAAACTCATTATTAATATAAAGAATTGATCAAGATACCACGAATATCTAACACAACTAAAATTAACAACACTTTTTTCCATCATATTGATGAGGACAGCATCCTCTCGCAGAAAACAATATATTATTTGAAGCAACCCTTCCTAAACAACAATCCGTCATCACAGAACGCATAACTAATAAAATAGATAAGATTGATTATGGTTACAATGTTTATGCTATACATTTGCATACTCGGCGTTCATGATACGTGTTGGCTGTCCCTTTCAAAGGGTCTAGCCATTTTGAACTATATAGCTATTGCATCAATTATATCAAAAAATAAATATTGTCTTTTATAAAGCTGTTGAAAATAGTTAGCCTTAATAAAGCAGAAATTATTCTTTTTATACAAACTAGTTAAATTATATTAACCCATGGCTGATATACTTCATCAAATCAACGCACAATATTCAAATAAGGAAGATCGAATACTAATACGTACTTCAACAAAAAATAATAATGAATATTTAGTTTGGTTAACGCGTCGATTTACAAAACTACTACTTGATATTCTGTATAAAGAAATCGAAAAACGTGACGGAACTATGTCATCGAGCTATATAAAAGAACCTAAAAAAATCTATACAGACGGTGATTTTGATACACCGTATACTGAAGAAAAATCAATAAATCAACCATTAGGAAATAGTGGTCTATTGGCCTTTGGCATAAAGGCGGGGACCAATGCTAGTGGCGACTTAGTTCTAGAATTTAAATCCGAAACAAAAGAAGGTATTAGCTTAACCTTGAATGACACCCTACTCTATATGTTCTATTTGCTATTGTTACAAAGTATCAAACGATCAGAATGGCAGATTGGTCAATTTAATGAACGAACATATACAAGTCAGCTACATTAAGGAGTCTCATCCAGATGCATTTATAAAAATAGGGCTAAAAGCCCTTTTTTACTAACTTTACATCATCGAATCTGTTATTTACTAGGTTCGGATTCATGTACAGCCTTCATACTGAGCCTTACACGACCTTGGCGATCAACTTCAAGTACTTTAACCTGTACCATATCACCTTCAGTAAGCTTATCACTGACATTTTCAACGCGTTCTTCACAAATTTGTGAAATATGTACCAAACCATCTTTACCCGGTAATATGTTCACAAAGGCACCAAAATCCATTAATTTTGCTACTTTACCCTCGTAAATCTTACCAACTTCAATATCAGCTGTAATTTGTTCAACACGTTTTAGTGCCGCATCACCGGCAGCCTTATCAGTGGCAGCAATTTTAACCGTTCCATCGTCATCAATATCGATGGTGGCACCTGTCTCTTCAGTAATTGCTCGAATAGTGGCGCCACCTTTACCAATAACATCACGAATTTTATCTGGATGAATCTTTATTGTAGTTATGCGAGGTGCAAACTCTGACATTTCTTCATTATGCATTTTTAATACATCATTCATTTTACTCAAAATATGCAAACGACCTTCTTTCGCTTGGGTCAATGCTACATCCATAATTTCTTTAGTAATACCATCAATTTTAATGTCCATTTGTAGAGCTGTAATTCCATTTTCAGAACCTGCGACCTTGAAATCCATATCACCTAAGTGATCTTCATCTCCCATGATATCGGAAAGAACAACAAACTTATTTGCCTCTTTAATCAATCCCATAGCGATACCCGCTACAGGAGCATCCAACTCAACACCGGCATCCATCAATGCCAGACTACTACCGCAAACTGAAGCCATAGAACTTGAACCATTAGATTCGGTTATTTCTGAAACAACACGAATAGAATATGGAAATGTTTCCATATCCGGCATAACACCTAAAATACCGCGTTTTGCTAAACGACCGTGACCAATCTCACGACGCTTTGGCGTACCCACACGTCCAGTTTCATTTACGCAAAATGGAGGGAAATTGTAATGAAACATGAAAGGATCTTTATAAGATCCTTCAATTGCATCAATGATTTGTGAGTCACGTTGTGTACCTAAAGTAACAACGACAATAGCCTGTGTTTCACCACGTGTGAATAACGCTGAACCATGTGTCCGTGGCAATATGCCTGTTTCAACAGTTATTGGTCGTATCGTTTTTGAATCACGACCATCTATACGGTTTTCACCTGATAACACACTGCTACGTACAATATGACTTTCGAGAGCTTCTATTTCTTCTGCAATCGAACCGCCAGACCATTGCAAATCTTCATCTTCAGTCATCGCTTCGATAACTTCTTTTTTAATTTCCCCTAAACGTTCTTTACGTTCAAGCTTGTCTTGTATGCTATATGCTTCTCGAACTAAATCACCTGCTCGCGATTGAACTTCGTTTATTAATGCCTCATCTTTTATTTTTGGAGTCCAATCCCAAGATTTCGTGTTTGCATCTTCAGCTAAGGCTTTGATATTTTCAATGACAACTTGAAACTGTTCGTGTCCAAACATAACAGCGCCTAACATGATATCTTCTGGTAATTGCTTTGCTTCAGACTCAACCATCAGTACAGAGCTATCCGTGCCTGCAACAACCAATTCTAATTGTGATGATTCTAATGCTGAATATGACGGATTGAGTACATACTCTCCATCAATATAACCAACACGTGCAGCACCTACAGGGCCACTAAAAGGTGCTCCTGTAAGACTCACAGCTGCGGAAGCACCAATGATGGCCGGAATATCTGGGTTAATATCAGGGTCGAGTGACATGACCGTCACGATAATCTGTATTTCATTCTTAAAATCTTTCGGAAATAATGGTCTGATCGGCCGATCTATCAGACGACAAGTTAATGTTTCTTTCTCCGAAGGACGACCTTCTCGTTTGAAAAAACCGCCCGGTATTTTTCCAGCAGCATAGGTTTTTTCTTGATAGTCAACGGTCAAAGGAAAGAAGTCTTGCCCTTCTCTTGCTTCTTTTTTAGCAACACAAGTGATCAGCAGAACTGTATCTCCCATGCTAACCATGACAGCACCAGATGCTTGTCTGGCTATCCTGCCTGTTTCAAGAGTTACTTTATGATTACCGAACTCAAATTCTTTTATGACCACGCTCATGAATTTTCCCTAACAAAAAATGTTGAAGTTGATTTTATAGATTATATTGAATTGTGAAAGTGTAAAACCCGCAAAAGCGGGTTTGTTGATATTGTTTAATCATTGGCAAATTCGCCAGCAAGAGTATTATTTACGTAAACCAAGGCGACCAATCAAATCACGATATCGATTCAGGTCTTTATCTTTTAGATAATCAAGCAATTTGCGTCGTTGGTTAATCATTCGTAATAATCCTTGTCTTGAATGATGGTCTTTGCTGTGTTGTTTAAAATGTCCTGAAAGATCTATGATACGATTTGTAAGCAGTGCCACCTGAACTTCTGGTGAACCGGTGTCATTTGTACCACGCTGATAATCTTTAACTATTCCTGCTTTTTGTTCACAACTTATCGCCATTATCTATTTGCCCCTCGCAAACTTACTGATATCTTAATTCGCGCGTATTGTACCCGCGGATATCTCCTCTAACAAGCGAAACATCTATTTGTTTCATGTCTGTCTCACACAATTGTTTCTATATTATTAATCAATCGCTTAGGTGCAATCCGTCCATCCTGCGTAACTTCACCTAAACCAATAAAATTAGACGATTGATCATAAATTCTTAATTTACCTGATTTTGGCAACCCTGAAGCTACAACCGTTTGCCCCTGACAAAGATAGAACACCACATCTTTTTTGAGTAGAACTTTAGGCATGTCTGTCAATGCCGAGTCCATGGGCAATAACAAATTATCGAGTTGTTCGAGTCCTCCTTCAGCAACAACATTCAATTGTGATTGTGTGACCATCTGTGTTTCATGAAAGGGGCCTGCCTTTAGTCGACGTAAGGATAAAATATGGGCTCCGCAAGCCAATTCATTGCCAATATCTTCTACCAAAGTTCTAATATAGGTACCTTTTGTACAAGATACCTCTATCCAAAACTCCTTATTCTTAAAATCTAATAGATCTATTCTGTGAATGGTGATTTTTCTTGCTTTTCGCTCGACTTCAATACCACTATAAGCTAATTCGTAAAGTCGTCTGCCATTATGCTTTAGCGCCGAATACATCGGTGGAACTTGTTCTATTTCACCTACAAACTTAGTACAAATCTTTTTTATATCAATCTCAGACAATTTATCTACTGGCTTTTTTAAGAGCGTTTTACCATCGGCATCGCCAGTTGTGGTTGTTACGCCTAATAAACACTTGGCACGATAAGTTTTATTTGAATCTAAAAGGTAAGTAGAAACCTTAGTTGCTTCGCCCAAGCATATAGGTAGTAAACCTGAGGCAGGCACATCAAGATTACCAGTATGTCCTGCTTTATTGGCGTTATAAAGTCTTTTTACATGCTGTAGAGCACCATTGGAACTGATACCTGCCGGTTTATCTAACACCAAAATACCATTGATATCTCTACCACGTTTTTTTGGAGTTTTACCCATCTAATTCATTTTCATCTTTATGGCTAACGGAGTTGATAATGTCAGTAATTCGTTGTGCGCGCTCGATTGATTCATCATATTTGAAGCGTATCGATGGAACACTTCTTGTAGTCATTATACCAGAAAGCTTATGGCGAAATTTACCGGCATGCTCATTCATTTCTTTTATCAATTCTTCATGCGAATCTTTATTATTAAACGATGTGACATAAATAGTAGCATTTTTTAAATCGGGACTAACGTCGACATTAGCTAACGTTATCATCCCATGCTCATTCAACGGAAAGTCGCGTTGTATAAGAACGGATAGTTCTTCTTTAATAAACTGGGCTACGCGTTGGTGACGCCCAAATTCTTTTGGCATGGCTAAAAACTATATCTTGCGTTCAACGGTAACTCGTTCGAACACTTCAATCTGATCGCCTGTTTGAACATCGCTATAATTTTTAACACCAATACCACAATCCATCCCTGATTTGACTTCGTTGACGTCGTCTTTGAATCGACGCAAGGATTCAAGTTCACCTTCATAAATGACAACATTATCACGTAAGACTCTAATAGGATTATTTCGATTAACACGACCTGTCGTCACCATACAACCAGCAATATCGCCAAATTTTGGCGATTTAAAAACTTCTTTGACTTCTGCAACACCTGTGATTTGTTCTCGAACTTCAGGAGATAGCATGCCACTCAGTGCTCTCTTAACATCGTCGATCAGGTCATAAATAATACTATAATATCTGAGGTCCACACCTTCAGCATCGATCAGCTTACGAGCACTCGCATCTGCGCGTACATTGAAACCCATAACTACAGCATTTGACGCCATAGCAAGATTTATATCAGACTCTGTGATTCCACCAACACCACTGCTTATAATATTTACTTTTACTTCCTCATTACTCAATCGTGTTAATGAATCAACCAGCGCTTCTGATGAGCCTTGCACATCTGCTTTGATAAGCAGGTTCAGCAATGAGACTTCACCTTCCTGCATTTGGGTCATCACGTTTTCAAGTTTAGATGCATGTTGATGAGCCATTTTCGTTTCACGATATTTTCCTTGTCTAAAAAGTGCTATTTCTCGAGCTTTCTTTTCATCGGGAACTACCATCATTTCATCACCTGCATTAGGTGTGCCGGACAAACCTAACACTTCAACTGGAGTAGATGGTCCTGCTGAAGTCACTTCAGTACCACTATCATCAATCATTGCCCTGACACGGCCGAACTCATGTCCACTTAAAATAACATCACCTTTATTGAGTATCCCATTTTGAACAATAATACTAGCAATAGGCCCACGACCTTTATCCAATCGAGACTCAATAACAGCACCTGAAGCAGAACCCGATTCCATAGCCTTCAGTTCAAGGATCTCAGTTTGTAATAAAACACTTTCTAATAAATTATCGACACCTTCCCCAGTCAACGCAGACACAGGTATAAATTGAGTATCACCACCCCAACTTTCAGGAATTATTTCAAATTTCGATAATTCTTGTTTAACTCGCTCAGGATCTGAATTCTCTTTGTCCATCTTATTAACCGCAATAATGATGGGAACATTACCTGCTTTAGCATGTTTTACTGCTTCTTCAGTCTGAGGCATAACACCATCATCACCAGCTACAACAATAATGACTAGGTCAGTTACTTTTGCACCACGTGCTCGCATCGAGGTAAATGCTTCATGTCCAGGCGTATCCAGAAAAGTGATATCTCCATTGTCCGTTGTGACTCTATAGGCACCAATATGTTGAGTGATACCACCAGTTTCGCTAGCGGCCACCTTGGTACGTCGGATATAATCTAGCAATGATGTTTTTCCATGATCGACATGTCCCATTATTGTGACAATCGGTGCTCGAGTGATTTGATTACCGTCTTGCTGGGCAGCCTGAATCATTTCTTCTTCTAGTGCATTATCATTTTGAAATTTAGACTTATGCCCCATCTCTTCAACAACAATCCCTGCTGTATCCTGATCGATGGTTTGATTTATCGTAGCCATAGTGCCCAAGCCCATCATTACTTTTACAACCTCAGAACCTTTAACAGACATCCGCTGAGCTAGTTCAGCTATAGTTATACTCTCTGGAATTCCAATTTCTTTAACAATAGGCACGGTTGGCTTTTCAAACCCGTGTTGATTATCTCCTGATTGATGAATTACTGGGGTATGCCTAGCCTTTTTTCGTCTTCTACCAGAACCTTTGCTTGCGACATGTAATTCTTGTCGTCCGTGTCGCGCTTTTTCTTTGCGTGCTTTTTCTTTATTAGACGGCTTTACAACTTCTTTAACTATTGGCCGCTTTGCGACTACTGGCATTACAATTTCTGGTATTATTTTATTTAATTGTTCTTCTGTGACAACTTCATCATTAGCTTGTTTATTTGTTTTCACTTCGACACTTTTGATTTTCACCGTTTCATCAAATATAGGCTCTTTTTCTATAGTTATTATTTCCTCAACCTCCGGAACATTTTGAACTTCAGAAGTGTTTAATTCAGCATCGGTAATTTTTTGTTTATGTACGAGATCAGCTGCCAACTGCTCTTCAACTAGTTTTGTAGCTTTTTCTTGCTTTAAGGTTTCGGCAACATCACCACGCTTGGCATAGGTACGTCGTTTACGAAATTCGATATTCACCGTCTTTGAACGAGGTTTTGTCCTGCCTTGAGTTGCAACTGGGACTTGAAGTTCACTAACAGTTTTACGACGCAAGGTTATTTTACGTGGTTCAGAACTTTCACCTTTACCATGTTTTTTTCTTAAAAAATCCAACAAAATAGATTTTTCTGAATCAGTAATAACTTCTTCTGCTTTTTTGTTAGGAAGTCCAGCCTCAACTAATTGTTCTTGTATGCGTTTAACAGTAGCGCCTACGTCGCTTGCAAACTCACTGATAGTAACTTCAGGCATTACTTAGCACTCTCACTATTAGATTCTTCTGATTCAAACCATGGTACACGCGCTGTCATGATTAATTTGCCGGCAAGATCTTTATCTAAACCAGTTATATCCATTAATTCATCAACGGATTGTTCTGCTAAATCTTCCATGCATATCACACCTTTACTAGCAAGCTCATAAGCCAATGATTCTTCCATACCATCCATTGTCAGCAAATCTATTGCAGGCTTTTCATCGCCCAACATTTCTTCACTAGCAATTGCACGTGTCAACATAATGTCCTTAGCACGTTCACGTAGTTCATTCACTAACTTATCGTCAAACTCTTCGATGGCTATCATCTCTTTCTCTGGCACATATGCAACTTCTTCAATACTTGAAAATCCTTCTTGTACCAAAATAATAGCGACCTCTTCATCAACACCAAGGTGCTCCATGAACATACTAGATAAATTCTGGGCTTCAGCTTCACTTTTTTCATCAGCTTGCTCAACAGACATAACATTGAGTTCCCAGTCAGTCAGTTCACTTGCAAGCTTAACGTTTTGTCCGCCCCTACCTATCGCTTGAGATAGATTTTCTTCATCGACAGCAACATCCATAGTGTGAGCATCTTCATCTACCATTATCGAGGCAACTTCTGCTGGTGCCATAGCATTTATAACAAATTGAGCAGGATTGTCGTCCCAGAGTATTATATCAACTCTTTCACCACCCAGTTCATTAGATACTGCTTGCACCCGCGAGCCTCGCATACCAACACAGGCACCAATAGGGTCAATTCTAGGATCATTCGCTTTTACGGCAATCTTAGCTCTAGCTCCAGGATCTCGCGCACCATTGATGATATCTATCATACCTTCATTAATTTCAGGCACTTCAATTTTGAACAACTCAATTAGAAGTTCCGGTGCAGTGCGGCTCAGAAATAGTTGTGGTCCTCGTGTGATATCTGACCTTACTTCTTTTAAATAGGCTCGGATGCGATCGCCAGGACGAACAGCTTCCCGTGGGATTAATTCTTCTCTAGAGATAAAGGCCTCAGCATTATTACCCAAGTCCATAATTACACCACTACGTTCCGAGCGTTTCACGATACCGCTAACCATTTCTCCTACACGATTTTGATACGCATCGACAACTTGAGCACGTTCAGCCTCACGAACTTTTTGTACGATAACCTGTTTAGCTGCTTGAGCTGCAATACGACCGAATTCTACAGAAGGCATCGGTTCTTCTATAAATTCACCTATTTCAATATTAGGATTTTTGTCTGTTGCATCTTTTAGACTAACTTGTCTGGTTGGTGCTTCTAATGATTCGGGTTCATCATCAACCACTTCCCAACAACGAAAAGTGTCATAATCGCCAGTTTCACGGTCTATGCTTACCCGTGATTCAATATCTTCTCGATTACGTTTCTTGGTTGCACTTGCAAGAGCAAGTTCAATTGCTTGAAAAATAATATCTTTAGCGACACCTTTTTCGTTACATACAACATCAACAACCATCAAAATTTCTTTATTCATTTGATCTACCGTTTATAAAATCAAAACTGAGGAACCAATCTAGCGCGTTCAATCAATCTGAAAGGCACACTGTATCTCTCTTCTTCACAGCCAATTTCAACTTCTTCGTCATGAACTGCATTTAAAACTCCAATAAAATTTTTTCTGCCATTATATTTTTCAAATAGCTTAATCTTAATTATTTCACCGACAAACTGCTTATAATGTTCTAGCGTGAACAATGGTCGGTCAAGACCTGGCGATGAAACTTCTAAGTTATATTGACCAGATATAGGATCTTCCACCTCCAGAACCCCAGTCAGCTGATGACTTACTGCTACACAATCATCAACATCTATGCCGCCTTCCTTCTCAATATAGACCCTTAATATCGAGCCATTACCATTTTGTGTAAACTCAACACCTAGTAATTCGCAACCAATCATTGCTACTTCTGGCCCAAACAAATCTAATAAAGCTTGATTTTGTCTATACATATATTCGTAAACAAAAAGTGGGCTCAAAGCCCACTTATTAAAAATCTAAAGATGCAGGTTAATTATAGCCAGTTTATATCTGCTCTGCCACATGACGTCTCTATATTAAATAATTATCTAGTCGTAGCCGTAAATTGTGTACTTGCGGCCTCAACTAGCAATACGTACATAACAAAAAAGCCCCTTGATAGGGGCCTCAACTTTCTTTACCAAAGCATTTGGTAGCGGGGGCAGGATTTGAACCTGCGACCTTCGGGTTATGAGCCCGACGAGCTGCCAGACTGCTCCACCCCGCATCGGAGTTGGCGCATGTTACAGGGCTGAATGAACATTTTCAAGATACTTCATGGATTTGATTTAATTACTATAAGTCGTGTTTACATAGCAGCATGGGACCTATTTTAAACTCTATTTTTCCTCAATTGAATCAAATAACCAACAAATATCAAGAAAGAATGAACACTTTCCTCGAGATTAGATTTAAACACAATACAAACTCAATATTATCAGTCTTTAGTTTCAAATTAATGCACACACAATTAAATTACCCAATCTTTTTGGTTCATTTGAAAAATAACTTTCAACCTACTTTTGAAATATACTTATACATTTATTTTATCCTTAAATATGTGATTAGAAAAAAGAGCTTGTATATATATTCTCTCACAGCCGAAAGCTCTTATGAAAACTCTATACACCTATAAAAAATTGGTTCATCCTCACATAAATTTTAAAAGTAATCACAAGAAAATTAATCCTGTTTTGAGTATTTGTTTCTTGCTTCATCTGCTTTGCTATATTCACCCAGTTTTTCGTAGGCTTCAGCAATCAGATTCCAGTTTTCTGATTTCATTTTACGATTACTTTTTAGTAATACATTTGATTTTTTTGCCATCGCAATGGATTGTTTCCATTGCTGCTGCTGAAAACGTACTTTGGACAAACGTTGCCATAGTAATCCATTCCTAGGTTCTATACGTAGCGCACGTTCGATCGTGGCTGCTGCTTTTATACTCTGTCCTTGTCTAGACAATCGATCTGAATCTTCTAGTAATGCAATTATTACTAATGATTGCTCATTATTCGTAACTTTATTGTTTGGTGCTGATTTGTTTTCAATTTTAGCTGAGATTTTTCGTTCTTCTATAGGAATTAATACAAGAGATTTTCTTGTTTGTTCTGCACATGCAGAAATCAAGAATATTAGAAACACCAAAATCAAACTCATCTTCATTTAATAACAATCGATACTGTTAGCTTTATATTTCTTTACAAACGGGTAAGATTTTATTTGATTACATGAACTGTTTGGGTTGCTCATGTCTGGGTAATCTCGCCATTCAATTTCTTCTGGTTCTATCAACAGCAAAGGTTCTGGTTTTATTTTTTTCATCATGTCAATCCATACCTGCATCGCACCAATGGAGCCCGTAAGTTTGGTACTACTATTATTGTCTCGTCCGACCCAAACTACAGACAATATTCGATCACCGAATCCGGCAAACCAGCTGTCACGTAAGGCATTAGTAGTTCCTGTTTTTCCTGCTAATGGCATTAATGACGGCAATTCTTGTTTCAACCTTCTAGCAGTACCATTCTGAACTACTTCGGTTAACAAGTATTGCATTAGAAATGCTGTTTCAGCTTTTATATATTCACGTACCGTCAGATCATATTGTTTTAACGGTTCTTCATTACTATCTGATACATAACGAATTGTTCTTAGTGGAATTTGCAAACCACCACTGGCAATTGTTTGATACATTTGCGTTACTTCATAAGGTGATAAATTCAGAGCACCGAGTAAAATCGAAGGAAGAAGAGGTATAGGTGATGTCACACCTAGATTTTTTAATGTCTGAATAACATTTTCAAGTCCTAGTGACATACCAAGTCTAACCGTGGAAAGATTATATGATTTCGTTATTGATCTTACTAAAGGAATATCACCATGTGTTTTTTTATCGTAATTATTAGGCTTCCAAATTTTTCCATTTTGCTGTTTTAACACCAATTCTGAATCATCAAGTGATGATAGGATATTATATTCAGCGGGACGATTCAAAGCTGTCATGTATATTGCGGGTTTAATCAATGAACCTATTGAGCGCTTAGCATCCAAAGCACGATTGAATGCGTTCTTCTTTTTATTCCTATCGCCAATCAAGGCAAGCACCTCACCACTATGTTGATTTACAACAACTAATGCCGCTTGTAGAGTGCCTGAAATAAATCCTTTTCTTTTTTCTAATTTTGAAAGACTTTTCTCGACACTATGCTGCGATATCTCCTGTTTATCAATATCTAGAGAAGTATGTATTATCAATCCTTCATTTCGGAGATCATCAATACGATAATCACGCTTTAAGTGACGTCTTACTAAGTCAAGATACGCAGGATATTTTGCACTACTCCATCGAGGTTTATCTGAGACATTTAAAGATTTAGATATTGCGATTTTCAATTCCTGTTTATTAATAAATCCTTCTTTTTTCAACAAATTGAGTACTAAATTTCGACGCTTCAATGCTCTTTTAGATTGCTTCCTTGGATTGTAGTAAGAGGCTCCTTTCACCATCCCAACTAATAAAGCAATCTCAGCATTATTTAATTCATTTAATGGTTTAGAAAAATAAAATTCTGCAGCCGTAGCAAAACCATGGATACCGCGCTTACCATTTTGGCCCAAATAGATCTCATTGACATATGCACTGAATATATCTTCTTTTGAATAATGATATTCCAACATCAATGCCATCAACATCTCGTTAATTTTCCGTGTAAATGTGCGCTCACGTGTTAAAAACATATTTTTAATTAACTGCTGTGTTAGTGTGCTACCGCCTTGTGTAAGCTTTCCATCTAATCCATTTATATAAATTGCTCGTAAAATACCGAAGGGATCTAGTCCAAAATGTTCAAAATAATGCCTATCTTCTACTACAATTAACGCCTCAATTAAGGTTTCAGGAATTTCCTCATAAGTTACTAGAATGCGGTCTTCATCATGTAGCGGGAATATCTTTCCTATTAAAGCTGGCGTCAACCTTATGATCGAAATATTTTGACTACTTATCATTTCGGTAATACTAGTGACCTGATTATTGTTAAATTTTATTTTTAACTTCTTTGCTGATTCAATGCCATCCCAATAGTGGAATTGTCGTGTATATATTTCAACAGTAGAACCTCGAACTAGAAATTGCCCAGGACCTTTTAGTATACGAACATTCTTATAACCATTGCTTTTCAGCCTCTTAATTACTCTCCCTTTTTCATAACGTCTACCTGCATATAATTCTAATGGCTGCGCATAGACCCTAGCCGGTACTGTCCAACGTTTTTCATCAAATTTCTTTCTAATGTGAAAGTCAAGGAATACACAGTAAGATAAAAAAACACAGCCTAAGATTACTATGATTTGGAAGCTCCACTTATTGAATAAAAACGTTCCCAAACTTTTCTTTAAGTTTGCCTTCAATTTATGAGAAGCTTTACGTTTTTTGTGCATTTGATAATCTTATTGAATAGTGAACCTAAAAATGATCTTACTTTTATGCAATGATTCATCATCTTTTCTTAAAATAATGTTAATTATGTAGCACTTGAAATCACTTCGCGAGGAGATGCAAACAGTTAATATTTGGCTGTAACCCATTATTTTATATGATATTTCATTTTTTTACTAGATATGATCACTTATGACTATCTTTATTTTATATTTCACCTGCTTGGCAAAACTCACACAATTAACTTTAAGTACTCAACACCTGTGTAATACGTGTTTTCCTGCAGAAAATAAAAAAAGCCCCGTGAGAACGGGGCCTATTAGAACTTAGAGAGACTTCCTCAGCCTTTAACTGGCTGAATTTAGCAAGTAGACAGCTAAAGCCTTTCGGCGTTTTTTCCTAGCATCAATCACTTCTCTGGCTTTTTCTTTTCTTTCTTTATCACGTTCACCAGGAGTCATTGTTTGCTTATCTTTTTTTCCTAGATTTTTTTTTAGCTTTCTTTTTAGCTACTTTCTTTTTAGCTTTTTTCTTCACTACTTTCTTTTTAGCTTTTTTCTTCGCTACTTTCTTTTTAGCTTTTTTCTTCGCTACTTTCTTCTTAGCTTTTTTCTTCGCTACTTTCTTCTTAGCTTTTTTCTTTGCTACTTTCTTCTTAGCTTTTTTCTTAACTACTTTCTTTTTAGCTTTTTTCTTAACTACTTTCTTTTTAGCTTTTTTCTTAACTACTTTCTTTTTAGCTTTTTTCTTAACTACTTTCTTTTTAGCTTTTTTCTTAGCTACTTTCTTCTTCGCAGCCTTTCTTACGACTTTCTTTTTCGCAGTTTTCTTCTTTGCTTTTTTCTTCGCCATGTTTAGAGACTCCCCTAGAAACTGAAAATTTGCATTAAAAAAAAGAAAACATACATTACATTAACCGTTCACGCAAACAATTATAGTAATGTTTCATCTTTTTTTTATCTTTTTTTAATAAATGTGTTCACTGTTCTTTGGAAAATACTTTTTTTATTCTTATTTTTTTAACAATTTCATTATACGTTAACTTAGATGTGAAAGTATCTTATTCATGACACCACTAACGCTACTCATCCCGTCTACGCTAGCATACTTAATTTTAGAGCCCTCTTTTTTTGCAAGGTCAGTATAATATTTAACTAAGGGAGAAGTTTGTTCGTGATAAACATCTAAGCGCTTTTTAACCGTATCTTCTTTATCGTCATCTCTCTGTATTATTTCTTCACCAGTAACATCGTCCTTACCCTCGATTCTTGGTCGGTTAAACTCAATATGATACGTGCGTCCAGAAGCTAAATGTGCTCTACGGCCGCTCATTCGTCTAATTATAGCGCTATCTTCTACTTTAATTTCAATGACATATTCAACGTCAATACTTAGACTAATCATTCCATCAGCTTGCTTTACTGTTCTTGGAAAACCATCAAGTAAGTAACCGTTTTTGCAATCACTTTCATTAACGCGTTCCTTTACCAACTCTAGAATCAATTCATCCGAAACCAATCCACCGACATTCATGATTTTTTTTGCTTCACATCCTAACGCTGTTCCGGCACTCACTGCGGCACGCAACATATCACCTGTTGATATTTGTGGTATGTTGTATTTTTCTTTAATTAAGTTTGCTTGTGTCCCTTTCCCTGCACCAGGTGGTCCCAATAATATAATTTTCACTGTTACATGCCTCCGTATTTATTATTGTAATACATTCATTTAATACACTATGATTATGCTTATGCTCAAATTAAAGTCAAAATGCCATGAAAATCGAACTTGATAGCGAATTATCAACTTCAAATAAAATCATTTCTTATTCTAATGGCTCTTTTAGATTAAAAGATTCGCTGTTAAAAAGAAATATTGTCATCTCAAAAAATTGTTTAATCGAAAACTGGATTGTAGAATCTTATCATAATCTTGCAACGCGTCATCTAGACCAAATCATCTCATGGCAACCAGAATTGATAATAATTGGTAGCGGCAGCGTGCCCAGTTTTCCTAATGGTGAATTAATCGAACATACTGCATCAAAAAATATCGGTTTGGAAATCATGGACACAGGCGCTGCGTGCCGTAGCTATAATTTGCTGATTGATGAAGGTAGAGATGTCGTTGCATGTTTGTTCTTATCTGACAATTAACTTTTTACGATTTTTTAACCCATAAACTTATTGTTAAAGCTAATCCATATGGAAGAAAAATAAAAAATTTAAGTAATTGATATTTTACACATAAAAAATCAAATAAGATCGATATTACTTCAATTGTTGATACCCACTTTTTTATTTACCTTTTCATAAATTTCGTTTATTCCTTTCAAACCATACACTAATGTACAGCGTCACTATAAATGCTTACATATCTTATTTAGGTAAATATTTAGTGGGTCTTACTGGTTTACCGTTCTTCCGTATTTCAAAATGAAGCACTGTGCGCCCGGTATGATCTTGTCCCATTTCAGAGATTTCTTGGCTCGCATTAACGCTATCACCCTCTTTGACCAAGATTTTACTATTATATGCATAGGCACTCAGATATGTTTCACTATGTTTTATAATAATAAGTTTTCCATAGCCTAGAAGCCCACTCCCGCTGTAGACAACATCACCCGCAGCAGCAGCTTTTATACGCTGACCAGGTTTACCAGCGATATCTATCCCTTTTTTGGACGTGGGTGAATTAGATTTGGCTAATTTACCCTGTGCAGGCCATCGCCATTTTATAGGGTCTTTAGATATAGTAGCTTTGATCTTATTTCTTTTAGAAACAATATTTTGTTTTTTAAATACCTTTTTAGGTGTTATTTCGTTTGATAGTTTTGTTTGTGGGGCGAGTTTATTTTTCACACTTGACTTTGCCCCTTTTACAGCACTCTTCTTTTCAACAAAGGCTCTCAAACAAATTTCTTGTCCTAGATAAATCGTATAGGGCGCAACGATTCTATTCCAGCTTGCCACATCTTTATAATCGTAGTCATGTCGCCATGCAATTGAATATAAAGTGTCACCTTTACCAACTGCATGGCAACCTGTATTTTTTTTTCTGGTTAGTTTAGCTTTTGGTAGAAACTTTAATTGTGCAGTGATGCCACGTTGTGTTGATGAAGGCTTTATTTCTTTAACTTCACCCCGGTTAACAACAGGAGCAACAGAAGCCCCAGAACATGCCTGTAGGATAATTATCAACGAACAAACCACATTCTTATAACAAGGATTCATCCTATTCCTTTTAAGTTGCGTCAATACCACCAAGCATGGGGACAAAACTTACCGAATCAATGATTTTCTTCTCATAACCCTTTTTTTCTCGAGTAATCAATAATAATTTTTGCTCCCCTGTCTTGCCAACAGGAATAATCAATCGTCCATTAATCGCCAGTTGTTCTAATAATGCTTCGGGCACACCAGCTGGTGCTGCTGCGACAATAATGCCATCATAAGGAGCATGTTCTGGCCAACCAATATTACCATCTGCATGTTTACTGCGGATATTAGTAAAGCGTAGTCGTTGAAAACGTTCGCGCGCCTTTTTTAATAGGCCATTAATACGTTCAATAGTGTAAATACGTTTCGTGAATTGCGCCATAATGATTGTTTGATATCCACAACCTGTTCCAACTTCTAAGACGTTTTTCAAAGTTCTATTCTTTATCAATGCTTCTGTCATTTTTGCAACAATATAAGGTTGTGAAATTGTTTGATTAAACCCTATAGGGAGTGCTGTATTTTCATAAGCGCGACTCTCCAGAGCTTCATCGACAAAAAGATGCCGTGGTGTATTCCGTATAGCATTAAGAACGACCTCTGACTGAATACCCATTTTCACTAATTTCTCTGCAAGTCGATCGCGTGTACGTTGTGATGTCATGCCTATACCACTATGTTCAGTGATCATCCGTCTAAACCTTCCACCCAGCTAGATAATGTTTTTAAGGTCTCATAACGCGTTAAATCAGATTGCAGAGGTGTGATAGAAACCTTGGAAGAACGAATAGCGTGAAAATCAGTGCCTTCGCCAGCATCATGTTCTGAACCAACGGAACCTACCCAATAAATTTTTCTACCGTGTGGGTCAAATGCTTCAATTGCAGGTTGAGGTCTATGTCGATTACCTAATCGGGTGACCGTAATATCTTTTATTTGTTCATAATCAATATCCGGAATATTGACATTTAACAAGATATTCTTCAAAGATTTTTGCATGAGAGATTCTATGATTTTTTTAGCGACCATCACTGCTGACTTGTAGTCAGATTTTCCTTCGCCTGCCAGTGAAAATGCGACGGAAGGACATCCTAAAAAACGTCCCTCCATTGCAGCTGCCACCGTTCCAGAATAAAGTACATCATCGCCCAAATTTGCACCTATATTGATTCCACTTATGACCATATCAGGCTCTTCATCTAAAATGCCGGTAATGGCTAAATGGACGCAGTCAGTCGGTGTGCCGTTTATATAATAATAACCACGACTATCTTGTTTAACATATAATGGCGCGTCTAATGTAAGTGAGTTACTTGATCCGCTTCGATCTCGGTCAGGCGCGACAACTGTTACTTTTCCTAATTTAGTCAACATATCCTCTAAGGCAGCCAAGCCTGGAGATTGGTATCCATCATCATTGCTTAACAGAAAATGTATAGCCATTTATTAAAGACTCTTAAATATAAGAATTAAAAATGTAATTAGCCATTTTAGAAATAGAGCAAACTATTGGCGAATACAATATACACGACTAACTTAATAAAAATTCCAACAACGCCTTTTGTGAATGTAACCGGTTTCCCGCTTCTTCCCAAACAACACTTTGCGACCCTTCTAAAATATCTTCAGAGACTTCTTCACCGCGATGCGCAGGTAAACAATGCATAAACAAAGCATCTTCATTAGCATATTTCATTAAATCGGTATTAACTTGATAAGGTACGAACTGTTCTAATCTTTGTTCCTTTTCTTTTTCTTGCCCCATGCTGGTCCAAACATCGGTTACCACTAGATCAGTATTCTTTATAGCAATCCGTGGATCACGTTCTATTGAAACAAATTCTTTAGTAGATTCTAATAGACTAGCATCAGGATCATAGCCTTCAGGGCAAGACAAAATTAATTGGAAATTGAAAATTTTTGCCGCATTCATATAAGAATGGCACATATTATTACCATCACCTAACCAAACTACTTTTTTACCCTCAATCGAACCGCGATTTTCATAATAGGTCATTAAGTCTGCTAATAATTGACATGGGTGGAAACTATCAGTCAATCCATTGATGACCGGCACATCTGAATAAAAGGCAAAATTTTCAAGTCGTTCATGCTCGAATGTTCTTAGCATAATGGAGTCAACCATTTGTGATAAGACACGTGCTGTATCTTTTATTGGTTCACCACGACCGATTTGAGAGCCTGTAGGCGAAAGATAAATAGCATGGCCACCCAGCTGCACCATACCAGCTTCAAATGAAACCCGTGTACGTGTAGATGATTTTTCAAAGATCATTCCTAAAACACGATTGTTTAATGTTGTTTCATAATTTTTTTCTTTTGTTTGTTTCTTCAACACAGACGCACGATTTATGATCGATAATAATTCATTTCGATTTAAACTATTTAATGTTAAAAAATGCCTTGGCTTCATGACTTTACCTTCAATCTAGATATGCTTTCAGTAAACTACTCAACTTAGCAATGATTAATTCTGCTTCAGAGTCAGTCATCACTAATACCGGTAATAATCGAATCACATTACCTGCAGTTACATTGATTAATATTTTTTCTTTTAATGCTAACTCAACTAAATCAGGTGCATCCTCAACCAATTGAATGCCCAACATTAATCCAACACCACGAATCTCTTTTATGCCTTGAACATCCTTCAATGCCAACTTCAAGCCGCCAATTAATTGATTCCCAAGAGATTCTGCACGTTTAGCTAATTCATCATCTTCCAAAACTTTAATAACCGCTAACGCCGCTCTAGAAGCCAATGGATTGCCTCCAAAAGTAGACCCATGATCGCCTGGTTGAAATAAACTTGCAGCCTCGCCTCTTGCAAGACAGGCCCCTATTGGAACACCATTCCCCAATGCCTTTGCCAAGGTCATAACGTCTGGGACAACATCTTCATGTTGAAAAGCAAACCATTTTCCTGTTCGACACATTCCGGTTTGAACCTCATCAACTATCATCAAACAATCATGTTGGTCACAAAACATTCTTATTGATTTCAAATAATTTGCATCAGGTATCACAATACCACCCTCACCGAGTATCGGTTCAACCATCACTGCGACGATATGTAAATCTTCGTTCGTAAGCGCGTGCAAGGCATCAATGTCATTGTAAGGAATGTGCTTAAATCCTTCGACTAGAGGGTCGAAGCCTCTATGTACTTTTGCACTACCAGTTGCGCTTAATGTAGCCATAGTTCGACCATGGAAAGCTTTCTCCATTACAACAATGATTGGATCATTTATCTTTTTATTACTTGCATATAAACGCGCTAACTTTATTGCTGCTTCATTTGCTTCAGCACCAGAGTTACCAAAAAAGACTTTCTCCATGCCAGAATGGTGAACCAGTTTTTCAGCCAGCTTTTCTTGTAAGGGAATACTATAAAGATTGGATGTATGTATTAATTTAGACGCTTGGTCGGCGATTGCCATATGCACTGCTGTATGGGCATGACCTAATCCACAAACAGCAATACCACTTAGAGCATCCAGATAACGATCTCCATGAACATCTATGAGCCAGGCACCTGAGCCTTTGACAAACTCAATCGATAACGGGTGGTAATTTGACATTAATGAATTGCTCATTGGATTATATTCCAGACAAGTTGTTAATTACCCGTCTCTAAAATTAACGAACCCAGCCATAAGCCGGGCTCATATATATTGTATAGAACCTGCGTTTTACAAAGGCAGTCCATGCCCGTATGCAACCATGCACATCAACATAGGAATCGAAAGGAAAGTGTTAGTTCGTGATGCCATCAGAGCAATACTTTTTGCTTTTGCAATCTCATCTGCGGTGGCTTCAACGATACCTAGGACCTTTTTCTGATTCGGCCAAATCAAACCCCATACATTAAGCAACATTATTGTGCCCATCCAACTACCAAGTCCAATAATCAAGCCATTTTCTTGTAACGTGAAGGCATTGTGAATCCCAACACCCGCATACTCTAATGCCGCGGCTCCCGTTAACCAAGTAGCTAATGCACCCCAACGAAACCACCATAGTGCGCGCGGAGCAATATATTTGTTAATAGCAGCAGGACCAGGACCAGCTTCATCAGTTAAAGCAACGCCGACCGCTGGAACTTGTATAAAATTGAAGTAATAAAGTAATCCGATCCAAATTACTCCAAAAAAGACATGCAACCAGACTACCAAAGACCACATATTAAGTTCTGTATCACCTACCAATAGTGTAAGAACTGCAGCTGAAATAAAACCAAGCGCTAATGTTCCAGTCACTGATTTGAGTGGGTTCATATTAATACTCCTGAGATAAAAAATTAGTGTTTCTTAAATACACAACAAAATACCGCTTACGATTATACTGATGTCAGTCATCGCTTCCACTTCTTTCATAATAGAAAAATGTATTGCTCGAACAAAAACGAATTTTATACAAATATACCCATATAAAACAGTTCTTTACAGTAATATTATTGTTACTTGAGGTCCGTATTCATACCTTAATCTGAGACAAATAATTTTGATCAGTTCAACTTATAGTGTTTACTCGGCTCTTTCGCGTATAATTGAAGATAAAGCTAAATAGAAGACTAACCTGAGGTATATTTAATGGAACCAATAGAACAAATTAAAGCAACACTCGCAAAGAACTCCGTCGTCCTTTTTATGAAAGGCTCACCAGACTTTCCACAATGCGGCTTTTCAATGAAAACCGTCCAAGCATTAAGAGAATGTGATGTCGAATTTGGTTTCGTTGACGTGCTCGCACAACCAGAAATGCGACAAAATTTACCATTATATTCTAATTGGCCCACCTTTCCACAAGTGTTTATCAACGGCGAACTTGTTGGTGGCTGCGACATAGTCTTGCAACTTCATGAGAGTGGCGAATTAGAAAAAATGACTAAAAAGACTGCTGTTATTTAGTTTTATTTTTGAAGATGGGTTAGCGTTCTAGCCCATTTTAGCTTATCTCTTATGATGCGAGCTCTTCTCCACAATTTAATCAAAAAAACACATCAATGAAAAAACCTTAGTTTCAATGGTGAAATATTTCTGTGTATATAATTAAGTCGATCCGATCAATTCACATGCAGCCCAGTCTGAGTAGCATGATAAAGGCTTATCAATCATCTGTTACTTAGTGTTTATGATTTGTAAAAAAGAACTCAACGATCATATGATTTCATGAAAAATATTTATACAAAATACTATAAAGGAAAGTCCATGCTAAAATAAGTGAATATTAAGCCCACTTTTTTTGCGCGCGGCTCTCAAATGATGGCTTATCAATTTCTATAACTTTTCTTAAAATACAAGCGCATAGATTTTTCAAATTAATTTCATGTGATTTCTTTACTAATCGTATTCACAATCAATCCATACACATTTCCCTCCGCTATCTTGTTTAATTCTTTCTAAAAATTTTTCATGCTCTACTAATTCTTCTGCTGTAGCTTCAATGACCCGTAAAGATTTGCGATCAATATCTATAATCCTTGCTTTAGTCTCTTCTTCGGCTAATTTCTCTTGTGCGGAATCAAACCTTAAAATCTCTTGGCCTCCCGTCATAACTAAATACACATCTAAGAGTATTTGTGCATCGAGTAATGCACCGTGTAAATCACGCTTTGAATTATCTACTTCATAGCGCTTAGTCAATGCATCAAGGTTATTTTTTTGTCCGGGATGTTTTTCACGTGCCATCATCAAGGTGTCAACAACTGCACAATAATTCTCTATTTTCCCCCATTTTTTACCTAATTTTTTTAACTCTGCATCAAGAAAACCAACATCAAATGGAGCGTTGTGGATTATAAGTTCGCTATCTCGAATAAAATCAATGAATTCCTGAGCTATATCAGAAAATCGTGGTTTGTCCGCGAGAAATTCTTTGCTAATACCATGTATATTGAATGCACCATCATCAATTTCTCTATCAGGATTTAAATATTGATGAAAATGCCGGTCTGTTTTTCGTCTATTTACTATCTCTACGCAGCCTATTTCGATAATACGATGGCCTTGTTTGGGTTCTAGGCCAGTTGTCTCAGTATCTAAGACAATCTGTCTCATAAATTATTCCTATTCAACATTTCATCTATTGCTTTATTCGCTAATTTGTCTACGCGTTCATTTTCTTCATGTCCACTGTGTCCTTTGACCCATTTCCAAGTTATTTGATGTGTTTGACAAGCTTCGTTCAATCGTAACCACAGATCTTTATTTTTTACAGGTTTCTTTGCAGCAGTTTTCCAGCCTCGTAGCTTCCAATCGGCCATCCATTCTGTAATACCATTTTTCACATATTTTGAATCAGTTGTAAGCACGACATCAGATGATTTTGTTAAAGCTTCGAGTCCCATAATAGCACCCATCAATTCCATACGGTTATTCGTTGATTCTGCTTCAGCACCATACAATTCTTTTTCAATAAGATTATATTTTAGTAAGGTTCCCCAACCGCCCGGGCCAGGATTTCCTCTACATGCTCCGTCGGAAAAAATATAGATTATTTCACTCATGTTTTTTTATAACTCTTCTGATTGTGTTCTCAATTAACCTAGTCACAATCATCTTTCGTTTAGTATGCCATTGGATCTTAAGTGGATTTAGAGGCACGGTACGCTTTTTAGCAACGACAACATACAATCCACCAAAGATTGGCCAGCAATAACGACCCAGTAATTCTAATGGCATCAATTTCTTCAGTAGGTTGTGGTTGTTTAATGGTGGCAAAAAAAAGAAACGTGTGAGTTCTTTAATTTCAAAATTTAGTAACAATAGCCAAACTTTTAATCGTGAGATTGAGACCAGACGTCCTCTCCAAGATATTTCATCCGAGCAAAACCTAAACATATTCCAAAGACCCCAAAGACTCAATGGGTTAATACCAATGATAACCACATGCCCATCACTGATAAGGATACGTTCCATTTCTCGCAATATTTTATGCACATCTTTATAATATTCAAGAACATGCGGCAAAACAATTACATCTACACAATCAATTGCAATTGGTAATTCTTCCGCGTTTGCATATATTGCAGTTATACTACTATCTACTTCAGTGTTCTCTAATAGTAGAGTTGATTTATTTTTGATTTGAGATGCTGCCAGATAATTTGACTCTGCAGAGTAACCATACTGTAATATATGATAACCGAATAAACCTTGTAGTATATTTTCTAGTTTTTCAATCTCTGCAGCATAGACCATTCTGCCTAATGAACCACTAAACCAGATTGAAAATCTTTTTCTCAGTGATAGTGTATTTATATTTTCAGGATTCATGAATATGTCACTTATAACAATATTAACGAACTGATTTGGATAATAAATATACCATGTTAGAGATCATACCCCTACCAGCCCTAAAGGATAACTATATTTGGCTCTTAAAGAACAAAAAAAGCAGGCATGTGGCTATTATCGACCCTAGCGAAACAATGCCAGTACTCGATAAAATCAAGTTAGATGGTTTAATACCCATAGCAATCCTCATCACGCACCACCACTGGGATCATGTAGGTGGAATTCTTGGAATTATAAAACAATACGATATTCCGGTTTATACACCAAAAAAAGAAAGTGTTACAGGTAGTACTGACCTAGTTGGTGAAGGTGATTTAGTCGCATTACCAGAATTGAATATAAATCTAGAAATACTAGACGTCCCAGGACATACCTCTGGCGCAATAGCTTATTATACTAATAGCATAGTTTTCAGTGGAGATACTCTGTTTACAGGCGGTTGTGGTCGTATATTCGAAGGCACATCATCACAAATGTATGCTTCTTTAACTAAATTTAAGACCTTACCTGCAGATACATTACTTTATTGTGGTCATGAATACACTGTTAAGAACCTCAAATTTGCTGCGAGCATCGAACCACAAAATACGTTTATACATAAACGCTTAGAACATGCTCAACGATACAGAAAATCAAATCGGCCTACAGTGCCCACAACATTATTAGAAGAGAGTAGATCAAATCCATTTTTACGCTGCGAAGAGCCAAACGTTATATCAGCTGCCAGTGATTTTTTCGGTAAAAATCTGAATAACGCAGTCGATGTTTTTACTGCAATACGACAGTGGAAGGACAATTTTTGATTTGTAAGTTAGCGCTTGACCCAAACACAACCAATCACTAGCATTTGATCATGCACATTATGCGTAGAATAATTTTTTGCTTACTAATACTACTAACTAGCGCTTGTAAGCTTAGTTCTACTCGGTTTGATTCAGCAGAAACCGCACCAATTCCAGATAAGAGTCAAACATCAACTTTAATCACAAAAAACATTGTCGTCAATTCAAAGGTCAAGGTTGATAAGGAGATCAAGAGCCAGACTCCTAATAATAACAAACATTCTAACCTCTGGTTTCTAATCAAAGATGATTTGCAATTTGATAGTAATATCAATCAACGCAGTGTTAAAGAAATGATCGAATGGTTCTCTCGTCATCAAAAGTATTTAGATCGTGTAGCGGATCGTGCAGAACCATATTTATTTTATATTATATCGAAATTAAAAGAACGTAGTATGCCACTTGATTTAGCACTTCTCCCTATTGTAGAAAGTGCCTATAAACCGTTTGCATATTCTCCCAGTCATGCTTCTGGTATTTGGCAATTCATTCCGGCAACCGGTAAGCGCTTTGGAATGAAACAAAACTGGTGGTACGATGGTCGTCGAGATATTGTCGCATCAACTGATGGCGCTCTTGATTATCTACAGTACTTAAACAAGCGTTTTAATGGCAATTGGTTTCATGCCCTCGCCGCCTATAACGCAGGAGAAGGCAATGTCGAAAAGGCTATAAAAAAGAACAAAAAGGCTGGTAAGAAAACTGACTTCTGGTCATTACCTTTACCTCGTGAAACGCGAAGCTATGTACCCAACCTTTTAGCTCTAACTGAAATACTCAGAAACAATGTTAAATATAATATCAACTTCAAAAAGATACAAAATAAGCAATACTTTGAGAAAGTCAACGTCGGCAGCCAGATTGATTTATCTACTGTCTCTGAACTATCTGGTTTGTCCATGGATGAAGTTTATACCCTAAACCCAGCTTTCAATCGTTGGGCAACGGATCCAAAAGGACCTCATCATCTATTAATACCACTAAGCAAAGTTAACGAATTCAAACAAAAACTTGCAGTTTTATCCGAATCTGAGCGGATAACTTGGAAACAACATAAAATCCATAAAGGTGAATCACTAAGCCATATTGCTTTACGTCATCACACAGATGTCACTACACTGAAAAATATTAATCAACTTAAAAACAGTAGAATACGTGCGGGTCATTTTTTACTGATTCCTACCGCAAAGGAAAATAGTAAGTTTTATACCTTAAGTGAGGATGTCAGAAAATTCAATAATCTAAAGAGTAACATCGATGGTAAACATTATATCTATAACGTTAAACATGGTGATAATCTTTGGGAAATTAGTCGTCGTTACGACGTTAAAGTAAGTCAACTGACGCAATGGAATGATATTCCAAAAAAACATCTACTTAAACCTGGACAAAAACTGATTGTCTGGATTAAGCAACATAGAAATAAACGAAGTCAAATTAAAGATACAACAAAAAACAATGCATCTGATACTTATATAGTTAAACAGGGTGATTCGTTATGGTTGATCGCAAGAAAGCATGATATTCATATTATTGATTTGCTTAATTGGAACAAAATCAAAAGAGAAAAACATTTGCAGCCTGGACAGAGCTTAATCGTTCGCCAAACAATTACTGGTGCTTGAGATTTTATCTTAATCATAAATTTTTTCATACTTTCATAATAAAGTTATTCTCATAGCACTACTTTTACAAGTACAATATGAAAATGAGGCGCCTCTGGAAATTATTCTTTCGAGTTTTACTTCGTCTGTTTTATAAAGTAGAAGTCACAGGTCTAGAAAACTATGAGAAGGCTGGCAATCGCGTATTAATCATAGCAAACCACACTTCTTTACTTGATGGTGTCTTGCTCTATGCTTGGCTTCCAGAAACACCCACCTTTGCTATAAGTAGAAAAATAGCTGCCAAGAAAATTTTCAAACCATTTTTATTTTTTGTCGACTTATTTGAAATGGATCCAAGCAACCCTTTATCAGTAAAATCCATGGTCAAATATATCAAGAAAAATAAAAAAGCTGTGATATTCCCAGAAGGACGTATCACCGTTACCGGTTCATTAATGAAAATTTATGAGGGGCCGAGTTTAATTGCAGATAAGGCTAATGCCAGTATTTTACCTATAGCAATAGAAGGAGCACAATATAGTCGTCTGTCTTATATGAAAGGACGTGGATATGTCTGCTGGTTTCCCAAAATTACTATTAGAGTTCTACCTACGTCAAGAATAAAAATCTCGTCACATATTATGGGTCATGAACGTAGGAAAATAGCTTCTCAACAACTACAAGACATAATGTACAACCTGTCATACTCAAGCGTCGATAAAAGAAGAACTCTCTACATGGCGATGCTTGATGCAAGCAAAAAATATGGGAAGAAAAAAATAATATTAGAAGATGTAAAACGTGAGCAACTAAATTATGGTGAATTAATTTTACGCAGTATTTTATTAAGCCGTTTAATAAAAAAACAGACTGATTTAGGTGAACATGTCGGCATGTTGCTACCTAATGTTAATGCTTTTCCAATATTTTTCTTTGCATTGCAATTCATTGGTCGCATTCCTACTATGTTAAACTACACCTCTGGTGCACTGAACATAAAACGCGCATGTGTAACTGCACAAGTAAAGACCATTTTCACATCAAGAGCTTTCTTAGAGGGTGCAAAACTCGAAAAACTAAAAGAAGAACTTGAAAAAGACATTACAGTTATATGCCTAGAAGACATAAAAAATAATATCACCTGCATCACAAAACTATTTGCACTATATATGAGTAAAAACCCGGGAAAATATTATTCAAAAAACAACCTAAATACAAACCCTAATGCAAAAGCCGTTATTTTATTTACATCTGGTTCAGAAGGTCAGCCTAAAGGCGTCGTGCTTTCTCACACCAATATACTTGCAAATTACGCTCAAGTTCGTTGTCATATTAATTTTACTCCAGCAGATACAGTCTTTAATTGCTTGCCGCTGTTTCATTCATTTGGACTCAATGCTGGTTTATTAATGCCTCTCCTAGGTGGAGGAAAAATATTTCTCTATCCATCTCCTTTAAATTATCGAAATATTCCGGAATTAATCTACGAATTAGGCGCAACTATATTTTTTGCCACCAACACCTTTCTCAAAGGTTATGCTCATTATGCACACCCTTATGATTTGAACACTTTGGATTACGTCATCGCTGGAGCAGAGAAATTACATGACGACACAATGCAATTATGGATGCACAAATACGGGCTTCGCATCTTGCAAGGATATGGTGTGACGGAAGCTAGCCCAGTGATATCGGTTAATAATAAAATGTTAAACAAGACAGGGACAGTAGGTCGTTTAGTTTCTGACATGGAATATTATATAAAACGAGTAGATGGAATAGAAAATGGAGGTCTTCTTGTCGTCAGAGGCCCTAATATCATGCTGGGCTATCTCAGTCATAATAAACCAGGAGAAATACAAGCGCCGACAACAGAACGTGGCTTGGGCTGGTATGACACCGGGGATATTGTTGTTGTTGATGAAGATGGATTTATTACAATTTTAGGACGTGCTAAGCGTTTTGCAAAGATTGGTGGGGAGATGGTTTCCTTATCAGCAGTTGAAGAGCTAGCTAGTCTAACATGGCCAAATATGGAACATGCCGCTCTCGCTCTTCACGACGAGCATAAAGGAGAAAGAGTGATTCTCATCACAAACCAAAAAAATCCTATACGAAAAGAATTACAAGAAATAGCTAAAAGCAAACATATAAGCGAATTAATCATTCCTAAGACAATAATTTATATTGAAAAAATGCCGGTTTTAAGTACAGGTAAGACTGATTACATTAGCATCACTAAACTAGGAGAGACATATTTAAAGGATAAAACAATCATAGAACTGGAGCAGTCAACTAATTAAATATCATTGTCATGAAAAACCATTGGTGATTTTCTAGGAAATTTCAGCTGCAATAATAATTAGATTCACCATTCTCTAGAGAACCTTTACTGAACAACTATTTTTGTTAATCAATAGCGGTTTTCGAAAGAAAGACTTCTTTGCTTACAATATAGTCATATATCTCACTCAATCTTCATCAAACTACCATTAGGGATAGTAATGTTATTTTTCAGACCTAGATTTGATTTTTGGTAGTGACTGCAATGGAAGTGTAGTAACAACTTTTAAATTATATATTCGATATTGATGATAATGAATGCTTGCGTTAATCCTTGTCTTTCAAAAACTATTTTATCATCAATCCTTTTACCCATCATTGATTTTGCTAATGGAGAATCAACCGTAATATAATTATCATTAATATCAAACTCATCAGCCCCAACAATTCGGTAACGCCATTCTTTTTCAGAAACATCTTTAATTGTTATCCATGCACCAAAAAACACTCTAGTCATATCTTGTGTCTGTCGGACAATTGTTAGTTTAGGCATCCGTTGCTGTAAATAGGCTATTCGTGAATCAATTTCTCGTAATTGTTTTTTACGATAGATATATTCAGCATTTTCAGAACGATCTCCCTCTGCTGCTGCTGCTGCAACTGCTTTTGTGACAAGATTCCGTTTTTCCCATAAAGCAGTATTCTCTTGCTCTAATTTTCGATAACCTTCTGGAGTAATATATGCGGCAGATTCAGTTGCCTGTGCTCGCCAACGTCCCATGATTAGTCTATTGAACAAGCCAATATCATACTCAACTGACAATATGGTCTCTGACTCTCTTCTTGCCATAGATTCATACATTCCTGCACATGATTCATCTGTTTTTTATTCTTGGGCTCTTCATCTATAGCGCCCCATCGAGCCATGGCTCTCATAACATCTTGTGTTAAGAGGAATGTATCTTTTTTTATTCGCCGTAAAAAATATGGCCCAGACGCACCTCCTAATTGTTTAAAACGCTTTTTTAGAACATCCCAAAATTCAACAATCTCACTAGAAGGCCATTCCGCAACATAATTAAGAAACCCATCCTCTTCTTCATCTATTTCATAAATGGTCTGTGCATTATGTCGTACACTTTGAATCTTACCCCAATGACGAACAATGCGCTTTTCATCCATTAATGCCTGTAATACCTCATCACTCAACATTCTTACTGCATTGATATCAAATTGATGAAACACATCTTCAAATGAGGGCCATTTGTTATCAATAATCTTTCGATTTAGTCCTGCCTGAAAAATACGCCGGGACATGTTTGACAAGCAAAAACTATTTGTGAGGTTTTTAAGCTCTTTTTCTGTACGTGGTATAGGTAATAAAGCTTCCAAAGCCTCTACACCACCTTCTAAATCTGCTGCCATACCATATATTGTTTCAAATTTTTGCATTAGTTTTAATTCTGAAGTGATTGCTCAAAGTTTATATCGTTATAACAGAGAAATTCCCTTTTTCCTTAATTAAAGTTTAGTATAGAAAAAATGTAACGTGATTCGGAGTCAATATATGAAACGTTTAGAGGCACATATTCGAAATATCCCAGACTTTCCAAAACCTGGAATACAATTCAAGGATATTACACCATTAGTTAAAGAGCCAGCTATGCTGCGATTAGCTGTAAATCAATTAATTTACCCTTTTCTTGGTACTGATATTACTGCAGTGGCTGGTATGGAAGCACGAGGTTTTATCTTTGGCAGCCTGGCTGCATGGGAGCTTGGAGTCAGCTTTGTTCCATTACGCAAACCTGGGAAATTACCATACGATGTACAAAGCTTATCTTATGACCTTGAATATGGATCTGCATCCTTAGAGATACATGAGGACGCATTAAAACAGGGAGATCGTGTCTTGTTAGTAGATGATCTAATTGCTACTGGTGGTACTGCTTTAGCGAGTTGTGCCTTGATTGAAAGACTAGGCGCCGAAGTGGGTGCCTGTGCATTTGTCATCGAACTCGACACTCTTATGGGTAGAGATAAATTAGAAAAATATAATATCCACTCTTTGATACATTACTAATACTTAGGTCATTTTTATGGTTATTGATAAAAAATTATTCAACTGCATTGAATTCTTTTTGCCAGTCATCAATAACTTCCTGTGCCGCTCGAAATGCTTCCTGTGTTGCTGGTGCACCACAATAAATTACGGAATGTAATAATACTTCTTGAATTTCTTCAACTGTGCAGCCATTATTTAAAGCTCCTCTAACATGTCCTTTTAATTCCATAGGTGCTTTAAGTGTAACTAGCATAGCAATAGTTATTAGTGAGCGAGTTTGTCGCGACAAACCATCTCGTTGCCAAGTTGAACCCCAAGCATGCTCATTAATCCAGTCTTGAAGTGGTGCAGTTAATTGCGTCGTATTATCAACAGCGCGTTGTACGAATTTTTCACCCATGACTTCTTTACGGACTTTAACACCTTTTTTTTCAGATTTTTCAGACATGACTTAAGTTCTTCTTTAATATTTGATAGTCAAACTAGACCGCCATTAATATTAATCGATTCTCCTGATAAATAAGACGAATCCTCAGAGGCTAAAAACACAACAGCTGCTGCCACATCCTCCGGCTTTCCAAAACGGCCTAGAGGAATTTCCTTTATTCTTGCTTGATAGTATTCATCTTGCATATACTTTTCAGAAAAAGATGTCGCTATCCATCCAGGTGAAACCATATTGACACGAATTTCCGGAGCAACTGTTTTAGCAAAGGAACGCGTGAAACCTAATACGCCAGCTTTTGATGCTGCAAAAATTTGTGGATTTATACCTTCAATTCCATGCGTTGCTAAGTCCCACCCCATATTAACAATCACACCTGTACCTTGTTTTTTCATTAGTGGTGTCACCGACCAACAGGCATTCATAGTACCCTTAAGATCGACATTTAATAATTGGTCCAATTTTTTATCATTGTTAACTAATGCACCATCACCAGTAAGGATATCTGCGCCTGCATTATTGACCAAAATATCAATATGACCAAATTTTTCCAATGTTGCTGAAATAAGACGAATAATATCTTTTTTATTTCCCATATCTGCTTGAATAGCAACCGCATGGTGACTCATAGATTTAATCTCTTGTACCACTCTTTCTGCACTATCTTTGGATTTACGGTAGTTAACGACAACCGAAGCCCCTTCTTTTGCAAATAATATTGCGGTGTTAGCTCCAATACCACTGCTTGCACCTGTAATAATAGCAATTTTATCTTTGAGGCGTTTCATTTATTAATTAAGTCGTTTATTGTGATTCCGTTATTCTAACTTACAACATCTATTTTGACATGTTTAAAATTGCTGTAATAATTCCAACCTATAACCGTGTAAAGCTTCTTAAACGCGCTATAGAATCGGTTGTTCGTCAGACTTACCCTGCTACCGAGATTATTGTTATTGATGATGGGTCTACTGATGGTACAGTCCAATTCATCAAAGATAACAATCACAAAATCAACTATCTATATCAAAAAAACATGGGTGTTAGTGCCGCGAGAAATACAGGAATAAAGGCAACAAAATGTGAATGGATCTGTCTGCTCGACTCAGATGATAGTTGGCAGCTTGATAAACTTGAAAAACAATGCGATGCCCTCACAGAAAATCCTAACCATCTCTTTTGCCATACTAATGAAATTTGGTATCGCAATAAGAAAATCCTACATCAAAGTAAAAAGCATGAAAAGCGTGGAGGCTATATCTTTCAAGATTGCTTGCCACTTTGTGCTATTTCACCATCATCAGTAATGATTAAAAAAGAAATATTTAGTAGTGTCGGTCTGTTTGATGAAAATCTCCCAGCATGTGAGGATTATGATATGTGGTTACGAATTTGTTGTCGATATCAGACACTCTTCCTTGACGAGGCTTTGATAAATAAATTTGGGGGCCATGATGATCAGCTATCAAAAAAATATTGGGGGATGGATCGATTTCGAATTATAGCCTTGCAAAAATGTATCGAATCGAAAATGTTAGACGATTCAGACCTCGAAGCAGCAATTAGTATGTTATTAAAAAAGATCACGATTTTTTTGAAAGGCGCAGAGAAATATGGCAAGAATATTTATTGCGAAGAATTTGAGGCAATAGCAAACTATTATGATTGAAGATATAAAAAAATATCGCAAAATATCAAATACATTATATACAGCAGGACAACCAACCTATGCCCAGTTTAAATCCATAAAGGAAGCGAGTATTGACTTGGTCATCAACCTGGCATTTCCTGATTCTCCTAATGCGATTCCTAATGAAAAAAATATCGTGCTGGCACAAACTATGGATTATATTCATATTCCAGTCGACTTTAAAAATCCTAAGAAGTCTGATTTAGAATGTTTTTTTAAAGTAATGGATGAAAATATAGAAAAAAAAATATTAATACATTGTGCTTTTAACTGGCGCGTCTCGTGCTTCACCTATCTATATCGTGTCATCAGGCAAGACTGTAATGGCAAAATGGCAAGGCAAGAGATGTTAGATGTTTGGCAACCTAATGAGACTTGGGAATCTTTTATTAGTAACTGTCTAATCAATAAAAGTGATTTTAAAAACTATCAATGATTCATTTATTTTGTGCGCTTTCCTGTGAAGCAGAACCGATTATCCAGCATTTTAATTTATTTAAAATAAAAGAGTTTGATCTGTTCCGTCTTTATCAATCAGGAGATAAAAATATCACTCTTACTATTACGGGTGTCGGTAAAATAAATGCCGCAGCAGCAGTGACTTTTCATCATGCTTGCCTATCCACTTCACCATCTGATATATGGTTAAACGTAGGCATTGCCGGACACTCTAGTATCCCCATAGGTGAAGTATGTCTTATTAACAAAATTACTGATTACCAGTATGGAACAACATGGTATCCACAAATATTATTTGAAATAGATTGTACTAGTGCAGCGTTAATAACTCATGATGCTCCATCATCTCAGTATCAAAACAGCTTATTTGATATGGAGGCTTCTGGCTTTTATCAAATGGCGTTGCGTCTTGGTACTGCCGAGTTAATTCATTGTCTAAAGATAGTTTCAGATAATCAGCAACATTCAGTTGAGAATATTAAGGCTGACCATGTTAAAAAATTAATCACAAAGAATAAGTTAAAGATAGTGCAGCTTCTGAATTCGCTTAAACCACTCGCAAAAGAATTGAGCCGAATAAACACTATACCAGAATGTTATCAAACTCTAATAGATGAATACCATTTAACACAGTCAGAACGTATACAACTCCTACGCTTATTAAATCAATGGTCTGTGCGATTCCCTAATGACGATATCATGTGCCTTGTAAGTAATATAAAAAATGGCAAGTCACTTCAAAAAAAAATAAAAACTAAGCTTATAGAATCCGATTTTTCAATTTATGATTAACACGATTTACATAGAAGAAGAAATTGCGCAACATCCACGAACTTTGGATATTATTAAGCGCTTTCCTGATGCATCGAGGATAGCTTGTAGACGTTATGGTGAGGTATTCAATCGTAAATCACAGAACTTTAGACTTCAAAAGAAAAATCCCGCATTAATACTAGCCAAGAAACATAAAAACCTAGTACTACCCACACCTAAACAATATAGCCTAGGTGCAGAATATAATTATTATTTTTCACATATGCTGAATTGCCTCTATGACTGTCGCTATTGCTTCCTTCAAGGTATGTTTCAATCTGCTCATTATGTCTTATTTATTAATTATGAGGACTTTATTATCGATATGCAAAATTCATTGAATCAGCACAATGATCAGCCTGTCCATTTTTTTTCTGGTTACGATTGCGATAGTCTCGCACTCGATCCTGTAACAAATTTCACTGAGGAATTCTTGCCCTTCTTTGAAAATAATTCAAAAGCCTTACTAGAATTAAGAACAAAAAGCACACAAATTAGAAATATATTAAAAAGAGATCCCATACAAAACTGTATCATCGCGTTTAGTTTTACGCCCAACAAGATTGCCTCATCAATCGAACATAAAACACCAAATGTTCAAAAAAGGATTAATGCAATCATTGACCTACAAAAAGCTGGTTGGTTAATAGGCTTACGTTTCGATCCTCTCATCTATACAAAAGGATACAAAAAAGAATATGCGGAATTATTCACTCATCTATTTTCAGCTATAAACTTGGATTTAATCCATTCCGTAAGTCTAGGAAGTTTTAGGCTGCCAAAATCTTATTTTCGGAGAGTAGAGAAACTTTATCATGATGAAAAACTATTTTCATCGCCTATGGAAGAAGAGAATAATAATATCGGTTATCCTGCTGAGATTCGAGAAAGCATGCTTGAGTTCTGCAAAGATATTATTCTTGAACACATAACTTCCGATAAATTTTTTCCATGCCATGACTCAATTTAAATAAACATAAGACAGATATCCATGTTTATTACTATACATTCAGTCGTTCACTTCCTCAAATTACTGTTCTTATCGATTCACAATGCTTTAATTTGGATAGACCATTCGATTAAAGTTACTGCCTATTTAAGCTTAGTGAGGTTTTGCTAATAAAATGTCATGTGATTTTCTCATTCAAAATAATTTAGATGGGCGACTTCGAAACTAGTACTTAAATTAAAATAAAATTACATACATAATTCAATATTGTTTAGCGTATAAGCAAGTATTGCAATCATTAAAACTGCCTCTTTCACATTAAAATAATTACAATCATTAATTTCAATGACAAGAATCTTGCTCCATATGCTAATACGTATAAGATCAGGTAAAGATTGAATTTCAGAGCACAAAGGCTGCCCTTATATTAGTATGATGCTATATAATGCTCACCACATACTAAAAGAACATTTAAATAGTCATTAAGAGAAATAAAAATATGAATTTTAAACAAGCTCGATTCAATATGATTGAACAACAGGTCCGAACTTGGGAAGTGCTCGACCAAAATGTGCTGGATTTATTAAATGAGATTCATCGTGAAGAATTTATCCCTGAATCGTATAAAAATCTCGCTTTGGCGGATACATCTATTCCGATTGGCCATGGTCAAAGTACGATGGCTCCGAAATTAGAAGCTCGAATTCTGCAATCATTAGATATTACTCCTAACGACTTAATATTAGAAATTGGAACTGGCTGTGGTTATTTTACAGCACTGCTCGCACGCTCTGCAAAAAAAATTAAAAGTGTGGATTTATTTCCTGACTTTATCAATGCTGCTAATAAGAAAATATCCAAAACTAAATTAATAAATGTGGACCTCGAGAGCTGCGATGCATACATTTTGTTAGAAAGGGCAGAACGTTATGATATCGTGGTATTTACTGCTTCATTACCAACAATGCATGAAAAATTTTTAAATTTATTGAATGAAAACGGTCGTTTATTTGTCATAGTTGGGGAATCACCATCTATGGAAGCACGATTATATACAAAAGAAAGTAAATCTAGCTCGTCATATGAAAGCTTATTTGAGACTGATTTAAACCAACTTATTGGAGCAAAACAAAAAAATGAATTTAAATTTTAATACATTATGAAATCAATATCTTCAGTGATTCTTAAATCAAAACTCGATGCAGGCGAGAGACCGCGTCTACTAGATGTTCGTGAAGTATGGGAATACGATTTATGTAATATCAAAGAATCCATAAATATCAGCATGTCTAATGTAGAAAAGATACAGAATGAATTTGATCTAGATGATGAAATAATCGTCATTTGCCATCATGGGATGCGCAGTCTTCAAATAGCTAGTTATTTGGTAAGTAAAAACTATTCTAATGTCACAAATCTTGAAGGCGGTGTTGATGCTTGGGCCAAGTTTATTGATTCAACAATGGCTCAATATTGATAAACAACCAAAAAAAACAAAGTCGATTCAAATTATTCTTTATGAAAATATATAATCTTATAAAAAATGCAAGCTTACTCGCGTCATGTCTCTTACTTTCGATTAATAGCTTTGGTGCTGATTTATCATATGTATATAAATTGTCTGAAAAAAATGACCAGAAATATTTACAGGAATTAGCTTCTCATCGTATAGTTCTTGAATCTCGGTCTCAAGCTCTTTCACAACTTCTTCCATCTATTAATTTTAGTGCGAAAACCACAAGAAATGATCAGGAGATCTCCAATAGTGGAGCAGCTGTCGGTTCTAGCGGTGAAGTTAATTTTAATAGCCGTGGATATCGGTTGAGTATTACGCAACCATTATTCAGGCGTGATAGGTTTATCGCTTTGGAGCAGGCAGGAAGTGAAATAAAGCAATCTGAGGCGGAGCTCATCGAGGCACAAGGTGAATTAATCATTAGAGTAGCCGAACGTTATTTTAATATACTTGCTAAGGTTAATAGTCTTGAGTTTGCTGAAACGGAAGTCAAATCTCTCCACCGTCAACTTGAACAAGCTAAACAACGCTTTGAAGTTGGTTTAAGTGCAGTTACTGATGTACATGAGGCACAAGCAGGGTATGATTTAGCTGTGGCTCAAAAAATTCAAGCGCAAAATGCTATAGATGATTCACGAGAAGCGATGCGTGAATTAACTGGTGAGTACATAATAGAATTTGATCAATTGGGTGAGAGCATGTCATTAGTCAGCCCTGAACCTAAAGCAATAGAAGCATGGACACAATTATCTTTAGAGCAAAACTTGGGGATCATTGCCTCATCACATGCTGTAGAGATAGCTCGAAAAGAGGTAAAACGACAATCTGCTGGGCGTCTTCCTACTCTTGACTTAGTAGCAGCAGAAACATATGACTCCTCAGGTGGTCGTTTTGGTTCTACAAAACAGCATGGAACGTCTATCGGAATTGAATTAAATATTCCAATTTATTCAGGTGGTTTAGTCAGCTCTCAAATTCGAAAAGCACATGAAAATTATAATACCGCAATGTATTCATTTGAGTCTGCAAGACGTTCAGCGCAACGTATGACTAGAGAAGCTTACCTGGGTGTAATATACGGTATAAGTCGAGTGAAAGCGTTGAAACAGGCTGTTGTATCAAGTGAAGCTGCCTTAGAAGCGACAAAGGTTGGTTTTGATGTTGGAACCCGAACTGCTGTGGACCTCGTTGTATCGCAGCGTACCACATCTGAAGCACGGCGTAATTATAGCCAGTCTAAGTACGATTACATAATAGACACGTTAAGTCTTAAGCAAGCAGCAGGTAATCTAACGCCAGAAGATCTTGAACTTATAAATGATTGGCTAACTAAATAAATGACCTCAAGCAACATGCAAAACATTTTGTGCAACATTGAAGAGAGCTCTTTAATCATAATTGATGTGCAAGAGAAACTGACTAACTCCATACCGGATAAAGTAATTAAACGACTAAGAAGAAATACGGCTATATTGCTAAATGCTGCAAATGAATTAAATATTCCAGTTGTAACCACTGTTCAATATCCTAAAGGTTTAGGAGAGACTGAAGCATTTATTAAAGAAAATTTAGCTAGTTCGACGGTTACTTTTGAAAAGACCTGTTTTTCATGTTTAGGTGCTGATGGGTTCAAAGAACATTTGACTTCACTGAATAAAAAACAAATTATTCTAACCGGAGTCGAAGCGCATATTTGTATATTCCAAAGCGCAGTTGAACTTAAGTTTGCAGGATTTGACGTTTATGTTGTTATTGATGCTATTGCGTCTAGAGACTTTACAAGCTACGAGTCAGCTTTAATACGTTTGAAAGAAGCTAATATCAGTTTGTTAAATACAGAATCTGTCTTGTTTGAGTGGCTACGTGATGCGTCACATAAAAAATTTAAAACCATCAGTAAACTGATATCTTAAAAAGGTCAAAAACTAAGTATTTTTCCTTACGAAAATTGATTCACAGGTTCTGTAGTATGTGTCATGGTTTTCGCTCATGTTAATAAATATTTTTATATTCTCAAAATCCAAAGTCGCGATTACTTAACAGTAAAATACCTGTTTCCAACGAAGATTGACAAGTCGATAAATTTATAAGGATTACACAGAACTAAAGACGTTGTTACTTAACCAGTTACACTGCGATGATCGAGCGAATAGATTTTTCACTAACTTATACATTTTTTTGCTCAGAGATTATTTGGCGAATTTCTTCGGAGCACATACCGCATGAAGGTTTAGTTCCAAAGTAAGAGTGAATGTCTTCCCATTTTTCTACCCCTGCGCGAGCAGCCTCTATAACTTTCTGTTCGTTTAATCCATGACAATTGCAAATGAACATATCTATCCTAAGTATTTCTTAGAATAATTATCATTCGCGATAATATGTTTGTCAATATACAGCCTCACTAACGGAACGACGCAACATAATAAATTTGAATAAACAAAAAACAGTACTGCATATCACATCACAACAATAATAATTATGATTCGCATTAACATAACTATAGGAAATATATACGTTTTTTTCGGTTTTATGTTGACTTGAAAACCTAAATGTTGGACGATCGTCGTTAAGTTTTTTGACATAGACAAAAGCTCGACAAAGTATGTGTAGTATGCCCTTAACAGCAACTACATTTTATGGTTTTTACTTGGAGAAAAGTTATGAAAGGTGTTCCAGAAAATATAGTACATCTAAACAATATTTTAAAGAATGAGCTTAGTGCCATAAATCAGTATTTTCTACATGCGCGCATATTAAAAAATTGGGGATGCTTACGTCTGGCTGATAAAGTTTATCATGAGTCTATTGGAGAAATGAAACATGCTGATAAGCTTATTGAAAGAATTTTAATGCTTGATGGTTTACCCAATATGCAGGATATGAGCAAACTTAAAATAGGTGAAAACGTTCCCGAGATGTTTAGCGCGGATATTGGTGCGGAAATTAACAATCAGGAATGTTTAAAAGAAGCGATCGTGTCATGTGAAACCTCAAAAGACTTTGTGTCACGAGACATATTAAAAGGTATTCTTGACGATACCGAGGAACATATTGATTGGATTGAAACTCAACAACACTTGATAAGCCAGACTGGAATTCAAAATTACTTACAAGAACAGATGTTTGAGAGCGAGTAAATTAATTTACTAGTACTTGCTAGTTCTATGCATGAATAATTACTAGAATTTTTTCTATGAAAAACTCAACTTATATATTCACGCTGATGTTCTAATCCATCAGTTTTGCTGATTGTCCTGATGAAACTTGGAACAGAAATCAATACTCTGGAACAGGAGAGTATTGTACTAACCAACCCCTTTTAAAATTTCTCAGAGAGTTAGATTTTTGTAAAACGCCTACCCTATTTTAATAAATACAATCCCACTTTGAATTGAGTAATTCTATTATCCTCAATTCAATCCAAGCTCTTTTGATACTTTTTCAAAGTTACTCACGCCAACTTTGGTATGTAGAGGTTATCATTCCTAATGGTTCTAATTTCGTTAATGTTTAAGAACTCAGATATCTCTTTTGGATTATATCCTCCATCCTTTAATTTTTTCATTAACTTTAATCGTAACAATTTATCTGGTCCAATTCTGAACAATCCTAAATCGATACTTTCTACTATGATACTAAACCCAATAAATAATTTGTAGTGATCACCGTAGGTCGTTCTAAATTTATTCCACCGTAACAGACTTTGCAAGATTTCTAGGCTGATCGATATCTGCCCCTTTTATTACAGCGACGTAGTAAGCTAATAATTGTAAAGGTATTGTATGAAGTATCGGAGCCATAAAATCATAGTCCACATTAAGGTTAATAATATAAACACCTTCCGTACACTCCACATCACTTTCTTTATCTGCAAATAAATATAACTTGCCACCACGTGCTTTTACTTCTTGTAGATTAGATTTTAGTTTTTCTAAAAGATTATTATTTGGCGCAACAGCAACAATCGGCATATCATCATCCACTAAAGCTAAAGGACCATGCTTGAGTTCCCCAGCCGCATAAGCTTCAGCATGGATATAAGAGATTTCTTTTAACTTCAATGCCCCTTCCATAGCAACTGGCAAGAAACTACCTCGACCAAGAAATAAGGCATGATGTTTATCTGCAAAATCTTTAGCCATCATTTCAATTTCTTCTTTATGATGAAGTAATTGACTCACACGTCCCGAGAGACTCTCAAGTTGATTAATCATTATTTTTTCATGCTCTTTAGAAAGATTATTATGTTTTGCTATGGCAATAACCATTAAGAACAATGCGACAAGTTGTGTTGTAAATGCCTTTGTTGATGCAACGCCAATTTCCGGTCCTGCATGTGTCAAAAAGACAAGTTCAGAGTCTCTTGTTAAAGAACTTTCAGCTACATTACAGATGGCCAAAGTGCTTAAAAAGTTCGATTCCTTTGCTAAGTGTAGTGCCGCTAATGTGTCCGCAGTTTCCCCTGACTGAGAAATAGAAACAAATAAGGTGTCATCTATTACTACCGACTTTCTATATCTGTATTCACTTGCAATTTCAACATGACAAGATATATTCGCAATTTCTTCCAACCAATAAGCAGCAATTAATCCCGCATGATAACTCGTTCCACAAGCGGCGATTTTAACTGACTTTACTCGAGAAAATATCGAGTCTGCATTTTGCCCAAACTCACTAGTGATTATTTCGTCATCTTTAATGCGATGCTCTAACGATTTCTTAATTGCATTTGGTTGCGAAAATATTTCCTTAAGCATGTAATGACGGTAGCCTGCCTTATCAGCGATATCGTTACTTAATTCAGTTAGTCTAATTGATCTCTCTACAATCTTTAATTCTGAATCATAGATGGTTAATTCATCACGAGTAATATCAGCGATATCACCGTCTTCTAAGAATATAAATTTTTGAGTTACAGGCAATAAAGCAAAAACATCTGAAGCAATAAAGTATTCTCCAATACCAACACCAATCACTAATGGGCTACCCTTTTTTACGGCTATTAGTCTTCCTGAATCAGAATTATTAATAACTCCTAAGGCATAAGCACCTTGAAGTTTTTTTGTGGTATTAAAGACTGCATGCAATAGATCAAGCCCACTTTTCAATGCCTCATAGATTGCATTCACCACAACCTCAGTATCAGTTTCTGACTTAAATTCAAATCCTGCTGCCAATTGTTCTTTACGCAATTCTTCATGGTTTTCAATTATCCCATTGTGCACAAGCGCTACTTTGTCATAGCAGATGTGCGGATGAGCATTTTTGATGTTTGGTTTACCATGTGTAGCCCATCGCGTATGAGCAATACCTGTTGTTCCATTTAGAGGAGATTTCTGATGTTTTTTGAAAAGTTCATTAACTTTTCCTTGAACACGTATTCGGTGTAATTTTTTATCAAGGCTCATTACTGCTAATCCTGCCGAATCATAACCTCGATACTCAAGTCTCTTTAAACCTTCAAGTAAGACTGGAGAAACATCTCGTTGAGCAACCGCACCGACTATTCCACACATAGTAGTTATTTATTTTTTATCGATATACGTATCATGGCTCATGAATCGTTTATCTTCGTCAAGAATATATTCGTTAGCTTCTATTTTTGCATACATCTGCTGATTTGGTGATAAATTACCAGAAGCAGCAAGGACACCAATCTGACGTGTTGCTTTTTTATTTCCTTGCTGTGACGCTGCAAAATACCATTTGTAAGCTTCCTTATTACTTTTTTGAATCCCCCGTCCAAAGTGAATCATATCAGCATAATTTCGTTGAGCATCAGCATGTCCTGATTTTGCTGCACGCTCATACCAATCGACTGCTTTTTTGTAGTCTTTTTGAACACCAAAACCTAAATAGTAAATTATACCTAGGTAATTCTGCGCATCTGCATCATCTTTTTCAGCCAGCGGCATCCATAATGTAAACGCGGTTTCATAATCACCATTTTCAAATGCTTTTACTGGATCTGTCTCTTTTTTGCATCCAATAACCTGCAATATAATTGTCAAGGCAAATAAAATTAATATAAACTTTCTCATGGCGTTTGTTTGCATTTTTTAATGCTAAATCTAAAATAATTATTATATAGTAGTTTATGGTCGGGACGAGAGGATTCGAACCTCTGACCCCCTGCACCCCATGCAGGTGCGCTACCAAGCTGCGCCACGCCCCGTTTTTTATGGATCAAATGATACTAACTGAGAATATGAACTTTAAGTACTGTGTGAATTGAGTAATTAGTATTCTAAAGATCTGGAGATATGATGACCGACTGTCATTGTTAAAAATGAATTAACGCCGTAACAGATCTAAAACTTGTTCTAGCTCAGATCTTAGTTGTTTAATAATTTGCTGGCTTTGATTTGAATCATCTTTTGCCTCATGACCAGTTAGACGTTGCCTAGCTCCACCAATAGTAAAACCTTGTTCATACAGTAAACTTTTTATCTGTCTGATGAGAATCACGTCTTGTCGCTGATAATACCGTCGATTACCACGTCGTTTTATCGGCTTGAGTGATGGAAATTCTTGTTCCCAGTATCGCAAGACATGTGGTTTTACAACACAAAGGTCACTCACCTCTCCTATTGTAAAATAACGTTTACCGGGTATTGCCGGTAACTCACTATTATTAGACGCTTCCAGCATATGCTTCTACTCTAGCTTTTAATTTTTGACCCGGACGAAACGTCACTACACGACGCGCGCTGATAGGAATCTCTTCTCCTGTCTTCGGATTACGGCCAGGACGTTGATTCTTATCTCTCAAATCAAAATTTCCAAATCCAGAAAGTTTAACTTGATCTCCTGATTCTAAAGCAGCGCGAATTTCTTCAAAGAACATTTCTACAATTTCCTTAGCTTCACGCTTATTTAAGCCAAGTTCCTCGTATAACTTTTCTGCCATTTCTGCTTTTGTCAGCGCTGTCATATCATTCTCTCAGTTTCGCACCGAAATTATTATCTAGACCTTCAACCAGTTTCTTCATAACTGACTCAACCGATTTATCTGTAAGAGTGCTAGAAGTTGCTTGAAAGGTCAAGCGTAAAGCGAGACTTTTTTTGCCTTTTTCAATACTTTCTCCTTGGTATACGTCAAATAGCGCTACGTTTAACAATAAATTCGTTCCATAATTTTCAGCACATTTCATAACATCTTCGAATCGAACTTCTTCAGATATTATGATTGAGATATCCCTTTTTACAGACGGATATTTTGAGATTTTTTTGAAAGAGATGTTTTTCTTTTTTAAAATTTTATTTATTACAATTTCAAATATATATATATTTTCAGGAATATTTAATTCAGCACATATTTTCGGATGTAAACGTCCGTAATAACCCGCGCTGTCTCCTTTCACAAGCAAATCAACCGCTTGTCGAGGATGTAATATTTCTATTACGCTTGGGAGCATCTTAGTATCTCTAGTGCCAATTAAAGAAGAGAGTAGTGTCTCAACATCACACTTCATATCATAAAAATCAGTTAAAATACTTTCTTTGCCCCACTCTTTTTCATTAATATTTCCAGTTATTAATCCGGCAATGTGAGATTCTTGTTTGAGGTCGTCTTTATTATTAAAAACTAGGCCCGTTTCGAAAATACGAATTCTTTGTTGTTGACGCTTAATATTGTATTGAAGTGACTTCAATAACCCTGGTAGAAGACTTGTTCGCATTTCAGAAAATTCTGGTGCTATGGGGTTTGAAAGTAACAGATTATTTCTTTTGTTCAATAATTTATTTAGTTTTGGATCGATAAAACTATATGTAATAACCTCATTATAATCACGATTTACAAGGATTTCTCGTATACAGCTAATCGTCTCTTGTTTTTCATCCGGCACACGCATTTTCAATTTATTGCTAGGGGCAGAAACAGGAATAGCGTCATAACTATAAATCCGCGCAAGTTCTTCTATAAGATCAACCTCAATGTTTATATCAAAGCGATGTGAAGGTGCAACTGTTATCCACTTATTTTCTTCATAATGGCATTGCATTTCTAAATTAATAAATGTCTCTGTCACGAATTCATTTTCAAACTCAATACCGAGCATACGTTTTATTTGAGGTTTCCTAAGAATAACTTCAGAATTCTTTGGTAATTCTTTATTGTTTAATACTTCAATAATTTGTCCTGACTGACCTCCACATGTTTTAATAATTAATTGCGTTGCACGCTCTATCGCTTTAGCCTGAAGTTCAGGATCTACTCCGCGTTCAAAACGATGTGATGATTCTGTATGCAAACCATATTGTCGGGCCTCTCCACTAATGAAATTTGGAGTGAAAAAAGCACTTTCTAGAAAGATATTTGCCGTCGTTATGTTTACTGCACTCTCAAGTCCACCCATAATACCAGCCATTGCTATTGGCCCCGATTCGTCAGCTATGAGTAGTGTTCCTGATTTTAAATCAATATGAGATTCGTCAAGTAATTTTATCTTTTCTCCAGATTTAGACAGACGAACTTCGATATCACCGTGTAAAAAGTCATTATCAAACGCATGCATAGGCTGACCTAATTCAAGCATAACAAAATTAGTGATATCAACAATTATATTAATGCTTCTAACACCTGATCGTCTTAGCTTCTCAGTCAGCCAAAGTGGTGATTTGACTGTTGTATCAACATTTTCTATGACTCTGCCTAGATATTTTGGACATTCTTTGAATGCAGTCAATTTGACATTCCGGTTTGTAGAGATATTTACGTCACTCATTTGAACTTCCGGAACACTAAAATTGATTTTATTAAAAACTGCAACTTCACGAGCAATACCAGCAATGCTTAAACAATCTCCACGATTAGGGGTAAGCGATATTTCAATAATATTATCATTACTCTCAATAAGTTCTTTGAGATGCATTCCTACAGGTTCACTTATAGATAAATCAATGATTCCATCATGCTCATCTGACAATCCAATTTCTTTAGCAGAGCAAAGCATTCCGCTTGAAATTACTCCTTTTAGTGAAATAATTTTCAATTCACCTATACCTGGCAAAGTCGCACCGACTCTAGCCAAAACTGTACGCATCCCTTCTCTAACATTAGCAGCGCCACAAACAATCGTTAATAAATTTTCATCTCCGCAATTGACTTCACAAATCTGGAGTTTATCTGCATTTGGATGTTTAGATACTGTTTTAACTTCTGCTATAACTAAACCTTCAAAATTTGAACATACTGGTTCTATACCATCAACTTCAAGACCTGCCATGGTTAATTGATGTATGAGCATCTCAGAATTTATATCCGGATTAATAAACTCTCTTAACCATTTTTCACTGAATTTCATACTTTTCTACCTTCTTCAGTGAAATTGCTTAAGAAAACGTAAATCGTTATCAAAGAACATTCTTAAGTCGTCTATACCATAATAAAGCATAGCTAGGCGCTCCACACCCATGCCAAATGCTAAACCAGTATATTTTTCAGAATCAACACCCACATTCTTTAATACATTTGGATGAACCATCCCACAACCAAGCACCTCTAGCCAACCTCTTTCACCCATGATGTCGACCTCGGCTGAAGGCTCGGTAAAAGGAAAATAAGAAGGTCGAAAACGTATGTCTAATTCTTTTCCAAAAAATATTTCGAGAAAATCAATCAACATTCCTTTTAAATCTGCAAAAGTCACAAATTCATCAACAATAAGTCCTTCAATTTGATGAAACATCGGAGTATGCGTCATATCAGAATCACATCGATAGACACGACCAGGCGCGATAAAGCGAAAAGGAGGTTTAGCATTTTGCATCACGCGTATTTGTACTGAAGAAGTGTGTGTTCTAAGCAATCTTCCATCAGGAAAGTAAAAAGTATCATGCATAGCACGGGCAGGATGGTGTTCAGAAATATTTAATGCTTCAAAGTTGTGATAGTCATCTTCAACTTCAGGCCCCTCGAGGGTATCAAAACCAACTTGTTGAAAAAGGGATTCTATCCGTTGCAAGGTCAATGTTATGGGGTGCAGTCCAGCTCGATTATCTCCTCGTCCTGGTAATGAAATATCCAAACGGTCTTTGTCAATATTTTCATTCATTAATTCATTTTCAAGTGCTATTCTTCGTCCTTCAATTGCATCTTGAACAGCTATTTTAGCTGCATTTATAATTTGACCTGCTTTAGGTCTCTCTTCAGATGATAGTTTACCAAGTTGTTTTAATTGTTGCGTTAGTTGCCCTTTTTTACCAAGATAGTCAACCCTTAACAAAGCAAGCTGCGAAAGATCAATTACTGAACTTATCTCTAAGATTGCTTTGGCTTTTAGTTTCTCAATATTCTTCACGTTAACAGTATGTGTAAAAGAAAAAGGGAAAGGCAAGCCTTTCCCTTTTTTTGTTCAATATAAAAAAAGTTAATGAGTAAGGCTAGCCTTTGCTTGTTCGGCTAATGCACCAAAAGCGACCTTATCAAATACAGCAATATCAGCTAATACTTTACGATCAATCTCAATAGATGACTTGTTCAATCCATCGATGAAACGGCTATATGATAATCCATGAATTCGAGCAGCTGCATTGATTCGCGTAATCCAAAGGGAACGAAATTGTCTCTTTCGCTGGCGACGATCTCTGTAAGCATATTGTCCTGCTTTGGTGACTGCTTGTATGGCGACGCGAAAAATATTCTTACGTCGACCACTGTATCCTTTGGCTTGGTCAATAATTTTTTTATGTCTGGCATGCGCGGTTACACCACGTTTAACTCTAGGCATTGCTTCAATTCCTCTCTATAAATACGGAACCATTCGGGCAACTGCCTTCTGGTCACTATCATGAATTGCAAGCATTCCGCGTAACTGACGTTTTCGCTTTGTGCTCTTTTTGGTCAAAATATGACTACGGTGCGACTGACCATGTTTAAATTTACCAGATGCGGTGCGGGAAAAACGCTTTGCGGCACCACTATTTGATTTCATCTTGGGCATTTCTATAACTCCAATTTCAAAATTCTTATCAATTTATTTTTTTGAGGCCAGGACCATAACCATTTGACGTCCTTCCATCTTTGGAAATTGCTCAACACTCCCGTATTCTTCTAGATCGGTTTCTATCCTCTTTAACATCTTCGTTCCTAATTCCTGATGTACCATTTCCCGGCCACGAAAACGAAGTGTTATTTTTGCTTTATCACCGTTATTCAAAAATTTGATTAAATGCTTTAGCTTTATTTGATAGTCACCATCTTCGGTACCCGGCCTAAACTTAATTTCCTTAATTTGTATCTGTTTTTGCTTCTTTTTGGAGGCGTGCTTTTTTTTATTCTGCTCAAATACGAATTTTCCATAATCCATGACTCGACAAACAGGTGGTTCTGAATTGGGTACAATTTCTACCAAGTCTAACTCAGAATTTTCAGCGATTCCTCTAGCTTCACTAATAGATACTACGCCAACTTGTTCGCCTTCTGCATTTATTAACCTCACCTTAGGCGAAGTTATTTCTTCATTGAGCCGTGTCTTCTTTTCTAAACTGATAAATTATTCCTCCGAATTATTTCGACTAAAATTCAAAACATCGTTATTTAGCCTTTCGATAAATTTCTCAAAAGTCATTACTCCAAGATCTTCACCATCACGTGTTCGCACTGCCATCATATTCTCATCCTGTTCACGAGCACCCAAAATAATTTGGTAGGGCACTCGTTGCATTGCGTGGTCGCGAATTTTAAGCCCGATCGTCTCATTTCTCAAGTCTACTTCGACCCTAAATCCCTGGTTTTTCAAGTTTTCTGCTACTTTTTTTGCGTATTCACTTTGTTTTTCAGTAATTGATACCACCACAGCCTGAATTGGTGATAACCAAACCGGAAATGCACCTGCATAATTTTCAATCAAAATACCAATAAATCGTTCCATTGAACCAACAATAGCGCGATGAAGCATGACCGG